>Ga0307515_10000099_pt1 | contig 201263 bp, 191 predicted proteins | sample 17_EM_MG_FD_194513 | JGI IMG/M metagenome (GOLD analysis project Ga0307515, IMG submission 194513) | Populus trichocarpa ectomycorrhiza microbial communities from riparian zone in the Pacific Northwest, United States - 17_EM | ecosystem: Host-associated > Plants > Roots > Unclassified... | reverse complement strand
AAATCGGAGACGGCCAAAAGATGCGCCGTGCAAAGCTGCATATTTCACATACCAAACACTATACTCTCTGATCAATATTTGTGGCCTTAAAGTGATGGTTCGCTTAAAAAATCGTCGATTTTTGATGCGGTAAGGCCGTTGCCACGCAGACCTATAATACCCGCCGGGTCCAAAACTGGAACCGATGCTAACACTAGGCTGGGTAAAGGGCACAATCTCCAAAACTGTTCATCAGCGCATGGACAGTTTTCGGCAAAAGCAGATGAATCTGGATGAATTGATGCAACTGGGATGGGGAGATGCGGCTTACTACTTCGGTGAGAGAAAAAAGAGGTACAGCTTGGCCAAATGTAAGGTACCGGCAGTCGTCCCGCTGCATGCCAGAGATGACGCAGCTGCATCTGCACTAACCACATTTGGAGAGCCTATGGAGACTCTTGATAAGGTCCCCAGAAAATTGCAAATGCCACAGAGGAATTCTCGAGCAGAAAGTAGTCATATGAGGCTAGGTTCTAGGAAACTACAGTCACACCAACAAATTATGTTGCGTCTGGCTGGTGCAGCACCACATTTGTAACTGATGTCGAATGCGAACCCTACTGAACCGGTGCATATCACCTCTCTAACACATTTGCATATGGAAATGAGATCTGGATGAAGAAATAATGACGGCTTGTGCATCGCCCGAGGAGTAAGTATGCAAATTGCAATTCTGGATGAGTTATCTCTCGGAAACGCACTTTGTGTACATATCTTTCTACTGGTCAGCTTCAGCTTGATTTCAGTCGCCACATTGTGAGACATGATAATATGACTGTGTATGTGCAAGGGTCGTACGGGTCATACACCAAACCTAGACACTGAATTTCATTGATAGACATCCAATACAAAATGACATTGTCTAGCCTGTTACTCTTAAGTCGGAAAGTACAAACCAAATTGGCGACAAAATTTACTAACACTATTGAAGTCAGTGATATCATATGAGTCTTAGAAGCAGAGGTCAATGCACAATGCGAACCCATATGAACGATGACTGTCATGCTGCATTCATCCATACATCTAACTGCATAACTCTGTGCTCATATCTAGTGGACATGGTCGAGATTTTGAAAATTGCTTATGATAGATCATGGAAATTGTTGAGGATAAGCTTGATGACGAACCACCGCCTAACAAACCGACCCTTGTCATCGGAAAACAAAAACGGCGAATTATGTCAACGATGGCAACATTAATGAAAAAACGGACAGAGCAGGTCGATCTTCAACATCGAATTGAACCCGCAGCGGGACTCCCAGCACACCTGGACCATCGGAGGAGAGTCAGCGCGTCAACATGGAAGGACACGCACAGGAATCCACGCAATCGAGTGGAGTTGCGGGAAGACTTGGCGAAGATCAGAATCAGCCACATCGAAATACCTTAGCAACCCCACCAGAGAGCGACATACGGACAGCGGAATTTGATTTCATGCATCGAACTGACCCTAGACCGTGACTTGAAGCTGCCCTGGACGACTGAAGGAGGCCGAACGCGAGCGCTGAGACATCAGGCAAACCAGCCACGATGGCGACCCAAGAGGTCAATAGTTTTATTGGAGGAATGATTGAGAAACCCCCAGTTGAGAGAGATATGGACATGGGGGAAGCAGGAGAGGCCAGCGGCATAGCTGTCCAAAGGTCGGGAATGACAACGTGGGTCTCCTTCACGGATGCAAGTGGGCAGTGGGATCGTAAGAGGAATGGGAAAAGACTAGGGAACGAGACCTCATAGCCAGTGAGCGCACCAGGAGACTGGAGGAGTAGAAGGGAGCGAACATTGAGGGAGCAGGTGACTCAGCTGCACCAAATGATCGATAGGATGGCTAGAATGCTAGAAGCGCATGAGGCGCATGATGTGGCAGAATGGCTCGGCATGAGAGAATAGCTGGAGGATAGGGAGACGACGTGGGATGAGCGCCACAAGGACAATGTGCTTTGGGAGACGGGCATCTCGGACAGGACCGCGGAGGTGCTTGTGACAGCTAGAGTAGGCGAAGCGGCAGCGGCCCAGGAAGCGAGAAAGGAAGGAACAGACGAGACTGCTGGGCAGGAAGGGCGAGGCCCAGAGGCCTCACAGCATGCAGACGCAACGCAGGATGGAGAACACGAGAAGCGCTACCTGCTGCAGCAGCAGCAATGACGCAGACCCAAACTGCAACTTACACTGCTGCCTGAACTGCAACACAAACCTAAACCTAATCCTAAGCCATCACCAAATCCGGCCAGAAGGTGGGAGACAGTCCAACCCCAAAGGCAGAGTCAGAAGGTGCCCGCTGGCCCAGGCCCCACCCCGACGACTCGATCATGCATGGCAGAGAGACGCCCAATTTCAAGGAGAGACAAGAGCGTGCCACCCCCCAATAAGATGGACCAGGAAATTGCGTTGGCAATCAACGGAGAGCTTTTCCTCCAGCAGACCTCGGCCGACATTAGGATCTTGAACGCACGAAGAAGCACCAAGCGCGCAACCACAGCAATGACGCACCAGAATGCGACAGCCGAGATGGGTCTGGGATGCCGTGACATTATCATCACGGCCATGAGGACTTTCAACAAAGAAGTCGTTGATGTCGAAAGAAATGAGTCTTCGGAAATGCGAAAGATCCATGCAGTACCTCTCGTATGGTACATGGGAAAAGGCACCGAAGGCCTGCAGAAGATGCGCCAGGAATTTGAAGCAGAGAATGAGGGCATAACAATCTCCACTCAAATATGGTGCCTGGTGAATCCCCGCGCCATCAGGGAGAGGAGGCAGAACGGACAAATCGCCGCATCATTGGTTGTTTTCGTTCGAAAGGGGAGCAAGGTGGCAAATGGCTTGGTCAGGCAGGGCAATGAGGTGGCGGGAGTGTGGTACCGAGTCGAAGCGTACACGAACACGGGCCCTGACAGCAGATGTGAGCGCTGCTGTGGATGGGGTCACATCGAGAACAAATGTGGCAGCATGCCGACATGTGGCTACTGCTCAGGTCATCACCGGACAAGCGACCACAAGTGCAACATGGTGGGGTGCACAGCGAAGCTGGGATCACTCTCTGGTCATATGCTGGAGAAGTGCCCCAACTGCAAAGGGAATCACATTGCGTTGCGCAACAGATGCCCAAAGAAGACTGAGGCTGCCAAGGCGGCGCAGCAGAGTAAGGGAATAGGGCCAGCAGGGCGGGCATCTGCGACCGCAGCCACTGGCGTGGCATCATGGGCGAACAGAGTGATGCTTGGACTGAGGCCTAACGGAACTGCAAAGAAAGGGGGGGGAAGCGGAGCGGAATTGGTGGATGCAGAGGGAGCGGAGGCAACGGGGGAGGCAGAAGAGGTTACAATGACCGAGCGCGCAACTACGGTCACGACTGGAACTGAGATTCAAACATGAGCCCAGGCTACCGATGATTAGAGCGATCCAGCACAACTGCGCTGTTTTGTACGAGTGGACCATTGCCGCGCTGAAGACATGGGTCAAACGAAAAGCGGATGTAGTGTGCTTGGAGGAGCCTCTGAGGGAACGTGGAGGTGTAGGGTTCAGCCACTCTGCTGACGAAATAGGAATAAGAAAAAGAATTTCGACGGCATTACGAAAGGGGAGAGGATTGGTCGTTGATGAGCAGACTGACCTAAGTAGGGGAGCGAACGATCATATCATTGTCACCGATGTCAGGAGGAGAGAAGAGTAGATAACCAGGATTGTCAATATTTACGATCAAAGAGACACACAGTCAGGAGAGAGACTGGCACGAACGTTGGCCTGGCAGGGAGTCATTAAGCAGGGCGGAACGGTCCCCACGGGAGATTTCAACCCACACAGCAGTCAGTGGGACTCGAGGTGCCGAGTGCAGCAGAACGCCGCCTGCTGGGAAGAGGTGATTGACGAGAATGGGCTTGAAGTTGGGAATGATGGCCAGCCCACACACTGCACGACATGAGAGGACCACGAAGGCGAGTCGGAGATTGACTTGACATCAGCGAATCGACCGAGAACGACATGATTCATCCAGGCTGACAACCACGCCACCGGATCTCACCATGAGGTTATTGAGTAGGAGGTTGCAGCAGACAGGCAAGAAGAGGCAGATCACAAGAGAGAAGTAGGGTGGAACTTAGCTGCGATGACGGAGGAGGACACGGAGGCAGCAGAGACGCTGTGGGCGGAACTTGCCAAGGATAGACCTCATCTGGATGCAGAATGCACAGAAGACGAGATGGAACAGGTGGCCGCATGGTGTCAGGGAGCAATGAGTAGCGTTCTCAATGCCACGGCAATAAAGATCAGGATCTGCACGAAATCGAAGCGGTGGTGGAACGCTGACATCAAAGCGAGGAGAAAAGCTGTCGGCAGAGAAAAACGAAGAAGACCGAATTCGGAGGAAGCCACCTGGGCAAAGTCTGAGTTCCAGAAGTTGTTTCGGCGTTCCAAGAGCCAAATGTTGAGTGACTACGTGCAGAAGTTGAGGGGAGCAGAGGAGTGGAGAGCAGCACGATAAGCCAACTCTCGAGCAAGCATGACAGTGGAGGCCCTAACAGACAGAGAAGGCAAGCAGGCCAACACAGCAATGGAGGAAGAGGAGATGCTGAGGCCCGAGTCTTTACCACCGAACGATGATGACCAGTGATACGAGCTACCCCCAGTGGGAAGCTCACACACACGCGCCACCGAGCAAGCAGTTGTGCGAACCCATTTTCGTCCATCAGTCAGAAAAGCCCTGGGCCCAGACGAGCTGTCTTTTGGAGCCATACGGCTACTCTGGAGGAAGGATGAACAGAGAATGTGGGGCTGACAAAGGCAGCCATTCGCACGGGAGGACACCCAGGAGTATGGCAGCGGGCCAGCCGGGTGGTGATTTGCAAGCCTGGCAAAGATGACTATATGACGCTGAAGGCGTATTGCTCCATATCCCTGCTGAGCAACATTGGAACGGTGGCCAAAAAAGTGGTCGTGGAGCTTTGGTCAGAAGAGGCCAAAGGAAGAGGGTGACTGAGCGACAGACAATTCGGGAGCAGGATGGCGCAGTCAGCCATCGACGCAGCGGGTATCATGGTTGGCAGAGCTCATGTAGCCATATCAAACGGCCACATAACAGGCGTACATTTCATGGACATCAAGGCAGCCTTCCCAAGCGTGGCAAAAGGAAGACTAGTCAACTTACTGAAGGTCAGACAAATGAATGGAGAGCTTATATGATGGTACGAGAGCTTTCTCTCAGAACCGTGGAAATGATAATCGAGGGCAACGCCATAGAGAGTCACCCAGTCGAAGCAGGGGTCCCACAGGGCTCACCCGTGTCACAGATCCTCTTCGTGATCTTCACCTCAGGACTGATTAAGTGGGTCGAACAGTACATCTCAAATGGAGGCTTGTATTTTGTCAATGATCTCGGCTGGGTGGCAACTAGAAGCGATGTCAATCAGGTCGTCACGACACTGGAGCGATGCGCAGCAAAGAGCATCGAGTGGGCAGGTAGATAAGCGCAACAGTTCGGTACAACAATGACGGACGCGGCGCTGTTTACGCGCAGGCGCAGCCACAAGATACACCTCTGGCCAATGCTGACAGCAAAGATAAAGGTCAGGAATGGGTTCATACGGTTCAACAAACAGGCGACGTGCTGGCTGGGTGTCTGGATTGACGCACACCTGACGTTCAAGGAGCACCATAACTGATGCATAAAGAAAGCCAGGGCAGCAAAAGCGAGATTCCGAACCCTCACAAAGACATACGGGGTAGTACCAGAAAGCTTAAGGGCTGTCCAAGTAGCCTGAGTCCAAGCGGTTGCACTATATGGGAGCAAGCTCTGGATAGATCCCACAGAACTAGGCAGGCAAGACAAGCTCCAACTTCTCCTCAATCGGCAAGCCAGGTCTGTCCTGCGAGCGCTGCCCACTACCCCAATGGGGGCATTAATGTGGGAATCAGGGCTCACACCTGTGCCTGTGATCTCAGACTCCTGACAACAACGAGTCGCAGCGAGGCTGGCAAATGCATGCAGCAGCAAACTGAAGAAGCTGCACGAAGACCCTTCGTCCTGCACACCGATATGCCAAGTAGTCATGACAGAACGCGAACACGGCCGGGCAACCAAATGCATGCGCTGGCCGGCCCCGGGCCAAATCCAGTGGTTAAATCTGTGAGACTGGACGACAAAAGCACAGCCAAGGGTGTGGCGCAGCCCTGGGCAAGAGAGAAGGAAGCGAAAGTGAGAGCGGGAGTCTGGATGTGGTGGACAGACTGGTCATGCTCTGAAGATGGCTCAGTGTGAGCAGCTGCAGTGTGCAAGCATGGTATTGAATGGAGGACCCACTGCAGTCATCTGGGCACCGGACTTCGGGAGGGTTTTGATCCCGAGCTGTGGGCAATTGGACTTGCGCTCGGCGAGACCGTCAAAGGATGAGGAAGACTGCAAGAGCATGGAGTGAAAACTGGAGCAGTCTTCAGCGACTCACAAGCCACAATTCGATGTATGGCACACCGCGACATGGGCCCGGGGCAGCAATTAGCAAGGCGGCCTGATCGGACAGTGCGGGCTCTTCTCACCGAGGGCATCGCGACCGCATTGGACTGGGTCCTGGGACACTCCGGCGTGCCCGGAAACACAGAAGCAGACCACCAGTCGAACCTAGCCCGAGACACAGGCAGAATCATGGCGATGGAACGGCCATGCACCTCCGCCTTGAATAGAGCTAGATGAATTGCTGAGGGGAGGTCAGGAGCCACGGCAGAGTGGGAGGCCGACAAGTGCAGCAAGGACTTCAGCTATAGACCCAAGCACATGACGGGGACCAAGAGACCTGTTCTGAATACAAGGGTGAAGTCGCTGGCCACCTGGTTCTACAGACTGAAGTGCGGGCATGCACCCACTGGGGTCTACCTTAAACGGTTCGGCCACCTCCAGGATGACAAAGGCTGGTGGTGCAGCAGCGGAGGCAGGTCGGCGGCCGAGACGCAGGAACACCTCTTCCGCCACTGCAGCCGGTAGATAGACCAGCAAAATTCACTATTGAAGGCAGTGGCAAAGGCGACGGCCTGGATTGCAGGCAGATGCAGACACCTGCAGATCTCTGAGCTGTGTTCCACTGAAGAGTGCAACCAAGCGGTGATGGAGTTCCTGGCAGCTACCGACGGCGGGAAGTTCCCCGCCCAAATGTACGACGGTATGGAGGAGGCGCAGAGTCGGGCTCAGGGGCAGGGAGGCGGCAATGGGCGGTTATAGTCGTTGGATTTGTTCCTTTCTATTTTTCTCCTTGTGTTCGGTTGAGTTTTGCTTTTGTTGTATCTTTCAACTTTCATATATATCAGCGGTGATGAAGGGTAGCAGGGGGGGAGCTCCGCCATCTAGCTGGCTCGCCTAGAGGCGGAGGGGTTCTTTAGGTCCTGTCATACTCTAATTAGGGTGTATACAGTATGAGTAAACAACAACAGCTGGATGACGAAGAGTGAGACAGTCAGGCTATATATATCAACACTAGTGTATGCATCTACATGCATCAAATTGCCAGCTAAAAGTGCTGGAACATGATAGCCCTATGTCAAGTATCGCTCAGATAACATGTATTGTGGTGAACTGGAACTTGAGAGACCTCGAAGCTTCTGGATGCAAATGATCATATATAGACATGGTATATTGACTGTCAATGATCACTGTATGCATTTTTGCATTCAATTTTTGTGCGTACCATGACAGTTAGTATGTCTTCAATGTGAGCGTCAATTGAGCATCAACAATTCCTAGTCTTATACTGTTGGCAATCAACGGGCAGCATAGTCACATCCTTCCAAAGTGACGGTATTGGCCTCCACTCTGACACCATTTGGTATGATAGAGACTATATTGTGTGCCACATTAGAGAGATCATCATTCTTCCAGTGCATCTCTTCTTGTTGACTCCACCAGTCACTGATATCCAGTATCCAAAATGTACTGCTACACTTCTTTGGGTTGAAGTGGTAATCATTAGGATTCAGATTCACTTGCCCCCAGTTCCTTGGTGATTCAGACGCTGAATCCAACTAGAGCTTTCGGGATGTCAATAAGCATACTGCATGATCGCTTCATGCTGGTGGGGTGTAAGCAACGGACGCAGGTAACTCGCCAGCAGTCTGGGATCACAGCGCAAAAAGGTTTCGTTTCGGTTCCAGAACCATCCAAAAACATGACATTCTGCATCATGGCAGCCCAAAGCCGGACCCGGACCCGTCAACCTGCAGGTTTGGCGGGGTCTCGCAAGTCTCGGAAGTTCCAATCTCCTGGTCTGTGATTCACGATTTTCTATTCACGATTGCATTCAGAGATTTTACAGAAAATCGCGAAATACTGACTCTGGAACATCATTGTCTTCTTTCGATGTATTGGCCACCCATATGATCAAATCAACCAGAGAGATGCTCACTACCCCATCCTGAAAAGGAGTGTCAACGGAGCGTCAACAGTTTTTGGTCTAGCATCCTGGGTAATCTGAGTGGCGATAGGTTGCAGACAGTCATAAATGATGTATTGGCCACCATTATAGGAAAAAGAGAAAGCTAAACTCTACTGGCCCCATCTTGAAAATGAGTATCAACAGAGTCCCAACAGAGTGTGAATGATTTTTGGCCTTGCATCATGGTGACTCAAAGCGTGATGTGGCTGTTATTGTCTATATACCAAGGTCTAACCGTTTTTGTCAGCTAAAACGCTCATGAACACTTGGTTGCATCATTGTCAATCAAGTAAGTTGTTACCGTCCGGGAGGCTGTCGCGGGAATATCCCTTGCGCATCTGCCTATCTAGGCTCCCTACTGCATGTTTATGGATGCTTGTGATCAAGCACCACTCAAATCACCAAAGATGCAAGACCAACAATTGTTGATGCTAAGTTGACGCTCATTTTCAAGATCAGGCAGGGAGCATGTCTCATTCTGTTTTTCCCATAAAGGCAGCCAATACTTCACTTATGACTGTCTACAACTGATCACCACACAGAGTACCCAAGATGCAAGACCGGGAATGGTCGATGCTCCGTTGATGCTCTTTTTGCCATGGCGCTCCTTTTCAAGCTGGGGTCGGGAGCCTGTCCCTTCCTCTTTTTCCTTTAAGGGAGGCCAATACATCATTTATGACTGTCTGCAACCAATCACCACTCAGATTGACAAAAATGGAAGACATAGAAGTGTTGACGCTCCATTGACACTGATTTGGCCAGGGCACATAGTTTCATGATGGGACAACGGAGAGTGTCACTTGCTCTTTTTTCTATACAGGCAGCCAATACTTCATTTTTGGCTGTCTGCAACCAATCACCACTCAGATTACCAAATAGGCAAGACCTGAAAATGTTGACACTCTGTTGACACTCCATTTGCGAGGGAGTACATTTTCATGATGGGGCAGCGAGGGTGTCGCTTCCTCTTTTGCTTATAAAGGCAGCTAATACTTCATTTATGACTATCTGCAACCAATCACCACTCAGATTACCAAAGATGCAAGGCCAAGAATCGGTGAGGCTCCGTGGATGCACATTTTCAAGATGCAGCAGTGAGCATGTTGCTATCATTCGTGCTTATAAAGGAGGCCAATGCGTTGATTATCTGTTACCACGACCATATCAATTTTTAATTACCTGACTACAAAATCTACAATTCTTAATGTTCTGTTGACACTCATTTTGCCACGGCGCACATTTGCAAGATGGGGCAGGGAGCATGTTGTTGCCTCTTTTGCTCAGATAGGCAGCCAATACCTCATTTATGAATGTCCGCAACCAGTCACCACTCCGATCACCCAACATGCAAGACTAAAAATTGTGGATCCTCCATTGACGCTTATTTTGGTATGGGCATATCCGCAATACGCAATTATATAATTTGGCATAATATATTATTGACAGTGTTTTGGCAGCCTTTCTATCGTCTTCATGTACTTTCTCTTTGATCACAACATTGTTTTTTAATAATACATATGAATATATCCTTTAAAATAAACTTTAAAGTGTCTGCTAATTGTAGATAATAATACATTGAAAAATCCCGTTCCTTTTGATCAATGCTCATTTTCACTGGAAGGTTCATTCATCAGGCTACTCTCGTCTGCAAAATGGTTGTTAGATGCCTTACCACCCAGCTGATTATGTACTAACCCTAGTGTTAGCAATGGGTCTTGGTAATCTGCCAGAGGTACGGGTAAGACAAGAAAAATGGTTTGGTTTGGTTCCAGACCCATCCAACAACCTGACCAGCTGCTTCTTGGTGGTCCAAAAGCAGACCAATACCCGTCAACCCTTGGGTTTTACCGAGTTTTGCTTGGCTCTTTGGGTCCAAGGTCCGGTTCTGCATTTTGGGTTATTCAATATTTGGTTCTATTCAGATATCCTACTGTTAATCGTAAAATATTCATGACAGTACATCATCGTTCTTCTTGGATGCACTGGCCGCCTTTATAATCAAACAATGGAGAGACACGCCCTGTACCCCAGCCTGGAAATGAGCGTCAATGGTGTGTCAGCAATCTTTGGTCTTGAATCTTGTGTAATCTGAGTTGCGATTGGTTGCAGATAGTTATTGCTGAGGTATTGGACTACTGTAAAGGCAAAATAGGAAGCGACATGCTCCCTGCCACATCTTGAAAATGAGTGTCAACTGAGCATCAATGATTTAAGGTCTCGCATCCTGGGTAATCTAAGAGGCACATGATTGCAGACCTCTATTATGGAGGAATTGGCAGCCTCTCTAGGCAGATAAGCAAGCAACATTCCCCCAACAGCCTCCCAGACAGTAACAACTTACTTCTTTTACAATGCTGCAACTAGGAGTTCATGAGCATTTTAGCAGAGAAAAACTGCCAAAACATCATATACAGACAATGACCAATGCATCGCGCATTGATTTCCCATGATGACTGTGCAAAAATCATTGACACTGTGTTGACCCACATTTTCACGATGGGGCAGGGAGCGTGCCGCTGTTTTAGTTCCCTCTAAAGGCAGCCACTACTTTGAGTGTGTATAGTAACAACCAAATCGCTTTTGAATGACCTTACATCCATGACCAACATTCGTTAACACACTGTTGACACTCATTATCAGCATGCGGCAGGGAGCATGTGGCTGTCTCTTTTGCGTACAAAGGTAGCCAATACCACATTTATGAATGGCGGGAACCAATTGCCACGCAGATATACAATGATGCAAGACCAAAAATCGTTGACACTCATTTCGCCATGGGCGTCTTGAGGGTTTGCAACGATGCTGGACCATCACTTTGGGTCCAGGTACGGGTCCAAACCAAACCTTTGCCAAATTGGTGGCCCGGGTGTGCAATAAACCAGAAATGACAACTTTAGTGCAACTGGAAGGAAACCTCCCAACCCATCGGGATTGGGTGGGTTGTCAGTGGTTCGCCCAGCAGGTCCATCTATATATTCCAATTAGGCTCTTGTTTTTGTAGTTTGTTGATAGTATCTGATCAAAATCGCGTTTTCAACAACCAATAATATGTTTTTGGATCATTTACAGTTTGTGATATCAATTAATGCGGAATCAGTGTTGTTCCTTTGATATATTGTATTTTTGCCTATCACGGCGGTCAATAATACTGTTATGGGCGCGAAAATCTGCACAATGCCTTGATTACCAAATAAGCAAGACCTAACACTGTTGACGCTCCTTTGATGCTCAGTTTCGGGGCGCCGCAGGCAGCATGTTGCTGCTATTTTTGCGCCAAAGTCTGCCAATATCTCTTGAATGGATGTCTGCACCCAATCAGAAGATGAATTACCCACGATGCAAATGTAAAAATTGTTGTGGCTCGATTGATGCTTCTTCTCAGAGTTGGGCCGTGACCATGTTGCTGTCACTTTCACCTATGCAAGCTGCCAATACGCAAGTTATGCGTAACAGCGAGCAAATCACGGTTCAATTAGCATACTTACAAAACCACATATCGTTGACCCTAGGTTGACCCTCATTGTAATGGATTGTCCATTCAACATCGGCTGCCAAAGTTAAACATTTTCATCATGATTGGAACATATTGGCTGTCTTGCTGGCAGATAGAGATTTGGCCATGTGTCAAAGCCGAGTGCAGTAATATTCTTGCACTGTTCGCTCTCAACCAACTAAAATTTGTATATGTTGCCAAAAGATTCATTGTGCCTGCTATACTTCTGTGTATGAACCGATATTCACAAGATACTGCTCACCATTTCCTCATGATATATCTCCAACTGAAACTCTCGGTCGAGCTACAGAAAGAAGCAGGTGAAACATTGACGCATGCTGTGCTACTTTTGCTTGATTGCTTAATCCGTATCGTTTCCATTGCATTGACCGTCACCGATACCTTTTAAGCCTGTCAATTTGACTTCCGTGTTGGCCGAATCAATCAGGAAACATTTGGTGCGGAACTCACATGCCACTTCTCTGGGCATTCCGGATCCTCGATGCCTCTGTCATGCTCAATATCAGATCCAACATCTGCCACGCAATGATCTTCGCTGTGATTCAGGATATTCCAGTCGCCGTTCCAGTCCAGCCAATTTGCTGGGTCGGAAATGGTGTCAGGCGCGCGATCCTCATTACCTTCGCCTGGATGACTGTTGATTCATCGGATTAGGCAGACATTTAATATTTGAGTTCATTCTCCAGGGAGGTCCTTTGCAGACAAAGCTGGTGGCAAAGGTGATCTTTCGGACAATTTAAATGCTGCCGCAGCATCATGTTTACAGAGTGACCAGGATGCTTTGACAATCTCTTCCATGTCCAAAATGTATCTTACAGCTGTCATCTGCATGTTGTGAGTGTGAGATTCTTTCTGTGTAGCACGCAGTGTGTGGCTGCCCTGCCACATCTCCAAAATGTCCTGGACCTTGGCCATTCTGTGCAATGTCCTTTCCTGTAACTCGTTCTTCATTTCCAAGTCGTTTTGTGTGTTTATCGTATCCAATGCAGGGTCATCGCCTGCCCTGATCCTGTGATTGGCTTGAGCAAACTGCCTTACAACGACCGTGTTGCAAAGGGTCTGGCCTGTGGTTCTTGATTGCCTCCGGCCAATAACATCGCACCCAAGGGAAGCACTCGCCTCCACTCCGACAGCGTGTGGTATGATGGAGACAGTGTCGCGTGCCACATTGCAGAGAACAGTGCACTGTGAGGGCGTCTCCACCTGTTGGCGCAACCAGTCGGTTATGTCCGGTATCCAAAATGTATTAGTAATCTCCACTGGGTCGGAGTAGTAATCATCGAGATTTCGATCAATTTGCCCCAAGTCTTTTTACACTTCAGGCGGTGGATTCAAATAGAGCCTGTTGGCGATCAACCTTCGGGCTGCGCAAAAGATTCTCCTCGCTGTTGTTTCAGTCACAGTGTTACGCGTCAAGGATTACATTTCATCACTGGACAAATCATATGAATCAAAAGATGATTGACCGGATCCTGAAGCCATTGGGGAGGGGACATGATTGTTGCTCGATACACTTTTGGGTTTATTGACAGGCACATGGAGATATTTGGCACAGTATTCATTCTCCACATACTTCAGAAATTCCTCGTGGTATTGTGTAGTATAGAATGTCTCATCCTCAGGACTAATATCGATTCACTTGTCCCACTTCCTAACCAATCGGAAACCCTGGAAGGGATCTAGGATATTTGCAGCAATGCGAAGCATACCCATTGTAGCAGTCACTTCAGCATAATTTTTTGACTGCTTCTGTCGCGCTAACTTCACAGCAAAGAACAAGTCTTCCTGTCATTGAGTCTTCTTCCTAGCCACAGCTTGCATGTCGCCATACATATGATCGAACTTGACATTGATGACAGTGATTCCATGATGCAATGTGACTGAATGCCTCTTCGACATCCACAAGGTCCAATTTTGGAATGGCCTTAAATCTTTCATGACTTAATTGAAAATGGTCCATTCATCCTGTGTTGTGAAGAGTGGCCGGTAATCAATCAATTTTGGATTGTGGAGCCACTCACAGGTGAATTCTTGTAATTGGTTGGCTTGCTCAAGCAACTCCAGTGTAGAGTTCCAATGTGTCTTCACATCCATATTAAGTAGTACTGTGATGCAGAATCAGGCTTTTTGACAGTCAATGAACTCATTTTGATGACCAGGTGTCTGCGTAATGAATACAGCAAGCATTTTCTGCTATATGCAGGTCAGTATCAGAACTTTTAAAATATCTTGAAATACGTACTGTCTGTACTATCTTTGTTAAACCTTGTGTCATCGCCAACACCTGGTTGATTCGAGCATTGCCCACTCTTTGAAGTCTTTGTCTCCTCCCAATGTGTATGCTTTCCGTCTCTCCAAATTGCTGATCTCGCTCATTGGCTTCCCAAGACTTGGTGCAGCCTATTACACCCTGACTTTTCATGGATGCACCTGAAGTCAGCTGTATGATGGGGGCCATGCATGGTATGTGGTTCCTCCATGCAGGCCGCTCGATTCCAGAAACCTCACGTGTTGATTGGTGCTCGCGAGTCATCATGTGATTTGAGGAAGCATTATCAGTTGTAATTCGTTGCAATCGACCGTCAGTGTGCTCAAATAGATCAAGCACAGCCTCCAAATGTACGGCTAGACTTGCTCCAGTATGTAGGCCCTTGATGTATCATCATTAATCAGCTTTCGAAAATGGAAAAGAATAGGCAATGAACCTCATCACAAGAGACTTGTACTTCACGCAATGCCCCATTTCGATCCCTATAGTAAGCAATTCCCTACGTTATAGCGACTTATTTCGTTGATGTCCATCCGTTCGATCCTAAACTAACCATATTTCTTGACTGCAATTGCTTCATAATTGCATCAATGGTCAGTGCATATTCCCTTCAGCCAATATCGCTAAGGGTCAAGGCAGACGGCAGCACGAGATCACTTCGTAATGCATTTTCTGACATTCCTAGTTCGAGATCTGATCTAGCATTCTATGCAATATGAGGTGAAACGCAGCTTTACATGACGTAGCGATGCCACGCGCCTTGGTGAAATTCAGAAGTTTCAAAGTCCTCAGCTGCCAGTTTGGTGCGATTTGTCTGTTATTTCAGTCAATATGGATTAACCTAGTTGTCACATATCATTTTCTTCTGCGAACTTCCTACTGTAATTCCTCCACTCCCTTTGCTCTCAGGGATGGCCGAAGGTGCTTCATCGACCATAGAATCAGTCAGTTCAGTTACTTCCAACTCTGTTAATTTCTTTAACTTTGCAATTTGATCTTTTGCCAGCAACTCTTTCCCCATTGAGCTGGTCCCATGTTCTGATGGATGGCGAAAAACTTGATCACAAACAATACATATGATGCCAGGGCTGCCGGTCTCCCCAATTCCACAGTTCAAATAAAATGGTCATGAAGACGCACTTCTGGAATTATTCGAAGCAATAGGACGCACCGAGCCTACATCAATCGAAGGCTACAAAGAGTCGAAGATGACTTGTGAAGAAAGGTCGCTCAAATCACGAATAAAGACATGTTCATTTTTGGACGAGATCAAACCCTCTAGCAATGAAGAACTTCAAGATTTGAATCCAACATGGCAGTAGGAATTAGAATCCTGTGTAATCCGACTCGAGGGAGTGGTGAAAGTTATGTCATTGTAAAGTCGAATGCTGGTTCTTGAATATTGACTCTAGAGCTACAAGCAAAGAATCAGATCTGTGGGACATTGCATGCATATTTGTGATGTTGGATACAAGGACATATTGAAAGGATAAACCGTTTGAAACTCACTTAAGAGACAACACAATGCAGTCAATTGCTGTTTAGCATACAGAACCCCGACCAGAAATGTTGAGGCGTCGTGGGTGCTCAATGGTGGTAGACGGAAGGAATACCCTGAATAGAGTTTTTCCCAATCCAGGCTGCCGATACGTTGATTATGGGTTCATGCTGTTACACAGCCCATCAATCATCCAAGATGCAAGATCAAACATCGTTGATGCTCCGTTGATGCTGAGTTCACGCATATTTCAGCCCATAGTTGCGATATTTCTTGAAGCATTGTTGCCTAGATAGTCGGCTGATAGTTCGATTATGGAACAATGTGGTCGCACAGCCCCTCAACTATCCATGATGCATGGCCTAAAATCATTGACACTCCGTTGAAGCTCATTTTTATGACATAGTTGTGATGTTGTCACAAATGTTTCTGCCTAGAAAGGCAGCCGGTAGTCTGATTATGGGTTAATGTCGCTGCACAGCCCAGAGATTATCCACAATGCAAGTCCTAAAATCGGTTACACTGCGTCAACGCCCATGTTTATCGCATAGTTATGATGTCGTCGAATGGATTTTTGCGTCGAAAGACAGCCGATAGTTCAATTATAGAGCAATGTGATTGCTCAGACCATCAATTATCCAAAATGCAAGGCTTAGAATCGTTTACTGTCCGATGACAATCATTTTTCGGTGAATGCAGCGATGTTGTAACATCTATTTTTACCTAGAAAGAAGGGTTGTAGTTCGATTATGGGTTAATGTCACTGCACAGCCCCCTGGTGTTCCAAGATGCAAGTCCACAAGTCGTTTATGCTCCGTTGACGATCATTTCCAGGACACAGCAGCGATGTTGGCACTATCATATTTGGTTAGAGAGGCCGTCGATAGTTTGATTATGAGTTAATGTTGCCACACAGCTCTTGCATTTGCCAAGATGCAAGGCCAAGAATCGTTGATGCTCCGTTGACTCTCATTGTAAGGATGGGTCAAAGACCATGTCATTTACCGTCCATGGTATACCGCCGACCAATACATTCACTTTGAAGGGATGTGACAATGCAGCCTTTTGATTGGCGAATGTTTAAGACAAAAATCGTTGATCCTGTGTTGAAGCTCACATTGATTACATCGAAACTGCTCTCTGACACTCAATGAATGTATCTCACGAATCATATACTCATTGTTGACATCCAACATTGTGTTTCTAAGTATGATCATATGCATCTAGGAGCTTTGCGGTGTCTCAATTTCTGATTAACCTCTATACATGCAATCTGGGTGAGAGATGACATGGTCTAATCACATTCCTGCGGTATCGGCCTGCAATTTGCGGCATGTGGATCATTTCGATAGTTTTTGGTAAATATTGCTCGACTTCCTCACCTTTCCTCATGCAGCTCCTTCTCCGTGATTTCCACAATGTACCATACGCAATTATGAATATCTCAACCATGTGCACCAGGTCCGTGCAGAGAGTTATGCAGGTGTAAGGATGGATGAAATCAGCATGACGGTCATCATTCAGCCCGATTTATATTCAGCACTGTACGCTCTTGCTATGACTGGTATGACATCAGTCACTGGAAGATTGTTTGTATATTTCGTCACTAATATAGCGTTTGCTTTCTCACTTAACAGCTATTGGCAAACAGAAATTGAACTTATTGGTTGCCTTACAGCCTGATTTAGAGTCTAGAACTTTCACATGGTGTGTTTGACCCTTGCACATGCACAGACGAATTCTCATGTCCCACAATTTGGGCACTGGAATCAAGAAAATCCGGACTTGTAACAATACAAGTACACAAATTACTTTTTGCAGATATATGACTTGGAAAGTACAAATGTGTGTCGGCATTCCTCCAATGACTCAGGAGACGTCACCAAGTCTTTGTCCGAATCCGAACTCTAAATGGTGATTAGCTGGGGAGGCTATATGCAGGGATAACAGGTTACGAGTTCAACAGGCATCGCATTCTGAGTTGGTAATGAATTGGGCTCCGTACTGGGCGCAATACCTGACATACTCGTGTTCCACAGCAGCTTCCCAGAACCTAGCTGAATATGACTACTTTCTGGTCCAGAAGTTCCGTGCAGCATGTGGGATCTTCCAGGCACAATGTCATGAGACTCCATAAGCTCACCAAATGTTGTCAGTGAAGGTGCGGCTACATCATCATATGTTAGCGGTTCAACATCTCCTGGTAACATCAAATCAGATGTGCCGTACTTCAAATCTCTCTCACCGTGATAGTTGGCTGAGTCCTCCCAGCCAGGTCGCGTCGATTATTCAAGCTTCGTCTGCTTCTGCCGAAACCTCTCCATGTGCTGCTGTACCATTTTGGGGAATGTGCCCATCACCCAGCCGGGTTCGTCATCTTTGCTCAGCATACCCTGCTCTGTCTCTTCACCATCCTCATCCTCCCCATCCTCCCCATTCTCGGAACTTGCGAGATCAGTCAGACTGTCTCCGATGGGAGCCACGATCTCTTGTCAACTCATTTCGGGCTCTCTGTGCATCAATCCCCCGGTGTCAGCTTTCCTCATTTCCTCCTGCTGTTGCCGAACCGCTGCCTCTGCCTCTTCAACTCACTTTCTTTCCCTGGCGGTTTCTCTCTCAACAGAATCCTCAATCTACTTTTCTCTCTCTTCATTGCGTAAGAAGCGCATATCTCGTCGATTCTAGGCCTGAAGCTTCTTTTCGGATTGGAAGCTGCGCAATGCCCTAATGGCTCAGACTCTTTCTGCTCCCAAACCGCTCTTGCCTTCATTCATTTGATGACGTCGTCATGTCTACCACTTTGTTGATTTGCGTTATTCCCCAGCTGGAAGTGATGAACTGTTCTTTTGGGACAATTGACCATTGTAGTTTGCGTTGACTTTGTTGTTGGGCAAGCTGTTGGATGTTGCTAGATATGGAAAATATGGAGGCAAGCTGCGACATTTATGTCAAGGTTGGTACGTTTAATTATCTTGAGCAAAGCAAAATGTGCCTTTTGACTGTCAATGAATTTGGAATGGTTGGGCTATCCATACAACATGACTCGATTGTTAGCATATGATTTATGTAATATCCCGGACATCACTTGAGACAAACATCAGCCGGCATCCTTTCCCTCGAACAATGTCCTATATATATCTCACAATCATGCAATCTGGGCTGTCATACACTGCAATGTATCCCTGTAAACAAACAATTCACCTCAGACTGACTTATTGCAAATCGCTGGGTGGTGGGAAACTCCTGCAAGTTGTATCCATACGCAGCAGCATTCATCTTGAGTACAAAGATCATCTTGTTTGCTACTTATTCCATTCTGACATTATGCTAAATATATAGTCCTCAGGACTTCCCACTTCTTTCCGATATCATCTTCCTCTGTGATTCCACACTGGCAAATCATGGATACAGAAACGCCTCAACAAGGTGTGCGCTGATCCGACCGAAGCCGATTGCCCGGCGCTACATTCAATACGTCACTCATTTGCACACAGCCAGAATGCTGACACCAGTCATTTCACCGTGACGCTGCCAATGCAGCCACCAAAAATATGACCCAGGGTGCAAAGTTTAAAATCATCCGTAAGACCGGAAGCAGCAAAAATAAGAAGTAGCATGCAGGTGGATGTGAGTATATCCATAACGTGTAATGGCGGCTAAATAACCATATAACATATAGGAGGGGTACGTAGAGGGCCGTGTGACGAATCTATCTCAGCCCGTAATGGGAAACCTCCATGGTCGACTAAGCAATTTGTACTTACAATCCACAAAATCGAACACCATGTTGTCGTCAGCTCTGGGATTTTCGCAGATGAATTTCCAGATAAACATCCCCAAGAGTGGAAGAAACAACCTTAAATCACCGTAGAGACAGCTACGGAAGTGTATATGGTTGAGGTAATAGCCGAATTCTATTGTTTGCAGCAGCAACTAACTTCTTGAAAGTTTTCAACATGTCTGCTACTATGGCAAGGCAACAAGTTCGGGTCCAGCTGGAACAGTCCGACATGCTCCTGGCCTTGAATATGGCCATAATGGCCGAAGACAGGTTTTCGCGCGCTGCATTAGAGGAAACACATTACCTGATCAAGAATTCTTGCGCCGAGGTCCGGAAAGAGAAGAAGTGGGGTGTTAAGTTCCATAGGGATACTGCGGGGTAGGCTGCGATGGAAAGACACACAGCTTTGCTTCGTTAAATCCACATGGCCAGATGACTTCCTTTCGATGATAGCACCTCAAACAATCCACAGACATGCTGGAGACGCGCAAGAACAGGTGCACCTGCACCCGACCAATGTAGACACCTAAGTCCAGAGCTGATGCCTCCTCTGGCTGGAGCGTCACCCACCCGAACAAGTAAAAATTCCGACCCTCAACATTCCCAAATTGACAATTTGCTAGCAGGATATGTGTATTCACATACTCCTATTGCCTGCACCGAATTGTTTACTCTTGATGCATATGTCCAGGATCGCCAGCACAATGCACATTTTGATCCAGATATGCTGACTGATGAAGCAACATCCACTGGTTAGTGCACTATCTGCCGTGTGGTAATGCAGCTAACATCCATTATGAAGATGCGAGCAGCCTAAGGAGTGAACCTGCAAGTAATGACAAGCATTGATCGAATGCCCCGGGATTTTCAAGATCATGATTATCTCACATTAGCGGACACTGTAATTTGTATTTTAAAGGATATATTTATGTGTATTATTAAAGAACACTGTAGTCGTCAAGGAGAAAGGAAATGAAAACACTAGAAAGGCTGCTAAAACAATGTGAATGATAGATGACGCCGAATCAAATGAGGCATGGTATGGATACACCCATGGCAAAATCAGGGTCAACGGAGTGTCAACCATTTTTGGTCATGTAAGTCTGATAATTGAAAAATGATTTGGTTATGGTTATACAGCATTGAAGTATTGGATGCTTTGATTGGCAAAAATTATTGCGAAACGCGCCCTACCTCATCTTGAAAATGAACGTCAACAGAGCGTCATTGATATTTGGTCATGTGTCCTGGGTAATCAGAATGCCAGTAGGTTGCAGACAGTTATAAAGGAATTACTGGCCGCCTTTACAGGTGAACCAGACAGGGATACCCTGCCTGCCCGATCTTGAAAATGGGTGTCAAATGAGAGTCAACGATTGTTGGTCGTCCATCTGGGGTAATCTGGGGGGTGACAGGTTGCAGACAGTCATAAATGTAGTAGTGGCTGCCTTTATACGAAATGGAGGATGTAAAACGCTCCCTGCCCCATCTTGAAAATGAGCGTCGAAGATGCATCAATGATTGTTGGCCTTCCATCATGGTTAATCACAGCGCGATGTGGCCATTAGGGTCTATATTCATCGTTTTGACTGTTTATGTATGCTAGGAGGCTCAAGAATAAGTAGTAGTAGCGCTGGAAATGGAATAAGTTGTTACTGTCCCGGAGGATGTGGTGGGAATATCCTGTACATATCTGTCAACCAAGGCTGCCATATCCTTCTGTATGAATGCTTATGATCAAGCGCCACGCATATTGCCGCAGATGCAAGACCAACAATCATTGACGCTCCTTTCACACCCATTTTCAAGATGTGGTAGGGAGTGTATCATTTTCTCTTTTTGCTTCAATGGAGGCAAATAATCCATTTATGACATTCTGCAACCTATCGGTGTTCTGATCACCCAGGTCACATCATCAGAAATTGTTGATGCTCAGCTGCAGCTCATTTTCAAGCTGGAGTAGAGAGCGTTTTGCTTCCTCTTTTGGATATAACTGCAGCCAATACTTTGTGTATGAGTGTGTGTAACCGGTCACCCCCCAGATCACCCAAGATACACAACCGACACATGTTGACGCTCTATTCACGCTCATTTTCCGGATGTGTCAGGTCTCCTGTCTGTGTTCGTTCTGAGCAATATGGCGGCCAATATATCAAAAACAAACTGTGACGTACAAATGTCAATATTTTACCATTAACAGTAGCATATCTGAATGCGATCTTACATTTGAAACCGGAAACACAGAACTTGTGATTGTAACCAATGGGTCAAGCTAAACCCGGCAAACCCCATGGGTTGACAGGTACTGGTCCTGGTTTGGGTCCGCCGAGAGTCAGGGGGTTGGGTTTCTGGATAGGTCTGGAACCGAACAGACCCGTCTTTGTGGTTCAAACCTGGACCGCTGGCGGGTTACCCTGGCCTGTTGCTAACACTAGGCCCATACACAATATGTTATCATGTAATTTGGCATAGTATATCATTAATGGCATTTTGGCAGCCTTTGGTCCGTCTTTATGTACTTTCTCCTTTATTACTACATTGTTCTATAATAATATATACAAATATATATTTTAAAATATGCCTTAAAGTGTCTGCTAATTGTAGTTAATAATATACTCAAAAATCCCGTTCCATTCCATCTATGCTTGTCTTCACAGTCAGGTTCACTCAATAGGCTGCTGTGGTCTGTGAAATGGATGTCTGCTGCATTACCACGCGGCAGATAGTGTACTAACCAGTGGATGTTCCTTCATCAGTGAGCAAATCTGGATTGAAATGTTTATCGCGCTTGCGATCTTTGGCATATGTATCATGATTCAAAATTGAGCCCTGTAGAGAGGGGTATGAATATACGCATATCTGCTTGGCACACCTTCGATATCGGTTGCGTGAGCTCTCCCATGGTTGCCGGGTGGCACAGGTGGTGGTCTGGGCAGATGCGGCGTCAGTTTTGGTGTCAGCTGTCTGAGTCGCTCTGGTGGAGGTGCACCATGGCCTTAGCGCCTCCAGCATGTCTGGGGATTCAGTGCTGTGCCATTTTGGCAAGGAACACAGCCATGGTTGTGATTTTCCCAAAGCATAGCCAGGTGTATTTCCATCGCAGCCTTCACATTTTTTGGCCCATGAACCTCAATGGCCCGCTTCTTCTCTTCTCAGATTCCAGCGTGATGTTGCATGATTAAGTATTGCGCTATATCTATCGCGGCACGCGAACACTCTTGTTTGGCCATTTTGGCCATATTCAAGGCAAGGTGCATGTCAGACTGTACTAGCTGTGCCCAACCTCCTTGCCTTACCATAGTTGCAGACATGTTGAAAACCTACAAGAAATTGGTTGCTGCATCTACATATCAGATTCGGCTATTACCTCCACCATAGATGTGTTTGTAGCATCCACTAACGTGGTTCAAGCCTATTTCATCCACTCTCAGGGATGCTTATCACCAAATTTGTCTGCAAAGATCCAAGAGCTGATATTGTCATGATGTTCTATTTTGTGTACTGCAGACAAATGCCTGAGTGGACCATGGAAGTTTCCCATTACGGGCAGGTATAAATCAGTCACCCAGTTCTCCACTTATACCAGCTTTATGTGATATCGTTTGTTGACGGCTGTCTATCTCAATATGTCTCTACTCATATCTGATTATATACTTCTGCTGATTGTCGCTGCTTCTGGTGTTACGGACTATTTCTAACTTTACATCCAGGTTCACATTATCTCTTTCGGCATTCGGAGTGTCGCGATGGACCAAGGGGTGTCTGCGTTGTAGTTGGGTCTCAGCAGGTGGAGTATTGGGTGCAGAGCCTGTTGTTCTGCTCGATCCCGATCCACTCGCACCTTCCTGAGGAGTTTGTGGAGCCTTGATTTGCTAGTGTGGAAGTGAAGAGAAGATGAATACGAAATGAAGTAGGAAGTCCTGAGGATGATGATAACAAAAAGAAGTGGGAAGTCCTTAGGAATATATAGTTAGCTTCAAGTCAAAATGGAATGCGTAACAGCCAACTTTCACAATCTACACAAGATGAATCCTGCTACAAATTGTTGCAGGGTGCACGGGTGTCCAACCATCCTGCGATTTGCACCAAGTCGGCCCGATGTTGTGTGATTGCTTGCTGGCATAAATTGAAGAGAACCACCACTGAAATCTTGTCCTTCTCGGATACAAATCGCATATTCTTCAATGGCAAGGACATCTGGTGATGTTTGTCCCAAGAAATCCCCAGGATCATACATCGAACAGACCCTGAACATCATCTAATGATGTATGGTTCGCAATGCTACTCGCAATGTGGGGACGATCAAAACCAAGATTTAGCTCTGTTCAAGTCGATTAAGTGTACCAACCGCAAAATACAAGATGCAGCTTGCCTCTATGCGGTCCACCTTGTGCCACATCTAACATCTCACCCTCCAACAAAGTCCACACAAACTACAATGGTCAATGCTCTGATAAAGAACCTTGCGCCACTACCAGGAGGCAAATATGGCGATTCGGGAATGCACTCCACATGACGACGTCATCAAGCGATTGAAGTGAAGAGTGGGTGCGATGCACAAAGGGTTGGAGTGCTTGGAGCGTTGTGCAGCTAACAATCCAACCAGAAGCTTGTGCTGGGGTAATGATAAGAAATGCTATTGTTAAGCAACAATGAGAAGGCAAAATGGATCAAGGATGATGTGGATAGAGACACCGGTGTGGCAAGAAAGCGAGTTGAAGATGGAGAGACCGCAATTACGCCAAGGCAGGATGATACGAGAAAAGCTGAAAAGGCGGGATTGACAACCAGAAAGCCTGAAACAACATTTGAGGAGATGTTGAACACCATTGGAAATCATCTGAGCAATCTTCTGACTTCTGACGATGGGGAGGAATGTGCAGACAAGGATGATGATAAAGTGGATCCTAGGCTGGGCACGCTGAGCAGTGATGACGAACCTGGCTAGCTAATGGGAACAATCTCCAAAACGGTACCGCATTGCATGGCGCGTTTTTGGCAGAAACAGATGAAGCTTGACCAATTGACGCAACCAGGCTGGGGAGACGCGGCCAAGTACATCCGTGAGACAGATAGAATGTACGGGCCGACTACATTGATGGTTCCAGCTGTCGTTTGATCTAAAACATATGATAATGCAGCCACCTCTGAACCGACAACATTCGTTGAGTGATTGGAGACTGTTGACAGTGTCCCCGGAACGTTGCAAATGCCTCAAGTGACCTCTCTACCAAGGAGTAGTCAATTGAGGCTCGGTTCATGGCAACCCCAGCCACACAAAGGCTTCCCGTGTCTCATATCCGATGCAGAGCCTGATTTGTCAATGATTAAGAAATCAAAACCTGTTGAACCTGTAAGCTGTTACCCTTGCAAATAGTGACCCAAGCTAATTACGATATAGAAATCGGATTTGGACACAGAATTGGTGATAGCTTCTGCGTCACCGTGGGAGGGAACAGGAAATCAATATTGTTGAAGATGTATCTCTTCGAGATGCAATGCGTGTACCTATTTTCCTACATGTCAGCTTCGACTGAATTTCAGCGACCAAATTTTGAGCCTTGAGAATTCGTCTGTGCATTTGCAATGGTCGGATGCACCATGCCAATGTTCCAGACTCCAAACCGTATTGACTGTCAAACAGTGCGCTTGATATTGTGCGGCCGGTCACTGTTAAGTCCGAATACGGAATCCAAATTACAGACGAAACTCTCTAACACAATTTATGTCAGAGATGTCATTCTTCTTCAGCATGGAGTGGTCAAAGCCAAACACAACCCAGACTGAATGACGACCACCATGCTGCATTCATTCATCCCTCCAACGGCATAACTCTATGCACAGACCTGGTGAACATAGTTGAGATTTGGAAAATTGCTTATGGTAGGTAGTGGAAATCACGGAGAATGAGCCAGATGAGGAAAAGTCAGCAAGTCGGGCTAAATTAGTTAAAAACTAGTTTACAAATCTACATGCAGTTGATTGCCAGCCGAAAGAGCTGTAACCTGACTGGCCGAAGTCATTTATCACCCAGACATCGTGTCTATTGGTAGATGAGAAATTGATATGCTAGAAAACTTTGGGATGCGAATGTTTATACATAGAAATGATTTATTGGCTGCCAATGACATCTGTATGCATTTTTACATATAATTGTTGAGCATACAATGACTGTTAGTATGTCATTAAGTTGAGCGTCAACGGAGTGTCAAGGATTTTTGGTCTTACATTTTCGGCAAACAAAGGGCTACATAGTGACATACTTCCAAAGAGATTCTATTGGCCATTTTAATAGGTAACAAGGAAACTGACTCGCTCGTTGCCCCAGACTGGAAATGTGCATCAATGATGCATCAATGCAGCATCAACCCCTCCTGTGCTTCAATCTTGGATAATCAAACCCATGTGCAACGACATTAAGCTATAATGGAAGTGTGGGCCGACTTTATGGGCAAACTCGTATTAACAATATCGCTACCGCCTCCCAACGATAAGAATGCACAGAGCGTCAACAATTTTTCGTCGTGTCTCTTGGATAATCAATGGGCAATGCAACTGCATCAACCCATGATCACAGTATCGGCTGCCTTTATGAGTCAAAATGCTACTGACCATATCGCTACCACCTCCTAACAATGAGCATCAACGCAGTGTCAAAAATTTTTGGTCCTGCCTCATGGACACTAAAAGCAGTGTTCATCAGCAGTAACCATTAATCAAGTTAATGGCCGCCTCTACGGGCAAACGTGGTAGTGACGATATCACTACCACCTCACAAAAATGAGTGTCAATGGAGTGTGAACGATTTTTAGTATTGTTTCTTCGATAAACTAAGGGCTAACGACCAGCGTCAACCCATAATCAACCTATTGGCAGCCAATATGAGCAGACCTGATAGTGACGATATTGCATCCGCCTCCTACAATTGAGTGCCCACGGAGCTGCTACAATGTTTGTGGGGGCTCAGTAAGCTACGCATCAATGGACTGCATTGCGTTGTTCCTTAATTGAGCCTTATGCAGTAAGACTTTTCAATATGTCCTAATATACAACTTCACAAATATACATGGAATGTCTCACAGATCTGACGTTTTTGGCTTGTGCTCTAGAGTCAATATTTAAGAACCCACATTCTACATAACTATAATGTAACCTCTGGCAGTCTCTCAAGTCAGAATACCCAGCTATCAAATTCCTACTGCAATGTCAGATTCAAAATCTTCCATTACCTCATTCCAAGAGGTGATGTTCGCGTCCAAAAATGAATGTGTCTTTATTTGTGATTTGAGCGACCTTACTTTGCAAATAATCTTCAATGCTTGCTGGGCTTCATTCAATGTATGCTCAAAATGTCCTATTGCCTGGAATGATTCTAGACCTGCTCATTCTTGGTGATTTGTTTTGCACTGCTGAATTGAGGAGACCGGCAGCCGTGGCATCATATGTATTGTTTGTCATCAAGTTCTTCCCCATCCATCAGAACATGAGACCAGCTCAATGGGGAACACTTCCTGGCAAAATCTCACATTGCAAAGTTAAATGAATTAACAGAGTCAGAAGTAACTGAATTGACTAGCTTCGCTGTTGATGAAGCATCTTTGGCCATCCTGAGGAGACGAGCAAGTCGAGGAATTACAATAGCAAGTTTGCAAAGACAAATCATATTGGACATTCAGGGTTGATCCTTATTGACTAAAGTAATTAACAAAACACTCCAAACTGGCAGGGAAGGACTATAAAACTTCCGAATTTCACCTACTCACGTGGAATCGCTACCTCATGTTTGGTCCTGTTTCCACTCATATTCCATGGAACGCTATATCAAATCTTGAGCTACAACGCTGTTGAAATGCGTTATGGTGTAAATTGGTGCTTCCATCCAGCAGCACACTGAGCAACATTAGCTGGAGGGAATACACACTGACCATGGATGCAATTAAGAAGCAATTGCCATCATGAAATAAAGTTAGTTTAGCATTACATAGGTGGACCTCAACGAAGAAACCACCCCTATAGGAGGTGATTGCTTACTATATCCATCCAAATTGGGCATTACGTGAAGTAAAACTCGCTTTGGATGAGGTTGATTGCATATTCTTTACCTTTTTCGAAGGATAAGTAAGGAAAATAGGACAAGGGACAACATACCTGGGCAAGGCTAACCGGACCGTTGAAGGTCGTGCTTTGTCTTTTCAGCTTACCGATGACCATTCGCTTTGAATTATGAATGATACTGCTTCCTCTGATTGATAGGTGACTTGTGAGCTGCAATCGACTCTTGAGGCGTCCGGAATCGTGTGCGCTGCATTGAGGAACCACAACCCATGTATGGCGCACGTCATTCAGCTAGCTTTAGGTGCATTCATGGATAGTCTTGATGTAGAAGGCCACACAAAGTCTTGGGAAGCCCATGAGTGCTATCAGCGATGTGGAGAGAATCAAAGCACAGACATCACAAAGAGTTACAGACTTCAAAAACATGGCAATGCTACAATCAACAAGGTGTCGGCCATCAGACTTGGTTTAGCAAAGATGATTGAAAAAGAATGCATTTCAAGATTTTGAAGCTCCTGAAACTAACCTTCATATAGAAGTGAATGCTTGCTGTATTGATTACTCGGACACCTGGCCATCAAAACAAGTTCGTTGACTGTGAGAAAGCCAAAGTCTGCATCGTGGTACTACCTGTTATGGATGTGAAGACACATTAGAATTCGACAGTGTGGTGGCTTGAGCAATTGTACCGATTACCAGAATTCACTTGCAAGTGGCTCCAGAATCCAAAATCCAGTCGATACCAGCCCCTCTGCACAACACAGCATGAATGGACCATTGTCAAGTACGTCATGGAAGTTTTGAGGCCACTCTGATGCTTGCCCCTGTGGATCTTGAAGACAATTATGGTCACATTGGATCACCTTTTCACAGTCTACAATGACATGTTTGATTATATGGATGGCATTATGCAAGCTGTAGCTACGAAAAAGACTGCATGGAAGGAAGCCTTGTACATCGCCGTGAAGTTAGCATGACAGAAGCTGTCAAAATATTATGCTCAAGTCACTCCAATGACTGGTAAGCCTCTCATTGTGGCACATATCGTCGATCTTCTCAGCAAGTTGTGATCATTTTGGAAGTGCGACAAGGGGATGGATATTAATCCTGAGGACAAGACTTCTTATACTACCCAATACCACAAGGCATTTCTGAAGAATGTGAAGAATGAATACTGTGCCAATCATATATGTGTACCGGTCAGTGAACATGATATCCTACCGAGTCACAGTCTCTTCCCCGTCTCAATGGCGTCAGGATCCACTTTATCTTACTTTCATCGATATGATTTGTCCAGCGATGATGAAGAATCCATAACGCATAACAATTAGGCGGAAACGACACCTGGATGACTTGATCATGCTGCATCCTCGTTGAAGGCTGCCAGGCTCTATTACAAATCACCGCCTGAATTTCCAAAGAACTGGGGGTAAGTTAATCTAAATCTTAATGATTACCACTCCAACCCAATCGTGATTAACAGCACATTTTGGATACCTGATATCACCGACTGGTGGCAACAACAACTGGAAATGCACCGAAAGTACGCCAATCTCTCCAATGTGGCATGAGACCTATTCTCTATTATAACACATGGTGTCAGAGTGAAGGCCAGTTTGACCCCTGGGCGAGATGTGTTCGGCTGGAGGCAGTCAAAAACCACAGGCGAGACCCTTCCCAAAACAGTCATTCTATTCTAGTTTGCTGCAGCCAATGATGGGATATTGGCAGGCGATCACCCAGCATTGGATATGATGAACACAGAAAAAGACTGAGAAATGAAGAGGGAAGAAGAGTGAAAGAAATAGCACAGAATGGCCAAGGTCCACAACGTTTTGGAGATGTGGCATGGCAGTCCAAACCTAGCTGCTACACAGAAAGGATCTAGCACTCAAAACAATCAGATGACAGCCGTAGGATACATTTCTGAGATGGAAGAGATCGTCAGAGCATCCTGACCACACTTTCGACATCATGGTGGGGCTGCATTTACATTGTCGGAAAGATCACCTTTGCCACCAGCTTTGTCTGCAACGGACCTCCCTGGAGGACCAACTAAACTATCAAATGTTGGCCAAATCAGAAGATTCAACCGTGATCCAGTGAAAGGTGATGATGATAGTACACCTGGATGCATTTCGGACACCGAAAATTGGCTAAACTCGAATGGTGACTTGGATAATTCAACACACAGCAAAGACAATTACACGTCAGATGATGGATGTGATATAGAGCGAGACAATGGTATCGCGGACGCGGAAAGCCCAGAACAGCAGGATGTGAATGCCACACCAACTCTTCACGGATCAATTCGGCCAATGCGGAAGTCAAAGAGATTGGCTGAAATGGTGTTTGTGACTGTCAATACAATCGAAAAAATGTGGAATAAGGGAATCAAGAATGAGTACGACAGAATGCCTCAATATATTTTACCAGCGTCTTTATGTAGCTTGACCAAGAGTTTCATTTAGAGACATATTGTGGGCCAATGGAGAGCAGTGGTTTGTAAATATCAGTTGATAAACAGATGTATAGTGGGCACAATAATTATTTCGGCAAGATATATAAACTGTAATAGTATCAGAGCGAATGGTGCAGGAATATTACTGGGCCTGGCTTTGATGCAGGTCTGAGTCTCAATATGTCAGAAAGACAATCAATATATTTAAAACATTCTGAAAACAATTATTGATGGCAGCAGACATTGAATGATCAATGTATTGAAATGAGCGTCAACGGACCATCAACCATTTGTAGTACTGTAAGTATGGCATTTGGAAACTGAGTTGTCCCTGTTAGGCATAACCAACGTATTGGTAGCTTGTATAGGCAAAAGAGTCAGCAGCACGGACACTGCGCCATCGTGGGAATGAGCATCAACTGAGCGTCAACAAGTTTTAGCTTTGCATCTTGGGTAATCTGATTTCTAATTGGTTGCAGACATCCATAGATGCGATTTTGGAAGCCGTTAGGAGTAGAAACAATGGCTACACACTCCGTGCTGCATCTTGAAAATCATCTTCAATGGAGAGTCAACAATTTTTGGACTTGCATATTTGGTGATCAAGGCATTGCGCTGATACTGAAGCACATAACAGAACTATTGACCGCCTCAATAGGCAAAAATACAATGTATCAAAGGAAAAACATGCATTCCATAATAATTGATATCACAAACTGGAAAAAATGCTAAAACATATTATTGGCTGTTGAATACACGATTTTGATAAGACAGTATTATCAAGCTGCAAAAACAAGAGCCTCATATGAATATATAGATGGACCCGCTGGGTGACTCTCTGACAACCTGCACAATTCGGATGGGTTGGAAGATTACCATTGAACTGCGCCCGAGCTGATGGTTCGAGTGTATTGACAACCCCGATCCTCAATGTGACAACGGTCCAGTTGTGCCCCAGCCGTGCACCCGCAGCGATGTTCAGCATCTGTTGCTAACACTAACTATCTGGTGGATGTTCCTTCATCCGTCAGCAAAGCTGGATCAAGATCTTCATGATGCTTGCCAACCTTGGCCAATGCATCAAGATCGAAGAACTGACCATTAGGAACAGGAGCATGGGAATACGCATATCTGGGTGGCAAATTGTGGATTTCGGAACAGTGAACTCCGTCATTGTGACCGGGTGATGTAGGTGGCGTTCGAGGCATTGGTGGCATTGGTTGTGGTTTCGGATATCTGTGTCGGTCTGGTGGCGGTGCACCAGGTACTTTGCGCCTCCAGTGTGCCTGCACATTGTTTCTTGTGCCATTTTAGCAAGGAAGGCATCCGTCCATATGGTTGTCACGAACTGTTGCCGGGTATCTCTTCATCGCAGCCTTCACCTTTCGATGCCCAGGAAACTGAACCGCCTCATCCTCTCTTCTTGGACTTCAGTGCGAGGTTCATTGATAAGGTATTAGGTTTCCCTAATGCGGTGTGCATAATCCCTCCTTTGGCCATATTTGCTATATTCCAGGCAAGGCGCATGTCGGACTGGTATTGCAGTACCCTACCCCCTTGCTGTGCTATAGTAGCTGACTTGTTGAAAACCTACAAGAAATTAGTTACTGCTTCACAAAATGAGATTTGGCTATTACCTCTACCATATATGCTTCTGAAGCCTCCTCTAAGCTGTTTAAGGCCTGGTTGGTCCACTCTCGGGAACCGTCATGACATAATTTATCGCCAACAATCCCAAAGCGGACTGGATCTAGATGATCGATTCCACAGACAGTGCGGACAGATCCCGTGGTCAACAGTGGTGGTTTCCCATTATGGGCAGCTATGAATTTGTCTCATAGCACTCTACATATACCCGCCATGCAGTATATGGTTAGTTGACGGCTGTTTCCCACGATATGGATATAGTCACATCGAATTGTGTGCTGAATCTCATGCTTGCTGCTTCTGTTGTTACAGACGATATTTCAATGTGCATGCTGGGTCATGATTTCGGTGGCTGCATTCGCAGCGTTGCGGCGGACTAACTGCTGTCTGCATTGTTGCTCTGTGCCAGCGAGTGAGGCATTGGATGAACCCCCAGTCGATTGGCCTGATTCAGATCCATGCTCACCTTGCTGAGGTGTTTGGGAAGCCATCATTCGCTGGTGTGGAACAGGACAGGAAGATGCTAACGAAAAGAAGAGGGAAATCTTGGGGATAATATACTTAGCTTCAGGTCAAGATGGAATACGTAACAGCCAACTTGCATGTTCTACTCAAGATGGATCCTGCTGCGGATTTCTGCAGGCTACAGGGGTTTCCCACATTCCCTCAATTTTCAGTAAGTCGGTCCAATGTTGTAGCTTTGTTTACAGGTGTCCATAGAGGTTTACGACAGCCGATATCTCATGATTGTCTCAATTAGGCAGGAAATTCTTCGAGGGAAAGGGCATTTGGTGATGTTTGTCTCTAGAAATTCCAGGAATATTAAATGAGCTGACGATGAAAATCAAGTCATGTTGTACAGTTAGTATTAGTATTCCCATTTGGGTGATGGTCAAAACGCAGATTTTGTTTTGTTCAAGTTGATCAAACGTACCAACATCAACATAAAAGATGCAGTCTGCTTCCATATTGTACATATCTTGCACCATCCAACATCTCGCCCAACACCAAAGTCAACGCAAACGACAATGGTGAATGCTGCGAAAACGAACATTTTGCCACTTGTTGCAGGTAAATATGGCAAATTCACAAACTGTTCCACACAACGACGTCATCAAGCAAATGAAGGCAAGAGTGGCTTGGTAGCGGAAAATGTCTGAGCCGTAAGGGCATTGCGCATCTTGCAATCTATAAAGAACGTCATGCGGGAGGAAAGACGAGAAATACACTAATCAAGCAACCAGGAGAATGTAACCTGCATGGACGATTGTTTTCATGGAGAAACTGCTGCAGCCAGAAAACGAGTTGAAAATGCAGAGAGACCTATTAAGCGGGAGCAGGAGGATATGAGAAGAGGTGAATACATGGGATTGACAACCAGTGAGCCCGAAAAAACGTTTGTGGAGACGATCATTGCAACCAGAGACAGTATGAGCGATCTTTCAAGTTTCAACGATGAGGATGATGGGGAAGATGACGATGATGTATATGCAGAGCTGGGCAAGCGGAGCAAAGATGACGAACCCAGCTAGGTGGTAGGCACAATCTCAAACACAGTACACTACGGCGTGGAGAGATTTTGGTGGAAGCAATAGAAGCTTGACGAATTGACACAGCTGGCATGGGGGGATGCTGCCGATCATTTCTGTGAAAGAGATAATAAGTATGGCATGACTGAATTGCAGTTTATGGCAGTCATTGAACCGCAAATGGACCAAGTCGCAGCCGCACCTGCACCTAGACCATCTGGAGAGCTTATACAGACAATTGATATTGCCCCTGGAATATTGCAAATGACACAATGGACATCTCGACCTGGAAGTAGTGATATGCTGATACATTCCAGTAAGCCACGGTGAAACAATTGCGTACTGTCTCGTTTGCTCGAGGCGAAGCCCGACTCATTACTGATCAAATAAGGGAATATTGTTGAACGTGTATGCTTTGCCACCGTATATTGCCTCCCTAGCTAATCATCGTATAGACATCGTATTCGGCAAACGAAATGGTGATGGCTGCTGCGTCGCCGGAGGAATAGATAGCCAAACTGATATTGTTGACTGTAAATCTAGTTGAAAAGGTATCAGTGTGCCGATTTGGCTACGTGTTAGCTTTTTCTTGATTTCAGTCACCAAATTGTGAGACATTATAATTCGTCTGTGCATGTGCAAGGGTCGTATGTGCCATGCAAAAGAATTAGACTTCAAATCAAACTGCAGGACAACCAATCAACACAACATCGTCTAGCCTGTTCCTGCTACGAGTGACAGCAATAACCACATTAGTGACAAAATTTACTAACAAAATTTAAGTGAGTGATGCCATACAAGTCATAGAAGGAGTGGTCAATGCATGATATCAACCTGTCTGAATGACGACCATCTTGCTGCATTCACCCAGGCAGCCATCTGCATAACTCTTTACTCAGACCTGGCGGACATGGTTGAGATTTTGAAAATTGCTTGTGCTAGGTAATGGAAATCGAGGAGAAGGGGCTGTATGAGGAAATGTGTGGAAGTTGGGCTGTATTGATCCAACACTATTAGAAAGATCTGCATGCCGTAAATTGCCGGCCGAAAGTGCAGGGATGTGATAGGGCCATGTCATCCATCTCTCAGATAACATGTAAAGTGGTGGATCAGAAATCGAGAGGCCACGAAGCGTCTGAATGCAAATGATCACACATTGAAACGCCATATCAGTAGTCAATAATGACTATATGATATGCAGCATACAATTATTGAGAGTACAATGACTGTTAGGATGTGTTTAATCAGAGCGTCAACAAAGCATCAATGATTTTTCATCTTACACTGTTGGTAATCACAGTGCCGCGTAGTAACATCCTGGGAAGTCACAACTATTGGTAGTCTCTATAGGTAAAAATGCAACTGACATGCTCGTTGCCCCATCCTCAAAATGAGCGTCAACAGAGCCTCAAGGATTTTTGGCCTTGGATCTTGGCTAATCCAGGCTCTGTGCAACGAGATTAATCCACAATCAATGTATTGGCAGCCTTTCCAGGCAAAAATTCTTGCAACGACATCACCACTATCTTCTAGAACTGAGCGTCAACGGAGCGTCAACGATTTTTGGTCTTGTAAGTAGGGTAATTGAAATGTGATTTGTTCCCAGTTATTCATAACTGATGTATTGAAAGCCATTGTAGACAATGCAGAAATTTATGTGGTCACCACCCAATACTGAAGATGAGGGTCAACCAAGCTTCCACAATATCTCATCTTACATCTTCGCTAATCAAAGTATTGTTGTGTGGCAATAATTGCGATACGAAGTAATGCGAGTTGATTAAACCAACACAGTGCACGACATGTAAGTTACCCTATCATGAACTGGAGCGTCCACGCAGCGTCACCATTGTCTAGTCTTCCAGTGTGGGTACAGTAGGCCGCGTGCGGACATATGAGCTCATTACAGAACTTTTGACTGCGTTTATAGGCAAAAACACAACATATAAAAGAAGAAACATGCATTCCAAAACAATCGATATTGCGAACTGCAAAGCATGCAAACAGAGATCATCGGCTGTTGAGTACGAGATTTTGATAAGATAGTATTATCAAACAGCAAAAACAAGAGCTTTGTATGAATCTACAGATGGACCCACTAGGTGACCTACTGACAATCCGAACAAATCAGACTGGTTGCGAGATTTCCATCAAACAGTCCCCACATTGACGGTTCGGCTTTAATGACCACCTGGACCACACATCTGGCAACGGCTCAATTTCGACCCGGCCACGGACCCGCAGAGAGGGTCCAGAACTGTTGCTAACACTATGCGGGTGTCACTTCAGCAACATTTTTAGGTGTTAAGTATTCTTCATCATTGCTGGAGAAATGATATGGATCAAAAAAACATTGAACAGATCCAGAAGCCGTTGAGGAGGGAATGTCATTGTTGGTCAGTATGCGTTCAGGTTTCATGACGGGCAAACGTCCATGTTTGGCACAGTATTGATTCTCCACCTGATTCAGAAACACCTCTTGGTATTGGGCATTTTAAGAAGTCTCGTCCTCAGGATTGATATCCATTCCCATGTCCCCTTTCCTAAATGATCGCAACTTGCAGAAATGATCGAGGATCTGTGCTGAAATGCGATGCATACCCGTCGTTGGGGTAAATGCAGCTTAGTATTGTGACAACTTCTGTCGCGCATACCTCAGGGTGTAGTAAAGGTTTTACTTCCGTTGAGTCTTCTTCATACCTAAAGCTCACAAAATGCCATCCATATGATCAAACATGACATTGATGACAATGATACTGTGATGGACTGTAACGGTATGCCTCTTTGACATCCACAAGGCCCAGTTCCAGATTGGTGCTAAATTTTCCATGTCATCCTTGACGATGGTCCATGTATCCAGTGTTATGAAGAGTGGCCAATGATCGCTGCATTCTGGATGTGTGAGCCACTTGCCTGTCAATTGTCGTGATCTGTAGGCTCGCTCAAGCCACTCCAGTGTCAAACTCCAACCTGTTTTCACATCCATAACAGGTAGTACTGCGATTTCTACTTGGGCAATTGGACTGTCAACGAACGCGTTTCAACGACCCGGTGTCAGTGTAATCAATGCCCGCAGCATTCTCTGCCATCTCAAGGTCAATGTCAGGACTTTCATAATTTCTCGAAATACATACTTTCTCAATTATCTATGCTAAACAAGGTCTCATGGTGGACACCTTCTTTCTTCTAACATTGCCCTCTTTTCGGAATCTTTGACTCTTCGCGATGTCTATGCTGTCATTCTCTCCACATTGCTGATCATGCTCATGGGCTTGCCAAGACTTGGCGTGGCCTTTCACACTGACGCTGCTCATGAATGCACCTAAAGCCATGTATATGACAAGCACCAGGCATCGTATTTGGTTTGTCATTGAAGTGCAATCAATACAGGAAGCCTCAAGGGTTCATTTCAGTTCCCAACTCATCAAGTAATTTGTGGAAATATTAGGAGTTGTAATTCAAAGTACACGGCAATCCTTGAGCTCAAAACGATCAAGAACTTCCTTCAAATGTATCGCTAACCTTGCCCAGGTAGGTTGGCCCTTCAGTTATCATCTGCAATTATCATTTGAAATATGGGAAAAATAGGTAATCAACTTCATCGGAAGAGAGTTATACTTCTCCCAATGACCAATGATGATCCAGATAGTAAGCAATGAGCGATGCGATGGCCATTTTGTTCGTTGATGTCCACCTGTCCAAACCTAAACTAACTTGATTTCTTGAGAATAACAGCTTCATAATTGCATCCACTGTCAGTGAGTAGTTCCTGCGGAGAAAGTCACTATGGGAGGTGGCAGACAGTAGCACCAGCTCGCTTCTTAATGCTCTATATGAGTGTCATACCTCTACGTTTGATATAGCCCTCCATTGTATATGAGCCGAAAGATATCCTAACATGAGGCGGCGATTCCCGTTGTCATTTTGAAATTTGGAAGTTACAAATTTCGCAACTGCCAGTTTGGAGCAGTTTGTCTCGCAATTCAGTCAATATACATAAACATCATTGTTGAATCAGAATTTCCTTTGGGTACTTTCTATTGTAATTCCTTGACTCCTTTCTTGTCTTGTCAGTATGGCCAAAGATGATTCTTTGACCATTGAACTACTGAATACAGTACCTTCGGACTCTGTGAATTTGTTTAACTTTACAATGTGCGCATCTGCCTGCAAGTGTTGTCCCATTGAGCTGGTCCCATGATCTGATGGATGGCAAAGAACTGAATGGCAAACAATACATATGATGCCTGGGCTGCCAGTATCCTCAATTCCGCAGTGCTAATACTGACACAATGCACAAGCACATCTACAATTATTCCGAGCAACAGAACGCTTCAAGCCCACATTCATAGAAGCTCCCCAAATATCGAATATGGTTCCTAAAGTAAGGCCGCTCAATTCCCGAATAAAGGGATATTCATTTTTGGGAGAAAGCATGACGTTTAGCATCGAAGTGGTTAGAGATTTTGTACCCGACACGGCAGTAAAAATTTGAAATCTGGGCAATTCGACTTGATAGACTGTCAAAGGTTACATTATAGTCAAGTAGAAAGCTGGTTCTTAAATATTGACTCTTGAGCTACAAGCAATACAATAGTCATATCTGTGAGACATTGCATACATATTTGTGATGGTGTATACAATAACATATTGCAATGACTAACCATTGCAAATTGAATTTAGGAACAATGTAATGCAGTTCGTTGCTGTGTAGCTTACTGAGCCACCATGGGAACTGTTGACCCTCCATTGGCGCTCATTTTTGGAAGGCAGTAGTGATAACGGCATCAGCATTTTCGCCCATACAGGTGGCCCATACTTCGTATATGGATTACAGCTGTTGCATAGCCCTTTGATTATCAAAGATGCAACACCAAAATTTGTTGATGCTCCGGTGTCGCTCATTTTCAAGAAATAGTAGCAATATTGCCACAGGCATTTGTGCGCATAAAGGCAGCCAATACTTTGATTACAGATCAATGCCACTGCATATCCCTTTGATTAATCAAGATACATGACCAAAAATTGTTGATGTACCTTTGAAGTGAATTTTTAGGAGGTGGAAGCGATATCATCAGCAGCATTTTTACCCATAAATGCAGCTGATACTTCAATTATGGGTTGACCCGGTTGCATAGCCCTTTGATTATCCAAGATGCAAGACCAAAAATTGTTAACTGTGTGTTGACACTTATTTTGGAAGGTAGTAGCGATATTGTCACAAGCATTTTTGCACATAAAGGCGGCCAATACTGCAATTATAGGTTAATGTCGTTGCACAGCACTGCAATTATCCAATATTCAAGACCAAAAATTGTTGACGCTCTGTTGACGCTAAGTTTTATGAAATAACAGCCTCTTTGTCTTGAGCAGTTTTACATATAAAGGCTGCCAATACATTGATCATGTCTCACAGCAAGCAATGATTGTTTTTATATTTGGACTCACCAGGCCAAAGATTGTTCATGCACCATTGACGCTCATTTCTAGGATGGTGTAACAAATGTGTCACTTACCTCTTTACCTATACACACTACCAGTTGTTCCCATGTGGGAGATGTCATCGATTGGAAGCAGTCAAAAACCATAGGCGAGACCCTTTCCGACAAAGTTGCAGTCATGCAGTTTGCTCCAGGCAATACAGAATATTGGTAACAAGTGATGCAGCATAGGATACGACGAAAACTACAGATGACTTTAAAAGTGAAGAGAGAGGGGGAGGAAAGAACATTTCATCGAATGGCCAAGTTCTACCACTGTTTGAAGCTGTGGCAGCACAGCCGACACAAAGGAGCAAGAGAGCAGGAATCTCGCGCACAAAACGAGCAGCTGACAGCTGTAGGATGCATTTCAGGTACTGAAGAGATCATCAAAGCATCCTGGTCACTCTTTCAACAGGATGGTGCGGCAGCATTTAAATTGTCAGAAAGATCTCCTTTGCCACAAGCTTTGTCTGCAAAGGATCTCCCTGGATGACAAACTCAAGTAATAAATGTTCTCCAAATATAAAAAATCGACGGTCATCCAGCCGAAGGTGATGAGGATTGTACACCTGAAAGAATTTCGCACACTGAATATTGGCTTTACTGGAATGGCAACTTGGATAATCCTAATTACCACTTGGATAATCCAAATGACAGCAAAGATGATTGGGAGGCAGACATTGAATCCAATATAGAGGTAGAAAATGATTCAGGGATCCTGAAAACCTAGAGCAGTGGGATGCGCATACTGCACAAAATGTTCCCAGATTGATTCCACCAACACAAATGTCAATGTGCAAGGCCGAAAAAGGGATGGTCACAGTCAATGCAACAGAAACGAGGAGGAATAAGGAAAATTAGAAAAAGTAGGACAGAATGCATGATTATGTTTCTCCAGGTTCGTTACATGGCTTGATGGAGAATTGCGTTTGAAGATATATCATTGGAGAACAGTGCGCAGTCGGATGTGAATCATGGTTGATAATCAGAAGCATAGCGGGCGAAATGAATCATTTAGGAAGATACATAAATTTTATTAGATTGAGAGCGAACAGTGCAAGAATATTACTGGGCTTGGCTCTGCCAAAGGGCCGATTCTCAATCAGTCAGAAAGGCCACCGATATGTTCAAATCATTAAGAATGCAATTATCGATGGCAGTAGATCTTGAATGGACAATACATCAAAATGACTGTCAATGGCGTGTCAACAACTGTTGGTTTTGTGAGTAAGGTAATTGAAAAACACTTTTGTTGCGTTTATCCATAACCAACATTTTGGCCGCCTTCATACACAAAGGAGATAGTGACACTATTACTAGCCAATTCTGAAAATAAATGTCAACGGAGCGACAACAATTTTTGGATTTGCATCATGGGTAATCTACGTGGTGATTGGTTGCAGACATCCATAGATGAGATTTTGGCGTCCTTTACGGGCAAAACAAAAGCGACGTGCTCCCTGCCCCATCCTGAAAATAAGCGTCAATGGAGCGTCAACAATTTTTGCCTTTGCATCTTGTGTAATCTCTGTGTCGCTTTGAGGCAATGATTCATATACGGAGTAATAGCTGCATTTCTGAGGCAAACCAGTGCATGACCTTGATGTTGGCCCATCAAGAACATGAGTGTCAACTGAGCATCAACAATTTTTGTTTTGCATCTCGGGTAATCTAAGCATTGCTTAGTGGCAATAATTCATATATGAAGTAATGGCGTCCTTTTCAGGTAAAACAGTGCATGATATCTACATCACCGCATTATGGAAATGAGCATCAATGCAGCGTCAACAATTATTGGTGTTGTATATTGGGTAATCAAGGCATCACGCGGATAGTTGAGCACATAATGCAGCTTTTGACTGCCTTTTGAGGGAACAATACATAAAATTAAAGGAGAAACACTAATTCTAAAATAATCAATATTACAAACTGCAAAACATGCAAGAACAGACGACTGGATGTCGAATAATTGCTTTTGATTAGATACCATTATTTTATATCAAAAACAAAAGCATCATATGAATAGACAGATGGACCCATGGTGTGACCTGCTGGCAACCTGCCCAATTCACACATGTTGGGAGATTTCCATCTAACCTTACTCGAATTGAAAGTTTAGGTGTATCAATATCCCGGATTGCCCATGTGCCAATTGATCGGTTTCTACCTGCACCCAGATCCGGATGGACCATCCAGGACCGTTGTTAGCACTAATCACTTCTTGTCCATGGCCTAATACTAACCCCACAGTGCAAGCTTAGATTTCCATTCTTTGTCTGACCTATAGACACCATCCTCTGGAATCTTACCAGCAATTCTACCGCAGGTGCCAAACATTTCACTGTAACCTAGTTTCCATTCGCCACACAACCGCAGGTATACTTCCTCACCTTGCGAATAAGGGCCATTGTTCAGACCCATTTTAGTCTTGGCATGCCTCTAACGCTGGTGGGATTTCCTTCATCCTGTTAACATTTTCATCGCATGCAGGGATAGTATTCAGTTTTCGTAGGGTTATATATTGAATTACATTGCCATTGTGTTCTGTGATATATAGAACCTAATGTCTGATTAAGCAAATTGCAATATCTGCGGATTTTGGCGTTATATAGGCACTATTCCACATCTTCGAATGCCTCTCATATGAGACTGCCACAGTCGCTTGTTCTGCAGCTACCATTGGAAAGATCAGTTACTGGCTGCGTTCATCGAGTTAAGTAGCAGGGCATGAACACCCTTGCCAGTGGCAGTGAAGGTGTATAGATACCACTGGAGAGTGGTTGCCATTAAACAAACGAATGCAGGTGACATTTAGGCCAGAAACAGTGAATTTTTGATGACCTGGGATTTGTTTGCTGTGAAAAATGAGTCGTAAATGGTAGTGTGAGCAACAGTTCCAGACTCCCAGGTTGGGTCTGGTTGCGGTTCCACCCGAAACCAGCCCATTGCAATGAGTCTTACTACACAAAAAACCTGAACTGTTGGAAATGGGCCGGTTTCATCTCCAAACACCTGGCATTTCAAGATCCCAATTTTGGCTCCAATTAAGTATCTGAGTTCTGATCGTATCGTGACATGATCAATACGTAGATTGTGCACTGATGGCCGCCGTTTCAGCTCCTGGTGCCAGATTAGCGATCGGACTGATTGTTGTTCAGTCGCTCTCTAGAACCCGTGAATTTTACATATGATATGGCGTTATTTCACCCAGAGTCAACGAATATTGTTCTGATCGCAAATCTGAAAACGGGAGCTCGAGGAGCTGCTAAAACTGCACAATCTACATATTGATCATGTCATGACACAATCAGAACTCAGACACTTATTTGGAGCGAAAGTTGCAGGAACCGTAGAATGGAACCAAAGTCCGGTTTCAACCACGCCAAAATCTGACGGGTGTCTGCCCTGTTCTAGTAACATCCCAGTGCAGGTCACCCAGTTTGGGTTGGTTGGCAGATCCAGAGGCATGCCAAGGCCTATGTTTTGGTTCCAACCCGGCCCGAAGCCAGCTTCCCCACACCAGTTGTTAACACTAGTGAATGGCAGGGGCAATGTAGCTGCTAATATATCGCTCTGTGCGAGTTCGAGGATAAATATCAGTAATATTCCTCCCACAGGATTGTTGCTATCTGCCTTGGAATCTTGTTTATCAAAGATGTATTGTACTTTGTCGAGTAGGCATCAGAGCTTGCCCTTCCACTGCCAGACCTCCATCTCCAGGAGTCGATATAACATGTTCAGTGCGAAGAAGATCTGTAAGACTACAGGGCGTTGCATGGACCATCGATATCCTCTGCTCTGTACCTGAAGGTATACATTTGTACAAAAGCAAGTCAATGGGTCTTGCATACACTATGTATTCAAGCTCCAGATGATAGGTGACACCATCACTGAATATCCACAATCCTCAGTCCTGTGTCAATGAAGTGGCAGCCATCTCATCTGTATATGTCAGGAAGGGGTTATTGAGCAATATATTCCACCTCATCATTATAGATGCTTGTTCAGCAACATGTCAGACCAGTGGATTCTTGAACTGGTTAATACCTCTCATACTGCTGTCCTTGTTTTGTCTTGTTTTCCACCCATTGTTCTGAATGAGTATCAGTGGCAGCAAAATTCTGTAGAGATCACTGAGTACTTGAATGGAAGGTCACAGGTATCAAGGCTCTCTCACTAGAATTATTGTATTCCTTGGAACTGACAGAGCTAGATGTCTCCACTCACTGGAAAGGTTCCGCCAACAGCTATGCCGAGGGGGAGACTGTCAAGTGTGTCATGCCTACTTTCAGGAAGCTTCATTAGTAAAATGTATTTCAGTCACTGGGAGTCTGCAGGAGTGTCTGAGAGGATGTGGAGAGTAAACTTAGAAGCATGAATCTCAGGGAAGTATCATACCCTAGGAGGGCATTTCGGCTGTATTTCAGAGTGACTGGGATCCCTGAAGACTGGTACAGAAGTACCATGGGAGTCATTGTGTTAAGTTTGGGAATATTCCGGAGCAATAGAGACAACTTTGGCAGCAGATGGGAGTATTGCCATGCCAATATGGGAATCAGAAACAAACTCTGACAGATACCTGTGTTCTGAAGAAAAATTATTGAAAGGGTTGCAGGTGTTGTCTAATCCCCTCCAGATATACACGAGGAATCGATTGCCCACAATGCTGAACATCATAGATGTATTATTGTTCATTATCACTTCTGAATCACAGTAGCGATCTCCTTCTTCAACAGTGTATTTTTTGCCTCACTACATTAAGGAATGAAAGAAACTGGTGAGCGATTCAAACATGAACATAGTAACACCAAAACATCATTCTGACTGAGCGATCGAATGTTATCAATCAAATGTGGTGTCACTGTTCTGGACTATTCCTCGCGCAACATCAGGGCTGACAGATGCAGGAACACATAATTCATCAACGGCGCAAAGAAGCTGGAGGTACTCCATGTATTGGCAGATTATTTTTACCAGGTGAGTGGATGAAATTAAATTCCAATGTTGTTTGGCTTGATTTGTGATATTGAACCAAGGTGTAATGAGATGTTTCCTAGTTGCAAATCCAATGGGGGTTTGAAAGACAATATGACATATTCCGATGAAAAAGGGGAGCAACTAACAGGAATACTGGAGTGCCAGATGAGGAGCACTGTGTGTATAATGGGAGTACACAGAAGGTGCCGGAGGAGAGTGGAATGAACAAGAAGAGTGCCGTATCTATGCTGAGGATAGCCGACTGGGATAGGGGAACACCCAGACTTGAGAAGGAGTCCTGAAAAGGGGGGGGAAGAGGTGTGGAATGCACTAGAGCTGTGCCAACTGAAGGCTGAAGTACACTGATGAGGATTCAGGAGCACCGATACTAGCAGATGAGTGCTGAAATGAGGCGGTAAGGAGTGAAGAATGAAATCGAGTAATGCCAAATCTCGGATGAGAAGCGCGCACAGGGAGTGTGGAGTGCCTGGACTTGCAGAGGTGTCCTGAACAGGGGGGGGTCAGGAGTGTAGAAAGAAACAGAGGAGCGCCAATCAAGGCAGTGGAACACCAATGAGAATTGAGGAGTGCTATCCCAGTGGAGGTATGCTGAAAATGAGAAGGAGGGGTAACCAGTGCGGCGTGTAACATAGAAACAACAATCCAGACCAGGGAGTGCTGGTGGGAATTAATTAGTTTCCATCGCAAGCTGTGGAGTGCCCAAAGGGGAGTATCAAGTGTGGCATGAAATAGAGGAGTGCCAATTCTGACTGAGAGGATTAAGGAGTGTCTATCCCAGTGATGGAGCACTGAAAGAGTAGCAATTGACCATGGGATGAAATGGAAGAGCTTCAATCTAGGCTGAGGAGCACCAATGGGAATGGAAGAGTGCTTATCCTTGGGAAGGAGTGATGCCAGGGGGTATCAAGTGGCACATGAATGTGTGATTGATGAGTGCAGTGGCGTCTTGAGTAAACCTTATCAGAGGGGATGGGCAACTGGTACCTTGGTATTCATCTTGTGAAGACATAATCATGGCCATCATTTCCCTGGCATACTCAGATAGCCCACAATGAATGGCTGTAGCTGCCAGCGCTAAATACTGTGCAACAAGAGGATGGAAATACAGGGATATAATTGGCTGGCACCCCAAACTGATGGCAGCAAACAAAGTATGACAATAAAATAGATCATGCTCTTCCATTCTGGTGAAACCTGATTTCTTATCATCCACAACCTTTGAGAGGTAAGCATCTTCGAATGGGAGCTCCTTCACCTGGATCCGAAGGTCAGTCTTGGAGTCCAAATCCACCCAGTCAGTTCAAAACCACCTTTCATTGTGCCCCATCTGCCAGCTGTTCTTGTATCGTTGTTATCTTCCCTCTTCACTCCGTACACTTCGGGGAGTTGTCAATATCATAAACTTGATTGAGAAGCATTAAACAGAATCAATGACTTATGGCCTCTCATTATTGCAAATCTATTTTGAGTGATCCACAACTGGGCAATGGACACTCAGATAGTGATCTTATATGAGCACCTGCCAATGCCCACTGACCATCCACAGCATCGAGAGGTGATATCCAAGCTGCTTAACCATGGAGTATTTGTCATCGGATAAGATTGGCCAAGTAGTCTTCATGCATACAATTTCCTTCATGAATCTGTTTGCTATCTCACAAGTAGCCTTTTGGTATTGGAGAACATTTTGACCTCTACTGGCCTAGGGTTGTTGAGCATTCTTGTCTCGACTAGACTGGTGTAGTGGCAGCACCTGGGCAGATGGTGCACAGTCAGACTCGGATAACTTGTTGAGGATGGCTGACATTGCCATTTGAGCAGTGGTGGTGGTGGCATTCCCTCATCTCGATTTGGAAAATTTGGAAGTGGAGGGGTTGCAATGACAGTATTTGCACAGCTTATTTTCTTTGCCAGTGGAACCGGTGTTCCTCGGAATGACATCTCCATGTATGTTGGGCCCTGGAGCAGGACCTCCAGGTGATCGGAATCATCTTCTTGCATGTCACATAATAATGTAGACTCTCTGGTGTCACTTTCGTCATCACCAATCTCCTGTGCAGTAATGTCATCCTGCTTTTTCAAAGATGTCAGGGACATTGGTAATCCACAATACAATGCACAGAGACAGATAACTGGAAGGCAAATGTTTCATAGACAATGAAGATTTGCTGAATTCTTGAACGTGAGTGCTCTCTCAAGGTGTGCATCTTGATTCGTCTGTGAACAGTATATCCTTACCTGGCTGTGTGTTGGTTCCATTTGCTGCAATGAAGATACCAAGTTTGAGAATGTGGAAGAGAGTGTATCAACAGTAAATATAAGTTAAAGTGCAATAGATTAAGGGGAAAATGGTGTCAGAAGTTGCACATAGAAGAGGAGGATGCAATTCGAGGTGCACCTTGAATGGTTCTGACATGATGACTTCAAAGATTCATATGAATATGGAGGATGCCAGTCCGGTGTTGCAATTGATGATTTTGTCAGGTATGCCAGAATAGATGGAATCCTAATGCCCCAATGTCAGCATCTCCTATCAGAAATTCTCTATCTGGAGGGCAGAATGGGAGGTTGGCTAAAGCCAATGAACATAGGATAGAACCAGACGTACCGGAAGACATCTCGCGACATTCACCAACCCATGGTGATGGCCAACTGGAGCACTGACAACCTGAATCAAAACATGTGCTGCTACATATGACTCCTCTGAATGTAGTATATATGAGTGAAAATTGGAGCATTTGAAGTGACCGTGTGGCATAGGATTGAACCAGCATTGATAACCTGATGAACTCGACAGATTTCGGATCTTGAGAGTGATGGATGACATCCACTGGGTGAAACCAAGTTTGTTATCGATTGAGGAGGAATATGGATTTCGGTTTGTGCAGTATTCCTTGAGAGGACACAGATATTTTCGCGATGTTAGATTGAATTAGACTGCTGTAGCTAAGTTAGCAGTCGATAAGGTAATATTGTATGCATAACTTCCCTCTCATGCATTCATCTGGGCTGTAGCTGCAGATTACCCTTCACAACAACATTGCAGTTGATGTTGTAGGGAGAGAATTTGGTATACAAAGAAGAGATGCAGACATAGGGAAAGAATTGTAATGTATGAGAAATGATTCAGATGTAATCTTATTGATTCAAGCACTCGTCAATGACAAGATTGCTAACAAATTGGTCATAACCATTCACTCCCATCCTCATTGTGTGGCTAATATCTTGTACATTGCACACCATTAAATGACATATTCATTGTGAGTCTCACGACTACAATGTTGGCTTAAAATACATGTTGTGGTTGCAAGCCATATGCTACAATGGAATGAGTGCATATTGAGATGTCATCTCACAGCAGCCAGAGGAATAATGTTTCAATGCATGCAGTGCCAGGAATTGAGGTGCTCCAAAGTTTAACTGGCGGTGCTTGGGTTCACTGGCTGGTTCTTGGAAGCTTACATTACTCTGACAGTAATTTGCACTCTTTGAAGCTGCCTTGTCTTAACTCGAGATTTCAAGATTCTCTCTTTTCAAATGTCTCTCTTAATGAAAATCAGTTTACATAATCCAATTTCAAATACTAGTTTTGGTGGCCCAACCATACATTTAGTCAGAATCCAATTAGGACTGCATTCAAAGCATTGAGCTGTTAGAACTCATTGAATCTGTGCGGTATAAGTGTGAGCGGGAGTAGCTGGCCCTCTTGAAGAGTTGCTGAGCACGATTTGTTTTTTCAGATTCTGGCTCTGATGCTGCAGTTCATTTGATGGAGTGTAAACTTCCAGAAGCTTTTTTAGGATTTTGAAGCATATATCCAAACATACTACTTAGTCAATATCAAGTTAAGTGGGGTTACTAATTGGCCAGGTCGGTGCATATACAGTTTAGTTCAGCAGGGCAACCTTCCTCCAACGGACAGATCAGATGGAGCTGAATGTTTAACGCTTATCAGTGGTAGCTGTCACAAAACAATGATGTATGGATTCATATATTCACTGAGGCAGAGCAGCATTTGCTGCCTGGACCAACATGTACCATGGCTTGATGGATAACAATCCTTGTGCACAGCGTCCACTGATTCACAGCTGAAGTAGACATGATGAGAATGGATAAAGTAAGACATACTGTGCACAACAGCCTAGGGTGCATCCACTTCAGTGGCTGATTTGTCACTTGTGTGGCATGCCTGGGATGGAATGATACAACAATAATGAGTCGCAGGGTGTCGAAGTTGGCTTTATAGAAATGGCTGAGCCACATTCTATACTGGATTGCAGATCTCAGGTGTATCTGAACTTCAATCATACATGATGAAATATCCTTCAGTGACAATGGCAGTTGAGCCACCAATATCCAAGCCATGTCTCAGCATCCGACTCTCAGGGATGCAAGTGTATGGTCTGCATCAACTTGTTTGAAATTCCTGCAAAAGCTGGATCTGTCATAACGGGACTCAAGACGTATGCTAAGGATTCTCCATTGCACTATCACTTCAATCATATGCTACCAAACGCTGGGGCATTACGACAAATTTGCGAGTCTGTCTCTCATTTCCTGACACAGCTACTCAATACCGGCTAGACTGACTTGATTGCCGACTGTGAATGGCAAATTTGCAGTGCTCAATCTCTTATAACAGAACTCATCGCACATGTTGACGATTCTCTGGTGAACCTGAACGTGAACAATGTATGCATTTCGAATTCATCTGACTTTACGATGAGAACGTGGTCGCAAATGTCCGATGCACCTCACATTCCCAACTGACTACTGATTGAAAGCCCATCTCGGTCTCATCCTCGAATTTACACATATGTCATTTATCATGAGATCGGCCAGCTGGGAAGCTGTAATACAGCAAATCAATTTACATCATCTCTTATTGGTCATTAATAATAGTTAACAATCCCAAAGACTTCCCACTCTAGCCATTTCTGACTTAAGATACAACAATTCCGACATTGGAACTTTGTATTACTTCAAAATGACACTGAGAAAAGTTTCATTCATTTAGTTCAGTGTGCCTTGTAAATGACCTTTTCTTCATTTGTATCAGTTAAGAAGATTAGAATGGTTCAATGTCTCAAGAAGAGTTTCTTGATGAAGCAGCCTAACAATCTAGGATGATGGGTAATCAGACTGCGACATGACTTCATTTTCTGTCAGCCACTTTCTACAGTGCTCAGGCAACTTTAGAAACTGGTATATCATCCACATTGTAATGTTCGGTCGACTCACCAAAGTAAGCAGTAATCCTGTGTGGGTTACTCCCGACTGCTGGTGGAGATCGCTTGCATAGATATGATACCCAGCAGGACCTGTACTTAGTAGCGATGTGTGTTGCACTCAGCTTTGCCCTTGCCAGACAACTTGTACAACTGCCTGCTGCTGCTCATTCAATACCCAGTACATCTGAGCTATCAGTGCATTGTGTGATGTTGTAGGTTTAAGGCCAGTCCCGCCCACTTTGGGTGTAGTTATGAATAAAGATGGATTTCTTCAATGCTGGAATTTGAACTGCATTTCTGTGCGTCATTCATTGTCCATTTCTGTATACATGTGCAATATATCGACATGATTCGCCACATACTTGGTTAGCCACCACTTCTATTGAAGAATTTGGCCAGGAAGAGGACAAATAGCACTGCCTTTGGTGGATGAGGTGCACTGGGGAGTGCATTTGAAATTTCTCTCTGGTTCCAGAAGAAGCACGTCTCTTGATGTGTCATATAGGACGCGAATCGGATTCTCGGTGGGTTTGTTGACACAAAATACCCGAAATGGCTCTCTCTGCAATTGGAGCATCAGAGATTCGACCCAAGTCCAAATGGGGCATTCATTGTACCATTTCCGAAAAGCATCACTGCGATCCTTGATTTTTCCCAGCACTAACACAAATCATGCTAGCAGCCATCCATACAACCTTTATGCTCCTGTGGCACCCAGTGAAGTGTATCTCCCCTCCAGGGTCTTCAAATTTCGTTGCTCATCGTTAGTGGACACGAGATCAAAGAGGTGTGCAGACTCTTTCAGTATCAAAACAAGTGGTTTTACATCGGCTAGGTTTGATTCAGACTGCATCATTATCATGCAAGACTTTCCAATCTGTATCATGCAGTACGCTGTATCTTGTTGACCTCCTTTGTCTTCAGTTGGGATAATATGCATGAAACATTTTCAGCGCAACAAGAGGCCACTGCGCTATGCTTTTCCATCACAGGATCATCCTTGGGATCTTCAGGTGCACCTGAAAACAGCCACATCATATAATAACACCAGTTATAGAGTAAATGGAATCCTGGCGTAGTTGTGACTATAAGAGTGAATACATTCCTCACTTTGATCCTAATTTGCCAACCCACACTGAGTTTAGTCATGTAGTGATAGAACTTATCCCAAAATCCGAAACTCCATGACCAGTTTGAAAGTTGGCTGCGGCTGGATGGTATCGCTATGGTTGGTAAGTTATCATATGAAACAAGGTGGATATTCCATAGGTTCTCCGGCTTATCAATGCTGGGGTACAGATTGTGGGGGCTGAGATTCGCATTCTCGAGGTGGAAAAAGTCGACCACTTTGGAAGCATTTCGATATGTCAGCTGCTTGAAGACACTATTGAATGTCTCCGCCACTCCTGGCATTGTCACCCCGAGGATTGGTTTCAGAGCTGAAGTAAGCGCTGGATCCCCCAGAGTTAGAGGCATCTGGATCACTAAAAGGCCACGGGGCACTGAATTCGGTCTCTGCAATTGATGCCACTTCCATTGTGCAGCGATAATCCCCGCATGGCCATTCTGCGCCACATTCACCCACTCCACGAGGGTATTCACTGGTAAAATTGATGTTGGTAATCATATGACAACCTTCTTAGTCAGCAATTTGCATATTATAGCTGCTGCTCCTGAGGTAAAATTCTTCCCAAGACCCATATCATCTGCCACCAGTGCTCTGGGCATATCAGAATCTGAAACCCATCTCATCACAATGAACTTGGTTGCCCAAACCTGGTGTCCCAGAAAGTTTCTTCCGGGCACGCCTGGAATGAAATACATCTGGGAAGAGATTAGGTCAGCTTTCGAATGGCGAATCTGTCAGGAGTTCAGCAGCCAGGCTTCCTCAACAAGACACTGGCATTCAAATTTGTTGTTCATTGTACTGAGAATACTATTGAATACTGAACTACTATTCGCTGGAGAAATAATCTCATTACTGGTGTGAGCAAAGGTTCCAGCTAACCTGGTTGCGGTCTGGGTTGGAACCAAAACCGTGGCCTCAATTTGGTTCGGGAACCACCAAGGAACAGAACCGCCCGATGATGAGCAGTTGCAAACTCAAACTGCACCTAAAACTTTGCTTTTTGGCCAGGTTTCGCATACAACTGAGCCTCATTTTTGTAAATTCAGAACTGTGGCTTCAACTAGGTATTTGAGTTCTGGTTGTATCACAATATGATATATACATAAAAGCTGCAGTTTTGGATGGTCTTTCACCTCCTTTGCTCTAATTGGCAGCCTGATCAACAATCATTGAGCAGTGGCAAAAAACACCCAATCTTGTGCGTTATTTCACAGCCGCTCGACAAATATTGATCTAACCGCAAATTGAACACCAGGAGGGGAAAGAGCATCCAGAACTGCATCTTGTACGTGTATATTAGATTGTGATACGATCAAAATGGAAGTCCATAATTGGACCTAACTATCTAAGTTTGCAAAAATGTGGAGCCGGCCAAAAAACCGTGGCTTCGGCATGATTCGGTCATTTGACGAGGTGAATCCTATTGCAATGGTGCCAGTACCATTCCAACCCGCACCCTGAACCGAACCGCAAATTTGGAACCGTTGCTAACATTATTGGTCACCATTCTCCGCTTCCTTGTTAACCTCCCATGCACCTCTATCTGCCTTCTTTCAGTCCTCAATGGTCTCTTTCAGTTGCTCCAATGTAGGCTGGGCGGATGGGCTCATACTCTGGTACTGGTGAAATTGATTGCATTGTTCAGTATTTCACCAACTAGCAACCTTTGGAATGAATCTATCTGGATTGAATACAATCGATTCTGTTCTTTCAATCAGAACTTTCATGAATACTAGTATCATTCGCGTGCCCACCATCCTCCCATCCCTCCTGAGTTTCAGCCTCTTCAGAACCTTCCAAAGCCTATATATACTGATTTGCAGTCTCATACATCTAGCCTTAACAAGGCCAGTAGGGATTACCTTCACTGGTCCCATTGAGTGCTCGGTAGTCTCCATCCCTGCAGCTCTCTTCATCTCCATCACAAATATTTTTGGATTGTGTCCAACCTTCAACTTCATAGCATTTGAAAGCCAACAGTTGTACAAAATCTGGCTATCTCTGTGGGCATTCATCATTTGTGCATGTGTAAATAATGCCGTATAACATTTGTCCAACTCGTTCTGCCCCAACATGCACTTTAAGATTGACATTCCAATGAATGGCTCTTTTGGGCCTCTGCTTTTGTTGATGAAATCAATTGGCCCCTCTCAGTGCCACACATGTGTATTCATGGCTTTGAGTGTTTTGGGGAACATAACAATATCATTGCCATGTGACACCCAGCAAATCACAACTATGAATGCATATTTGGCAACTCTAGGAGCTTACATCTCGCCTTTCTTCCTGCGCACTCTCCCAAATCTGGTGTTGATTATTCCTTGCCTCCCCAACTATTTTGCCTCGCCTCCCAAATGTAGCTTGCAGATTGCTTTAGACATAGCTGGACCCACTGCCACTGCATCAATTCAACATTATCAAATGTATCTGATGGCAGCAAGTTCCAGAATGTCACTGAACAATCTGCAACAGTTGTCTCCCAGTGCAAGGGACTATCTGGAAGCAGTGTCAAATGATTCTGCCCCATGACGATGGAGTGATGCTTATTCTCCACAAACTGAGCCACCCATACTATCTTCCACATGCTCAATGCGCTGTAGTTGTTGTGCCACAATCTTGTGGGAAATTGCTTCAACAAGAATTCGGTTTGCTTCAGGCCAATTTTGTGTCTGCCCTCTGCACCACCCAGAATAGATGAATGTTCCCACTTATTATCTCCATCACATTCATCAAAGGAAATCTCTGGCAATGGGGGCAAGTCCATACTCCCTGTGACATATGTTTTCTGTTTTTCCGTTAACAGCTGGAATCTTTTCTTGGGAGGCTGTTGGGGGGTTTGCTGGGTTTGGCTAGACCCGTCAGTTCCAATCTACAATTCTGCGTTTCTAGTTACACTATTTATCAACGCCTTCAGATATGCTACTGTTCTTCGGTGAATATTGACATTGGTATGGTACTGTTTGTTTTTGATGAATTGGCCACCTTAATCGTCAACAGGACGATAGACACGCCACAAACTACATCCTGAAGGTGAGCGTCATTGGAGTGTCAACGATTGTTGGTTTTATGTCTCGGGTAATCTGGGGGGCGACCAGTTGCACACAGTCACACACATTGTATTGGCCACCTTCATAGCAAAAAGAGAAAGAGAAACACTCCTGACCCCATCTTCGAAATGAGCGTCCAAGGAGCATCAATAACTTTTGCTCTTGCATCATTGGTAATATGAGTGGCACTTGATCACAAGCATCCATAAACAAGGTTATGGCAGCCTTTATGGGCAAATATGTACTGGATATTCCCGCCACATCCTCTGGGACAGTAACAATGTATTTCATTGACAGAGCAGCCACCAAGTGTTCTTGAGCCTTTTGACTTACTAAAGCAGTCAAAATGATATATATAGATAATAATGACCACATCATGCAGTGATTGACCATGATGCAAGGCCAACAATCAATGACGCTCTGTTGACGCTCATTTTGAAGCTGGGGCAGGAAGCATGTCACTGTATCATTTTACAATGAAGACGGCCAATACTTCGTTTATGACTGTCTGCAACCTGTTGCCACCCAGATTCCCCAAGATACAGCACCAACAATCGTTGACGCTCCATTGACGCTCATTTTCAAAATGTGGCAGAGAGGGTATCGCAATCTGTTTTTCTGATAAAGGTGGCCAGCAATTCCTTCATGACTGTCCGCAACTTACAGGCTGTCTGATTAACCAGGACGCAATACCAAAAATGATTGACGCTCCATTGACGCTTCGTTGATGCTCATTGTATTGCATTGTATAGTCAATATCCGCTGCCATCGATAATCGCATAGATAATGGTTTTGTCTTACTGGTTGCCTTTCTGTCCGATTGAGAATCAGCCCGCTGGCAAAGCCGAGTCCACTATCATTCTTGCACAGGCCTCTCTCATTCTACCAAAATTGATATATCTGTCTGAATATCACATTTAGCCAGCTATAGTTTTATTTAAGAACATATATCCTGAAGCCACTGCACACTATTCTCCCATAATATTTCTCTAAGTGAAATTCTCGGTCAAGCAACATATAGAACCTGGTGAAAACATATTGACCTAATCTGTCCTACATTTTCTTGTCGCCCTTGTTCCTCCTTGTTTACATTGCACTGACTGTCATCAACGACTTGTCAGCCTGGTTTATTGACCTCCGCACTGGCTGATTCAATCTAGGAACATGTGGTGCGGCACTCACAACCCGGTGTTCTGGGCTTTCAGAACCTTGATGCCATTGCCTAGCTCTGAATCGGATTCATCGTCTGCCTTGCAGTTGTCTTCGCTCTCGTTTGGATTATCCAAATCATCGTTCAAGTCAAGCCGATTACCGGTGTCAGAAATGCTGTCAGGTGCACTATCTTCATCACTTTCGGCTGGATGATGGTCGATTCTTCTAATTCGGCGGACATTCAATACAGGAGTTTGTCCCCCAGGTAGGTCCTTTGCAGACAACGCTGGTGGCAAATGTGATCTTTGTGACAATTGAAATGCTGCCGCACCATCATGTTGAAAGTTTGACCAGGACGCTTTGATGATCTCTTCACTATCTGAAATGTATCCTACAGCTGTCATTTGGCTGTTTTGAGCGCGGGATTCCTCCTGTGTAGCACGTAGGTTTTGGCGACCCTGCCACATCTCCAAAAAGTAGTGGGCCTAGGCCATTCTGTGCAATTACCTTTTCTCCGCCTCTTTCTTCAATTCCAAGTTGTTGTCAGCTGAGGCGGTAAATAAACCTGCACAATCGCCTCCCAATATTCTGTTATTCGCTCAAGCGAACTGCCTTACTACATCTTCATCCCGAATGGTCTCACTTGTGGTTCTAGACTGTCTCCAACCATTAACGTCTCACCCAAGGGAAAAACCGGCTTCCACTCCAACACCAAGTGGTATGATGAAGATTATGTCGCGAACCACATTGGGGAAATCAGTGTACTTTGAGTGCGGTTCCTCTGGCTGGCACCATCAGTTGGTGACATCCGGTGACCAATATGTACTACTAATCTCCATTGGGTCGGAGTGATAATCATTAACATCTGGAATAACTTGCCCCCAGTTCTGTGGTTATTCTGGCCGTGGAATCAAATAGAGGCTTGCAGGTGTCAACACGCGTGCTGGGCAATTGCTTTGCCCCAGTGTCATTTCCGCCACGCTTTTAGGTGTTAAGCATTCTTCATCTTCGCTGGACAAATCATATGGATCAAAATACAATTGACCAAATCCAGAAGCGTTTGCAGAGGGGAAGATATTGCCATGCGGAATATTTTTGGGTGTAATGACGGATATTCGTCGATATTTGGCACGTTATTCCTTCTCCACATACTTCACAAACGCATCCTGGTATTGGGTAGTATAAGAACTGTCGTTCCCAGGATTGATATCCATCGCCTTGTCCCACATTTTAAATGATCGCAACTTCCAGAATGGATCCAGGATATGAGCTGAAATGAGAAGCAGACCAGTCATTGCAGTGACTTCAGACTAATATTCGGACGCCTGCTGTCGCGCAACCTTGATGGCCAAGTATATGTCTTTTTTCCAATATATCATCTTCCTAGCCGAAGCTCGCATAACACCATCCATATGATCGAACATGTCATTGTAGACAGTGATGACATTATGCAGTGTGACTGTATGCTCTTTTGACATCCACAGGGTCCGGTATTGGAATGGTGTTGAGACCTCCATCATGTACTCGATGATAGTCCATTCATCCTGAGTTGTGAAGAGTGGCCAGTAATCACTGTATTTTGGATGCGTAAGCCTCTGGCGGGTAAATTCTCGTAATCCGTGGTCTTGCCCAAGCAACTTCACTGTTGAATTCCACCGTGTTTGCACATCCATGATTGGTAGTACTGCAATTCGTACTTTGGCTTTATGACAGTCAATGAGCTCATTTCGACGACCGCGTGTCAGTGTAATCAATACTCCAAGCATTCTCAGCTATATGATGGGCATTGTCAGGTCATTTGGTATGTCTTGAAATACGTACTTTCTCGATGATCCTTGCCAAACCCGGTCGCAAAGCTGACACCTCATTCATTCTAGCATTTCCCTCGTTTCGCAGTCTTTGCCTCTTCCCAATGTCTGAGCTATTATTCTCTCCAAATTGCTGAGCGGGCACATGGGATTTCCAAGACTTTTTGTGGCCTTTTACCCCGAGACTGCAGATGAACGTACGCAAAGCTAACTGAATGACGTGGGCCATTCATGGGATGTGGTTTATAATTGCAGGCCACAGGATACCGGAGGCATTAAGGGTTGATTCCAATTCCCGAGTGATCAAGCAATTTGGACAAGCATTATCAGTCGTAATTCCTAGTGAATGGCCGTCGGTAAGCTTGAAATAAACCAGAACCTCCTTCAAATTTATGGCTAGCCTTGCACCATTTTGTTGACCCTTGACCTACCATTCTTGATTAGCATTCGAAATAGGAAATATATAGGCTATCAACATCTTCAAATGCGAGTGGCGCTTCTCGCAATGCCCAATTGCGATCCATATAGCAAGCTATAACCGATGTTATCGCTAATTCGTTCATTGACGTCCACCTGTCTAGAGGTAAACTCACTTTATTTCTTGACGGCAATTGCTTCTTAATTGCATTGACTGTCAGTGACTATTCCCTCCGGCAACTGTTGCTAGGGGTGCTGGCTGATGGCAGCAGCAGCTTGCAACATAATTCATTAAATGACCATCATAGCTCGAGATTTGTTATTGCGTTCCATGGTATGTGAGCCGAAACACATCCTAACATGAGGTAGCAATTCCAGGCATCTTGGTGAAATTCAGAAGTGAGGTAGTCCTTTGCTGCCAGTCTGTAGCGTTGCATCTGGCAATAGTGATAATATAGGCATGATCTAACTGTCGAATATGAATTGCATTTGTGAACTTACTATTGTAATTCCACGACTGACCTATCTCTTCAATATGGCCCAAGCCGTTTCAGCAATGGTTGTACTTGTCAATTCAGAAACTTCTGACTCTGTGATTTGTTTAACTCTGCAATGTGCACTTTTGCCAGCAGGTGTTTCCCCATGGAGCTGGTCCCATGGTGTGATGGATGGGGTTGAACATGGTGACAAACAGTAAATATGATGCAAGGGCTGGCGGTCTCTTCAATTCCACAGTGCAAATTCAAACGCCACAAAGACGCATGTCTCGAATTACTCCAAGTAATAGGATGCTTCGAGTCTATATTCATTCAAGCCCCCCAAGCCTCAGCGATGATTTGAAATGTAAGGTCGCACAAATTGCGAATAAAGACTACTTCATCTTTGGAAGATATCATAACGTCTAGCAACGAGGTATTGATAGATTGGGAATCTGACATGGTTGTAGGAATTTGGAGACTGTAATTCCAGTTGCGAGACTGTCAAAAGTGATATTATTATTAAGTAGAACTTTACTGCCTAAATATTGACTCTTGAGCTCCATGCAAGACAAAAGTAAGACCTGTGAGACATTCCATGCATAATTGTCAAGTTGTATACAGGGTCATACTGACAAGACAGACTGTTAAAAATGCCATTTGGGAACGATGCAAGGCATTTTGTTGCAGTGAAGCTTACTCAGCCCCCCAAAACCTGTGGCTGCTCCGCTGACACTTATTTTTAGAGAGCAGTAGCGGTATTGTTACTTGCATGTTTGCTCACAAAGGCAGCCATTATGTTGTTTACAGGTTTATGTCAATGCACAGCCCTTGGATTATGCGAGTTGAATGACCATACATTGTTGACGCTCCAAGGACGCGCTGTGGACACCGCGTACACGCTCCGTGTGCGCTCCGTTGACGCTCAGCTTCCGGACAAAGAAGCAATGTTGTTGGAATGATTTATGCCTAGTAATGGGGCTGATAGTTCGATTAGGGGTTAATGTCGCCACACAGCCCTTGGATTTTCTATGATGCAAGGCCTAAAATTGTTGACACTTCATTGACGCTCATTTTTAGGACATAGTAGCTATGTTGTGGCAACCATTTTGGTCTCGAAAGGCGGCTGGCAGTTTGATTATGGGTTGATGTCACCACACCGCCATTTGATAGTCTAAGATGCAAGGCCAAAAATTGTTGACGCTCTGTTCACGCTCAGTTTTAGAACACTGTAGCGATGCTGTTGCAAGCATGTTTGCCTAGAAAGGCAGCCGATAGTTCGATTATGGGTTGATGTCACCGCACAGCCATTGGTGTTTCCACGATGCAAGGCCAAAAATCATAGACTCTCCAGTGATGCTCATTTTTTGGATGGGGCAAAGAGCATGTCATTTGCCTTTTTAGCTATAACGCCATCCAATACACTGACCTTGGCATGAGCTGACGATGCAGCCGTTTGATTTTAGAATGTGTAACATGTAGGATCGTTGACGCTCCGTTGACGCTCACTTTTAAGATGCGGCAACGAGAGTGAAATTGGCCTGTTCAGCTATGACGCCGACCAATACATTTACTTTGGGACGCACTCATAATCCAGCGCATTGATTGTCAAATGTGTAAGACCAAAAATTGTTGACACTCCATTGACGCTTGATTTAATGATGGGGCAACTAGCGTATCATTTGCCTTTTCGGATATACCGCCGACCAATACATCTACTTTGGAACGACGACAATATGGAGCCCTTTGAATGTCGACTGTGTAAGAATAAAAATCGTTGACACGCTGTTGACGCTCACATTCAACACATCGAAAGAGCCTTCGTACCCTCAATTATCATATGCAACAAATTGCAAACACAGTATTGTCATCCAATAGTGGGTTTCTAAGTATTATCATTTGTATCCAGAAGCGTTGTGGCCTCTCGATTCCTGATCAACCTCTATCCATGTTGTCTGAGTGAGAGATATCATGGACCTATCAAATTGCTGCATTTTCGGCCGGCGATTTACGGCATGTAGATATTTTCACTATTGGTTGATTAATATTGCTCGACTTCCTCACCTTGCCTCATCCAGCTCCTTCTCCTTGATTTCCATCACATACCATAAGCGATTTCAAATATCTCAATCATGTGCACCAGGTCAGTGCGGAGAGTTATGCAGTTAGATGCATGAATGGATGCAGCATGATGGTTGTCAGTCACACAAGGTCGTATTGGGCACAGACCAATCCTTCTATGACTCGGATGTCATTACTCACTTAAATTTTGTTTCCATATTTCGTGGCTAATTTAGCTTTTGCTTTTTCACTTAACTGTAATTGGCAAACAGAAATCGAGCTTATTGGCCGCCATATGACCTGATTTGTGTCCTGGACCATTTGAATGGTTCTTTCGACCCTTTCACATGCATAGCCAAATTATCATCTCTCACAATTTGGTCACTGGGATCAAGAAAAGGATGTCACATAGCAAAATTGGTACCTAAATTACTTTTCACCGAGATGTGACGTCACAAATATCAATATCCCTAGCTGTTCCTCCGATGAAGCAGGAGCCGTCAGCATGTCTCCGTCTGAATCCGATTTCCATACGGTGATTAGCTGAGGAGGCCCTCTGACGTGGTCACAGCTTAGAAGTTCAACAGGCTTTGCCTTCCACATAGGTGATAAATGTAGTTCCGTGGCAGGAGCAAGACCGGCTATCCATGTGGCCAACTGTGGCTTCCCGCAATCTAGCCTCATAGCACTACTTCCTGGTCGAGATGTCCCTTGCGGCATTCGCGATATTCCGGGGACAATATCAAGACATTCCATAAGCTCTCCAAATGTTGTGGGTGCAGGCACTGCTGCATCATCAGCCATGTGCAGATTAACGACCGCTGACACCCTCAATTCAGATGTGCCATACTGCTCATGTCTTGGATGGAAGTAGTCGGCTGCGTCCTCCAATTCCGGTTTTGTCACCTCGTGAAGCTTTATCTGATTCTGCCAAAACATCTCCATTCGGTGATGTACAGTTTTGGAAATTTTGCCTATCACCCAGCCACATTCGTCATCTTCGCTCAGCTTGCCCTGCTCCGTCTCTTCATCATCCTCATCTTGCCCATCCTCCCCATCGTTGGAACTTGGAAGATCGCTCAGAGTGTCTGTGATAGCAAAGATGATCTCACTAAATGTCTTTTCGGATGCTCTGGTGGTCAATCCCGCGTCGTTAGCAGTCCACGTATCTTCCTGCTCCGGCCCAATTGCTGCCTCTGTGTCTTCAACTCGCTTTCAAACCCCAGCGGTTTCTCTGCCAACATAATCCTCGCACCATTTCTCTGTGTCTTCATTGCTTAAGAAGTATGTATCTTGTCATTTCTCAGCCGCAAGCTTCTTTTTGGAGCATAAGCTGCACAATTCCCCAAGGGCTCAGAATATTTCTGCTTCCAAGCGCCTCTTGCCTTTGTTCGCTTGATGACGTGGTTGTGTGGACAGCTTTGTTGAATTGCTGTATTTGGCAGCCGGTACTGGTGAAAAGTTTTTTTGGAGCATTGACCATTGTAGTTTGTGTTGACTTTGTTGATGAGCGAGATGTTGGATGTTGCAAGATGTGGACAGTATGGAGGCAAGCTTCGTCATTGATGTCAAGTTTGGTACGTTTAATCATCTTGGACAAGGAAAAATCTGGCTTTTGACTGTCAATAAAATGGGAATAGTTAGGATAACCGGTACAACATGACTTGATTGTTAGTGTCGGTTTCATGTATTATCGCGGGGATTATACGAGACAATCATCAGCAGACACCCTTTCCCTCGAAGAATGTCCAATTTGTATCTGACAATCATGAGATTTCGGCTGTCATAAACATCGATTAATGCCTGGAATCAAACACACAACATCAGACCGACTTATTGTTAGTCATGCGACGGTGGGAAACCCCTGCAACTTGCAGTTATACGCAGCAGGATTCATCGTGAGTATAACTAACAACTTGGCAGCAACATATTCCGTTCTGACATGAAGCTAGCTATATATTCCTCAGGACTTCGTACTTCATTTCGTTATCATCTTCCTCTTCTATTCCACACCACCAAATCATGGATACACAAACACCTCAGCCAGGGGAAACCGGATCTGAATCGAGCCGACCAACAGATGTTTCATTCAATTTGTCACTCATTGACACACAGCAAGAACGCAGATACGAATTTGTGCACTGCGATGCTGCCATTGCAGCCACCAAAAATATAACTCAGGATGCACATTTAAAAATCTACTGTAAGACCGGACGCAAGAAAAATAAGACGTAGCATGCGATTGAATGTGAGTACATCCATGACATGGTGGACAGCTGTCAATCAACCTTACAATATACAGCGGGTGAACGTACAGAGCTACATGACCAATTCATCGCTGCTCGTACAAGTAAACCTCCATGGTCGACAAACGCATACGTCCGCTTAGTCCGCAAAATCGAACATCGTGATGTAGTCAGCTCTGGAATTTTTACGGATGTTTTTCCTGATAATAATCCCCGTGTGTGGACAAAACAGGCTTTAATCACCTTTGGGCAGGCTACTGAAGTGTATATGGTTGAGGTCATAGCCAAGTCTCATTGTCAGAAGCAGCAACCAATTGCTTGGACGTTTTCAACATGTCTGCTATTATGGCAAGGCAAGGAGGTCGTGTACAGCTGGAACAGTCCAACATGCGCCTGGCCTTAAATATCGCCACAATGGGCAAAGGAGGATTTTCGCGTGCCGCAATAGAGGAAACACAGTATCTTATCAAGAAACTTTGGGCTGAAGTCCGAGAAGAGGAGAAGCGGGGTGTTGAGATTCCGGGGCACAAACATGTGAAGGCTGTGATAGAAAGACACCAGGCTATGCTTCGTTAAAACCACATGCATGGATGCCATCCATGCCAATATGGCACCGCAAAGCATCCGTAGAAACGCCGGAGACACAATGGTACACATGCACCTCCACTCAACTGGCGCAGACGACCGGCTCTGGAGCCGATGCCACCTCTGCCAGGAACGCCACCTGTGCCACCTGGATCAGCAACCAACCAACTATCCATCAAGAACAGCCGGGTGTTCCTACCGGCCCTGAAAGCTCTGATGGAACCTCGTACCCTCTGACAGTGTTTCAAATGCGATCCGTCGCATTGAATAACTGACCTGCAGTGCCTATCATTCCATATCTTCAATTCTCGCGATGCGTTGCGTTGTATAGTACGCTGTGGAGGCTCACACAAAGTAAAGGAATTGCCGCCCCGGCATCGCGATTCATATATTGTTCGTCCAGAATGTGGTGACATATACGCACCGTCAGAAGAACACGTGTGTTACACTCTTCGCAGGGGCTCCAGTTACACTGTAGCCGTTTACCCAACGCCTAGCGCTGTTTATGCCATTCTCCAGCTGTGTGCCACATTGCACCTCTCTGCTATTGCTATTTATCAGATGCCACACTCTCCCATTTATGTTTCACTTTGGGATCTTGTCACTGATTACAATACAGTCTTCGCTGCGGATACATCACTTGCCTTTGCATTTGCTTCGCCATTATTGTATTTTACAGGTCTGAAATATACTGTCCACTCGTCACACAGTGTAGTACTATGCCCTCCGTACTCCAGAATGTGTGTGGATCCATCATTGGCTTGCGATGCTTCATCCTCTTCATCCGCATCCGCATCATTGCCATCGTCACCCTCGTACCAGTTGACATCACTGGTTCCCAGGTGAAACCTCTCGAGTTCAGTTGTGGCCCGTCGTTGCCGGCTGACGGTGGAGAAGACATTGCCCCCGTCAACTTCGTCACCTTCATCGTCGTAATCGTCGCTGCCCCCTGCCATCCTGAAATGCAGTTCATCATCTGTACAATTGTTGTGTATCGCGATATTTGGGTCAGTGCTTCGGATCTCAGGCTCCTCAAGCCCCACCTCGGAGGTCAAATAGTCGAGAAGAATAGAAATGTCAACACGCCCTGCTTCCATGCTGATGATCTCACCAGGCGTTCGGTTCTCCGCCTGTTGGATCTGATGCTTCACTGATGCAGGAGTGTTTATATACACCCTTTGCTGGTAGCTCTGCGGTAGTCTGTTCCAGGTATTCATGAACAATGTATACGTGACTGCCACGCCAGGCAAGATTAACAACTTGCAACCTATAGCAGCGCAGCAGGATGCGTTCTTACCTTGTCGTACTTGTAGTTGAAGTAGTTCGAGCGATCAGGTATGTCCACTGGCAGCTTTGACTTGGACGCTTTCGGAGAAACACCTTTGTTCTTTTGCCACTCCAGGAGAGCATGGCGCGACGTGGTGCAGGTAGACATGATCGGTGGCGAGGGTATATGACCGTCCTTGTCATCAATCATGGAATTTCAAAATCCATCAGCATACCTACCGCGGTTATTCGCCTGATGATAAAATTTGATGTAGATATTCCCTGGGATTGCTTCTGCCAGGAAGTAAAGTGCACGCTGGCCATTCATTAGCAGCTTTGGACGCTCTCCGCATTGGATGTGGACTGCGTACACCACCTTCCACACACTCTGCCACAGGAAAAAGATACTTATTGTCTGCCAGAAGGGAATCAATGAATTCCAAACGCTCTGTGTCGGATTGAACGCGGTGGAGACTATAAAGCTCTGCCATATGATCCCTTGGTGATTGACTACAATGGGATTTGACTATGTCGACTTGTGGTCGAACCAGGTACCGGTTTGAGCATGTATTCTCCCACATCGGCTGTTGCTTCGGCATACCTCTTTCAAGATCTCCTTTGTGTGTGCCTCAAATGCTATGGACCAAATGTTGTTTTGCTGCATAGCGGTGTTCCAGTACTTCTCTATTATTTGCCTGTGTGGGGCTTCAGCTAATGCTTTCGCAACGCGTCACATTACATCTCTTATAGTCTCCAAGTCGCATGCACTCATACACGGCCGTCTGTTCCACGTATAGAGTTCCATGAGTCTGCGAATTGCAACTCCAAGACACGTAATGTCTGACAGACCAAATCGATGGATGCTGCAACTGCCGGAGGCTGTTGATCTAGGTGTAGACACAGCTTCCGGTTGCAATTGCCACTGCCTCTGTCTCTGATTCCTTTCCGTAGCTTGCGTTTCGCAGTGGATTTGTAATGATCGCGTCGGCTTCTGGATTGGACCTGGGGGTAGGCAGGTTTCAAGACCTCTGGGAGGAGTGGAAGTCACCCATTGAGTGATATCAGCCACGCCAGAATTGTTGGGCGAAGATGAGGGGGTGGAGTTCTGCCCATCGATTGTAGAGGCTACGGAACTCCCTCCTTGAGAGGTATCCCTCTCACCAGCCGGTGCTGAAACGGGGCTCTTAGCAGGGGGAAGCTGAGAATTCCCCAAAGGCCAAAGCATTTGTTGTTCCTGGACAATTCATACGACCGGAGTCGTGCCAGGGTGAAGGCTTTGGGAAAGCATAGTCCGATATAGAAGTTCAACGATAAGACTGAAGAGACAATTCCCTCTGCATGCATATTGAACGGCTGGTATGGTAAACTCCTATTTGAGCAACCTGGGAGGAATTTAAAGATAAAGGGAGGCGCAGTGTATACCACGCTAGACTCGAAATCACTATCGCCTGAGATGATACTCAGGGACGAGATCCCTTTAAACGCATTCAACTATGGGGATACCTGCCATCAGATTACACTCATATTGAACTCAGCATTGATATTAACTGTTACAGCAACTTCTGAAGGTCTTTTTGCACCGCTTGAAGAGTGTTTATGCCTTCTTGGCGTGATTATCATAGTATTGCACTTGTTCTTGGAACAATGCTTTGAACCTTCGATTGTGTATATCTTCTGCTTCCCGGTGGAAATCCCCCTTTGGCATGGCTAAAAGCATCGCACAATGAAGAATGACGTATTCTCTATCCTATGACATCAGTTGCGTGTGCGTTTTCCACTGCTATGCCTGTTGGTAGCAATGTTGGATGGTTGTACAGTTGGGACAACCTAATAACAACTCTGTTTGCAGCGAGATGCATGAGGTCTGAGCAGTAACAGTGGTGTGTGATGCAAAAGCGACTCCCGGGGTCGTACACTGCCCTCACCGCGACTTCTCAATCTCGTCTCAAGGCTTGTCGTTCATGAGGTGCCTGGAGGTTGTGCAAGATGAAGGCTGGGCGGTTTTGTGTTTGGTAACCAACAAAACATACGATATGAATCAAAAGTCTCATATCTCAGAAGTTGCACCAAGAACTCGCCGGAACTCGAGTATTTATATCCATTCTTCCTGCCTACACCTCGTTTCTGTTTTCCTCCCTTAGTATACACACCGCCCACATCCTGAACTATCTCGACATCACATGACTTGCACAAAACAACGCCTCCTGTTCCAAAACACACCTGATAGCCTAAACAACTTTGTACTTTCCATCTGGGCTTCCATCCGCTACGTGCAACAGTATCATAATGCTAACGCTTCGGATGTAGATCCATTTTCAACCCACAGCGATGGCACCAAAGGGCATCAGCAATGGAAGGGGGAGGGGTAGGGCAAAGATGCCAACATCAGTTATAAATCGACGTGTGTTGTTGGATCAGGACCATATAGAAGTATTCATCTCGGAACACATCAGCGGACTCATACTGATATACAATCTTTGCGGCGTCAATGATCAGAGGGCATGGGACCTCTTTTAAGATATATTATTTGTTGATCCAGTCACTACTCCCCACTTTGTACAATTCCGGCTGATGTGGCTGCACCGCAGGAGCAGCAGTTCGCCTTGTCCGGAGTGGTGGGGTCCCTTGGGCTCATATATGGGGCAAATGATTAACACACCCGTGACCCGGTAAAGAATCGGGGGCAGGACAACCCTTGTGTCTTTGGGGATCAAGGCGATCGCTCCGATGGGCAAACAACCAGGTCGGGGAAGGTTAAACGCACCGGCAACTGTTCTTCTTGGTATGGTAGCGATGATATCAGGACAAAGATTGAGCTGCCAAGCTACCGGCTATACAAGCCAGGCGACTTCCTGGCTGTTAGACAACTTGATTGGGATGAGATAATCAATGAGGATGATGATGATGAGAATGTGGTGGATCCCGGAGCGCTGAGCGGTGGCAGGAGCCGTCCTGGTGGTGCCAATGACAATGCTGACTGCGAGAGTGAGGGGGACACGCAGGGTGTTGAGAATGGAACCGGGAAAAGGAAGAGAGTGAAGGATGAGAAGGGAAAACAAAAGGCGACTGAAGACGGGAAGGGGATGGGGATGGCAACAGAGGAAGCAAAGGGGATGTGAAACGGGACCAGGAACACGACCGGGAACGGGACCAGGAATGGGAACTTGAAAGGGAACGGAATTGTTAAACGAACCCTAGGGGGAGAAAACTCGCAGAGGGGTGGGAAGGAAACAGGGCACAATGGGAATGGGACACGGTGGGCTAACTAGAGCGGGTAAATTTAGAGCTGGAATTCTTACCTGCCGTATCAATGTCCTCAGATGATGACACCGACTCTACGGAGGAGTCGGACGGCGAATATGACTCAGGACATTATTCTGATGTTTTTGTGTGCATGGAGGATGTTGTGGACGCACTGGATGGCATTGATCTAGACGGCGATGTGGATATGGAAATGGATGGTGACGATGAACAGGAGGAAGATCAAGAGGAGGAAGATGAAGAGGAGGAAGATGAAGAGGAGGAAGATGAAGAGGAGGAAGATGAGGAGAAAGAGGAGGATGAGTATGAGGATAAGGATGAGGATGAGGATGATGGCAAGGAATCTCGGACAATTTGCCAGGGAGAGATGGTTAATACATCGCCGGATGATGCAGATACCATGGTATACAATCAGGGAACCATGCTACCTGAGCAAGGCCAGGAGATGCGTGAGAATACCCCATGGCTAGAACCTCTGGCGCCTGCCCTAAGGCCACAAACCCCGGAGCCTTGCCCCCCACCACAAACTCCGGTGACTCATCCCATCAGTGGGCTGAAGTTTTTGGTGCCTGTGACTCCGCGAATAACCTCGCCCAGCGGCGCAAACTCTGGGAGAAGCAGAGGTAGCCGGAAACACCTCGGATGTCGATGTGGATATCCTGCTACTTGGTGAATCGCCAGGTGCCTACAGTCTCCCCAATGTCCCTCTCCCCAATGTCCTTCTCCCCAATGGTCCTCTCCCCAATGTCCCTCACCATGGGGTGCACCCGGATGTCTCGGTATGCCAGGAGTAAACCAGTCCTCGGGTTATAGAGGAGGCGAGCATTCAGGTTATGGTCGGGTTATTGTGCTGTGAGTTTCCTTTGCTGTAATCCATTCATCTCAGGCACTGATTAAGACACAGGTGGAGGTGTTTTGTTTGCTCAGGGTTTTTTGTATTCCAGCTCGTTTGGGTTAGGGGTTGTGGGCTTGTACATTACCTTTATTTTAATCAATTCATCCCAGGGATTGATTGTTACACGTGTCCCGAGGTCGTTGGATCGCTGAGGGTTTATTTTCTATTGTATTCATAGTATTTTGGGACATCGCGCATGCAGTGTTTTTGCAACTCCTGGTGTGTAAGGTACCTTCTTGTGATGGTGTTGAGGCTCAATAAATCTCTCAAGTAAGCTAAGCTTATACCCACCCCTGACTGCTCAGGCCCAGCACAAACTTTTGTCCCTGTCTTCAGTGAATAGTCCACTCCTCGCCTGTCATTGACAATGCCAGTGGACACTCCTTTTTATTGCCCCGAATTTTCATGCTGAAAGAAGTTCATCTCAGGCAGCTGGCGACTTACACATATCAGACTACACCATCCTGAACACCTTCAAGTTGCACGCGAGAAGAATCTGACTAGTTGCAGTGCGCCCCAAAATGTTGAATCTTCTCAGTGTCGTTAATTCAATGTTAGCAAAGATTCAGTCTAGGACTTGGACGAGTTTCCCTACCTCAAACACGTTGGAAACATTGCAGACTAGCAGTCTCAATCACCCCCAACTCCATCACCACGGATGGAAACATACCCCGGCGCTGGTGCTCTGCTGAGCGAGTACATTGCTGCGCGATGGGAATGCGACGCTTAGGGTTGCCCTGAGACGAACCTACAGAACAATCCCGACTACCCGTTTGCGACGCGTGACGAGTACAAATATATCCAGCGTGGGATCAAGAGACAGGGTGTGATGACGTAGTATTACATCATGCTGAAGGAAGCAAACACCGCTCTGGGTTTTTCAAGCTTCGAAAACAGGGATGGCGTCCAGAAGCTTGTGGCTAGCATGCCAGATGATCAGGCTCACGGTGAGTGGAAACTGCACACTCTCAAGGATATGAGATCGAATGACAATCCCCAACACCCTCCCAAATACTGGAGTCAGGACATCATCACAAGCATGAGATGGTTGATGCGGCAGGCAGCTTTGGCCGGGCATTATATTGACACCCGTCAGCATTGCTTCAACAGCCATATGCCACCGAAACGCCTGTATACCGAAATGTATATGGCGGACTGGTGGCGGGAGACACACGCAAGGGGAGATAATCGAGGGTGACGATGTGCTAACTGATATTGAGTCAACGCTCAGGGTGGGGGATGCACAAGTTCCCTTGATCTTCATGTCTGACAGAACACATTTCTCGAATTTTGCTCGCGACAAGAAAAAGTGGCCTGTATATATGATGATTGGCACATTGCAATCTATCATCGAGGATCCGCCAGATGCTCTCAATGCACAGCGTGGTGCTGGTGGCTCTCCTGCCGATTCCGATCAGGAACCGCAATATTCCTCTGAAGCTGCTGGATGAGCACCGGCAAACAGACCGAGAGGAGCTGAATGAGGTACACCGGCAGTTACTCCATGATCACACCTTCGAACAAAATCCCAGCGCCGAGAGTGGGTATTACAACATTCTCTGTGCAGATGCCACTTCAGGCGCTGCAATCCTGTATAAGCAGCATGGCATGCAGATTGCCCTGGGTATTGCGACCTACTTGATCTCGAGTGGCATGTGTGTTGTTGGTGCAGGTGTCCCAAGAACGGACTTGGAGAATACGTCCCTCCAGACCAGCCACACCCCAGGTGGGATCACAACGTATATTGAATGCTCAGCGATACCAACACCTAGGCAGCCGATGCCACTCTCTGGTCGTGCGATATTCACCAAGGATTCAATGTGTTTCGACATATTCCCTGTATCGTGAGTGACCTCCCAAAGCCCGACCTCCTCCATACAATGCAGATCCTCATGCTTGACATCCTCTAGAAGTAGAGTTTTCAAGTTATGACGATGCATGAACGGCTCGACAAGTACAATGCAATATGGTGATCCGTGCCTGCTCACCACAACCTCCCACCAAAAGCTAAGTCATATGAGGAGGTTTCTCAATGGAATGGGTAGGAGATCACGGAAATGAGCTGGTACCTGCTTGAAGTTGTAACCCAGTCTCTACCAGGACAATGCCCCGCTCAGCGTCCTATATTCAGTCGCACAATTGAGTGCGCACGGGCATTGTTGAAACGCCTCCAATCACAATCTCAACTACCTGCTGCAAGTAATCTCCTTTCAGCGTCGCATTCTCTGCTTCAAAATCAGAGAGCTCAATCTCCAAGCCCTAGCTCTGCATCGTGAGAACAGCACTGCCACCTGCAAAGTCCTCCCTTCCGGGGCGGATCTTGCTGCTCCCCTGAGCACCCAGGCATATGCGAAGCCCAAATTTATGGGACCTGAGAACCACTGTGATGGAAAGCATCATAACGGTATGATCAAAGACTTCAGCACATTCCTCGACAATACACATGATGTAACACACCGAGTGACAATAGTTAACGCCACGCGGGAGTGTATCAAGCATAACAGTCGTAACAAGACGTATATATGGGATGAACTACTGCAAGCAATGGAGCTCTGTGTTCACGATGGGATTGAGGTTCATATTCAGGGTTTCGAAGGTGAACGCATATCTCAGATTTGTCAATGCACAGGAAGCCAGAGCTTGCATGCAGGGGACCGATGGAACAACTGGGTGTGGATAAAGCAATGCCCAGGGAGGTGTAATGGTGCGCTGAATGGTTGTCTCCTGTGGCAACTGCAACACCTATTCAAAATCAAACTCCTGAACGAGGATGGAGCTTTCGTTGAGTACAGGTTAGCCCTGGCAGTCACCACAATTCCTGAAAATTCCGGTAACTTGGATCCCGGCTCGAAATTTGTACAAGTTAGAAATGCACCGGTAGCCGTTTCTTTGCAAGTTGTCAGTGTGTGTAACATAGTCAGTTGGCCGCTGTTAATTGCAGAGATAGCTACTCGTAGTAAGACAGGAGATTGACAGAATGAGTGATGGATTGTCCATAGCCACATAGATCTGGTGACTTTGAATGACGTGTATAATTAGTAAAGAGAGAATTGCATTTTGAGCGCAGATAGAAGGAACAAGAGGAGAGGATTTCGCAGCATCACCCATCGCATTGCAATCCGGATCCAGGCACATACCCAATGAACCCAGTCCGACGTATGGTGACATTTGGCCATAACTCCAGACTGATCGTTGATAATAGGAGACTGACCGAGCCAGAAGAAATGGTGAAACCGCAATGAGGCGGCGATATGCAACGTGACAGGTCATATTTGTGCATAGTGTGGAGTATGCCGCCACCGGGATGTCTCTGACGGCTCAGACAGATCGTGTGCACTCTGATGGAGCCATTCCGCCCGGACGGACCATTTTTTTACTGATGGGGCAACAATGCTGGAGCTGAAACAACTGAAATTGTTAATTTGCCGGCTGGATATGTTTATTCACTTACTCCTCCACCCTGCTCTGAATTTTTTATTCCTGATGCATATGCCCAGGATAGCCTGCACAATACAGATTTTGTTCCAGATATGCTGCCTGATGAAGGGACATCCACTGGTTAGTACACTATCTGCTGTGCGGTAATGCAGCTAACATCCATTTTGAAGACCAAAGCAGCCTACGAAGCGAACCTGCCAGTGATGACAAGAATTGATGGAAAGTAACAGGATTTTGGAATTTATTATTATCTCCAATTCGCGGACACTGTAAAGTATATTTTAAACGATATATTTGTATGTATTATCAAAGAAAAATGTAGTGATCAAGGAGAAGGGAAATGAAAACACGAGAAAGGCTGCCAACACAATGTCGATGATATCCTATGCAAGAACACTTGATTGTGTATTGCGGATACGCCTGTGGCAAAACGAGCGTCAACGGAGTGTCAACAATTTTATGTCATGTAGGTCTGTTCATTCAGAATTGATTTGGTCGTGGTTACACATATTCGAAGTAGGGACCCCCTTCATTGGCAAAAACTATAATGGCACGCTCCCTACCTCATCTTGAAAATGAGCGTCAACAGAGAGTCAATGATTTTTGCTCCTGTAAGCAACGTAATTGTAAAGTGTTTTAATTGCTGTGTAGCATAACCTTTGTATTGGCATCCTTCATAGGCAAAACAGCAAGCAACACGGTAACTGCCCCATTCTGAAAATGAGCGTCAACCGAGCATCAACAATTTTTGCCTTTCCATCCTTGGTTATCTAAGTGTTGATTTGCGGTAATAATTCATATACGATGTATTGGTGGCCTTTTCAGGCAACTCAATGCGTGAGATGTTCATTACTCCATCGTAAAAATGAGCATCAATGGAGCATCAACGATTTCTAGTCTTCTAAGTCAGGTAATTACAATGTGATCTAATAGTGTTTAGGCATAATGGATGTAATGGCAACCTTTATTGGCGAAAAAGAAAGCGACATGGTCATTGCCCCATTCTGCAAATGAGCATCACCTGAACCTCAACAATTTTTGGTTTTGTATATTGGGTAATCAAGGAGTCACGCAGATGTATGAGATCATAACAGATCTAATGACTGCCGTAGTACTGCTAAATACAAAGCACAACAAGAAAAACATTGGTTCCAAAATAACCGATGTTTCAACCTGCAAAGTGATCAAAATGGAATTTCTGGATGTTATTTGAGTGATTTTGATCAAATACAATTATCAAACAGCAAAAGCAAGAACATTATATGCATCTACAGATGGACCCACTGCACAACCCGCTGACAACCCGCCCAATTCAGACGAGTTGGGAGATGTCCATCAAAAAGTACCCGAATTGACAGTTCGGGTGTATTGACGACCTGGACTGCGCATTCGACAACGGGTCGGTTGCGTCCCGGACCCGGACCCCAAGCAGCGGTCCGCAACCGTTGCTACCACTCCGCATCACTCAGACATCATTGGCATGTGGTGGTGGTTGGGTGCGAAATGCAGTGGGTCATATTGAATGGAAAATGGTAACAACACTGCAGACTCCCTGGAAATGACTGCTGTTGAGGAGGTTAACCATACCCATACGGTAGATGATATTGATTGGTGTGTTTCCAAGATCACCTGGCATTGTAAGTGGCAGTTCCTAAACGATTATCTGATTATTCTGTGTTTTGGTCGATATTGGGAAAAGCTTTCGCTTTACCATAACCGAGATTTTCTATGGCCATTAGCGCGGTACTACGATATCTTATTGATATTACCGCCATGCCGCGGCACATTACAGGTTGATTTCCGTGAGTTATGGGATTTTATTGTACGTTTGGTTACATTTTTACTCTTTGCAAGATATTATGGCATCACGTGTGTGAGAGTCTCAACATATGCACACAATTCTTAATACCGAATCGGATCCTGACAAGTTGGCGATAACATACAATAACAATATGTCACAATTACATGTTATATCGGAGCAATCATGTCATAAATCAAGATATATGCTACTTTGTTGGTGTAGAATTCGTTTAGCTAAATATATACACAAAGCTCGACTCTTCTACCACGCCCGGTATAGCTCTCACCACTCCAGCGGAGAGATCTCGAAAGTCAACTGTATACCGCGGGCAAATGTCACTGATCAAATGGGAAAACGTGTTGTGCGCGAGAGTAGCTGACACTAGACACATGTTCATCAACTGATGGCAATGCGCACATACCGAAGATAAATTGGTTTGACTTTTGTATCAGCATTGTGCGACCTTCCTGAGGGGATCGATATCGGTCTCATGACATTGGTACCGCAACAACTACCCGGTATTCATCACCGCTCTACTGTGACATGTGCCGCTCTGATATGGTCTCTGACAATCGTGGTTTGATTAATGTGGCTCTGACATAGTCCCTGATAATCCCAGCTATGAAAGTGTGCTCTGACATAGTCTCTAACATTTTTGGCTCTGATAAATGTGGCCCTGACAAGAGTGGCCTTGACAAGTGCAGCTTTGACATGGTCCCTGACATGGTCTCTGACAATCCCGGCTCTGATAGTCATGGCTCTGAAAAGTGCCCTCATACATGATCTGACAATCCCGGCTACGATTAATGAATTCCGGCTCTGTTGGGCTCTGAACGAGACTTAGTTGAACCTACCTCTCCTTCAGAGCCTCCACGATTGAATCTTAGATCTAATGAATCTTTCATTTTGTGGATTAAAGAGTATATTATATGGCTAAGTAAATTGGACCTGACAAGTGTGGCTTTGACAAGTGTGGCTTTGACATGTCTGGATCTGACAAGTGCAGCTCTGACATGGTCTCTGACAAGGTCTCTGACAAGGTCTCTGACAATCCCGGCTCCGATAGATATGGCTCTGACAAGTGCTCTCTGTCATGATCTGACAATCCCGGCTGTGATAAATGTGACTGACAAGTGCGACTCTGACATGGACTCTGGCTCTGATTGGCTCTGACAAGGTGCCAAAGATGGCACTGGATACCTGGCATCCCTGTTGAGATCAACATATCCGATCGATGTAGTGTATCATGTTATATGATTCCAAACATGCGTACTTGGTGAGTAGGAATTAATAATCTTCGCCGCTCAGAACAAGTTGCACGGGTGTAAGAACCCAAGAAACATCTACATGCGTAGTACTCTTTGCGGCGCATCTTGACACAGTATCATTCCATGGGTTTTGTTTGGCATTGCAGATGATAGATACTCCACATCCTGTATCAACAATAGGACGTGATGTACGGTCTGCCATATTCCACTCCCATTGGTGTTGGCTTCCCCTGTATTGATTCTATTGCTAAAACCAAAAGTGTATAACAGTTTGGCAGGGCAGAATATTGTTGTTGATGTACCCAACTATTGTTTTGTGGTGCTCAATCGCATTGAATCGAAATATTGTTGAATCAATTGCCTTGTCCGTGCCACTACTCCACACACGTTGCTATTTGAACTATAACTGTATGTCGATTATTGTGCTGCTGTAAAGTGAGTGTGACGCCATTCGCTTGGTATATCTTTTGACAAAGAATCCACGATGCATGGGATCCAGCGGTCCGTAGGTATAGACTGGCGCTCGTATCCGCTTGAAATGTCAAAAAACAGGATGTCAGAGCATCAATAAACTCTGATATGCTGAGACCATGTGGAAATGTCAAAGTTGCAATCATGTTGCGTTTGCTCATCACTCTGTTGATGCGAGGTATCAAACCAGGTGATCATTTGTCCGACGCCAGAGGATCCGCAACATGAAGCTTGCTGTATATATCTGCTCTCGGCGAGAGGGGATCTGGTTGCACGATATGCAGTGAAATCCTGACTCTTGAGTTGATATGCAATAGGCATGTTTCCCATCATAACATCCGCCGAACATTGTTAACCTTGTTAGAAGGACAGTAGCTATCCTTGATGAGGTTTTTGTGAGCGGCTTCAGACATTTCGGTGTCACTGTAATCAGCAGAGCCAATTCCCCTACTACATTCGATATAGTGGAGAAGGGAATCAATTTCGGGTATCTTGCACATACTGTGGCTCATGCAGTATGGTAGGAAGAGGTGGATGTTGCTGCTGATGGCACTAAGCGCATGCTGTAGGTATTTGAGCATGGTTTCGGTGTGGGAGTGGTAGCTGGCAATCAATATGAAGTCGGTGACAGATTTGATGAACTTAAAGTGATCGGATTGCCCTTTAAGACGAGGGGCATGTGCTGAAAGCCTGACCTTTGCCTTGTCCTTGTACTCGGCACCGGTCCATTGTTTCACATGGGTAAGTGTGTCTCCAAACTGGTGAATGTTAGAGAAGCGAGGAATTATGGAAAATTGTTCATCTATCAGGTCCAAACCCTCTTCCTGGCCATAAATATTGTTTAGAAAACTAACAATCCATTCTGAAATGTGATCTTTAAATAAGCCCTTCCGTAGCTGGTGCAACCGGTCGACATTCATTCAACTATGAATATGACAACCATCATGGGCATCGGCAAAATTTGGAAAGTCGGCAACCTTCCACAGCCCCACCTCCTCAGCAGCTGTTGTTGACAAAGGAAGGTACCATTGGGGGTGTTGGCGCCTGGGCCTGCGGGCGAAGGCGGGCATGCCATCCAGGCATATCTCGCATAGAGGGCACCAATCATTTTTCACCATCGTTATGGTCCACTGCTCTGGGTAACCTGCAAGGAATGACAGAATTCGGAGCAATGCGTGACGAGTGTGACGGTCTGCACTCAGAACTGCTAATCAGCTTGGTGCTGGCCCCTCTATAGCGCACAATACTGTCGCAATAGATTCATGATAGGTGAATGTATTGGTATGGGTTTGTGGTCCGTTTGGACATCTCGCTAATGGACCGATTTGTGTCAACCGGTTCATCTTAACCGATTGTCTGTTTGCCTCAGAGAGGTTGGCGATACTGAGATACACCGGCCGTGCCGTTTTGTCGCCACTTAGCATAGAGTGCATCATTTTGTCACCGCCAACTATACTGGGGACAACTGTTGATCCATCTGGCCAAGATTCCTAGATTGTGTTAGCAATCGATAATGAGGTTCTGATATCTAGACAAATCCGGTCAACACTGGAGCTGACACTCTTGACACGCCACCCGCTCTGACACAATGAAACTGACATGCTATCCCTGTTACGCTCTCTGACATGCTCTCTCACACGCTCTCTGACACACTCTCTGACACACTCACCGACAAGCTCCCTAAAACACTCTCTGACACACTCTCTGACACACTCTCTGACACACTCTCTGACACACTCTCTGACACACTCTCTGACACACTCTCTGACACACTCTCTGACAAGCTCCCTAAAACACTCTCTGACACACTCTCTGACACACTCTCTGACAAGCTCCCTAAAACACTCTCTGACACACTCTCTGACACACTCTCTGACACACTCTCTGGCACGCTCTCTGACACACTCTCTGACACACTCTCTGGCACGCTCTCTGACACGCTCTCTGACACGTTCGCACTGTCACACTCTCTCGGACACGATCTCTCCGACATGATCTCTCTGACACCATCTCTCTGGGACAATCTCTGAGACACACTCTGTTGTACATGCTCTCTCTGACATGATCTCTCTGACATGATCTCTGTGACATGATCTCTCTGACATGATCTCTCTGACATGATCTCTCTGACATGATCTCTCTGACATGCTCTCTCTGACACTCTAACTCACCCAAACACAACGAAAATCTCGCAACAGACAATATCTCTGACAATACCAGGAATCTTGCCTGCGTTTCCCACCACGAATCTGCGGTCCACATCTCAGTATATATATGGTCGCCACTGGAATCCATGTGTTTGACTGGCGCGTACAAGAGATGGTCCTTGAACGGGGGATGTCCTAGGATATATCGTACCGCTGCAATCAGGTTCCAATACCAGAACGGAGTAGCTTGTCCTTCAATATTTTCAGAACTCTCCTCCCATCCGCATACAAGTCAGTCCATTTCTTCCATGTCCGCAATGAGTTGATAGAGCTGGTCAGGGTTTTTGGCATTGGTGTTGGGTACAATAAGTCATCGTTTGAGGATGTTGTTGAGTTTCGTTTTACCCGGGTTGGTATCCACAATAGAACGACAAAGTTGCCCTTGTTGGGGTGTAGCACACGGCGCAAGGGGGTCCTAGTCATCATCCTACAAAGAATGAACTTGTACTGTGTCATCTATTGGGGCTCCTGCATTGGGGAATATCTGCATCTCAGGTGGCTAGCTGAGTGTATTGCCGTCAAATTAAGGAATGTCGGCTGCTAGTTTGTAATCTAGCCCATTTGTCGCAGAAAGATTGCTAGAGTTCGGGTGGAGATGCGCATCTGTTGAAAGGCGGTGACGAGTGAAGCCACTTTGTTGGGCAAAGACCCTGCCACATGAATTACAAATAAAGGACTGCATTGTTGAAGGTGAAAAGTTTGCGATTAAGTGCCCCCTGGAATTTGATCATAGTGAGGCTCCTATCACATGTCCCAATGCTGTGTATTCAGCATACCCTGAACGGACTTGGATGGTAGCCTAGCCTCGTGATATTATTGTACCACACACTATGTTTAGGATTGGAGTATACTATCTTTAGCCCCCATTGTTTCCTTGTGCGGAATGCTGGGAAGTGCCGCTTTAAGCACCATTTTCAGCTTCCCTGAACAGAACAGTGTGAGTTGATGTTTCGGCCACAAACTGATCGGCATTGCTACACTACAACCCATCACTTCCTTCCGAACCTCGTTGTGTTCAGCCTTCCAAAACACCACCACCATTTTTGCATCTACCTATTCCGACCTGTCTCACCAATCTGGCATTGTACTTCTTTGGACTCTCCTCGCTGAAATCTGCGGCGCGGTCTCAATCTGGCTCGACTTGCATATTCGCATTACAGTCACAATGTGTGTTGGAGTGGTCATCCCACCAAGCGTGGGTCAGAGCGCATCTAGTACTGGTTGGTATATAACACATACAATCCTCACCTATTCACTGAGATCAATCAATGTTAACTTGACGACCGTCATATCCACTCAGTGACCATCCTATCCACTCAGCGACCCACGTCACCGCCAAACAACCATCATTGTGGCACCACCATGAGTTCCACGGTGATGGCCTACCGGCGTTTCGAACTGGACCACAGAAATCTGCGCCTATGTGCTGAAGAAGACGACCCAGGACATAGATGCTGTGAGTAGCCAGTCTGCATTCACTGAAGATCTTGCAGCAGTCCAGGGATGGACAACTAAACACGACAAATCAACTATCCCTTTGTACCCCAATATCACATTGTACACCGAGGTGCGAGGTGTAGCAATGACGGGTGACCAGGTTAGTAAATCCTACTCTGACATTGAGTCTCTGACATTGAGTCTCTGACATCGACTGACATCGACCTGACAAATAGGAGTTTACCGACATTTGCAAGCTGCCGGCTGATAACTCTCGAGATCTCCTGGGACTTGGACCAGAGGCGAAGCGGAATGATGATGATGTGCGTAAAATGCAAAGACTCATCCCATGCATACAAAGGAGAGTGACTAGGAAGGGCCACAACCACACCCAAGAAAGCCCGACCACGCCCCGCCAGAAAGTTGAAGACCACAATGAGCCCCGCCACAAAGCCAAACACTGCATCAAGCCCCGGGCCAAAGCTCACCTCAGCATTTTCATTAACGCATATCCTGGTCCGTCCCACTACACCGATCAATAAACGCACATCAGATGTTCGTGTTGGGTCTAGTACACCCTCAATTTCAAGCTCAACCTCATAGCGAGCAGGAGAAGATATGGTAGTGCGGCATAGACATATCACACGCAGGGGCACTACACAATCAGCAGTAGCAACCACGATTCTGTTTGTTACGGTTCGGGCGGTTTTGTGGGATGCTCAGTCGCCTAGGTTCGACCCATTTCTGATTGACAGCTCTGGCAGTGCCCTCCGGCAACCCTTTTGCTGACCGAATGATGCACGCGATCCCTCGCCACTCTCACTCGTAGATCTCCGCACCAGGAGGCCTACACGCGGTGCAACCAGCTCACCAGCGCAATCTGTTGCGGGAGGCACCTCACCTGGAAATCAATACCAAAAAGTCAGAGAAGACCATATAGATGTTTGTATCACCTGGATGGAAGATGATCACCCGGTAGATGTTATGGAAGAGTTGCAAAGCCCTCGAGTTCTGAGAGACTTCACAAAGAATCCTAATTCGCCCCACTGTGATGACCAACTTGTTGCTTGGAGTACTCCGCAATACGATCCAGCAACCTATTTGCGGGCTGTTGACTCCTGTTTGGCGAGCACAACATCCACCCAGGGTGATCGTCCATTGTCCAGATTTGCACTGATTGAGAGTCCATTGAACGAATTGAGCTGGCACGACTGTCTGTCGTTTGCCGAAATTGAAGGCTGTGTGATGCGGACATCCGTCACCATCAACGACACGGTCATGGTGGATGCCACCGACAATGACATCGAATACATCAAGACCAACCTACTCAACCTGGAATGAACGCCGACAATTAGGGTGAAACAAGAGGACGAAGATAGCGAGTCCTTAGTTTTTCACTCACTAGACAGTTCCCAAGACGAAAGCAGTGCTGATGAATTCGATGATATGAAGAAGGAGGAGGAAGGAGAATGGAAGGAAGAGTCACTGGGGATGACGTAGAACCAGGACGCTTCCAATCCAGGGATCATGCCGAATTCTAACGATGCACCACCAAGTCATTCCCTCGGCTGGACTGTCGAATAAGAGGACCAAGATTTTGACATTCAAAACGCGGAAGAATTAGATCAGTTTGAAGCTGACTTCAACAACATCACCCTAACGGAACTAGAGGGAGCCAACGAGCCTGATGCGCAAGCACAGAGAGAGGACCAGCCAGATAATGTCGATGTGGACTGGTGAGTGACTGTCCTTGTCAGATATGTCGCCGTCAGAGCCGTAGAGCTACTGTCAGAGCTGTTGTCAGAGCTCAGCCACTGTGAGAGCTGCTGTCATAGTTGCTGTCAGAGCTCAGCCGCTGTCAGAGCTGTTGTCAGAGCCGTTGTCAGAGCTCAGCCCGCTGTCAGAGCTGCTGTCAGAATGATGAATGAAGCTAATTTATACTCGCAGGTTAGCGGAGCTGATCGATAACCGGGGATTTCAGATTGAAATCTTGGAGGAGTCAATGGCAGCGTCAGGCATCACCATGGAGATCAGTACTTTCAAGCTGCTCCACAAACCCATGCAGGTACAACCGCACCAAATTATTACAGTGAGTTGGATGGCAGAGAAGGAGAATTGCTTGGCGAATGGTGGTTTATTGGCTGATGACTGCGGTACTGTCATGGTTAGACCCTGCTGTGCCCATGTGATATACTGTTCGCCACACTAACAATCATTAGACTCGGACAGCACTAGCATTAATATGTCCCAAGGTTAATGTCTGTGAACAATAAATCAAAAATCCACCTCCTCGATTCGACGAACGGAACATCGACATGAACTAGCACAAAGTGAAGGTTGAACGTGGCGAGAAGGTCGGAAGGGAGCCACACAAGCCGCAGTGGAAGGTCCACCTCCCAACATCAATTCCATGGTATGACCGGAATACATATCACTATAATGACTTCCAGCTAAGGTGGAAAGAGCCCAAAACTGATGGTGGCAGAATGGGAAACTGCGGTGACTTAGTTCTGAGTCAACTCCACATCTCCATTATGGTACTTCTTCCTGCAGGAGGGCATCCCATCGAGCCACTCTTCATGACAAACATTGCAAAATAGTCATGATCTCAACCATTGAGACTTTCTACCAGCGATTCAGCCATGAGGAAGCCAACGGATCAGAATTGTGGGGCCCTGGCATATTTCATCAGGTTATCTTCGATGAGAGCCACCGGTTGAGGACGAGTGTGGCCTCTATCGGCAAGTTTAGGAACGCTAATGGCACATTGGTTGAAATGGACTGCTGCGATTACAATAAACATATGGCGTCCGGTATACTCAGTCTGGAGCCACAATACAAATGGATGTTAATGGCAACCCCTTTGGGAAATGGCATCGAACACTTGCATTGGATCCTGCATTTTCTGGAAAGTTCATCCTGGTTGACCTTGCAGCTGCTGCCAGATACATTCGACTATACTCCGACCAGTGATAATGTTTGGGTCGCGGACCGGAGTAATCTGTCAGGTACCAAACATGGTGCAAGGTTCACGCCGGTTGCAGATCCATACAAGAATGGCCCTGAATTCGAATCACGTGTTCACTGCACAACAATGGCTGGGGATACTTATATGTTGCCCCTAATTGGTGAAGAGGGGAAAGTAAGAAAGGCCACACAAACATTGGATATATTGATCCAACAGCACCGCTACGAGGACACTATTGGGAAGCGAGCTTTTCCTGGTGTATGCACACTAATACCACAGCAAACAATGGTGAGCCATATCCTGTTCAAGAATCCAAAGCCCAACATCAACATCCCTCCTATGCATGTAAACACTGAACTTGAGACATTCACGAAGTCCTTTGGAGCAGGACAGTTCTACATTATTTCGGTAGACGGTAGCAACAAGGGGCTTAGAGAGAGAATCACCAGGGTTGCCTCTGCGCAGGCTACAACGACGGGCAAGACAAAGCCTTTTCGCCCTCGTTGGCGGTTAATTTGCCTTATCTCCATAACACTAATTCTTGCCCCTGCCCGAATGGATCTGGAAATAACTTCATCGAGATGAGTATGGTCAGTACCTTCCGGGGTTGCTGACACGGGCAGACTGAAGCTGATTATACTGAGGACGAATATTTCTGAGTTTGCAAAGGCTTTCCCAGGGAACATCAGCAAAATGTATTTTAGTCACTGGAAGCCTCCAGGAGTGTCTGAGAGAATGTGGAGTGTAAGCTTAGATGCGTCAATTTCAGGAGAGTATCAGACCCTAGGAGGGCATTCCTGCCGGCCTTCAGAGTAACTGGGAGCGCCGACGACAAGCCTGGGAGCACCTGGGAGCGCCAGGGACACACCTGGGAGCGCCGGCGACATGTCTGGGAGCATCTCGAATCACAGTAGAGCGGTCTCGGAAAAACACCATCTTCTGTGGGTACACTTCTGGTGCGCCTGGAAATCATAGCTACTACTTATCGTTCAACAATTATTAAAACTCATGTATTCAGTTTGTATTCTCATCTATGTATCTATATAGCTACTCATCTACAAACGGTATATCTGTACTGGCTGCAGGCGGTGCTCGATAGCAATTCAAGGTGCGCCTGAAAATGATGATCGAGTGGACTGGAGATACACTCCAAGGCCGTGATTGAGCGAGTTTGGAGATGCACTTGGAAGCGGAAATCGAGTGTATTTGAAGATACACTTGGAGGCCATGATCAAGTGAACTTAGAGATGCACTCCGAGATCATGATAGAGCGAGTCTGGAGATACACTTGAAGCCTGTGATTGTGCGAGTTTGGAGGCCGTAATCGTGCGAGTTGGGAGATTCACTTGGAGGCCGTGGTCGTGCGAAATTGGAGGCCGTAATCGAGTGTATTTGGAAATACACTTGGAGGCCGTGATCGAGTGAATTTAGAGATGAACTTTGAGATCGTGATCGAGCGAATTTCGAGATATACTTGGAGGCAGTGATCAAGTGAACTTAGAGATGCGCTTCGAGATCGTGATCGAGCGAGTTTGGTGATACACTTGGAGGCCATGATCTTGCGAACTTGGAGGTCGTGATTGAGTGAGTTTCGAGATGTACATGGAGGCCGTGTTTGTGCGAACTTGGAGGCCGTAATCGAGCGAATTTGGACCAGTTTTTAGAGGCAGTCGATGGATGGCGCGGCAGGGGCTGAGACTCAATTGAGCAGTTAGTTAACTCGCAACCGTGGCAATGTGACAAGGTCACTTTACCATTGAGATCACATGGAGAGCTGGCTGATGGTGGTCAATTCTGTAGGGAGGCACGCCGGAAGCTGAAGGTGCATTCAGGGGTCAACTCATAATCAAGAGAATGAAGGGAAGAGAAACAATCTTGGGTGGATGCTGTACTCAGTGTATGGTGTACTCGGTGTATGCATGTGCTCGGTTTATGCTTCTACTCGGTGTATGCTTGTACTCGGTGAATGCTGGTACTCGGTGTATGCTTGTACTCAGTGTATGCTTGTACTTAGTGTTAGCAACGGGTCCAATTTCCCATGTCGGTTCAGGGTACGGTTCCACCCGAAACTGGACCGTGGCAACTGGTCTTACCACACGAAAAACCTGGACCGTTGGAAATGGGCCGGTTTTACCACCAAAAACCCGGCATTTCAAGTCCATAATTTTGGCTCCAATTCAGTATTTGAGTTCTGATCGTATCATGACCTGATCAGTACGCACATTGTGCAGTTTTAGCCGGTCTTTCACCTCCTGCTGTCAGATTTGCGATCGGACCAATATTCGTTGTGTCGCTATCGAAAACCCGCCAATTTTGCGGAAAATTACGCGTTATTTTGCAACAATTCAACGAATATTGGTCCGATCGCAAATCTGACGGCGGGAAGTGAAAGAGCGGCTAGAAATGCACAATCTACGTACTGATCATGTCATGATACGATCAGAACTCAAATACTTAATTTGAGCGAAAGGTGGAGGAACGGTACAAGTGGAACCGCGGCCAGGGTAACAAACCCGCCAAGACACAGCGGGTCGGGTTTTTCGCCGGGTCTGGAACCAAACCGAACCAAACTGCTGGTCAAAACCCGGACCGCTGGCAGGCTACCCAGACCTGTTGCTAACACTACTTGTACATGGTGTATTCTTGTACTTGGTGTATGCTTGTACTCGGTGTATGCTGGTGCTCGATGTATGCTGTACTCGGTGTAAACTCATGATCATGACATGGAGAGATAGAGAGAGATGCATTGACTTTGTGTTCGGCAAAGATGGTAGAGTTGTGCACCAGAGTGTGAGAGATGGGGATGGTGATGAGATCAATATAGAGGATACGAGCGGATATGAGAAATCAGGGGTACACCTTGCCTGATTGGGTTGGGAAGACCTTGTATTGGTGTAATTACACGCCGGATCGGAACTCGTACCTGCTGTATCGGGGATGGTAAATTGCCTCGCACCCTGAATTCTCTTAAGTCCCAGTTCCTCATGATGATTTCCCCCATCACCTCTCATCACCCTCTTTCTCATCCTCAACTCTACCATCACCTAAGAATATGAAGTTAATACATCGCTCTCTATCTCTCCATGCCATGATCAAGAGTTAACACAAATTACAGCATACACTGCGTACTGCATCATCCCATGATCGACTGTCTCCCGCTCCTAGCCTGTCTGATCTCTCGGCAGACCATGTTGTACCCAAATCTCTACATTCCCACAATTGCGAGTTACCCAATAAATAGAGTCTCAGCTCCCATTGGGCCTCGTTCCCGACCTATCGCCACCAGATCGACCACCTCCTAGTACTCCTCCAATGTTGCTCGATGACAGCCTCCAACTGCATCTCCAAACTCGCTTGATTACTGCCTCCAGACTCGCACGATCACGGCCTCCAAGCTCGCACAATCATGGCCATGCAGTACATATCCTAACTCGCCCAATCACGACCGCCATGTTCGCACGATGATGGCATCCAAGTGTATCTCCAACCTCGCTCGATCACAATCACGAAGTGCAGCTCAAAGTTCACTCGATCACGGCCTCCAAGTGTATCTCCATGTATACTCGATTACAGCCTCCAAGTTTGCACGAACAGGGCCTTCAAGTGCATCTCTAAACTCGCACGATTACGGCCTCCTAACTCACAGAATCATGGCATCCATGTTCGCACGATCAACGCCTCGAAGTGTATGTCCAAACTCGCTCCATCACAGCCTCCGAGTACATCTTAGAGGACCAATGGCAGGTGTACGGAAATTCAGGGGTCACGGAGGTGGTTAGTGTGACGGGGAGTATATATTCAGCACACCCGGAGTAGATAGACAGCATCTCCTTTCCATCTCATCTTATCATACAATGAAAATACACTCTTTCTTTCCCAACTTTTGGTCTCACTCGCTCTGTCCGAGATGTGGATCCACGCAATTGCATGGATCATGAATGCTGGGTAGTAACATATCTTCTCACCTGAATCCGACGCTCCTCGAACCAGAACCGCTCTTTCTCATGAATTCCGTTTGGATGTCGCGAGAGGTGTGGCAAAGTGTTGCTGGTGGAATCTCTGCCTTCTAGCTCCATCGTTTCACCACAGCGGCCTCCAAGTGTTGCATCTCTAAGTTCTCTCAATGGGCGTGTCCAGGTGCTCCTCTGATTGTGCTCGACTACCATCTGCGGCCAGATTGAATGTATGTATATATATACAGAGACTTAAATAATGCATGCCATATTATGATGTAGTGAATCTTGTGACTGTAACAAAGACGAATATGATAAGACGAAATGCCTTGTGGTTGTGTGCTGTGCAGCGGTCTCGGCTGCTCTCGAAGTCTCCTGTAGCGCTGCGCAGAGGTCTCAGGAGCTCCAAAATTTGACTATCATATATGTCAAATCTCATAGCATCCTGAATGCACCTCCACAACTGCAGGTGCTTTCAGGAGCACCTGAGAATGCTCTTGCAGAGTCTGAGAGCACATTGCTTATCTCCAGGGGGGTCTGGGAGCATCTAGAAGTACTTAGAAGCACTGGTGAGGTCGCCCAGAGTGTCTGGGAGGATTGCATGTTGCTTCCGGACCGATTTACATTTTGGTGATGAAGACGGACCAAATACCTATGCCTGAAAAGGTCAAGGGTACGATGTATGATCAGATCGAGGCTGCATTGCAGTGTGGGGCTCCACAGTTGCCTTGGCTCAACCACTATCTCCGGAACACCTTGACAGTCAAATACAATAGGGAGAAAGTGATTCTGTGGGTATATTGGCCACTTACCCAGTGGCTCATCAAACAGGTTATCATTCCTTCACAATCCCACTTTGTGCCACTCATATCAACTCTGACATTTAACTCTGACACACATCAACTCTGACATTTAACACTGCCATCGACTCTTTGTATGACAATAATACTAACTGTGCGCAGTACTGCCGCCTCTTAGGCTACAATTGTTTTGCTATCCATCGCTCAATGAGCGCCAATGTGCGTGCCTCCCTGAAGAAGTCATTTATCAACCACAGGCAGTTGAAGGTTCTTGTCTTGTCCTATCTGACAAGCAATGGGAGTCTGAACCTACATTATAATTGCGGAAATTCCATCATGGTAGAACAGGGTACAAACTACTCAATGAAACATCAGGCATGGTTGCGTGTCCGGCAGATTGGTCAACAGAACACCCAACGCACAACTGGATTGGTAAACCTCGCCCCGATCGCTCGGTTGATTGTAAACACCCAGCGGATGTAGCAAACACCAATGCCATATGCGCTGGGGGTTCTCCAGACTGCTGCCAGTGAGGACATTGATCTCGATACTGGTCAAGTATATGATACATTGATTGGAAAGATTGCCCCACAGGCACTCTGGTCTGCTGTGATTGGGCGATATAACGATCTAATAATGGATGTTAGTATATTTCTGATCTTTCTATACTTTCCATTTTTGGGTCTGCGCATTGTTTCTTTCTGGGTTGGTTCTTGGGTTTGGGATCTGTCTTTCGGGTTGACAGTGTGGGTCTCTGTGTGGGTTTCCGGGTTCACCACGCCGGGTTCATGGTCACTTATGGGTTATCTCATGGATGTCTGTTTGCAAGGATTTGAGCTGTATCGATGACGAGTCCCGACGAATGGAGTAATTCAGTCGCTGACTTTGACTGCTGACCAGCCTGACTGTGACTCTGACAGCAGCCACTCTGACAGCAGCCACTCTGACAGCAGCCACTCTGACAGCAGCCACTCTGACAGCAGCCCTCTGACAACAACTCTGACAACAATCTGACAACCGCTCTGAGAGCTACTCTCGAAAGTGCTTGCCATGCCCATGCTTGGTGGACAAAAAGTCTTCATCATTTAACAATGCGAAATCTCTATTGGTATGCACTCTTCAAGCAGATCGCCCAGCAAGTACTCTACAGTCAAGGAGAAATTAAACGATCGTTTCGGTACTTCCTAAAACCATATTGAAGGGACACTGCGACTGAAAACTATACCGAAATCCCTCAATACCGATGAAAGCTAAGAGTAACACCCAAAGAAATCAAGAAGCGAACAAAATAAATATGCAATGCGGAAGCACAGTAGTCCTATCCAACGAGATATCCATGCCACCTGGTTGTAGGCTCAAGTTTGTCATTAGTGTGAATTCACTTGTGAGTAGTGTTAGCAACGGTTCCGGACCGTCACTTCGGGTCCGGGTCCGGGTCAGAACCGACCCGTCGCCAAATTGGCGGTCCGGGTCGTCAATAAACCAGAACTGTCGATTCGGGTACGGTTGAATCGACATCTCCCTACCCGTCTGAATTGGGTGCGTCTTCAGTGGGTCCTCCGGCGGGTCTATTTGTAAATACATATACTGCACATGCCTTTGCTATTTGATAATGGTACTTAATCAAAATCGATTATTCGACATCCATGAATCCCAATTTGTATGTTTTCTAGGGTGCGAAACCGATAACATTTGAATTCATATTTTTCCTCTACTAATGAGTATTTTTGACCATGGAGGAGGTCAATAGTTCAATTATAAGCTCAAATATCCATGTGATGCCTTCATTACGCAATATGCATGACGAGATACTCAGGACACTCAGTTGACACTCAGTTGACAATCAATTTCCGAATGGGGCCGTGACGGTATAACTTTCTCTTTTGCCAATGATGGATGGCAATACATTGGTTATGGATAACAGTGAGCAAATCACTTAGCAATTACCTTATTCAAAAGGCCAAATTTCGGTGAGGCTCCATGGATGCTCATTTTCAGAATGTGAAGGTGACCGTTCCGCTTGCTCTTTTGATGGTAAAGGCTGCCAATATGTTGGTTGCACATAAAAGAAAGCATATCCCGTTCCAATCACCAAAGTTACATTACTAAAGATCGTTGACGCTGTGTTGACATGCAGTTAAAGGTGGTAGCGACATCGACACTAACTGTAATGCAAATAAAGGCTGCCAAACGTCAACTATTCATATAGGACGTAGCGCATCTCTTGGATTATACATCATGCAACGCCCACAATGGTTGATGCTGTTTTGATGCTCTGTTGACGCTCTGTTGACGCTGTGTTAACGGTTTGTTGACGCTCATTGTCAGGTGAAGCGACGTCGACATTAACGATTTTGCCTATAAAGGCGGCCAATACGTTGAATATGGATAAGTACCATAGCGCAGCCCTTCGATGATACAAGATGCAACATACAAAATTGTTGACGCTCTGTTGACGCTCATTTTCAGATTGGGGCTGTGACCATGTCCCCTTCTCTTTTACCCATAAAGGCTGCCAATATGTTGATTTTGGGTAAATGCTGTATCACAGCCCTTGGATTATACAAGATGCAATACCCAAGAATGTTGATGCTCTGTTGACACTCTGTTGATGCTCTGTTGATGCTCTGTTGATGCTCTGTTGATGCTCTGTTCCCGCTCTGTTGACGTTCATTATCAGGTGAAGCGACATTGATATCAACCATATTACCTAGAAAGGCGGGCAATACTTCGATTATGGATAACAGCCGTACTCCAGCCCTTTGGTGACACAAGATGCAACACTCAAAATCGTTGACGCTCTGTTGACGCTCATTTTCAGATTGGGGCTGTGACCGTGTCGCTTTCACTTTTGCGCACAAAGGCTGCCCATACGTTGATTATGGGTAAATGCCATAGCACAGCCCTTGAATCATATAAGATGCAACACCCAAGATTGTTGACGCTCTGTTGACGCTCTGTTGATGCTCTGTTGAAGCTTTGTTGATCGTCTGTTGACGCTCTGTTGACGCTCATTGTCAGGTGAAGCGATGTCGACATTGACAATTTTGCCTATAATGGCGGCCAATACTTCGATTATGGATAAATGCCATAGCGCAGCCCCTGGATGATACAAGATGCAACACACAAAATTGTTGACGCTCTGTTGACGCTCATTTTCAGATTGGGGCTGGGACCATGTCGCTTTTTCTTTTGCACACAAAGGCTGCCAGTACGTTGATTATGGGTAAATGCCGTAGCACAGCCCTTGGATTATACAAGTTGCAACACCCACAATTGTTGACACTCTGTTGATGTTCCTTTTCAGAATGGCGCTGTGACTATGTCGCTTTCTGTTTTGCCAATAAAGGCTGCCAATACGTTGATTATGGATAACAACGAGGAACTTGTGTCTCAATTAACTTACTTGCGAGACCAAATATCGTTGACGCTCTGTTGACGCTCATTTTCAGAACGGAGCTGTTATCCTGTCGCTGTCTCTTTGACCTATAAAGGCTGCCGATACAATGGTTATGGATAACGGTGAGCAAATTGTGACCCAATTAACTTACTTAGAAGACCCAAAATTGTTGATGCTCCGTTGACGCTCATTATCAGAATGTGGCTGTTACCTTGTCGCACTCTCCTGTCCCTATTAAGGCTGACAATACGTTGATTATGAATAACCACAAGCAATTCACATCCCAATTAACTTCCTTACAAGACGAATAATCGTTGACACTCCATTGACACTTACCATAATTATTTCCTAACTGGTGTTGTATAGTTAATCATTTTGTATAAATAATCATATGGTCATTATTGGCAGCCAAAGTACAAATTATATGAATACTCAGTTGCTTGCAAATGCTTTGTGGCAAGTCAATTTCTGATCCACTGATGCACTTGATCTACAAGCAATGGATAATGTAGCACTGTCACATTTCAGCGCTTTCAGCTGGCAATTTACCGCATTTTGATCCAGATACTAATGTTTCATCAATATAGCCCAATTTGTGTATTTTGCCTTATCCAGTTGCTTCTCCTCAATTTCCATGACCTACCATAAGCAATTTCCAAAATTTTAACTATGTGCACCGGATCGGAATGCGAAGTGATGTCGCTGGATTTGTGGATGAATGTTACATGATGGTAGTCATTCCGACAGATTTGGGTTACACATTGACCATTCCTTCTATGACATGTATGCCTTCGCTGACCAGTATTCTGTTAGTAAATATTGTCTTCAATATAGATTGTGCGTTCTCACTCAGGTGTAGGAGGAATGACATTATCATGTTGATCGATCGTCAATCCACTTGGTTTGGAGTCTGGAACGTTTGTGTGGCACATACGACCCTTGCTCATGCACAGACGAATTATCGTGTTTCACAATTTGGTCACTTATATTAAAAAAATGCCGACATGTCGGAAACAAGGTTCACGAATGACTTTTCACGGAGATATGTAGTCAATAACTGCATAGTGTGCAGGTAGTCTAGAAATGACAAACGAGCCAGTACTACATGTTCATCAGAATTCGAATCCTGTATTGTAATTGGTTTGAGAGGTTCTATGCAGGGGTAAAGGCTTACAGGTTTAACATGTTTTGTTTATTTGAGTGGTAACCAATCAAGTACCGCGTCGGGTGTGAGAGCCGATATGGCTACTTGTGACTGAGGTTTCCCGGGTGCTAATCTCAAATGGCCAATTCCAGCCCATGAAGTTTCTTGTGGCATTGCGATGCTCTGTTGACACTATCATGTGTCTCTCCATCAGCTCACCAAATGTTGTCAGCGCAGTAGCAGGAGTCCACTGATCCATTTGCAGCTTGATGACCGCCTTAACTATCAATATGGCTGTTCTGTACCTCAAAACTTACAAATGATGCAAGACAAAAGATCGTTTACACTAAAATTCAGGATGCAGCAGGGAGCATCTCTCGGCTTATTTTGATTATAATGGCAGCCAATGAAACTAAAAAAGACAATGATGTATCATAGTTAATATTTTGCACATAACAGTAGGATATCAGAACGCGACCAAAAATAGACATACCTGAAAAGGAGAACCGGAGATTGGACCCGACGGGTCTAGCCAAACCCGGAAAAACCCGCGGGTTGACGGGTACGGGTACGGGTTTGGCCCGCCAAGAAGCTGCGGTTCGGGTTTTCGGACGGTTCTGTAACCGAACCGAAACGTTTATCCGGTCCAAACCCGGACTGCTGGCGGGTTACCCGGACCCGTTGCTAACACTACTTGTGAGCTATGAGAGACACCCGCAGTGCCGAAGAGCGATGCTTCAACGCTTTCAAATACCAATTGCCCTTGGAATGGGTTTGATGGGCTTGGCCGAAGAGCGAATACGTGGAGTAGCCAACACACTCTCCGTCTTGTTAACCGATATATTATCATCGGACCAGCACCGTTTGAGGCTTTGGACAAGTGGCCAGTTGTAGCAGGCAATGTATGGTAGGTAGGTAGAGAACGTTGTGGGTAGGGAATGGAATTCTAGGCCATATGAGAGTACGAAGTCAAGTGTGTGATGGTACTACCAAAGTACTCCACGACGTGTATATATACTACACACTCCCAACATAAAGTTGGCAAGATCAGCAGAAGTACCACACAGTAAATTACAATGGGTTGGTGAGTTTGGATTATCTACCTGATCCCCGGGCCACACTGTAAACTACAATGGTTCCGTGACATTGATTCATCCATTTCAATCGCATGGCCCTGTTTTGAGTAAAATATGCCAATCGAGCACAACTCGGCTCTGACAAGGTTGCACCGACAGGTCTCTCTGAGAAGGTCGCTCTCTCAAGGTTGCTCTGACAAGGTCCCTCTGAGAGGTTGTTCTGACAAGTTGCTCTGACAAGCACATCCGACTCGTCTAACAAGCACGGTGCCAATTTTGTATGGCCGACACTAACAACTTACTCGACTCTAGATCCGGGAACACTAGTGGTCATCAACCGGATATGGGATAAGAGCGGCCTGCAGGGTCCAACCAAACCTTTCTCAGCTGCCTTGGTAGGGATATGGGGGCCTAACCACTAACCAACATGAACTACTACCCGTAGGAATATGTGTTGTCCAGTACTTAACCAGGTAACTTACCTCCTGAAGGTTCTCAGGTACCTACTCCTGGACATTGGAGTGCTGCACTGCAAATCCCATTGACCTCCAACCATGTGCAGTTTCATAATACTATACTACTTGCAATGCAATATTCAAATTATGGGGCCTTCGTTTTGTTCACCATCAGGTCAGGTCAGCGGCTGTTGCCCGTGGAGCACCGGTGGGGAGATCTGGCTGGACTTGCGAGAGGTCACCATTCAGGACTGCATCTGCCCCGTCGCCTCGCATACCAGTGAGGACCATACTGTGCCGTATCTAGATTCACCTGTGTGGTTTGACCTGCAGAGCGAGATCCCTGAGTGGTTGTGCGAGAAGGGTGTCATAGTGTGGCCCAATGTAGGGGTGTGTGGGCAAGAATATAGTTGGGAAGATTGGCAGATTACTGAAACTTAACAAAGTGGTATAATATCAATTCTAACTTATGGAACCTATAAAACTTACTCTGAACATGGGAAAGTCTAGTATAACTTTGACTCTGAAATGAGAGACCCAACATATATGGTATAACCCTGACAATTTCAATAACTCTGACAACCACCCTTCCCAGATATGGGAAGTAACCCCACCTAGTATACAGCATTACTTCAACTATGACTCGGGAGACCCAATGTATACGGTATAACTCCGACTCTGACAATTCCCTACCCCTGACAACCACCTTACTCTGATACAGGAAGCACCGTCACCTACAATACTGCATTACTTCAACTTTGACTCGGGAGAACCCAACCTATACGGTGTAACTTTGACTCTGACAATTACCTTAACTCTGACAATTTCCCTAACTCTGACAACCACCCTACTCTGATACTGGAAGCAACCCCACCGATATTACGGCATGACTTCAACTTTGACTCGGGAGAACCCAATGTATACAGTATATCTTCGACTCTGACAATTACCTTAACTCTGACGATTTCAATGACTCTGACAACCACCCTACTCTGATAGGGGAAGCAACCCCACCTATAATACGTCATAACTTCAACTTTGACTTGGGAGACCCAACGTATACGGTATAACTTTGACCCTGACAATCACCCTAACTCTGACAATCCACCTAACTGTGACAATCACCCTAACTCTGACAATCACCCTAACTGACAACTTCGCTACTCTGACACCGGAAGGGACCTCGCCTCTATGGTACTTACTTCAACTCTGACACGGAAGACCCAACGTATACAGTATAATCTCGACTGTGACAATGAACTTGATTCTGACATGTTTACAGCATAACTTCGACTTTCACATGCACCATAACTCTGACACTGGAACCAATATTATTGGGTCTATTATCAACTCTGACAAGGTTGTTTTGAGGTGACAGGAAATAGAGATGCACTATAAAATAAACGGTGACGAGCCACGGATTCCGTGTACATGCAAAGCCGATACACCCAATGCCAACCTGCACAGCAACATACAACGCACAGAATGGCAAATGGAACCAGATCTGGCAGCAGCACCCACAACTGTTCTAGACAATCCGTAGGCAGCAGTGGCTGCACTGATCAACATCCCAGTGGCAGGTACCAGGGCAGCAGCAGCCTCAGTGATCATCAAAACTGCGGCGCCAGTAGCCGTGGGACTCACTGCAATGAAAATGGCCTACAACAGCACCAATGCAGGGGCACTAATGGCGGTCAAGAGAGCTCAGAAGGCCAGCGGATGAGTGATTGGGATGACCATGACGATGAACCGCGATCCCCACCTCGAAGAACCCACATATTAAATAACTGTAGTCATTCTTCCAGTGTGAACAAGCAAGGAGAGGTAATGACACCTCCGGCTGAACATTTGTGTCTCACTGACAATATCTAGTTGCAGACACCTAGTCATTCCAGCAGCCAGCGACTGGTTGGGAGGAGCAGAGGTGACCTTGCCGGCTTTCGACTGACTATTCCAAGTTGCAAACACCTAGTTCGTCCAACAACCAGCGGCAGGCAACTAGAAGCAGAAATGTCAACCCCCGCATTGACTGACAATACCTAGGCACAATCGATCGCTCTTTCCACTGGTAACCTGGGGGGGGGGAGTACCCACACCCGGGTCCAACAGTAAACTCTCTAGCGGACAATACATAGTCATTGTAATCACCCCGTGACACTCCTCCAGAGACCCAGGAGCACTATGCTCAGCAGCTAAGAACAACATTTCCTTATTGGCTTTGACTTTGCGCAACCTCTCTGACATAGGCAACACCTATATGCAAATGTGGAATAGGTCCCCCATCGATACTGGCCGCCGGCAAAGCGTAAGGTGGGTGACATCAGAGTGACAAAAGATTGGTGGGACATTGCCCGAGATCAATTCATTTGCAGAATTCTTAGTGGGGACCCCTACCCAGTCGATGTCGACAATCTGTCCGAGGAAAGATACAATGAGGCGCACAGAATTCTAAGTACAGTGATCAAGGCGTTTGACGTCTCAAATGCCGCTATCCACACAGTATGTATTCGCATGTTTCAAGCCCTGTTCAGTAGCACCGACAAACAAGCTCACGGATCGCCAATTGGCTGCCAGAGTGCTCTTTGCCCAACAGGCTCATGAAGTTGCGCTCGATCAATACGCCACTAGCTTTCGGACTCTTTCGAATGATAATCACCAGAAGCTAGTCACGAGGCTAATCTTTTCTTGCACATACCGGTATCACCATTCACACCTTCAGAGTAAAGTATGACTGAACACCATCGATTCTTCTAATGTCCTGACAATCTGCTTACATAGAGAAAAAGATCTTCTGCATCGATCGCTATCGGGTATGATGGCTGAAACCTTCTTCAAGAACTCAAAGTGTAATTTCACGCGACGGCCATATACGTCCCACTTCACCAATGACGTGACAGCAGAGTGTTTGTTACTTGGTACAACTGCAGTGAAGCATTCCTTGGACAACTGGGCTGGTGGCAGTTTCCTATACGTGGTATTTGAAGCGGATACATACAAGAGTATTCAGAACACCGTTTCGGACACACGTATCTGGCATTTTAGTTGGTTCATATAGTTATCTATTCGAACAATGGGAAAGAATCCAACCAGAGATCCAAAAAATGATCTTCGCGATACATATGGACAGGATAGACTCAATCAATGGTCGAGATCGGAAAGCACCTGCTGCCACACGGTGGGATACGGAGACAGTCAACAACGATGAAAACGTGTAGCTGCTCATGTGTATAGTATATATTAGTTTGATGGTTCGTTATTGGAATACAATCGATGGAAAACTGACTAAATTCATTCCATGAGGAAATGGTTCTAAAATCACAATTAGAATGGCAATCGGTGAATCACATGTCCAGATCTGATGATCGACCCTGAATCCTGACAGAGATCACAGCGAGTATACATGCGGACTCTGACAGCTGACGGTGGGCTCTGACAAGACCTGGGTGATAGCATGAGAAGCCTCTGACAAGATTGTGGCGACTATATGTGCAGACTCTGACAACTGACAGTGGGCTCAGACAAGACCAGGGCAATAGCATGGGAAGCATCTGAGAAGATCATTGCAACTATATGTGTGGACTCTGACAACTGACGGTGGGCTGTGACAAGACCAGGGTGATGGCATGAGAAGCTTCTGACAAGATCACGGTGACTATACGTGCGGACTTTGACAGCTGACAATGAGCTCTGACAAGACCAAGGCGACAGCATGCGGAGCCTCTGATAAGATCATGGCGACTACTCTGACAACCAACCATGAGTTCTGACCAGACAGTGCAATTACACATGTAGCCTCTGCCAAATGATCCATAGTGCAGATCTACCATACTTGATCACACCATGTCATGCACAAACACTCTAGCTATCACCCCGAGAGTACTCAGTTAGTACACCAAAGTAAAGGTGTAGGGTAGAAGTACTACCGTAAGCTTACCGTGTATTATGCGTCTATTATCCGCATTAGATATAATTACTCTTAGCCGAATTCCATTATCCGCCATTATGGCCTTTATGGGAGACTACGAGAGGTTCTATAGCTCACGGTAAATTACACGTGGCAAAATGACTTTTTCCCGATGTAGACATTGGTGCGAGCCAAGTATGCCATCTGGTGGAGCCATATTTACTCTCCTTGGTGGAGATAAATTCATTGTTATACTCTGTGAACAAAGGTGGTTATAACCTACGATAGATGGAAGATATGATGTAGACCAAATCGGAGTCTGCTTGACTATATTGCAGGTAGCAGTGACTTTCAGCAGAACACAGGGTGTCTTATATCCCATTTTGTTGTCACAAACTGTGGTATTTCACAACACCTTTGATCCATGAAAGCAATGCTATTGAGAAACAGATACCGAAATTAGAAACATCCCGCCGTTTGTTATTATTTGCTCCAATATATATACTGGGATATTTGATAGATGCTCACTGTTGTACACTTCCATTACTTTCAAAGTCATAGAAGGGATATGATAAGATATCTCCAGCAGCCCAACAAGAACTTTATCCAGTATACAGGTTAGCACAACTTGGGAGATTACAAAAAATTGTCCATTGACAACCTTGCAACCTCAACTAATGGGAGGCCTGTGACTCGAGCAGCAACAGATATTGCTTCCTATTGAGCTCCTTGTCTAATCATTGTTGTTCTCCTCAGGATCTACAAACCAGTCAAGGATCATTACTGCACTTAGATCTCTGTAACCTTAATGCTGCTGGAGTAAGATATTGATCTAGATCTTTCTAACCAAAATTCTAATCTTGGTAACTTTGTTCCTGTGGGAATCAGACATTGTTCCAAATCTCCCTGACCTATATCCTGCTGGGCGAACACTTTGATCTCTGTAACTTTGTTCTAGCTGTATAAATGGCTTGATTCAGGTCTCCATAACCTAAATTCCACTAGATGACTTCAATCTGTATCACCATATCCTTATGTCGACTGCATGAGCCTTACAGACCACTGGTAGTAAAGCGCAAACCATTGGATGAGAAACAGTATCAGATTAATATGGAAGAAAGATGGTATACAGAGAGGGTGAGGACATTCACGTGACAATATTGAAATGACAATCAACACAGAAACTAGACAATGCCGCCAATAGAACACCATCCATATAACAGATAAACAGCCCCAAGTCATATGACCAGCAGGAAAGCCAAACTCAAACACAGAAAATCGCTTCCAACTAACAAATACAGAAGCCCTTGATACATCACAGGGGGGAAATGAAACGACAGCCCGCTGAATATGATCCAATATTATGATTCTCAAACCCCATTGAACCAATTCAATAATCCACGGTTTATATCTCGAGCCAGAGGAGATGCATCAACTGGGTGAATGCTATTGACAGTAGTCAGAAGATGATCCACCTAACCGACACCAGAAGCCTACCTCCTTCATTATCAGGCGCCGTCAGAGGCAATACAAGGAAACCAACATTCCGGATATCTTCATCCCAGGTAACTATGAGCCTAATTTAGACATCCTGGTTCTGCTCAATAAATTCCATGTTCTCACCACACAAGGACAGTGGAAGCTTACCAGACCTGTATAATAGACTGTGGTACCTCGCACCAGGCCAGCCCAATAGACTCACATTTGACAACTTCGGCCCACAAATCGTCCCATGTGACAATCTGAAGTTCACAATCTGGATAGTGTTCTTGACATCATTGTGGTATCTGACACACTTGGCCACATAGATTGCATAGTGGTGCCAGATTGGCCAATGTTGTGGCACCCATTTCACTGGTGGGTGTGGGTAAATAGCCTCTCAGTACTTATGGATGTGAACGTTATTGTTGATTGAGCAGACCTAACCCCAGAACTATCAACGATGCTAGCGTCCCATGGAGCAGCATCTTAACATGACCAGAACCATCCAACTACATTACAACAATCTCAAATCACCTTCGAGAAACCTCTTGAAGAAACAACCCACTTAGATCACAAATCAACTCTGTCTCACACGCCTTCATCTGTGTCGCTTTCCTTTTCGCTTTCGGCCCCCCACTTATCTCCTCCCAATACCACTTCAACATCTCTTTTGCTTTGGTCATATTCTCCTCTGGCTTCCATGTCTTCTCCTTCTTGTCCCAGCCTTTCCATTTCAAATCTTATTCCCAACTAGTTGCATCTGAGCTTTAGCAGTGATTTGCGATTGATTCGACGAGATAACTTGTGCCTGCACAGCTTGTTCGTACTGGGGGTGGCAGCGGCTTCCCGGTGACTCTAGAATTGTCGGTGAGGTCAACATTCAGCCTGCAGCCATTACCTGTCTTGTAGATTGTCATGTCATTTGGGAAATCCAGTTTGACACCATGTCTGCATATGCGGACGATATTGTATGGGCCAATATCATGGTGTACCAGTTTGAGTTGAGTAGGGTTGACATTGGCATATGTGATTGGCGAAGATTTTTTATCTAAACATACCTTTGCACCAGTGGTGATTGCAGGGATAGTTGGACATCGTGACTTATTTGCCTCAGCCATCTGTTTGTCTTGAACATCACCTGGCGTATCCATGGCGACTCGTAATATGAGCTGCAACTGGTTGACAAATTTGTGACATTCTGAAGTTGTTGCTAAATTATTGGCCTCCGGCCACTGCAGATCTGCAATTAAGTCCTGCAGCAAAGGCAGCTTATAACCAAGATCAAGTTCAAATCGTGATTGCTTCATTGAATGGTGTACTGAGAAATTGTAAGCATCCTCTGCTGATGGGAGGTCCTCATTCTGAGTGGCTTAATCGTGAGTTCAAACCCTCGCAAGTGGTGTATGACAAGGGTTAGAAATGGTCCCAAATCCGCAGTTCCGTTCCAGGTCCAAGTTGGAACTGCTGTATAACCATTTTAACGGGTTTTACCACATCAACAATCCGAACCACACCTAACCCGTGGTTTTTTTCACTGGTTCCACAATTTCGCCAACTCAGAACATAGTCTCTGATTAAGTATCTGAGTCCTGATCATGTCACAATATGATATATACGTAAAATATGCAGTGTTGCATGCTCTTTTACCTCCTGTTCTCCAATTTGCGATCCGATCAATTTTTGTTGAGTCACTGTTCAAAATGCCTAATTTTTGGCTTAATTTCACTGCAACTCAACCAACATTGATCTGATCACTAATTGGAGAGCAGGAGGTGAAAGAGCATGCAAACCTGCATGTTTTATGTATATAGCATATTGTGATACGATCAGAACACAAATATTCAATTCGTGCCAAACTTGTGAGTTTGCGAACATGAGGCTCTGCTGTATGTAAAACCCGGCCAAAATACCACGGGTTTAGGTGCAGTTCTGGTTTCGAACCACTCGTCATTGGGCGGTTCAGTTCCCTAGCTGTGCCCGAACCGAACCGGGGCCACGGTGCCAGTTCCAACCCGGACCGCGCGGGGTAACCCAGAATCGTCGCTAACACTTTGTGTGACCGTGCCGATCAGCCTTTCAGAGAGACCATTAGTTTCAGGATTGAACGCTGTAGACATGAGCAGCTTAGTCTGAAGAATCCTCACAACTTCTCTCCAGTAGTCTGCTGTGAAGTGTACACAGAGGTCCTATACAGCCTTTTGAGGCACCCCATATCGGCGGACAATGTCATCAATGAATATTAGTGCAAAGGTCAGGGTGTCAATTGTTTTACTGCAGGCTGGCCAATACGCTCCTGTTGCCATGTGGTCAACAAACAGGATAAGGCAGTCATGCTCAGTTTCTGGAATTGCCAAGTCAGTTATGAAGTCAATGCCGATTCGTTGCCAATGGCATTTGGCCACAGGAAATGTTTGTAGGAGGCCCATGGGATTCCCGCTCCGGTTGTTAGTTTGATGGCACAAGTTGTAGTCCGCAATATATTGCTGGGTATTGCGCTGCAAATTCTTCTGGAAATAAAGGTCTTTCATGTGTAAGTACCTTCAGTCAGCACCGAAGTGTCCCCCTGCTGGAGCATCATGGGCCTCATGGAGGACTGGTTGCTGCATTGTCTTTGGAATACACAACCATCTTCTCATCTCAGCCTGTCTGTCTTCCTCCTTCTCTTTTGCCCTTACAGTTATCTCCACCTCCTTTTTATTCCTTTCATTCTTCCTCCTTCTCTTTTGCCCTTTCATTCTGTTTCACTGGTTTCTTTTCCAGATCTCCATGCAACCACAGTAGGCCATTCTCTTCCAAATAGATCCTTCACACTGACAGCCATAAGTTGCATTCCTTGGCAGATGCAGTGGATGGTAGGGGGCAGGGAGTAGGGTTGGCCAAGCAATGTGCAATAGGCCCAAATCATTCTTCCGCAATTATGCGCACCTTTATGTCATTAATCCATTCTCCTGATGCAGTAACTTCCAGCGCCATTAAATTGCATCACTTCCATCAAAAATCTGGGTGGCAATGAAAGGCATTTGCAAGCTGATTCTTGACACCTGGGATGTGCTTGTCCTCCCAATCAGAATTCTGGAGGACATTCAGGATATCCATTAGACATACAGTGATGTGTGGTTGTGGAGGGATCCAACAAAAAGTTGTGCAGTCCGTGTGTACCAGAAATGAGTTATCGCTCCATTCATGACGAATTGGCAGTATAATATTGCATCTCACATAACCAATGGTTCTCTGACATATGCAACGTACCACATCTCCGCATAGTGCAATCTATGGCTGATATAACCCACTACCTTCTCCGCATCATGTTGCACCTAGAAGAGCACTGCGCGAATCGCACATTGGCTAGCAATGACATACAGGCAATTTTTGGCATTGTGGTCCATTAGGGCAAGGACCGGAGCACTGCAGAGTGCCTCATTGACAGTTTCGAGAGCATGCTGCCATTTGCTGTCGCAGGGAAATAGAGTGTCCCTGACCCTCCTCAGCTCTGAACATCGCCGCCCTATGTCACATGTTCGTGTCGGAGGTGTGCCAATCATGTTCAATGGCATTGCAATGTTCACGTTGTGTTGAATGAATTTTGTATAGTCATAGGTGCAGCCCAGGAAGCCTCTGACCTCCTTACTGAGTTCAGGTTGAGGTCAATCCATCACCGCATGTGTCTTGTGTTCCTAAGTGTGGATGCTGTCCTTGTTGATGTCAATGCTGCAAAATGAACTTTCTGACAATCCCAGGCTCATTTTGTACATTTGGTCTTGAGAACATGTTCTTGAGCAAGATAAGCACTTCTCAGACATGCATGATGCGTTGTGCCAGGGTACACCTGTGAATCATATTATCATCAAGGTATACGACGATGAATATACGGTTCATGGGGTCCAAGATGCCATTCATCATGCTCCTGAACTGGCTGTGTTACGCCGTTGGTGTTACAGGTATAGTTCTGGGATCATACTAGATCACTCGATAATTCTAATATGGATATTCGATCCGGAATCACGAATCATCACTCGGATTTCCCTATTGGATCAACCTTCCAGATTAGTTCACCAATTAGTCACAATTCCATTACCCGACCTTCACATCAATAGATCAATAACAGAGATCTTGTCAATGGCAAATACGATGTGTATCATCTTTGGATCGATAATGGTCGTGGGATCTCTACCGTTAATGGTCACTCCGTATCGGCAGGAAACCTTATTCGTAGTCGTTGACCAAGCGACTATTCATACACGCTCAATTGGTTTATTCCTAGGGTGATGAGGTGTTGTCAGCATCAGAGCATTATGACCTCTTGAGGTATGCAGAGTCATATAGGAGATAAGTTGATAACCAATACTCGATATATCGGAGCACCGCCGACGGAATGGACTTGTATCAATCAACCCTTAGTTTAACCGCACTGTCTTGGTCTAGGCATACGGGACCGTGGATTCATATGTCCAGAGTGGCGCAGGATACTCTCCGTTCGATATATGTCAAAACAACTCAGCTGCAGAATACTGTATATCTGCCCCCAATGAAGTGTAGTCAGATTAAGGGTTGTGTCGTTTGCCGCAATCATTCAACTGATACATACCCGGTGGGTATATGAGAGGGCACTCTCACTGGCTCTTGGTGACATGAACTTATTCAATGATAATGGGCTTCAGATAAGCTCAGGTATCGCCAATAGCAATTGTGTCGCAATACAAGCATATTACCTTCATGATGTAGTTAGTACTCTTGGGAGTTAGGACACAATTATCCATGGTAGAGGCAAAAGATGATGAGGCAGATAGGTATGTGAACTCTGAAACAGGCTTTGGCAGTCTTAGGATTGTTAAGGGTGTTGATCATCTGATATATATCAGTGATACCGACTTGGTGGAAAGACATTGATAACCTACAATCAAAACGTACAATTGACGTTAACGATTTATCTACGGATACCTATTGTCCTCCTCGACCTGGAGGTTAGGCCTTAACTGTATTCCCGGGCATTATCTATTAGTTCTGTATCAGAGCCAACGAGGATACTTCTTTTCTGAAGTCCATAGTTGTACATTCATTTTCAGTTCTATATCACGGATAAACCTATCACTCTTTATAATTGGTTATTCCTAGTTCATTCATAAAAGCAAGTTGTTGATCAGGAAGAGAGCAAGACAATACGTTGGAGTCCAAGGAAAGTCCGAGGATCAGCCCCGATAGCATGGTGATTCAGAGGATACTTCTGCTAGGATACTTTTGAGTCGGACCTACTACTTCTGCTGAGGCGAAACTACTTTGCTGTTTCTTTTAGACAAGTCAATACTTGGAGTTGTCGTATACTTGGACAGTCAGTCCTCGAGTATAAGTGCCGGTTGTTGGGACGATACTCTTGCATCCGGCAGAAGTACAAGAGTCATCACAATAGTGTGGTGGTTCGGAGGAAACTTCATTCAGGCTCTCCTCGAGTCATGTACATCAGCATACTGATAGCTGAAGACGATACTCTTTAGTCAATACTATCTATCAGGATCAGAGACCTGAACAGTCAGCTTGTGTTCTTTGGGTGTTAATCCTTATACGCATGCAGAGTGAAGCCTTATTCATCTACGTCTTGATCAATCCGGAACTCATTAGGGGCTTTTATTGATTAGGACTTAGGGTGCATCTCCCGGTGTTACAGCCTGAGTGCATTTGTTAGGCCCAAAGGAAGGACTCGCCAATCATAGAACCTAAATTTCATAGTCAAGGTCATCTTTTTCCTGCTGGCTGTGGCGATACAAATTTGATGATTACCAGCCGCCAAGTTCAACTTTGTCAACCAGCAGTTGCCAGGCATGGAGTTGAGTAAATCCTTGACATGTGGGAGAGAATAATGACTGTTGATGGTTACGGAGTATACTGCCTGATCCTCTATTCACATATGCATCGTACCATTGGGCTTCAGCACAAATTGTACTGGTCAGCCAACATTGCTTCACATGGGCTGAATCCAACCACTGTGAATAGCCTTGTCCAAACACCTGCAAAGCTCCTCATCTCCATGAAGAGAGATGCAGTGTGGTAAATGGAACAGTGATTTGCCATTCAGGTCCGTTTTAATTTCAAAATTAGCCTACTTTTCGGTCTGTGAATGTCCATATGTTGGCTCACTGAACAGATGCTGGAATTCTGTCAACATCTCTTAAAACTCACCCAGTTGTTCATCTGTCAAACATTGATTGCCATTCCCATGAAGGTGCACTTTGATGAAGGAAACTCATTTTCACAGGCAGAATGACATGTTTATCAGTTCCGCCTTCAGTATGATGATTATACAAACGAATTATATCAGCAAAAAGAGAAATTTGTTTCTCAAAATGGACTCCACAGGCATATCTTCCTCCACAATCCCCCTAAATGATCGGAGTGACAAATTTGCAATCATCCACCATGCATCAAAGTGTTCAATGATGTAATCGTGTGGTCGTGACATCTCAAAAACTCATTCAGTCATTTAAGCTAATTTGCTGCATTTGTGTCTTTCACATTTGACCTCTAGATTTTGATCATTACGACAGTTTTTTGAACTGTTCCAGTGACTTCAAGAATACTCTTCACTATTCAATCCCTTGTGTCATCGATTATACACAAGCTTACACAACTCCCATAACAATGATTAAGACACCCAGAGTAAACACTGATCAGATATCCATATATGGCTTCAATGATTACTTCAAGCATTGAATAGAATAATATCCATTTAAAACTGGTTGAAAGTTGTCAAAGTAATTGTGTTGCTCATGTGACACCGCGTGCTATCTGGCTCCGGCATCAGTGGAAGATGGTGTACAGCCCAAACGATCATGCTGAGAGAGACAATACAACTGGTTCCAACTACCAAATGTGGCTTACGACAGCAACTGTAATCATGTGAGGGTTGGATTGAAGATTGACGTCTCTCCTCGAAAATCACCATTCCAGCGGTTTGATGCAACAGCGCTGTCGCAAATGTCCAAACCATGGCCAGAAGCCCTTTAACACTCTGTTCAGCAGCCTCAAAGAGGAAACGATGCTACAAATGTGCGAGAATGCGTCCAACAGTTGAGCAAAAGTGGCTATCTGCACTTGTCCCCATCCAGAGAAGCACTGTATAATTTCTTGTAGGCTTCTGCTTTCTCCACCTTGTGGAGTCAGTGCGACGAACCGTATGAACTGCCTGCATGTGGCATTGAAATGACATCACCGCCATTCTAGTTTCGTCGTACGGACTGTTATTTGAATCATCGAGACGACTGAAATGCTGATTGTAATTGATGTCGTCTGTGAAGGTGGCAAATCTCTTGAAACACCCAGCAATGTGATTCAATTGCTCTCCTTAATCTGTTGCACACCACTCGGCCAAGTCATTGAGGGTGTTGATTTCAGGTCTTGGGTTGTTCATCATTCGCTTGAAAGGCACTGTGGTTGGAGGCATTTCATTGTTGCGACTTTCTTTTGCAGCATTGGCAGTCAGCAGTTGATACCGAAATACATCCTTTCGTGCTATCAATTGCAAAATGATGCAGGTGGCCTAATTAGGATTCGATTGTCAGTACACTTGTTTAACATCCATCGTCGCTCTTTCTGGGAGTTCAGAGCTTGCATTCAAGCGGTTGCCATGCTGGGAGATATGGTCTGAGAAGTGGTTCAGGAGATGCATCTTAACAGAGTTGAAATGCGATTCATCGACAAGATGTTGTGCATTGTCTGACATGATATGCGTGTTATCTACATCAACCCAAACACGCGTTGTAGCTAGACAAACATTTTTCCATGTGTGGTCCCTCTCCTGGTCCTCATCTGTGTCCAAAGATAGCTGCATACATGAGGCTTCCTAGACATTCTGTGTGGATTTACTGCTGCGGAAGTGACTGAAAACACCATTCTGACGATGCATCTCCTTCAGATAGTTCTCCATGAACTCGACAGTCGCTTCAGTATGGTACCGGTACTGTGCCATACAGTGAAAATACAATATGTTTGTTATGTAAAACAGGGCTTCTGTCAAGGGAATCCTTTCGGTCGCCGAAGGGTGGAAATGAGTCACCAGGAAAACTAGAACAATCACACGCCCGAGTGCTTTCATCTACTCACTGCTTCCTTGTGTCTCCTGGCTATACAACTTGTCAGATGAAGCGAAGCCAGGATCCAGAGGCATCTTCGACCAGAGCTGGGTTATTCCGTCAATCCTGGAATGTTGCGCAAGGAAGGACGTTACATAGTCGATCACATGCTTCAGCATGCTGAGATAGATGGTATGAACAGTATCGGGTATCATAATAGTCATAGGAGAGATTCATTTCAAATTCCAGCAGACGCCTTCTGAGGTTCCAACCACTCGATCTTGCAGATATTGTCTTGATTCCTTTCTCTCCGTCTGATCTCCCTGAGTTGCGAGTATCATTCTTTTGGAAGTGTGGCCGATGCACTCTTGATTACCATGATGATGAATTCCGTTCTCCAAATGACAATTTTGTTGCTTTGCTCACGGCTCAATCGGGCTGCTTGATTCCGTTCAAGTGAATGTTTTCAAAGTAGTCAGCCAACCATGCACAGATGACAGAATAACATTGTGGCATCTGATCATCCGCACAAAGCACAAGCTTTCCAGTGTTGAAAAGCGCGTTCAGAGCATGAGACATAAGCTCAAAGACCTTCCTTAAAACATCTCAATTGTGGATTTGTTGATCCTTCCCAGCAGCTGATTTTTCATGTCCTTTAAAGTGATATTTCGGAAGAATGGGAAGTAGGGAAACAACGATGGTTGCAAGATTCGAAGGCTTGGTTCTCATCGTCGAGTTTAAGTTTCCAAAACTCTAATATACTTGCCATTTCTTCTTGTGGCCCGAATAGTGTCTAAGATGTGCCTGGTCTGAACTACCCAACAAAGGGACAATCATAGCTTCAACTGGCCACCATCACAATCGAAGTAGTCAAAATCGTGATAGTTTTGATGAAATTCAACTAACATACCTGTTCATGTCAACACCAGTGGATTGATTTCACCTCTGAGTAGATACATTCCTCAGCATCATTGAATGCATTTGCTGGAGTATACAACATATGTTCCCTGAACACAAGCTATTGCTTGAAGAACACAATGCATTAAACAGGATTGTGGTAAAAGCAACAGGTGTAATGATCGTCGCGAAGGTGATTTGAATCAACCAAACGATTTTCACAAACTTTGCCGGATTTCCAACATTCAAAGCCCATTGTGCAGGACATTTCTTTCAATGTTTTGAATAAAGTGTGGGATGATGTGAAGTGGCTGACAGTTGCCATCACAGAGTTCCTGAGAAGTTTGTTGATAGCAGCTCTGCTCAAGTTCTGCTTGTCACACCTTAGCACTGATCGATACTCCTCCTCGCGAGAAAACTGTGACCATATATTTATTTCATCGTCGAAGCTATGCAAATCCTTGTTACTAATATGCTTGCAGGCGAGTATGCTGTCCAAGTCTTTAGTAGAATAAATACTTGTCTGAACTTGAGGTTATTCCCAATTGATATGTACATTTTCTCAGCCGGCTTCTGAATCGCTCGAATCATCGCTGGCACGGTCAATGAAACGGTCCCTAGGCAGTTCATGAACGGATGGAAGCAAAATACCATTTTGCTTCATCGCAGAACGATCATCAGCTAGTTGTGCTGCGGATAGATATACTATACTGTCTTTGTGGTCGCGACTGAGGTGAGTGAGGTAAGCACTGATGTAGGGGTACGTCTTCAAGCAGTAAAGACACGATCGACGAATATTCAGGCCACAGTGGCAAAATGAAATGTGACCACATTATTAAGAAGCGTCTCGACAGTTTTTTAGCTACTCATACAATTCACACCGGCTGGTCCTCGGAATCTGTTACTCCACAATTTGCATTTTCCAAAATGGCATCCTACAACTCTTGTAAGATTTATCTCATCCTCCTTCACACGTTTGGAAAGAGATCAATAGCTCTCTCAATTTCAACATCCCTTGGAGCACAAAACGAATCCCACATCTGCATTCAGTTGGTCACGCGGATTGTTTTGCACTGTCACAAGACCATCCTACGCACGGTGCCTAGTGATAGCAATGGTTCCGGACTGTCTCAATGGGTTCGGGACATGGTCCAAACCGAACCTTTCCCAAATTGGGGGTCCAGGTCGTCAAGACACCCAAACCATCGACTTGCATACAGTACGATGATAAACTCCCAACCAGTGTAAGCAATGGTTCCATATTTGGAACCGGCCGGGTTTGTAGGTCTATGTGGCAATGGCCTTACCACTTAGAAAATCGACGATTTTTCAAGCGAACTGCCCAATTAAGTCCACCAATATTGATCAGAGAATTTAGAGCTTGGGAAGTGAATTGTGCAGCTTTGCATGGCGCTTCTTTTGGTCTTCTCCAATTTTCGATATCTTCAAGACTCGGCAAGCGATGGTGCAAAGACATGGTTTTTGTGCGAAAAATCACTGTATTTTCAAAGCTGCTTGCTGAGTTTTAAAAATATCAAAAATCGGAGACCACCAAAAGATGCGCCATGCAAAGCTGCATAATTCACATACCAATTTCTGAATTCTCTAATCAATAATGGTGGAGTTAATCAAGGGAAACGTTTGGCAAAAACTGGGACTGAACCAGCTGGTTCCGGGTTTTCTTCGACCCGCTATTGTAGAAACGGTCCCAAAACGGAACCCTTGTTGACACTACTCCCAACCTGTCTGAGTGGGGCGCATTCTCAATTGATCACCCAGTGGGTCCATCTAGAGTTTCATATATGGCTCTCGTTTTTGCAGTTTGTTAATAGTATCTTATCAAAATCGCGTTTTCAACAGCCAATCATACATTTTTGCATGTTTTGCAGTTTGGAATATCGATTAATTTGGAATCCATGTTTTACCATTCATATATTCTATTTTTGCCTTTCAAAGTGGGCAATTATTGCATTATGAGTGCGGAGATCCGTGCAATGCCGTGATTACCAAATACACAAGATCTACAACTGTTGAAGCTCTGTTGATGCTCATTTTCAGAATGCAGCAGGGAGCATGTCACTGATGTTTTTGGCAATAAAGTCTGCGAATATCTCATAAATGGATGTCTGCAACCAATCGGTACAAAAATTACTCAAGATGCAAAGGTACAACTCACATATGCTCTGTTGGGGCTCATTCTCAGAATTGGGCGGTGACCGTCTTGCTGTCTCTGTTGCCAAAACAAGCGGCCAAAAAAAGTTGCCAATATGTCGGTTATGCATAACCACATCCAAATCACTGTTCAATCACCATACTTACAAGACTACACATCGTTGACACAACATAGACGCTCAATTTGAGGTATTGTCCATTCAACATCTGCTGCCATCAATAATTGTTTTCATCATGATTTGAACTTATTGATTGTCTTTCTGGCAGATTGAGAGTCAGCCCTGTGGCAAAGCTGAGCGCAGTAAAATTCAGGCACTGATCGCTCTCACAGGACTAATATTTATATATCTCGCCAAAAGATTCATTGCTCCTGCTCAACATCTGTTTATCAACCGATATCCACAAGCTTCTGCTCACCATTCGCCCATAATATATCTCTAACTGAAACTTTCGGTCAACCGACCTAATGAATGTGGTGAAACATTTACTCAGTCAGTCCTACAATTTCTTCACTCCCATACTCCTCCTCAATTCGATTGCATTGACCATCACCAACCCCTGTTCGCCCTGTCTCTTCCACTTATGTCTTGGCCAAATCTATCCGGGAATATATGACACAGCACTCACATGCCGCAGCTCTGGTCATTCACGATCCTCGATAGCATTTGCTTCCTCATTATCGGATTCATCATCTGCCGTGCAATTGTCTTCACCGGTATTTCAATTATCAATATCGCCATTCCAGTCAAGCCAAATTTACGTGTCCGAAATGCTTTCAGGTGTGCTATCTTCATCAGTTTTGACTGGATGACTGTAGAGTCTTCTGATTCGGCGGACATTTAATATTTGGGTTCGTCCCCCAGCGAGGTCCTTTGCAGACAAAGCTGGTGGCAAAGATGATCTTTCTGACAATTTACATGCAGCCATGCCATCATGTTGAAAGAGCGACCAGGATGCTTTCACGATCTCTTCCATGTGTGAACTGAATGGTTCGGCTGTCATCTGCCTGCTTTCAGCATGAGATTCCTTCTGTGTAGCACATAGGTTTGGCTGCCCTGCCACAGATCCAAAAAGTCGTGCACATTGGCTATGGTGTGCAATATCCATTGCACCGCCTCATTCTTCATTTGGGAGTTGTTTTCGGTGTTCCTCGTGTCCACTGCAGGGTCACCACCTGACAATATCCCTTCATTGGCGTCAGCAAACTGCCGCACTATGACTTTTTTGCGAATGGTCTCACCTGTGGTTTTTGATTGCCTCCAGCCAATAACATCTCGGCTAAGGAGAAAACTGGCCTCCACTCCGACACCATGTGGTATGATAGAGAATATGTCGTGTGCCACATTGGAGAGATCAGCGGACTTTGAGTGCGTATCCTCTTGTTCAGGGCACCAGTTGGCTATATCCAGTATCCGAAATGTATGGCTAATCTCCATTTGGTCGGAGTGGCAATCATTGAGATTCGGAGAATTTGCCCCCAGTTCTTTGGTGCCTCAGACGGGGAGGTCCAATTCAGCCTTGCCACAGTCAATCAGCATGCTGGGCGATCGCTTCGTCCAGGTGTCATTTCAGCCATATTATCTGGTGTGAAGTATTTTTCACCATCGCTTGACTAATCATACAGATCAAAGGATGATTGAACTAAGCCTGCAGCCTTTCCAGAGGGGACAAGATTGCTGCTCGGTACGCATTCAGATTTATTGAGCGGCACACGTCGATGTCTGGCACAGTATTCATTCTCCACATACTTCAGAAAGGCCTCTTAGTGTTGAGTAGTATAGGATGTCTCGTCCTTAGGATTAATATCCCTTCCCTTGTCCCACTGTGTGAATGAGTGCAACTTCCGGAAAGGATCGAGAATATGTGCTGAAATCCGAAGACTACCCATCGAAGGAGTCACCTCAGCGTGTTATTTGGACAGCTTCTGTCGAGCTAACTTCACCGCAAATAGCAAATCATCCTTCCATTGAGACTTCTTCTTAGCCAAAGCTTGCATAATGCCGCCCATGTGATTGAACATGTCATTGTTCACTGTGATAATGTGATGCAATGTGACTGTATGCATCGTCGATATCCACAGGGTCCAATATCGGAATGGCCTCAGTTGTTCCATGATGTACTTGACAATGGTACATTGATACTGTGTTGTGAAGAGTGGCTGGTAATGACAGGATGTTGGATTTTGAAGCCACTCGGGCGTGAATTCTCGTACTCAGGAGGGGCGCCCAAACCACTCCAGTGTCGAATTCCAATGTGTCTTCACATCCATAATAGGTGGTACTGTGATGCAGACATTGGCTTTTTGACAGTTAATGAACTCGTGTTGATGACCAGGTGTCAGCGTAATCAATACAGCAAGCATTCTCTGCTTTACGAAGTTCAGTTTCAGGACTTTCAAAATATCTTGAAATACATACTTTCTCAATTCAGTTTGCTAAACCTGGTCTCATGGCCAACATCCTGTTGATTCTAGCATTGCCCTCGTTCAAAGTCTTTGACTCTTCCCAATGTCGATGTATTGATTCCCACCAAAATGCTGATTGCCCTCATGGGCTTCCCGAGACATCGTGCGGCCTTTTACAGCCAGCCTACTCATGAATGCACTTAAAGCCAGCTGTATGACATGCGTCATGCATGGTATGTGGTTCACCAATGCAGCCCACTCGATACCGGACGCCTCAAGTGTTGATTGCAGCTCGTGTTTCATCGAGTAATTTGAGGTAGCATTATCAGTCATAAATCCAAGCAAATGGCCATAGGTAAGTTCAACACGATCAAGCACGTCCCCCGAATGCATGGCTAGCTTCGCTCCAGTATATTCCTCCTTCGCCTGTCATCCTTGATCAGCTATTGAAAGCGGAAATGAACAGACTATCAACCAGATCGGAAGTGAGTTGTACATTCCGCAATTCCCATTTTCGATCTGCATATGAAGCACTGACTGACGTGATGACGCGTTTGTTGATTGATGTCCGTCCGTCCAAAGCTAAACATTCTTCATTGCGTGAAGGCAATTCCTTCTTAATTGCATACACAGTAAGTGCATATTCCGTCTGGCAAATGTTGCTAAGTGTCGTGGCGGATGGCAACACTAGGTCACAATGTGATGCCCTATATGTCTGTCGTAGCTCCAGATTTGATATAGCATTCCAGGTAATATAATCCGAAACAAATCCTGACATGAGGTAGCGATTCCACGTGTCTTGGTGAAATTCAGATGATTGATAGTCCTTAGTTGCCAGTTTGGAACATTTTGTCTGTCATTTTGGTCAATATGAATTAACCTGCATGTCATATATGAATGTCCTCTGCAAACTGACTGTTGTAATTCCTCGACATGGTTGCCTCTTCAGGATGACCAAAGCTGTGTCATCAACTGTCGAACTAGTCCACTCGGTTACATCTGACTCAGTTAACTTGTGTAATTTTGCGATCTGAGTATTTGCCAGCAAGTGTAACCCCATTGAGCTGGTCCCATGTTCTGAAGAATGGCGAAGAACATGATGACAAATTCTACATATGATCCCAGGGCTGCCGGTCTCCTCAATTCCACAGTGCAAATACAATTGCAATGAAGAAGCATGTCTAGAAATATTCCAAGAAATAGGACATTTCGAGCCTACATTCATTGAAGTGCAGAAAGCATGGCAACATGATCTGTCAAGCAATGACACTCAAATCACGAATCAAGACACGTTCAATTTTGGACGAGATAATAACCTTTAGCAATGAGGTATTTAAAGATTTTGAATCCGACATGGGGGTAGAAATTGGAATGCTGGGTAATCCGACTAGAAACACTGTCAAAAGTTACGTTATAGCAAAGTGGATTGTGTGTTCTCAAATTATGACTCCAGAGCTAGATGCAAAAAAATCAGATCTGTGAGACATTGCATGCAGATTTGTGAAGTTGTACACAAGAACATATTGAAAAGACTGACCGCGTAAAACTCAATTTAGGAACACTGCAATGCATTCCATTGCTCAGTAGCTTGCTGAGCCTCCACACGAAGTGCTGCCGCTCCGTGGGCACACAATTGTTGAAGGTAGACGCAATATCGTCACTAGCAGTCTTGCCCATACAGGCTGCCGATAGGTTGATTGCGGAATGGCTGCGTTGGATTGCCCATGGATGGTCCAAGAGGCAAGATCAATAATCATTGACACTCCGTTGACTCTCTGTCAACTCTCTGTTGATGCTCATTTTGGGACATAGTTACGATGTTGTCGCAAGCTTTTTTGCCTAGACAGGCGGCCGATTGTTGATTATGGATACATGTGGTGGCACAGCCCCATGATTTTTGAAGATGCAAGGCCTAAAATTGTTGACGCTCTGTTGATTCTAATTTCTAGGGCATACGTACGATGTCGTCGACAGTGTTATTGCTGAGAACACATGGCCGAATATTCTATTATGGATCAATGTTCTGGCAAAGCCCCTTGATCTTTGAAGACGCAAGGCCTGAAATTGTTGACGCTCCATTGACGGTCTTGTTTGGGGCATAGGTACCATGTTATTGACAGCATTGTTGCCTAGGAGGGCAGCCAATAGTTCGATTATGTATTAATGTCGTAGCGGAGCCCCTTGATTATTGAAGATGCATGGCCTGAAATTGGTGATGCTCCATTGACCCTCATATTGATGACATAGCAGCGATGTTATCGCACCCATTTTTGCCGAGAAAGTCAGCCGATAGTTTGATTATGGGTTAATGTTGCCGCACAGCCCTTGCATTGTCCAAGATGCAAAGCCAAAAAGCATTGATGCTCTTTTGACAATCATTTGTAGGTTAAAGCAGTGATGGTGTCTCAAACATTGTTGCCTAGAGAGGCGGCCGATAGTTTGATTATGAGTTAATGGAGCCGCACAGCCCTGGCATTTTCCAACATACAAGGCCAAAAATCATTGGTGCTCCGTTGAGGCTCATTTTGAGAATGGGGCAATGAGCGTTTCATTTGCCTTTTTCGCTATAACGCTGACCAATACACTCACTTTGGAAGGCTCTGACAATGTAGCCGTTTGATTGCCGAATGTGTAAGACTAAAAATATTTCACACTGAGTTGACGGTCACATTACTCATGTCGAAACAGCCTTTGTACATTCAATAATTGTACGCAACGAATTGTATACTTATCATTGTCATCCAATATTGCATTTGTGAGTATTATCATTTGCATCCAGGATCTTTGTTATCTCTCAATTTCTGATCAACCTCTATCCACGTTATCAGAGTGGGAGAAGACATCTCACTACCACATTCCTGCAATTTCGGCCGGCAAATTACCGCAGGTAGATTATTTCACTTCTCTTTAGTAAACATAGCTCGACTTCCTCACCTGTCTTCATCCACCTCCTTCTCCTCGATTTCCATGACGAACTATAAAGTATTTCAACTATGTTAGCCATGTGCACCAGGTCTGGGCGGAGATTTATGCAGTTGGATGCATAGATGACAGCAGCATGACGGTTGTCATGGAGACAGATTCGTATTGGGTACTGACCGCCCTTTCTATGACTTGTAAGACATCACTCACATACATTTTGTTATTAAATTTTGTCAGTGATAAAGCTTTTGCTTTTGCACTTAACATTAATCGGCAAACAGAAATAGAATGCGTTGGCCATCTTACAGCCTGATTGGTATTCGAAAGCTTTCGCAAGGTTTGTTTGACCCTTGCTCATGCACAGATGAATTATCACGTCTCACAATTTGGTCACTGAAAACAAGACAATGCTGACATTTAGCAAAATTGGTACACATAGTACTTTTCACTGAGATAAGACGTCAAAAAACCCAGTTTGCCCCTCAATTGCGCCGCTGACGCAGGAGCCATCACCATGTCTTTGTCCGAATCTGATTTCTCTATGGTGATTAGCTGAAGAGGCTATATGCAGCAGTAGAAGCTTACAAGTTCAACAGGCTTCACATTGTGGATGGTGCTGAATCTGGCTCCGCAGCGGGCAGAAGACCGTGTATTGTCGCGTTTGACTGCGGCCCCCCAGAACCTAGTCAAATATGACTACTTCCTAGTTGAGAAGTCGCTTGTGGCGTTTGCGATATTCCGGGGACAATGTCAAGCCACTCCATCAGCACTCCAAAGGTTGTGGTGCAGGTGCTGCAACGTCATGATCCGTTTGCGGTTGAACAACTGCCAGAACCCTCTACCAGAATGTGCGATACTTCTTATCTCTTTCACGGGTGTTGTCGGCCTCGTTCTCCCATCCCGGTTGTGTCAATTAGTGAAGGTTCATCTGCTTCTGCCGAAACATCTCGATGTGCTGCTGTACCGTTTTGGTGTTTGTGCCCATCACCCAGCCGGGTTTGTCAACATCACTGAGCTGACCCTACTCTGTCTCTTCATCATCTTCATCTTCCCCATCCTCATCATCGTCAGAACTTGCAATATGACTCGAACAGTCTCTGATGGAAACAATCATCTCCTGAAATGACTTTTCGGGCTCTCTGTTTGTCAATCTGGCATTTTGAGCATCGTTCATATCTTCCTGCTCTTGCTGAACCGCTGCCTCTGCGTCTTCTACTCGCTTTCTTGCACCAGCAGATTCTCTCTCAACATAATCCTCAATCCATTTCTCTTTCTCTTCTTTGCTCAAAATGTGCATTTCTCATCGTTTCTCGGCCGCATGCTTCTTCTTTGATTGCCAGCTGCACGATGCCCCAAGGGATTGGACTCATTCTGCTTCGGAGCTGCGCTTGCCTTCATTTGCTTGATGACGTCGTTGGGTGGACTGCTTTGTCAAGTTGCCATATTTGCCCGCCAGAAGTGGCAAAAAGATCATTGGAGGAGCATTGACCATTATAGTTTGCGTTGACTATGTTGTTGGGCGAGATGATGGATGTTGCAAGCTATGGACAATATATAGGCAAGCTGCATCTTTCATTTCAAGGTTGGTACGTCTACTCATCTTGAACAAAGCAATATCTCGTTTTTGACTGTCAATACATTGGGAATTGGTAGGATAACCATACAACATGACATGACTGTTAGCGTCAGTTTCATGTAATATCCCGGGGATTATTTGAGACACACATCAGCAGACGTCCTTTCTCTCGAATAATGTCCTATATATATTTGACAATCATGCTATAGCGGCTGTCATACACCGCATTGTATCCCACTGAACAAATGATCAACATCGGACCTATTTATTGCACACGCGGGCTGGTTAGAAACCCCTACAACTCACAGCCATACTCAGCAGGATTGATCTTGAGTATCACGAACATGTTGGCTGCTACGTATTCCATACTGACATGAATCTAACTATATCGTCCTCAGGAATTCCCACTGCTTTTCGTTATCACCTACCTCTCCTATTCCACACCAGCATATCCTGGATACACAACCATCTCAGCCAGGTCAGAGCAGATCTAAATCAAGCCGATTGGCGGTCGCTAGATCAAATACATCACTCCCAGCCACACCGTAAGAATGCAGACACCAGTTAGTCCACCGTGACACTGCCAATCCAGCGACCAACCATATAACCCAGGATGCACCTTGACAAATCGTCTGCAAGTCTGGCAGTAGCCATAATGAGAGGCAGGATGCAGTTGGATGTGAGTATATCCATATTGCGGGAAGTGGCCATCAATTGACTATATATCCTACAGCGGGTGTCCATAGAGAGCTACGTGACCAATTGATTGCTGCCCGTCAAGGGAAACCTCCATGGTCGATGAAGGCATTAGTCCGCACAGTCCGCGAATTGGAGAATCACTATGTTATCAGCTCTGTCATTTTCGCAGATGAATTTCCTAATAAGCATACCTGTGAGTGGATGAAACAGGTTTTAATCACTTCAGAGAAGGCTATGAAAGCGTACATAGTGGAGGTAATAGCCGAATCTCATGGTCGCAAACAGCAACTAATTTCTTCTACGTTTTCAACATGTCTGCTACTATGGCAAGCCAAGGAGGTCGGCTACAGCTGTCCGACATGCACCTGGCCTTGAATATGGCCAAAACAGTCAAAGAACAGTTTTCACGCGCCTCAATAGAGGAAACGCAATATGTGATGAAGAAACCTCGTGCCAAGGTCCGCGAAGAGAAGCAGCAGGGTCACGCGTTTCGTGGGAATAAAAAGATGAAGGCTGCAATAGAAACACACCCGGCTATGCTTCGTCAAAACCACACAGCCGGATGCCTTTCCTGGCAACATGGCACCAGCAAGTTCTGCAGACATGCTGGAAACACACAGGAACAGGTGAACCTCCACCTGACCGACGCAGATAGCCGACTCCCGAGCGGATGCCACCGCTGCCCAGAATGCCACCTGCCCCAACTGGTAACAATTCCGAAACTGAACATTCCCAAATTGTCAATTCGCCAGCTGCATATGCATATTCGCATACATCTCTACCTTTCGCTGAATTTTTTACTCTTGATGCATCTGCCCAGGATAGCCAGCACGATACAGATTGTGATCCAGATATGCTAACTGATGAAGGAACATCCACTGGTTAGCACACTATCTGCTGTGTGGTAATGCAGCTAACATCTAGTTTGAAGACTAGAGCAGCCTTTTCAGCAAACCTGCAAGTGATGACAAGCATTGATCGAATGGGACGGGATTTTGGAGATTATTATGATATATTTATATGTATTATTACAGAACAATGTAGTAATCAAGAAGAACGTGAATGAAAATGCTACAATGGCTGTCAAAACAATGTGAATGATGGACTATGCCAAATCAAATGATTGCATATTGTGGATACACCTGCGGCAAAATGGGCGTCAATGGAGCGTCAACAATTTTAGGTCATGTAAGTCTGGTATGTAATAACTGATTTAGTCGTGGTTATACATATTCGAAGTATTGGCCATCTTTATGGGCAAAATTTATAATGACATGCTCCCTACCTCATCTTGAGAATGCTGGTCAATGGAGTGTCAGCAATTTTTGGTCATGTGTCCGGGGTAATCACACCATCGATAGGTTGCAGATAGTGATACAGGAATCATCGGCCGCCTTTATACGCGATACACTTTGCGATACCCTCCCTGCCCCATCTTCAAAATGCGCGTCAATGGAGCGTCAACAATTGTTGGTTGTGTATGTTCGGTATTCTGCGGGGCGACAGGTTGCAATCAGTCATAAACGGAGTTTCGGCTGCCTTTATAGGCGAAAGAAAAAGTAAAATGCTCCCTGCCCCATCTTGAAAATGAGCGTCCATGGAGTGTCAATGATTTTGGCCTTCCATCATGATTCATCACAGCGCGATATGGCCGTTATGGTCTATATACATTGTTTTGACTGTATTGGTACGCTAAAAGGCTTTATAATACTGAGTGGTAGCTCTGTGAATGAAATCAGTTGTTACTCTCCTGGAGGATGTGGCGGGAATATACCGTACATATCTGGCAATACAGGCTGCCATATCCTGCATTATGGATGCTTGTGATCAAGCGCCACTCATGTTACCGATGATGTAAGACCAACAATCATTGACGCCCCATTGACTGTGATTTTCAGGATGTAGTAGGCTGCATGAGTCTGCTTGTGTTGCTCATTAAGGTGGCCAATACGCTGAAAATAATCTGTGACATACCAATGTCAATATTTTACGATTGAGAGTAACAGATCTGAATCCGACAATTTATGTGCGACCAGAAATGCAGAACCAGAGATTGGAACCCACGGGTCAGGCCAAAAGCGGCAAGACCCACGGGTTGATGGGGTGCGGTCCGGGTTTGGCCCGCCAGCTGTCAGGGGGTCGGGTCGTTGGACCAGTCTGGAAGTGAACCGACCCATCTTTGCGGTCCATACCCTGACCGATGGTGTGTCAACCGGAACCGGTGATACCACTACCATTGCCTACTGTATGGTTGTTAGTTCTTGTGAAGTTCATACCTTACATTAACCGTGCATTCTGCTGAGATACAGACTGAGCGACTCCATCCCAGGGTACAAGAACTAGAACATGGACAAATGAGTGAGATATGACTGCAAAGCATGCTCATAGTTGCCTTTGGGGTGAATTTAAGCGTTCAGTGGACAAATCAGGGCACTCAGATGATGCCAAGTAAATCATTTTCTAGCTGCATAGCAGCCAGAATGATGTCGCTAGATCAAGATAACCCCTCCAAGCCCACATATATATTTCCCTTGCCCGCCCACCTCACTTACAATCTCCAGAACCGTCAGCATACCCTCCTCACCTCTGCTACCGCATCACATTACCCTTCATGATGAATTCAATACTCCCAACGCTTGTTTAGAGGGATGAGCATTTGATATCCACCACTCAGTCAATGACAACCGTGGGAAAGCTAAAATGCAATGTGATGCCTTCGGGTTGCCGAAATTATTCATTGCACATGGTAATACAATCCAGATTCCAACTCCACAAGTCTACATCTGGCGCCAAGAATGCCGTTGTCGGTGTCATCAAATGGGTAGCACTACCCATGGGGATTTTGCAGGAGAAGGGTGGCTTGACAACACAACAGAAAGATAACAATCTGCAGAAGCAGGTCTGGGAAATTGCCCAGACCATAAATGTCGGCAACAAGCTAGGTGCTGGCCCTGAGCAATGGTATCTCCTAATGGATTGTTGAGTTACTCATATCAGTGATCTGCTGTCTAAAAGGCCGCTTGGGAAATGGTCCATGGCAGACAAGACTATCCTCGATAGTCAAAGACTCAATGCAGCACTGGCTGAGTACACGGAGGTGGGCCATCCCCTGTGGAAACATAGCATTGATGAAACCCCGACCAAGTAGAGGAATTACATAAACATTTGTATGTATTTCAGTGCCCCTATTCTTCATTTGCTGTTGCTGACAATATGTTGGTACAGATGACGACGAGGTGGAAACTTGGGTCACAGGTAATCACTGATTACTCTGAATTGCTATGCAGCAACCGATTTCCTTGTCGAGCCATTTCGCTTTAACACCGCCTATGTCAATCCCGACATTACTGGCAAGAAGGTTTGTGAAAATGATCCTCAGCGATTCTCATGCCACTTGCCTGTGGATGATGAATCAATTCATGCGAGTGTTAGATCAATTGTTACTTTGACTATCTTGTCAATTATGAAGGCTGGAATCGCCGGTCTGCAGGACCCCAGCTGGAGAATCCGACAGCCTTGGCGCTCCCAGGAGGAGCCTAATGGAGATGGTGGTCCACATGCCCATAATGTCACACCAAACTTGAATTATAATACTGCTGCCAGATGTATAAAGTTGGCGATCAAATTACACAAGCCAACGCTGTTTTGCGTCGTTTATCCTGGCCAACAAGCTGACTGCACATCTCGTAACCAGTTGCTAATGCGTGGTGGTCACAGCTATCATCCTCTGGATGACATTCTCCCACCTCCAACCAAGGATATGATCAACAATATCCGGGAGGGATCGGGTGATGATGCTGACATGTAGCGTAGCATTCCGAGAGGTTTCTCTATGATCAAAACAGGATTGTACAGGTTCGATAGATACTTCAACACAGGGTAATCAGACAGCAACGATACCATGAAGTATTGCAAAACCATGCTCTTACTCTCTTGGCCGATTATGAGCAAAGCATCATTGCTGATGAAAAAGTGGCATGGCCACATGTGCACAACCCCAGTGTGAATCCTCCAGCATGGGGCTCTTTGGCCAATCGGAAGTGTACAAGCTGCCGCCCAGCTGCAAATCAGTCGTTGTGAGGATGCAATGCACTGGCTTGACAGTTGTTCAAGATTTTGAATTGTGGGTGGGTATTGTTCTGGCACTTTGGAGGGTGGATGGAGGGGTGATATTTTAGTGTTTTTTGCACAGGTTTTGGGTCTCTTTTTGGTGTTTTGTTTATTTTATTATTAAATCGGTCATATTCATGCATGAAGGGCTGTGTTGTGAGTTCGCTATGTTGACATTAACCATTGATAAGTTACTTATTGGGAAAAGCACAGTGGCAGCGACAGGACTCCATGTATGGCTGTCATGACATTGGTAGTCCGGTATATTTGCCCAGCAGACGTCACCCCAAATGATTAGTGAACCAAGAATGGTCCTTAGCTCATTGCGAGAATGATTCTTGTGCAAGGAAGCCAACCAACAACTCTGTGGCATGCTTGTCACCTGCCATTCTTGGTTCCTAGTTCCCATGCTTCCAAGGAGTTGGAAGTGTGGGTGTCGGGACACACCAAGAGCCTAGAGTCTTCGACAAGATAAACAGACACATCATGACGATTCTCTCAATCATATCAATGCTTTCATTCATTTGCACAATGCTTTAGTTTGTTTACTATACATTCAGTTAGTTTTCTTCTAGTCACTCCATTAATTTTTTCATACTTAGCACTCACTGCCTGTTGAAATCATGACACACAGGCCCCACTCTTCTCCTGCTCCTGCTCTTCCTTCCAACACCAGGAGAAGCAGAATGTCTATCCCCAATGAGGATCTCGATGACGATCTCTGCACGATGCACAAGAAACACAAGTATTGTCAAGATGCCAATTCAGAATCCGGTGACAACCCTCTTTGGCGACCATCCAGCACAGCGATGGGCCTGTGGCTATCCAAAGATTCGTTCATCTCAAGACTTGTAACAATAGTCATGGCAACTCAAATAACTCCTACGACAGCGCTACCCCTTCATCCTGAGTGTTGGGAGGTCTATACTGTCTTGGAGGAGGATGAATATGATGCTGCGCCACTGGCATCCATGATGGTATTTGATCAAGCTGTTGAACGATTGAATTCATCAGCCAATGTATATATCTACCAGAGGCAGGATTTCAATGAACCCAGTGAGCTATTGGTTGCATGGAAAGCTGGAAACCTGTGGCAATATGAGCCCTTGGTTGACGTTGTGACATGCCTCATTGTCTGGGTAGAATAACAATATGCAGACATCACTGTCAGGTGCTCCGGCGATGGTCACGGCATGTGAGAAGCCTGGAGCTATTAATTAGGTGGTGTTTGTAAATCCTTTTGCCCTGAATGTGGTGAAAACCGCCCAGATTCAAAGTTGGTGGTATCAGGAAATTGCCTGCATCGATCCAGCCTAGAAACACTCAGACCTCCACATGCTTACATTTGAGTGGTAAATGCATCACCTCAACGATTGATTTCTTTGCTGCCATTGTGCATCAACCTCGCGCAAACATTACTTGCTCCTGTACAGCAATGGCATACTGCAGCAAGACATCAATCGACACTATTTATGGGTATTGAACATAGCCACCTGCGGAGGTCTGGAATATGGTGGCCTGGCTATGGGCCAAGGACAGGTTGACATGCGACACAACCGTTCTTGAGGTAAGTTCAAGGTTCCGTTCTTGTCTCATCGTTGTCGTGATGATCAATTTTGGAGTGCAAGTTTCAATTTGCACCAACTGAAATTGTGGATCTTATTCACCGCACATACTTCTATGGCATATGACACATGGGAATGAGAGACAGATCATTTATTGATAAAATCAATGCGACGTTCATTGCCCTCACCATGCTGGGCATCCACTATTGTTTGCTGGCTTTGAAAAGAGGCAAGTTTAGGGTCCTGCCAGAGTTTGGTCCAGGAGGCAGAGCACAACATGAGTGCGATACGAAAAACATCAATCACCAAGTTAATAATTCTTTGATAGGGGTATTTCGTCATCTCAATACGAATTTTCCATCATCCTCACCAGATGTTCATGCCTGAAAGATATATGGTATCCGCAACATCATTCAGCAAAGGATCCACTCACCTGTTACATTCCCAGTAATGGCACAACCTCCCAACAATAATGACGGCTAGGATCAGGTCTGCCTTGATTACGTCCCTGAGGAGCTGATTGAGCAGCCTGACAAATTGTGCAATCGTCTCAGGATTTTGGTTGCTGCTACCGAAGCTAGCATGCGATTCTCAGCTGTTCAGCGGATGGGCGGGTAAGCCATCACCTGCAGCAGCAAGCCCATCCCTTACTGCAACCGCGACAGCGACAGCAATGACATCCCCAACATCAGTAGCGTCGAGAATACGGGATGAGTCGATGGAAGTACAAATGCAGAGGGTGCCATGTCGCCAGGAGGTTTGAAATGGTGTCACTGATAGAATTTCTGATTTCCTTTGTGTGCTATTTCATTCTAGATCTCGTCAATATATCAGATTGGTAGTAAATGTAATAGAACTGAGGGTTTCTCAAAGTGTGATCGCAAATGTGTGAAATCATAATCGTGATGATGCATAACCCTCCCGCAACTGTAGAACAACTGCAAGGTACTGAACGATCTTGTATCACCATATTAAATATCGTGAACTACTTCCCCACCGTAAGTTTGATTTGTCACATTGAGCCATTAGAGTCTTTAAAAGCAACGAGTACACATGGTATCAAACGTACGGAGCCAGCACTATCATCATCCCGAGGACAAATTGAATTTCGCAATGTAAGAATATGCCCAGAGACAATTTGTGATATTACCAAAGGAACTGTGAACCATTTGTCAAGTGCTCTTTGTCACATGTGCAAATGTGGGTACACTGGTTCTGACGCTTGAAAACAGCATCGCGAGAACTCAAAGAGCACTCTGGAATGTTTAAGCAAGGGTATATTTCAGGGAAACTTCGATTCCATTTTCTGGAGTTTGTGGGTACAATAAACTAAATAATTTTAATAAAGGAAATTTTGTTTTTGCTCATGTTGGCCTGCTCCACAATTCCGTGATCGACATCCAAGGGGCAAAGGCCATGGACGTATTGTACTCAGCCTTCCACTGTCTTCTCTCATAGGTTATCAGGAAACTACATTTCTTCATTGCCATTGTCGATCAGATATGGGCGGTTTATATCATGTATGCATCATTTCTGTAGGACAATATCACAGACCTGCACATCAGGGACTGTAAATTCTGCCTCATAGACACATGATGCCCAATGTCCTAGTTTCAATTTGACTTGTTGCCATTTCTCTATGCCACCCTAGCCATTGACATTAGCCATCACCACAATCATCCATCCTGTATCATTTGCACTGAGGACTGCCTCAATGCATTATAGTTCATGCAGGAACTACGAACCCACATTGTTCTTCATCCGACCATCATTCTTCACTACTGTTGCTTTCTTGCTGCTCCACTATCCTCCTTTAGTCTGGTATCATATTTTCCTTTTGTTGAGCTGATTGGAAGTACTGATATCACTATGCCAAGGACAATGATGAAACCTGCCACTTTTGTAGTTAGCACCATTAGTCATCGATCGACCTTATGTCGATGTGACAAGTCTCATTTCCCGATGAAATTGACACACCTCTGCAGATGCCCACACACACTCGACTACTCGAGCACACGCCACCGTACATCACCTTTCAACCTTAGTCGGTCGACCCCTGAATTCTCTGCTTTACTAACTTTCAAGTGGTGGTGACAGGTGCAAAACTTGAATTGACTGTCTGGGACCAATTTGCCCCCATTTTTGAAGATACAGTACAGGATGTTGTTTGTATGGGTGGTACAGCCACAGCTACTGACCACTGTTGCAATTTCCCACCTCAGAGTCGGACTCTGAGAGACTAGCAAACTCACTCTCCACCCCACTGTCGGTCTCCTGCATAGCCTCTGTCTCCTAGTTAAGCCATCCACTCTCATTTCGATCAGTTGGTGCACCTCCCAGTTTCTTGTCCTTCCATGCACATGTAGACTTGACATTTGGAGCATCTTTGCCAAAGCTTATTCAAGTAGCTTCTTCATCAAGTTGCAGTTTGGGCAATTGTGAGAGATATAACCAACCTGGCCACAGATATAGTAGGTTCAACTGTTGTCTTTGGCCGTGCCAGCTGAATGGGTTGTACCACCTGTGTTGGAGTCAATTTTCCTAGCTGAAACTTTTGTAGTTGTGTTAGAGTTTGTGCTGAAGCCACTTCCAGATTGAATCTTGTTTAGAGAGATGTCCAATGCAGCGAGATGTTCCATGCGCTGCTCAAACATTACAGATCTGTTGCACATGCCAACGTGATGGACAATGTTCTTCATAAACTCTGTGGTTGCGCTTTCAATCATAACTCCATCAACTTCAGCAAAGATTTCGATTGGCAAAGGGCAGTGGGGGTGCACTTTCGAACAGATCTAACAGAAACCCTCGTTAAAATCTGGGATGTATTCTCAGTTCTTCAGAATTAGTTCCTCCCATTTGTGTTTGACCTGGTCGAAGGTGTTGAACTGATTATTACTGGCAATCAACTCCATGCAAAACATGGCCCATTTGGTCGACGTACTCATCAGGAAATGGTGCCTGGCCCTGACAGCTGTGTCGACTGTTAGCGGTGGCACGGCTCGCTCACTCCAACTGATTGTGCTGACCCATTCAATCGCTCGGGGTAAATTCCTGAAGTATTGTTCTATAGAAAAATGCAGTGGTGAAACTCTCCAAGGATCATTTGCCCTCATACGTTGGAAGGTAAGGCGGCTAGACAGAGATGTCACATGTTCAAGATGGTCCATGGAGCAATTCGAAGTAGCCACGCAATGCTGATGAGCATGCGGTTGCGTAGGTCGTATTGAGCACGGCAGTTGCATACACTTGGCTAGTTGTAAGTTGTTGATTGACATGTTCAGATGCTCTCATCTTCGATTGAAGGCCGCTTTTCTCTGGTTTGTGGTTTTTGACCTGGTGGCGCAGCATGATTGTCTCCAGCCAGAGCAGTGGGATGACAGTCTGTCCCGGTGCCTCTGTCTCCACCTTGCGCTTGTTGAGGCGTTTCTTCAATTTGGCAGAGTGACGTTTCTTGATCTAGAGTACTTCTTCCCACCCCTCAATTGCTTGCTCAGTGTCAGCTAACACCTATCTCGGGCGGTCTTGGACGGCCTCAGCAGCCTCCAAGACCGTGACTTCAGTGGCAAAACTCTTGTTGAGGTCACAAATCTTGTTGAATTTCTCGTCTTTTTCAAGGCTTATCAACAAGTTAGAATTGGGAATGTCCAGCTGGATGTTCTCGGTAACCCTGATTCAGTTGATTGCTCGATCAGACAGGAGCCCAGAGCTGCGGTCTATGATATTTGTTCATTTTCTGACATATTGTGTTGTGCAAAGTTCTGTCAGTGGGAAGCCCACAGTCTTTGAGGTCATGATCCTGCTGCTATACCTAATGTACTCAGCCTTGTCAATTGTGTCAGTAAATGTGACATCTTGCATGTTGTGCTTGTCATGCATTGTAGGATGTGCAATGAAGTCGGAGAACTAAGGCAATGTCTCCATGTTGCCAGCAGTCCACTCGTTCAAACATAATCCTAGTCAATCAGCCATCATGTGTTGTGTTTCGACAGCTTCAGATGCTTCTAAGGCCATCTGAAGCTGAGTGTTGCCACCAATGTGGGAAACTAACCTCGCTGTACATATGGAAGTGAATGTTATTACTGATTGAGCAGACCTCTTGCTAGAACTTACTACTATGTGAGGCTCCTGTTGAGCCACACCTTAAGATGACCAGAGCCATCCACCTACAGTGGGAGGTGAATATCAAAACCCTCCAATCCACCACCAAACAAACCACTGAGGGTGTCTGCCCCAGGAGGAGGGCAAACCAGAAGAGAGCAAACCAGAAGAGAGCAAACCAGAAGAGAGCAAACCAGAAGAGAGCAAACCAGAAGCTGTTGAACGAGTTGAGTGCAAACCTATGGACTTGCAATGATTGGAGAGCGAACCGCTGAATTGAGTTCTGTGGTGAGAGTAGGATCAGCTGTGGGTGTGGGAGCAGCCGTGTGAGTATAATAGATGGTGGGATATTGGGAAACTTTGCTAGTGCCACAGGTTGAGTGAGGAGTCAGGAGTTCCGATTGCCCAGTAGGTCTCAGTGATCCATAGGTTCCCTGTTATCCAAATAATTCTAGTTGTCGAGGTGATCCCAAGGTAATTAGTTTCTTAGGGGTTGGCCTAGAGCTGTTATTGGTGCTCTTTCTTTTCCACTTGCTTTTGTTGGCCCACTCCTACAGGATCTCCATTGGTGCCCACCAGACAGCATCCTCCCTGGGTTGACGATTCATACCATGACTACATCATCTCTTGGCTTCATGCTTACACACATGATGGGACTGGGCACAAATGGCATAATCAATGACGACTGTGTCAGTCACTGTGCAGATGTCGGCTGACCCCAATACATTCTGCTTTGTTCTTCCAACTGTCCAGAATTGCAATGCTCAAAATCAGTTCTTGGCATGCCTCCAGTCTGCATCCCATCGTGGCATCATATCAGCAGACAGCATCTGGACCATGAGTCATAATGATGTGGCTATTAGAGTTGTGAGTGTGCATTACATTGTTGTCTAGATGGTAAGTATCATCACATTCGCTAGATTCCAGATAATGGACTTACAAGTTCTGTTGCCAACTCATTTAAGAAGCACACAACTAACCACTCCAGGGCTATAGTGTCATCATCCATGGGCAGATTGTTGTTGTCCTGGCAGCGTTGATCTGGCTGACCAGGTTCTATTCATTAACTGGTGTTGGCTGTGTTGCCTTGCCCAGTGGCTGTTGAATTGCCATTGCCAACATCCTCATCATCATTTGGCAGAATGTGGTTCTGAAGTGCAATGTGCCATTCTCTATTTTCCAGCAACTGGAGACCCAGTGTCTCCACCACCCACCAGACAAGATCCTCTCCATACCTAAGTGAGACAATATCATTGACATCTTTATGTGCAGCTGCTCTGGTGTAGATCTCACATACCACATGAAGTCGAGAGATGTGATGGGAACACCCATCGAGGGCCACCATCTTACATGTGTGGGCCCATTCAGTTCCCTCAGCAGTGGTGACCAATGTGAGTGCCCGAGTGTTATACATCATTTCTGGGATGCACTGGCTACAAGTCTACAACAATTCTTTGTGCACTCCGAGAATGGATTCTGCCATAACCGGCAGCATGATATTCAGATTGCCCCTTCCAAGAAACCAGTATCACTATCTTGCAGTCAGGTGTATTCCTCTAGATGCCCCATATTACTTGCCAGGTAACCATCCACTGTCTCCCGGCTGATATATGGCATCTAATCATTTGCTGGCCTTTGTCATCCTTGTCCCTGTCATCCTGGTCCAAGTCATCCATGTTCTCATCTGTACCTATTACTGGCTTTGAAGAGAGGAGATCAGTTGACACAAAGTGCAGCTCTACAGAGCATACAGACCAGACAGAGGAATGTGCGTATCCACACAATTGAGTCCATCAGCAGGGGGATAGGACATCACTCACTTAGTCAGAGAATTGACTATCATCACTTCAAGCTACTACATTTGTACCATCACTTTCATATTGGCTTCTCCTGCACCTTACACATGCTGGAGCCAAATTTGATTTGAGGAACATTGGTTGAAATGTCACCATACTCAAGAACATCAGCAAAATGTAAATCGGTCCGGAAGCAACACGCAATCCTCCCAGACACTCCGGCCGACCTCACCAGTGCTTCTAAGTACTTCCAGATGCTCCCAGACCTCCCTGGAGCTAAGCAAAGTGCTCTCGGACTCTGCAAGAGCATTCTCAGGTGCTCCTGAAAGCACCTGCAGTTATGGAGGTGCATTCAGGATGCTACAAGATATGACTGATAGAATAGTGAAATTTTGGAGCTCCTGAGACCTCTGCGGAGATCTGCGGAAGACTTTGAGAGAAGCTGAGACTGCCACACTGCTCTGCAGGATACATCGGGAGCAGCCGAGACCGCTGTGCAGCTCTGCGGGAGACTCGATGTCATATTCTCACAGCAGTGGTTCTTACATAACCACAAGGCATTTCGTCTTATCATATTCATCTTTGTTACAGTCACAAGATTTGCTACATCATAATATGGCATGCATTATTTGAGTCTCTCTATATATATATCTATATGGTCAATCTGGCCGGCAGAGTGTTGATGGTGCCCTCTCTGCCTTCTAGCTCCAACATTTGACCACAACGGCATCCAACTGGTGCATCCCTAAGTTCTGTCAATGGGCATGTCCAGGTGCTTCTCTGATTATGCTCAAGAACCATCTGCGCACCGCTCGCGACATCCAAACGGAAGTCTTCGGAATGAGCTGTTCTGGTTCGACGAGCGTAGGAATCGGGTGAGAAAACATAATACAACCTGGCGTTAAGAATCCACGCAACTGAGTGGATGCTCAAAATCTCGGACAGAGCGAGTGAGACCAAAAGTTGGGAAACATAGAGTGTATTTTCATTGTATGATAAGATGAGATGGAAATGAGATGATGTCTATCTACTCCGGGGTCTGCAGAATATATACTCCCCATCACTGTGTCAACATCCATAACCCCTCTATCTCCATACAACCGCCGTCTCTGCTTGAAGATGTACTTGGAGGCCGTAATCAAGCATTTTTGGAGATGCACTTGGCGGCCCTGATCGAGCGAGTTTGGAGATGCACCTGGAGGCTGTGATCATGCAAACTTGTAGGCCGTAATCGTGCGAGTTAATCGATACACTTGGAGGCTGTGATCAAGCGAGTTTGGAGATGCAATTCGAGGCCGTGATCAAGTGCAATTGCAGGAGGAATGGGAGGCGGCCATGTTGGAGGCGGTAGTTTCGGGAGGGAGGCGCAACGGGAGCTGAGACTCTCTTCATCGGTCAACTCGTAATTGAGGGAATGTCGAGAATTGAGTAAGACATGGTCTGCTGAGAGACAGTCGATCATGAGATGATGGAGTCCGTGGTGTATGCAGTACTCGGTGTTAACTCTTGATCATGGCATGGAGAGATAGAGACCGGTGACTTAACTTGATGTTCTTAGGTGATGGTAGAGTTGACGACGTGAAAGAGAGAGATGAGAGGGCATGGGGGAAATCATCATGAGAAACTGGGACTTGAGAGAAGTTTGTGTGCGAGTCAATTCACCATCCCTGATATGGCAGGTACTAGTCCCGATCTCGTGTAATAACACCATTACGAGGACTTCCATCCCAATCAGGCAAGACGTACTACCAATTCCTCATGACCGCTTGTATCGTCCACATCATTCTCATCTTCATCGCTCATCTCTCTCATTCTCATCCACAACTCTACCATCATTGCCGAAGACCAAGTTAAGTCATCCCTCTCTATCTCTCCATGTCATGTTCATAAGTTGACACCGAGTACAGCATACACCAAGTACAGCATACACCAAGTACAGCATTCCCCCAAGATTGTTTGTCTTCCCTTCATTCTGATGATTACAAGTTGACCCCATAATCTAGCTGCAGCTTCCGGTGTACCACCCTACACAATCGACCGCCATCAGCCAGCTCTCCATGAGTGCTGAATGGTAAAGTCAACTTGTCATATTCCCATGGTGGAGAGTTAACTAACTGATGAAAGGAGTCTCAGCACCTGGGGAGCCATCCATCGACCGCCTCGAAGTACTCGTCACACTCGCACGATTACTGCCTCCCAGTTCGCACCATCATTGCCTGAAAGTGCATCTCCAATATCCCGTGATCATGGCTTCCAAACCCGCACGATCATGCGTTCGAAGTTCGCACCATCATGGCCTTGAAGTGCATCTTGACCCTCGCTCAATCGCGTCCTCAGAGGGTATCTCCACACTCGCTCGATTACAGCTTCGAAGTGCATTTACAGACTCGATCAATCACGATCCCGGAGGGCATCTCTCAGCTCGCTCGATCACAGCCTCCAAGTGTATCTTCAAATACGCCCGATTGCAAGCTGAAAGTGCGTCTCAAAACTCGCTCGATCACCGCCTCGGAGTGTATCTCTGAGTTCACTCGATCTTCAATTTCAGGTGCACCTCGAATTGCTCTCAAGCAGCGCCTGCAGCCAGTCCAGCTATGCCCTGTGTAGATGGGTAGCTATATAGATACACAGATACATGGATGAGGATACAAACTGAATACATGAGTTTTAAAAATGGTTGAACGATGAGTAGTAGCTATGATTTCCAGGCGCCCCAGCAGCATTCCCCAAGAGGATGATGTTTTTCTCAGTCTGCTCTACTGTCATTCGAGGTACTCCCAGACTTGTCGCCGGCGCTCCCAAGTGCTTCCAGGTGCACCCAATGTTCTCTCCGCAGCCCCGAGGTGTTCCCAAACCTATCACAATCACTCCCATGGTACTCCTGTACCAGTCATCAGAGATCCCAGTGACTTTGAAGGCCAGCTGGAATCCCCTCCTATAGTCTGATACTCTCCTGAAATTGACGCATCTAAGTTTACACTCCACATCCTCTCAGACACTCCTGGAGGCTCCCAGTGGCTAAAATACGTTTTGCTGATGAAGTACACTGCACATCAAGTGCAAGAAAAGCGTTCCTCTGGTTCTGTTCAAACTGTAAGATATGAAGATTGCAAAATACAAGATTCATAGGTGATAGAAGCGATTTCTTGGCATAAGCAGGTGTCAGGTGTCAAAGATAGCTACAAATATCAAATCAAATGGAAATGCTATGATGACGACAAAAAAACCAGTGAACCCGCCACTAATGTCTCGAAAGCAATCCAACTGCTCGGTGACTACCACAAGCAACATAGATTGTTAGAAACCAAGGTGAAACAGATAAGGAATAACCAAGGCTGCTGAGTTGATGGCCATTGGTTAGAGGGTACATTTTGTTGTGGAGTCGATGACAAGTGGGTTTATTCATTTGTTTTTGAACAGTATCTCAAACTTTTCAGGAGGGATATAATGTGGTGAGAGAGGAAAGATTGACATAAGGTGCAGCTCTGTGGAGAGCATGGGCCAGAGAGGGGAATGTCCATATTCACACAATTGAGTGGATCAGCAGGGAGATACATCACTGACTTTGACAGTAAATGTACTATGGTCAGTTCATGCTGCTACACCGGCTGTGTGCAATTCGGCTGCTTCTTCCAATGCTACTCATACTCCAAGTTGCTCTCGCCACCATCGGAGATGGTAACTGTGTGCAATGTGTTTGGCATCTGGACTTAGGTTGAGGCACTGGTTTTGACCTTGGCAAACTCCAGCTTGCCCTTTATGAAACTACCAGTGTCTATAATCTCTTGCTTCTTCCTCGGCTGGTTGCCTACAGGGTGCTTGGGGTTGCATTGCTTTGGGTTTATCAGTCAGTGGCGCCACCATATATATGCAGTATCACAGTAACCAGCCTTGGTAACAGTGCTTCTTGTTATCACCATAATTGGGTAACAAGTATGATGGGGTACACAGGGTGAGATCCGTAGCTGTATGACAAGTGGTCAGAAATTACGGTGTGATATCGGTCTCTAAATGGTGGAATTGGTGGTGTGGAAATGACAGTTGTTGGGGGTGCGATGTTGGAATATGGAAAGAGTATGAGAGATGGAGGAAATGGGTGTGATGGCTAGCGATGATTTCAATATATGCTACTTATCACCTGTGACCATGGACATAAAGTTATTCAACTGAGTGTAGTAGAATGACCCACAAACTTCCTGACTTTCGTTAGTATACCGATGCTACATCTCCTGTGGAATAATGCATCCTGCTGGGATTCACACCTCAAAAGATGGATTGATGTAGAGGGCCGATTCAATTCTTTCTCTGCATCCAGTGGATAAGAGAAGGCCTTGCAAGATATTTCAGACTCCACACATTTGACTGCGTTCAACATACTTCAGACAACCAGAGGGTTGAGAAACTTGCTGCCGTCAGTCTGCCGCAAAGATTCACCCATCCCAACTCTAACCACTGGTCCCCAGACCTCACTGAGGCTAGCCAATGGAACTCTTCTCTGACATCCTGACTAATTCCCAAAGCTTGAAGTCCATTGAGAAATTGTATACTTCCAAGCTTTGTATTAATTGTCAAACCTAATATGCATTGGCAAAGATTATAACAATTATCAAACTTGATAAACATCATCAAACATTATTTGCATCATTGAACATTATATGAACAAAGGATATAATAATTGTTACAATGGCACTTGTTGGTTACTGCAATCCTTTGTTCAACAGTGACTCTCCGACCTTCAGATAGTTCTTGAGCACTCTATCCGGAAGTACCTCATCCAATGCATCACCATTCACCCATTCCTAAGGGTGTTTGTGCACAGAAACAGGCAACTTCGTATGTGAATTCATCCAACAGACGGCGAACGCCCTCGAACCGTTCAGCAGACCTCAAGATATGCCACCAGCGTGAAGAACATCGATAATTGCCCTGGATGCTATCGAGTGCCCGTATCCTGACTGAATGAAAATGTTTGTCTTGTTGTGAATTCTTTATAGCTATCTTCAAATTAGCCATCAGGGTCAGCCTACCCAACCAGCCAGCTATCCATAGAGCCATCTTCCGCAGCAACAACTGTTTCCACCCCATTGACAGACCATTGCAGACACTTCTGAATCGGATGACAGTATCCCGGCCCTGATATGCAAAGACATTCCAGAAGACACCGACTCTAAAGCTAACGGGACCTACCAACACGTCCTGCAGCCCCATTTTACAGTGTGCGAATCTGAAATGCAGGAGGCTACCGCTGGGGAAACCCCAATGGATGGAGAATATATATATGAAGGTACATTCACGGCCTGGCGGACCATCAGGGGTGATCCCAATTACAATAAGTTCTAAGATCACATCAATAACCTCTGGCAACTGTTTTATTGTTGCAAAGACTTCAAACAGACTATTGGATTTGTCAAAGCCCACTATCCCATGTAACAAATCAATTGCCACTTCAATAAAGGCAGATTCAAGATTCCCAAGCCCATTACTTGTACCCGCTGATGGACAATGTACATTCACATCGACCAGATGGATAACCAGCTACCAAAATGGAGAAAGCCTCTATCTCCACACCAAGCAGTTGGAGGTTTTTCAATTTTCAAGACCTGGTAGATTGTCCATGGTTCCTCCTTCACCAAAACTCATACAATGACCACATGGTGTATGGACCAATCCAGTATGTAGATGCAGATTGTAATCCAGTATATGCCAAGATGCATTTGGCAGACTCCAGCCAGGCGAGATACAATTGAGATCCCCAAGAGGCAACAGGTATTGCTCTGATTTGTTTATTTGATGAAATGCAGCACGTAGACATCTGAGGCGACCGAAACGCCTGTCTAATGTACCTGACCATTCGTAGTATCCATTCCACCATACCCAACAAATTCAGCTATTTTTTTCACAATGTGCTTTCCTTCCTCCAGATGCCACCCAACTTCCATGGGTATTCCACAACTGCTAACCAAGCCCAGAGGGATATAATCCAGCAGCTGCTGAGTGATATTGCCAAGATATTGGTGGAGCCAGTCACGTGATTACACAAAGAAGGAGTTATCAATTCATCAGCAACATGTCTTTTTTTTGCTGAAAGTCTTGGGGAGTGTGGGGGTTGTCAGACCAGGAACCTAGGGTGGTTAAAACACAAAGTTGACTGGACCAAAGCAGCAGCCTTCAGGTGCACCTGGGAGCAATGGCAAAGACTCTGGGTAGACATCGGAGCTCTGGTGACAACAAGGGGAACATCTGGAAGCACTGACAACATGCCAGAGAGTGCCAATAATAAGCCTTCGAGGGCTGGCAACAACCTGTGTGCATCAGTTACAAGCCTAGGAGCACCGCAAATCACTTCAGAGCAGACTGGCAAATACAACATCATCTGTGGGAACACTACTGTTGCACCTAGAAATCATAGCTACTACTTATGGTACAATGATTTGTAAAACTCATGCATTCAGTTTGTATTCTCATCCACATATTTATATAGCTACCCCTCTACACATGCGGTACTGGGCTACCTGCAGGAGATGCTTGAGGGTAATTCGAGGTATGCCTACAGCTGACAATCAAGTGAACTCAGAGATACACTGCGAGGCCGTTATTGTATGAACGTAATGCTGGATCTGGAGGGAGTAGTCAAGGGTGTATGGAGATCCATTGGGAGGCCGAGGTCGAGTAAATCCATAGATGCACTCGCACACTATGATTCAGTGAGTTTGGACACAGACTTGGAGGCCATGATCGAGTGAGCTTCGAAATGCACTTGGAGGCCAAGGTCAAGTAAATCCAGAGATGAACTTCCAGGCCAAGATCAAGGGAGTTTGGAGAGATACATAGAGGTAGTTCTTGTGTGGCACACTGGGTGCTGAAAGTCAATTCATGGGATGGTTAACTTGCGACTGTGGGTCTGTGACAAGGTGACTTTACCTTTGAGTGTTCATAGACAGCTGGTTAGTGGCGGTTGATCTTGTAGGGTGGCACACTAGAAGTTGAAGCAACATTCAGGGATCAACATGTAGAGAGAAGAATGAAGGTAAGAGCGACAATCTTCCGTGGATACTGTACTCGGTATATGCTGTACTTGGGGCAAGCTGTACTGGGTCTCATCTTATGAACATAACACGGAGAGATAGGGAGGAGTTAGTGCACTTTGTACTTTGGGATGGTGAAGGTGTAGATGAGAAAGAGAGATTGGGAATGAAGATGCGAATAATATGAAGGACATGGGTCAGTATAAGTAACCAGGAGTGCAACTTCCCTGATTGGGTTTAGAAGACCTCGTATGAGTGTTATTATCTGTGGGAGAAGGAGACATATCCACTGTATCAGGATTTGGTGAATCAAGTTGCACATGAAAACCTCTACGGTCCCAGTTTCTAAGGATGGTTTCCCCCATCTCCTCCCATCTCTCTCTGTATAGTTCTTAACTCTACCATTACCTAAGAACACAAAGTTAAGTCATCCCTCTTTATCTCTCCATGCCATGATTATGAGCTAACACTGAGTACAGCATACGTGAAATACAGCATACGCCAAGTACAGCATACACCAAGTACACCATACACCAAGTACTTCAGAAACTGAGTATTACATCATTCCAAGATCAACTATCCCGCACTCCCAGCCTCTCTGTCATCTCTCATCTCTCATCTTTTGGTGGATCTTGATGTACTCAACTCTCTACATTCCCGTGATTATCAGGTAACAAATGAATTGAGTCTCAGCTCCCTTCACCCCTCCCTCCTAATCCACCACCTCCAGATCGACTACCTCCAAGTACTCTTCTTATCTCAATATATCATGGCACCCAAGTTCATCTCCAAACTCACCGGCTCACAGCCTTCCAGTTTCCACTAATGTGGCATCCACGTGCATTTTCAAACTTGCTGGATCATGGCTCCGAAGTTCACACAATTATGGGCTCCTGGTCTATCTCCAAATCCGCTTGATCATGACCTCCAAGTGCATCTCTGAGTTCACTCAATCATTCCTTGCCAGTTCATCTCTCAAATTGCTCGGTCACTGCTTCCAAGTGTATGTCAGGGTTCACCCAATCTCAGCATCCATGTTCAACTCCAAACTTGGTTGATCATGGCCTCCAAGTACATCACTTGGTTCACACTACCAAGGCCTCCAAGTGGATTCTGGAGTTCATTCAATTGGGGTTTCCAGGTGCTTCCATGAGTACACTCATGTAGCATTTGCAGTCAGAGTGACCGTATGTTTATTCACAGAGTGATTTAGATTGATAATAGATGCCATATGATGATGTAGTGAATCTTGTGCCTGTAGCAAAGATGAGTATGAAAGACAAAATGCCTTGTGGTTATGGAAGCCTAAGAACCACTGCTGTAAGTATATAGCACCAAGTCTCCCACAGCGCATGGCAGTGGTCTCAGCTGCTCTATAATTTGTCTATCCAATAAGTCCAATATTGTAGGATCCTGCCTGCACAGCCAGAACTGCAGGTGCGTTATGAATCACCTGTGAATGCTATTGCAGAGTCTGTGAGCACTTTGTTTGGCTCCAGGGGGGGCTGGGAGCAATTGGAATTACTCAGGAGCACTAGTGAGGTTGACTGTAGTGTCAGGGAGGTTTGCATTCGGCATCAAGACAGTATTATATTTTGCTGATATTCCAGTGCTCTGAGGGTTGGTGCTGATGGCAGAACACGCTGCTACTTGCCTATCTTCGCTTCTTGGCGAGCAGATCACATGTGCCAGGTCGATTATATGGGCATCATGTACAATGCTTACGCTAAGTGTCAATCTGCAGAGGCCAAGCTGGGGTCTCCTATTCTTCTGCTGGACTTGGAATCCCAGCTGAGGAAGTTAGAAGTCTCACTGCAGAAATATCAGGACTACCTAAATGCCAAATCTGCTGGCGACTCCCAGGCTGAAGAGATAACCAAGGACTGGTGCCAGTCTGTCAGTGGGAGACTGCCCCCATATGTGGTATGCAATTTTTCACATGTCGAAGTATACAACCTCTACTGGCCAGATATCCTGTATATTATGTATATTGAAGTGTTTGATCACCTGTTGATCTGGATCAATAGCCCCAAACAATGACATGGCAAAGCCATGGTATATGATAAAATCTGGGCTGGCATTCCTCCATACCCCAAATTCTATCACTATGGCAAGGCCAACTAGCAAATTTCACTCTGGGATGGTGAAGAGATGCGAAATTGCAGTTGAATCATCTACCCAGAGTTTGGTGCTGGATTGCACAAAGCACTTCCCAGGAAGTGAGCAGTCTTCCAGAGTGCAGTGACCTGCTTTGGGACACAGGTCTACTGAAGTGTTGTGTTACAATACCAACCCCACACAACCGAGACTCTCAACTATCTAGTTGATTACATATACCAATTCCATAGAAAGAAGGATATCTTTACCGCCTACATGATGTCTAAGTTTACAGACAACAACTCCCAGGCATGCCCGAACAACCAAAAGAAATAACACTGGGATACACATGTCATTGACAACACAGAAAGGGCGAAACACCGAGAAGGTCTATCCCATGCCCATGAAGACTTACAAAATGCAGAGATTAAAACACACCTACATGTAGTCTACAATTCCACAGTACACAAATGTACCAGCTTCAACTTCATTCAACTTCACCTCATGTGATATTCTTAGTAGTCAATTCTACAATGTGGCCAATTAGTCAATAACAGCACAGAAATTCAGCAAATGAATCATCAAAAGATATCTATGTGACGCGATGACCAGTCAAATGAACCACATTCAGTATGACCAGTAGATTCCCAATGACTACTAGTATGTCCATGTCCTCTGGATGCAGTACTAGTACCTTTGGCAGCTGGCTGAGGAAGGACACTGGACACCCCAAATTTGGGAGGCACTTCAGTTAGATTGACCAGAGGATCAAATTGCTGTCAACAAATACCATAAGCAAGTGTCTATAACAGAAAATTTACCCTGTAGCTTCAACAAGTATTGTGAAAATATGTCACACTGTTGGTTGCAATCCCACAGACGATAGGGCTTCTGTGTCACACACAAGTGTCTTCCAATGTACAACTTTCCAGTCACACAGTACACATATTGATTCTATGGATATGACCTTAGTATATCCACTGCCAATCAGAGGGGCATCAGCATGATGCTGGCCACCAGATTGAACCTACTCTATATTCCAGTCGCCAATGACCAGTCCTTTGGCGGTTGTGATTCCACTGCCCATAAGTTGCATTGCACAGAGGACTAATCCTTTAGCAATGTTGAGCCTCAGAATGACATAGTGTGGGTTCGGGTAGGTTGGCCTCCAAACGGTAGAGTAGGGGATATACGACCAGCACATCTTCCAAGGATACTTCAGCTACTGGATAGCATGTGGAAGCAATGCATTGTTCTTCTGTGGGAGCTCCAGCTTGAGAACCATGGCATTTGTCTTCCTTCCGAAGGGCTACATAGAGTCTCCAGCCAGGATATCCATCGGAAACAGCCCAACCCTGTCATAATGAATATCAAGTGTATATGGATGGCCGAGTACCTGATTTCCATCCCCAGTACCACATACTACTATATCAATAATACTATGCACCAAGTCACCGTCCATCACTTCTAGCCCAAACCGCCAGAAGCTGAACGGGACATGCAGGAAGATGATGATGATATGGTGCCAGAGAAATACAGCTGGAACCAGAATGCCAGTGTTGCTGTTGATAAGAGCGAAGAGGACGAACAATGTAACCAGGAGGAGGATAAAGTAGAGGAGGAGGAGGAGGTGGAGGACGAACTGGAGGATGACAATTATGTGTCGAAGAAGGTACAATCACAATAGGGTGTCAGGTGTTGTACAGCTCTGACTCTCTTGCATTGTATAACTCGATGTATATATATCCTGCCAGAGGTAAGTGGCCTTCAACTCACCCATGATCCATAGCTTGATGTGTAGAAAATACTTGTCCTGAGGCATCAGTCCTGGCTGTCCCATAATCTATAGCTCAATATGCATCAGTAGAAGTGCAAATCCACTATAGACTGCGCTACTTGAACTTCCGCACCTGCATAGCTCAGGGCAAGCTTCCCAATGACCGCTGTGCAATGCATAGCCAATAGTCATCCATTGTTGGTCCTTAGACATCTGCAGGTGTTCCAATGGAAGCATTGATGACCAGTGGGTCAATGAGTGAACTCCGATTGCACTGATCTTGTCCGGTGCGGGCCGGCAGGCTCTGTGCAGTGGCAGAGTGGATATTCTGATATGCGATGATGGACGTACTACCACACCCTCCATGTTCCAATATGCCTCCTTGAATTGGGCCACTACACGTATACAGGATGCTGCAGTGCTAGTCGATGGAGGGAAGATGTCCTACGATTATACAAAGACTGCATGGCAACAACAAGTTGAGCTCTTATTGAATATATTGCATTAGATTATACCACTGGAAGAATGCAGGCTATTATGCAATAGCACACTGGGCATTCAGAAACTACAAGTTGTGTCTACACTAAAGCTATGAATGTTCTGAATGGGCATCATATGCTGCTATCGGCATATTCACCAACTTTCTGCAACAAATATGGCATCATAGTCAATCGAGTACTAGTGGACCTATGACACAGTTTCAAGTAGAGCTATGACACAATGAGTATATAGTTGCAGTACTCTATCTGGATTTTGTTACAATTGCCAGTGCAGATATGGTATGATAGTTGCAGAGTTGCAGCAGTCTATGAGAGCTATGGCACAATTTCTAACAGAGCTATGGTATGATGCTCACAGAGATGCAGTAGTCTAGGAGAGCTATGGCATGATTTCCAGTGGAGCTATGGCACGATGATCATAAATGTCTTGTGGCTGGAAGCGAGCTACTGCATCATAAAATTCACATACAATATACGCTTTCAAACACAGATACAGTACTTTTAGCAGCACATCTAGTCCGCCAGCTAACCTGTACGTCCACACAGCAATACTATATCCCCTTCCTTCGCCAAACCTTAACCCTACACTGCAAACTTAAGTTTACTTCTTTGATCAAATCTACCGACACCATCCTCTCCAATCTTACTGGCAATTCTACCTTAGCTGCTATCCAATGCACTGTAAACTAGTTATCATGGCGCCCATGACCTTGAGTATATGTCATCGCCATACAGATATTGACCATCATTCAGATTCCTCCAGGTTTTACCATGCCTCTAGAGCTACAAATCTTTCCTTCATCATGCCGAGGTTTTCCTTGCATGCTGGGAATGTTGTCTGGTTTGGAATTCTGATTCGTTGAACAGCCGTGCAATTGTGTATTCTGATATCTAGAACGTCATGTCCAATTCAGCCTATGGATGTATATGGCGATTCTGGCATTGTATACATGCTATCCCACATCTCCTGATGCCTTTTAAAAATTGCTGCGATAGTCAGTTATTCAGTTATTGTGCAGCCACCATTGGAAATGTCACTCACCACGGGCATTTATTAAGTTCAATAGCCGGGCTTGTACAGCTTTGCCAGAGGGAATGTAGTGGTGGAGGCCCCACTGGAAAGTAGTCCCCATTAGACAGATGAACTCGGGTGACATTTGCACCAGCAATTGCAAATCTTGGATACCCAGCATTGTGATTACATGAAGAAGACATTGGTAAATGGCTGCGGCGATGTAGCTGCAAACATATGGCTCCATGCAAGTCAGAGGATAGATATCAGCTGTATGCCTGCCAGTGGACATATGATTCCTGCCTCAACACCTGACTTCTCACAGATATATTGTTCATTGTCGAGTTGCCAGTGGACCTTTCCCTTTCTCTTTGTCACTTCCATCTCCAGGAGTTGGTAAATCTCCTTCAGTTTGATGCCAATCTGCAAGACTGCGGTGCTTCGCACAGAATAGTGAAATTCTCTGATCTTTACCTGGTGGCCAACATAAATAACAAATAAAGTCTAGGGGAGTTGCATCGGCCGTGTGTTTGAGTGCTGGATGTTCAGGGAAACTGTGATCAAATTTCCACAATCCATGGGCCACGATCCAGGCCACGGTAGCCACTTCATCTACATCTTCCGGAAAGAAGTTATTGAATAATTACTTCAACCTGACTGTTATGGAAGCTAGTTCCGCAACTTTTCTATTGTGTGGATCCTTGAACTAGTTACTACGGGTCAAATTTTGTCATGGTTTAGTCTTTTTGTCTTTCTGAGAATCAGAAACTGTATTAGTGGCAGCACATGTCTGCTAGGAACTCCAAGGGCTTGAATGGAAGCTCGCAGATAGCATGGCCATTTCAGTACAATCATCGCTTTGCTCGGAACACACAGAATCAGATGCAGGAGTTCATTGGGGAATATCCACCAACAGAGATGACGAGGGGTAGGCCAATGAGTGTCTCAGAGCTGATTTCAATATGCTATTCTTTGGTGGTGGTTGGGCAGTGGTCGACAGCAATCCAGTGGCGGCTTGCACGTTGGGATGTTTTTGAATAGAAGTCAGAAAGTACAAAAGAAGTTCATCATCGGACTCGTCGCAATCATATGAATTATTGGAGAGTTGGTCATCTGTGAGTTCCACACCTGGTGAATTCTATCCCACATTACCACAGCACCCAGGCAACAGGGTATTAGCTTAGCAGCAGCCATGATGAGGACTTGGACAAAAGGCGTGGGGTTTCAGTATACTCATCTTACCTTCCAGAGGAAGGGATTTTTTCCTCTTCCTCCTGATCTGTCTTTTCTTGGAGCGGCCTTGTCAATCCCCTGTTGAGTATGGATATGACAATCGCCTTGCTCCTGGGTCACCAAGTATTTCTTGTTGCCATTTTGGTGCAAATAGATTAGCTAGATTCAAAGAATACCAAACGAAGTAGGAGGAGGAAGGCAGAATGTCCTGCAGAGTGCGCTCATCATGGTGTATGTATCTAGTTGTGGTCCGGACCTTCCACATACATTTGTGATTCACCATCAATTTCTGCTAGACAAAGATTTTAATGTAGATCTCTATAACAGAAATTCTACTATGCCAATACTCAGACCTCTGTAACCTTAATCCTGTTGGATAGTGTTAGCAACGGGTCCAGGTAACCCGCCAGCGGTCCAGGTTTGGACCGGAAAAACAGTTCTGTTCGGTTCCGGAACCTTCCAAAAACCCGACTTGCTGCTTCTTGGCGGTCAATACCCGGCCCTGTAAGCGTCAACCCGCGGGTTTCGCCGGGTTTGGCTAGACCCGTTGGGTCCAATCTCCCGTTTTGCATTTCAGGTTGTTCTATACATGGTCGCATTCAGATATCCTACTGTGAATCGTGAAATATCAACGATGGTACGCCGATGTTGTTTTTGGATGTACTAGCCGCCTTTGTGATCAAAATATGTAGACAAATGCTCCCTGCCCCATCCTGGAAATGAGCGTCAATGGAGCGTTAATGATTTTAGGTCTTGCATCCTGGGTAATCAGAGCGGGCATTGGTTGCAGATAGTCATAACCAAGGTATTGGCCTCCATTGTATGCACAAACAGATACAACACGCTCCGTGCCCCATCATGCAAATGAGCGTCAAATGAACGTCAACAATTTAAGGTCTCCCGTCTTTGGTAATCAAAGTGGCGCAGGATTGCGAACCTCTATTAAGGACGAATTGGCAGCCTCTCTAGGCAGATAAGCAAGCGACGTTCCCGCGTCATCCTCCTGGACAGTAACAACTAATTTCATTTACAATGATGCAAAGAAGTGTTCTTGACTGTTTTACGGTAGAAAAACTATCAGAACATCATATATACACAATAACCGATGCATTGCGCTTTGATTACAAACGATAAAACGCGAAAAATTGTTGACGCCCCGTTGACTCCCATTTTGATGAAGGGGCATGGAGCATGTTGCTCTCTTTTTACTCTATAAAGGCAGCCAATACATTCACTATATATAGGAACGACAATATCGTATTTCAATTACCCGACTTACAAGACCAAGAATCCTTGATGCTCTGTTGACGCTCAATTTCAGAATGGGGCAGGGAGTGTGAGGCTCGCTTTTTGCCTACAAAGTCGGCCAATGCCGCATTTATGAACGATCTCAACCGATCGCCACGCAGATTACCAATGATGCAAGACCAAACAGCGTTGACACTCTGTTGACGCTCATTTTGCCATGGGCGTATCCACAATATGTTATCATTTAATTTGGCCTAATATATAATTAATGGTGTTTTGGCAGCCTTTGTACTGTCTTCATGTCCTTTCTCCTTCATCAATACATTGTTCTTTAATAATACATATAAATATATCTTTTAAAATATACTTTAAAGTGTCAGCTAATTGTAGATAATAATGCACTCAAAAGTCCTGTTCGATTCAATCAATGCTCATGTTCACAGTAAGGTTCGCTCCATTGGCTGCTGTCTTCTGCAACATGGATGTCAGCTGCATTACCACACAGCAGATAGTGTACTAACCAGTGCATGTAGCTTCATCAGTCAGCAAATTTGGATTAAAATCTTTATCCCGCTTGCGATTCTTGGCATATGCATCAGGATTGAAATATCGAGGGCTGGGTAGAGGAGTATGTATATGCACAGATCCGGGTGGCACACCGTTGATTTCGGATGCGTGAGCTCCCTCATTGTTACTGGGTGGAACAAGTGGTGTTTCGGGTGGATGTGGCATTGGTTCTGGTGTCGGCTGTGTGAGTTGCTCAGGTGGAGGTGCACCCGTGCCTTTGCATCTCCAGCGTGTCTGGGGATTCCATGCTGTGCCATTTTGCCATGGAAGGCAGCAGTCCGTCTGATTTTCCCGAAGCATAGCTGAGTGTCTTTCCATCGCCGCCTTCACATTTTCATGCCCAGGACACTCAACTCCACGCAGCTTCACTCCTCGGACGTCTGTGCGAGGTTTCTTGATTAGGAATTGCCTTTCCTCTATCGCGGCACGCTAAAACTCCCCTTTGGCCATTCTAGCCATATCCAAGGCCACGCGCATGTCAGACTTTTCTAGCTGTACCCGACCTCCTTGCCTTGCCATAGTTGGAGCATGTTGAAAACCTACAAGAAATTAGTTGCTGCCTCTACATAAGAGATTCGGCTATTACCTCCACCATATACGCTTCCGTAGCATCCTCTGAGGTTGTTATAGCCTGTTTGGTCCACTCTCGGGGATTCTCATCGCTAAATTTGTCTGCGAAAATCACAGAGCTGATAAATCATGATGTTCGATTTCGCAGACTGGGCAGACAAATGCCTTGGTCGTTCATGGAGGTTTCCCATTACAGGCGGCTATCAATTGGACACGCAGCTCTCTACATACTTCAGCTATATGTTATATCATTAATCGACGGCCGTGTACCTGGATATGACTACACTTACATCCGATCCCACGCTGCATTCTTATTCTTGCTGCTTCCGGGTTGACCGACAATTTTCAACTGTGGGTCCAGGGTCATATTTTCGGTGGCTGCATTTGCAGCGTTGAGGTGGACTAAGTGATCTCTGCGTGGTAGTTGGGTCTCAGCGGGTGGCGTATTGGATGAAGCGCCCGTCGTTCTGCTTGATTCTGTTCCACTCTCACATAGCTGAGGTGTTTCTGGAGACATGATTTGCTGCTGTGGAAGTGAAGAGATGATGATAATGAAACAAAGTGGGAAGTCCTGAGGAAGAAGATAACGAAAGAAGTGGGAAGTCCTGAGGAATATACACTTAGCTTCAGGTCAAAATGGCATGCGGAACAGCCAACTTGCCCGTTCTACACAAGATGAATCATGTTGCGCATAGCTGCCCGTTACACGGGTTACCAACTGTCCTGCGATTTGCCCCTAGTCGGTCCGATGTTGTGTTGTGTCTACAAAGATAAATCATCGTGAATGACCGCCATAATCTCATCTTGGTGAGATACAAGCAGTACATTCTTTGACGGAAAGAACGTCTGCTGATGTCTGTCGAAATAAATCCCTTGAATGTTACATGAAACAGACATTAAACATCTTGTCATGACGTACGGATTGCCTTGCTATTCCATATGAAGTGACGGTCAAAACGCAGATTTTGCTTTGTTCCAGTCGATTAAGCATACCAACCTTGACATACAAGAGGCAGCTCGCCTCCATTGGTCCATATCTTGCAACATCCAACATCTCGTCCATCAACAAAGTTAACACACAATACAATTGTCAATGCTCTGAAAAAGGATCTTTCGCCAATACTGGCAGGCAACTACGGCAAATCGACAAAGCGCTCCACATGACGACGTCATCAACCGATTAAAGGCAAGAGCGGCTTGGAAGCAGAATGTGTCTGAGCCCTTGGAGCATTGTGTAGCTTGCCATCCAAAACAAAACCTCTGGTGACAAAACAACGAGAAACTCACTTCCTTACGAACGAAGAGAAGGAGAAATGGATCGAGGATGATGTCGAAAGACAGACCGTTGTGTCACGAAAGCGAGTCGAAGATGCAGAGACGACAATGAAATTGGAGCAGGATGATATGGGAAATGCTGAACAGGCGGGATTGACAACCACCAAGCCTGAAACAACTATTGAGGAGATGTTGAACGCCATCGGAGATAGTCTGAACAATCTTGCAAGTTCCAACAATGGAGAGGATGGGGAGGATGAGGATGATGATGAAGAAGATTCTGCAGGGAGCAAGCTTAGCAAAGATGACGAACCAGGCTGGGTGATGGGCACAATCTCCAAACCGGTACAGCATCGCATGGAGCATGTTCGGCACATGCAGATAAAGCTTGACGAATTGACGCAACCAGGGTGGGGTGACACAGCAGAATACTTCAGTGAGAGGGATGCGAACATTTAGACGACCGAATTGAAGGTTCCAGCTGTCATTCGACCACGAACAGCAGATCATGCAGCGTCATGGCCGCCAATGACATTTGGTGAGTCTATGAAGACTCTTTACAGCGTCCCTGAAAAATTTGCGAATGCCGCAAGTGACTTCTCGACATGGAAGTAGTCATATGAGGCTAGGTTAGTGGAAACTGCAGCCACATGAACGCATTCCGTCCCTCCCACCTGCCCCCATGCCCGATTGGTCACTGATTCAGATATCAAAGCATGTTGAACCCTTAAGTTTTAACCCCTGCATATCGCGTCCCACGCTAATTGCCATATAGAAATTGGATTCCGACGCAGACATGATGACAGCTGCTCCGTCGCCGGAGGAATGAATAGACAAATTGACATTTATCACGATGTATCAATTTGAAAAGCAATACCTGTACCTATTTTCCTACGGGTCAGCATTTACTTGATTTCAGTGAACAAATTGTAAGACATGATAATTTGTCTATGCATGTGCAATGGTCGGATAGGCAATGCCAATGTTCTAGACTTCGAATCCCATTAAATGACAACCAATGAACGTGATATCATCCTGCCCGTTACTGTTATGTGAGACCATTCAAACTCAATCACAGACGAAACTCACCAACAAAATTCCAGTCAGTGATGTTGTATGAGGCATAGATGCAGCGGTCAAAGCGCAATGCGAAGCTGAATGAATGATGACTGTCATGCTGCATACCATCATGCATCCAACCGCATAAATCTCTGCACAGGCCTGGTGCACATGGTCGAAATGTGGAAAATTGCTTCTGGTAGGTCATGGAAATTGCGGGGAATGTGCTGGATGAGGAAAGGTGAGGAAGTCGGGTTAAATATATCCAAAACTAGTATACAGATTTGTATTGGGTTGATTGCCGGCCGAAAGCCCTCGATCATGATAGGCCAACGTCATTTATCACTCAGATAATGTGTCTACTACTGGATCAGAAATTGAGAGGCTTGGAAGCATTTCGATGCAAATGTTTATACATAGAAACGATTTATTGGCTGCCAATAATGACTATATGCAGTTTTACAGACAATTGTTGAGCATCCACTGAGCGTTAGTATGTCATTAAGTTGAGCATCAACGGAGAGTCAACGATTTTGTTCTTCCACTTTCGGCAAACAATCAGCTGCACAGTCACATCCTTCCAAAGTGATTGTATTGGCTGATTGTATAGGTGAAAAGGATAGTGACACGGTCGTTGACCCATCCTGGAAATGAGCATCAACGTTGCATCAACAATTTTTGATCCTGTGAGTCTGATAATCAAAAAAAGACTTGGTCACTGTGACACATAATCGAAGTATTGGCAGCCTTTAAGGACATTATTCCTAGCGTCTACCTCGCTACTATCGCCTGAAAATGAGCGTCAACGGAGCGTGAACAATTTTTCTTCATGCATCACGGATAATCAAACAGCTTTGCTACGACATTAAGCTATAATCAAAGTTTTGGCCGCCGTTATGGGTAAGATTCGCAGCGATGAGATCACTACCACCTCCTAGAACTGAGTGTCAACGGAGCAAGAACGATTTTTGGTCTTACATCGTGTACGCTCCAAGCGCTGTGCATCGGCATTAACCCATACTCAATGACTCGGCCACCTCTATGGGCCAATATCCTAGTGACGATATCGGTACCAACTTCTAAAATTGAGTGTCAACGATTTTTGGTCCTACATCTTGCACAATCTAAGGGCTACCGAAAGGCGTGGACCCATACTCGACTCATCCGCTGCATTCATGGGCAGCAATGCTAGTCACGATATCGCTACCACCTACTAAAAAAGATCGTCAACGCAGTGTCAACAATTCTTGGTCTTGCATCATGGACACTCAAAGCGCTGTGCATTGCTGTTGAGCCATAATGAATGCATCAGCCGCCTCTATGGGCCAAAATGCTACTGACGATTTCGCTACAACCTCCTAAGAATGAGCGACAATTGAGCGTCGACAATTTTTCATCATGCATCTTGGATAACCTAAGGGCTATGGAATGACGTTATTCCATAATCTACTTATCAGCTGCCTTCACAGGCAAAATTGCTACATACGATGTCACATCCACCTCCTACAATCAAGTGCCCACCAAGGGTCAACAATTTTTGTGGAGGCTCAATAAGGTACACAGCAATGTACTGCATTGCGTTGTTACTGAATTGAGTCTTACGCGGTCAGTCTTTTCAATGTGTTCTTCTATACAACTTCACAAATATGCATGCAATGTCTCGCAGATCTGATTGTATTGCTTGAGGCTGTAGAGTCAATATTTCCGAACCCGCGGTCTGCTTTACTTTGTCGTTAGTTTCAGCAGTCTTTCGTGTCGGATTGGCCAGCTTGCTGATTCCTACCGCCATGTCGGATTCAAAACCTTTGAAAACCACATTGCTTGAGATTATAATCTCTTCTAAAAATGAATATGTCTTTATTTGTAATTTGAGCGACCTTACTTTACAAATCATCTTCGAAACTTGGTGGGCTTCAATGAATGTAGGCTCCAAACGGCTTATTGCTTGGAATGATTCTAGACATGCGCCTTCATGGCGATTCTATTTGCACTGCGGGATTGAGGAGACCGGCATCCCTGGCATCATATGTATCATTTGTAATCAAGTTCTTCGCCATCCATCAGAGCATAGAACCAGCTCAATGAGGAAACACTTGCTGGCAAAAGCTCAAATCGCAAAGTTAAAAAAAATAACAGAGTCAGCAGTTACTGAATTGACTAGTTCAGCAGTTAATGAAACAGCTTTGGCCATCCTGAGGAGGCAAGGAATTCCAGGAATCACAATAGTAAGTTCACAGTGGAAGATCATATTTGACATCCAGGTTGATCCATATTGTCCCAAATGACAGAAAAACTGTTCCAAACTGGCAGCTAAGCACTTTGAAACTTCTGAATGTCACCAAGACACGTGGAATCGCTACCTCATGTTAGTATTTGTTTCAGCTCATATTCCCTGAAACTCTATATCCAATCTGGAGCTACGACGGTCATATAAGGCATTATGCGATGACCTAGTGCTGCAGTCTGCTACGACCCTTAGCAACATTTGCCAGAGGGAATCTGCACTGACCGTAGATGCAATTAGGAAGTAATTTCTGTGACGAAATAAAGTTACTATAGCTTTGGACGAGTGGACATCGCCGAACAAACTTGTGATGGCCTCAGTGATTGCGTAATATATGGATCGAAATTGGGCATTGCGTGAATTTCAACTCGCTTTCGATCAGGTTGATCGCCTGTTCTTTTCCCATTGGAAATGCTCATGAAGGATGATAGGTCAAGGGCCAACATACTGGAGCTAGGTTAGCTGTGCATTTGAAGGATGTGCTTGATCGGTTTGAGCTTACTGATGGCCATTTGCTTGGTATTACAACCAATAATGCTTTCACTAAATACTCAATGACACGCAAGCTAGAATCAACACTCGAGGCCTCTGCAATCCAGTTGCCTGCTTTGAGGAAGCACCATCAGCAAAAAACATTTCCGTCCGGGCGTAATGGCTCCGTCAGAGTGGACGCGCTCCGTCAGAGCCGTCAGAGACACCTCGGTGGTGGATTATTCCGCGCCCGGTGTCAACACCACGCGTCGCGTTACATATCGCCCTCCGATGGCCATTTCACTGTTTCTTCTCGCACTCCCGGTCTCCTATATTAAACAAACACTCTGGCGTTGTGGCCAACTGTGACCATACGTCGGAATGGGTTCATTGGGTACACGCTTGCATTGGGATTGCAATGCAATGGGTGACGCTGCGAAAATCTCTCCTCGCGTTCCTTCTACATTTAGCTCGAGGAGCGTAGGAAGGTGAGCAGATATGATACTAGCCGGCCATGAAAATCCACGCAATTGCGTGGATCTCGGACAGAGCGAGTGAGACCAAAAGTTGGGAAAGATAGAGTGTCAATTTGCATTGTATGATAAGAGGAGATGGAAATGAGATGATGTCTATCTACTCCAGGGTCTGCCGAATATATACTCCCCGTCACTCTGTCCACCTCCATTACCCCTGGATCTCCGTACAACCGCCGTCGCTCATTGGAGATGTACTTGATCGAGCGTGTTTGAGATGCACTTGGAGACGGAGATCGAATGAACTCAGAGATGCACTTGGAGGCCGAGATCGAGTGAACTCAGATGATGCACTTGGAGGCCGTGATCGATCGAGTTGGGAGATGCACTCTGAGGCTGTGACCGAGCGAGTTTGGAGATGCACTTGAAGGCTATGATCGAGCGAGATTGCAGGAGTACTTGGAGGCGGTCGATTTGGAGGGAGGTGCGATGGCAGCTGAGACTCTATTGATCAGTTAACTTGTAATTGGATGAGAAACTGGCTGGGAGCGGGAGACTGTCGATCTTGGGATGATGCTGTACTTGGTGTATGCTGTACTCAGTGTTAACTCATGATTATGGCATGGGGAGATAGAGAGGGATGACTTGAATTCGTGTTCTTAGGTGATGGTAGAGTTGAGCACAAGAAAGTGAGAGATCAGGGGAAATCATCATGAGAAACTGGGACTTGGAGAATTTCATGTGTGAGTCAATTGACCATCCCCGATACGGCAGGTATGAGTCCCAATCCGGCGCAAACTAACACCGATACGAGGTCGTTCCGACCCAATCGGGCAAGTCGTGCCCCGGATTTCTCATATCCGCTCGTATCCTCCATATCATTCTCATCTACGTTCCCCATCTCTCTCTTTCTCGTCCACAACTCAACCATCATCGCAGAACACAAAGTTATGTCATCCCTCTCTATCTCTGCATGACATCATCATGATTTGACACCGAGTACAGCATACACCGAGTACAGCATCCACCCTAGATTCTTTGTCTTCCCTTCATTCTCATGATTACGAGTTGACCCCTGAATGTAGCTTCAGCTTCCGGCTTACCTCCCTACACGATCAACCGCCATCAGCCAGCTCTCCATGAGAGCTCCAAGGTGAAGTCACATTGTCACATTCCCACGGTTGCGAGGTAACAAACCGATGAATCGAGTCTCAGCACAGGGCACGCCGTCCATCGACCGCCTCCAAGTACTCGTCCAATCTCACTTGATCACGGCCTCCATGTGCATCTCCAAACTCGCTCGATCACAGCCTCCAAGAGTATCTCCAAACCCACTCGATCACAGCCTCCAAGTGCATCTCCAAACTCGCTCAATCACAGCCACCTAGTGTATCTCCAAACTCGCTCGATTACGGCCTCCAAGTTTGCACCATCACGGCCTCCAAGTGCATCTCTGAGTTCACTCGATCCTGGCCTCCAAGTGCATCTCTGAGTTTACTCGATCTCGGCCTCCAAGTGTATATCTCAACTCGCTCCGTCACGGCCTCCAAGTACATCATTACTGAGCGAAGGCAGGTGTATGGAGATTCAGGGGTAACAGAGGTGTAGATAGGTAGCTATATAGATACATAGATCCATAGATGAGAATACGAACTGAATGCATAAGTTTTGAAAATCGTTCAATGATAAGTTGAAGCTATGATTTCAACGTGCGCCAGCAGCATTCCCAAAGAAGCGGCGGCCGGAGAAAGACATAAACTTCGCCAGGCGTTGTGTACACAGCTTCAGCATAACGGCAGCCACTGCAAAGAGTGTAACACATGTGTCGTTCTGATGGTGCGTATACGTCACCACAGTATAAAGGAGGTATGTGTGCAACGCGACCCATCTCCTTGGCGACGGGTAGCATGTAATTCTCCATCAGAGAGTACAATGTTCAGTCAGAGCCGTCAGAGCCGTCCGGAACACCCGGGTGTTTCTGACGGAAACTAGCGTCATTGCTGATGACATACCTTGCATAGCGCCCATCTTACAGCTAGCTTTCGGTGCGTTCATGAGCACTCTCGGTGTAAACAGCCGCACCAAGTCTTGGGAAGCCCATGAGCTTGATCAGCAATTTGGGGAGAATGTATGCATAGACATTTGAAATTGTCAAAGACTTCCAATAGAGGGCAACACTAGAATCAATCAGGTGTCGGCTATGAAACCAGGTTTACCAAAGATAATTGAGAAAATACGTATTTCATGATATTTTAAAAGTCCTGAAATTGACCGTCATATAGCACAGAATGCTTGCGGTATTGATCACGCTGACACCTTGTCGTCGATACGATTTCATTGACTGTTAACGAGCCAAGGTTCGCATAATGGTCCTACGGATTAATGATCTGAAGACACAGTGGAACTCTACGCTGGAGTTGCTCATGCGCGCCTACTGATTATGGGAATCGACATTTGTGTGGCTCCAAAATCCAAAATACACTGCTCACCAGCCACTTTTCACAACTCAAGATGAGTGGACTATTGTGAAGTATGTCATGGAAGTATTGAGGCCATTTCGATATTGGACACTTTGGATGTTGAAGAGGCATACAGTCACATAGCTTCACACAATCACAGTGTACAATGACATGTTCGATCATCTGGACGGCGTGATTCGAGCTTTTGCTAAGAAGACCACTGCAAGCAAGGAAGACTTGTTCTCCGCTGTGAAGTTAGATTGACGGAAGCTGTCCAGTTACTACGCTGAAGTCACTCCAACAACGTGCATGCTTCTCATTTCTGCACATATCCTCGATCCTTTTCGGAATTTGCGATCGTGTAGAAAGTGGGACATGGGAATGGATATTAATCCTGACGACAAGACATCGTATACTACCCAACACAAACAGGCCTCACTAATGTGTGAGGAGACAGTATACGGTGCCAAACTTCGACGTGTGTCAGTCAATATGCACGAAAGGGTACCGAGCAGCACTCTCATCCCTTCTGCAATGGCTTCAGGATCCTGTGAATCATCCTTTGATCCATATGATTTGTCCATTAATGATGAAGGATACTTAACGCCTAACAATGTGGCTGAGACAACACCCGGACAAAGTGATCACGCAGCACTTCTTTCGACAGCTGCCTGGCTTCATTTGTATTCGCCTCCTGAAGCACCAAAGAACCGGGGGCAAATCAATCCAAATATCAATGATTACCACTCCGACCAAAGGGAGATTAGTAGTACATTTTGGTTACAGCACTTAGCCGACTGGTTGTGTCAACAGGAGGAAACACACACGAGGTACGCCAATCTCTCCTAAGTGGCGCGCGACATATTCTGTATCATACCACATGTTGGCGGAGTGGAGGACAGTATTTCCTATGGCCGAGATGTTATCGGCAGGAGGCAGTCAAGAACCACAGGCGAGATCATTCACGAAAAAGCCATTGGAAGGCAGTTTGCTTGAGCCAACGACAGGATTTTGGCAGGCACCGACCCAGAATTGGATACAACGAACACAGAAAACGACTCGGAAATGAAGAAAGAAGCGGAAGAAAGGACATTGCACAGAATGGCCAAGGTTGACGACTTTTTGGAGATGTGGCAGGGCAGCAAAAACCTATGTGCTACCCAGAAGGAATCTCGCGCTCAAAACAACCAGGTGACCGCAGTGGGATAAATCTCGGACACAAGAGAGATCATCAAAGCATTGTGGTCACTCTTTCAACATGATGGTGTGGCTGCATTTAAATTGTTAGAAATATCTCCCTTGCCACCACCTTTGTCTGCAAAGAACCTCCCTGGAGGACAACCTCAAATATTGAATGTCCGCCGAATTCGAAGAATCAACTGTCATCCAGTCGAAAGTGATGTAGATCGCGCCCCTGAAAGAATTCAAGACACCAAATATCGGCTTAACTGGAATGGGGACTTAGATAATCCAAATAATAGCGAAGATGATTGCGCGGCGGATATTGAATGGGATATAGAGCAACACAATAGCATCGAGGATCTGCAATGCTTAGAGCAGCGGGATGTCAGTGCCGCTCCAGATATTGCCAGATTGATTTGGCTGACACGGAAGTCAATGAGACAGGCTGAAATGGTGTTGATGACCGTCAATGCAATCAAAACAAGAAGGCATAAGGGAGTAAGGACAAAGTAAGACAGAATGCGTCAATGTTTCACCAGCTTCTTTATTTATCTTGACCGAGAGTTTTAGTTAGAGATATATCATGGGTGAATGGTTAGCAGTAGCTTATGAATACTGGTTGATAAACAGATGTATAGCTGGTGAAATGAAGCTTTGGACAAGATACATGAATTTTAATCGTCTGAGAGCGAAAAGTGCAAGAATGTTACTGCGCTCGGCTTTGGCACAGGGCCAAGTCTCAATCTGTGCAAAAGACTACCAAGAAGTTCAAATCATGATGAAAACTATTATCGATGGCAGCAGATGTTGAATGGACCATACATTCAAATTAGCGTCAACGGAGCGTCAACGATTTGTGGTTGTGTAAGTACTGTTATTACACAGTGATTTGGTCGCTGTTATGCATAACCAATGTATTGGCAGCTTTCGTAGTCAAAAGAGACATCAACATGGTCACCACCCCATTCGGGCAATCTGCGTCAATGGAGTGTCAACAATTAGTGGTTTTGTCAGTATGGTACTTACACAGTGATTTGGTCGCTGTTATGCATCACTGATGTATTGGCAGCTGTTCTAGGCAAAAGAGACAGCAACACTGTCAACGCCCCATTCTAAGAATGAGTGTCAACAGAGCGTCAACGATTTGTGGTTTTCTAAGTACGGTAATTACACAGTGATTTTGTCGCTGTTATGCATAACCGATACATTGGCAGCTCTTATAGCCAAATGAAACAGCAACACGGTGACCACCCCATTCTGAAAATGAGCGTCTCCGGAGCTTAAACGATTGTTAGCTTCGCATCTTGGATAATTTATGTTCTGATTGATTTCAGACATCCATTTATCAGATATTGGCTGCCTTGACTAGGAAACACTTCAGTGACATGCTCGCTGCCGCATCCTGAGAATGAGCATGCATGGAGCGTCAACAATTCTCAGCTTCGCATCTTGGGTACTTTATGTTCCGATTGGTTATAGACATCCATTCATCAAATTTTGGCAACCTTTACTGGGATAAACAACAGCGACATGCTCCCTGCCACATCCTGAAAATGAGCGTCAACGGAGTGTCAACAGTTTCAGTTGTTGCATATTTGGTAATCAAGGCATTGCGCTGATCTTCGCGTTCATAACGGAATTATTGACTGCCCTGATCGGCAAAAATACAATTTATCAAAGGTAAAACACCGATTCCAAATCAATTGATATTGCAAGCTGTAAAGCATGCAAAATCATGTCTTTGGTTGTTGAAAACTCAATTTTGATAAGATACTATTAACACACTCCAAAAACAAGAGCCTTAATTGAATCTATGGATGGACAGGCTGTGCGACCCGCTGAAAACCTGCCCAATTCGGACGGGTTGGGAGTTTACCATTGAACCATACCCAAATCGCCGGTTTGGGTTTATCGACAACCTGGACCGCCAATTTGGCAACGGTTCGCCTTGGACCTAGATCCAGCCCTGACGTGACGGCCTGGAACCATTGCTAAATGTACTGTTTGATGAAGATCCTGATCTAGGGCGCTATATCCGAAATTCTACTAGGCGAATACTTATATTCCTATAACCTTCATCCTGCTGGATGGAGATTTTTATCTAGAACTGCAGAACTGAAATTCTAATCTCAATAACATTGTTCCTGCTGGATGTAGACATTGATCTACATCTCAGTAAGTTTGTCTGCACTGGACAAAGACTTTAATCCTGATCTCCATAACCTAAATTTTGCTGGGCGATCACTTAGCTCTGTGTAGCTTTGTTCCAGCTAGAGATAGACTTTGATCCAGATCTGCGAAACCCAAATTCCGCTAGATGAGCATGATCTAGATCTCCGTGCACATATCTCCACTGGATAAGCCGCACAGGCCACTTGTCGTGATGCACAAACAACTGGATAACAATAGGATAAGATTGATACTGAAGATATACATTACACAGTGAGCATAAGGAAATCCACATGATGACATCCAAACAACCATAAACCAGTTAATGAAACAAAGCAGCCAACAGAATACCATCCAAATAACCGATACACAGCCCCAAGACACATGATTGGCAGGACAACCAAATAACAATCCACAAAATACCTTCCAATCGATACATGCAGAGGCCCTTGATATGTGACCAGTGGAAAACCAAAACAAGCCCATGGATACCATCCAATAATACAAACCCCAAAGACACATGAACCAATGCAGAAGCGCACAGTCTATACCACTTGCCAGAGGAGGTTCATCAATGAGGTAAATGCTGTTGACTGCAGTCAGCAAAGGATCCAACTAACTGAGACCAGAAGCCTACCTCCATGGGCAATGCACTCGACTGGCAGCATCATAAGGCGGACCGCATTCAAGATATCTTCGTCACAGTTAAGTTTGAGCCTAGTTGAGTTGTCCTTGTCCCACCCAATGAGACCAGTTTCTCCTGGGGTAAGGACTGTGAAAGGCCACAGGATTTATACAATATGCCAATGAATTTTGCACCTGGCCAGAGCAAATGGGCTCACATCTTGCAACATTGGCCCTTCAATAGTAGCATCCAACCTCCAGATATCCTGATTCCTCATACTATCCTCATCATCATGATGGTATCTGACACGATTCGCAATGTTACTTGCATGGTGGTGCCAAATTGGCCAACTTTGGGTCATCCATTTCGCCTGTGGGCTGGGATCATCGAAACCCTGCAACCCACCACCACACTATCCACTCAGGGTGTCTGGCATGGGAGGAGGGCAAACCGCAAGAGGGCACACCAGAGGAGGGCAAACCAGAAGAGGGCAAACCAGAAGAGAGGATACCGGACCAGGGCAAACCGGAAGATGGCAACCAGGATGACATGCAATGGCGGAACAGCTAACCCCATGAGTGGGATCAGCCGCATGAGAAGGATCCGCACTTGGAGTATGATTCGCTGTGGGAGGAAGCTTGTCCTTGGGAGGAGGATCATCAGGTGGTGTAGGATTGTCCATGGGAGTGCAAATGGAAGAGTTAGGATTGAAGGGTTGCAGTTATCCTGAACTTTCCAACTGTCCAGAGGGTTCCGGTTGTCCAAAGGGTCCTGGTGCCCAGAAGGTCCAGATGTAGTTGGTTTCTCAGGGGTTGGGCTGGGGGTGTCATAGGTCCTCTATCTTTTCCACTGGCTCTTTTTGCCCACTTGTCCTAGCTGTGCTATAGTCCCCACCACACTGCATCCTTCGCTCATTAACCATCCGAACCATTGCTACATCTTCCATTTGCATCATACTTACACACACCGCCGATCACCGGTCTCATGGCAATTCCAATGAGAACCTAGTCAGTCACTATCCAGAAGTCTTCTGTCCGAAATAGATTCTGCTTTCTCCTCGCAACTTTCTGGCAATTCAGCATTAAAAATTTGTCTCTGGCGTGCCTCTGGGCTGCATCCTAGTGGGCCATCACATCTGCAGATGGCCTCTGGACTCTGGGCCATGATGATCTGACTTTCATGGTTGGCAGTGTGTGTTGTATTGTTGTCTAGATGGTCAGTTTCATTCCACTGGCTCAATTCCAGATAATGGACGGACAAGTTCAGTTGCAAACTCTTTTTGAGAGCATATGGGGCAACCAGGTGAAGGTTCTGGTGTCATCATCGTTGGCCAGATTGATATTGTCCATGCCGCTTTCATCTGCCCAATCAGAATCTTGTCCTTGACTGGTATTGGCTCCCTTGTCTTGCCCACTGCCCTCTGAATTGTGATTGCCATCATCATTATTGCCATCTTCGGATTAATCATTGTTTCAAAGCACGATTTGTTGTTCCATATCTTCTGGCCACTGGCTATCAAGTATCTCCACCGCCAACCCAACAAGATGCTCTCCACACCTAAGCAAAACCATGTCATAGACCGTTTCCCCAGTTGCTGCCTTGGAGTAGTGTATGGCTACTGCAACATGTCAAGAGCTATGTTGCGACAATGTATTCAAGGCCTCGATCATGTCTATGTTGAACCGTTCAGTCACTTCTGTTGTGGTGACGATTGAGAGTGCCCTGGTGTTGATCCACATTTTGTGGATGAGCTGTCAGTGGGTCTTCAACAATCCTTCATCAACTCTGAGGATGGCTTCAGCCATAGCAGGTGGCTTGCTATACAGACCGCCTCTTCCAAGAGACCTGTCGCACTATACAGTGGACAGGTATATTCCTCTACATGCTAAACAATTCTTAGCTGCTAACTATCCACTATCTCCTGGCAGATGGAGGTAAAATATTCATCCTCCTGGTCTTCGTCGTCCTGTTTGTCGTCGTCCTTGTTGTTGTCATCCTTGTTCTTGTCATTCTTGTTCTTGTCATTCTTATTCTTGTCATCCTTGCTCTTGCCCATCTCTACCACCGGCTGTTTGGGCATCAGCTGCTGCTTCCACTCCTGTACCTGCTCCACATTGCAGTTACAATCATTGGAGATGGTCATTGTCTTCATTCTGTTGGGCATCTGGACATACATTGAGAGACCAGATTCAATGTTGGCCAACCATGGCTTGCTCATTGAGGGCCTGCCAATGTCTGCATTCTCATCACCCGTCTTCAGCTGGTGGCGTCCAGAGTGCTTGCGGTTCTGTTGTCTTGGTTTGACACTCGGTGATGCCACCATATATAGGCTGTGTCAAAGTAACCTGCATTGGTAACACCCGATCTAGCTGTGACCATAAACACCTAGTAAATATAATCAAGTGGACAGGGTGGGATCATTAGCTTTACGATCAGAGAACTGTGGTTTGTGTTTGGAATCCATCTCAGTACGGTCAAATCAGTGACATGGGAACATTAGTTGTCGGTGGTGTGAATTTGGAGTACATGAAGTGAAAGGATGATGGAAGAAATGGGTGTGATGGCTTCAGATAGTCTCTATATATACTACATATCAGCTGCTACTGTGGGCATATAAATAGTAAACTCGATCTAGTAGAATTTCCTATGAACTGTCCAACTTCATTTGTTACACCAGATCTATATCGCCAGTGGAACAATGAACCCCACTGAACTTGGCATCTCTGGAAGGTATGTTGATAAGAAGGGCCAATTCTTTGGTTTCCGCACTGTCGGTAAATGAGAGAAGGTCTTAGGTGATCATTGGGACTTGTGACAGTTGATCGTCATCAACATCCTCTGGACAAAGCGAGGTTTGAGACAGAAGCTGACGTCAGTCTGCCGCACACATGTACCTGCTCCCAGATTTGCTGCTGGTACCCATAGCTACCCAAGGCAAGCCGTTGGTAATCTACACCCGCTAGACCCAAATCATCAACCAGGCTTGCAGTTGATCGTCAAACTTTATGCTGCGAAACTTTATATGCACTGTCAAATATTTTATGCCTGGATGATTCTTTATATGAATTGTCAAACTTTATATGAAGAACAAATACAATGATCAACAAGATGGCTCTTCTTTGGTGAAGTATTCCTGTATTCAACTGGCACGTTCTAACCTCCTGACAGATCTCAAGCACACGATCCATAAGCGCTGAATTAAATACATCATGATTGACCCATTCCTTGGGCTTTCTTTGTGCAGGAACAGGTGACTTGGTAAGTGCAATTCATCCAATAGACTACAAACACCCTCTAACTATTTGGCAGACCTCGAGCTATGCCACCAGTACACAGACCACAGATAAGTGCCCTTGACACACTTGAATGTCCATATCATGAATGCATGAGGATGTTTGTGCGGCAGGGAGACCTTGAATAGCATATGCAAATCAACCATCGGAGTGAGCTGCTGCCACTGGCAGGCCATCGCCAGAGCCACCCACCGCATCGACAACTGTAATCACCGCTTCAGGAGAGACATATAGAGACCCCCGAACCCAATGCCAGTATCCCGGCCCCTGAACTTGAAGAAATTCCACACGAAGCTAACTCCGAGCACAATGGCCTCTACACATGCATTCCACAAACGATTTCTGCAGCCCAGAAATCTGATGAGGTGGAGGCTGACCTCAGGGAGACTCTGATGAACAAGGAAAATCTGGAAAGTGAAGTATATCCCACTGCTAGGAGGATCTTCAGCGACGATTCTGATTACAATGAATTCCAAGATCTCAACAATACGCTGTCACGACCCAGTCCTTGAGCTGCATACTTCAAACAGGCTATCAGATTTCTCAATGTCCACAATCCAAAGTCTCAAATTGATCTCCACCTCAATGAAGATGGATGAAAGATTCCCTAACACTTTTCATACACCTCTCGATGGTTGATGTGCTATCAAGTCTATGTCCTAGATACCCAGCTGTCAAAACAGAGAGATGCCTCCATCTCCACTCCAAACAGTTGGAGGTTTCTCTATTGTTGAGACCCAGTAGAATGTTCATGGTATGTCCATTGCCAATGGCCATATAAAGACCAAATGTTCTACCAACCAACCTGGACCGTACATGTGAAGGGTGATCAAGCGTATTCTGAAATGGGTTCCACACACTAGTGGTCGAAGACACAAAAGAGACTTCCCCCATGGGCAACAATTATTCAACTGATCGGTGGATCGGATGAGATGCAGCTCACGCACTTCACTGGCAACAGGAAAGCCTAGCCGACCTACCTGACCTTTGGGAATATCCAATTCGCTGCGGGGAACAAATACAGGTACATAACATACATTGCACATGCCTTCCATTCAGTGCCGCCCAAATTCAAATGCAACTTTGCATCCAATGATGGATGCCAGTGGGATATGTACCAAGCAGTGCTCTGTGATATCACTGCGAGAGTGTGGGAGCCAGTCACACGATGTCCCAACAAAGGTGCTATCAATTCCAATGTTTCCTGGCCTTATGTCGACAGCCAAATGCACTGTGACTGCCCAATTCTGGCATCTGGGCTAGTGGATCACAAGCAGCATGCCAACCTTATGGGCATCAAGTGCAATGCTTGCCTTATGTGTCAAACTACAAAGGATGAACAAGGGTCACATATTCTTTCACTGGACATGGAAACCCACCTGTGGAAGTAAGTGGTCTTGCAGCAGAAATATCAGGAGTACCAGAATGCCAAACCTGCTAGTGACCATCAGGCTATAAAGTTTGCTGAGGAGTGGATTGAGTGTATCAGTGAAAGGGCGGTCCCATAAATGCTGCGGGATCTTCCACATGTCAATGCATACAACCTCCACCAGCAAGATATCCTACATGACATATACATTGGAATGTTTGATCACTTTATGTCCTGGATCAAGCACGTCCTATTATTCTGCAGGAAAGTGGCATTATTCGATGAGATCTGCGCTGGTATTTGTCCATACCCCAATTTCTATCACTGTGGGAAAAGCTTCCAGCAGAAATCGCAGGGGAGTGGTATGCAGAAGTGAAACTTCAGTCGAATCATCTACCCGGCATTGGCAGCAGCACTGCACACTGCATTGCCCTATCACAGACCAGTCTTCTGGAGAACAGTGATCTACTGACAGTCACAAGTTGAGTGCAGGGTTGCGGTACAATTCCAAACACATACTACCGGAACTCTCCACTATTTAGTGGACTATCCCAAGAAACTGCATGCAACCCAAGACAGTTTTCCCATGTACTGAATATCAAAGGCCACAGACAGTATCACCGATACATGCATGAAAAATCCAAAGATATAACTGAAGGCCGAATATGGCATCGAGGTTGAAGAGAGGGCCAACTGGGGAGATTCTCTTTCGGGTGCCCAAAAGGGGCACCAAACGGCAGATGACAAATAGCACCTATAGGAAGTCTACAATTGAATGTTACACACTCATACCAGCTTTGACTTCATCAAAATTCACCTCCTGCTGCATTATGAGAAATCAATTCACTGCTTTGGATACTGAATCAAATGCAGCACTGAAAGGCAGGAAATAAACCATCCAAAGATATGTATGGGCCATTATTGCTGTTCAAATCACATCTTACGGTATGCACAGCAGATTCTAAACAACTACTTGCACGGCCATGTTCTCCAGTTACGGTGCCTTGCCCTCCTGCTGCTGTCTAAGGATGGCCACTTGACTACCAAAATCCAGGATGCACTTCAGTTATATTCGCCAAAGGATCATTGTGTTGTCAGCAAATGATATCGTGAACAAGTGCCCAGACCAGAGAATGAACCCCTCAGCATCCATGACGATGAGGGACATATCCAAGTCCATGAGCTGCGATCCCCCAGTTGAATGAGCTTTTTTGTGCGAAATGAGCATCTCCCAATATACAACATTTCACTCATCGAATGTACATATCGACACTGTCGATGTAATCCAAGTATACCCACCCCCGATCAAAGGGGCATTGATTGGCTGCATGCCACCTAATTGGACTTACTCAATGACCCGGTGGCCAACTTCCAGTCCTTTGGCAGTTGGGATTCCACTGCCCATATGTTGTGCTGCAGGGACGACCAATTGTTTCACAATGCTGAATATTGGAACGACTTTGTGTGGTTCCGTGTAGATTAGCCTCCAAAAGGTAGTGTAGGGGATTTACAACCAGTACAACATGTGAGGATTCTAATACTACAGGATTGCCTGCAGTAGAAATGCATTGTACTTTTACAGGAACTCCACCTTGAAAATGAAGGTGTTTGTCTGCTTTCAAATGGGCTGCTTAGAGTCTCTGAGAAAGTTTTCCGTCAGAACCAGGCCACTCTTGTCATAGTTAATATCTAGTGTGTATGGGCTGCTGCGCTTCTGATTCGCATCGCCAGTACCAGATAGAACCATGTCCATGATACTGTTGGCCTAGTAATGTTCAATCGTTTTGGGCCTCAACTACCTGAAGCTGATGGCTGTTGGCAGGCAGATAACCATGCTGCTCGGCCTGAGGCACTCCGCAGGACTTGCATTGCCAGTGTTGATGAGGATGAAATATAGAAACATGATGAGAAAGGGAAGAATGAGGAGGACGACTACAATGAAGAGTAGGAGATGAGATGGTCTCCCAAGAGCATCAGGTATCCTACAGTTCCAACCCTCCCGCATTTCATGTGTTCATCTGTATATATCCTGCAAGAGGTAACAGGCCTCTGACTCACCTGTGGTTCATAGCTCAATATGTAGAAAGTACTTCACCAGAGGTATCATTGCTGGCTCTCCCATGATCCAGAGCTTGATATGTAGAAAATACTTATCCAGAGGTATCATTTCCCCGGCTCTGCCATGTTCCATAGCATTACCTGTCAAGAAAATCTGGCCACAGGCATCAGGCCACTCGCTCTTCCATGTCTCATGCAATCCAGCACATTCTCTAGTCATCATGTACAATTGTTATCATACTATCAGCATCCAGGCACAAGCACATAGGTTATTATTGTGCCACAAGTCAAATATGCTATCGATTACCAGCCAATGAACAGCTTCTGTATGAGTTACTCGTTCTGCAAGGTCTATTTTCCCGGTGTGTTGAACATACTTAACTGGAGGCACCAGTTCTGGCTTTGCCGGAATGCCCAGCTCAATATGTAGAAATCATTTGACCAGAGGCATCATCTCTCTGGCTCTCCCACATTCCATTGCATTACATGTCAAGATAAGCTGGCCCCAGGCTTTAGACCTCTGACTCTCCTGTGTCTCATGGAATCTAGTACAATTTCTAGTTATCATGTATAATTGATATAATACTGCCCACATCCACATGCATGTCCATAGGATATTAGAGTGTCACATGCCAAATATGGTATGGATTACCAGCACCAAAACAGTTTCACTATGAGTTACACATCATGTGAGTTCATATTTCACTGTGAAGTGCAATTATCCGAAGTTTCATTTGCATTGGTAATTTAGTAAATTAATAGTAACTTGTATTAACAGTATATTCACTATTGTGAGAGCAGGAATTTACATGATTACTCTGTATTATGTTGATAATAAGTATACAGTTATCTTGAGTAAGCTGGTATGTACAATTAGTAGCAAATTGTACTGATAAACACCATTGTTCAAAAAATCAATAATAGCAACTGTCTAAAAATTCAAACTCTGTACAATCCAGCTCAGGGTAAATTTGTTCCATCAGATCATGAGCTGTGCATCAAATCAAGTAGCTTCATTCAGTTAGCTCTTCCTCCTTTGCATCCTCAAAAGAGCAGTACAAGTCTTCTTCTAGTTACCAGAATGTGATACTCTATTCTTCAACACATGCTTTCCTTCTCTTATGCTTGCAAGCAGTTTCTCTGCATTGGAATTCCAACGGCTTAAATTACCAACAGAGCCACCGCAGTATGCAGAAGTTTCTGCATAGGTGGGTTTCTGCCTGATACACTTAATTCTGTTAACACTTCATTGAAACAGGCTGTGACCCCAGCTCAAGAAACGAAAGTACGTCCATTTAAAAACAGTATGTATTCTCTTTCTCATTTTTACGTGCCTTGAGTAATACCTTGCAAGTTTGCTCAGTTACCGTTTGAATATCTGGACCGGTGAAGTTCTTTTGGGGGCTATGGCTTGTTGTTGTTTATTCATACTGTATGCACACTAATTAGACGATGACAGAACCTATTACCCCCTCCGCCTCCGGGTGAGCTGGCTTGCTGACGGAGCTCCCCCCCCTCCTACCTTTCATCCCCGCTGACAAATGAAATCTACAAGATAGACAATTGAACAGAAAAGAAACAAAAAGATATATACCCACTGCCGCCGCTCCCCACACCTGAGTCAGCCTCTGAGTCCGCTCCATACCCTACCTCCAACCATCTGGGTAGGAACTTCCAGACTTCAGTAGCTGCCAAGATGTCCGTCATGGCTTGATCGCACTCTTCCATGGAATACAGCTCAGAGACCTGCACATGTCGGCATCTGCCTGCTTTCCAGCCTGTCACCTTTCCGACAGCTTTACAGAAGGCAATCTGCTGGTCTCTCCGCCGGCTGCAATGGCGAAAGAGGTGCTCCCGCGTCTTGGCTGCTGTCCCTGCACACTGCCAGCATATATCTTCCTGTCGGTGGCTGAACCATTTTAGGTAGACTCTAGTGGGTGCATGCCCACACTTCAGTCTGTAGAACCTAGTAGCCAGCGACTTCACACTTGTCATCAGGACAGGTCTCTTGGTCCCTGTCTTGCCCTGGAATCTGTAGCTGAAGTGCTTGCTGCACTTGTCAGCCTCCCACTTTGCCTTGCATGTTGACCTTCCTTCAGCGATTCGTCTATCTCTATTCGAGGCAGAGATGAATGGATGCTCTATCGCCATGCTTCCGCTCGCTTCTCGGGCGAGGTTTGCCTAGTGGTCTGCTTCTTCGATTCCGGGGATGCTGGAGTGTCCCTGGACCCAGTGCATCTTGGGTGTGATGCCGCAGGTGAGGAGAGCCTGCACTTTACGATTTATCCGCGTTGCTGATTGCTTCCCTGGGCCCGGCTCTAGGTGTGTCATTCGTCAAATTGAAGCTTGTGAGTCACTGAAGACTGTGACCATTTTCACTGTGTGTCTTTGCTGTCTTTCTCTTCTCTTGACTGTCTCCCAAGCGCAAGTCCAATCGCCCACAGCTCGCCATCAACAACCTCCATACGTCGAGTCCCCAGATAGCTGCGGCAGGCCCTCCATTCATTACAATGCTCGCACTCTGCCGCCACTCCCACTCGGCCATCGTCAGAGTATGATCCGTCTTTCCACCTCATCCAGAATCCCACCACGGCTTTCGCCTCCTTCTCTCTTGCCCAGCGTTGCGCAGCTCTCTTGGCTGTGCTTTTGTCATCCAGTATAATGGTTTTAACTGCTGGTTCTTCGCCTGGGGCCAGCCAGGGGCTATGGCTTTGTTGTTTGTCAGAAAGGAGGGTGATTGCAAAGTGCAGGCTTCTGACGATCCGTATTCAGAGTAGGATAACATGGAAGATGATGGAGCTGCACAAAGTCTGGCACCCTCAGTGGCATCTGCAGGTCAATACTGACCTTGCCACCCCATTGGAAAGTTGTGTGGTAGCTGAACTGAGGCCTCAAGGTCACCAGAGAGAAAAGAAGATGAAGTTGGGTAAAGTTTGTTCTATTAGTTTGTTCACTTGTTTTCCGTTTCTCCAACCCCCGTAAATAAACTCGACGCCGTGTATACTTCTACTGCCGGGTTTATATGGTAGATGTACTCAATAATCTATCGTAGTCTCTGCTGGGCTAAAGCGAGCGGCCATTCTCCATTCCAGAGGATTACCTGACCCGGTGACTTTACGGAGACCAAAGAACGCTCTACAGAGTTTCTAGGGATGGCAAGTGAGATTAATAAGTACTCCCTCTAAAACTTTTTTAACCTACACTTTGCGAAGTAGGGGTGTGGGCAATATCTCCATACAATGAGTAGATAAGTTTCGCTCACCCCCAAAATACGATTACATGCAAAGCCAAACAATCCATGAAGAAATGACTATGAATAAAGGTGCAGACAATGTAAGAAAGAGAACAGAGTTTCTCACTAATACCCTAGCATAGTCCCTAAAACCCACCATACAGGTTTGCATGTATTCAACCGGACGTATAGATCAGCAGAACCCATATCAACATATTTATCCAAGTAAATCAACATCCAAACCCATCGCCCTCATAAAGAGATTAACATTTTCGCGCTTTTGTATGCCAATATCTGGAGGTAAAATCTTGCTCGCCTGGACATTCTCCAGAACGCGATCTCTAACAGCCAAGTCAGTAAGACATATCTACAGCTTAGGGTTACAGTAATACTTCACAGATGCCACTAATGTCTGCTGCTGCTTCATGTTCGCACCAACAGCCATGCTTGCCAGGAATTGCCAAACGTATTGATCATCCACAAACTTTCCGTTGGGTGGAAAGCAGTCATTCCAGTGGCTGTTTAGAGTGTCGAAAAGCCGGTTATAAATCACTTGCCAATCGAGAAGATCATTATCATCCATCTGACCAGACTGCTTGAGGATCTCGGCTCTGGAGAAGAACATGGTTAAGAACTGCAATCCGATCTTGGTCATACTAACTGCTCGTACGTCCACCCGGTCCAACACTATGGCTAGTAACCCTATCACTATTGAAATGGACGCTTCATACATGTAACTAATCAGTGGAGGAAGAACATGATTGGCAAACACTTCAATTTCTTCTCGGTGAGCTGAAAGAAGTTGGGTTTCGCCGGGGTGATAGATTCCATGTTTGACAACATCCAAAACGTCAAGGTGTACGACTATCATTGTGAGAACAGTTACGCGCTGTTCCGGATCGAGGTGGCGGAATATGCGAGGTATTGCCCTCTTCATTTTGGAGAACGAGAGAATTGCTATGAAAGGATGTGTACAATGTGACCTATGGAAAATTAGGGAATTTCAACTCATAATAATCTCATGTTTGAGTCTTACGAAGGATCTATTGGTTCGTTGATTTTTGTTTCTGAGTAAAGCTTGTGAGCTAACTGGTCACGCTTCTTTGACCATTCCGAATGTGCCTCAAGTGGATGTTGTCCAGGCTGCAGGGGCGGGAGTTTTGACCTATCACGCTCATGGATCTCTAACTCTAAAAGTGCATCGTACACACATTCGATGGCTCGGAGTAGTGACTTCCTATCAGCGAGAGATGACTTCGATCCGCCATAATTAGATGGTAGCTGCAGAAAGAATGCGCAAGTTCCTACCTTTTTAGTCTGCTCAACTCCAGTCTCCGATTTCTTAATGTTGAGTATTGGTCTTGGCGTCTTCACGTTGCTGAAGGAGATCTTCCCCAAACTACCCTCCAGAACTAACTGACTGGCCTTAGGTCTTGCTTTCGCTGCAGCGACAGCGCGAGCAACTTGTTGCTCCATACGGTGCAAGTGGTTGTCTTGCCTCCTACCAGCGCGACCTCCGTGACGAAATAAATAAGTTTGCGCAAGTTGACTCAACGGTTGCTGCGGGTTTGAGCGCGCACGAATTGCAGAGTGGACGATATAGTAGAAATCCTCATTGGCATTATCTTCTGCATTATTGATGGAGACAAGCTGCTGGAGCTGTATTCGTTGTATAAAGTTTTTGTCTTGTGGCGTCATCAAACCATTAAAGCGCGCCTGCAATATGTAAGCAGGTTACTTATCTATTCTGTATCTGCAACCGACCAGTTGTGCAATCTTGTGGTTTCTTTTCAGTCGTTTGCTTTCTTCCTCTAAAAATCTCAAGCGGTCTACTTCGGTCATGCTTTGCAAGTGTTGGGCTGGTAAATGCGTAGTCATTCCATACTGATTTCGTCCTTGTGGGGGAATAATGGTTTCATGATCGCGCAGCTGCTGTAGAGTCGATTGAGGAGCAACTATGCGCTCCTTGGTCAATTGCTGCGGATGCTGCGGTGTTTGTTGCTGCATAACTTGCTGCACATGCTGAGAGAGTTTCTGCGCAGGAAATCCACGCAAATCCATAGGCAGAGCGGCAAATTGTGGTAATTGAGCCCCAGGAGACGGTGTATGTCGCAGGATTTGATGCTGAAAGTGATGTGCAACCTGTTGGTTGAGGGGACTTTGAGATTGAAAATTGTGTACGAGGGATGGGGCCGAGGGTTTCTGATTCATGGCCAATATCTGAGCTTCCACCTCCTCTAAACTCATGAATCTTCTCCCTGTTGACAACTGCGCTACGGATGAATGCAAAGGCTCATTATGTGTAGATTCTTGGACAGAGTTTGGCGCTGTCCCCCACAGCGACATATCCGGTACCAGAGCTGGAAGACGAGACGTTTCAGATGCGGTAAGAGCAGCATTGATTTTCAGGGCAGCTGTTGGCTGCCGCTTGGTATTCGACCGTGTATAAACCACCTGTTCTTCATGAATTACATTGGCAACTTTTGCGGTAGCACCCGCAAAGTCGAAGTCTCGGTCTAACGAACATCTTTCTTAGCAAAGACATCGCCAGAGCCGTTGGTATACAATAACTTTACCAGTGTTACCCGTTCCTCCGAAAGTATCATCATTGAAAACATCGTCCGTTTCGTCGAGGGTATCTCCAAGGCCATCATACGTATCCTCAAAGTCGATTCTGCGCAGCGAACGCTCAGTACCAACACTGGTCACAATAGGGAACCACGTTACCCATCGTCATCATTATCAGCTGTCCTCGCCGACAATCCTGTAAAATGGTCTGGGGTTTCCCTATAGCCCGGAGCCTCGTTGGGATGTCCATGCTGCGCAGGATTTCGAGGTGAGTCAAATCCAAAAAATGACATACCCTGTGAAACAAACTAGCTGACAAGATGAGACAGATAGTAGAGAATGGGGACACAGCAGGAGACAAACACAGATGTTGTGTAAAGATAATGTCGGTGATAAAGATCTGAGCGGGTGGCGATATATAAACGAGGGTTAAGTGTCTCCAAAAGGTGGCAGAACGCTAGCTGCGGTGGGGTACAGTCTAGCCACTAATTAATAGCCCGAGAAATGACTCAGAAGTTAGTCACACATGAGCAGGAGATTCAAATGTATAGGAACGTGCCTTCCTGGTTATGAATTGGGCTGGCAGAGCAGAGTATGGTATAATGATTCCGCCAGAATACCCTGTAGTACAAGCCCATATCTCATGTCTGTTGACAAAAGTTGAATATTCAAAGTTGCCCCATTGCCACTAAAGAAATAAACCTTTATCAATGAAGATCTAGAATAGTGGAATAATATCACAGAATATTATTTAATGCAGTTGTGGAATGGGATGTCAGGTGGTGAAATAGAATACAACCCCATATGTCTGGAAAAAGGTATTCTTTGATGTAAATTCTACCATAGGCCATATTGCCTACCGTAAACTCCCGTAATACCAATAGCACTGAATAATTGAAATGACCGCAGAGCCATGTCCTGTAACCTCCGCAATTACACCCATAATATACCGATAGCACAACTGATTTATCAATGTAATTCAACTGTAGCAGATGTATGATATACTGCAATTCACTAATTATTCATCACAATTACTCGTTTGTTTCCTACACCGACATCTTCTTTCGCATGTTTAACATCGACTCTTTTAACTCTGAGATGCTCGCTTGGACAACTCTGACAAGCACACACTGACTCTCATGGCTCTGACCAGCATAAGTTGCTCCCACAACTCTGACATACTCACTTCTAAAGCTCTAACATGTTTGGTCTCATGGCTCTAACATGCTCACTCTCACCTCTCTTACAATCTGGCACTGGTGGAAGCAAGCTGGTAGCATTGGATCCAGACTCGTTGGAAGCATGCTTGATGAGGTGGATGTGGCTTCGCTGGTAGCACAGAACCTTGATTTGATATAAGCTGGGAAGAAGTTATAGATCTGACTTTGCTGGGAGCAAGCTGGTAACGGTGGATTCAGCTTTGCTGGTAGGGGTGAAACTGGATTCCCCGGTAGCAGTAAATCTGCTTTCACTGGGAGTTAGCTGATCGCTGTGGATATAGCTTGATGGGTACCAGAGAATTAGGATTCACTACGAGCTGTCCAGAAGCTTTGCATCTGGCTTTGCTCCCATGACTCTGACATGCTTGGTCTCACCACTCTAACATTTCCACTCTTACCTCTCTGACAATCTGGCTTTGCTGGGAGCAAGCTGGTAGTGTCGGATTTGGCTTCACTGGTAGGGGTGAAACTGGCTTCGCTGGTAGCAGTGAATTGGGATTTGCTGGGTGCAAGCTGGTAGAGGTGGATCCGGCTTTGCAGGAAGAGGTGAGACTGGCTTTGCTGGTAGTGGTGGATCTGGCTTTGCCGGTGGGGGTGAAATCATCTTTACTGGTAGCAGTTGATATGGCTTTGCTAGAAGCAAGCTAATAGTAGTGGATTTCGCTTTGCTGGTAGGGGTGAAAGTGACTTCACTGGTTGCAGTGGATCTCGCTTTGCTGGGAACAAGCTGGTAGCGGTAGATATGGCTTGACTTGAAACAGTGAATCTGCATTGGCTGAAACGAAGTTGGTAAGAGTGGATTGGACCTCATATGTCACAGTAGATCTGGCTTCAAATGAAGCAGTGGGTCTGGCTTTGCATCTGGGAGTGGATCTGGCTTTACTGAGAGATGGCAGGGGTGTGTTATATCCAGCTCATGGAGGAATAATTTAGGAGTAAATTACCTGATGGTGCTGATGGTGATGGTGGTGATGGTGATGGCGGTAATGATGATGGTATTGATAGTGATGGTGGTGATGCTGATGGCAATGATGGTGATGCTGGTGGAGATGACAAATAAAACAAGGGGGTTGATAGAATGAATGCAGTATGAGAAATGTGCGTCATTCTGTAATTCGACATTATATATGGTAACACTCACACACCATTCCCACAACGCTTCCCTCATTGCCAAAGTACATTGTAACTAGTCATAACCTATAGTAAGGAAACAAAATACGGTGGCAACAGGGCAAATGTATCTCTGTTATGGTTGCACCAAAGCTTTTCCTGATGTAATTGTTAGTAATTAATGCTGAAACAAATAGTTTAATTGAAGAACTTTAGGTCATGGGAACAATAGAACACTGGCTATATTCCTATAGTACATAATATTTCAACACCTCTTCAAAATTGTACATCTATTATAGCATACCATTCATACTGGCTGAAAAGTCTGTAACTTCTGATCTAATGGCTTAGTGGCAGTAAGAAGTATTAATGACTCCAGTATGTACCTGCTGTAGTTATTGTAAATAATAACATAGATGTATATATATTGAAATATATATGGATAATACAATGTATAGAAACTTTACAAAAGTTAGTATAAGTAGTATAAACAGCAATAAATATTGAACAGAAAGTAGTATAGCAAATACTTGATGGAAAAAGAAGAAGCATCTAGCAGTTTGAATGAAATAATTTTTCAACAGCCATTTTCAAATGTTATTTTCTACTATTGTTGACTTTTTGACATTTATCTACAAGTATTATAGTTTGAGGTAACAACATATATATCTATCTAGTAGTATCATGATGGTGGAGGATCATCTAGAAATATTCCAATATAGATTGAATATAGGTAGTGTTAGCAACAGTTCCAGGTTACCCGGCATTGGTCCAGGTTGGAACCAACCCGAGGGCCCTGGTCCGGGTCAGGAACTGCAAAGCAACCCAACCTGGGTAAATCGCACTGGGTTGTTCCCCGGACCAGACATAAACCCACTGTTCTTTGGCCAGGTTGAACCCGGACTCCGGTTTGGTATTACCATTCCTGCAGCTTTGCCTCCAATGATGTATTTGAGTTCTGATTGTATCGTGACATGATCAGCATGTAGATTGTGGAGTTTTTGCCGCTCTTTCATTTCCCACTGTCGGATTCGCAATTTGACCAATTGTTGTTGAATTGCTGTGACATAATGCCATATTTTGGGAGAAATTGGCGGGTTTTCGATAGCGACTCAACGAGTATTGGTCGGATCGCAAATCTGACAGCGGGAGGTGAATGAGCGGCCAAAACTGCACAATATACATACTAATCATGTCACAATATGATCAGAACTCCGATACCTAATTGGAGCCAAAATTGTACCCTTGAAATACCGAGTTTTTGGTGGTAAAACTGGCCCAATTGGAACGGTCTGGGTTTTCGTGTGGTAAGACTCATTGCAATGGTTCAGTTCAGGTTCCAACCCTAACCCCGAACTGTTCTAGCGGGTTGGAACCGTTGCTAACACTACATACAGGAGTTAAGTATTTCTAATTACAATAATACATCTGGGAAATGTTATTTAGTTATGGGAAATCTACCATATGCCATATGGCCTACAGTAACATCCCATAACACCGATAACACCAAGTAGTACAAACTAACCCAGAGCCATTATCTGTGACCCCGATAATACACCTGTAATTTACCGATAGCTTAACTGTGATTCACCAATAACACAACTGTATTATTACTGTCATTCAACTGTAGCCCATGTATTATATACTGTAATTCATGGATTATAATATATAGTCATCACAATTACTCATTGATTTGCTACTCTGACAACTTTTGTCAAATCTTTAACATGGAATCTTTTATCCCTAACATGCCCACTTGGTTAACTCTGACAAGTGCACACTCTGACTCTCATGACTCTAACAAGCTTGCTCCAACAACTCTGACATACTCACTCTCACAACTCTGACAAGCTCGCTCCCACAACTCTGTCATGCTTGGTCTTACTGCTCCGACATGCTCACTCTTACCTGTCTGACAATCTGACTTCACTGGGAGCAAGCTGGTAGGGGTGGATCCTGCTTCACTGGTAGGGGTGAATCTGGCTTCGCTGGTAGGGTGGATCCGGCTTCACTGGGAGGGGTGAAACTGGCTTTGCTCGTGACAGTGGATCTGGCTTCGGTGGGAGCAAGCTGGTAGCAGTGGATATGGCTTCGCTGGTAGCAGAGAATCTGGATTCACTATGAGCTGGCATGAAGCTTTGGATCTGGCTTCACTCCCACAACTCTGACATGCTTGGCCTTACCACTCTGACATGCTCACTCTTCCCTCTCTGAGAATCTGACTTCGCTGGGAGCAAGATGGTAGTGGTGGATCCAGCTTTGCTGGTAGGGGTGAAATTGGCTTCGCTAGGAGCAAACCGGTTGCGCTGGATCCGGCTTTGCCAGTAGAGGTGAAACTGGCTTCATTGGTCAGAGTAGATCTGACTTCGCTGGGTGCCAGCTGGTAGCAGTGGATATGGCTTCACTAGTTGCAGAGAATCTGGATTAGCTATAAGCTGGCTAGAAGCTTTGGATCTGACTTCCCTCCCACAACTCTGACATGCTTGGTCTCACTGCTCTGACATGCTCACTCTTACCTCTAACAATCTGGCTTCGCTGAGAGCAAGTTAGTAGCTGGGAATCTGGCTTCCCTGGGAACAAGTTGGTAGCGGTGGATATGGCTTTGCTGGAAACAGTGCATTTGCATTTGCTGAAACAAAGTTGGTAAAAGTGGATATGAATTTGCTTGTCACAGTAGATCTGGAATCGAATGAAGCAGTGGATCTGGCTTCGCTGAGAGTGTGTAGGGATGTGCTACATACAGCTGATAGCGGAATCATCTAAGCGTAAAATAGCCGATGGTGGTGATGGTGATGGTGGTGATGGTGATGATGGTGATGGTGATGATGGTGATGGTGATGGTGGTGATGGTGATGGTGGTGCTGGTGATGGTAGTGATAGTGATGGTGGTGATGGTGGTGATAGTGATGGTGGTGATGGTGATGGCAGTAATGGTGATGGTGGTGGAGATGATGATTGAAAAAAGGGGGTCAATAGAATGCATGCAGTGTGAGAAATTTGTGTCATTCTGTAATTCAACATTACATATGGTAACACTCCCATAGCATTCCCATAACTGTTCTCTGATCGCCAAAGTCCATGGTAGGTAGTCATAACCTAAAGCTCGCAACAATAACTGAGTGGTAACAGGGATATTCTATCTCCATTATGGTTGCACCGAAGCTTTTCCTCACATATTTGAAATACTAAGAAAGTTACATAATATGTTACAATATAAACTAAAGTGATATGAATTCAATAATATAAATAGTTTCAATAGTGTGTCAGATAGTAAATAAGAATGTGAACAATAAAATAAATGATTAAGAATAATTTAAAGGAAAACAATAAACTGTAATTAGTGAAAATTTGTTACTATTGAAGAGTTGCCATCTGTTCATATATTAAGTATTCTCTTGACTAAATTGGGAAAAGGGAAAATCAACTATAGGCTACTCTACGGTCACACACACAGCTCTTAACAAACTTCCAGTGGACCTCTGCGTGATGCGCCGCCTACAGTCATCTATAGTCGATTGATAGAGATGTGCGTGTGGGCCTATGGAGCTATATATGGCTTCAGGCCAGAGCTGGACCTATACTGGGTTCACTGCCTGCAGTCTTCGCTATTATACGGGTACTATACACACTATTGCTGCGAGTCCGTGTGAGAGCCCGCTGGCATACAAGCTTGCTTGATAGCCTGCTCGATAGCCTGCTTGACAGCCTGCTTGATTGCCTGCTTGATTGCCTACTTGAGAGGGCCACGCTTCGAGAGGAGTAGAATTTTCCACAGCAAGCTTTTGGCCGATGGCAAACTCTGAGCTTGTGGAAACTTTGGCTGATAAAATACTCTAAGTCTGTGGAAGCTTTGATGCTAACGTTGATGTAGCCAACCTACTTGTCTTAGTGCTTCTGGTACTATGATCACCATCACCAACACCATCACCATCGCCATGATCACCACGCCATCGTCATGATCGCCACCATCACCATCAGCCCCGGACCAAATGCTCACACATACGCCCACAATCTGTGAGAATTGAGCTGCAGATTCCGCTGGAAAATCTAAGTCGGAGATGTGCTCTCCGCAAGATCCAATCGTCTACCATTCATGCAGAATGCAAGGCTGCAATGATATACACCATGAACATGAGGCGTCGTGAGATCTCGTCGCAGTGGCAGCACTGAGAATGAGGTTCAGACTATAATATTGACCGCCATCACGATTTCGGCCTCGGCCACCCGCCTCCCGCCATCCCCCTCCCGCCCCCCGCCTCCTGGTGCCTGGCCCCTGCAACTCAGGAAATCTCTGGATGGAACACCCAGGAGCATACATGGGAGCATATAGTCAAGTGTGATTGGGAGTGACTTGGCTCTGCAGAGTGTAATTGGGAGCATGCTCAGGAGTGTACTTGAGAGGTTCTTGAGATCTTACTTGGGAGTGAATAGTCAAACAGGCTGGGAGTGTGTTATTGAGTGCAATTGGGAGTGAAGTTGAGAGCGTACTTGGGAGTGTGCTTGAGCGCGTTTTGGGAGCTTACTTGGGAGCGTATAGTCAAGCAGGCTGGGAGTGTGTCATGGAATGCAATTGGGAGTGTAGTTGAGAGCGTCTTAAGAGCTTACTAGGGAGTGTGCAATGAAGTGCATTTAGCAGTTTTGTTGAATGCAGCATGATGTATAATATCGAGCGCACAATTGCATGTGTATCATAGTAATCTATTTAATGTGCAGGTCGATAGGACCTCAAAGTACCACGCGTTAAACTTGTTAAGGATTACAGTCCCAGAAACACCTTCTCTATGAGTTATGTGTCGCGTAATGTCATTTTTCCGGTTGTACAACTAAAAATGCCCAAGTCAATTTGGAAATACTCACTCTTTTTAACACATTGAATTTGTGAACCACCAGGCTATATTTTGTTATAATAATATTTAAGACCTAACTCTATCAGTTTCACTAGTTTGAGAATATTCAATCTTCTTTCATTATCATATATACTTATATCTATTGAATGGATATAAGTGCCAAAAACAATAGTCTTATTTTCTGCACAGTATTTACTGTCTGCTAAATGAAAATTGAAATACAAGACAGCTTCTATCTTGATTGAATTTATTTATGATTATATTGACAACTTTTAACAACTTATTGAATTTGTTATCAATGATTAAATTTATATTTCAACATACTATCATGGTTAGAGTAAACAAAAAGTGAGAACTCTAGGTATACAGTTCAACTTTTCAATAGTACTGGCAACACAAATTCAACTCATGTGATAATATATTATGTCTTAATAGAACTATCAATTTAATAGTTGAATTACTCAAATAGTATATTTCTATTGCAACTTTGTATCATAGCCACTAGAATGCAAATTGCTGAACAGCCCAAATATGTTTGTAGTACAGCAGAATGTGGGTTCTTAAATATTGGCTCCCAAGCTACAAGCAAAAATATCAGATCTGTGAGACATTGCATGCAGATTTGTGACTTTGTATGCAAGGACATATTGAAACGACTGACCGCGTAATACTCGATTTAGGAACAGCACAATGCACTTCATCTCTGTGTAGCTTACTGAGCCTCCACAAAAAGTGTTGAGGTTGCATGGGTGCTCAATGATCCGATGCGGACACGATATCGTCATTTGTATTTTTGCCGTTGAAGGCTGCCAATCTGTTGATCGTCGGTTAGCTGAGTTCCATTGCCCATAGAGTATCCAAGATGGAAGATGAAAAATCGTTGATGCTCCATTGACGCTCTGTTGATGCTCATTCTAGGACATCGTTACGATCTTGTCACAAGCAGTTATGCCTAGAAAGGCAGCCGATAGATTAATTATGGCAAAATGTTGTCGCACAGCCCCTGGATTTTGAAAGATGCAAGGCCTGAACAGATTAATGCTCCGTTGAAGATCATTTTCAGGGCATAGTTACGATATCGTCGATTGGAGTTTTGCCTAGAATGGCGGGCAATAGCTCAATCATGGATTCATGTCATCGCACAGCCCCTTGATTATGCAAGATGCAAGGCCTAAAATTGTTGACACTCCATTGATGCTCATATCTAGGACACAGCAGAGATGTTGTTGCACCCTTTTTTGCCTAGGATAGCGGCCAATACATCCATTGAGGGTTGATGTTGCCGCACAGCCCTTCGATTTTCCGAGATGCAAGGCCAAAAGTTGTTGACGGTTCATTGACACTCATTTTTAGGACATAGTAGTGATGTTGCCACGACGCTGTGTGCCTAGAAAGGCGGCCGATAGTTTGATTATGATGGAATGTCGCCGCGTAGTCGTTTGGAATTTCCAAGATGCAAGGCCATATATCGTTGACACTCCATTGACGCTTGATCTTAGAATGGGGCAACGAGTGTGTCATTTGCTTTTTCGCTATAACGCCAAAAACACATAAAGACTGTAACCATGCAGCCCTTGGATTGCGGATTGTGTAAGACTAAAAATCGTTGACACTCTGTTGACGCACAGATTAATTACAGAAAAACAGCCTTCGTACACCCAATCATTGTATGCAAAGAATCACAGACGCATTACTGACATCCAATATTGCGTTTCTGAGTATTATCATTTCCATCCCGGAGCTGTGTTACCTGTCAATTTCTGATCTACCATTATCTTCATTATCTGAGCGAGGAATGATGTGGCCCTATGGCATTCCTGCGCATTCGGCCAGCACTTTATGGCATGTAGATCATTTTACCAGATTTTGGTAAATATAGCTCGACTTCCTCACCTTTCCTCATCGAGCTCCTTCTCCTTGATTTCCAAGACATACCGTATGCAATTTCAAATATCTCAAACATGTGCTCCAGGTCTGCGGAGAGATTTAGGCAGTTGGATGCATGGATGAATGCAGCATAATGGTCGTCATTCTGACAGATTCGTATTGGGCATGGACAGCTCCTCTTATGACTCAAATGACCTCACTCACTCAAATTTGGTTTGTATATTTTGTCACTAACTTAGCTGTTGGTTTCTCCCTTAACAGTAACCTACGAACCGAAATCGAACAAGTTGGCCATCTTACAATCTGATTTGGATTCTAGAACTTTCGGATTGTGCGTTTGACCGTTGCACATGCGGAGATGAATTATCGTGTCTCACAATTTGGTCACTGGAATCAAGCAAAAGCTGACATGTAGCACAATTGGTAAAAATTTCTTTTTCAGTGAGAGATGACATCAACAATACCAATTTGCCTCTCCATTCCTATGATTACACAGGAGCCGTCACCTTGTCCTTGTCCGAATCTGTTTTCTATATGGGGATTAGATGGAGAGGCTATATGCAGTTGTAAAAGCGTACGAGGTGGACAGGCTTCACATTCTCAATGAGTGATGAATTAGGCATTGCAGCTGGGGCAGGACCGGGTATATTTGTGTTCGACTTCGGCTTCTCAGGACATAGCCTAACATGACTACTTCCTCGTCGAGAGGTCCCGTGCGACATTTGCGATATTCTGGGGAGAATGTCAAGAAAATCCGTAACCTCTCCAAACGTTGTCGGTGCAGGTGCCACTGCATCATTATCCGTTTGCAGTTGAACGACTGCTGGAACCCTCAATTTGGATGTGCCGTACTTCTGCTCTTTTTCACGGAATGAATCGGCTGTGTCCTCCCATCCCTGTCATGTCAATTCATCAAGCTTCATCTGCTTCGGCCAAACCTTTCTATGTGCTGCTGCACCGTTTTGGTGATTGTGCCCATCACCCAGCCGGGTTCATCATCTTCGCCCAGGTGGCCCTGCTCTATCTGTTCATCAACCTCATTATCCCCAACCTCCCCACCATCGGAACCTGCAAGATCACTCAGACTGTCTCTGACAACAACCATCATTTCTTGACATGTCTTTCATGGCTCTCAGTTCGTCAATCCTGCGTTTTCAGGTTTCCTTGTATCGTTCTGGGCTTGCTGAACCGCTGCCTCTGCATCTTCAACTCGCTTTCTTGCCCCAGTGGGCTCTCTCTCAACATAATCCTGCATGAATTTTGCTTTCTCTTTGATGACTAAGTAGTGCATTTCACATTGTTCCTCAGCCCCACGCTTCTTGTTGGATCGCAAGCTGCGCAATGCCCCAAGGGCTTGGCCTCTCTCTGCTTCCAAGCCGCTCTTGCCTTCATTTGCTTGATGATGTTGTTGCGTGGACCACTGTGTTGATTTGCCATATTTGCCCGCCGCAAGTGGCGAAAAGTCCAGTTTCCGAGCATAGACCATTGTAGTTTGGGTTGACTTTGTTATTGGGCGAGACGTTGGATGTTGCAAGATATGGACAATATGGAGGCAAGCTGCATCTTTTATGTCAAGGTTGGTACGATGTCTCATCTTGAACAAAGCAAAATGTCCATTTTGACATACAATACAATAGGAATAGTTAAGCTAAGCGTACAACATGACGTGATTACTAGCTTCAGGTTCAGGTAATATCCTTGGGATTCCTTGAGACGAACATCAGCTGACAACGTTTCCCTTGAACAATGTGCTATTTATGTCTCACAATCATGCAATTTCATCTGTCATTAGCGTTGGCAACGGGTCCGGGTAACACGCCAGCGGTCTGGGTTTGGACCAGCAGAATGGTTCAGTTCGATTCCAGAACCATCCAAAAACCCGACCCTCTGCTTCATGGCGGTCAAAACCCGGCCCCGTATCCGTCACCCCGCAGGTTTTGCCAGGCTTGGCTAGACCGGTCGAGTCCAATCACCAGATCTGCGTTTCGGGTTTTCCTATTTAGGGTCGCATTCAGCTATCATACTGTTAATTGCAAAATATTGACTATGGTACTGCACTGTCATTTTAATATGTATTGACAACCTTTATATAGCAAACAAGTAGAGAGACGCTCCCTGCCCCATCCTGAAAATGAGCGTCAATGGACCATCAACAATTGATGGTCTTGCATCCAGGGTAATCTGAGCGGCACTTGATCCCATGTATCCATAAACAAGTGATCAGCAGCCTTTACGAGGAAATAAGCAAATGATATTCCCGCAATAGCCTCCTGAACAGTAACAACTTATTTCATTTTGAAAGATGCAACTAAGTGTTCAGGAGCATTTTAAACTACAAAAACAACCAAAACTGAGTGTATGGACTTTAACAGCCACAGCGCGCTTCGATAAACCATGATAGAAGGCCCAACATCATCGACACTCCGTTGATGCACATTTTCTTGATCGGGCAGGGAGCGTGTCGCTTTCTTCTTTGCCAATTAAGGATGGCAACACTTCCATTATGTGTAATCTCTACCAAATCGTGTTTTTTGGACCCAACATATAGGACCAAACATTGTTGATACTCCGTTGACACTCATTTTCAAGATGGGACACCGAGCGTCTCGCTCTTGTTTTTGCGTATAAAGGTTGTCAATCCTGTTGTTATGTATAACCACTACAAAATTACTTCTTAATTACCAGATTAACAAAACCTGAAATCGTTGACACTCTGTTGATGGTCATTTTCAAGATGCGGCAGAGAGAGTGTTGCTTTCGTATTTGCCTATGAAGGGTGGCAACACTTCCATTATGTGAACTCCCTGCGAAATCGCGTGTTTATTACCTGACTTACATCACCCAAAATCGTTGACGCTCCGTTGACGCTCATTTTCAAGATGGGGCAGGGAGCATTTCGCTTTCTTTTTTGCCTCTAAATGTTGTCAATACTGTTGTGATGTATAAAAACTACAAAATTACTTCGTAATTACCAGATAAACAAGACCTACAATCGTTGAAGCTCTGTTGACTCTCATTTTCAAGATGGGGCAGGGAGCATGTTGCTGTATTTTTTGCCTATAGAGGATGGCAACACTTCCGTTATGTATAATCACTACTGAATTGTGTGTTTATTACCCAACGTACAGAATCAAAAATCGTTGATGGTCCATTGAGGCTCATTTTGAAGATGGGACACGGAGCGTCTTGCTTTCTTTTTTTGTGTATCCAGGTTGTCAATACTGTGGTTATGTATAACCACTACAAAATTACTTCTCAACTAAAAGACTAACAAGACCAAAAATCGTTGAAGCTCTGTTGGCGCTCATTTTCAAGATGGGGCAGGGAGTGTCTCGCTTTTTTTTTTGCGTCTAAAGGTTTTCAATGCTGTTGTTATGTATAACCACTACAAAATTACTTCATATTAACCAGACTAACAAGACCTAAAATCGTTGATGCTCTGGTGACGCTCATTTTCAAGATGGGGCAGGGAGCTTGTTGCTTTCTCTTTTGCCTATAAAGGGTGGCAACACTTCCATTATGTGTATTCACTACCAAATCACATTTTTATTACTCGACTTACAGGACCTGAAATCGTTGACGCTCCGTTTACGGTCATTTGGCATGGGCGTAACCGCAAAATGGAAGTATTCACTTTGCCTTACTATATCAGAATTGATCTTGTGGCAGCCATTCTGTGCGGTTCATGTACATTCTCCTCTCTAACTACATTGTTTCTTAATGATGCATATAAATATACCCTTTACATTATACTTTAAATTGTCCGCAAATTGTAGATAATGATAATACTCAAAAATCCCGTTCCCTTCGGTCAACTCTCATCTTTGCTGTCATCTTCACCCAACAGGCTGCTGTCATCTACAAAATCGCTGTCAGGTGCATTACCACGCAGCTGATAGTATACTAACCTGTGGATGAATCCTCATTAGTCGGAAAATCTGTAATGAAATCTTTATCATGGATGTGATCATTGGCATATGGATCAAGATTGAAAATCGAGCGCTAGGAAGCGGAGTATGTATATACACACATCCGGGAAGCACACCTTCTGTTTGGAAGCTTTGAGTTCTCGCACAGTCATCGAGTGGTGCAGGTGGTGTTCCGGGCCTCGGTGGCACTGGTCGCAGTGGAGGTGCACGCGTTCCTTGGTGCCAGCACTGAGTCTGTGGATTCTTTCGTGTGCGATTTTGGCAAGAAGGACAGCCATCCATTTCATTGTCCCGAACCATTGCCCGGTGTCTTTCTATCGGCGCCTTAACCTTAATATACCCGGGAAACACAACACCCCACTGCTTCCCTTCTCGAACTTTGGCCGGTGGTTTCTTGATTAGTTTTTGCATTTCCTCACTTGCAGCGCGCGAAAACCCTTCTGTAGCCATTTTGGCCATATTCAAGGCAAGACACATGTCGGACTGTTCGAGCTGTACCCGATCTGCTTGTCTTGCCATAGTAGCTGAGATGTCGAAAACCTACAAGAAAGAAGTTGCTGCATCTAGAGTGAGAATCGGTTGTTACCCCAACCCTATACGACTCCATAGCTGCCTCTAAGGTCTTCATTGCCTGTTTCGTCCATTCGCAGGGAACTTTATCACCAAATTCGTTGGTGAAAATCCTAGAACTGACATCATCGTGATGTTCAATATTGCGGACCGAGCGGAGAAATACCGTGGTCGACCATCGATGTTTCTCGTTACAGGCGGCGAGGCATCGTCTCATAGCTCTCTCCGTATCCCAGCTGTGCATTATACTGTTTGTTGACCTTCGTCTAGTTCGATATGGATTCACTCACCTCTGATTGCATGCTGCTTCTTATACCTGCTGCTTCCAGTTGTATGTACTATTCATAAATCCGCATCGTGGGTCATAGTTTTGGTGGCTAAAATTGCAGCGTCGCGGTGAACTATCTTGTGTCAGTATTGCTGCTGTGTCTCAACGGGTGGCGCAGTGTTTGAAGCGCCTGTCATTCGGCTCGATTCGGCTTCATTCGCACCAGGTTCAAGCATTTCTGGAGGCATCACTTGCTGTTGTGGAATGGTGAGGAAGATGATCATGAAAAGAAGTGGGAAGTCCTAAAGATTATGTAGTTAGCTCCAAGTCAAAATGGAACAAGCAACAGCCAAATTGCACCTTCAATTCAAGCTGAAGTTGGCGGCGTATAGTTGTACGGCATATAGATGCAGGGGATTCCAACGGTTCCGCGCTTTGCAGTTAGTTGGTCCAATGTTGTTTGTATCTTTGCAGGGATATATCGTGATGAGCCACAGCTGATATCTCATTTTTGACAGATACACAGCGGACATTCTGCGACGGAAAGGACGTCTGGTGATGTATGGCTCAAGACATCGCCGGGATCTTACAGAATCGCACACTAACCATCAAGTCTTAATGTATGCTTAGCATGACAATTCCCAATGAAGTGACTGGCAAAACCCTGATTTTGCTTCACTCTAATTGCTGAAACCTACCAACCTTGACATAAAAGACGCAGCTTGCCTCCATGTGGTCCATATCTTGCAACATCCAACATGTTGCCCAACAACAAGGTCAACAAAAGATGCAATGGTCCATGTGGCGGAAAAGAACCTTTCGCCACTTCTGGCGGGCAAATATGGCAAATCGACGAAGAAATCCACACGAGAACTTCATCAAGCACATCAAGGCAAGAGTGGCTGGGAAGCGGAAAGAGTCCAAGCGTTGGGAGCATTGCGCTGCTTACAATCTAAAAAGATGCTTTCGGCAGAGAAACTACAGGAAACACACTCTCGAAGCAACGAAGAGAAAGAGAAATGGATTGACGATTATGTGGATAGAGACAATGGAGTGGAAAGAAAGAGAGTTCAACACGCAGAGACAGCGATTATGCAAGGGCAGGAACATATGAGGAATGTTGAAAAGGCACGATCGATAACCACAAAGCCTGAAACAACATTTGAGGAGATGTTGAATGCTATAGGAGACAGTCTGAGCAATCTTGCAAGTTCCCAAGATGAGGAGGATGGGGAAGACAAGGATGATGATGAAGAAGATACAGAGCTTGGCAAGCTGAGCGAAGATGATGAACCTGGCCGGGTGATGGGCACAATCTCCAAAACGGTACAGTACCGCATGGAGCGCATTCGGCAACAGCAGATGAGGCTCGACGAACTCACACAACCGGGATGATGAGATGCAACCCACTACTTCCCTGGGAGTGATATGAAGTATGGGATGACTGAACTGAAGGTTCCGGCAGCTGTGAAGCCCCAAACAGACACGACAGCAGCCACACCATCACCAACAACATTTGGAGAGCTTATGCAGGTTCTTGATATCGTCCCTGGACAATCCCAATTGCCGCAAGTGGTGTCTCGACAGGGAAGTAGTCAAATGAGGCTGGGTTTGCAGAAATCTCAGGCAGACAATCACATAGTATCTCTCATGCCCGATGCGGTGCCCAATTCGTCACAGAGGGAGATTGCAAAGCCAGTTTAACTCATGAGCTTTTACGCCAGCATATACCATCACTAGCCAATTACAATATGGAAATCAGATTCGGGCAAAGACATGGTGATGGCTCCTGCGTCACCGGCGGAATTGATACCCAAACAGCTATTGTCGTCGATGTATCTCGAATCGAAGCAATTTGTACCCACAAGGTTACAAGTCACGTTTCTCAGGATTTCAGTGACCAAAATGTGAGACAAGATTATTCGTCAGTGTGTGTGCAAGGGTCATCCGGGCCATGAAAATGTTCTAGACACCAAATGAAGTAGATTGACGAACAATGACCTGTATATGGTGTTGCCTGTTACGGTTAAATGATAATAGAAAACCTAAATTTGAGAGAAATTTGGTAACAAAGTTTAAAACAGTGATGTCATACGACTGATACAAAGAGTGGTCAAAGCACATCCTAAACCCAGATGAATGCCAGCCATCAGTCTCCATTAATCCATGCAGCTAACTACAAAACACTCCGCTCAGACCTCCTGCCCATGGTCGAATAATCGCAAATTGCTTATAGTACATCATGGAAATCGAGGAGACTAAGCTGGATATGGAATGGTGAGGACGTTGCGCTATAAATATCTAAAACTAGTGCATGGATATTTATGCGGTAAATTGCCGGCCGAAAGCGCTGAAATGTGATGGACTTACGCCATTCATCATGCAAATGACGTGGATAGGGTTGGCTCAGATACTGAGATGTCTCGAGGATTTTGGATTCGAATCATAATACATAGAAACGGTATTCTGGCTGCCAAAAAGAACTGTATTGATTTCATGTAGAATTATTGAGCACCCAATGACTGTTAGTATGTCTCTAAGGTGAGTTGAAAGGTGAGCATCAACGGAGCGTGAACGATTTTCAGCATTGCATCATGGACAATCCAGATGGTTTCGCTGCAAAGTCCATTCATAATCGAAATATTGCCCGCTTTTCTATTCAAAAATGGTTGTGACAACATCGCTACTATGTCCTAAAAATGAGCGTCAACGGATTGTGTAAGACTTCTGGTATTGAATCATGGACAATGCAAAGGCTGTGCGGCGACAGCAAGCTATAATCGAACTATCGGCCCCCTTTCTAGGCAAAAATGCTTTCGATAAGTTCGGCACTGTGCCCTAAAAATGAGTGTCAACGGAGGGTCAACGATTTTAGGCCTCGCATCTCGGATTATAAAGGGGCTATGAGACTACTTTGATCCATAATCGAACTATTGGCTGCCTTTGTAGGCAAAACTGCTTACGACACAATCGTTACCATGTCCCGAAATGAGCATCAACACAGCGTCAGCGATTTTTGATCTTGCATCTTGGATAATCTAATGGCAATCGAACGAAGGTAACCCACAATGAACCCATCAGCAGGCTTTATAGGCAAAACTGCTAGTGACGATATCGCGTCCGCCTCCTGCAATTGAGTGCCCACAGAGTGTCAACAGTGTTTGTGGAGGCTCAGAACGCTACACAGCGTGAACTGCATTGTGCTGTTCCATAATCGAGTTTCACACAGTCAGTCTTTGCAATCTAACCATGTGTACAACTTCGCATATATGCATGCAATGTCTTACAGATCTGATTTGTTTACTTGTAGCAGTAAAGAGAATATTTAAGAACCCTCAGTCTGGTTTGCTGTATCGTTTCTTTCGGCAGTCTTTCGAGTTGGATTACCCAGCTGTCAAATTCCTACCACCATGTCAGATTCAAATTCTTTCAACACCTTGTTGCTCGAGGTTCTGATCTGTTCCAAAATGAACGTGTCTTCATTCGTGATTTGAGTTAACTTACTTTACAAATCATCTTTGGTGCTTGGTGGGCTTCAATGAATGTAGACTCCACACGGCCTATTGCATGGACTAATTCTAGACAAGCCCCTCCGTGGGAATTCTATTTACACTGTGGGATTGAGGAGACCGGCACCCCTGGCATCATATGTATCGTTTGTCATCAAGTTCTTCGCCATCCATCAGAACATGAGACTACCTCAATGGGGAAACACTTGCTGCCAAAAGCCCACATCGCATAGTTGAACGAATTAACAGAGTCAGAGGTAACTGAATTGACTAGTTCCAAGGTCGATAAAACAGCTTTGCCTATCCTGAACAGGCAACGAAGTCAAAGAATCACCATAGTCAGTTCGCAGAGGATGATCTGATTTGACATCCATGTTGGTCTGTATTGACAGAAATGAGAGACAAAACATTCTAAACTGGCAGCAAAGGACTTTGAAACTTCCGAATTTCACTAAGACACATAGAATCGCTACCTTATGTTATGATTTGTTTCGGCTCATATTCCATGGAAAGCTATATCAAACTAGAGCGATGACAGTCAAATAAGGCCTTACGCGATGACTTAGTGGTGCCATCTGCTACAACCCTCAGCACGATTTGCCGGAGGTATTATGAACTGACCGTGGATGCAATTAACGAGCAATTCGCGTCACAAAATGAACTTAGTTCAGCTTCGGACAGATGAACATCAACAAACAAACTAGCTATAACGTCGGTCATTGCTTACTATTCGGATCGAAATTGGGCATTACGTGAAGTTCAACTCGCGTCCAATAAGGTTGATTGCCTGTTCCTTCCACGTTTCGAAAGCAAATTCAGGCTGATAGGTCAAGCGCCAACATATTGGAGCAAGGGTAGCAATCCATTTGATGGAAGTTCTTGATCGTTTAAAGCTTACCAACAGCCGGTTGGTTGGGATTACGACTGATATTGTCTCCTCAAATTACACAATGACACGCGAGCTACAATCAACACTTGAGGCCTCTGCAGGCCAGTGGCCCGCATTGAGGAACCACATACCTTTCATGGCGCACATCATACAGCTGGCATTAGGTGCATTCATGAGCAGTCTTGGTGTCCAAGGGTGCACCAAGTCTTGGGAAGCCCATGAACGCATTCAACAATTTGGAAAGAATGAAAGCGTAGACATGGGAAAGAGTCAAAGGCTTCGAAAAGAGGGCAACTCTAGAATCAATAAGGTGTCATCCATGAGACCAGGTTTAGCAAAGATAATTGAGAAAGTACATATTTCACGATATTTTGAAAGTGCTGGAACTGACCATCATATAGCAGCGAATGCTTGCGGTATTGATTACACGAACACCTGGTTGTCGAAACGGGTTCATTGACTCTCAAAGAGCCAAAGTCCGCATCGCGGTAATTTCGATTATGGGTGTGAGGACCCGTTGGAACTCGCCCCTGGAGTTGCTCGAGCACGCCTTCCGAATGCGTGAATTAACACCAGAGTGGCTTAAATTCCCAAAATACCGCAATTACCCGCCACTCATCCCAACTCAAGATGAATGGACAATTGAGAAGTATGTCATGGAAGTGATGAGGCCATTCCGATGTTGGACCCTGGGGATGTCGAAAAGGTATATAGTCACATTGCATCAAGTCATCACAGTGTACAATGATATGTTCGATCAAATGGATGGCGTGATGCGAGCCTCAACTAAGAACATGACTCCATGGAAGGGAGACTCGTTCCTAGCCATGCAGTTAGCTTGACAGAGGCTGTCCACATATTACGCTGCAGTTACTCCATCGACGGGCATGTTTCACATTTCTGCTCCTATCCTTGATCTTATCCGGATGTTGCAAACGTCTTGAAAGTTGGACAAAGGAATTGATATTAATCTGTGGACGAGACATCGTATACGACTCAATACCAAAAGGCCTTTCTGTAATACGTGGTGAATGAATACTGTGCGAAACATCAAGGTGTGCCAATCCATAAACACAAAAGCTTACCGAGGGACAATCTTATCCCCTCCAGAACGGTTTCATGATCCTGTCAATCATCTTTCGACCCATCCGATTTGTGCAGTGACGAGGAAGAATACTTGACGCCGAATAATGTGGCTGAGACTACCCCAGGACGAAGCAATTGCACAGCACAGTTATTGTTTTCCGCCACGCTCTATCTGAATTCGCCGCCTGAAGCACCAAAGTACTGCGGGCATATCAATCCAAATCTCGATGATTACCACTCCGACCCAATGGAGATTAGAAGGACATGTTGGTCACCAGACTTAACCAACAGGTGGCGTCAATAGGAGGAAACGCACTCCAACTACGCTGATCTCTCTAATGTGGCGCACGACATATCCTCCAACATACCACATGGTGTCGGAGTGGAGGCCAGTTTCGCCCCAGGCCCAGATGTTATCAGCTGGAGGCAGTCAAAAACCAAAGGCGAGACTCTTCGCAAAAAAGCCGTTGTAAGGCAGTTTGCTCGAGGCAATAACGGGATATTGGCAGGCGCTGAACCAGAATCGGACACAATGAACGGAGAAAATGACACGGAAATGAAGAAAGTGACGGAGGAAAGGAAATTGCACAAACTGGCCAAGGTTCACAAGTTCTTGGAGATATGGCAGGGCAGCAAAGACCTACGTCCTACCCAAATAGAATCTTGCGCTCAAAACAACCAGATGACCGCTGTGGGACCCATTTCGGTCATGGAAGAGATGGTCAATGCATCCTGGTCACTCTTTCAACCTGATGGTGCGGCTGCATTTACATTCTCAAAGAGATCAGCATTGCCACCACCATTGTCTGCCAAGGTCCTCCCTGGAGGACGAACTCAAATCTTGAATGTCCGCCGAATCCAATGATTCAACCATCATCCAGTCGAAAGCGATGAGAATGGCACACCTACCAGCATTTCGGACACCCAAGATTGGCGTAACTGGAATGGGGACTGACATAATCCAAGAGACAGCAAAGACAATTACGGTGCGGACATTGAATCCGATACAGAGCAAGACAATAGCATTAAGGATCCGGACTGCCCAGAGCAGCGGGATGCGAGTGCCACACCAAATGCTCCCGGCTTGATTTGGCCTACACAGAAGTCAAAGACACATGCTGAAATGGGGTAAATGATAGTCAATGCAAATGAAACGAGGAGCAATAAGGGAGTGAAAACAAAGTAGGACAGAATGCATCAATGTTTCACCAGCTTCTTTATGTATCTTGAAGTAGAGTTTTAGTTAGTGATATATTATGGGCGATTGGTGAGCAGTAGCTTATCAATATCGGATTATAAACAGAAGTATAGCAGATTCAATGAAGCATTTGGCAAGATACATGAATTTTAGTTGTGTGAGAGCGAACAGTGCAAGGATGTTACTGCCCTCAGCTTTGTCACAAGGCCAAGTCTCAATCTGGCAGAAAGACTACCAATTTGTTGAGATCATAATGAAAACTAATATCGATGGCAGAAAATGTTGAATGGACAATACATCAAAATTAGCATCAACGGAGGGTCAATGATTTGTGGTTTTATAAGTACGGTAATTAAACAACAATTTGGTCGCTGTGATGCATAACTGATATGTTGGCAGCCTGTAGAGGCAATAGAGACAGCGACACGCTCCCTGCCGCAAACTGAGAATGAGCGTCAACGAAGCCTCAACAATTGGTATCCTCGCATCTTGGGTAATTTATGTTCCGATTGGTTGTAGACATCCATTTGACAGATATAGACAGACTCTAGTGGGAAAAACTGAAGCGACACGCTCCCTGCCACATCCTGAGAATGAGCATCATCGGAGCGTCAACAATGACTAGGTTCGCATCTTGGGTAATTCATGTTCCGATTGGTTGTAGACATCCATCTGTCAGATATTGACAGCCTTTAATGAGAAAAACTACAGCGACATGCTCCGTGCCACATCCTGAGAATGAGCGTCCATGGAGTATGAACGATTTTTATCCTTGCATATTGGGTAATTTATGTTCTGATTGGTTGCAGAGATCCATTTATCAGATAATGGTAGCCTTCACTGGGAAGAACTACAGGGACATGCTCCCTGCCGCATCCTGAGAATGAGCGTCAACGGAGAGTCAACAAGTTTCCGCTTCGTATGTTGGGTAATTCATGTTTCGATTGGTTGTTGACATCAATGTATCAGATATTTGCTACCTTTAGTGGGACGAATTACAGCTACATGCTCGCTGCCGAATCCTGGGAATGAGCGTCAACGGAGGGTCAACAATTTTTAGCTTCGAATCTTGGGTAATTAGTTGACTGATTGGGTGCAGACATCCATCTATCAAATATTGGGAGCCTTTACTCGCAAAAACAACAGTGACATGCTCCCTGCCACTTCCTGAAAATAAGCGTCAGCGGAGCATCAACAGTTTCAGCTGTACCATATTTGGTGATCAAGGTATCGGGCTGATCTCCGCGTTCATAACGGACTTATTAACCGCCATGATAGACAACAATACAATGTATCAAAGGTAAAATACCCATTCCAAATCAATCAATATTGCCAGCTGCACAGCATGCAAAATCATATCCTTGGTTGTTCAAAATGCGATTTTGATAAGATACTATTCACATACTCCCAAAGCAAGAGCCTTAATTGCATCTATGGATGGACCCGCTGGGCGACCCGCTGACAACCCGCCCACTTCAGACAGGTTGAGAGTGTACCATCAAACCGTACGCGAGTTGACAGTGCGGGTTTATTGACAACCCGGACCCGAAGTGACGGTCTGGAACCGTTGCTAACACTAGCTGTCGTACAATGCAACATTTCGCTGCCCTCACAACCACAATATCGGACTGACTTATTGCACATTGCCGGGCGGTAGTCACATGCCGCATTTCGTGGCCATATACAGTAGGATTCATCCTGTGTATAAAAAACATCTTGGCTACTACTTATTCGATTCTGACATGAATCTAGCTATATTGTCCTGAGGACTTCCCACTTCGTTTTGTTATCATCTTCCTTTCCTGTTCCACCCCAGCAAATCATGCATAGACAAACACCCAAGCAAGGGGAGAGCGGATCCAAATGAAGTCGATTGGCGGGTGCTATATCAAACACGTCACTCATTGGCACACAGCAAGAATGCAGAAACCAGTTAGTCCACCATGACGCTGCCAATGTAGCCACCAGGAACGAGACCCAGGATGCACATTTGAAAATCGTCCGTAAGACTGGATGCAGCAAGAATAAGAAGCAGCATGCAGTTCGATGTCAGTATATGCATATCATGGGAAACAGCCGTCAATTGACCTTATAATGTTCAGCGGGTGTACGTAGAGAGCTACGCTACCAATTCGTCGCTGCCTGTAATGGGAAACCTCCATGGACAAAGATGGGATTTGTCTGCATAGTCTGCGACATCGAACTTCATGATGATGTCAGCTCTAGGAATTTTGCAGATGAAATTCCTGATAAGCATCCCCATGAGTGGATGAAACAGGCTTTAATAACCTTGGAGGAGGCTACAAAAGCATATAAGGTTGAGGTAATTGCCAAATCTCATCATTAGCAGCAGCAACTAATTTCTTGTAGGTTTTCAACATGTTGGCTACTATGGCAAGGCAAGGAGGTCGGCTACAGCAGGAACAGTCCAATGTGCACCCGGCCTGGAACATGGCAAAAATTGCCAAATGCCGGTTACAGCGTGCTGCAATGGAACCGCAAGTTCTGATCAGCAAACCTCACGCCGAGGTCCAAGAAGAGACGATGCGGGGTGTTGCGTTTCCTGGGCATAACAGGGTGGAGGCTGTGATAGAAAGAAACCTGGCTATGCTTCGTCAACAACACACAGCCAGATGCCTCCCTTGTGAAAAATGCACTGCAAGGAATCTGCAGACACGATGGAGACGCAAAGGAACTGGTGCACCGCCACCCAAACGACGCAGCCAGCCCACTCCAGAGCCGACGCCACCTCTGCCCTCAGTGCCCCCCCGCCCCAACTGGTAACAATTCCGGAGCTCAATGTTTGCAAATCGTCAATTTGCACGCCGGATATCTGTATTCAGATACATCTCTTCCCCATAGCAAATTGTTTACTCTGGAGGAATCTTCTCCGGATAGCCAGCACGATACAGATTTCGATTTAGATATGCTGACTGATGAACAACCATCCACTGGTTAGTACACTATCTGCTCTGTGGTAACGCAGCTGACATCCAGTTTGAAGACCAGAGCAGCCGATTGAGCAAACCTGCAAGTGATGACAAGTATTGATCGAAAGACACAGGATTTTGGACATTATTATTATTATTTAAATTTATCATTAAAGAACAATGTAGTGATCAAGATGAATGTAAATGAAAATGCTAGAAAGGCTGCCCACACAATGTGAATGATGCACTATGCCAAATCAAATGATTGCATATTGTGGATACACCCATGGCAAAATGAGCGTCAACGGAGCGTCAACAATCTTAGGTCATGTACATCAGATGATTGAAGATTGATTTGGTTGTGGTTATGCATAATCGAAGTATTGGCAGTCATTATGGGGAAAAATTATTGCAACACACTCCGTACCTCATCTTCAAAATCAGTGTCAACCAAGCATCAACAATCATTGGTCATGAATCCTTGGTAATCACACCACCGATAGGTTGCAGGCAGTCATAAGGGAATCATTGGCCACCATTATTGGCAAAACAGATCATGATATGCTCCCTGCCCCATGTTGAGAAAGTGCGTCAATGTAGCGTCAACGATTGTTGGTCGTGTATGTTGGGTAATATGGGGTTCGACAGGTTGCACACAGTCATAAACGAAGTATTGGCTGCCGTTGTATGCAAAAGAGAAAGTGAAATGTTCCGTGCCCCATCTTGAAACTGAGCGTCAATGGAGAGTCAACTATTGGTGGCCTTCCATCATCGGTAATCAAAGCGCTATGTGGCTGTTATGGTATATATACATCGATTTGACTGCTTTTGTATGCTAAAACGCTCTAGAATACTTAGTGGTAGCTCTGTAAATTAAATGAGATGATACTGTCCCAGAGGATGTGGCAGGAATACCCTGTACATATCTGCCTACAAAAGCTGCCATATTCCTGTTTATGTGTGCTTGTGATCGAGCGCCACTCATATCACCGAAGATGCAAGACTATTAATTGTTCATGCTCTGTTGACGCTCATTTTCAACATGGGGTAGGGAGCTTTCCCCTTTCTGTCATTGCTATAATGGCAGCCAAAACTATGTTTATGACTGTGTGTAACCTATCGCCCCCCAGATTACACAAGATACATGAGTAACAATCGTTGACGCTCCATTGACACTCATTTGCAGGATGTGGTAGGGCATGTGTGTCTGTTCATTTTGATCACTAAGGCGGCCAATACATCGAAAATCAACCATGATGTAGCAATCCCAATATTTTATGATTATCAGTAGCAAAGCTGGATGCAACCATAAATGTGAAACCAGACATGCGGAACCGGAGATTGGGACCGATGGGTCTAACTAAATGTTGCGAAAATTGCTGGTTGACGGGTCTGTGTGTAGGTTTGGCTCGCGAAGAGTCAGCGGGGTGGGGTTTTGGTTAGGTCTAGAACCTAACCGGCCTGTTTTAGCGGTCCAAACCTGGACCTTTGGCGGGTTACCCGGACCCGTTGCTAACACTAGTGTTGGGCAACATTCTGATCCCCAATGGCCTTGGGTTATGGAATATTCTGATCTCCACCAGACTGGTGTTGTGGTAGTGCCTTGGTGGATGGTGCACAGTCAGATTTGGATAATCTGGTGAGGAATGTTGACTTTTTGCGATTGAGCAGTGATGGTGCCATTCCCGGCTGGATTTCAGGAATTTGGAACCACCGGGCATTCAATGCCTGAATTGGCCTGAATCTGTCGCTTTGGCAGTGAAAACCGTGTTGTTCGTAATGACTTGTCCGAGTGCAACTGGCCGAGATTTAGGCTCATCTGTCCGTGATCCAAATTGTCTACTTCGATGTTGGATGTCTAGGTGGATTTTCAAGTGTCCTCACTATTGTCCTCACTGATCGACTCATCAGAATCGTTATCCTGATTTATTAATCAAAATGGGGTCATTAGTCATCCACAATACTGAGAGCGAAGGCAGAGAATGGAATGGAAACATTCGATGGACAATGAAGATACACTGCTCTCATGAATATCAGTGCTCTCGTAAGGTGCGCTTCTTGATTTCTCTCTGAATCGTGATCCCTCAACTGGGTGGGTTTAGGCTCTATTTACTCTAATGAAGATAGAAAGTTGGGGAATGTGGGAGAGAGTGTATAAGTGGTAAATATGAGATGAAGTTAAACAAAATAACAGGAAAAATGGTGCAAGAAGTTGCACATGGTCCAGGAGGATGCAATTTGAGGAGCACCTTGAAGGGTTCAGGAGAGATAACTACAATTGATCATATGTATATTGAGGATGGCAGTCTGGTGCACCAGAATAGATGAATTCCTTGCCAGGTGTGCTGGAATGGATGGCTTCCTAATGCCGGATGTTAGCAACTCCCATCAATAACTCTCTGTATGGATGCAAGAAGTGGAGGTTGGCTTAAGCCAATGAACATAGAACATAACTAGAAGCATCTGAAGAAAACCCGGGACATTTACTTACCCTTGGTGCTGCCCAATTGGAGCACTGAGAACATGAATGAAAACATGTGCTCCTGCATATGACTCCTCTAAACATAGTAATTATGTGTGGATGTTGAAGCAGTGTGAGGTGACCGCATGACATAGAATTGCTGTAGCATTGAGAATCCCCAGAACTCCAATAGATCTTTGGACCTTGAGAGTGACAGCTGAGTTGGAAGGGTTAATAGCGAGTGTTGTAGTAATCAAAGAGAAATATGAATCTCCATATGGGGTATATCTGCCAGAAGGACACACCTAACTCCACGACATTCTATTGTATTAGGATGCTGCTAGTATGTTAGCTCTCAATCAGGCAATATCGTAGGCATAACCTCCCTGTCATGCATTCATCAGGGCCGTGACTGCCGAATATAATTCAGACCAATGTTGCAGTTAATTGAGGAGAGGGAGAATTTGGTACACAAAGGACAGATTCAGGTGTAGAGAAAGTATGGTAAGGTACAATGGATGATTCAGGGGTAATCTTAATGTTTCAAGCACTCATCAATGCCAAGATTGCTAACAAATGATAAATACTAACTCATATTCTGATTTTGCACCAAATATGTAGTAAGTTGCACACCGTTAAATTACATTTTCTTTCTAAGTCTGACCACTACAATGTTGACTTAAAATAAATGTTGTGGTTAGAAGCTATATGCTGCAATGATATGAATGCGTAGTAAGACATTATCTCACGGCAGGCAGACGAATGATGAATGCATGCATGCATTTAGTTCTGGGAATTGTAGTGTCCAGATATTCAAATTGTTACACCTCAATTCAATCGCTGGGAATTGCAAGCTCGCCTTACTCTGGCCGTTAACGACAGTCTTCAAAGTTGTTTCTTCCCGACTCAACCTGGCAAGACACTCTCACTTCGAACTTCTTGCTTCACCATCATCAGTTTACATGAGCTACTGCTAGATAATAGTTTTGGTAGCCTTATCATACCATTAGGTAGACTCCAGTCCAGTCTGCATTGACAGCATTGAGGTCTTATACCGGTTTAAGTAAGTGCAGTGCATAGGGAAGTGGAAGTTGCCGGCCATCTTGCTGAGTTACAGAGCATAATCTGTCTTTTGAGTCTCTCACTCTCAAGCTCCAGCTCTTTTAACAGAGCCTGGACTCGAAGAAACTATTCTATAATTTGAAGCATAGATCGAAACATACTACTTAGTCAATATTGAGTTAAGTGATGCTACTAATTTGCTAGGTCTGTTCATTTTTGATTTAGTTCTGCAGGGCTACCTTCCTCCAATGGTCAGGTGACATGGAGCTGACTGTTGAACGAAATTGAGTGGCAGACTTCACATACCAATCAAGTATTCATTCATATCAAAGCCAAGGCCGAGCAGGATCAGCCACCTGCACCTCAATGTGAAGTGTTTGGTAGATTACAATCTGTGTGCACAGTGTCACATGATTCGAAGTAGAAGAAATCATCATGAGAATGAAACGAATGAAACTATAATGTGCACTACGGAATGGGATAAATGTGCTTTGGTAGTTTATTTGTTGCTTTTGAGGCATGCTTGGGCTGGAATTATACATCCATAATTGGTCACTGCTTGTCAAATGTGGCTTCATACAAATCCAAGAACGTCATTCTGGACTGCATTGCAGATCTCAGTTGTGCCTTAACTTCAATCAAATGCCAGGCAAAAACTGGCTGGGAAAGTTGCATTTGAGCCATGAATACCCGAGCTGTATCTCAGTATCCCACACCCAGGGACGCGGAGCTCAGGTGGGCCTGAACATCAATGCTACACTGGAAAATGCTGCAGCTTTGCCACAAATAAGTGAGTCTGTGTCTCATAATCTGCATCAGGCAACCAATATGGTGTAGACTCTCTTTATTGACAAATGGAATTGCCAAAAATGCTGTGCTGGATCTGTCATTATAATACACCCAGGATTCTCCGGTGCACCACAACTTCGAACATAGCCAACAAATGTTAAGGATTTGCCTCCAATAAGTGAGCCAGCATCTCATATTCTGACAAAGGTACTCCATATCACTTAGCCTATCATTACATCAGCAAAATGTATTTTAGTCACTGGGAGCCTCCAGGAGTGTCTGAGAGGATGTGGAGTGTAAACAAAGAAGTGTCAATTTCAGGAGAGCATCAGACCCTACAAGGGGATTCCGGCTGGCCTTTGGAGTAACTGAGATCCCCGATGATTGTTACTGGAGTAGCATGGGGGTGATTGTGATAAGTTTGGGCTCACCTCTGAGCGCCGGAGAGATCTTTGGGTGCACCTGGGAGCACCTGGGAGCGCCTGCGACAAGTCTGGGAGTGTGAAGGAGAAGTCTGAGTGTCCCAATGACAGGCCTGGGAGCACCTCCAATCACAGTAGAACAGTCTGGGAAAAACAACATCTTCTTCTTTGGGAATGCTGCAGGTGCACCTGGAAATCATAGCTACTACTTATCATTCAACGATTGTTAAAACTCATGTATTCAGTTTCTATTCTCATCTATGTATCTATATATCAATGTATCTATGTATCTATATAGCTACCCATCTACACACGGTAAATCTGGACTGGCTGCAGGCAGTGCTTGAGAGAAATTCAAGTTGCACCTGAAAATGATGATCGGTTGAGCTCAGAGATACACTCTGAGACCGTGATCCAGCGAGTTTGGACATGCACTTGGCGGCAGTAATCAACCGTAATTGGAGATTCACTTGAAGGCCATGATCAAGTGGCCTTAGAGATGCACTCCGAGATCATAATCCAGTGAGTTCGGAAATGCACTTGGAGGCCATGCTCGTGCGAACTGGCAGGCTGTAATCAAGCTAGTTTGGAGATACACATGGAGGCTGTGATTGAGCAAGTTTGGAGATGCACTTGGAGGCTGTGATTGAGCGAGTTTGGAGATATGCACATGGGGGCCATGATTTTGCTAACTTGGAGGACGTAATCGAGCCAGTTTGGAGATGAACTTGGAAGCAATGATCATGCGAACTTGGAGGCTGGAATAGAGTGAGTTTGGAGGTACACTTGGAGTCAGTGATCAAGTGAGTTTGGAGATGCACTTGGAAGCCCTGATCAAGCGCGATTGGACGAGTTGTTGCAGGCAGTCGATGGATGGCGTGCCGGGTGCTTAGAGTCTATTCATCAGTTAGTAAACTCACAACTGTGCGAATGTGACAATGTGACTTTACCTTTGAGCTCTCATGCAGAGCTGGCTGATGGAGGTCGATCAGCTAGGGAGGTACACCGGATGCTGAAGCTACATTGAGGGGTCAACTCCTAATCATGAGAATCAATGGAAGACAAGCAATCTTGCGTGGATGCTGTACTCGGTGTATGCTGTACTCGGTGTGTGCTGTACTCGGTGTTTGCTGTACTCGGTGTATGCTGTACTCGGTGTATGCTGTACTCGGTGTATGCTGTACTCGGTGTATGCTGTACTCACTGTATGCTGTACTCGGTGTATGCTGTACTCGGTGTATGCTGTAGTCGGCGTCAACTCTCACGATCATGGAATGCAGAGACCGAGAGGGATGACTTAACTTGCTGTTCTGAGATGATGGTTGGGTTGTGGACGAGAAAGAGAGACATGGAGGATGATGATGAGAATGGTGTGCTGGATACAAGCGGATATGAGATATCAGGGGGAACACTTGCCTGAATGGGTCGGGAAGACCTCGTATCGGGGTGATTACACGCCGGCCCGTGACTCACACCTGCTGCATCCGCCATGGTGAATTGACTTGTACACGAATGTCTCCTAAGTCCCAGTTTCTCTTGATGATTTCCCCCGTCTCCTATGATCTCGCTCTTTCGCGTCCTAAACTCTACCATTACCTAAGAACGCGAAGTTAAGTCATCCCTCTCTATCTCTCCATGCATTGATCAAGAGTTTACACGGAGTACAGCATTCACCGAGTACAAGCATACACCGAGTACAGCATACAGTGAGTAAAGCATACACCGAGTACAGCATACAGTGAGTAAAGCATACAACGAGTACAGCATACACCGAGTACTGCATACCCCACGTATGCTGCATCATCCCGAGATGGACTATCTCCCGCTCCCTGCCAGTCTCGCATCTCTCGGGAGAACATCTTGTACCCAATTCTCTACATTCCCCCAATTACTAGTCAACCAATGAATAGAGTCTCAGCTCCCGTCTTGCCTCCATCCCAAACTACCGCCTCCAGTTTGACCCCCTCCAAGTCCTCCTCCATTCTCGCTAGAACATGGCCTCCAAGTGCATCTCCACACTCGCTCAATCACAGGCTCCAAGTTTGCACTCTCATGGCCTCCAAGTGCATATCTCCAAACTTGCTCCATCATAGCCTCCAAGTGGATATCTCAAGACTCGCTCCATCATGGCGTCCCAGTGCATCTGGAAACTCGCTCGATTACCGCCTCCAAGTTTGCATGATTGCGATCTCCAAGTTCTTATCCCAGAACTCACACAATTACATCCTCCAAGTTCACACGATCACCGTCTCCAAGTGCATCCCCAAACTTGCTCGATCACAGCCTTCAGGTGTATCTCCAACTTCTGTTGATTACGGCCTCCAAGTTTGCATGATCATAAGGTCGGAGTCCATCGCTGAGTTTGCTCGATCACGGCGTGGTGAAACAGCGGAGTCAGAAGTCATACTGAACATCAGCAACACCCTGCCACACATCGCATATCATCCGAAGTGCTTTTTTGAGGAAGAGCCATTCTGGCTCGAGGGGTATAGAAGGAGTGTGCGAGGATATGAAAGGATACCCGGCGATGATGACCCACACTAATGGTGTGGATCTATGAACGCTTGGCAAATGTGCGTGACGAACCACACATGTTCTGCGGATCAATGGAAGTTCCGCAAGGGTGCGAGAGACCCACAGCCGGAATTGAATGAGTGTGTATTTCGTATAATGCGGTGATGTCTGTCTACCCCTGTGTCTCCTAGCTATATACTCTCTGTCGCTGAGTCCCTCTCTGTTATCCCTGTATCGCCATATGTCAATATAGAGAGAGACTTCGATAATATATTGCCATATCATGATGTAGTGCAATTTGTGACGGTAACCAAATCGAATATGATAATTGAAATGCCATGTTGTTGTGGAACCCTAAGATCTACTGCTGTTGTTGTTGTTGTTTATTCATACTGTGTTCACTCTTACTTGAGTATGACAGGACCTAACTACTCCCTCTGCCTCCGGGCGAGCCGGCAAGATGGCAGAGCTCCCCCCCGGCTTCACTTCATCCCCACCGACAATTGAATGTTGAATGATATACCGAACAGAGCAGAAATGGAAGAAGAAAAGAATGGATATGGACCCCACCACCACTGCTGCCCTGAACCACTGCTGTGGGAATATGGCACCAAGTCTCCCACAGAGCTTGAGCAGAAGTCTCAGCTGCTCACGAAGTCTCCAGCAGACCTGCGCTGAGGTCTCAGCTGCTCTCGAAGTCTCCGGCAGACCTGTGCAGAGCTCTCCAGAGCTGCAACATTTGACAATTCTAATGGTCAATCTCGTAGCATCCTGAATGCACCTCCATAACTGCAGGTGCTTTGAGGAGCACCTAAGAATGCTCTTGCAGAGTCTGAGAGCACATTGCAAAGCTCCTGTTAGCAAAAGAAAATTCCGCCCAGGCGGATTGGCTCCGTCAGAGTGGACGCAGTCCATCAACACCATCAGAGACATCCTGGTGGCAGCGTACTCAGTGCCCAGTGCTAATATAATGCGTCGCGCTGCATATCACCCTCCCATCGTGGTTACTCCGTTTCTTCTCGCTTTGTTGGGCTCCAATTTTAAATGAACACTCTGGCATTGTGGCTAACTGTGACCATTGGTCGGAATGGGTTCATCAGGTACCCGCTTGCATCGGGATTGCAATGCGATGGGTGCCGCTGTAAAAACCTCTCCTCGCGTTCCTTCTCCCCGCGCGCAAAATGCAATTCTCTCTTTACTAATTTTACGCAGCATTCATTACTGTGGCTATTGACAATCCATCGCTCGTTCCTTCCATCTCCTGTCCTACTACTATTTGCCATGACTGAAATTGCGTGCACTCAGCCGACGATGTGATCCACAGTGAAAAGTTGTAAAGCGACAGCTGCCGGTGCGTTTCTCCTTTGTACAAATTTCGAGACAGGATCCAAGTTACCCGAGTTTTCAGGTATTGTGGTAAGCGCCAGGGCTAACCAGTACTCAACCAAAGCTCCATCCTCGCTCAGGAGCTTGATTTTGAATTGTTGTTGCAGTTGCCATGGGAGACCACCATTCAGCGCACCATCACACCTCCCTGGGTGTTGCTCTACCCAAACCCAGTGGTTCTGTTGGTCCCCTCCGCGCCAGCTCTGGCTTCCGGTGCATTGACACATCTGGGATCTGAGTTCACCTTGTAAACCCTCAACCTGAACCTTAATACTATGGGAAATAAAGAGCTCCATTGGGTGCAATTGTTCATACAATATATACATCTTGTTATGACTCATATGCTTGCTAAACTCGTGTATGCTGTTGTATATTGTCACACAGTGCGTTACGTCTTGTGTATTGTCGAGTAATGCTCGGAAGTGTTTGATTGTAGCCTCAGGATTCATTCCATCACGACGGGTTTGGCGTCCCATGCATTCGGGCTTCGCATATGACTGGGAGCTCAGGGGGGCAGCCAGATAAGCGCGGGAAAGAATGGCTTTGCAGGTGGCAGCACTGTTCTCTCGATGCTGAGCAAGGGCTTGGAGATTGAGATCTCTGATTTTGACGGAGAGAATGCGACGCTGGAAGATGATTACTTGTGGCAGGTATTGGAGATTGTGTTTGGAGGCGTTCCAACCGTCCATTAGGTTGGTTGTATGTGCTTGATCATGCGTCTCGGCAGAATACCGTTGCAAGGCTCCGTATTGAAGAATCTGTGCGACCCAGTGCGGCATCACGTGGATCCTTGGCAAGTTGAAGTCGGCATCTAACTCCGTGAAAACATCTATCTCATGGCTGATACAATCCCGCCAGGCATTCGTTTCGCACCGCGTCCTGGACGGTGTCCAAGTTGCAGAATTTGATTCCTCGTCTACCTTTCGCTTCTTCAGGAGTTCCGTTCTCAGGGCATAGGCATTGGCTTTCACCTATTTGCTGGCTCGCCCAAGTAAGAAAACATCTTTGAAGGTGTGGAAACAACGCAAGGCATCTTCCATGTAGCTCAATGTTGCATTGACGTGAGATTCATATTGAGCATACATATAGAATTCCAACATTGCCCGCGTGCACTCAAGTGTGCGATTGAAAATGGGATGCTGAGCTGGGCTTCCTCCTGATAGATGCTGTGTTACAACTTCAAGCAGGTACCGGCTCATTTCCTTCATCTCCTTCCCATTCCATTGACAAACCTCCTCATATGACTTAGTTTTTGGTGTGAGGTTGTGGTAAGCAGGC
>Ga0307515_10000098_pt1 | contig 203922 bp, 217 predicted proteins | sample 17_EM_MG_FD_194513 | JGI IMG/M metagenome (GOLD analysis project Ga0307515, IMG submission 194513) | Populus trichocarpa ectomycorrhiza microbial communities from riparian zone in the Pacific Northwest, United States - 17_EM | ecosystem: Host-associated > Plants > Roots > Unclassified... | reverse complement strand
TTGGGCTCCTCGCTCTTGGCTATAGGGATTTGTTAGAACTATTCTCCTTGATGATGGGACAATTTTAAACATACCCTCTTCCTCAGCAGCACGCTTGAGGCTCTTCTTCTCAGCTTTGGTAAGTTTGGTCTCGATCTCCTTCTTCTTCTCATCCTCAGAGTCAATCTCAGTAATGCGAGGATTCTCGATATCGTCAAGCTCATCCTCCGAATCGGCGTCACCGTGGAGCATGTTCATAAGCTCGTCCTCATCGGGGGAGAGGTCGTAGTCATCGTCCTCCTCGTCTTCTGAGTCGTCCTCACCATCCTTGCGAGAATCGTGATCGGCGGGGACAACGTAGTTTCCGGAAAGGAAGACGTCGAAGTTGCCGACCACCTTGAAAAAGGCCTCCTCATACTCTCCAACGACAATGTCGAGAGTTTGTTGATATTGCTATGCGAGTGTTAATGCATTTTTCACACAACCAGACTAAAATCCCAAACTTACTCTCTCGGGGTCCAAGGTGCAGATGACAAACTCCTCAGTCTTAAAGGGCTCTTCGTCGTCGTCATCCTCATCCTCATCCTCATCGCTGTCCTCGGCGTCACCATCAATGTCCATCTCCTGGGAACCACCCTTCTTGGCGAGCTTCTTGGACTTCTTCTGAATCTTCTTGAGCTCCTCTTCATCTGCAGACTCGTCCTCATCATCATCATCATCATCATCATCATCATCCTCGTAGTCGTCGTGGTCGAGGGGGCGGCGAATGAGCTTCAAGGTTGCACGTTTTGGCTGATCAGCCTCGAGAGGCTTCGCACTGGGATCAATGGCAGCCATGGTAATGCGGAACTGTTCGATTTATTGGTACACTGCGCCACCGCGAGAAAAACGTCGCGCAGTAAGAACCTACCATGTTGACACCAGGAATCTCAGAAGCGACCATGGTGAGCTCATCTCCGGCGGGGACCTTAAGCCCCCAGAATGCAATAGGCTGAACTCCAGACATGGCTGTGATGATAGGTGGTTCAGGGGTATTGATAGGGTGGGATGGATGAAGGAAGGGAAAATGTACAGGAGATAGTGAAAAGGTGAAGAGAAATCGGCAGGGCGCGCTCTGATTTTTTAACTCGAAACTTTTGTTAGCCAAGATTTCGCGCGCTAACGGATTGTGGTAGGCTAATGCACGTGGAGGCAACCCCAACCTCGACATATCACGACACCAGTCGTCCCATAGGCAAATACACCGACCAGATGTGATGCACAGTACTGTAAAAGTCTCGATAATGGGTATGGCGCAGCGCTAATGTGCATAAGCCACTGCAGAAACCGTTGTCACCCTTGACATACTTCCCTACAGCCATACTGGGCTGAAAGGCTTTGCCCAGCAGGATGCTCACAATAGTCCATGAGGATGTGAAATCCAAGATGTTCCACTTACAGATGTGATGATTTATTATGATTATTTATTATGAAGCAGTACTAGGTACTACCAACTTTAAAAAAAATTTGAGTAAAATTCTGCTTAAGTTTCAAAATTTGTTTTCAAAATTGCATTATGGGAGAGAATTCTCCCTGCCACCCCTTTTAGGCTTAAGAAAGTATAAGTTCTTAAGCCCAATATGGCTGGAGGGAAGTATGCCAGAGGTGCTGTTATTCACGCATGCGGTCACATACTTTCACTCATTACAGTTTATGATGTGGGCTGGTTTTAAAAGTTACCAGTCTGGGACCTCACTATTTTGGAGACTTCGATAAAATCCCTGCTGGAGGGTCGAGCTCAGGTGAAAACGCCCGGCTAAAAACCAGGGCGATTTTTGACAATGTCTAAAGCCATTGACAATTGCTACACTACAAGAACTTACCGGCAGGCTTAGCTTTTTTCAATGCTCAAAAGCGGTCAACTCTAGGTCCGGACAAGGCAGCAAGTGTTTAAAATTCAGGAGATAACGGCTCCGAATCTTGGCCACGTTTTGTAAGATGGAACGGTCCGAAGACCTAGCCCGAGCAAATTCTGTGTATTGTTACGATATGGGGAGAACCGTGTGCATAGACTATGGTACAGAGAGAAGAGAGAAGGAGAAAAGAGAGAGGGAGAAAGATCGAGATATATACAGAGAATCTTTGGAAAAAACTTTAGGTATGCCTTTGCCGCCCCTTGCCACTCGCCATTCGCCACTCGGATATTCAACACATGTGAAGATACTAAGTCGAGCGATGTTCTGTATATACTCGTCAACCTCGAGTATTTTCGTGGCTACTCGACTGGGCAATTTATATGTGGCAACTGAATAGCAGCAAGCTGTTATAAGGAGGCAGGTTTGCTTTCTTCCGCTCTGCTATTACCGCTTCCCTGTCCACTGTCATCACTCCCGCTTTGCCGCCATCTGGCATCTGGCATCCTGCATCTCTACTTATTTCTGAGGCGTCTGATGTAAAACCTGTCCGGTTCGTATGCCCTCATCTTGCCGTATCCAGAGACCAGGGAATTCGAACGGAAAACATACCGCTGCCTTGCCAAACCTTCGTATCACTGGTGAAACCGACTGCTCCAGAGGAATCGCCAGCAGATAGGAGCTTGAAACCACCGGCAGGGTTTTATACACACAGATGTTTGTTCAGGCAAGAGGAGATGAATTCATGGAAGGGGGAGACGAGCTGGTCATTGTTATCCCCTACACGCTCGGTTTTCTTAAGTTCGGTTCCAGCGGCGATCCTACCATATTGGGGATAGTGTGGGCAGCGAGTGATGTCAAAAGTATATCGGTGCTGACTCCTCATCTACTTAGTACTTTACACACTGCTGGCCTCTATGCAGCCCTTACAAAAGTGCATACCATAACGTTTACATGCTTTCCCAGAGTGTGGTGCTCTGGCATCATTCAATCAGAAGTTCGGCTAGCCAATCACCGGCTTTTCCACACGGCGATCATTCCCCCAAACTACACCCAAAAGGAAGTGGAACCAAACTTAAGGAAATCGAGCGTGTAGGGGATAGAGCTGAATGATAACTTAACTCGAAGGACATGCTGCTACTATTCAGAGGCTGCAGCTAAGTATGTTCGAATCAATCGCTATTCTAGCAATCTCTTCAATGGTTTACGGATAGTCCCTCAACATTGCCAGGTGGTTTGGACTCGAATAACTCTGCTCCAGAATACCCAATTCCGGAAGTGATCTACTCCAACCCTAACCCCTAGCGCTCTCCAGAACATTCCAGAGCCCTCTCGCTCACTCCCGCTCACTCGCGAACGTCATCAGATCTGCTATCAGCTCAACATAGGATTAGCATATAAACAACTTCTGTATTCCTCGCCATCACCACAAGACATCAAGCTTCTCCAACGCAAACACATACGCTCAAACACCTAAACGACCTTCTCACATATGCAACATACAATGACCATCCACCCTGACCTCCTCCGAGCCCTAATCTCACCAGACCCCACCTCCACCTCCACCTTCGCCCCAAATTTCGACATCCACGAAACGCCCTCCGCCTACATCCTCGAAGGCGAGTTACCAGGGCTTGCGGACAAGAAGGCACTCGACATCGAGTTCACGGACGGGCAGATGGTTGTAATCGCGGGACGGATCGAGCGGCCTATCCCCAGCAACAACAATGAACCGAAAGTCTGGGTTAGCGAACGCAGCACGGGGGCTTTTCGGAGAGTATTTCGGTTCCCTGCGCAAATAGATATGGATGGTGTAAAAGCGGGTTTGGAGCATGGGATTTTGAGTATGGTAGTGCCGAAGAAGGTGGAGAGGAAGAAGAGGGTGGAGATTGAGTAGAGTGTTTGGGGTGAGGTTTATTGGACCGGGGTGGGGGTTTGGAGTTCTTTGGTCGTGTGCTTTTTGGTTGTACTGTGGTATACTGATTGTATTTTGTGTAAAGTACGTTCTTGAATGTTTATCTCGTATCTCAGACATTAAGGCCCAAGATCGAGTACTCTCTCCCTCAGGAAGGGCTTTACCATCGCCCTCCCAGAAACAGATCTTATACACACGCGGTCCGTATACCTCAACGGCGGCCGCAGAACGACGGACCATTCATAACTCGGACCGCGTTGCCGTTATCACCAATACTTGGCTGTCAAATCCATTCACTCCTTCAAGCCATGGGTGTCACTTCCAAACAAGTACCACTCTATAAGACATCATCACTCGACTTGTGCCTCCCTATTCGCTGTACTGGTATTACGGACCGGCAGCATCTGCCGCCTATGCACCTCTAAACGTCTCCGTGACGACTTTGTCCATTCCTCCCAGCGTACAAAATGGCGCAGATCGACGGTGTGATACCCAGCAGGGAGAAGTATAAACTGGTAAGAAAAAAAACCACTGTATTTTTTGCCCTCGTACTCCGCAGCGGGATGACGTTCGGTAGTGCGTATGTTACCGACAAGGCACCCCCCAGTTCCGTAGCAAGCGTCCGATCCGACCCGGAGCCCCGGTACGGAAGACTAACAATCGAAAAAAACGTGTCGAAGGAACACCCCCGGTTAAAGATCTTCGTCTGATCTTTCCTGCGCAAAGTTACTCTACCCCGCTCTGTCCACGGCACAAGAAGTTGTTTGGGAGACTTCACCATCTATATATCGAACACAATGCACTGCGTTAGATAGAGTGGACGAGAGCCCAGAATTCCGTGGATTGAGGGGTATTTTTTTTGTTTGTAGCTGTGATTTGAAACCCGGGCGGTGATATATCGGTACCTTTAACCAACCAATCAACCGTCAAATATCGTTCATGGTTCAAATTGTGGTAAACTGTATATTCTGAGTGCTGGCGTGCTTCCCTTGTGAATGTGAGGCATTTCCGGGATGGCTCTCTGCGCATGGGGAGAAGTTTGGCGAGTTGCTGGGCAGGACCGATCTCTTTATACCTACTTTACGTGCGTGTACAGCTGACGGTGCATCGAACCTCATTGATACCTGCGATATTTATCTACAGGGGACTAGACACGGAGGTATTGCACGATGACGCGTGATCTGGAAGGAATTGAGTGGGTGGGCATTGGGATTCTGGTCGTCCTGCGTGGGAATAGCCGTCATTCGCCGTCAGAAAACTGTTGGGCCTCCTGTCTTGTAATTCCCTCGTTCTCCCGCGTCTTAAAGAAAAAGGTATGTATTCTCGTTGTCAACCGGTAAGTACATTTTGCCACCCACCCGGGGCCTAACCAGACCCCCACTCGTCCGTTTTGATCGACAGCCGCCTCTTAGTCCCTGCCCGATTAACAAGCCACATATTCCTTGTCGTCTCAAAGCCCATACCCTCGTAGAGCTTGATGGCGGCAGTATTGCTCTCAAAAACCGTCAACCATACCTCTCCCTTCCCCTCTCCGGCCGAAGCCCACCACTTCGCAACAGCCCCCACCAACCACCTTGCCAGTCCCCGTCTCCGGTGGGACTCGAGAACGTCTAGCGTGGAGATGTAGACGCGCCGTGTTTCGTTGTCAGGGATCACGGTGATCCAGCCAGCACGCTTGGGTATGGACTTGGAGTGGTCGCTGATGCTGAAGATCTGCGCGCCGGCTTTGTGGACGGTGTTGGTGAGTGATGGGTATGCGGTGAGATACCAGGACTTTGTGGGGATGGTGGGGGAGGGCTTGTAGTTTTCTGGGAGGTCGACGGTAGAGGTTTCGCCGTTGCTTGGATCATCGGTGTAGGAGACCTCGAGCTTCATCTCTCGAAGCTGCGAAACCGTGTGGCCCCAGTCCTTCGCCCACTCTTCAATCTTGGGGTCGTAGGAGTTTATTGTGGTCCATTTTGGACGGAGGTCGTCGAGGGTGGAGAAGTCGGTTGGTGTGTGGGAGATCAACCATACTTGCCCGCTGGGGTTCAGCGTGAAGTGGGTTGTTCCCTCTGGGGAGGGGTGTCGGATGTGCGAGGGCGCTGAGTTGACAAAGTGTTTGGCTATGAGATCGTCACACATCGCAGAGGAGATACGGTGTGATGTTGATAAGTGGTGTTGATGAGGGGTAAGATGAGAGGGGAGGGAGGTACCGTACTTATGCGATGTGATGAAGCCGGGGTCAGAGTAAAGGCCAGAGTAGATATAATGGGTACCTGCTTCTTATCCGGAGCTATCGATATATAGCATCTAGATATCTCGTAGCGAGCTTGATTAAACCACGGGAAGATGACCGTGCGGGGCGTTGGGGTGCGACCAACAATCTATCTCCCCGGCGTCTCGCATGGCGGCAGTGATGGATAGCATTGGGTGTGGTGATGGCGGTGGGTGGGTTGGTTTGCAGCAGGGTTTGGATGTGGTGATGGCGGTGGGTGGGTGGGTTGGTTTGCAGCAGGGTTTGGATGTCAATTGCGTCACCGAAAACAAGCTCCCCCTCGGTGGTGGCCCCACCACACTACTGTACCCCACCCCGCACACCACGCCTCTCTCACAGACAACCCAACAACCAACCACAGCCAATGGCACCCTCCCGTGAAACGCTACTCTCAGCCGCCCTCTGCCTATGCACCGATTTCGCATGCCCCTCTACCACCACCGCGGTGCTACTTGCACACTTCACCACCTCTGTCCCACCAACGGCAATCGAGCATGGTCATCCCTCACTCGCACCGTTTATTGGCCGCCTATTCACGGGTCGCGATGAGGTCGCGAGATATTTTGACCTTCTCACTGAGCTGCTTACGTTTGGGAAAATGAGGTTTAGCGAGTATATTGTCGATGTAGATACGCTGAAGGTGACGTGTAAAGGGTGTGCGAGATTCACGTGGAAGGAGACAGGTCAATCGTGGGACGAGGTTTTTACTTACACGTTGGATTTCATGGAGGAGGGGTTTCTGGACGAAGGGCCCGGGGGACCGAGAGAAGTCAAGGTGAGGAGGTATCAGGTCTGGGCGGATACTGGGGCGGCGTATCTTGCTTCCCGGGGGGAATTGATGGGTTGATCAAAAGGTGGGAGGGGTGCAGAAAGTGGCGAATGCACATTGTTGTATAAGCAGATTGTAAAGAGATATGCCCTAGTTGAACACCTGCTTCCTGCCGAACACTATCAAGAGGTTGAATAACATGTCCTGTACTTTCGTCCGTCAACGGGATTGATATCATTGTTCTGATCCGCGTAAACGAATTTTTGACGAATCTCAGGCAAGTCAAGAGAATTGAAGGTAAATGTCAAGGCGACATCGTTTGGCCGAGGAACTAAAGGTTTACTAGATACCAGCAGTTTGTTTGTCAACATCATATGTAACCTGAGTGCTTGCAATTGATAACAGGAACGTGCTCACGCGTAGAGGGAGTAGTCGACGTCGTTGACGCGGCCTATTTTCATCGAGTGAGGGGAGTGATATAACATACATCCACACATCGTTCATTAACTCCAGACGGCGTTGTGTTGCCGCGCCAGTGGTCTAGATGCGAGATAACACCTGCACGATTAGCTCCATATCCACCGATCAACGGCTTACTCCCCGCTCCAGTGCGAACCACTGGTGGAAGCCTTGAATCCGGGGCCGCAGTGTGGTTGCTTGTAGAATCTAATATATCGGTACTATAGAGGGTGCCGGGAGAGAAATCAGCCAGACGACGTGCAGCTGTTAGTGTGTTTTTAGATTCTGGTTTGCTCTGCTGCCCGCGCTCTTTATAACGCAGCCGGATGAATTGGGTGAGGTTCGAGATTCACTAGGTGTAATGATCTCATCAACCAGCCCCGCCTAAGGAGCAAGCGTCAAAGTCTGGGCACGAGATTACAGGTGTATATATGACGTAGGAGTGGCCGTGGGATCCATAAATAGAAATACTTGACAAGACCTTGAGCTCGTAGCTGAGTTAGAGGTGGTGAATCTTAAACAGTCAATTTTTGATTCGGTAGAGTACTTCCCCTAGAGTAATCTAGACACTAGCCCTCCACATCCATATCTGAGAAATTGGCAAATCCTTGAGCAAGTCTCGTATTGAATCCCAAATCTCGGAGAGGGTCGTATCTATATCACCGTCCTAGAATCTCAGATCCTGAAAATTTGTTTTTTGTTGCAGTAGACCTTTGTCACACAGCCTGGAGCTAGGCCCAGATTCTTACTGAAGTGCTCCAAAATACTCGACTTGGATCGTTGGTTTTTAGTGATTCTAGGTGGTGGTACGCTTGGCTGACCATTGTATAGTCTATCGGAGTACCAAACTCCCCGTTGACTTTCTGGGGTTGAGAAAGGCTGATGTTAGTCTTGCTCCATGCATCAGTTGGTTCTCAGCCATTTGGGCAAGCTTTTGACAATGTGAAATAGGGTTTGGTTCCCGAATGCATTGACAGTAGAATTTCCTCGAATCACCGAGCTTCTGTGATGCACTTATAGTTAATAGCTGCAGGTACGCTTCGTTGATGTGAGGTTGCAACGTTGGATCTGCGATGATGTCGCTTATCGCATTAAGATAAATGTTTGCCAAGCCAACACTCAATCAGCTGAACGCGAGTTTCAAGCGCGTCTCACCAAGACAAGACCCTCAGCCCTTGACCCTCGACTTGACGACTCGACAGCCCTACATTCATTATCTATCCGCTTCGATTAATTTCATCCGCCAGATTATCTTCACGCGAAGACACGCCACTACCACCTTCGCTGTCTCAGGGCGACGCAGTGAAATGCAGTCCTTGCGGGCTCCATCCAGCTAACCTTATGACCACGAAAAACAACCTCGCTTTGCACCTTTCCTGGTTACAGCGAGAAAAGCCGTTTATTCCACCGCCTCCAAAGATACCGCGACCCAACAATGCTGTGCTTCCTGCGGTAGCCATAACCTCTACTATCGCACCTCCCGCCATCCAAAGACCCGCACTACCCCCACCGCCACCTCCAGCACCATCGAGATTTACTGGAGCATCTTTCCCTGCACAAACGAGAGGCATTGTCCAGCCAGTGCCGTCTATAAGCGAGGAGCAGGGGGGGCAAGAAGACGTGGATATGACGAAGATTCAATTGGGTTCGACTTCACGGGCAAAAAGGTCTAAACTGGGTAGTCACCTGGGCACGTCGCCTGCAACTTTCCAACCGTCACTCTCAACGCCAAACCTCAGGAGCCTCCCTTCTAAAACACCGACCACGGGATTGGGAGCGTCCCGGATAGTGGCGAATGACGGTATAGTTGTCATGTTCTTTGGTTCGTTTGGCCTACTGATTGATTACAGAATCGTTCACGCCTGTTCCCACTGACAGAAGCACACGACTTGCTGCCTCGACCGTTAAACGCCATGCGCCAGGTGTGATAGAGATCGACACAATTGACCTTACTGGAGACGACGAAAATGGTGTTTATGTGGGGCGAACCACGACATCGGTGCATCCAAAGTCACGCCATGTTACACCATTCGCATCAAAAGATACGGCGTCAAGGGGCAGAGCAAACATCTTTGCGGGTGAGGACGAGGAGATACTGGCCGTGCCTGCGGTTGCAGGGCCGAATTCTCAGGACTCTCCACTACTACCACCGCATGGATTTACGACTAGGACCTCGAAAAGCAAAAAACGAACAAGTGGCGAGTTTTTGGCTGACAACTTTGACACTACATCCTCATGCTCAGATGGGCCACCTTCCTCGAAGTCCCTGCGGACAGATGATGGACCTACTGCTTCGGCCATTTCCCGAAACCCCCAGAGACAGAGAGCGTTAAATCGTGACATCCCTCCCCCACCTCCTTATTCAACGCAGGTCCCTTCACCGCCTATTCTATCCCCACCAATTGAGCAATGGCATCGCCCTGCTGAGTCGAATCCGAGAATACATCAGCTCGCAAAAACTACAAACATACCTTCAGAGGAAATAAGTACAGTCCAGAGAAAGAAGGGAAAGAGCTCAGGTCATGTTGTGGAACAGTACGAGGAAGAGGAGATTGAGATGGCGACCAGGACAAGGAAGAAGAGGACGACACGGCGGATCGCGAACGAAGAGGACGACGGGGCGATGAAGGAAGCAATCGCAGAGCCTTACGGAGCCGTTAAACAGCAGCGTAATCATAATTCTCAAAACTCTAAGTCTCAGTGGTTCGCAACGGGGATAGTTCAAGGTTCTGATGATGAAGATAATTTTTCGGATACGAATGATGTGAATAGCACAAGTAGCTTCAAAATGGGATCTGCGGAACAACCAGACGAGGAGGACAGTTACGACTACGGGGGGGATGATATATTCCTGGGAGTGGTGGAAGATGAGCTTGTCGGCAGTCGCAACTCCCCGCCGCGAAAATCTCCCAACAGGCAGAATAATTCGTATGCATCACCGTTACAGCAAGACTCACCTACCAAGCTGAGGCGCTCACCTTGCAAGCATAAAGACACACCAATGCGGGATAGGGGCAATACGGAGGCTCAAGAAAGTGGCAACGAGTTGGCTGGATTGCCTATGGAAAGGCTACATTCAATGTTGGAGTCTCTTAAGCAGCAAAATTATGAGTTACTTGACAGGATTCAGGAACAGTATTATGATGTGGGCGAAGCACCGCCTAAGAAGCTGATACTAGAAAAGAAAGATCTGAAGACAAGAATTGAATGCATTACCCAGCAAATCGCCTCAGGTGATTGGACGGCTGTTGGCAGCAGCAGCAATCCTTCTGCAATTGATAGTCCGACAAAGAAGTGTGGAGGTGTTGTTGAAGCTACTCAGTATGCTCCGTCGTTGACGAAAGTTCAGCAGCATCAGTTCGCCGATACTCAATTCGTCAAGCAGACGCAGTTTACCCAGCATGTGCCGGGAACTCCATCAAAACAGCTATTAACCCGAAAAGAGAACGCTGACACTGCTGATCTCGCAAATATTTTCAACGATACAAGGAAGTCTCCTTTGAAGTCGAAAAAACAGGGTCCGATCCGTCAATTCCATATGGATATATCTTCTCCTGATCCACCCCGTCCCCGTTCACCCCAATATCGTCTCCCGCCTATGCGACCTGCAGATTCACCACCTCCATTTGGTATTGAAGAGGACGAAGAGGAAGAGAAGCAGGTCCCCCAGCCAGCCTTGCAAAGCGACGACGACGATGCATATGGTAGTGATTTTGATCCGGATCTGCTAGAAGCGCTAGACAACGCAAATGGCGAAGATGTACAAATCATCGATCCGCCACCGCCCAAGAAAAGGATACCTTTAGGTGCATCGACAGGGAATTCGCCACCAGTGCGTCGGGATGTTAATCAAGTGCTTGTCCAGAAAACGCATTCACAGTTGGTAAATTCACACCTCGGTATTCTTCACGGCAAGCATCATAAACAACGAGAGTCTACAGTCGACTTAACTAGCTCTAATATGCAACATCCGTGGTCTCGAGATGTCGCTGATGCGCTGAAAAGGCGCTTTGGCTTGAAAGGGTTTCGAAACAATCAGCTAGAGGCCATTAACGAGACGCTCGCTGGGAAGGATGTTTTTGTCATCATGCCAACTGGAGGCGGGAAGAGTTTGATCTACCAACTTCCAGCTGTCATCAAATTCGGGACAATTAGAGGCGTTACGGTTGTTATTTCGCCACTGCTGTCCTTGATGACAGACCAAGTGGATCATATGCAAAAGCTGAAAATAGGTGCTTGTTTCATCAACGGAGAAAGCGATGAAGATACGAAACGATTGATCTTCGACTGGTTGTATTCTCGAGATGTCGAAGACAAAGTGCAGTTGCTGTACCTAACCCCAGAGATGGTTGCAAAGAGCAAAAAAATGGTCGATACTCTCGAACATTTACATGGACGTAGAAAGCTAGCTAGGATTGTCATCGATGAAGCACACTGTGTTTCTGAATGGGGCCATGACTTTCGACCTGATTACAAGTTATTGGGGGTTATGAAGGGAAAGTTTCCCGGGGTCCCTTGTGTCGCATTAACAGCTACAGCGACCCCAAAGGTTCGGATCGACGTCCAACAATGCCTGAGAATCCGAGGTTGCAAGATATTAGTTCAGAGCTTTAATCGTCCGAACCTATTCTACTATGTGCGGCCGAAGACCAGCAAAGTGCTAGATGACATTGCTACAATTTGCAACGAGTTTCGTAATAAATCCGGCATTGTCTATTGCCTTTCTCGTGAAAACTGCGAAAACACGGCCAGGGATCTGCAGAAACGTGGTATTAAGGCGCAGTTTTTTCATGCCGGATTGGAGTCGCATGATAAAAGAAGATTGCAGAAAGAATGGCAAGCAAACAAATTTCAAATCATTGTTGCAACAATTGCTTTTGGTATGGGAATCGACAAGCCGGACGTCCGATTTGTCGTTCATCATAGCTTGCCGAAGAGCTTGGAGGGCTATTACCAGGAAACTGGACGGGCTGGAAGAGATGGCAACCCCAGCTCCTGTTTCCTGTTCTATAATTACGGCGATTGTTCGAAGTATCACCGGTTCATCGACAAGAGTGAAGGAAGTCCGGACCAAAAAAAGCGCCAAAGGGAGATGCTGCGAATGGTGATCCAGTATTGCGATAACAAGGCAGAGTGCCGCAGAACGCAAGTGCTTCGATACTTTGACGAAAAGTTTCCCCCAAAGGAATGCAAAGAAACCTGCGATAATTGTTGTTCTGGAGTAGAATACGAAGAACGCGATGTCACCGAGCTGGCGAAAAGTGCTCTCAAGCTTGTTGAAGCTATAGAATCGCGAGGAAAAACCATGCTTTTTGTCGTGGATGCTTTTAAAGGGAGCGCAAGCAAAGCCCAGAAAGATGCAGGCACCGAATATTTCGAAGGCTATGGCGCTGGAAAACGCTTGCAGAGGGGTGATTGCGAGAGATTATACCATAAATTGACATTCGAAGAAGCCGTCGGCGAAACCCATATCCAGAATGGCTCGGGATTCACAGTCAGTCATATCAAGGTATGTAACCTCCCTATCACCGCATCCTCCGAGTAACTAACATGAGAAATAGTTACTGAGAGCTGGTGCGGACCAAATATTATACGGGAATAAAAAAGTGTATCTGGATTTCCTAAAATCTGGATCCAAGAGAACCTCTTCCACCACCTCCATTGCCTCTGCGTCTGCCTCGTTTTCCGCCCGATCAGAATTTCAACTTCAATCTACATATGTGTCCTCTCCTGCACAGGGGCATCAGGACGACTACGAATATGATGGCTTCATTGTTCCAGACTACGAACAAGATAGCATGGGAATGCCGCCGGTACGTTCGGGACTTCCACGTACAGCCCCAACCCACCGTGCCCGCCGCCAGAAATCTCAAACGCAACAACAGCAAGTTAGTGCACCAATAACTGCAGAGGATGTAATGTCACAACTCAATCCGCTGGAGCTGGAAATGTTGGAACGGTTCATGCAACAAGCCCGAAAAATCCGGGAGAGGATCATGCAACGCAAGGGATTGGAACGTATCACATCTGTTTTTATGGATTCCGTCCTGCAAAAGTTTGGTATCTACCTGCCGCAGGACATGATGGCGATGGCAGAAATTGCGGGTAGCTCGACAAGGGTCAACGACTTTGGCAACGAGTTCCTGGTCCTGTGCAAACAATTTGCCAAAGAGAAGGCGGAGAACTTTGAGGGCACCGATGTTCCGGTGAGGACGTATTCACAGTCTCAAACAGTAGCACCGATTGAGATTTTGGATGATGACGAGGATTACAGCGAAGGCATGGACGATGAGGATTTTATGGAGGAGGATGAGGAGACGAGCGAGTACTTCAAGCGCACGTCGACTACTACTGCTACTACTGCTACTACTACCCGCGGTGGCGCCGTTGCGGTCTCGTCCGCGCAGGAGGAGATGCTGAGTCAGTGGCAGGAGAGCCAGGCCGTGTCGGCGGCTAGAAGTAATGCCGCAGTTTCAAGCAAACCGGCAGCCCCGGCAAGAGCCAGAGGCGGCGGTAGCAGTACGAGAGGTCGTGGTAAGAGCAGGGGTGGCGGCGCGGCAAAGAAGTATGCGAGGAGAACTAGTGGCGGCACCAGCGGCACTTCGGGGGCGAGCACTAAACGAGGTGGAGGGAAGAGGAAATCTGGAGGAGGAAGGGGTGATACTGTTTCCTTTGGTGGTGGTGGCGGTAGTAGTTCTCGAGGCGGAGGTGCAGGTTCAGGTGCAGGTGCTATAAGACCATTGTGGTAGAACGGGATGGGATAAGGAAGGAGTACTAAGCTAGATGCTGTTTTTTTATTGTTTGTCTTACATATGTGGAGTTTATACACACATCTACATAACTTCTGGAGTATGGGTTCTTTGTCTGGGGCTATTGGTGTATTATTTTTTCTTGTTTCCTCACTTGGATAGGACTTGTAAATGGAAGATTGGATTGGGGGGGCTCGAGACGGATTTTACACTTATCACCGGTGTTTGTGCAAGTTGAATGTTTAATATACAGCAGCCAAGTTTTAGTCTTTCCACAGACCAGATCATGGGTGAGGTTGTGATTTGAAACACATACATCCACCGCTCCTGCTCATTTACAGCGCGGACACGCTGTGGATTCCATTTACCTGAAGCAAATCTCCCACTTCAAGCTTACTCATTAGCTTGTTCAGATGAGAGGGGCGATAAAGAAGTTTATTTTAGTGATAGCTAGTGGATCCCATCTGAACAAATGGCTCCGGGAGCTGACCTCGTACCCCGGCCCTTTGATCTCACGTGATTTTATACTACCCGAAATAGCGAGTCTGACCCAAATTGAGATTATGAAAAAAGTGAGGTGAAGGGCCTGGAGACATCACTCCACCAAAATTTCAAATTACCTCCAGAGAGCTGAGCTTTGGGGGGGTATTAGGTTACATCTACCTGAGTCAATACCGAGTATTTTTTAAAGAATTCCATCACATGTGCACTTACTGCAGCCTTAACCTGGGCTTGACCCAGATTATTGCCAGCTTGACCCAGTTGCTCTCATTCACTTTACACCAAAATTTTTGCCTGACTTGCTTAGTACCCCATATAAACTTTATTTCCTTTCCCCTAAACTCTTCTTTCTGTGCAAACCCAGCTCAAACTTGTGGTGCTGAAATTTTCACCGGGTTGACCTGGGAACTTTGTGTGGAGCGATGTCTCCAGGCTCTCTCACAACTTCATTCCCTTCCCACACTATTCCCTTTTTGTCACTTCACATAATTGAGCCTGATTCGAGGCCACCCGGGAGCTTGGAACATCCGCCTGCCACTTCTCCCTTTTCAGCCTACATTGTCGTAGATACTCTACTCGAATACTCTAGTTTCCCCACGTGGTAATTTAACCGGTTTATAGTGGGAAGGGAATTGTAAGGGGGTGGGGAGAAATTCTGTGAGCTGCACTAAATGTTGAAATGTACTGATTGCTAGAAGCTTGTATTCTTAAGTACAGGTACATTCGTGATCTTATATACGGCATTCAGAGTATGCCCTGTGCGCATGCATGCGCACTCAGCTGGCATCTCTAGCTGAGCCTGGAACGACCATCATCTTAGGGAGATTATGCATCAGCCCAGCATCAGCCCATAAGCCGTACGCCAGGGAGGCGGACCATATATGCAACACTAAACGAGAAGTTATATCGAGTGATAAAATCGCGATCTCGCACCACCCTGTAGAATACGTGTAATATCACATGCAACGTTAATTGTCCATTTAGGTGTGATTTGATCACATATTCACTAGACCACACATTACAAAATGTCAATTGTACGTTGCCTCGCCAGCAAGGCCGCGGAAGCTTGCGAGCGTCTCAAACAACCGCACAAAACTCCACATCACGTTTAATCGTTCCTTTTCGCCTCCTCATGCACCGTCGTCGCCCTTGCAGATTTTCCACCATCTCCAATTGATGTCCATGTCACTGATGGCGGGGTTGCTGGTGCCGGGTTCTCTTCATCCATATACTTGTTCTCGACAACTCCAAATAGCTTATCCATCTCCTCCAATCCCAATCCCTTCGTTTCCGGGATAAAGAAGTACGCAAAGATGTACATTGCAAAGCAGAAAGTCCTTTTTCCTTATTAGCTGTGTGTATGAGGGCGGTGGGGCAGGAGGGGTTACCCATAGATGAAGTATGTTCCGTACCCGCCTGCTCCAACCGTAACCATCATATTTGGCGTCGCCCTCGCAACCACAAAATTAAACAACCATTGTGTCGCCGCAGCCAGGCCTACATTCATAGCCCTTAGCCTTGCGCTAGGTATTTCAGAGACATAGATCCAGCACACTGGCCCCCACCCGAACTGGAAGAATGAAGCGAAGAGGAAGATCATCATCTACTCCTTCATTAGCTTTTTCCTGGGGGAGGGGGGAACAAGTACATACGATTGCGACGTATCCGGCGAGAGGAACGGCTGCGCCTTTTATCGGCCGGTCGAAGCGTACGTAGAAACCGATGTAGTACATTGCGAGACCTTGCGCGATTGAGGTCCAGAGAAGGGATTTGCGGCGCCCCAGGGAGTCGGCGACGAAGATGAGGAAGGTTGCGCAGGTCACCATTTTTACGATACCGTAGATTCCGGTAGCGAAGAGGCCGGTTTCAGTGCCGTTTAGGCCGAGGTTAGACTATGGGCGTTAGCAGAGAGGGGGAAGGGAGGAAGAGAGGCGGACAAAGATTTGCGGGGCATAATAGTTGATGGCATTAGTTCCTGTCATTTGTTGACAGACCATGAGCCCGATCGATAGCAAAGCCCGGTTCCTATTTCCACGAATAGTCCACATCTCCTTCTGCAAATCCCAGAACCCGTTTCCCCCGATAAGACGTGCCTCCAACTCCAGATTCTCTTTGATCTCCGTCAATTCCATCTGAACATACTCATGTTCAACCGGTAGATTTCTGACTTTTGCAAGCGTATTCCCAGCATTCTCCCACTGATCTTTCCTCGCGAGCCACCGGGGACTCTCATTACTAACCAACATTCCTACGCCCAAACAAAACGCCGGCAACGCCTGCATCGCCAGCGAAATCACAAACTGCGCATCCCCTTTTTGATGCAGCAGGTTCGAATAGTTTATCCAGAACGCAATGCAGATCCCGCTGACAATGAAGAACTGGTACATTCCTGTTAGTGCACCACGGATTGCGCGCGGCGCATTCTCGGAGGTGTAGAGGGGGTTCAGCATCGATGCCGCGCCAACGGCTACGCCGGTGATAAGACGGCCGATGTACATCACCGCAAGGTGTCCGTTTGAGGCCGCTTGCATGATTGTCCCGATAATCGCAATCAGGGCGCAGCCGAACAGCGCGGTCCGGCGCCCGTATTTGTCGGCGAACCAGTAGGCGGCTAGGGCGCCGAAGAAACATCCCGCCTGGAGCGTGGAAACGATGTTGGCTTCGAGATTTGCGCTGGCAACGGGGTTGAGATGTTCTAGGCCGAATTTCCTGGGGGATTGTGAGCGAAGTGAGAGGATATGGGAAAGGTAGATGTACTTTCGGAAAGTGTCCATCTTTAGAACGCCGCCGATTATACCAGTGTCCATTCCAAACAATGCTCCGGCGAAACATGCCTAACGGGCCCATAATCAGCATCACTCAATGGAGGATTAGAGGGCGGAGATGGTACCGAGCATGAAAGTACATAGACCCTCCAGTTATAAATTTCTAAACTCGTCAGCTCTGGTGCAGCCACCCGGTGCAGCACATACCTGGAGGATCCGACTTCATAGCCTCATTTTTAACGATCTTTGCAAGTATCCGCATCGTGTATGTGTTCCTTCTCAAAATTCTAGTTCCAGGTCACCCACAAATGGGGCTACAGTCATATATAGGTGTATAAATTATCAGTCGTCTCCACCTTTCCCGCAGCAACCCCGTAATGCGTATGTATAATATCTATAGAACATTACACCGCGCAGTCGTCGGTACCAGCTCCCGGGTGAAGATAATAACTGCTGGGCACAGCGAGGGTGGCTCGGACAATCGGTGTTTTGGGGGTTACATACTAGCTGCTGTGGTCGAATCTAGCCACCCATTCAGCACGTTTGATATTGGGATCTCCTGATGTGGTGGTTGCAGTATAGTACTGTAGATGGTTGTTAATAACGCATAATGTCAGCCTAGGATCTGCAAGTGAAACCTGTCTGCTCTAATTAGTAGAGGACCCAAGATGTCGGGGAAACAAGCATTCGCACTTGGGTACAGCCAAAACGTCAGGCTCAGTGCATAATTGTTAATATTAATAGTGTATAGTACGTTACATCGATCTACCGAATATAAGGCGGATCCGGAGGACCTGTGATCTTCTGTATAGAAGCATTGAAGGTGTGCAAAGCGCATGCTGTGCTATCAGGCAATTAGTGGACGGACTAATTAGTAGGCGGCGGCAGTGGCAGCGCCACCTGTCAACGAACGTTGACGGCGCTTCGGACTAATCACTGCACGGTAGTCAGGGAGAAAGAACTCGAATACCCCAAATCGGGAATTGGCATTTGCTGTGGGAGCAGGAGGATGACTGGGATGTGACTGGGGAAGAGTTGTCTGCCCACTATGAATCTACTGTTTCTGGTCAATTTCTGTCATGTCTAACCCAATTTTGCTAGGTGTTTCGATAATTCCCTGTTATACATAAATGGTTTTGCTAAAACTGGAGTGTCGAAGCTCTTTTTCCCGCACCGACCTCGGAGGTTCGTCATAGCCTAAAACATCGACGCCGCTACTTTGCTGCCTTGCCTTGCCTGAGTTTAGACTGAATATATGTACTACCTATACTTATACACACACTACCACTGCTTTAACTCTTCTTCACATTTCACCATCGACGGGTATCTATGATAGTTCCGAAGATCATAGTGTTCTCGTACACGGGCTAAAAGTGTCGAGTGGTGCCTAGGGCGGCCGCAACAAAACACACAAGAGATTGTAACAAATCGGTATCAAAATTCACAAGGGGATTTAAGGACCCCTTTTAATTTCGTTAATACTGTTCGAAACAACCACATCTAAAGCACTCTCCACATAAACAGAAGTGCATCCCTCTAGATTACTTCCTAGTTACTGTACTGGTCACAGTGGTTCGGACGTCGATGGGTGCTGACAGCCATTTTCCTATTGGACAGTTGCTGATGGCCTTTGGATAATTGGACACAGTGTTGTTGCCGTGAAGCTTTAAATTGACCATTCATACTTTGACCACTCATACATTAAACACTTGTACATATGTATATCAATTAGTAAACTAATGTTGAATATGTGGTAGTAATTTCAAAATGTGGCTAGGACTGGGTGGGAGAAGAAATAATACCCTTTAGCTTTTTTAGATAGGATAAAATACCATGCCAGTGCCAGTACCAGTGCTGACAGATTTAATTCATCAGACATCGGCTTCCTGACACCGACAAGTACATATATTTGGCCTGGTGGCGTCCGAACCATTGTGGCCAGTAGAGTATATAGAAGCGGCTTCGGCCCGGGTGCTTAGATCATCAACTGCCTGAAATGGAAACAACGAGCTTCCAATATCAGATAGAGTACCTGTTTGTAGGGTTTATATGAGCCTGAATGAACCCCCATTCTTGGAATTAAAGCTATAGGCATTGGGAGTTAAATTAAGCTCCGATAGACGCACGCACTCTACATTCTTATTCTTGTTTCATCGTCTATCGTCGTGAGTATAAACCGCAGTCGCCTTTTTTCCTGGTCCGGCACGATTGGCCGATTTAAGTTGACTTGAGTTCGATGCTGGTTTCGTATCGTTATTGCAAAGGAACGGTCTAGATACGTACCCACAGCGTATTCTAAACCCTTAATTTCCCATAACGATAGCCATTAGCGCAAGGGCATTTCCTCAAAGAAGGCGTGGTTTTCTTCAGACCGGTAACGGTCATTTACCGATGGTATTCCAGTCAATACGATGTAACGCTTTGCAGCTATGGGTGTATACCTAGGTATATTCTCACAATGTGCCATGAGGATAGTCTTAACCTGCAGATCTGTGAATCGTCTAATACCAAAGTACTGGGAGTGGGAATACCTAGACCACGGTCGAGTCCATGCCACTACACAAACGTACCCAGAGAGCCTAACAGCATTCGAATTTCCCCGAAAAACCAAGGGCCCAAACGCCACTTCGTTAAAATTTAGGTTTTTTTGTGCTATAACGGCCGTGAAGCGACCTCCGGATGACGGAAATCATATCACTTTAATCCTATGCACTACACAAGCACTAACCTTCCTCCCTCCTCCTTAATCGCCACCGTTCGTTTCTCATCCAAACTCTTCCTCCCGGCCTCCAAGATAGCCGTAGTAATAACTGTATTTCTAAGCGTCGGCAGCCCGCGCTTATCAAAATCCGCCACCGCCGCCTCGCCGGCATTGATGCGGTTGCACGCATCCACAAACTTCTCGAAACTGATGTACCCGTACCCCGTCTGCCCGCCAAAATTTCCGTCCTCATCGGGCGCGTACCGCATGTAGAATGGATTCACCCAGCCGATCCCACCCAGCGAGTCGTCTGTTACGTCGTAGCCCCGCTTCGCCTGGTTGGCGCGGATCTCGCCCGCGGCGGCGAGATAGTGGAAGTACCTGAGTTAGCCGAATTAGCGGGCGTTGGAATAGGGGGCCGGGCACTTACTGGTTGCTGTGAACTCCGGCGCTCTGAGGCGCCGTCCATGATGCGGTGTAGACGCCTGTAGCCACACGAGAGCGGTCGGAGATCTTGGTCCAGTCGGTCAGGAGTGTGATGGTATCTTCTGTGCCGTCAACACAACCCAAATCTGTGGCGGTGCCTCGGGAGCCAGAAGCAGTGACGCATGTGGGCACCCAGCCGGGGACGAGGGTGGCGTTGATGTCGATGTGGTGGCTGTTCAGGTAGTATGATATATCTGAGTCCTTCCCCGCCCACGACTTAAAGGTGTCTAACTGGCTCTTGGGTTGCGACATGTACGAGTAGAAGTAGTTGAAATCTCCCAGGTTCCGTGCTTTGGCTGCCGCATCGGAGTAGGCGGGGTCGTACCGCTTGTGGTGCTCGATGTATACGAATACCCCGTGCTCTTCCGCTACAGAGAGGAGCTGGTAGTGGTGATCTAGTGTTTTGGTTGCTGGCTTGGTGATGAGCACGTGGATCTTGCGCTGTATTGCATATAGGGCGATGTCGAAATGTGTGGTATCGGGTGTGCTGTGCTCTCGCAGTCAGCGTTTGTCTTCGGGGACGAGAGAAGTGGAGGGCAAACAAGATGGTGATAGCATCTCCCGGGCTGAGTTTATCAATCGCTTCCTTGTACGCCTCCGGATCCTTCGTTGTATCGGCAGGATACGAGGTGAAATCAACGTTAAGGCCGTTGTAGACATTCTTGATGTTCTTTTCGAGGTGCTGACGGATCGCTGGGAATTTCGTGCCGTTCGTACCCACCATCGAAAGGTTACCGACTTTTCCGCGGCGTCGCAGGTCGAATAAGGTGAGCCCGACAACGCCTACTTTCTTATCGGATCCGGATGCTCCACTGCCAACCCACCCGGTGGTGTACTCGCCGGATCCTACCTGGGAATTGTTAACTTTGGTGCGAGAGTCGGAAGGGAGGAGGCCAACCATGAGGACTTTGACGGGCGCCATGGTTGCTATTTGATATGGATCAGAGACTTGAGGGTTATGATAACGAATGAGATGGTTAATGGGGATTTAATGGAAGTTTTTTAACGGCAAGAGGAGTCTACCAATAATTCATCATTAGCCTCTGCAGGCACAGCTGTGTTTCGCATTCTCAGTGGTTGTACCTGGATGTCGGGGTTGTATCCGGAGCTCGGAATACTGTTGATCACGATGTGCTGCCGGCCCTGTCAGGTGGCAGGGTTCCAGAAAGCTGTCAGGCATTATCGGACCCCACATTCTTGTCGGTGAGTCCATATCTGCATTAGAAATAGTGAGCGTGGATAATATGCGCTTTATGCTATCATCTAGCCAGTTGACGTTGCGTCTAGATCTAGGGATACTAGATATTGCCTTGAGAACTCACCAGGAGCCTCTGGTAGTCAGAGTGCTGGCATAGAATTGAGATATACGATACATAATAATTGAGCATTTGCGAATTGTCTTCAAATCCGCAATGCCTCCCCTACAACCCACTCTCCGCTACCCTCTGAAATCCCGCGGCGACCTCCAAGCCGTCCTTACATCTCTCTTAACTCCACTCTCTACGTATGATCTACCGCAACCTCCCTCGGCGGAGCCCAATCCATCTCGAGTCGACTGCGACCTACTACGACGACAATACTGCGCTGCTAGAAGGGTATACACGTCCTCTATAGGGTCTTGCGTCGCTCACAGCCGCCGCCGGCGAGTTCAACGGAGCAAACAAGTGAATAGAGGGTTTGAAGGCAGAGACTGATCCGTCATACAATGAGTTTTGGGACGAGGCACGATCAGAGGATGGTGGAGATGTGTCCGATTGGTTATTAGTTTGCAACTTGCGGAAACCAGTATTGGGACTGGGGGAGAAGAAAATGGTAGTCGATTGAGTGGGAAGCGTTAATGGGAAAGAAGTGAGTTTGTTGAGCGGATAAAGAGAAGGGATGAGTGCTAATTATGCAGATGCTAGATAATAACTGGTGTGAACGAGATGCAATGCCTAGTAGTACCAACTAACTACTCAAGCTGTAGTTCAGAGTCTTTGCAAATCTTAGGCTCCAAAGGCTCAGAGAAGAGTACAACGCTGAGAAGCTCCGAACCATCCGGACACCATTTATATTGGTGGAGAATCGTCAACCGACGGACCTGCAAATCGGTAGCTGGATTATTACTTAGGGCATTCGCAATTTAAACTTCACAAGTGATATACTTCAAGCTCGCGGAAGACGATGATCCTATGCGGTGTGAAGAGTATTGTCAGCGCGCACGGTTGTATGTGTTCTACCCCAGCGGTCAAGTTCTCCGCTTGACCAAGGGGATGTCCGGCTGACCAAGGGGATATCCCCTTGCCCAAGATGGCCGCTTTGCTAGGGGGTATCCTCCCGGGCAAGATTCTTAACTGGCGGGTGGGAGATGTCCCACTCACCGAGTCCTGGAAGCCAAGATGCCATGTAGGACTTGCGGAGATGGCGTACGGCATTCAGCTGAGCTGAAGGTACATTGTTGCGCTGATGCGATTCAGCTAGTAATAATCAGCTGAGAGCGCATATATTCGTACCAGCTAAGGTGCATATATGTGTGCAGATATATACGCCGAGCTCTTGTACATATATCAGCATAGATACCCATGATAGATCATCACACAAAGTAACAACCACCACTTGCACACTTCTCTCGTACTACTTATTTACCAACTAATTCCCTACGAAGAAGCGAATATCACTCTTTCCCTCCATGTAGCAGCAGCGAGGGTCTCTACTAGTGAGCGAATCTCGATATCTTGTAATTGCAAGGGGCCACAGTGTACAGGGCGGTGCCGTTGTATCAAAAACAAGGTGAAATGCTCCCTAGGAAGACTATAAGGATACAACAAGCACAGTAGATAGATTTTATTTGATAGTTATAGACGAATTAAAGAGAAGGCTTTTTGGCACCGAGGATATACCTCTCACCACCTTCACAGTTTTTCGCATCCCACCCCGCAATCAAGAATCTTGCCTAGCAGGATACCCTCCCGGGAAAGCGGGCCATCTTGGGCAAGGGGATATCCTCTTGGTCAAGTGGAGACCTTGGCCGGTGGGGTAGAACATATGCACAAGACTTTGTGCACTACTTGGATCCACAAGGTACATATTATACTCCATGCAAGAAAATGGTCGACCGCACAGCCAATCACCCGTAATCAGGCCGTGCAATCCCATTCAGCCGCCCAACCACCTATCGTTTCGCCATGGAAGTATTTTGGAGAACCCTTGCTTTTGCATTCGGAGTGGAGGATGTGCTTCCAAAGCCGCTCAGCTGGAGAATAGTAAAGGGACTTCTCCTCTAGAACATGCGGTGGCGGTCAAACAGCCCATCTTCACACCGGAAGACACCTTGACAATCGGCTATTCCTACCTCAATATATACCCCACGGAGAACTACAACTCTCCCGGCTCGCCTTACTAGTGTATGAAAGCTTTTCCCAATATCTACACCTGATGCCCAGCCTTTCTGGTCTAGCGCGAAGGAAGAGTATCCCACCGCCTCACTTCCCGAAGTTGTAGCCTTGGAGAAGCCGCTGCACATAGCTAGCCACCGTGGAGAGCACACATTTCTTCTGTCTTCTGGCCAGGTGTGCCATTGCCGACGTAAGTAATATACGGAAAGTTTGCGTACTCCTCCGCATTCGGGTTCTCGGTGCCAATAGGTAGCTACATACTCAATCAGCACGCCATAAACTCCATGATCGGACTATCCGACGACGACGGAGAAATGCGGGAACCTGACGACTTGTACCAGAAGCGAGAATCGAGAAGGATGGCAGCCCGGTGCTAATAAGCAAGTGGTATCCATAGCCCGATGTCGAAATCGAGAACTTCCTCACCTCTCTAGCAGCCGAGAGTCTAAACTGGTATATCGGCGTGCATCACATCAGGGCAGCGCATAGGTTGCAGACTGTAGAGGGTGCGTTTGCTATCTATGGTCAGGCGTAAGATGGGCAGCATTTACTGGGCTATGGGGGTTGATGGCAGGGAAGGTTATGAGGAGGAGGAGGGGTTAGGCGTTTGCGGTGTCGATAGCAGACGTGGTGGGGATTGTGGAATTGAGGTGTAAAATAATAGCGGTGTGCTGAGGGTGAAACCGAATTCGAATTTGGAGAGTAGGACTGTACTGCCAACATTGTATAGGGACTTGGTGGTGGACGGTGATGTATGGTTTGTGTCAGACATATTGAGGGTACCGGAGAGTATGGTAGAGTGGAGAGAGAGTTAGAGAAGTACGTGGGAGAATAAGCCGGTAGTTCTTGGTTGGATGGGTTGTAGTGGAAGGTTCGATACATCCACACGTCTTATCATATTCATGCTTGGATTGGTCATACTTGTTCCTGTCAGATGGCTATATTTTCGCTAACGCGTAGTCAGCGATAAAAGCCGTCCGACAGACAATAAAAACTACCGACAGCACCCAGCATCAATACTTATAGGACTCTAATAAGAACTAACTTCGTAGCTACTACGGTGCAAAAAATTAGCTGAGTCACAATACCGACTGTTAGGCCAAGGTTTAAATCCTAGACTGACTCGGAAGCTCGAACGTAGTGAGATGAAACAGTCCCAGACCGTTATAGGCCCGGCCCGGCCCGTGTAAAACACCATTCCCGCGCCGAATGAGAAGGCGTCACCCGTGGTATGGTTGGGGACGCCTAGTCACGGTGGGGTCGCGACATTTGGTCTGACCGATTATTAATACACTTTTAGCGCTATTTTGGGCTTGGGTTATGCCATTTTGGGCCTAATATAGCACTTATAATTGGCTCCAGGGGTGAAATTTCAGTCTTTAGTCAGTCTTTGGCCGCCAAGCTTCGCATATACTGCTTATTAAGAGGTATATATTACCTTTTTAGGTAATTAATATTTTAATTACTATATTTTATTTCCTAAAAGGATGACATTAGATTTCCTCCCATATAAAAAGCCAACTTTTTCCATGCCCCTTTTCTCCACAACCACAACTAGGAAAAATAATCGGGCTCTGTCAGGTTGTAGAGAACATCAAAAGGAAGCACATGACAGAGAGTTTTGAATTTTTCGACTTTTTTTGGTGGAGTAAAGGCGGGCTAAAGTTGAGGCTTAAAAATACACCGAGTTAAGGTGTCCCCAACCATACCTAACGTTTAGATCACCCCGCTTCAGGGCCCGGATATTGCCAAGGAGGCACGATGGATGAGACGTCTGGAGGCGATGTTCCTGTTGCTTAACTAGGTGACTTCGGTGGTAGAAACGAGAACGAGGGGAAAAGCCGAAGGAGCTGACTATTACGAGCTCGGGGACTTTGGCTGGTAGCGGCGTCGGAACTCATATATAAGACGTTGTTTCCGTTCTTCGGCCTGGATTACGGCTTGTTTTTCCCTACGACTTTTGACTTATGATTGGAGCGGGTTTATATGTTTTATAGTTTTACTCGCTAATGCTGCTCCGCTGGCCATAATTCTCCCGAAGAGTGGATCAGAGTTTGACATGGGCCATGATATCGATATCGATATCATTCCATCCCTCCCCAAGTTCATCCTTCCTTCACTCTTATTAGTTAGTATGTAATACTGAAGCGGTATGTTACGGATTACGAGAGACGATAGAGGGTTTGGCAGGCTCTTGAATTGTAACTCAGGGTAGAAGGATACCTCAGCCCTTACAAATCCCCCTTTTCAATAGCTCAACATTTCCCTCTATACAACGTTTAATACCATATCCCAAGCTGTAGTCTCTGTATACACTTCCACCACAAACCATCCTCAGAATAAGGGCTTGTTGGAAGTTGTTGCAAACATTAGGTTTTCGTGCTCTATGCATAACGAACTCAACCCAATACAGACTAAAGATATCAATGCGTACTGCCTGCTGCCTACATTTGGAACCGAAAATTTCATGTGTAATGATGTACTTGAAAAAGCATGCAAACATTCAGTCGATACCACTTTGAGTTTAAGTCCCACCATGTCTCACAAGTGCTTGCTGCGGGCAGAGTGCATCTTGTCTCGGACGAGTGCAGCCGTTGACGAATGGCATTCAAAGACAAGTCAAAAAAACCAACGTCAATTGTGTGTAGAGCAGAAAACCATTGGATGGTACTTGAATAGGTCACTGTAAGCTCATTCAACCAAGTCACTGCAGGCACTCAACCAGGTCAATGTAGGCACTTAAAGCGCACTCGCTGCAAGCATTTATATTGTACCTGAATATGCAACCCGTGAGACAGCAGGATTTAAGCCTAGACTGAAAATTATTGGATGTTACTCGCTGTAGGCCTTAGAACCAGTATATCATCTGAGTATGCGAGTGACAAAATTTATATGAACCTCGAATCTAACGTCCAATCATTTCCACTGAGTTTTGAATCTGGCTATGTCTTGCAGGGTGCATATATATATGCTTTATAGTAAGCGGCCTCTCAGCTCAGGTATGTTTTGTCAGATGAATTCTTTTTGGCTCAAAATGCCGGCTGCGAGCAATCTACATCTCGGAACGGTCGGCAGTCGTTCAGCCCCGCTGCGGACAACTTTTTTGAGACATTTCCGCCTACCAAAGCCTGCAGATAAGCTGCAGATCGCTAGATATACCAGAACCTCACTAATCGGAAAGGTTGCAAGAAAGTTGTCCGGCAGCGGGGCTGAGCGACTCTAACCTGAAAGTTACTTCGCAAGATGGTGTGCCATGGTACTCTGGGCTGCCAGAATATGCAAGTGACTGAAATTTCATCGAATCAGTAACTCTAAAGTGATTCATCTGCAAGCAAAGCCTCAGCCACTCGGAACTTTTGGTACTTATTGCAGCCTAGAATTGAGCACAAAGGCGCTTGGAGATACTTTCGAGAAGTTCGGGCAAGCTTCAAGTCTCTTGTGGTTCTTCAGCTGAGTTGGACCATCTGTTGTCGCGGACGGCCTAGGCATCTTATCGTACGGGATAGATCATGGAAGCACACTCCATCTTGTATTAACGCTGCCACAAGGATATGTGGCTAGTGAAATATCCACCTGCGTACTACCAATTTCAAATGTGAAGGATGTGGGTTCAAGTTTGAACGTTCTAGGCCTTGGGTTGGATGAAAGGAAAGTAATGAATGAATGAATGGCTGCTGCGTGAGGGTGTGCGTGTGCAGCGCCGTCATGTTTTTAATATCAAGAATCGTTCAGCCCCATTGCCGGACAACTTTCTTGCAACCTTTCCGACCAGTGAGGTTCTGGTATATCTAGCGATCTGCAGGCTTTGGTAGGTGGAAAGGTCCCAAAAAGTTGTCTGACAGCGGGGCTGAACGACTCTATTGCCTATAATAGCAGGCCGGTCGCTCATGATCAGAGATTCCCAACTGGCCCGGACATTCGTCTTTTTCCGAAGGTGTAATTGGTTGGAATTGCTGTATACGCGGATGTATAGGTATACGTTGTTAATACAATGGCCGCGTTGGCAAATGTACGCGTTTCATTATCCCCTGGATCGTAACCGGTTCCCGCCCATACGGGCTTATCAAGTCTTCTTTAGTAGCAAATAAAACTTTCTATCTAAGTGAATTGTAAATTATATGTGATGTGACTTTGTAAGTCTTACTGCCCCTCCAAAATTCGCTCTCTGAATTGGCAACCCCACCCCATGTCTATGCACCACTACCCACCTTTCTCCTTTACAGGTGATTGAATTCTGCAAAATGATGCCTTTCATTATTGAGACACCACAGTTACTTGCATTTTGAACATGCTTAGCAAAGTGTGGGTGGAGATTTGGTATTTCTGACTGGGCTTTCCTGCTGGCAAAGCCACCATCCCAGCTACTTTCCCTTCTCAAGGTGGACTGAAAATCACCCGTGGCTCCAGCTCTGGCTGAGGGGTACAGATATGCCCTCTTTGATGTTCAACAAAGTGGGTTTTAGCCTTGTTCACTATGAGAGCTGTGCAATGGATATTGGTATTCCCCCTCTGAGCCTCAACTTTTGGGCATATTGTAGATGGAATTCCTTGTGTGTAATGATATTGGAACTTCAGGGCATGTCCTTAGCACCAAGCTTGAAGGATATTTTGGGGTGTTATGGGCAGAGTTGTCCATCTGGGCTGCACAGTGACATTTTCAAGTTTTTGGGGAGCTGATCTTAAGACAATCCTCCCAACAAAAACTGCCCTTTTTATCGGCATCCCATTCCTGTACAGTCTTTAATTTTTGCCAAAATACTCTCAAGACATAAGAAAGTAAGTTTATAATGCTCCTAGGGCACCCCCACAGAGTTGTGGTTGTGTCGCTAAATATTTACGGGTGGGGAGTTGGTTGCCATGCCCAAACGGGCCGGGAATACCAAAGTTACGATCCAGGGAATAGCAGAAGATCTCGGACGAATGTCAGAACTTTGTTTCGGAGTTGCCTCCGGTTTGACGTCATGAAATTCAAGTGCTCCGCTAACAAATCTCTAACGATAACTCACTGCGGCTTGCTCAGCTATGTCCTTACGAATTATATTCATACCCAACTTTATCGCCGCCTCTCCTACGGAAATACCTACCGTACCAAACGTTAAGCTCAAACGAATAAGTTTTCGCCTCCGAACACCTAATAGCCCAAGAGCGGGCGAGAACCATATTAAAATCTCTTTGGTCGGATATCCATGACGCTTGGCGTCCGAGCCTTTATAGACAGGTTAGGGTTAGGGTTTTCATATTTAACCAACCTCGTGATTCTGGCGCCACCTGATTGTATCAACTATTTCTTACACAGTACTGAGATGTGAAAAACACCCATTAAGTCTTCATCAACGCTATGAAATCCATATGCAATAAAAAAAATTACCATTAAAAACATAGCCATTATAATGCATCCCTCATTATTCCTTTTCATTATTCTCTCAATATTCCTGCTTTCCCCCACCCACACATCATCAACCTACTTAGAACGGCTTTCATCTGTCAGCAACTCCCAATAACTCAATGGTATTCGGTGAACATACCTTTTCAATTAAATGAAGCACTCCGTTCTTTGTGATATTATCAGTTTGCACAAATTTGATACCATTAACCCGTCTAAGCCCATCACTGCCCCACGTAACCTTGATTGGTGTTCCAGCAATGGAGTAGTACGTCGTTCCTGGTAAGAGCTGCGGCGAGTGTCCCAGGAAGCCACAAATGATGTGCTTCTTCACGTCTATCTTACTGTGGTATTTCTTACCGTCGATCGGCGCGAACACCGTGCATGCGGTAGTGGAGTCAAAGAAGCTCTCGAGTCCTGCGCTGACAACGGCTGCGTAGAACTGGTCGGCTCTTCCATCGTTCTGGATCGACGTCGAGAATGCACTTGGGAGTGTGAAAAAGCTATATCAATTAGCATAGGCTCATTCATTCTCTCGACTTTCACTCACCCATCAACTTCAAGGATCACGCCCTTATCAAACTTAAACGGCCCACTGAGCTGTCCCGTTGTAGCTCCCAGCCCACTAGCAAACTGAAGAGTTGCCTCGTCAGGCGAATTGGATCCGACAAACGACTGAACCAGCCGCCCTGGTTGGTTCTTCCCAAGGTTGACAAATGCGGGGTCTTCGAGGTACTGGTATAACGTCTCCGCATTGCTTGCAGCCAGCGACTGTCGCTTCTTAGCAGCGGGTCCGGGTGGCTTGTGGGCTGCTTGTGCGGCAAGTGCAGTCGCATCTTGTCGTTTGTGGAGCTTGGTGTTATTCCCGAAGTGGTGATGGATGACTTTGTCGGAAACTACATGGACTGTGGTGTCGCTACGTTCGTTGATGCGTGCTACGAAATCGGGATTGGCCTCGAGTGCTTCGGCGAACCGTACGAAGCCGAGATCGCGGCAGCGGGAGATTACGTCTTGCGCACGTACAAGTGTGAAGAAAGCGAGCGAGAGGAAGAGACTCTTCAGATACATCTTTAGAAAGGGGCGGATATTACTTTACTAGGTAATTAGGGGAGCTGCGGAGGACGCAGAGAGGATGCCGGACTACAGTGGAGGGAGAGCCCGCCCTTTAAGTATCTATTGATATCCAGGTACGTCGGGGTGCTGCACAGAGACTTAGCTTCAGCCTCGCGTCACGTCAGCTCTAGAAACCCAGGAGGAACTACCGTACTATCTAGCATAATTCTTTTTTTTGTGATACGTGCAGCATACATTGGCGACTGCATCCTGTCACCCTAATTCGTCCGGTCTCAAGCGATCCATCCGGCCGGCTTCAGGGCTTCAGAAGAATGTAATTGCTTTTGGCAAGCTGTATGGGCTACATAAAAGCCGATTACTCCATGACATGGTAGAACTATGGAAATCAATGAATGAAATAAAATTGTCTCAGCCGTGTGCGGGCCGTCATTAGAGAAATACAGTGTCCCTACTTATCAATTCTTTAAGCCCTAACCCCATTATAAATTATGCCAAGAGTTATCAAATGAGTTTGCATGCTAACTACTAGTAGGCTGAGTTAATGAATCTCTTGACACAAAAAAGAAATTGACGAGTACTTATCCGCTTAGTTTCAAGGCCAATCAACGTACCAAGCATGCAAGGGTAACTGCACGTAGATACCATCCAGCTCGTCGCTGCTGTACGTTGTATCTATTTCTGGTTCTACTGGTTTGTGTCTCTAAAGAACTGCAGAGTGACTTATATACAAAAAGCAAAGTATCCAGGCAACCGTATTGCTTTCAAGGTTGTTACTTTTGTTCATGCCAACCCGCGGCCCTGTCAAGTGATTCAAGTCAAAGCTGTTGCCTGGCCCGTTCGCGCCCCGCACCTCCACTAACCTTCCCTCAAGATATTCTCGCCACAATGTCTGACAGCTCCCGCAATAGAGATATATCGCAGTGCTGCAGCGCTGCCAGGCCTACAGTTAAGCAATCCGACTGTTGCATTATCACCGATGCTGTATATGTAAGTCATGAAAGTGTAGGGATATATTCAGGTTCCGAGATATGCAACCCCGCGGTTGGAAGTTGAACCTCAATTGCTGCATGGTCCTAGAGTTCTTTTGGATCCTGCACTCCATCCTTTCTGGGAACCTCACAACGCCGAAAACTCCAAATCCAGAGCCGCCAACAGCACATCAATCGCCCGAATTGGCAATAGCAGGGTCACAATTGTCAGCTCGGGAGCAAGGGTTTGCATCCCCCATGTCATTCGTTTGTTGGCATGCCAGCGAGGCGCACCATTATCAAAATGCAAGCTTGAGAGGCATTTTTTGTGCGCGGTTACAGCATATGAGACATTGCGGTGATGTACTTGTACTAGTACATATGTGCTTCGAGAAGAGTTGCAGTTTTTTTGTGCTTCGCGGATTTTTACCACGCTGACAAGAAAATGAGCTTCAGGCTCAAAGCATAAGATTGCAAACTCAGCATCGTGTTATCGTTGCTTTTGTAGTCTGTATTATTTCTGAATACCCTACTTCTGTTCGCTGATTTTCAGCTTTGCTGGAAGATATACGACTTTTAGACTCCAATAGGCCAGGTAAGGCTCGGAGGGGAAGGGACAACTGGCGGGGAGGCAGGGAATTGGGATATGAATGCCTGAGGCTAGGGAAACTATTGGTACGATTGCGGTGTACTCGGTATCGGGTAGACAGATATGCACTTTCAAAATGTCACACACAAATCACAAAAAAATACTTGATTTGGCGACATCTGCATTACTACCCCCAAACGCTCGTACTGAGTACTAAAGTCGTTTCTTTTTGTAGCACTGCATAATAGGTCCCGACCAATAGAAGCAACATATTTTGTTACCGAAGAGGGGGTGAAGTGAATCCTGCGTCAATCGGTCTATCGATTGCGAATTTGTAATGTGCGAATACTATGATCCGATGATCCGCCTGAGTTGTGCTTTCCGGTGAGTCCGGCGTTCCCGCCGAGCTGAAAGTTTTCCACGTTAATGTTATAATTACGAAGTATGGGTTGTAGTTGTACGGAAGTGATATTAATCAATCTTGCCGCAGGCGCGCACATTCCAGGAATTTGTCTCAGCAGGAGCCGAGTAAGTGAAAGCCTTGAAGCACATGAACTCCTTTCAGCCAATAAGAAGTTAGTTTTTCTGTCACTGGTAGTTGTGCCTTTAGGTGTCTCAGCCATCGATCAAAAAGCGTTCGGCTATTCTTCTGCGGGAATGTGTTTCTAGATGCAGGTCAGACGCTCCATGTGGCTCCATTTGAACCGTGAGAAGGCTTCCGCTCTCTTGTCCACTTGACGGGTGGAATGAAGATTAATTTCGTACAGAACTTTTGGCCACCACATACCAGGTACCTACCCACCCCGCCCGTCGACCGTTAGAAAAGGATTGCAGTCTGTGGAGGGTTATTGCATGATACTGCCGCAACAACCCAAACCCGCTATAAGAGTGCGCCTCGCTGTCTCCTACGACACCACCACAGCTATCACTCGCACTTTCATTCGCGCCGGTGGCCAGACATAGTACCCACTCCGAAGCTCTTGGTAAGAATTACCCCTCAATATCTTTATGCGGGAAAGAATGATGTTCTTGGATGTGGGAGTAACTGGAGCTAGACTGCCCGGTCCTGAGTACTGTCGGCAGCGGCTGGTGCTCTTCAACCACTCGATTTCATAATCGCTTGTTCCACCTCCCAACATGGATTTCTACGATGTGCCCGTTGCGGATACCTTTGCCCTCAGTCGGTTCCATTGGTTCGACATGCCCAAGAACAACAGCTCCGTTGTCAAGGTCATCGCCGTCTCCTCCAAAGAAGCCAGCTATTGGGTGGTAGCCTACGCAATCATCGTCACACTCATATTCGCGGCCGTCACTCGGATGGCAGTCGACCTGGTCCTTGCGTTCCTCCCACTCAAAGGCTCGGGTAACCGAGTCATCATGCTGGTGGCCTTCTACAATGCGAATAACCCTACGACGGCTGCTCTTCTCATGTCCGATTATTGTCGTCACGCACTTTTCAACACAAAAGTAAGACAAGGGACTAAAAAAACTCCCAAGGTGGACTGGAATACCCTTCAATGCGCGCTAACACTGATGGCTATTGCTGGTGCACTGATTGGAGCAAGCACCACGGCTCAGTTTCTCGTCTCTGGTCGGCAGTTGATTGAGAGGCGCGCTACCAGAGCAAATCCGAACGTGCTGTTCTATCCGAATTTCCTGGCCGCTCAGGACACCGGTCAACTGTCGGATCAGCTTAAACCAATCCGAGGATCCGCCGGATACCAGGCACTGGGGAGATATGAGACTTCTCGCAAGAATCTGGACAAGAGGGTGCATGTGGATACGATAGAGCTTCCCAGAATCAACAACAGTCGTGTGATCCAATTCGACTACACTTACGAGCTCACCGGATATGAGATGGGCCTTCAGGATGCTGCTCTATTGAAGTATGGTGTGAACGGTACTTGCAAGACAAACTACGCTGCCTACAACGAGAGTGGTAATAGGGACTATTGGTACATATGGCCCGACTACCGGGATGCAGATTATCCAAATGGCTACCGAGACGCATATAATCCAATAGATGAACAATTAATGGCACCATTTATAGGCGACAACCTCCTGCCCGGCCAAACAAAAGAATCCATAAAGAAGAACGGGTCTATATTTTCATTATTGCCGCATACAGAATACCGATTGTCATCACAGGAAAATCTAGACGACCCGTGGTATATGACAGAACGGAATCTTGACTATAATGCATCTGACCTCCAGAAATACGCGTACGGTGGGCAGCTGCGTATCAAGCGTGGCAGGCCGGTACTGAATTGCGTGCAGTACGATAACTTTACTTTAGGAAATGGGGTTGTCTATCACGTCAGTGACCTAAAGTATCTCCCTGGCTTGAAGCTCTCAAACCTTTTGCGAGACAAAGTTTTTCCTCAGGAATTCGCAATACCAGTGGTAACCGTCCTCGCGAGACTTCTCGCCTACAATGGCGTAGCTTCAACGACATACTTCGATCCCCCCAGCAGGATTATCACTGCCGACAAAGCGTCCCTATCGGAGGACTTTAAGAGATTGGTTGCTGTCGCATTCCTTTATTCCCGAGAGGCTGCTAGAAACGTAGCTCTCCTTTATTCGACCCTCGATGGCAAAGGCCTTGAAAACGTCGCCAAGGTCAACGGTACTGTTTCGTACAAGGACGCCGATATTATACTCGAGAGTGCCGATGTAGCGGCATTGTCAGTCCCAGTTCTGCTCATCACTCCGATAGTCTGCGTTGTGGTATGGATTCTAGTGTTAATTCGCCGGTATTGCATCCAGCCCGCGGCAAGGACAGATAATAAAGGACCACTGGCGCGTCTAAACCTTAACACTATTGGACTGCAAGCAACGCAACTGTATCGGTGCTTGGACGAGGTACTGAGCAATACGAAGAAATGGTCCGGGCGATTGTCAATGACGCCGTATATCGAAGAAGTGGTCGTGGATAAAAATAGAAAACGTGAATCTGGCGACACTACCGAAGCTGGTCAAGCTCTGCATAACACGGGGCAAGACGACAACGAACCATTCGTGCTACCCAAGCTTGTACCGGTCGAAAGGGCCCAATCCTCATCACCACCACCAAAAGACTCCAAAATGTTGTGCACCGAAGAGGAAACCCAGCCTACCAATTCAGACCCCAAGTCGCCCGCAGTACGGGTTGATTCCGAGGGCCGAACGCTGAAACAAGATGGAACGTTTGACCTGGTAATAACAAATCGGAAGCGCCCCAAATCAACTACGATTCCATCAACTGTCACCTGGGACCATGTTCGGCATGATGTAGATTCGTGATCATCAGGTAAGTCTTGTGAATCCTACCCCACCATGTTGATCATGGCTAACACTCCTAGCCAGTCTTTGGGTTTCTCGTTTGGAGTGGGTTTTGGAGTGGGTTTCGGTTCGGTGATATTCTGCGACGTATTTTAATGATGTATGACGGTTCTTAATGGTCAACTTCGGCGTTTTATTGATATCGATTTGTACTTGGTTTGGTTTCATTTGATACGCAGAATATGAAATTCATGTTTGAATGAAGCATCAACCCTAAGCAGGATTCATGTTAGGAGCTTTTTTCGTTGAATATGATAGTTACAATTATGGAGTCATGAGGACGTGCATATGCGTGCCGCGAATTCCTGCCGTTTTTGCAGGTTGCGCCTCGCAATTGATTATTTGCCATTGCTAGTACTGTGCTCGTGTTCGTGCCTGGTAGCTGGCGGCTACAGAAAGAGAGGCTAATTCGTTCTTGTCTTTGTGTATATCTTCCGACCACTACACGACCTTTGCCGGTACGAGAACTGGATGGCTCAGTTCGCGATCTTCAGGCCATTCTCGAACCCCACAAACAATATGCAAACCCAGATGGCAATATGCAACCCCACTAAAAGCTTTACACCTAGTGGATGGCAAGGAGTGGATGGCAGGGAGGTCGACTGCACGCGGACACAACTGCAGTACTGATGGTCACTGCATTATCGAATAAATTCCTCTGTTGGAGAACAATAATACAGTAAAGCACTGCCTTACCGATCCTGATATGTCAATATGGGCCGTTAGAGTAGATAGATATGGATATCAGCTTGTAGAGAGTGACATAAAGTGGGAGAGGGTGGTAGTGCATAACTACTCATCATATATCTCGTTCTTTTGAGTTCGTATAAAATAACCAGTTTGCAAGCCTCTCCCGCAGTTTGCGAACTGGCCAATATCTCGTAAACCATCCAAAGCTTGCGAACTGACGGATTCGCCTATTGGTCGAAACATATATAGTACAAGTGGTAGACATCAAGAATACATTATCACCTTAAGAACTTTAGTAGCCGCTATACACACTTTTAATTAACGGCTTTGAGCCTGGTTAGTGCGCAGCGCGCGCTGTAAGAAAGTCCAGAAGTTTTACCCTCTAATGATCTCTACCCAGCGAATCTCCCACTACTCGAAGCCCCTGTCGCCTTACCTTTTCTCTCTACCGAGCCGCCAGTTCCGTCGTGGTTTGACTGGCCGGTCGCCATAGTCTAGACTCTGGCCTACAGTGATCGACCGATCTATGTACAGTGATCGACCGTCTGATGACACCGTAGCGAATCCATATGTCACATAGCAGCAGAGACGATGTTTGCCGGTCGAACGTGTAGCCCAACTTGGTGAAAAGACAACCGAGTGGTACCTCGTGTGTCGGCGAGCTGGTAAGCAGTAGATAGCAAGGATACCAAGATGCGTTATCGCTCCTAGTACTTGTCTCTGCGGTCGCTAATACACAGACGAAGTTCACACGGCCCGATTAAAATGACGATTTGTTACCTACAAGGCCCCAATGACAGGCTTATACTTCGCACTGAGATATAATGGAGGATGAGCATAGATATTTGGAAGATGTACAAGAAAATGACGTAGAGAACGGGGATCTTGGTAAGTACAGCCATTGAAAGGATGAATCGAAAAACAGGGGCTGGGAGCAGGGGGTTTTGACACCAAGTTAAACCTCTAGAGGCAGTTGAATCTTCCTTTCTGAATTGCCAGGCTTTGTTTCCTTGATAGTTTCTGACAGTGCAGCCAATAGAGTACCCTTGATGGTGCCTCTGAGATTTGTCTTTCCTATGTTAAGCAAGATCTACGCATTTTCGATTTATCTTTTCAATGACTGTATGTACTCGCATCTGGGGGTAAGGATCGGACGCTCCTGTTCTCGTATTAAATTTTGCTGTGAGTCCAGTGTGTTAACATGGGAAAATCTGAAGTGGAAGTCAGTGTACTCCTTTCGAGGTGCGAGCTTGCGAGCGACGAGAAATTCTGGGAACGAGAGCATGTACTCCTCAGCTTTACCATTTTTGTCATTATTTAGATCGCACTTCACCTAAAAATGTGTGTGGGCACCCTCAGTTTTACCATTTCTGTGTGGTTGTTTGCCAGAATAAGAGCGTCCGATCCTTTACCCCTAGATACGCTTACTTAGGTACTTAAGTACTTAAGTGGGTATCCCCTGCAGTATTGGTTTCTCGAATGCGGTCCCGTACGGTAATTTGAACGATACCAGAAGCATGTGGTCTGTATTTACTCGAGACCGCGGTATTTCCTAACTTCAAGGCGATACTTCCCTTCCATGTCTCCGAGAATTCACCTCTATGAGCCCGGAGACCATCTCTGGCAACATTATTGATTACTGGTACTGTCGCGACCTGGCTCTTTAGTGCACCGCGGTACTGCCGACCAGTAGACGAGCAGAAGTAGTCGCTCACTACAAATCATTCTGAAGAGACGTTGGATCCAGCCAATCACGACCAGCTTAGAAGGACGCGGTAGGCCTAATCTGGTACGGTACCATTCGGCAAACATTAGGGGTAGTGGCAGCAACAGCGGTAGGGAAAAGCTGCTTATGGATATACTAGTACAGGATCTCCCGGGCCCGTCTCTGACAGGACTATACAATCTTATTACTGTATCACACACTGCATGCCTGCAATGGTGACGCATGCCTCATCTGCGGGTGCATTATTGGGGACGATGAGATCCATCTTCGGCACCGTTTTAGTTTTGGTGTTTACCAAAAACTGCTGCTGCAACATTAGAACGATATTTTACCCCTGTTTTGTCGTAAAAATTGCCTGGGATGGTGTTGATTGTAAGGCGGTTGAATTCGACACGCGGATGTAGAAATCGGTATCATACATACATGAACTTCGCCGCCGATGGTTTTATGCTTCAATACCTGTATCATACCAGCAAAAATAGGCCCCAACCTATACTATACATCCTACCCAACCGACGCTTACGGCACTGGGCAAATATATCGTGGAGAAGTGAGTTCCGCTTGGCAGCTTAGGCTCTTACGGGTATGCACGGATGGAATTAACTCTACCAACAATTGAAGCTTGTCAGAATGCAGTTTATTGGCGGCTTACAAACTTCGACTGGCGTTTTAGGGGTTGGTCTTCGTTTTTGAACAGTTTATAACCATAAACAGGAATTGGCGATCAGTAGAAAGCAAGGAGGAAGGGGAAGGGGAAGGGGAGAAGGGAGAACCTGGAGGAGGGGAAGCCTCCCTGACAGCCCAGAGCCAATATTATCCTAGAAGGAAGAGCTGTAACGCGAAGAGTTAACTTTCTGTGTTCTAAGTTCTTTTCCATTAGAGTGACAATCAGTGTTTTCGGACTAAGCTTGAAATAAGGTACTAGGGTAAAGGGTAACAACCCTCACCCTCACCCACTTCCTGGTTTCCTCCCTTCCTTCATCACCGCTCTGCCTTCATTCGACCACATCATACCTCCGAAGGAAAGGCTATCTCTCAACTGCTCACTGTCCTCCAACTATAACCCTTAAGGAAAGAATGTTTCGCTAATTACTTGCCAGCAAGATTGTTCATCCACAGATGTTCCTTTATGTCAACAAATCATCCATTATCTATTCTGACCTTTTGAGAAGTCTGGTCTTTTAAGGAGTCTGACCTTTTAAGGAGTCTGATCTTTTGAGGAGTTTCAGGCTCTACGAGATTCTGCTACGTGCTGTCAATTGCCTTTGGAACGTTCCCAGGCCAATGTTCGCCATGGGGCGGACTGTGGGTTCCGCAGCTTGTGTGGGCTGGTTTGATTAGCAGCCGGACGGCCCTACAGTGCCTGGAGCTTTCGGATAAAGAAGGTGTGAATGAGCACTTCTGTTTATTAATGTCGTTGGGGGGTCTGGTGCATAATCCCACACCAGTTTCCAAAAATATCTCAGCTCCGCTCAGGCAGGGACGCAGTTAGCCCTATAATGGTGCGTGCTTGATATCGCTTCTGCCGCTCTCGCAACCACTTATTCATTGCCACTCGCACAAATCCCCAGCTAATAGAGACGATCCCCCACTGCCGGTTCATCTCCGAGATTTCCATAGCTAGGACAGTCAACGCTGCCCCACTCGTTCTCTCTCTGGTGTTCCGAGGTGTTTCTAGTCCGAGAACCCTTTCAATCCTACCATATTTGATTGTGTCACCAGCGCATACAGGTATCTGCGAGAATATGCGGTCTGGAAAGTGGGGGGTCCCGGCCAGTATCTGCCAATTTATGCAGCCCTCGCCAGTGCCGACCGGCAAGGTTGAAAGTGAACCCTGCCTATGAAGGTGCCAATGATGTAGTCACGCTGAGGATGGAAGATCGGATGCAGAAGTTCGCCGGTTAAGAGATCTTAAGAGCTTAAACGGAAAGAATGCACTATGTTCCGCAAATCCTTGCCTAACACCTAGACAGGAAATTCCGCAATAAGTCAGTAGGTACTATCGCCCTGAGATGAAACGAGAGTTTGAGCCCGAGTACATGTAGATGTATATCAAACTCTGTGCTAGATATAGGTAGTACGTTCTCTTGTTCACTAAAGGCCTCTCAAGTGACTGATGGGAGGAACGATGTAGAGACTACTGGTTTGGTGATAGAGATACGGCCCAGCCGGTACAGACTCAGGGAAAGTGGAAGCAGAGGAGCGAGTCAAAGGGCTTTGATAGTACGGTAGTGACCTGCGCCGCTCCTGGATCTAGATCCGTTTTATGTGAGAATATATCTTGTTTTGGTACATGATGAATTGAAACGGCTGGACAGGTGACATTCGAGCCTAGTGGACAAGCGGTGATTCGCCGAGGTCAACGATGATTACCCTATCGCCGATGCATAGTTTGAGCCCTCGCCCGTGAACTCGGAGGAACTTTTGAATACTCCAACCTCGCTTGGACCTTGTCTACTGGATGTATGGGCGAAGATGCTGCACACTTCAATTCTGGACTGAACACTGTCATTCGTGGGTACGAGAGGCCTCAAAGGCCAAGAGCAATTCAAAGTTTACTCATATCGTGTGTGGTACCGAGCCGTTGTCTCCCACAAGCATCACCCGCGGGGACCAACCCTATATCCTCAAACTAGAGCAAAATAGGATTGGAAAAATATAGTGCGCGTTTGGACCATCCTTGACTTGTGGATCACGCAAGGGAGCTTATTTCGACTGTCAGGAAACGGCGAAGAACGTTACGACACAGGGCGTATTTGTTCTGCTTGATGTTTATTATGGATGAAGGTATTCTGCTCAGCATGTAGCATACATACAGATGTTTAAGTGTCAAGCCGAGGTGCTGTGAGCCTTGGTCGACAATCTTTTAGTCTAGGATGTGCGTGCGGTCGAGCCGTAGTCTGCTTACCAGTGCGTTCGAGACCAATTCAAGCGTTTTTTGTTCTCGCTAGTTAGCGCTGGGTTTTCGCTTGTGGTTGTGAGACATTGGCAATGTGCACACCTAACCCTCTAGACGAAGATTCGCCCTACGCGTATGATCCAGTCCAACAATGCTGGTTCATCGAACTTTGAACTGGATAGAAATTGACTGACGGCGAAGTGAAGGCAATATTGGATTTCATAAGTGGGAGGTAATTTGGTATAGAGTGCCAACGTTTCATTGGCGTACAGCGCCTCAAATGGGCAAGTGGGCAAGTGTGGTTCTGCTGCAATTTCCGGGGGGTGGTCTGCAGCACGGCGTTGATTGGGCGTTCCCTGTGGGGAGCAGGGATTGCGAGTCGATGCAGCGCTTTGCTACTAGGTCGAGTACTTCATGTATGCGACGAGCACGTCGTCCACCCCCTTTCTACCGGAGGCTCGTCGTCTCATCTTAACCTCTCGCTATGAATTCCTGAAATAAAACCTGACCGCATCGCTCTTTTCACCTGCTCAGCCGTCTTCACTGCCATCCACTCTCTTTCACAGCAAACGCCGTACTTACTACTTAATATATCTGTTTTCTTGCAATTGTCTGTTCACTCTTTTGAATTTCTCACAAACAAACAGAATAATCAACATGCGTTTCTTCACTGTTACCCTTGCCGCTGTCTTCGCGTCTGTCGTCTTTGCTGCTTCCAGCACTGAGAATCCTATCATCAAGCCCGACGGCAAAGATTCAATTGTTGCTGGGGAGCCATACGTCATCAAATGGAAGCCAACTACCAAGGGAGGTATCACTTTGACCCTCCGACAGGGCACAAGCACGGACCTTAAGGATGTTGATGTCATTGTTTGTAAGTTTTCCATATCTCTTGTGTTGTATCTATGGAAATCAACTAACAGCCATATTATAGCCGATACTGAGAACACTGGTGAATACGAGTGGACCCCTGATGCGCAGCTCCCTGCTGGCGATAACTACGCCATCATGATCACCTCCAAGGCCGGCGAGCAGAACTACACTCCTCTCCTGAAGATCGAGTCCAATGCCAAACCATCATCATCATCCGCCTCTGAGAGCAAGAGCAAGAGTCATAAGCCCACCAAGACCAGCGACCACTCTGCACACATCACTCCCATCTCAAACAGCACCATCTCCAAGCCCTACTCCAACAGCACCATCTCGACCAAGAAGCCCAAGAAGAGCACAACGACCCTCGAAGCATCCTCCACTGCCGAGTCTTCAAGCTCTCCGGAGCCCACGGCTGCCTCGGCGTCTGCCACTCCGTCTGCTCCAGCAAGCGGCGCTATGGCTGTTGCCCGCAGCCCCATCGCTTTCGTTGCCTGTCTCATCGCCGGTTTCGTTTTCCTTAACTAAACAACAAATCTTCAATCTTCCTCTTCATCTTGTAAACAAAAGAAAATTTTGTTGATAGTGTTTTATTTAACGGTTTGATGGTTTTATGGGGTTGGAAATATTTATGGGGTTTTTGGAGCGTATCTTTTGGGATAGTGTTAAGACGTGTAAGCGAGTGCGTGAGTGACCTTCTGTGTACATCTACGGCGAACCTTTTTTTTTATTTATCATTCTCTGTTATTGGGTCTCAAGCGTAATCATCGTCACTTGGTAGGCTTCTTCGGAGTTGGTTTCGTTTCGGCGCCCTTTTTTTGCTGCTACTATACTATTACTCTTACTCTATAATTGCATTGAGGATTCGATATTTTGGGGATGCAGCATGAGTGGTTCGTGGCTTGTGCAAATCTAGATCTCGTCCTACCCCGTATCCTGAATTGCATCGTGGAAATCGCGTTCGGTCGTGCATGGGCTATTATTGTCTTGATAAACGAGGTGTGGGATGCGTTGGGGATGGTTATGCTCCTTTTGACGGAAGCTGAAACATATTTGGACATGACTGAGAAACAAATGGGTGTGCTCGTATGTGAACCAGTTCGCTTTCTAGCCTACAAATGCAGACAGTAAGTGGGTGGTGAGCTGATGCATTGACAAAATTGAAATGAGGATGTCGTCAGCGTCTGCGTGCGCGTTCCGGTTCGGGAAAGGCGGATGATGGTGGGAAGTGATATCGTGTGATCTGGTTATGAGAGACGCAACAGGGCGATTGGAGGGAACACTCTCAATTACGGCGGTTGTACATACCTCGAGTGATCGAGTTTGCAGCAGTCAAATTACCATGGATGGGATCCCAGTTACAGATTGTTTCAGCGCTAGAGGTATGTACCATGTCCATGCCTACCCACCCATCACAAATCCCGAGCAGGAACTACAATCCCACTACACGATCCCCAGCCGACCCTTACGTCCCCATCCCCGCAGTGCCCTGTGATCACAACTTCATCCCCGTCTTCTAACCACGTCCGCTCCACGTCTTCTCCCAACCTTACAGCCTTCTTCCCTCCCTGCGTCGCCTCAAGTAAACAACCCGCCTCCCCGTCTCCCTCCCCACTGATCGTCCCGCTTCCCAGTAGGTCCCCAGTACGCAAATTACACCCGGTGATAGCATGATGTGCCACCATCTGGTTGAAACTCCACAATAAGTTCTTACTACTAGTTCTAGTAAGCGGGAGCGAGTTAAGCGTCACAGTCAGGGATATGTCGTAGATAGTTTTTGTGCTCTTTTCCGCGAGATACGGCTGCAAGGGTGTTGTTGAGACGCGCTCCAGCGGGGCGGTACGGAATGATGTCAGCGCGCTTGGGAGGACCACCCACGGGGAGATCGTGGTCGCAAAGCTTTTGGACGTGAACGGACCCAGCGGAACGTATTCAAAGCTTTGGATATCGCGAGCTTTTTTTCTGTCAGCCTTTTTCCTTCTCGATTTTGCACCCCAGAAAACGTACCACTCCAATCATTCATCAACACGAATCCAAAGATCCTCTTCGCCGCTTCCCGCGTACTCACATTCCCTCCAAGCTCATTCCCGCACGCTACAAACGCGGCAATCTCAAGCTCCAAATCCAGCTTTTTACACTTCTCGAACACACCCTCTGCAGTCTGTCCCCACGGCCTCCGCACCTCCGTCCCCGAAACTACAATGCTACTCGCACGCCCGTGGTACCCCACCGGTAACTGCTCGTAGTTCTTCTGCAGCGCATTATCTCGACCCCGGAAGAGACACCCGACGTTGAACGCGTGTACCCGACCCGCATAGAAATCGGAGTAATCCCCGATCTGCATTGGCAGACACATTTCCACCGCGTCTAGCGGCTTTATTGCAACCGCCTGCAGCGCGGTATTGTCCTGCAGGATGTGCGCGAACTTTCCATTGGCGGTCAGGACCTCCTGGAGATAAGAGCGCACGAGGTTGTGGATGTGCTGGCCCAGCGCGGCGAAGGCGTTGAGGGTTGAGCCGTGTTGTTGGAAGACGTAGAGGTGCGGGTGGAACTCGCGGAGGGCGGAGAAGCCGGAGGCATAGCTGAAGGTGTGGAGGTCGAGGAGGGAGGCGCCGATTGCGATTGCGGGACGGGGTGGGGTGTGCTCGGTGGTAAAGATGCCGAAGGGGATGTTGGAGAGGGTGAAGTCGCTGTTTGCGGGGATTGGGAGCCAGGAGGTGGTCATTGTTGTATGGATTGTGGGAGAGGGGCAAGTGGGCGGGGTATATGTGCCGTCATGGCGGGGAGGCGGTTAGATGCGGATGTAGTCGAGTGATAGGCAGATGTGGTTAGGTTGCTAGGTTGGGCACGGACTCTAATTCATTATTCTCAGTCATTACAGTGAATGGAGCAAAGGCGTTGAACAGTTTCTCTTAAGTCCTAAAATTAATATAATTCGCTATATTTTTATTTCACCCTAGGGTATAGCTCTACCGATAACATCAAAAAGTGAGACCAAGACCACATGTATTCATGTAAATTCACCATCGAAAACGTCCGTACGCTACCTCAGACCAACGGTTTGAGAGCAGGAATATATAGTGAACCCATGGCAGCTGAAGAATTAAGCATGAAATCGTTGTCGGTGAAGGCTGTGTTATTGATGACGGCAGACGATGTACATGTTCCCCATCGATGTGCAAAAGATGTATATCGATACTAGCCAGCAATAGCATACTCTGAATTGACTGCCGAAGCACCAATTGAGGGCAATTCGGCATTCTACCTGATGTGCCGTTAATTAAAGATCCTTGATTTTCATGGCGCTCTATATATCGGCAAGGCCGTCCTGGAAACCTACTCCACGGGATAGCATATACCATTGTCTGAAAAAGACGGAACGATTTCTATTCGTATAGCTTTACGTGCACCCGCAAAACATACGAGACTGACTCAGGTCGGGTGTATGACGGGATTCTTTGGAACGCCATCATTCGGCGACAAGTTGTACCGACTCGCCCGTCTCAGGTCACACAAACGACATCATCACCAAAGATTTCACAGTGTTCAGCCTCATTCCGGCGAACAACATTGGGCGCGTAGTCCAGAAGTCGGCGAATCAATATTCAGGTCGCCAGGGAATTCCCGAACTGAGCTCCTGGAATTTCCGATCGCGCCTCGCTTTAAAGATTTTCGTACGTGTCAGCGCCGCATTTGTATTTTTGTGATTTCGAGTTGTATAAAAAGAACCCCGCTGTCATGTCACCGTCAGGCCAAACTTTGCCAATACCATATCCAACATCACTCGATACGACTCAATTGATACCCATCTATGCTATCAACAACAGCACACACTGGAGCTAAGATCTTCTGCACAACTGCCCTCCCTCGTCTGGCAGCTACCCAGCTCCGTCCAGCAGTAGTTGTACTACTCCGATACACCCCACCAATCCCCAATAACCATGGCCACCGCACCATCGCAACCACGACCATCGCCCACCAGCCCCAACTACAGCACTTAAAGATCAACCCCGAATATTCCGGCGCCTGGAACCACCCAGTATACACCGAGGAGGAAATGAGCTCAATTGTTCGTAGCCGTTATCCACCCCTCATCACTCGCACTAATATCAACTCAGAAAATCGCCCACCGACAATGCGACACCTGGTCCGACTGGGTAGCTCTTTCCGCCGTCCGTCTCCTCCGCGGAGTCTTCGACTTCGCGACGGGGTACCGACACGACAAGGCTGTTGCGCTCGGCAAAAAGGACCCCGCGGCCGCAGAGCAGAAGTACGCGATGAGCGAGGAGAAGTGGATCACGAGGTTTATATTCCTGGAGTCTATTGCGGGGGTACCCGGGATGGTTGGGGGGATGGTCCGACATTTGCAATCGCTGCGCGTTCTTAGGCGCGATAATGGGTGGATTGCGACGCTGCTGGAGGAATCGCAGAATGAACGCATGCATTTGCTTACGTTCCTGGAGTTCAGGAATCCGGGGATTCTTATGAGGCTGTTTTTGCTGGGGGGTCAGGTTAGTGAAATCTCGAATGTGGGTGAAGGAAGCTAACGGAATAGGGCGTTTTCTTTAATATCTTTTTCATCTCATACCTGGTTTCACCGAAGACGTGCCACCGCTTCGTGGGGTACCTTGAGGAGGAAGCGGTGATCACGTATACGCGGACTATCGCAGATTTGGAGGCTGGGAAGCTGCCGAAGTGGGAGAATATGGATGCTCCACAGGTAAGAAATTCACCCGCACTGCTCTGTAGTTTATTATACTCACGAATTTAAAACAGATTGCGAAAGACTACTTCCAACTGAAGCCAGGACAGGATAACGTCAAGGACCTATTGATGCAAATAAGAGCCGACGAAGCGAAGCACAGAGAGGTGAATCACACATTGGCAAATCTGAAGCAGACGGACATGAACCCGTATGCTGCCGAGTGGCCGAGTGAGGTGCCGCATCCTACGAAAGAGTTGGAATGGATCAAGCAGACGGGTTGGGATAGGGAGGAGCTGACTAAGATTGCTGAGAAGGCGCAGGTGAAAGAGTAGGGGGGATGCTTCTTTTATTCTATTTCTGGGTGTGTTTGGGCGTTTGTGGGTTATGGGCGTACTTTGCTTTCGATAGATCGTGATGGCGTGTTTTGGCATTGATAAAAATCACCACTTTCCTTTGGTATTATCACACGCCTGCTCTCCTCCTTGCTCCAACACTACCCCCTAATGCTCCGGCGGCGTCTCATAACTCTTTACCTTCCGAAACCTCTCCTCCCCCTCCTTAAGCGGGATCTCCTTCTGATCCAGCCGAACTACATGCGAATTCGGCGGTCCCTTATCAACCTCCTTCAAAAACTCCCTCAGCTTCTCCTCGGGGCCTTGAACTTGTCCTTCGACCGCAGTCCCGGAGGGGAGGTTGCGAACCCATCCCGTTAGAGAGTGCTTGGTCGCTGAGGAAACCGTGTGTGCGCGGAAGAAAACGCCTTGGACTCGGCCGCCGTGCGCGGTGAAGTGGATCTAGAGTTGTTAGCAGGAATTGAGGGAGAAGGAGGGAGAAATACGCGTTTGGGTGCCATTGTTGTGGTTGCGCTGGGAAGGTGGGGGAGGTGAGGTGAGGTGGGATTGATAAGAAGACTTGGCGCACGGGAGAGCACGCGGATGACGTCAAACTGGAGGGTTACTTTATTGGAGGAACTGCGCGTGTATATTGTAGTGTCTACTGATGAGGGAGAGGACTTCAAGACTATCTGCAGTGCGTGTGGGAGCAGCAAGCAGTCATAAGTGCAAGTGCACTTTATATGCAACACGAGCGAATATTTTAACGTCGGTGCAACACGCGATGACGCAGCTAAACGGAAAGAACTGGAAATCAAATGCTCGAAGACATCGCTCGCAATTGATATGTGAGAGCACTTGCCGGGTGAAATTTGGCGATCGAAACGTACACATAGACGACAAAAGGGTGATCACCGCAGATTTCGAGTCTGCGACCATGTTGTTTTTAGTATCTGATGTTTTTAGCACCATGATTTATCCTATAAGCTAGTAATACTGAACTCTCAATCTATAAATTTGCATAATATTGACTGGTAATTTAGGCGTCTACGCGGGTGGCTTGAATCCTACAACTGCTATGTCAGAGCGGCTGCACCGTGAGGTAAAAGATATGCAAAAGAGACCACCGCAGGTTTCGAGCTTGCGACCTTGATGTTTATAGCATCGGGTGTATAGCACCATGCTCTACCATTTGGGGATAGAGTGCCAGGTATTGTTTATCGGAGCTCCATTGGGATTTTCGACTACTTGGAGTTGCATTAGTCTCGCGAATCCGGGCGTGCTTGCAAACTCGCCATCCTACTGTCAGAGGAAACTTTCGAGTTCCTTGGTGGTACTTTAAAGTTATGCCTATTCACCAGAAAGTGCGTAGTTCTGATTTACTTGGCTGTGATCTCATACTCGCCAGCAGCAGCCTTATTGCACCATAGATGAGTACTAGCATCCCTAGGCGTTGGCCATGGCTGTTCATTACAATCTCAACAAACTTCTGTGAGATATTCGGACATCGTCTTCCCATTCTTCCTATTGTAAGCTGGCGGAAACTTTACGAAAGAGTACAGATCGGCTATGGACGGAACGTACACATCTGTTGAATTCACCAACCAACACTTTTGATCTTAGATGGAACTCTATTCGGGAGACCACACCCATTAACGTTAAATGCTGTGAGCTGTAATTGTGGGGACTTACTGGCATCTACCGGTGGGCCATGCGTTACCGATTCACCAATACCCTCAACGTTGCTCGTTCTTTTTTCCTGTTGGTCCTATTCCGGATGCCCGCCTTCAGTATTGTTCTTTCATTATACGATATGATTAACGCTGATTTAGAGCTTTTCCACGTGGCGAAGAAGCTTGATATTCCCCACCAAAGCTTGTTTCTAGTCATAAGAGTGATTTTAGGGAATGTTAAATGAGTGATCTATACTTTTTCTTCGCAGAGAGTTTTCTCACTCATATACTTATAAGCGGTCACAAAACCGAACACAGTTTCACTTTTTTCTCTCTTCTTTTCTTCTCCCCCATCACTTTGTCCCCAATCACCGTCTACTGCATGTCATCGCAAAAGTGGTCAGATCTCGTATAGAGAGTCTCGTGGACTATCTATACTTCTTTTTCCACGTTTTCTGATAGTAGGTATTCGTCTCCACCCCTCACATGAATGAAAATACCTAACACCTATGTAGACAACTGTTGAGCACTTATCCACCTACTACTACTGCTTGTGAAAGGAACATCGTCATGATGGTCCTTTCAACTCTTCGGAATAACACCCTTCTTGGGTTGCTCCTGCTATACCTCGTCTGCACCCTAGCTGTTCCTACCGGCCTCCAGGAGGAAGGTATCCACAATGTTATCGAGAAGCAGTGCGGCGGTTGTGGGTGTACTGGTGACGTCTTATTGAGCCTCGAGCCTTTGGACCAGTTGCCAAATGGTCAGGCCTTTGCTCCTAAGGACAATGTTAAGAACCCCTCTGTTCCGAGCTCGGAAGTACTGCGTCAGTTTCTGAATGAGCAGATCAAAACTATTGAGAAAGCTCAGAAGGAGGCACTTGAGGTTGATGACATTGTGCGGTCTGATAAGGCTTCTCCTATTGAGCAGTATTCCTGCGGTTCAAAGGGAAAGTCCGAGACTTGTTGCGGATGCCAGGGAACGGTTGAGGAGTCTGACGTTGCTTTGGTTAAGCAATGTTCCTGTGGTTCTGAGGGAAAGTCCAATATTTCTCGAAGAAACCTACCCAGGGTCGTCGGATATGAGAACGGTCCCATCGATTCCGTCGAGCAGATTGGCGGTGTTGAAACTGCCCGCATTCGGAGGAGTATTGATACCGACGCTATCTCTCTTGACTCGAACGCCGTACAACAGACTGCCGAAGGACAATTGAGAGTTCCGGCGCACAACGAGCGTCAAGAAGCTCATTATATTCGACATTCAGACAACAGCCGGATACATGTCGAATACCCCGAAGAACTTCAACAGACAACCACGTCTGGAAAGCAAGTTGACGCCATCTCCCGTCGCCATACGAGTACTGCTTCCCCACCCAATGCGAACATCCACCAGCCTTCGATGGGAGATTGGTGGGCCATCGATGGTCCCGCTTTCTTGCGGACATACATTACAAATTACGGAAACTCCAGCTTCACCGCAAAGCATGGACTATTCGGAGGCCTTGCCCACTGCTATGGGCTTGCACAGGGATCGAATGTTACGCACACCTCCGAGTGTGTTCAGGTCCGAAAGACAGTCGGTACTGAAGATAACGAGCAAGCCACGTTTGCACTTACCTCCCTGAAGAATTTCGTTACCTTGACTGATCTTGTCCATGTATGAATCCCGATCCTTCCCACAGTTGTATAATTATCTAATTCTGTTTGTAGGATTCTATGGACCTGGGCTTCCGTGAAGCAGCTCGACTGATCGAGGCCTTGCCCTACACTAGAGATTGGTGGAAGACCTATCCAAGCGCGAACAAATCGCAGCTTGCCATCGACAGCATCAAGTCCTCGTTCAGGGACGTGATATTGAGCGAACTTCCCTGGAAAACCGATGAATCCTGGAGAGCCGAAACCGATAAAATCCACCTCGAAGCCTTAAAGAGCAAGAAAGGAGCCAACCTTGCCAATACAGATCCCGGCGCAAATTCATTCTCCCTCAACAAATGGGACCAGCTCTTCGGAACCGTAGTGGATCTGAAGAATTTAGACGAAGGTCGTAACTCACCAGGATATAACCCTACCATGGGCCGAGACAATGGCAATGTCATGGCCGAAGCTGATTGGGTCGTTGATTACGCACAGAAGATGCGCTCGGTAATCCGGGCCAATACGTTTGCTCGATCTGGGGAGTTGTCGTGGAATATTACCTACGGGTTGGTAGAGGCTCTCGGGGAGAAATCGAAGTTGAAACCCAACGCTGTTGCCGCTCTTGATACGGTGTCTTTGGGCGACTATTTCGGAGCTCTTGCACAGCTTGGACAGAACGCTCTCCGGGAAACGGTTTCCGAGTTCTTCGATGGATCCCTTGAGCTGGATATTTACGAATTGTTGGAGTTTGGAAACCTCTTAGGAACGGATGCTAACAAGATCGTGGCCTACCGTGATATTTTCCCTTCGTGAGAACTCTTTCCTCTCCCAAAACAGCATCCAGATACTGATTTGTTAAAGCTTGCTTGCACGCCTTATTTACCACAAAGCCCTGAACCAAGCCCTGCTCTCCGATCAAGTCTATATCACATGCACTGTCAACAAGGGGGGGCGACCCTCTCAATTTGGTGTTTACTCCACCGGCAGCGCTTGTGCCAAAGATTATAGCGGTCCCCAAGACCTCAAAGCATGCGTCGAAGACGGAGATGTTTGTTATATGTACCGCTGGAAGGTGCCTCAGAGGAGTGGTATGGTAAGCCATAACTCCAAGCCCGAAGGAATCTGCGAGTGGCGTGCAGCACCATTTTATACCAACGCTACTGTATGTCCCCCTTAATATCTCTCTCACATCGCACTCACCAAAAAATCCAGGAAATCATCCTCTCCTCAGTCAACGGCGCGCTCGAAGGACTGCAAGACTTCCGCCTACGCAAAAACAACACACCCCTCCTCAGCACCAGGACCACCTCCATCGCCGACATCGCAGACGCCAGTGTTCCCGGTGTCTTCTCCGTACCCATCTGCTACTCTGACTACAGCTGGAACACGCCTCTGCACATCGTGCGTAAGAAACGCAAATGGTTCGAAGGCGCCTGTTACGCCGACGACCCATACTGCTACGAAGCTGTCCCACCATGCTACTGCGGGCCGTGGGGCTCGCAAACAAAAACTGTGTGGGACCAGATCGGCTTTGTTGAAAAATACCATCGGCGCGACAAGGGCCAGCGCGAAGCGGGGCTGTGTGCAAAACTCATCAAGAAGAAGATCAAGAACCCGCTCGAGGCTTATGTCGCGTACTGCCGTCTTGGGGTTCGTCGGGTGTTTTCGTGGACGGGGAGTAGGGTCAATGGCATGATTGTTGCACACAATGGGAAGGATAAGTACTGCGATGATATCATTGGAATCCTGGAAAGGCGAGGGTACGGTGTCCCCGAGGAGATCGAGCCTGAGGTGAAGTATGCGCTTTATTGCAAGATTTTAGGTGATGGGAGGAGGTGCAAAATGTACAAGAAGCTGTGGAACGAGTTGAAGACGCCCGAGGCAGTGGGAACGGTAGAGGAGAGCCCTGAGATCACGGAACGGGAGAAGGAAGACATGGTGCAGTATGAGAGCGAATTTGCAAGGTTGGTTCTGGAAGAGGAGAAGGAGGAAGATGAGGAGCCAGAGGAGTAGTTCTGTTGAGTTAGAGTAGACAAAAGTTTGGTTTGAAATTTCGAATTTCTTTTCGAGACGTTTCGTTTTTGTATTTGATTAGGTACTGTATATTTTTTGAATAGAATCTCTAAAATCGCTTCACTTCTAACTCTGGACCCAGTAGTGCCCAGGCGGCAGCCTATAAGTACCAAAGCTCGAAAATTGAAATGCGACAACAACCGACAACCGAAAACTTCACTAAAAAAAGTTCACTCAAGGAACAGTGAAACCACATACTAAGTAGCTATTTAAGTACTTAAGTACTTAGGTAGTAACCAACATAATACTCATGTGTAGTAGTGGTGGTAGCGGGATGATGATGAATGTAGTTAGTGGTAGTGGGGTAGTGGCAGCGGTGGCGGCAGCCTGTTAGTATCAAACTGAAAAGCAACTGACAAACGAAAAACCACACCAAAAAAAGGTTCTCCCGTGGCAAAGTAATTAATTACTTAGATCTTAGGAGAGCAGATCTCTGACCCAGTTTTCAAGTGGAATCTGTAGTCCAATTCCGATCGATTTTTGATGTTTGTATTACACATTCAGTCCAGGACTGCTCATGCTGGTGCAATGGTGATGGTAGTATTATTTGTGATGGTAGTATTATTTGTGATAGTAGTATTATTTGTGATGGTAGTATTATTTGTGATACTAACCACAGTGTCAGCCAAGGGAGCATTTAGATAAGTAAGTTGGCTATGTCAATTTCTTTAGTATTCCCTTAAGCCTGCTCTCAATAGTAGCACTATAAACTGCAATCTGTACCCTTGCTTACCTCTAGTACCACCACCCCGCTACTACAATCTCCAGAGGTAATAAGTAAGTGCTTAAGTAGGTTGGTACTATCACAGATACCTAGGTAGTTAGATTTGCTACTCAGGCTGTTCCTCTTAGTGAACTTTTTTTTTTGTCGGTTGTTGCGTTTCAATTTTCGAGCTTTGATACTAATAGGCTAAATTGATAGAAATACTAGCCACTCATTCATTGACGCCTTATGTTCGCCGACATGATACCATTGATAAAATACCTAGAACATGTGGACTTACAAAGAGGAGACAGAGGACCAAATACACAAAGGCTAGGTACAAAAAACCGGATACAGAAACACCGGGTACACTAAAGAAAAACCAGGTACACAAACAAGCATACGCAGAGAAAAACCAGATTTAAAACGCGGCGGGAACTTAATTACGTTCTCCACGGCCACGGGATCTTCCGGAGCGCGACTCCTCTGGATGAGAGCGATGAGAGCTTGAGCGATGGGAAGGATTCCCCGCATCAGAGCGATGGAACGACTCGGATCTGCGGATCGTAGTCTGAGTCTCGGTGCGACGGTGGTGGTAACGGACACCAGGACCAAAACCTGAAACACGGGATTCCTGCGTCATCCTCAACGGGCTCAAGCTGCGACCAGCAAGCCCAAAATCGGTTTCTGAGCGGGGAAGTCTAGAAATGCGGTCGGTACCACGTCTGGGCGGGCTCATCACTGCTGTCTCCGAACGACGAAGCTGTGCTTCTCGGATAATGCGTCCGCTAGGGAACGGAACCTCGTCTTCGCCCTCACGTGGGCCACCCAAAGCCTCCTGGATACGTGCCTCTATCCTAGCTTCTCGTTCTTGTCTGGCCATCGAACCAGAAGGCAAATTGTTGGACTGAGAGCGAACACGTGAGTCGTAGTATGCGGAACTTTGGGGGTTGAAGTCAGGGACAGGGTTCGCGACATGTTCGTTGGCATGGGCATTGCCCTCGGAATGAACTATGGTGGTAATAGTGCTGTGTGGATTCGACCCGGAAGGCGAATTATTGGAGTGAGTGCGAACACGGGAGTCACAGTATACGGAACCTTGCGGATCAAGGTTCAACGACTGGACACGTTCATTGACATGAGTATTTCCCTCAGAATCAATGATGATAGGATTGCGTGCGTTTGATCCAGGAGTTCTTTCTCTATCGCCACGATTAGAAAGGTCCCCTTGATCTCCACGAGAAACAATGTTGTCCTCATGAGCACCAGTATCCTGGGCGGGGTCACCATAGAAATAGCTGCGAGACTGTGCGTGTCCGTGGTTGTAGTTGGTGACTCTTGCAATCTGAGAGGCTGGTTCTGCAACCTGGTGGGTAGATTCTGCAGCCTGAGACTGTGCATGGCCGTAGTTCGCATGTTCATGATTGTAGTTGGTAACCTTTGCAACCTGAGAGGCGGCTTTAGCAGCCTGCGGGGCAGCTCCGACAGTCTGAAACTGATTATGCCTGCCAAAATTACCGCCTCCGTAACTGCCGTGTTCTCCATGGCCTTCGGGAGCCCTGGGAATAGGGAGGGTATCATCTGGCTGCTCCTCCGTGGTTGAGGGTGCTGCCGGCGCACTTGGTACGGTCCCCTTTTGCTTACAGACCCAGAGGTAATGACGCCATCTACGTTCCAGCCAAGGATCCAGGATATTGGTACCAGGAAGCTGGTTACCAAGAGCTGAAACAAGTTAGTATCCATGATGGAAGCAAGTGTGGATGATACTTACTGAGCCATCCATGACGGAGATTGTGCTGACGACCGAAAAGCTCAAGCTTTCTTCCATCGCCCACAAGGCGTTCGATCATTACATACAACTACGAGATTACTTTTAGATCAGATCCACTGGAAGATGGGCAGTGGGACATACAGCATCGGGTTTACGACTAGTTTCGCGGATACGTTCAACAATCACGTTGCTATCTAAGCCGGCATTGAGTTTGGGTTTGCCCTTGAGGCCGACCAGACAAGTCTCCTTCATGTGGTTGAGCCAATGTCCAGTGCGGCCGGTAGCAATCGTTGCATTGATCTGGTTTGTCTTTGCCCAGGTGATGTAGTCGGTAAAAATATAGCTGAATCTGTTAGATCTATGTACCGTTATCATCTAGGAAGAATTGTACTTACCCCCATTTTTCAAGGCACTCGATTCCTTTTTCCAAGGCTCTGCTAGTCACCCACAAGAAGATAACACCATCATCCTGAAGGTCCTTGATGGGAAGAGCCAAGATGTCTTGGTCAGACATCTGACGGTAAGGAAGCTTCATGTGAATCGGCCACGGGGCTATGAAAGAGGAATTGCAATGTCAGAAACAGAAACAATGCAGGTATAGTAAATTTACTCACGATCCACAACTACGGCCGTGAATTTTCCAAGAACTTTCATTGGAAGCACGCTGATATCAGTATTAATCCACTGAGCATGGGGCTGCAATGTCGTCAATACTAAACCTCATAAACCGGGATAATCTTCAATACTAACCTTCCCCTTCTCTTCTGACTTTATCTTTGCCTGTATCTCTTTGAGGCCAGTATACATATCCCCATTTCCGTGCTTCTTCACAGTCTCATCCAAGTGCTCAGGTATCTTATCCTTAATCGCCTCAAAAACCGTCTTTGGCTGAACCGCAGGTTTAGTACTGTAATGCACAAACGGACAAGTGTCGTAATTATAGCACCCAGAAAGGTAGCTGCAATCACCAAGCTTGACGTTATAGACTTGATTGGTTCTTCTATAAAAGTGTGTCTTGTCTTTGCATGGTTCTTTCGAGTCGTTTATGCGCATGCATTTATTAACAGTAATATACGGACAGATTCTCTTGACCGGTCCATCCAGATCGTTCTCTCTCAAGAACTCGATCAGAGCCCTCTCACTAAGTTTCGCGAGGCTGCATTGCGATCCATTGACAAACCGAATGATATCATCTTGTGTTTGCATCGGAGGCTCGGGGCTGTTGTCGCGGCTCGTACCATCGTTGTCAACCTGTTGATGGTTGAGCTGTACACCTCCGACGTCGGTATCAGTCGAACGATCTGAATGGTTGTCGGTCTTGTACTGCTCGTTGTTGCGACTTGTACCATTGCTCACTCGTCGATGGACGACCTGTCCTCCGACCCTAGACTCAGCCGAATGGATGGCCTTGTAGGGCTTGAAGCCAAATTCGTTATCGCAAGGAACAGGGACGAAGCAGGGATTGTCATTTTCCTCGTCCTCGCTTTCCTGCCTGAAGGTAATCTCGTCATCGTCGTTTTCCGTCTTGATAATAGTCTCGTCTTCATTCTTCTCCTCGATAACCTCTTCGATGATACTAGAATTGGCGCTGTCATACTCTTCAACAGTCGCGTGGTAGGTCCTAGTACTTGTGCTAGTACTGCTTTTAACCTTGCCAGCTTCAGCAGAATTCCTGCTGTTCCCGGAATACGAGGACAACATATCGTCTTCGCTTTGGATAGAACTGTTTTCAGAAGGTGAATTTGGGGATGAAGGGGGTGCAGCAGAAAGATTAGGATCGAGTAAAATGCCAGAGTTGCTATCCTCCTCGGAAGTGTGAATGGGAAGTGGTGGAGAAGAGGGAAAGACTCGATTCGGCGTGAGAGATCCATTAAGAAAGGGTTTAGTTAGGATTATCGTCTCGGCAATTTCTTGTGGGGAGCTTTCCCTTTCATGGAACGGTCCTCTTACTACTCCATTTCCAATTCTCTCCGCCGGAGTCTCGGCGGCGGTGTGAGGAGGAGTCCCGCTCATCGATCTAGCTGTTATTGAGGTGCTGTGTGAAGTTGGATTAGGGGTTCTCGGCGCTGAGGTGTGTAAATTTTGAGGCCAGGGGTGCCATGAGAGTGCCTTTGAGGGATTGAAAGTGGCGAAAATAGATTCTTGTTGGACCCATTCCTACTTCGAGATCACAGACTACATCACACTTGGCCACTCGACTCATGAGTTTTGTTGCCCACCGCAAACGAAAAGGCGCAAGTTCGACACGGGCTATCGCGTCGGCGTTTCGTGTGTTAGGTTCAGGGAAATTTCAGGTTCTAGTGGCAGGGCATAGCGACCTTCGCTTCGAGCATTCGATACCAAAATTGCGGCGAATATGCCACGGGCTGGGTTGTCGCGAGCTGTTGCTATGTTTTCAAGTTCCCCATTGAGCTGGGCTGAGCTTCAGGGTGAGGAAATCGGATTTTCTGCCTTGGCTGTGACCATGATATTATGTACGTGGTATGACTGGCACCACCGTCTTGAGAGCTCTATATCGTCAGCAGCCTCTCCAAAGAACCGAAGGTCTAGCTTCCGTCGAATCTACTGTACCCTTTTCGACTTTTGAGGGTTTTTACCATCCTCATGATCCCTTCTAGCTCTCGTTCATATACACCATATAGCTGGCACCGGCTTGTCTCGTGCCCAGATTCTAGCTGGCCCAGCAGTACAACACGGAATTCATTCATTTCATAACTATTACTGCTATCATTGACATCACTCGATTTGATATGTTCATCCCGTTCTGAGAAGCATTTATACCATCAACCTATTCCAGTTCACAAAATTCCCAGCATGTATCAATCCCAGAGCCCCATATTTATCACATCCAACTTAAACTATACCAAATATCTACCTTCACAAGCTAGCTTGCACCCAAAATCCCCCAAAATTCCAAAACCCTCCCCTCCCTACTCCTCCTCCGAACTCTCCCCATCATCCGCATCCATACTCGCCCTCCCAGCTGTTAACGCCTTCCTCCTAGTCACAAACTTCTGCACCACATCCTCATCATCCTCACTACTATCACTCACCAACCCCGATTCCGCCAGATCCTTCTTCGACATCGTAACCAAATTATAATTAACATCCGACGTCCGTGTTCGTCTGGGACTCATACGCTCGAACGGAAACTCAATTGTGTCCTTATCCGCGGGCTCCTTCTCGAGGCGTATCCGCTTACCGCTTTTGCTGCCGCTCCCACCGGCGGTGGAGGGCCGTTTCTGGTTGCGTGAAGAAGCCCCCGCGGAGGGGGTCGTCGTGTTGGGGGGTTGAGGGTGCGTTTTCTTCTCGTGGGTTTTGCAAAGGGTCTTATAAACGTTTGCTTCGGATCTGATCGGACAGATTTCTGTGCGTGAGAGGCGGAGCCCGCCTTTTTCCTCTCTGTCTAGGTCTTCGAGAAAAAACCCCTCGATTTCCTTGGGTAGGAATTTTCGTGCCGCACCGGGGGGTTTGAGGCCCTGTTCATTAAGCATTGAGACACCGGCGGTGCTGGTGATGACGTGGCGGCACCAGTACTTCTTCACCGCATCGCTAAGCTTTTCCCACGTCTTCACCGGAACCACATCCCATTCGCCAAATTTGTAGATGCCGCAGTACAAGAACTTATCCTCGCCCTTTTTGACAAATACCGGAAACTCGACGTTAGTATCGCAGTTGAGCTCGCCAGCAATCTCCCATTCACACAGGTCGAGGATGGCGCCGGGGTCCATGAATCGTTCGGGAAGCTCGACACTGCTCTCGTTGCAGATTACCATGTATGTCCACTTCTTCTTGAATGAGTTTTTTGCGGTGGGAGGGATCTTCCAGATTGGAGAGGTGATTTTTCCACCTCCAAAGGTATCGCGGATTACTTGTTGGCTGAAGAGGAGTGGTTTCTCGGGTATGCCTGGATGCCACTATTAGTCTACGCGAACCAACGCCCGGTGAACTGTCCACTGGATGTTGTGGCAACCACGCGGTGGGCAAGAACGGTATGTTAATTTGTCCCGTCTGGTGTTAGGGGTTTTGTTGTGTCTCACCTGGTTTATTTGTCTCCCTCGATGTGGGCTGTGCTGGCTCGGGAGATTCCGATCGGTCGGTATCCACGAACAGGGGTCTCCCAGTCTCCAGCGTCTGCTTGTTGACTGGAGTAAACGTTGCCGGCGCATCATTTTTGTTCCGGGCGGCCACCTCAGCCCTACTCACCCCGCCCCCGGCTCTCGTCAGCCTCGAACGCCTCGCCATACTAACCCCTGGCCTGGACGGCTTCGGAGCCGGAGGGCTGGACACTTGGGCCTCGATGTCGCTCTGCACCCGAGAACCCGGGGCGCTGCCGAACCCGGTAAGTTTAGCTCTCTTGACAGAGCACTTGGCTCTTTGGGGCCTCTTTATGCCAGATGATGATGTAGGTGATGGCGCTCCCGCCGAAACCGCCATGGGGGCTACCGGAGCCGGGGAGCTTTCGGCTTTCGCTGGCGGCGGGGGCGGTAATTCTTCGTAGTCAAGTTGCAGAGGTGCCAGGGCCATGGCTTCATCTTCATCCTGCTCGGCGACGGGGGCAGGGGCTCGTATGGCTGTAGCAGGTTAACTCGACATTCTACGCACGCGGGTGCATACACGCGTTATGGATCACTTACCACTCGACTTCCGACTTTCCCTAGCAAGCTGTTGTTTCGCGGACTGCGACGACTGGGACGAACTCGGCTCCTCAGCGGGCATGCCATCCACCAGCACTGCTGACGCACTGGACTGCCTCAACTTCAGCTTCTTGACCTTCTTCTGCAACCTCCGCTGTCTTTTGGATCCCTGCTCTATCAGGTGCTTCCGCATCTCTTCGACTTCTTGCCGGAGGGCCCGGAAGCGCTCCTGGATCGTTTGCTGCAGAAGCTGCGCAGTCTCGGTTTGGTTCTTTTCCAGACTCTCGAGACGCCGGAAGAACTCATCGCTGGAGATATCGTCATCTGCGGGGAGAGGAGAGGGTTGTTAATACTAATAATTGTTACGCAACGAGACGCGTCTGACGCGCCTGTGATGGCGGTGGACTTACCGGAATCAGATGGGTCCTCGGCAAGATCATTCCGGATTGCTGGGCTGGAGAGTGCCATGATGTGTCAGAGGGTTGGTGTTAGTGTTGATACTTAGTATTGGTATTTAGTATTGGTACTTAGTATTGGTACTTAGTATTGATACTAGTATTGATACTTAGTATTGATACTTAGTATTGATACTTAGTATTGATACTTAGTATTGATACTTAGTATTGGGTGCTAGTATTGTTAGTATTAGTATTGTTAGTATTAGTATTGTTAGTATTAGTATTGGTGGTATAGGTGTGAGTAGTTTAGTATTGGTGGTACTGATACTAATACTAGTATTGAGTGTTGGGTGTTGGGTGTTGAGTATTAGTATTGGGTGGAAAGGAGAAATTATGCACAGGGAGTGGGAATCAGCCAACTTAAGAGGTGCTGATCCTTGGCATGTTATGGTTGGTATCCCAGATATTGCAGTGTCTGTCCCTGCTGGCAGAGGCTAGAGGTATAGGCTAAATGGCTAAAGTTCATGTTCAGGGATTAGGGTCAGGGATCATTTTTCAGTTGGGATGAATTGCCGCTTCTGATTGGGCGATGGTTGTTTAGCTTGATAAGAGCATTGGATCTCATTGGTGGTTGATCCTGGTATGGCTTGGCAATACTTTATGAGTTTGAGGATCAACAGACTGCACTTTACATTTCAAAGTACCTCTGGACCCTGGATATTGCAGGATTCCCGCATCGGGAACGGAAGCAGCTATTGAAAACTACCATCCACAGCGCATGGCTTCTTCTGTGCGATAGCAATGAAGTCTACTCCATCCCCGCATGCGGCGAACATCCGTGTACACCTACCGGCGTAGGAACACAAACCTGCGTACACCCGCACGCCGTATCCTTTTCAGCTGAACCTGCACCGCGAAACCAGCTCCATCCGTAAGCTGCCACCACCTTCCTCCTCAATCGCATCCCTATAAGACGACCCATGCCTTCTTCTCACACAGTCTTCCCCACACCCTCCCCACCATCATCATCATGTCCAAGTACCTTTTCGTCCCACTCTGTCTCGCCGGGGGGTACTTGGTACTCTTATCCCCCATCACGCAACACATCGGGAACCACATCGACATCGCGCACTCCGCGGGCCAATTCTCTCACGGAGAGCCCGTACGCACCCACTTCACGAGTGTCTCCCTCTTCGATAAGGCCCTCTCCTTCTTCGTCAGTGTCTTCCTACAATTCACCGACAACAGCAACCCAGACACCACCCTTTTCGCCGCATACTTCATGCTCGCCGGTCTGATGCCGAATCTCGTACTCTGGGAGATTGAGGCAACGAGAGCGAGAAGCAAGGGCCGTGTTGTGCGGTAGTAAGTCCCACCCCCAATGTCGCATATACCCGCAGTACCTAAAACACCATAGCCCCCTCCCGTGGAACCTCGCCCTGCAAACTCTCGGCTTCTGCACCGTAGCACCAATCTATTTCTTTTCCTCCCTGCACTCCTCCTCCCCGGGCACGGGGTCGCCAGAGCTGCCCACAAACCGTGCCGCCGCTCTCCTCCCCTCCCTAATCCTAAGCTACGTCCTCCCAACAGCCGCCATGTTCTTCCCCAACATCTCCGCACACACCCGCCAGCTCTTCATTGGCCTGTGGCAGTTCTTCCCAGTCTACTTCTGGATCGCGCAGAACACGTTGTGCAACGTCCTCCCGCGCGCCGGCAACGACCTCACGTATCTGCGAAGGACATATGGGTTCATGGTTCTCCTCGCCGCCGCGGTGCACGGGTACACTTTGAAGTACATTTTGAGCTCCGCGGATCCGGCAGGGACTTTGAAGACGATGTTTTTGCCGAGTTTTGCGACGCCGAAGGGTCTGGCGGAGGTGGCCTTCACGTTTATTCAATGGGATTTTATTATTGGTGTTTCGGCGACAATGATGTGGATGGCTGGGTGCGTGTGGCAGTGTGTACGGGAGAAGGGGGTTGGGAAGGCGTTGGCGCTTGGGGCGGGAATGGTAGTGGGTGGCTTGTTGGTTAGTCCGGCGGCGGTTATTGCGGCTGGGTTTGGGTGGAGGGAAGAGAGGCTAAGGGAGGAGTATGCTAAGCCGAAGGAAGAGTGATGGATGGTAGCGGCGAGTAACCTGTTTGAGCCGGGACAAAAGCAAATTAATGAGCAACGTAGTACTTCCCTAATAGCAGACAGTCCAAAAATCTTTACTCTACTGCGGATTGTGACAGCTCTAATCCTACAACTCACTCCCGATCATGCTAAAACCAAAAAAAAAAAATATACACCTTGAAGAACAGAAGGAATATCATCACTCAATAACCAACCACCTTTTATATGCAACCATCCGTCTATGGCGCAACATTGAACTTCATCGCAATACCCATCGCCGATAGCTCCACATCTAGGTACTTAAGCACATACGGTACAGCAACCGTAGTCGTATCAGCGCCGCCCACAAACCTATGCCCATGCCCATCCTCCCACACAATAGAATCATCCTCAAGCCCGGTCGCGGCCTTCGCACAACGTCTACACCGAATCCTACTCTCAAACCCCATCTTCTTGATCGTTGACATGGTACTCAAAAAGCTTCCACAGCCTCTACAAATATTAGTCTGTGTATAATCTGAGCAATTGAACAGGCGATCCTGTAGTAGGAACGCAGTTCCGTGCGCAAGCAATGAGTCGCGCTCCATCTCTCCGACACGGATACCACCTCCCTTCTTACGCCCCTTGATCGGCTGGTGCGTCAGCTCCGAGATCCTACCCGTGGTTCGCACTTGGTATTTGTCGTTGACCATGTGACGTAGACGCTGGTAGTATACTACTCCGATGTAGATATCTGCCTGCAACTCCTCACCGGTGATACCAGAGTACATAGGTTCGTTTCCGTGGTAGTTGTAGCCCGCCATTTTTAGTTGATGGCCGAAATAGTCTGCTGCGGTATTCTCTTCGCTAAATTTGAAGGGGGTGCAATCCTGCGCGATACCATGGAGTGCGCCGGATTTGCCGGCGAGAGACTCAACGAACATGCCGATTGTCATTCGGGATGGGAAAGCGTGGGGGTTGATGATGATGTCGGGTTGTATCCCGGATTCTGTGAATGGCATGTCGGTTGATGGCCATTTCTGGGACAAGATACCCTTCTGTCCATGTCGGGATGAGAACTTGTCACCAATATTGGGGCTGCGCGGTATACGGTATTTGATAGTAAACATTTGCATGCTCTTTTCACTGGATTCGTTTGCTATTTTGAGTTAGACACGCGTGTTTCGAGTGGGTGAGTTGGGACTTACCAAGTAACCGTACTTCATCAATATATGCGTCCTCATCCCCCTTGTATAAAAATACCTTGTGTTCAACTGGTGTATTGGGGTCATTGGTGACTTCATGATACACAGCAACAGCATCCCCCTTTTTCACCATCTTGCCCACCACGGGCATACCATCTGTATCAACAGTATCCAGCCAATCCCCCTTCATACCAAGCTTTCGGAAAGCTTTCCGCCGGTCGTCTTCGGTCCAAGTTTGATTTCCATGTTGGATTTCGTCGACCAGACCCGCAATGGCATCTGGGTTGTGGAACCCAATGACATATTCTGTTTTCTGGCCTCCGCGGGATTTATTGGTGTCCCATCCATATTTTTCCGTTTTGTAGACAGTTCCATGACCGAATCCTCTCTCGTGTGCCGATTTGTTTAGTATCATAGCGTCATCCATGTCATAACCTGTGTACGAAATGACAGCAACCACTGCATTCATACCATTCGGAAAGTTGTCGAGTCCATACTCGTTGTACAGTGGTGAACGAACAACAGGAGTCTGACCTGTCTGGAGTCTGTATGATTTGTTGTCCGTGCGATGCCGAATTGCCGTTCCAGGAGTTCCCATCGTTTGTTTACTCATCTGACATTGGTACATGTTTCTGGGTGACTGATTGAAATCCGAAAACGGCGTCATATTTGCTACGATTGAAAGAATGTTAGTTGGGTCGGATTCAACATGGGAACTTTCCCCAGGAGAAATTTCTGATTCGGTGACAGCAATCGACATGTATGGCTGTTCGAAAGGGCCAACAAAATCCTCTTTATCCAATGGAAGATACTTCACTGGGCGGATCATTCTTGCTTGCTGAGAGAAAAGATAAAGACCCGGATACTGCCCACCACGGGATTCTGGTACGTAGCCGAGTTCCAAGTCGACGGGAATGCCGTGTGTTCCCTCGACTTTCCAGTATCGTAGCGTTTCCGCCACTACCCGGGCTTGTTTGGGGGAGCACCATCCGACAATACAGCCGTCGAGCTGGATGCTAAATGTGGCGGATGACGGCCGAGGGCTTGTTGCCGGGGAAACGACACCGAGTGAAGTGAGAGCCGGGCGTAGAGCGGAAGTGTCAGAGATTGTGGTGGTAATACGGCACTTGTGTGCAAAATGATTTAGCAGCCCACAGGGACTTCCATCGGGAGTATGAACGGGACAGAGGAAACCTATATCGCCGTCAATTGCCAATCTACGGTAATGCAGCGCAAAAACTCACCCCAACTCTCAGGTAACAGTTTTCGGACTGTTGTTGTCTTCAGCTGAGCAAAGAAACTACCTCTGTGCACCATTCGGAAATGTGACAAGAACCGGTAGAAATTGATCTTTTCGGCAACTATAGTAAACCCAGACACCTGCTGCAAATCCAGTCCACTGGGCGATGACAGATTTCCGGTAGAAAGGAAATACTCTAATGCGGTACCAATATTCTCGTTTACCTTGCTAAATATCCTCACGCGGTGATCCTTGTTATTGAAATCGACAAGCATGCCTCTGGTCACTTGCCGGCGAAGTTCCGAGGTTACGTTATCGAGGTATTCCTCCACTCTTTCCTTGATAATCTGGCCGTACAAAAACCCGCCGAGGAGGATCTCTTGATGCTGAATAGCATCGGGATTGTCTGGTGAGCAGCTCCCCTCTACTAATGAATACAGTTTTCTGACCATGAAAAGCATCATTCGGAACTTGTCTCTAGGATCTTCCAGATTAACTAGAACAATCTTTCGCAGAAATTCTTTCCCAACCTCAACATCACTCATGTCCGGCGCCACTCGCATCACGATACGGAACTTCTCTCCCAGGTATTGCAACGTATCAGTGCGCGTGTAAAGCTGATATGCTTTATAGGTTCTTAACAGTAGCTCTACACGATCCGTGAGGAACGTATTTTCTCGGTCTATAATAGTGAGTAATCCATCAAAGATCTCGCGATCATTTGTCTCGCATAGGGCCTTGAGCACCATGACTGCGGGCACCAGATATTCATTCTTTCTCCAGGAGAATCGGAAAGTGACATTACCGTCTGTCAAGTAGTGGAGAACGTTCGTCTGTGAGGTCTGGTCTGGTCGTACGCACCGTATTTGGACACCATATTGAGAGTAGGATTTGCCTCTTTTCGCGAAAGACGAGCGTATGATTGCCATGGGATAATTTCGTCTCTGTACAATCAATAACCGGATGATTTTTTCAATACCATTGACGACGAAGTAACCACCCAGCTCTTCGGATTCTTCTTTGCGTTCAACCAGATCGTAAGGCGACAGACCTTCTAAGTGGCAACGGTTCGACTGATATTGCTTAGCACATCGTTCCTGCTGACCTTCAAGTAGATGGCGTTGGACTTACTCGAAGCATGATTGGTAGATTACCGCACTCACGGTCAATGAATGACCACGATCCATTATTCACTTTGAACCCAACCCGAACAGTGAGTCTTCCGCGATAAGTGGTGTGTCTCTCGCGTGCCTAATATCCCGCAACCACATCAATACAGCCGTAGCACAGTAGAAAAGGTATAGCGCACCTCTGCCGGATAGATCTCTCGTTTCAGTGACTCTTTGTCGCGAGTACTTATCATAGGCTTACCAACGTAGATTTTGTCAATACGAACTGTTTGTGAATTGTCAATCTGCTGATCGGCATGAAGTGATTGTGCACAACCTACGCGAGATTTTATTCCCACGGTTTCCATCCTTGCCGTCAAAAACTGCTTTGATCCCAATCTCCTTGCGTGCAAGATCGAGAAAGCCACCCTCTTCCGTCACTGCATTGAACGAATCGAAGTGGGGTTGGACGGCTGCAATCAACGCCGGAAATGCTGATTTGTCTTTGGGCGGGTTTCGGAAAAGGTGCTCTCTTTTGAGTGTCTTGAAGGACGAGTTAGGCTTCACTGTGGCGACGGTAGCGGAAACCATGATTGATATGCGCTCGCCCTGCGTTTGAGGCAACTCGTAATGTTCGTCGTTGTCGCGCCAAAGACTTCAAGATTTTTCCCATGCAGAAATTCCTTACTCACGTGCAGCGCTAGCCAACAACCCTACTCTCAACCCTATTCCACCACTATCACCACTTGAATGGGTCCAATGTGTTGAACAGCAACTGCTAAAGCTCATACCTTTTGTCTGCAACCAGGTGAATGGATTTGATATTCCCCGTTCTACTTGGGCAAGAATATTAGCGCAAGCAATATTTATCATATTTACGGCTCTTCGCCGTAAATTTGCCTGCAGTTGCCCTCACGCCACCCAGGTTTCGAACACCCGATTTCGAAGGTGTAGGAAAGACATGCCATATCCGGATTCTTGAAGACTCATTCCAACTACTGCACCAAGCGGGCCTCATGTGAATTTAGCGTGCTTCGGCCCGCTCTTCGTCCGCATGACGCATAGAAAAACCTCTCTAATCTAATGCCAAAAGAATGCTTGGATTTTCGGCAAACCCCCACTTCCGATCCCCGATCCCGAAGATACCTCTGAAGCCGAACTAGCTATGTATGGTAACCCTGTGCCCGGCCACTATGTTACTATAGCACCCCAATCATGCCGTGAAACTTTGGAGCACGGATATGTCGATAACGAACAACGCAGTGTGGAGGATTAGAGCATAGGTAATTGTCTTAGAAGGTTCAGAAATAGTCCTCATAGCCAGTCCAGTAGTCTGCCGAAATATAAAGCTGTCTGAGAACAACTTCTCTCGGTGACTGACAGTGGGGAGGGAAGCTAGGTAGTTATTCCCTTAGTTCACTTTTGATTGGAAAGCTTCATTTCTTGGATCACGTATCGACGGAAAAGTCGGCGCTCTGAAACCAGTAACGAATGATCATGAATCACTTCAGTTTTGCAGAAAAAATCTGTTTATAAAGGTAGCATATATAGCAGCCGATTGCCTACCTTTTTCGAACGGCTTCTTATGGAAAAGACACAAATCTCACTCGCCGTACCGCACATTTGAGATTCACACATAGTTCAACTTGAACCATCACCACTCCTCCTAGTTTTCCTTTTTTGTTCCTTAATTCCTTAAACCCATAGTCCTGAAGCAGATGGCTTCTAACGTTTCACAAAAACTCACTCCTTTGGAGGCTGGTGATGTTCTTGGAACGTGAATAGCCCCACAGCAATTGAAGTATGACTTTACTAACAAGCTTACCAACGCAGACAAGATATTCACCGTACGATCAACCACCTACTAAACGATCCCTACCTTGCCTACTGTACCCTCAATCGCAACGCAAACCTCAAGGAGTATATGGAGGAAACAACCACTGGTGAAATCATAAAGCCCATAATCTCCAACGCAGGTGAAGAAGTCCAATACAAGCTTGTAACCTTCACTATTGACGATCCCGGAAACCCGAAGAATTGGAGCAAGGCTTTCAAATGGTGGTGCACGTTGGTCATCGCGGTAATGTGCTTTATTGTTGCCTTTAGCTCCTCCGTCATTACTGCTGGCATTGAAGGAGTGCAAGAGGAGTTTGATGTATCTCGATCGGTGACGTTGCTTTCAATTACATTGTTTGTCATTGGATTTGGCATCGGCCCTATGGCGTTTGCACCATTGAGTGAGATCTTGGGAAGAAAGATTATTTACGTATCCACTCTTGGTGTTTCTGTTATCTTGATTGTTCCTTGCGCCGTGGCGAAGAACATAGAGACACTTCTCGTTTGCAGGGCCCTCTGTGGTATTGCTATGTCTGCCCCAATGACATTGGTGTGTCTTCCACAATTTATGAGCTCTTAGGAAGAATACACTAATATGATAATCTAGGTTGGTGGAAGTTTGGCAGACTTATGGAAAAATGAGGAGCGCGGCGTGCCCATGGCTGTCTTCAGTGCTGCACCATTCCTGGGACCTGCAATCGGTCAGTATTACCCTTGTTCGACACTCTGCCAGGACCAAGTGACAGTTCATGGCTGATTCCCTCGAATTCGCATGCTGACTACCAGAATCTCTTAGGTCCTCTCGTTGGAGGCTATCTGTATATGTCCCACGGATGGCGCTGGCTTTACTGGATTCAATTGATTCTTGCTGGTGCCGTTTATCTCCTTCTTGCCATTACTGTTCCCGAAACCTATGCGCCTAAGATCTTAACGGACAGAGCCAAGAAACTCCGAAAAGAAACCGGTGACAATCTGCATGTCACTGAAGACGAGATCGAACGCCGCCCTTTCGTAGAAACACTTACTGTGTTTGTTGCTCGTCCATTCCAATTGCTCTTTGGAGAGCTAATCGTCTTCCTTATTTCTCTCTATATGAGTGTTCTGTACGGTCTATTGTACATGTTCTTTGTAAGCAGGGAACCTATCACAAGGGCTTGGAAATGACATTGGACTAACAGGCTTTCGTATAGGTTGCATATCCTATCGTATACAGAGAAGGCAAGGGATGGGCACCAGGTGTCACTGGTCTCATGTTTATTCCGATCGCTGTGGGCGTTGTACTGAGCGCTGCCTGTTCGCCTCTGATCAATAAGCAATATCTTACTATCCACGCTAAGTTCAACGGAAGTCCTCCACCCGAAATGCGGCTCATTCCCATGATGTGGTCTTGCTTTCTTATCCCTATCGGTCTCTTTATCTTTGCCTGGTCGAGTTACCCCAACGTTCATTGGGCTGGACCAATGATGGGCGGTTTCCCTGTCGGTTTTGGATTCATTTTCTTATACAATTCGGCCAATAACTATCTAGGTAAGCATTTTTCTTCACTCAATACTACGCGGTCTAACAAGCTGTGGCATTCAGTCGACACATATCAAAGCCAAGCAGCCTCTGCACTTGCTGCAAAGACCTTCCTGAGGTCCTTTTGGGGTGCTGTGACTGTTCTATTCACGTCACAGATGTACCATAAGATGGGTTATCAGTGGGCCAGCTGCTTCTTGGCGTTTCTTGCTCTTACTTGCTGTGCTATTCCTTTTCTCTTCTACTTTTTTGGCGTCAGAATCCGGAAGCATTCGAGATTTGCAGCAGATGGGCGAATAGGTTCAGCTGATGTTGAGGAGAACGGACATTGATCAAGGTAGTGTGATTTAAACTCGGGGGGGATTGATACCCATTAGGAGAGCGCAATTGTGCATTCGTATTCTATAGGTTGGCGGAAGGACAGTATAGAAGTAGATATATTGGATCGGCGGTGTGATAATCAGGCGTATGAGAGTTTTTAATTATAATATTGATTTATATATGCTTTAAGCTTCCATATCTTCAGTGAATGTCTTCATGTCTCCCTTGCACATGTTCATTCGCTAGATTATTATAAACTTATGCTCCTTCATGTCAGAAACCCCAACAAACCAAAGTACTCCGTAGTCTAGAAATACTCATTGATCGTCATTCAGTCCGGCTGCACCTACGATTTGGGTGCTGAGAAAGATTGGAACATAAAGAAATATGCTCACAGAAACCCACGACGCCTCCAAAGCGGTACTCATGCGAAAGAATTGGTGAAGAAAACAGCGATTGCAGGTATTTTCCCCAAACACCTCAAATAATCTCAAACTTAGACACACCACAGTTTTGTTACATTTCTCATTAACCTATTCTCCGCACCCGCTCATACCTTTTCTCTCTCTATTCTGTAGTGGAAGCGTTATAATTATCACGTACGAATATAGGGAGTCCAGAGAGAAGAATATGGCTCATCATATGAAGTATGATGGGAAGCGGGAGGTCATAGTTCTGATATTGAGGGGTTCGGGGTAAAGCTGATGGAGGAAGACCAAATACAGTAGATCTTCGATGAAATTCACCGCTGACAATTCTTGGATCTGGGATAGCAAAGTCTGACGCTGATAGAACTACTATTTTTGTGGGAGGACACTCTGTGCTGACTGTTGACGTCCTAAGCTCATCTGCAGGTACAGTATCAACTAAAAAGAAAAGGCTGTCTGCTTGCTCTGTAGGAGGCTGTTCGCTGAGTGTGGATAATGAAAATTGCACACCAGACGTTACCCGGTGTGCAAAACCCTCAACCCTAAATAAAATTTGAATAAGTATGTGACTAACCGTGATGGGAACTCGGACTAATTAAGAAGTGTGTCGCCCCTTATCACGTTGCACAAGAGATTTTCGCGGACACATCGCATCATTGCCCTCACAAAGCATTCATCCCTTTTCGTCACGTCTCCTTCATCCATATATCAATCTATCAACTTATCTCATCAATACCAGCCAATACCCATCCGGCCCTCTCCAGACGATTAGGAAAGGCCGCACTCCATTGATCCCTCCCACCGCGAACCCCCCGTTTATGCAATCCGGAGCCACCATAGATCACCACCACGCATCTTTTTCTTTTACACAGTCTCCAGCTTCTCCGAGCTCTCCTACCCAACATGGCTCTCTACATTCAGGTAATATTGGCGGTAGCGTCAATGCAGAGGGGTCGGGATACGGTGGAGTCGATGATGTGAAGCAGAGTTCGACTTCGGTGAACAATGTGAAGGCGAATAGGATCGCGCAATATGAAACAACAGCGCCTTCGCCATCCTACGGAGGCGGATTCGATGCTGGATTCATTATTACAAAAACGGATTGGGCCGGCAAAGCGCCACGGGACAGTCCTATAAACCGGTTTCCAAATGGTTTGTATATCGTAAATTATGTCAAGTTCTACAATTAACTAGCAACAGAAGTACTAATTCATACACTCTCTTTCCTCGAGCCATCAGCTCTTCTGGCTGCATCCTTGATATCGAAGCGATTCTATGCTCTTGTCAATTCCCCACACGCATGGCGTTCAGCATTTGTTCGTTTCTTTCCGCCGCCCCGCGTGCAGTTGGATGATGATGGGTCGCCTCTTGCTTCTCAGGACAGACGGTATTTTACCCGCTTATTCTCTACAGATGCAAACGAAAATGCATGGAGAAAAGAGTATATACAGCGAACAAAACTTCTTAGGAGATTAGGAAGGGGATCCCAGCGTGGTCTAGTGATTACCTATCCTGCAAGGACAGGAGTGTTCAGTGTTAGCCATATGGCTGCAAGCTTCACTCCTAGTGGTATACGAGCTGTGCATGCTTCCTTAGAAACACAACTGGTCACCGCTAGCGATCCAACAACTGGTATTATACTTCCCACGGGCCTCATGGAACTTGTAGACCCATCTAATCCTGATTCAGGAAAAATTGAAAAACGGCAGGCTGCTCAGAATCCCTTTTGGGATTTTGACCTTGCCCCGGATTTCAGACGGGTTCGCTATGATCATCCTGACTATGAAGTTGCCATTGATATGAATGTCAATTGGGTCATGGATATATCAGAAGAACTGGGGTGGTAAGTAGCTTCTCGTTCATGCTGCTTAACGCTATCTGACTTCCCAAAGGATCATGGGCGAAAACGTTCCTGACGGTCGATGCTTTGTTCATCCGTATTCAAGCCCATACATTGGCGAAGGTGTTGACGATGCACCGACAGGAACTTATATTCAGCCTGGTACGGACGACTCACATGAATCTTCAGTCACCAATAAGTATGGCTTTAAGCCTTTAGTCACCTGCGTCTGGATTGCGAAGAAGCGTTCTGTCTGCGAGAGCACTGGTGCGGCTGTGATTGTCGGTAATTCTAGGGGATATATTCGAATCTTCTCGATTGGTTTTACGAAGGGCACCAACGATTTGAGGCCGATTACGTCTTACTGCATATCCCCGGGCGTACCAATTGTTCAGATCAAGGTTGATGAAGACTTCTTACCTAGAAGGCTCAGACAGAAGAGACCATGGCTTGTCGTCATCAACGCACTTGGGGAGGTTTACTATATCCGTGAAATCCCCAGGCCCGGCGTGACCAGTGACTGGAGAATGATTCCACAGACGGCTCGAATCCCGACGCCCATATACAATGAAGTTTTTCCCGACCATTCGGACGATCTTTCACAGCAGCATGAGCATGAGCATGAGCAAAGAACGGTATTTTTAAAGATGGATTATTTCAATATTAAAGTACTCTGGGTAGGATGTCACATGGACTGGTTTACCGAGGTAGATTGGGCGGGTGAGAATATTATTGTTGGGCGAGCAGGAACTGGGTCATCCGGAAGCGAAGATCACCAAGTTGAGACTACAGTAAACCTACCAATGTTGAAACGATATCACCTCCGAAAGGTGAATCCAGACCGGCCCGATAAATTTATACGCAAAGTTGTCAACGGTAACAACAGTTCTGAAGCCTCGCGAAAGAAGTTTGTCTTTGGCAGTGGCGAGATTGATACTTCAGTGCGATCCAGAAGTGTTACTCCATTGGCCGAGCTACCCAACAATGATGAAAGCATTGATGGGAATACAAACAGCAGGGATGAGTGGACGACCACGACGCTACGTATACCGAATTCATTCACTCGCATTACCGCATATAGCATGGACAATTCTCATCTCGCTCGGCTTACAGCTGCCGAAGATCCAACTTTGCAAAAGGGTTCGCCGGGTGATGGCGGTCGCCTATTTGCAATAGGCACCAATACTGGCAGCATTTTTGTCTTTAGCATACGCCCTACCTCTGTACCTAAATCTAGCTCTCATGCGCTTGAGGCCATCGAGCTTCCAATCAGGACCATTCACACAGATTCACCCCAAATCACAACTCTGGCTGTATCCTCATTGGCTATCGTCCATGGAGGAGATGATGGACTAATTCAAGCTTGGGATCCTTTGGGATCTACAGGCTTGGCAGTACGAACAATCCACTCGCGGTTTTCTGCACGGGCCCGACGCAGGCTAGAACAACATGCTGGAGCTCAGACTATGACCGCAGACAACCAGTTCGCTGCCAGGTGTCTCATTCTTGATCCAGATCCAACGAATCTTCGCGGGATTGTTGCACTCGGAACATTCATCAGATATTGGAGTTTATCAGTCACAGATACGGGTCCTAAAAAAGCCCGCAAGGGGGCTGGAGGTAGAAGCAAAAGCGGTGCAACACCGAGCAGAACCAAGGGTGCCATAAGAAAGGTTATCCGCAGCGATGAATTGGCTATGCGTCTTGAGTGCGAGAGAGAGCAAAAAGAAGCAGCTGAGATGGAAAGGCGATACGGCATTTCTTCTGGCAAGGCAGCACTAAATGAAGAGGAAATGCTTGCGTATGCACAGATGATTTCACGGGAAGCATTCGAAATCGAGTCATCCGGCAGAAGTGAGATTAGTAGTAGCCTCAGTGGCAGAAGCACTGATACCGTCACGCCGGAAGGGTCTGTCGAGGGATGCGCTGGCATGGGATTCGCGAAAGTGGTGGATCCGGACGATGCCAATCTGGAACTTGCGTTAAGGTTGAGCCTGCAAGATGTCGAAGTCAGCGAGATGCACTCCGAGAATCCTGAGGAATTCTGGGAAGATGCCGGTGGGCTACTGGCCGCGGAATCCGGACCTAGCGGTTACAAGTATTGGTCAACACCAGCTTTGTCTTCACCTTCGAAGTCTAGAAACGGCAGCCCTCAAGACCGAAAGTCGCCCAAGAAAAAGGGTTGGCAAAAGCTATCCCTCGATGCACGTGAAGATGCGGGTAGAGACGAGGGGTATGGGTCTGCAAAAACGGGTTGGGAGATGGATATTGGGGGTGATCAGTTTGAAGACGACCTGGAATTAGCTATCCGGTTGAGCTTGCAGGAGCAGGATGGGAAGGGAAAGGGTGTGGCATAATGATGGAGAGATAATGTTGTTTCTGTTTCAATTTCTATTCTTAGGTAGGGGATATAACAATTGCGATACTGCTGCTGTTCTATGTGGTCTTGTTCCGGGGGATGTCTTTGCCGTTTCGATATCTTGTTGCTGCCCGTAAGCTGTTTCCTGTCAAACCTTGAGCTTTTAATACACGCCACTTCCACGTGGATCTTTCATCTCCATCTCTGCCTGACAGCTCCAAAGACTACTCTATCGTGACTCGGACTTGTCTGCTTCGAGTGCGCGCATCTTATCGCGATCATCTCGGTGGATGCAACCGTCGCTTGTCCACCTGATATGACCCATTTCGGCCAAACGGGTTAGGCTCGGGCTGGCATCAAGCAAGTGGCAGCAGGGATATCGATGTCTCTGGTATGCATCCATCTCTCGAAGACAATGTGGGACGAAGGGTTGAGTGAGTGAACATCTGCCGGTCATCAGCATCATCAAAACCGCTCACCGTTTCCCCGTCTCCCCGTCTCCGTGCCCGCGACCCTCCTCCTGCAAACCAGAGGCACGGTCCCATTGTTGAAAACGCCGGGGAAAGAACCGCACACCTGCATTTGTATCCGCCGAGCACTCCTAAACTGCAGTGCAAGACGAAAGAGAGCGCTTTATCTTTGCTTTTTCTCATCCGGCTTTCTTTTTGGGGTCCGGGTTTACAGTAACCTTTTGGTTCGAATCTCGCTCGCTATCTCCTTCCACCGCCCACACCCCCCCCTTCATCACCACACCTTGCCTCACCTCACCCGCCATACTCAGCCACCCCGTTCGTGTGCTTATTCGTTCGTTCGGTTTCTCCGGCATCCGATCGTCAGCGAAGAAAGAGTGTCTCGTTTTACCTGCCTACGATCCCTCCGGCACCATTTGCCTCTGATTCAAACCTTCGAAAGTCCCTTCCGAGCCTCGTTGCTGATTTTTGGACGAGCCCTGACATCAAGGCAACCATGTCGGGCTTTTTCCGTCGCATGTGCGATTGGCTCCTGCGCCTGTTCTGGTATGCATATTACTACTGCTTCCTACTGCCCATTCTCTCCCGCAGTATGCACAAGCATGCAAACGTCATCGGACTTTCAGGCTGATGGACTCAGGGCGACAGAGATGGATATCACCATGATAGGCCTTCAGAACGCCGGCAAAACGTCACTATTACGAGTCTTAGGAGTAAGTCACCAACTGCGGGTTTCCTTGTCACTGCAACCGTCGTTGGGGCAAACGAACTAAATGTGTTTGGTGCCGGCTTCAGGGTGGAGAATTCACGATCGAGTACGCATTTCAAGTGACAGATCTACCCTATGTGCCGTGAGCGAGCCGCTGATTCAAAAACCATTCGCATAGCTCTATACCTACTGTGGGCTTCAATATGAAGAGAGTACAAAAAGGACATGTTACCCTTAAGTGGTACGTGCCCCCATTGCCGTGCCTTGTCGCTCCAAACAAGACTAACCAATGATCTATCAGTTGGGATTTAGGCGGACAACCACGGTTCCGTTCCATGTGGGAACGCTACTGTCGAGGCGTTAACGCCATTGTGTACAACATGCCTACCCCATAGCAGCAATGGGTTCGTGCGATGCTAATTCTGGTCCGTAGGTTCATTGTCGATTCCGCAGATACACCTTCACATCCCATCGCAAGAGAAGAACTGCATACCCTCCTCGAGAAACCAATACTCGACGGGATCCCTCTCCTCGTCCTTGGGAATAAATCGGACCTCCCAGACAAAATTGGTGTAGACGAGCTGATCATAAGCATGAACCTTGAGGAAATAACCAATAGGGAGGTCAGCTGTTACAGCATATCCGCAAAGGAGGAGACGAATCTGGACGCCGTACTGCAGTGGCTGATTGCCCGCGCAAAGAGATGAAGTACCCCACGGCGGATTTAAAATCGGGAGGTGAAGATATACCGAAGGGAGGGAGGTGAAAGTGAAAGGTGGGGGAGGACCCAGTAATGACCGTGACGATCTCGCGTTTGATCATGCCAAAAAGACCCATGTTAATAGTTTTCCGACCTTTCCTTTGAGCTGCTGTCTCCACCACCGGTCTAGCATCGTCTGAGGAGAAGTCCAGCATCTCGGTTTTTATTCTATGCTCCGATAATGCAAGCAGGGCTTTTTTTTTGCGTTATCGGGTTGCACTCCTTTACCAACTAGCGATTCTTCGGGCTCTGCATCAGTATCGTCTGCGGGATGGAATCGTTCAGCTTGATGACCGAATTGGGGAGTTGAAGGCGGAGGACTGGGGTATTTCCGCGGTTTTATCTCCCTTTCTATCTTGTTTTGTCTTTTTTCTGTCGGGGGCTTTCTGTTTGCCGTTTGCGCTACTTTTATGTTGGGGGGCATGTGTGTGTGTCTGTGTGATGTGGTCGTATACACGGGTTTAAGCTGGGAGTATTTGGGGGTACATTTTTTTCTTTCTCTTTTTCCTTTTCTTCTTTGGTTTTTGGGGGCACTCTTTTTTTTTGCGTGTGTTTGGTATCTCTTATAATTCAAAAAAACAGTCGATATCCCTTTTTAAAAAAGTTTTGATGATCAATTCGATGATGCAGCCGGCAAGACCGGATATGGGTAGGGCTGCGTTGCGTTGCAGCGATGCACGATGAGGATGAGTTTTAAAACGAGCGGACCGCGATGCAGATATGAACAGGCGAGCCTATCAGAAGGGAGCGATGCCATGCACAAGAACCCGCCAACCCGAGATTTAACAACGTCATGGGATGTCACGCGGCGTTGGGTGAGGTTGGCAGAGTCAGATGCTAGGTACCTGCTTCCGAGGCTGGGGCTTTTCACATGGTGGTGGTGAGGTGGAGGGGATGGAGCGGCTGAGGATGGGCGCTATTGCTGTATGCGATAGTTTCACAGAAAGTATCTGCAATTACAGCAGCTGCACTGCGAGCACGACCGATTGATTGATTGTACCCTCAAAGTATTGCACCCGTGTGGGGAGAGGAAACAGTGTTACTCTTACGATTTGTGGCGTCAAGGCGGGGTGGCTTGCGGGTCGGGTGCGGGCGGGCGGAAGGGCAAAGGTAAGGCTGTAAGGCGTTGGTCGGGAGGTACGTAAATGCCGATGTAGAAACTCCGTGTGTAATTGAGATGCCCGCGATTTGATCTGGCCTCCTCCCATACAATTAGGCTTGGGTGGACTATTTTCAACAGCCGGATGGCATGTGGCTCCGGCTGCGCTGCTAAGTAAAAAAGATTAATGCCTTATCGCATCTGGAAACTGGCTTGCTACTGTGACTGCATGCCCATACCGCGGTTTGTTTTGTGAGGTACCGTTGCGGGTGGAAATGAAGAAGGGGAGGAGGAGAGTACAAGGCAAGAGAGGTGCAGAAGCCGTCCTGTGAGGCATCTGGAGATCTTTGCACTAGAGTAATTGATATTAATATCTAGAAGCGGCGACTGCCGCGACGAGCCTGGCCTGGATGAGAAAGAAACTGTCAGCAAAACCCATGCGACGGCACCTCCAGTAAGTTCGAGGAAAGCCTTTATATAAAGGACCTCGTGGAGGTCAGGCTTTGTTGTCTTGGCCCAATGTTAGCGAGTAAGATGGGAAATTCCAGGTACGGAGAATCCTCAAAACCCCATGTGCGGGTTAACGAGCATGTGCAGCAGGGGTGGTTAGGATATCTAGATATTTTTGAATTCCTAGACTACTGCCTAAGCTTTCCTGGCAGTTTGACGATACAGCCTGACGGCTGACGCACATCAATCCTCAATATAGACTGCGGGAAATGGCGGTCTTTCGGCATTTTACTCTACCAAGAAAACATTGGCGCGTTCGGCGTCGTTCTCCGCAGATTTGTAATTTGGAGTATCATATTTTTGGACGGAGCCCGGAGGCTTGATCACCCGTGCGGCCTCACTTACCATGCTGTGTGATGGATAATCGATGCCGGTCCAGACAGACAACACAGCAAGCTGGAAACCAGGGTACTGCGGTCCAGAGAACATCGTTTGGCACTCTATCCCGAGCAGATGGGGTGCGTTTCACTTGTTTCACCAGTATCTACTACTCGCCATCACCCAGACCTGCTTTGTGATCCTACATACCAAGATTTGTTTGTATGTGCTTTTGACTTTTTCCTCCCACCCCATGCAAACAGCCAGCCCCTATGTATGAAGAATTTTAGACATGTTGCTGACAGCTTCTGTGCCATATGTCTACAGTACTGGATGCCTTGTAGTGTCAGGTAGCAGGGGTGGGGGATGGGTTTATTTGTCCAATATCGAAAATTGCTTCGATCTCCATCGATTTCTCGAAAGTTGTGGGGCAGGGATATTACCCATCTCCCAATTGCCTTGGGCCGTTTGTTCCTGTCAGTGTCTGGCCCCGCGTCAGCAAGTGTGAATTGGAGATTGGCCTAATCTTTTTGGCAGCGCTTCTTTTTCTGCATTGGCACCAGGCCAGCAATAATCTTCAGCTGGCGTTGTGCGAGTGAAAAATAAAACAGATTTGTTTAAACTACTGCAAGGTACCAGGAGGGAGAGGTCGTACAACGATACGATTGGACAATTCATTACCCGCTGCAGATGACCGGTTGGTGGAGCATCTCGTGCACGTACTTTTGGTGCGCCAATATTTGGGCATGTACATGCCTGCGTAAGGCGTTATTTTATATTGATCCGACCCACACCCTGGATGGGTGCAATTGGGGATGGGCTATGGGGATGGGGAATTATTTGCCTCTCTCCGTCCAACCATGTTCCTGTCCTGTTTTTCTATAGTCTGTGTTGTCCCCCTACAGGTACGTGTGCGTGGGGAGATGGGTACTCCACTCTAATGGGCACCAGAGGGAATATAATATAAGATTGTTTCCGTGCTGCTGCTTGCTGGCCCTTTTCGTTTCCCGGGCCTGTTTTTGGTTTCCGCACCTTGACGTTCTTTTAATCACGCTCTTTCAATCTGCTGGCACGAACGGCTTTTGTTGTCGTGATCCGTCCATTCATTCTATAATATACGATGTGGTTCCGAGGGATTGCACGAGTGGGGGTGCTCATGTTAATGAGGGAGGAGGTGTCAGTGTTTGCATTGCCGCAGGGTGATGTTTTGGAAGGAAACAATGACAACAATAATGTCTTTACATATCCCATGGGAGGGGTTGTGGACCTAAATGAACTAGTGGTTATATCGTGGATTGTGAGTGAGAGCCTGTAGAAACGGCGTTACTTCTGTTCGTCCGCTAAACATGAAAGTAGCCTTCAACGCCAGGTCCCGTCACGATAAAACTCATCAAAGGTTCAACGGAGAGACCAATTGCTGGTACGAATAATTCCATCCATCTCCTTCCTCAATCTCACCGCTGACATTTCCCCCAGTTTCCATCGCAAATACTGGATCCTTCGTCTGGACTATTCCGGAAGACCTCACAGACGATGACGGTAAATGCACCCTCTCGATCGTGGACGACACAACGAAAGCAACCACACTCGCCAGACCCTTCGAAATCCAGCCTCTCTCCTCCCTCGAGCTACGACAAGACCGTCAACACGCCCCAATAGTCGTCCTCTCGGTCACGACTCTTCCACACAGCACAACTACAGTGACAGCATCCACAAAGCCTCCATCAATAACAGACACCACCTTAGTCCTCGACCTCTCCCACCCACCCACCGGTGACCCAGCCGCCCCGAAACCGCCACTAGTAACCACGGATTCCGTCGTTGGTGGTAGCAGAAGCAGCGGGGGGGCACCAAACGCTGGTATGATTGTCGGCATAGCAATGGGGTCGTTTGTGATCGCTGCGTTACTGATTCTTGGGGGGTTTTTATTCTGGAAGAGGAAACAGAGGAATTATCAGATGCAGAGGATCGAGGAGGAGAGTATACGTGAGGAATTAAAGGAGATTGAGAGGAAGAGTGCTATTGAGGCTTATGGGAGGACCCGAGGGATGGTGAATGCTTTCTAGCAGGAGGGCGGGCGGGCGGTGGGACGTGGGAAGGAGGGGGTTTGGTGGATTGAAGGGGCTGTGGGAGATGAAGCTCGAGGTGGGGGGTAGAAGGAGGAGATCAAGGGACACGATAAATTATTTTCATCATAATAGGTGTTGGTGTTGGTTGGAGTGTATTTACCATGGGTTTCTTCTTGGTGGGCGGCATTTTCTCGTCGACATTTGTATTTACTTTACCATTCTTTACCATAATTCCCAATGTATACGGGCCACTATTTTCTTCCACATATTCACACCCTGCATCTTGTGGCATTCCTTGTCATAGGAGATGTGGTATTCACTCTACTCACCTTGGTCCATCACAAATAAACACCTATCACTGATTTTCTACCCCTGCATCATCATGAATGGAAGAACAGGCTTTAACGTTGCAGAGCTCGATATATATCGAGCTGAACCCCAAAGTCAAAGGTGGGTAGGCAGTTAGTTTGTCATTCTGAGTCTCATGGGCGTCGTAATCAGAGAAAACAATATCAATCAATCAAATTTGTACAACCCGGGTTTTTGCACAACTGCATCAAGCCGGTATCTTGCTGCAAGGAACGGTCAGTCGTTCCTAATTTCCCCTCATACATGTGCACGCACACAGGAGTCTATTCTAAATCCATAGCTTCGTTTTTTGATTTCTTTAATGTAGAGTAGTAGTAGTATACAATTAATAATACATTTCATCATCCCATCACCCCCTCTAATTTTCAGCTCTAAGGCATATAAGTATAAACTTTATGAAATCGCTCTCTACCATGGCAGAGGAAGCAGACATGTAAAAAAAGCCGCTATCAAACAACCGTCATATGTACGTCTGTCGTATGTATTATTAACACCTCTTGAGAGTTAGGGTTTGTACGAACTAATTCCGCCGGCAGGATCGAGAGATCAAGACACGGAGAATGGTCCGAACCCCTGTATCTTACACTGCATCACCGTTTGTATGTCGGTACAGGGGAAGGTATAGCAATTCATGCCGCACTTCCAAAGTACCCTTCAGCTCACAAGCGTTCGCCTTCCTTCCCTGTTGAATTCACTCTCATTGCCGCCTTTTTGCACACCTCGTAACTTGAGATCTGCTTATCCGTTAGCAAATCGGTGCGATTAGGACTGGTGGGGGATCGATCATACCATAATAGCACAAGCAGGAGCGACCTTCAGCATACGCGGTGTACACCCCTTCCACAATCCTTGCACACCTCCCTCTCTCCAAATCTCTAGCAACACCTTTGGCATGCTCATTGCCTTTGCCCCAATCTCTTCACCTCGCGAGTGCGCAATCTGTCGTCTCGTCTTGCCCACATCGTATGGTGTCGTCAAAAATGCAGCTACCGCTCCAGAGGATGCACCAGCGATGAAGGAGTCCGTGAACGTACTTTGTGCATGAAGATCTTCCTTCCGCTGATAGAGCGCAGACGAGAGTAGGATGCCACTGGGGTGGTCGTGGAGAAGCGTCCACTGTGCTTCACGACGAGCGCGGAGACATTCCTTGACCGTTTCATAGCCAAACCAGTAGATGCCGGAGAATGGTACATCACGCCAGAGAGTAAGGCTCAATCCCCGCCAAAGAGTTAACGGTCCCTCGTTAATAACCATCTTCTTTACGCCATGAAGAGTATCACGGAAGGTCCCAGATGATCCGGAGGAGCTGGTGGCTTGTAGACGAGTTTTGAAGAGTTCGAGAGGAGAAATGACAGAGGCGGCGATTGCGCGGGCTGTTGAGCCAGCAATGAGAGGTGCCCATACGCCTCCAAGCCCTGAGAAGGGGGAGCTGTGGGAAGATCGGAGCCAGTCGTAACCAGTGAAGTAGATGACGTTTGAAGGGATAGCCATTACGAGGGTCGGTGAGAGACCTCGCCATAGTGAGGTAATACCCTCGTACCGCGCAATCTTTACGAGCCCTTCCCATGTACCCTCAAAGCGTCGCCGTGAGGTTTGCTCAACTATGCAGCTATCTGTAAGATTTGTAGGAATGGTAGGCGAGGCGATACAGGCTTCTGCACTATTGCTGACCCAAAAGACTTCTCGGCAGCAGGCGGTAACGCCGAGCTCCGGCGTCGAAAGTGCGGCGGTGGATTGGAATCGAAGAGGTGATAGTGGAAGGTCGCGGGCACGCCCGAGGGTGTTCATAGAGGATAGATTCGGCGTCGGAGATGAGGAAGGGATATTAGGAGCCGGTTGCTGCGACTGAAGCCGCACTCGAACAACGTCAAGGGGAGTTACTAGATACGTTATTTCCTGAAATTCGCACAAATGGTTGGCGGTGTGGCGGGGTTACCGAGTAAGCTTGTCAATAAGCTCCCAGAGCATGCGGCGAGCATCCTCTGTGCAGCTGTTATCTCGCCGTCCCCTCCAGCTCTGGCCCCTAACACATCCTCAAGCTCGAGCGTGCTTTTGCGGACCGTATCTATTGATTGTTCACGATGCTCTTGTTCTGTGGCATTTGAGGTGCGTTGGGGGGTTACAGAGGAATCGGAACCGGTAGTTCCCCCCATTCCAAGAGAAGAGGCAGGGCGGTGGGGAATTGTTGACTGGGTACTTAAGTACTTGATAATGAGTGTTTCGAGAAACAGGAACGAGTGTTGCAGAGTATACAGTTGATTTGTGATGACGTTCGTTGCAGGCAACGATCTGATAAAGAAAATTGTGCAGAAGATTACCGAGGATCGGGTCACGTGAAGGATTAGCTTGGAATCTGTCCGAAGCTCTCGCGAGTGATTCGTCGTGCTACTACTCTACGTACCGCTGCCTATGAGTGTATTGGAACGAGGTATAGTCATTGCATTAAGATGAGTGTACGAGGTTGCTTATTTGGGGTATGGATAGATTCTGGGCGCATACGGTGCCCAGTCTAGATATCATGGCTTAGAAGTTAGCTATCCTCGTACTAGCCTACCAAATATCTAACGGGTGTAAGAATGGGAACTGATAAACTCCGAGAAACGGTTGCCTCTGCAACTAGAATAGCAGATGACGACAGTAAGACTATTTTAGTCATCTAGGCTGAGCAAGAATTATTATTTTCCGGGCACCATCTAGGTACTAAGTAGTGCAGGAATCTGGGCTCACTCTTTTACAGCAGCAATGAAAATCAGTTTCTGTTCTTGCAGCTTGTTTGTAAGGTTGGATCTGCGCAACGACGGGTGAAACCCACGTTTTATGTGGCGTTAGTGTTTTATAAACACTGCGTTACTCCAATGGATATGTCGTGATACCTCCAGACTGGACTGGCGCTCAGTTCTCTCTACTTACTGGCGAATTTCTTTTTTTCTGCGGCTAGTACCAATCCTCACCAGTGCCCACAACCGGTCAAGAGCAACCGGGAAATGAGTTTGGCTGCCAAGTACCGTCCTGTTGGGTCCACTGAGTGTCCGAGCTTTTTCGTTTCTGTTAAGCGGCGTGGGGAAAGGCCGGAAAGGAAACAAATTTTCAAACATTCTGAAGTGGCTTTCGAAGTTTCTCTCAAGCATCAGGGCTGAAATGAATAAAAATCTGGTGAAGCGAGCGCGGTTCAGAGATGTGAAAAGTGAGATGAAAGACCCGTGCACTACCGGAAGGAACGGAACAAATGGAGTAAAATCCAATGTTGCGATTCTGCAGAAAGACGGAGAGGTTTGAATCAAAAGAAAAAATAGACAACCCCTTCCTTTCCTCAGTACGAGAAGCTACCAATGGACCGAATTGCCAGCGAAGCAGGCCAACCACCTCCTGTTATAGTTATTCGCTCACCCCTCCACTATTCTTACTTCATGCAACCACCCTCTAGCCAAACAACGCGCATAGCATTACACCCTTCAAAACAAACAGCTCTGCAATTGTCCGGTTCCAGCCACTTGTTGTCACCATTGGCTACGAAAACGTCTGCCATTCAATTCATCCCGATTCCGACACGTACACAAATCAACATATCGCCACTCTTCAAAACAACACCCTATCCACGTAACGCGCATCACTATATCGCATCGCAAACCGATCTACGAGCTTTTCACATTGGATAAGTATCTCTTTTCTGCCACTCAGGGTTTGCATAACTAGCCTGGTCTGCCGACATGTCCGAGGAGGATTCCCGAGGTCGAATCCCCGACCCCCGACCGACAGCTTCCTCTGTGACTCGGCGCCCGTCCCCGTCCCTCGCGGCAAGAATAAAGATGTTAGAGGCCGATGCGGAAAAACGTAACTACCATGGCCGTCTCTCGCCGAGCCCATCGCCCCATCGATCGCGCTCCAGAGCGGGCTCTGAGTTGTCCGGCGTCTCATCGGCCATCGAAGTACCGACCAGCATTCCCACAGCCAATCTTGATACTGGAATTATGCCGCCTACTCCGGTTGAATATGAACATGCATCTGATACTTTGCTGGATCACCGAAAGCCAGAGACCGCAGGAGCCAATGAGGCGTTGGTAACTGCAACAGACGACACGTCAGTCGCGTCTCCCGATGAGGGGGAACAAAAAGATGTATATATCCCTCCGTCATTCTCTGGCCTACAACGACGTGCGAGTGTATTTTCGCTATCGAGAATTTCTTTCTCTGCACAATTGAGTCGACTAACGAGGTTGTCGTTACCTTTGAGCGAGGAGCTGTCCGATAGGATTAGGAAGCTGCCTAATTCAACCGAGATGTGCGAGGCTCTGGTGGGTGCCGGGAAACAGATCGGACGATGGATCGATACCGCAAAAAAAGTGTTGAAAGGCCTTGATGCGGAGGATGATGTCGAGTGGGCCGCTCAGGGGAAGGAATCACTGAACGAAGTCGACAGCGCAGTTAAGAAGTTCTCGGGCCTCATGAACGTTTATATCGAACTCATCGATGAGCTACAGTCTCGGCCTGATAGTGAGACTATCGAATCGGACGTACTTGTAGGTATTGTTGGAGCTATGGAGGAGACAGTCGAGGGGTGGAGGTCGGTACAGGTACTGCTGAAGGGGGTCAAAGATCAAGTTGAGACCGCAATGGAGTGGACAGAGCTATGGACGACGATATTACAGGATATACAAGCAGAACTAGATGCGTGCCAGACATTGGTTTTTGAGTTAGAGGAGAAGCGGCATCGAAGCATAATGGAGGAAGGCGGAGGGTCAGTGGATATCGACACTTTGGAGACGATAATGGAAGAAAATCCTGGAATGTTTCCAGTTACCAATGGGCGGACTGCCACGGAAATTGAAGATAGTTCGTTACTTGGGCTTTTCGCACGGATGCAGCCTTTGCGAGCCAGCCTCGACTTTTTACCAATGAGACTGCAGGGCTTCCAGGTCAGAGCACAGGATATGTTCCCAACCGCATGCGAAGAACTAGAATCAAGAAGGACTCAGTTGGAACGCAAGTGGAAGAAATTGAATTCGGATGCGGACAGTTTGAAGAAAGAACTTGGAGAAGACCGATGGGTGGCAATATTCAGGAACGCTGGAAAGCAGGCGACTCAGATGCTTGATTCAATAGAGAGGAGTATGAATAAGCTTAAAGAGTCGGTGATAACATGGGAAGAGAGTGGTGGACGAGCAGAGCGAGACTTGCAAAAGAGGATGGAAAACTACGAAGCAAAGAAGATGCACTATGGTTTGTGTCTCCCCCCACTTATATAATTAACCAAGATGCTCGGCTGCTAACAATTAGATGCAGGAAGCGCTATCCAGCGAACATTTTCAATCATTGGCAAAGGTATCAGTGATCGGTTTACCGTCAACGGTGAAATCATCCGCCTCGATTGCTCTCTTCGCTTGCGGTGGAAGCACCTCGATGACCAAATGGCGGAGCTTGATCAAACACTGAAAGACCTACAGCTTGACGCACAAGCCCTCCGCGACTCCATTTCCTCACTCAACTCCCTCGATATCTTATCCGGCACCAACACCCCCGGCACTTCTCCTGCCAGCTCTGTCCAGTTGAACTCTCCGAGTATCCAACCCCAAGACCGTAAGCGTTCTCCTGCCGCTCGTCGAAGACCACCTTCCGCCGTCGGTTCAAGTCCATCCCATATCCCCAAGCGCGTTTCCCGCCAGTCAACCCCACCATGGGGGATCCCAACACCTCCAACTGGTGTGACACGGTCGTTTTCAACCCCCAGTGTGACTGGATCTTATACCTCTTCAACTTCCTCCCGGCTCTCCAGTCTAGATCCCAAGCGGCCGCGGTGGAACGGTTCCACAAAAACTGATGATGGCTTGATAGGCCACAATTTTAAGCCTCTTACACTCACTACCCCATCTCCTTATCGTAAGAGTACACCACCGGAGTCGAGAAGGAACTCATCTTCCCTGGGGTCAAGGATTCCAATGCCCAGCCCGTTGAGTCAAGCCAATACCCCATCTCCTCAGACTTCCCCGAATCAAACTTATTTCCGTTCTGGGTCTTCGGCTGCATCGAGGAGGACGAGTATGAATTACCTTGCATCTCCTAGCCCAGCAAACAGGCCAAGTTTGAGGAATCAGGCGTCGATGAGCTGGCTTAGGAGAAGCGATGTGCCGAGTCGTGCTGCTTCTACAAATGGTGACGCTGGAGTGGACGGGGCCAAAAGACCATCTAGTGCTTTGGCTTCGAGTGTGGGCAGCACTGGGAGGAGGAGTAGCTTGCTACCCAGACCCGTCACACCAGGGGGTGGGTATAAAAGAAGCAGCATGCCTATTGGAGGGTTGACGGCACCAGCGCTCAAAGACGACAAACCAAGATGGAGACATTAAGCATGCATGGGGCGGTGTTTTTGAGGGTTTCTTCAAGATTCTGTAGTGTCTAGTTTTTTTTTTCCTTTGCATACATATCCTTCTTTTGAGCGATTTCATTTTTGTTTGCGGCAATTTGGTATACCCACCTTTCAGCTTCTGTATCATTCTTCCATCTCTTCTCTGTGTACCACACTCTGAGATTACTCCTCTCTGCTTCTTTAGTTACTTGGATTCGGTCTGGTCTGTTATGTTTGGGGTTTTATTGCTTGGTTTGTGGGCGACGGTGAATTAGGCGTTTGTATTATCTTCGTTTGCAGTGATATGGCAGGGATGGGTGATGGATGGCACCTTTTGTTCTCCTTTGGCGATGTATATAGTGCTTTTATTTAGGGATTGGATGATGATAGCAGGATATGGGACCGTGCTTTGCTTTTTATCATCAACAATTATGATCCGAAATGTTCAGTACACACTTACCTACTTGGTAAGTATTTAAGTAGTCGAGGGATCAGATGTCCGGGTAGCAGTGTTGAACTGAGTAACCGGCGTTCACGGCTCTATTGAAGGCGTAAAGTAGCTTAGCACCCGAGTGGATGAACACATCACCACGTCTCACAAAGTCCACTAAAACCCACCATCACCACGTACGATACCCAGTCATTTTGATACGACACACTTACACGCCATTAACAATTGCAACGAAAAAATACTATCAATCGGTCCCCTCCGCGGAGCTCCAAAACAATCCAATTATAACTCACGATATGGCACAATTCTTCTCACCACCTCCACCTCAACAGAGCGGCGGATACTCAGCACAAAACCTCCAGTTCTACCCCAGCTCATACGGCAATGTTGGTGGAGTTAGTGGGCATACAACGCCGAGTCAAGGGTACGGCGCGTTCGGCGGGATGGGAAATATAGGGACTACGTCGGGGATGGCTGTCACGGGCGCTGCCGGAGAGAGAGGCGGGTTGACGATGGGGTGGTTGGCGGCATTTGGGACGGGTGGATACGATGATGAACCGCCGCTGTTGGAGGAGCTGGGTGTTAATTTTACACATATCAAGGGGAAGGTAAGATGCCGTCATCGGTCTCTTTGGGCAGGGCCTTGCTAACCTTGCCGCACAGACACTTGCCGTCCTAAACCCCCTGCAAACAGTTGATCAACACATGATGGATGACAGCGATGTAGCGGGGCCTATAATCTTCTGTGTCCTCTTCGGTACATTCCTGCTGCTCTCTGGAAAGGTGCATTTTGGCTATATCTACGGCGTCGCCCTCCTGGGCTCGGTATCGTTGCACTTGCTGCTAAACCTCATGTCCCCGCCTACCCACTCGCTCAACTACATCCGCTCTGCCTCAGTTTTGGGGTATTGCCTCTTGCCACTTGTGTTTACGAGTGGGCTGGGAGTGGCGTATCCGCTTGACGGGATGCTGGGATACCTTCTGAGCATTGCTGCGATTGTGTGGAGTACGTATGCGGCAAGCAATATGTTTGTGGGCGTGCTTGGAGTTAGAGAGATGAGATGGCTTGTTGCGTATCCATTGGCGCTATTCTACAGTGTCTTTGGGATTATGAGCATTTTTGGGAGTAAGGCAAGTGGTACTGTCGCGCCGAAGGTGTAGGCAGGGAAGACATTTTATTCTGGTTTACGGGTAGAAATGGATATAGTAGTTCTTGATATCAGGTTGTGTGTAGGATAGCTAGGGAGTCTTGCGAGAGCTTAGGGACAGTGAAGCATATTCTGGTGATGAATGAGCTTGGCGGATCGAATTTCGGTAGCTAGAATATGCACCGAAAATGACATCTGGCGCTTCGGCCATCCCTGAGTTCCAACCTCACGGAACCTCATCTCAACATCGCTACAAGTCAACCAACACCAACACGAACACCTACACTCGCACGCTTTTTCTTTTCTTCTGTGTCATCTCGAACATACAGTACTAAGAACCTTATCTACCTTCTCTGTCTCATCCCCGCACCCCACCTTGGTCAACCGTGCCAAACATGACAATGTCAATGCAAGACCGCACCTCCGAATTCCACACACTCACATCGACGGTATTGAAACGTCTAGCCCGCTCCGGTCCCTCATCCGCGCACCAGCGTCTCCTCGATGGCCACGACCCACAGCAGCAACGAAAACACGCGCGCGGCGAGTTCGCGCGTCGAGCTGCCAACATCGGGAAAAGCATAACCGACACGATGGGAAAGCTCGAGCGATTAGCAATGCGTATACCTCCTCCTCCTCCTCCTCCTCCTCCTTTTCGGTAACCTCCTAACATCTCCATGCAGTGGCCAAGCGCAAAGCCCTCTTCGACGACAAGCCCGTCGAGATCGCTGAACTCACATACGTGATCAAACAAGACCTCTCCTCAATCAACAGCCAAATCGGCGCGCTGCAGGGCTTCGTGCGCGGACAAAATTCCTCCTCATCCGCCGCGCAGGAACACTCTAAAAACGTCGTTGTGATGCTACAGGGGAAGCTCGCGGACGTGTCCGTGGGCTTCAAGGAAGTACTTGAGGTCCGCACAAAAAATATTCAGGCCTCCCGCGCAAGGACCGAGAAATTCGTCTCCGGCGTGCGACCCGTTAGTCCTGCACCTGGCGCACTAAATACTAGCCATTCCCCGCTATACGCTACCCCGTCGTCGACCCCGCAGCCGCCGCCTGGCTCCTCGGATCTACTCACGCTTGATCCTCCCGCCACCTCGTCTGCGCAGCAGCTGGCACTGCTGGAGGAAGGTGGAGGTCAGGGAACGTATATACAGGCGCGAGGCGAGGCGATAGAGGCAATAGAACGGACAATTACAGAGCTTGGAGGGATATTTGGGCAGCTGGCGCAGATGGTTGGGGAGCAGAGGGATATGATACAGAGGATTGATCACGAAACTGAGGATGTGGTGGTGAATGTCGAGGGCGGGCAAAGGGAGTTGTTGAAGTACTTTGCCCGCGTGTCGAGTAATAGATGGTTGGTGGTGAAGATGTTTGGCGTGTTGATGATTTTCTTCCTGCTTTGGGTGCTGGTTTCATAAAGCAGGAGTGGAGAGGGATATACTTTTGCTCTAGAAGAGTGGAGTACTTGTTTTTTGCTTTCTAGGGGAATGTTTTATACTACTTATTACTCTTTTAGTAGTCGTGTTCATGTGGGACGAGCTGTTAATGCAGGAGATAGAGTCTAGGGGATAGAATTGATTTGTACGGATATTTCTTGACGAGGATGGCCGCGTCCTAGCGGATCTTGGCCTACAAAAATTCAGAGCCTCTTGATAGGAATCGATCCGTATGCTGTAGTATATAAGTGTATAAAAAAAGGAAAAACGGCACAACAGTTTAAAACCCCTATAAACACAAACAACCCAACCATGCATTACAAACATGCTCAGAAAAAGCCAAAGACTACGGTATCCCCCTCCCTCATCACCGAACCCAACCCCCAATATCCCAATTAAAAGAGTACCAGCTCAAACCGAACCACACTCACTAAATCCAAACCCACCAAAACAACACCACAACCGCCGCAAAAAACAGCATCCAAACCTTCCACCCCACCCCCGTCCGTCTTGCCATCCTCAACATCCCCTTCATAGTTCCCCTCAGCTTCTCCCGCGTGTTCTCAAACCCATCATTCATAGTATCCATCAAGCTCGTCGAACTCCTGACCTCGTCACCAATCGCAACCGTAATCTACCTCCCCCTTAGCCTTCTCCCCGGGAATGGGGATGGGTAAAGTGAGCACAAACATCTTTCAGCATCCGAACCTTCGCACTCAACCCCTCCACCTGCGCATCATTCTGTGACTCGAGCTCCTCCATCACCGCGGCCGAGTACTGTCCCTTCCGGTTCGGTGTCGCGGCTCGGTAACCCGGTACCGGCGACGGCGACGCGCTGCTGTATCCGTATCCCGGCGAGGACCCGCCCCCGCCGCCACCATAACGTTCCGAGGCATACGGCGTTTGGTGCCCTAATAGGTCTGCTCGTTGGCGGTCGTAGTGGGAATCTCGGGCGTGGAGATTCGGGCCATACCTAAAGGGGGAAGGAGTCAGCTTGACGGAAGGAGAGGAGAGAGGGAATAAACCGAGAAGACATGATGGGTTTCGTTAGTTCGTGAAAAGGACCGGTGGCTGGTCGGTTGGTTGGTTGGTTGTTGGCGGCGTCAGAACGGGGGTTATAAGGTTCCGGTTTCGGGGAGAGCTCTCAACTAAAGATTGACACCTTGCAAACATTCCATGTCACGTGGCAAAGTTATGAGCGAATCATGCTCTGTGAACAACGTCATCAATACATATCATGCTTGTCTTAAGAATGGTAGCAAACTGGTGTACATTATTGATTCCCCTCGTCATACAATCATTGATCTCAAAAAACCACCCCTTCGTAAAAAAAAAGCAAGCAAAAAAAGCAAACAGGATCATGTGCGACAAAACTAGGTCTCTCCAACCGTAACCCTTCCACCTCTCCTCTGAAGAGCACCCCTCACCTTCCTTCCCGCTTCCTTGCGTCGTTTATGATCCTCCACAATTTCATCCACGTCGCCTTCTTCGACCACTGCCATAACAGGCGTATGAGCAATGTGCCCATATCCACCACGTGCAGCTCTTCTCGCCGGTGTCTCCAGTTCCCTCTCGGGTGTATCGAAGCGTCCCGGAGTGGCCGGCAAACTTCTCGATCTGCTACCCAATCGTACACGTCTCAACTTCTCCTCGAGGTGGTCCACATCTTTACTCTTCATCTCCGCCATGGCTGTTAGCTTCATGACTGTAGTTCTAACAGCCTCGGCAGTAGGAGGTTGAAATTTGGCTTGCGCCTTGTGACGATCTCGAGCGGCAATCTTGGCTTTGAACATGGTTGCTTTGTACTCAGTATCCTTAAGAGCTTTCTCGATACGTGTAAAGGACTTGCGGAGCTGGCGCTGCTTAAGTTGATATTCAGGAGCAAGGGGACGAGCTCTAGCGAGGACGGCGGCTGCTGGGACATTATGGACAGCGAGCAAACGCTTGATTTCAGACTCTTTAGTATCAACTATACTCTGGTGCGTTAGAGGTGTTGTAACATAATATATAGGCATAGGATGTTTACGTTTGATGAAACCCTTGGCAGCAATTTGCCCCTTCTCTTCTAGCTCGGGTTTTTCCTTGTTGATCTTCTTAACATCTTGGAGCAATTCATGTATGGTCTTGCTGATCAAGCCCATCTCACAGAGTCGCCAATCATCGGTGGGTTTCATGTCTTCTGGTGACTCATGCTTGACGCCTTCGACCGGTTCCTGCTGTGCCAAATGGTATAACTGAAGACCACGGGCCATTTGACCAAGTTTATTTACCATCATGTTACCCGACTGGTATATAGAATCGAAGACATGGTTGAAATCCTTGATAATTCAGTAAACGGTACCAGAATTAAACGAGAAAAGATAAATTACTCACTTCCTTTACCTCAGCTTCTCTGAGTTTCTTGATTTCCGGTAAGGTATCACTGGGTTTGAGTGGGGCGTTAAGCAGCTGTTCCCGGATTTTTTCATCTTCACAATCGCTGTACTCTGCATCAAAATCCACTTCACTTTTCGTGTCTTCTACCTCCACAGGTGGTTGGGGTGTCGATGGCACCTTCGGTGGTGCAAAAGGGGATGATGTCCTAGATGGAACTTGTTGACTAAATGGGGAACCCGGCGGGGCCTGTTGGCTGAACGGTGATGGGCTAGAGGGAGCTTTTTGGCCAAACAATGATGGACTATGCGTTGGAACGCTGCCCCACGTCCCAAATGACCCGATGTTACTTGACTTCTCGGTAGTGACGCTATCAATAGGGCTTCCAGAAGTCCTCGGAACACTATTGTCCGACGAAAAAAGACTTGGCGACTTGTTTTCTTGAAGGGAAGGAATGCCAGCTAGACCGCCAGAAGGCTTTGGGAGTCCAGGTTTGTCAGACTGTCTTGAACCGAAAAGGCCACCAGCTGACGGTTGATTGGACCCAAGCAGACTTAAATCCTTCTCCTCTTTCTTCGCTCTGGCAACAATAGAGGGACAGCTGGACTTCTTAGCAGTGGAAGCGACAGGTCTAGCTCTACCCGGCAGGCCCTTGGGCTGGATGGGCTGTTTGTTTTTCAGCTGCCTTGGTGGTCGTTCCTCCTCCTCCTCCTCCTCATCATCATCATCATCATCATCATCATCATCATCATCGGACGAATCATCATTTTCAACCTCCTCCTCCTTCTTCCATAAGCCGCTGAAAGGTGCTTCTGTTCGAATGCCAGTTCTAAATGTATCGCTGAAACTTGGAGTATCCCCGAGCACACTGGATGAAGTCTTAGGGGTGGTTGTCTTAGGAGTAGTCGTTTTTGCAGCCGGAAGGGGAAACCCAAAGGCGTTAGTTGCCTTTTTGGAGGTCACTTCCTCACGCTCAGCCTCTTCATCTGTTTGTCCCTCTTCTTCCCCTTCGTCTCCCCCCTCTTCTTCTTCATGATCGCCCTCTTCACCGCTCTCTTCACCTACTTCTACTCCATCCTCTTCGTCTTCGTCTTCGTCTTCGTCTTCCTCATCGTCCTCATCGTCATCTCGTTCGTCGTCCGCGCCATCGTCATCGTCATCTCGTTCGTCGCCCGCACCATCCTCATCGTCATATTCGGGAAGTGCGGGCAGTTCGGGCGTGACATCCTTCCTAAGCGGTGTGAAACTGGGTGGAAGCGGTGCCTCTTCTTCTACAATCGAAGGACTGGGTGGAAGCGGCGCCTCTTCTTCTACAATCGAAGGACTGGGTGGAAGCGGCGCCTCTTCTTCTACAACCGGAGGACTGGGTGGAAGCGGCGTCTCTTCTTCTATAACCGGAGGACTGGGTGGAAGCGGCGTCTCTTCTTCTATAACCGGAGGACTGGGTGGAAGCGGCACCTCTCCTTCTACAACTGGAGAATTTAGTGGAGAACCTTCCGGTGAAGTTGGAAGCTCAGGGATAGATGGAGGTGTCCCTTCTGGTGAGGCCGGAAGCTCGGGGATAGATGGAGGCGTCCCTTCAGTTGTGGTGGAGCCAGTAGCATAAGAAGGCCGAGAAGTTGTATCTGGCGGTAGAGGTACTGCGGGGATGTTAAAATTGACACCTTCCTCGTTGGGAGATGGTTCCGATTTGACTCGCGGTTCAATGAAATCCGGAGGTAGAATGGCCTCCTCAGGTGTTGAAGGTGTTGGAGTTCCCAGTTGCGCGGTTGTTGAAGGGGGTGTCGCAATGGGCGACGGCACTGGTAGTGCGCTGGGCGCTCCAAATGGATTTGAAATGGTAGTAGGTTTAGATTCAAACGGATTTGGTTGCCCAAACACACTTGTAGGCTTCGCCGACCCAAACATAGAGGATGGCTCGGAAGGAGCACCAGCAAAAGGTGAAGTCGTGGCTGGCGCTGTAAAAGGCGAAGGTTTGTTCGGTGTCGCAAAAGGCGAAGCTGTAGTCCCAGAAGCAACCGCAGCAAACGGGGAAGAAATTCCTAAGGTACCACTGGATGGAGGCACACCAGAATGATTGTTACTCCCAAGTGCGTCTCCTAATAGCGATCCAAACCCTCCCAACGAACCCCCTCCATTATCCGGTTTACTATCCTCTGCTTGGGTCGACTCTGCTTTGAAGGCACTTCCCAATTTGAAATCTGACACGCCAGATCCAAAGCTAGATCCACCAGTCTTATTTCCACCGAAACCCGAATCATTGGAGCTTGAGATTGCTCCGCCACTACCAAAGATACTCCCGCCCTGCGAGCCGTTCGATGCTTGTGCAGCAGCTGTAAACCCACCATTATTGGCAAATGCTGTAAACCTACTACCACTACCAAACGTACCGCTAGCTGCGGGTGCGCCGCCACTGGAGGGGAGACTCCCACCAAATCCTGATTGACCAGATGCGGGCTTTCCAAGCGCCGGAGTGGTAGTATTTACACCTAAAGTTGACGGTTGTCCGAACGCAAGCTTAGCACCAAGTTGCGATGGTTGTCCAAAAGAAGGCCCTCCTAATGTCGCAGCCGGGCTCACGGCGCTCAACTGTGATGACTGTCTAAGCGCCGGAGCTGGGCCTGTAGATGAAAGGGTAGGCACGGATGTACTTGATAGAGCACTCCATGATGAACTAGTAGCCCCAAATGCAGACGGCTGAACAAACCCAGACCCAGATGGTGCAGTGGCAGTTTGCCCGAAAGCAGAAACGGAGTCAAATAACGGCTGGCCAAAAGCGTTACCGCCTGTCGTTGCTGGTAGTGCAGCTCCAAAAGAACTCTGCCCAAACGCCAGTGTTGTCGCCGGTTTGGGGCTAGAAAATGGGCTCGCCATCTGTCGTGCTGGTGCCGGCGTGCTTAGCGGTTGTTGTTGTTGCTGTGTTTGTTCGGACTTATAAATGACCATGCCACTGTATTTTTCTCCCTTTTGAATTGCGTCATTGTATATTACGTTCCAGGCAGCCAAAACACCTTCATAGTTGAGCACCATTAAAATTGGCAGTGGTCCTGGAGACTCCTCGATTTCCTCACCTCCTACGGGACGCCTCACATTTACTTTGGCGCTAAGGTCAAGAGCCATTCCGATCGGAGACGTATCACTATTATCCATAGATAGTGGCATCTGCGCACGCCGTGTATCATCGGGGAGCTGAGCAACAACAAAGGTGTTCGCTGGCGCTTCTTTGTTCTGCTCCGAGAATCTGACCAGAACACCAATGTCGGTCGAGCAAGTTCCCGCAAACATGATCATGTCGTCAAGTGCAGGGCTATAGTTTCGCAGTTGTGCCGTGAAGAAATAGGGAGGTGCTCGTTCTTGCATTCCATAGGGTGGCGATGGGTCATATAGTTTGGTGAATTCAAAGCCAGATTCCCTTCGTGCAAGGAGATGGAATAAAGACTCGTTATTGGGCGAATCTCCCATCGGTACAGGCGTGTGAGTTATGATAAAGAGGTTGTTCTCCAGCCACACGATGGAAGATGCATAATGATTGTTGAGTCCAGGTGGTGCCGGAAGTGTAGCCTTCCCTTCGCCTTCCGGGGTCATCTGCCAGCCTGTGCCGTCACCCATTCCACATACAATTTGCTTTCCACGTTTGCTCCAGGCAACCGTACCAACGGCCGACTTCAGAACAGGACTTCCATCTGCGCCAGTTTTGAAGGCCCTCGTACTCAGATCCAGCATTTGCACGTCTCCCCCCATCGTGACGATAGCTACCAACTCAGGCATCGTGGGGTTCGGCTTGACTTCTCTCAATTCCCCATCCGTCCCCACTTCAAACGTTGCCTTCGCATCGCCGCTGCTCGCTAAAGCGTCTATTAAATATACTGCCAACCCCCCGGAGGAAGCCCCAAGTATGATATGCGACTCGTCAGCGTTAAAGGCAATATGCGATATGCTTATAGGCAAGGGTATGGCGAGCTGTGGCGTGAATTCTCCTTCTTGTGTAAACGCTTCTCGCAATTTAGTTGTTGAACCAATCACGAAACCTGACAACGCTTAGCAACTCCAGTTCCACCAATAGAAAGCGGAAACGAATACTTTTAGGTCCCGCTGCTGCAAAAAGACCACGCTTATTTGCAATGGCGAAAAGTGACGAGCTTGGGCGAGGTAGTGCATCTTTGGGGAAGCCTTCAGGTAATAGTTTGACTCGTTTGTCACGGTTTAAGCCTAAAAATCCGAGGTTCTAAATAATATACATCAGATTACAGTCACTACTGACAGAAAGAAGGGGCAAAGAACTCACTTCAACTTCCACATCCAAGGGTTCCGGGTTTCCCACGAACTGAACCTGCGCATCTCCCACTGCTTGGGAGTTGGAGAGCACTCCATAAGGATTACCGGTATCCATTATAACAAGCTCCTTGGTCTGGTCTCCAGGTTGAAGGGCGGTGTAAATGAGCGAAAGATGGTGATGTGATTACGCGGTTGTCAAGCTGCGTGTTGAGTAGCGCCTATGCTTTGGCGCGCACCCCTATATCTTGGCTGCGTCCGTGGCTTGGCTTTTGACAACTCTTCGAGTCATATCTAGTGCTCGGGTTAGTATCCGCGAATTCTTAACGATTCTACAACGCCAACGCTTTGGTCGAATTAGCTACATATATAGCTCTAGAGAGCTTTGAAGAGTTAAGACTATGAGACTAACAATCAAGAAAATAAGATTAGAAAGACCCCAGCGCTGGCGGCACAGATTTGTGAAAGACGCTGTTTATTGGCTAAAACTACAGCAAGATGAGAAGGTAAGAGAAGACGCATCGTATAGTATAGTATCGTATTGTATCATAACTGTGATGCTTAGGAGAGGTCGATTCTACAACTCAAAAGAAGATATATTCACTGACGGTGACAGGAACATGGACCGACACTTCGTGAATTGCTCCCGTCAGACTCAATCAGAAACAATATTACCTCGTAGTAGCCATTGACCCTGAGGCGCCGGCGAAATACAACCATAAAAGTATTTGATGGGCGGAGATTTTGGCCATCAGCTGTTGGTGGTGCATAAACCATCACTCAGATTTCGATTTAAGTGTCTTCGATGACGCTTAGTGACGGTCTTTGACTGTGAAAAATACCCTGCAGAGTGGGAGACCATGATACAACTTTATCCTCCGAGTAAAACTGCTTTCCCTTAATCAGCCCATGATCTGCTGTCATTCGGTCTATCCGTTCTGCCTTGGATAAGTAGCCCAGGAATGTGCAGCTTGTGCCCTATTATTCCATATACACTCATTTTGAGAGAATTCGTCGCCTCCTTCCTAACTCCAGATAACTAAGCATGCAGAAGATAAACGTGGGTTTTCCTAGATTGGGGAGGAGCCTAGATGGGGAGGGGATTTGACGACTTTTATAGCAAAATTTACATGGGGTTCGCATCCACCGAATAAACCGGTAAAGTTGAGTAGTGGAAATGAGAAGTTAGGTGTTGCTGCTGTGGGAAATGCTGACGAGAAAAAAGTGCACAGAATGTGAGACATTTTCGACGTTGACGACGCCGGAGACACCAGATATTGACGACTACCACGCCGCAAAACTATAGGAGGGACGCAGCTTTGTACATGTGATGATAGAGATGATGACAATGATAATACTTTGTGGGTTTGTGGGCATTTGGGGAAGAAAAATGCTATGAATGCAAGTACGGCTTTGGAAGGAATTTCTCTGCAGTGGTCTGGGTGAAGTTGTTGAATCTGAGATTCCACAGCATCTATATTCATTGTTCTTTTGGCAGAGATCGAACCTCAATTTTGGACTCTGCATTCACTTTCCGATAAAATAGGGAGCTTCTAATCGACAGCCCTTACCCTTAGATCGACCATACAACCTTCCACGGGCCCAACCCGCCACAACCACCGCACTCCTGCACCATGAACTCTGCCCCACCACCACCACCGCCGGCTCCAACCCAAAGACGAGTCACAAGATTCGACAAAACCAGTCCACCACCACGACCCGCCAAACCCCCTGCCCCCGTAAACGAACCCTCAACGCAGGAAGCTCTCCAACCCGCGCGTCCCGAATATGCACTGAAATACACGCTCCGAGGCCACCAAGCCGGCGTTGCCGGCGTCAAATTCTCACCCGACGGAAAGTGGCTTGCCAGCTGTTGTGTGTGTTATCTTCCCTCGTCTCCTCCGGGTGTAGCTGCTAACGGAGGTGTAGCGGCGGATAAGACGATTAAGGTCTGGCATGCGCGCACAGGGAAACATGAGCACACGCTTGAAGCACATATGGCTGGAGTGTCGGATCTTGATTGGGCGCCGGATTCGTTGACGCTGGTTTCGGGGAGTGATGATAAGACGGTGAGACTGTGGGATGTGTTAGCTGTGGGTCCCCCACAACCTCCCGAATATTAGCATCATGTGCGGGAACTGACAACCGGTGGTAAAGGGGAAAATGTGGAAAATCCTGAAAGGCCATCATAATGCGGTTTACACGGTTGCGTACTCTCCCCGCGGCACGATCATTGCCTCAGGCTCGTACGACGAAGCGGTGCGGCTGTGGGATGTGCGTTCTGGGCGGTGTATGAAGACGCTTCCGGCACACAGCGATCCAGTATCTGGAGTCCACTTCAACCGCGACGGAACCATGATCGTGTCATGTTCCCACGACGGGCTCATCCGAATCTGGGATGTCACCACCGGACAGTGTTTGCGCACGCTCGTCGAGGAGGATAGTACACCGGTTACTTCTGTCAAGTTCTCTCCCAATGGGAAATACCTACTCGCCGGAACACTGGATAATTGTGTCCGTCTGTGGGATTACCACCGGGGAAAGTGCTTGAAGACGTACATGGGACATAAGAATGAGAAGTATAGCATATTCTCGGCGTTTGCGGTTACGAAGGGGACGTTGGTGTTAGTTCTCCCCGCTCTATATCAGAGTCAATAGGATTTATTGACGGGTAGTTGTAGAATTGGGGGCAGCGAAGACTCAGATGTCTATGTCTGGGACGTGCAGAGCAAAGATGTTGTGCAGATTCTTATTGGGCACGATGACGTAGTCTTAGGCATCGCGACGCATCCGACAGAGAACATAATCGCAAGCTGCGGGCTGGATAAGACAGTCAAGATTTGGGTTGATGAGAGTTGAGCTGTAGTTGACACGATATCTTGGTTATAAGGACAAAAGGCGTTGTGGAGTTCAAAGCGGTTAATAATATTTTACCATATCTACAATTATCAATCTACACAATGGCGTGCACAGCTTCCTCACGTTCCTTCTTCTCCCTCGCAATAGCCTCCCTCTCACCCCTAAAGCCTCCAAACCCCTCCTCGTATCCCGATCCCTTCCACCAAACCCTCTTTTGTAACCTCCCTATACGCCACCTCCGTCTGCCCCACCATCTCCTCCCAATCTCCTTCAATCCCTCCCTCTCCATCCTCCCAAACCTCCCTAACCATCCCCCCAACATTCCCAAGAACCCCTTCAACCCCCCTGCTCCACCTCCATCATGTTAACTCACAAACAACACCCCATCTCAACCCAACACTACTCTCAACAATCGCATCCACATCCTCCACCCCTTCCAGCATCAACCTACACGCCTCATGGAATAACACAAACGCCAGCCGATTCGCAACAAACTCCTTCTTCCGAACCACCACCAGCCGATGCCCCACATGCTCAAATACTCCCGCGCAACCTCGACCAGCTCCGCTAGCGTCTGTGGACCAGGAACAATCTCGACTAGAGCATGATGTGCAGTGGGTTAAACGGGTGCACGGCTAGGAGACGTTCCGGCGCGGATTGCGCAGACGCGGGGATGTCGGAGGTTGAGGTCCAGAGGGCATGCCAGAGAGGTCTTGAAGGAGAGGGTTTCTAGATCGGATTATTGGGCTAGGTGTGTGGATGGGGCGCAGGCGGAGGAGAGGGAATAGGCGAGGGTAGGGCGGCCGGTAGTGGGAAGGATTGAGACTGGGACTGATGGGGGAGGTAGGTCGGGAGTTAGTTTGAATGTGCTGCAGCAGGTCCGGGCGGGGGTTGTGGATGGTTGTGGATGGTTATGGATGGTTATGATGGTTATGGAGGAGGTGGTGGAGACGTGCAGCGTACAGAAGGAGAACCCGATTATGATGTTTGGGGGAGGAGCATGGTGAGGTGTTGGCGGGGTGGGGTGGTGGGGGTGAATGACGCAATTGGGTTGCGAGCTTCGATTAAGCTCAACATTCTCCGCAACTAAGGCAGTACTTGGTGGAAGGACTAGACGGGTGGGTAAACTGGTTCTGGGGACTCTTCCAAAGCGTTATATAGACGCTGGCGAACAATAGTGCACGATTCGTCACTCATGAATCCCAATCAGGCTTTAGCGCCATCTTTAATCTGCTCAGCGCGTTTCCCTATACATCTCCACAAACCACCACCACCATCAAACACCACATCCATCATCCACCTTACCACTCCACACCCCGCGGCACAATCTAGCCATGTCCGCCGGTCCATCAGTCCTCCCACCAAACCAGCCCCCCTCCGCCCTCGAATATGGCGGCGGTGCGTCCTCCACCCCCCGCGCAAAGCATTCACTGACGCGCACCACCAGACGAGATCTCCGCCCTAGTCCTCGACCCAGGCCAATGCTGGACGCGCGCCGGTTTCGCAGGCGAAGACACTCCAAAAACCGTGGTGCCTTCACACTACGGCATCGTCGACGCCGATGGTCCCAACCGCACACTATACTTTGGCGATAACGACGTGCACGCTGTCCGCGCAGGGATGGAGATCCAAAACCCCATGGGCGACGGCATTGGTATTACCCCCCCCCCCCCCATCCCCCACCCCATACTAACCCCCTCTAGTCGCGGACTGGGACATTGCCCCCACCCTCTGGCGCTACGCCCTCACCTCGCGTCTAACGCAAGACCTCTCCGAGCACCCACTCCTCATGACCGAGCCGGTGTGGAACACCTCCAAGAACCGCGAAAAGACCATCGAAGTAGCCTTCGAAGACTTCGACGTGCCCGCATTCTACCTCGCCAAATCCGCCGTCTGTGCAGGTTTCGCATCCGGAAAATCCTCAGGCCTGATCATCGACGTAGGCGGCTCCAACATCTCTGTGACCCCGATCCATGACGGCTTCGTCCTCAAGAAAGGATCCCTGCGCTCCCCGCTCGGCGGCGACTTCCTCAGCGCCCAGATCCGCACCTACCTCGCCTCCCAGGGCGTGCCGCTCTCCGCACACTACCAGGTCTTCTCCAAGGTCCCCGTCGAGGTCGGAAAACCCTCCGAAGCAACCCTCCGCACCTTCCCCGCCGGCACCGCACCCACCGACTCCTACACCCGCTTCGAAGAGGAGCGCGTCCTCACCGAATTCAAAGAGTGCACCGCACAAGTGTGGACCGGCCCCGGTCCGCTGCCGCAAAACACCCCCGACGGTATCGGCGGCCGCACATTCGAGTTCCCGGACGGCTACAACCTCGTCTTTGGCGCCGAGCGGTTCCGCATCACGGAGGGAATGTTTACACCGCGCGCCATGCTTACGTCCCCGACGATCCCGCATCCGGATCCCGAGAGCACCCTGGGGGTGGGGTATCTTGTTGGCACGGCGATGCGGGATGTCGATATTGAGATCAAGCAGCATATCCTCAACAATGTTGTTGTGACGGGGAGCGGGAGTTTGCTATACGGGTTCAACGAGAGGGTCAATATCGAGCTTTCGAATGTGTTCCCCGGTCCGAGGGTAAGGCTTACCGCGCCGGGGAATAGTATTGAACGACGGTATGCGAGCTGGTTGGGTGGGAGTATTTTGGCGAGTTTGGGGAGCTTTCATCAGCTTTGGATTAGTAAGAAGGAGTATGAGGAGCATGGTATGTTGCACTACGTGTTGGGGGGCTGGGTAGGGCTAACGTCGGTGTAGGTGCCAATATTGTCGAGAAGCGGTGTAAGTGATATATTCCCGGCGGGGGGTTTAACTTGTGAGAGCATGTGAGGGCGGGGAGTGTATTGTAGGCGTTGTGCTGGGGGTGGTGGGTGAGGATTGTATACTACCATACCATATCCAGGCGGCATAACTAGAGATATGAAAACATGGCCTTTCAATGTAAGGCAAGGTCACTGACTCTCCCCGCTGTCGAGTATAGCAATGAGGAGACCACAGACATCTGAATTGGGGATTTCAATTGGATTTTTATCTTTGCTAGAATTTCTTTGTGATTGTGAATGATGAGGAGTCATTCCCCAGTCCATATCATTGAATTTCGTTACTTCTTGCAGCATGCATTGCAGCATGCAAAAAAGGGTGTGGAAAGAGAAACTCCAAGGTTTCTACTTTCATATCATGGTACGCCGTTCTCGTATGCATCCAGCCCAATGAAAAGAGACAAATAAAAGAGCTCAAACCCCCAATCACAACAAACTCTCTCCCAGAGCGCAACGCACCAACGAGCACCCAGCACGAACCGTCTCCGCGGCTCCCATAATCCCCTCAAGACTATCCGAGTTCCGAATATTCGGATTGACCTCGACCTAGCATCACAAATCAATACTGATCATCCACATTCCCCAGGGAGGGGTCTTACCAAGTCCATAGCAATCAACATTCCAGTCTCATGCACACTCTCGCAAATATAGTCGCCCTCTCTCAGGGTCAATCCGCCTCTAACGGGAGTCCCAGTGCTGGGCGCCCACATCGGATCCAGCGCATCGACATCAAAGCTAAGGTGGATCGGGGCATCACCGATATACTCCAGCGCCATGTCCATGACTTTTCCAATACCATGTTTATCCACATCATGCATCGAAAACGCCTTGATCCCATTCTCTCGAAGAATCCGCTTCTCGGGCAAATCGACATCTCGCAATCCGATGTACACGAGCTTTTTTAGGTTGATCCGATGCTCGGGACGCAGCCACCCAAACACCTCCGGATTCTCTTCCGGCGCGTTCGAAAGGCCTGTCAGAAACGCTACCGGCATTCCGTGGATGTGTCCCGACCCTGACGACTGCGGCGTGTTGATATCCGCGTGTGCGTCCACCCAGACCACCGCGATCTCTTTGCCTACTCGTTCACGCGCGGCCTTTGCGGTCCCGGATATGCTGCCGACTGCGATCGAGTGGTCGCCGCCCAGTGTCAGTGCCAGCCGGCCTTCCTTTGCCTGAGCGTATACTTCCTCCGACAGCGCCTGTGTGACAGAGGACACGGTAATAGGGCGAAGCATGGGCTTCTTTGCGCCGGCAACGGAGAGGGGCGGGTCCGAAGAGGGCATGTATTCGGTGTAGCTGTGGACTTTGTCGTCGTGGTGGATCGTGTAGCCTAGGTCATCGCGGAGGGCGTCGAGAAGCCCGGCGTCGATGAGGGCCTGCGGGGCGGCATCCACGCCGTCTTTTGACTGCACAGAGTCAGCAGGAGGGAAGAATTGCGGAGAGGCAAGGGGAGGGTACCTGTCCCCCTGAGAAACCCACGGCAACCACACCGAGCTGATTGCTGGAGCTGAGGAACTTGGATTTGATTGTCGACATTGCTTGCGGTGCAAATAGTGTTACTGAGAGAAATAGAGAGAATAGGTGTAGAGACGAGAAATAGAATTGGTCGGAGTTATACAGAGCTCGTTATCGTGGGAGGTACCGGTAGTTGTTATCGCTGATGATGTCAACCGGCAGCGGTGTCAGGTACAGTATACAAGGTACAGTCGGCAGGGAGTCGATCAGCCGCGAAGGGAGTCTGTCTGTCTGTCTGTCTGTCTGTCTCTATCTGGAGCAGACCCGAGCTCTTTATGTCTCCCCCGCCCGCCCTCTCGTAGCCCCAGGCAGTCATGTGTTGAAAATTCCTGTCGGTCTTGTACGTAAGTACGCCATCGCCATCCCCCCACAAGCTGGCCGGCTCCCCTCCGCACTTAGTACTTAGGGGTAGGTGGGCACAGAGATAAGCTTCGCCTGCCTCTAAGTGACAGTCCACGCGATGGTGCGAAACCAACCCGGCCGGTTTCTGATCACCCGCCTCGGGTTTCGCATCGACTGTCACTTAGGGGCAGGCATGGCCTCGAATTCTCCCTCATATCGGCCACTCCCGAACCGACAGTACCCGTAAGGTAGCTTCGTTGTCGAGCAAGTGCCAGAGTGGCGGTGGGAGGCCCGTCGTTCGCCCCGAGAGTTGTCATGGAGAATCTCTTTTTCTTTTCTGCTCTGGAGGATGGAATTGTTTGAAAGAGAGCTTGCTACGTCATCTTTGGATCCCATGGGTTAAGCGCCCAGCGTTTGAGGCTGACGTCAACGACTACTGGCCCCGCCAAAGCACAACCGCGCGAAGTCTGAATTGAATATCTCTGACAAACAGCGATACAATTTCTGGTATCAGCAACGTAACGGTGCAGAGAGGGGGAATGGGTTGTTTGATGCGCGGTAAGGTTTACGCCTCTTCTGCAGGCCGACCGATCTTCGGGTACATGTATTGTACCTGGCGGGTACCTGTGTCCGTTACGAGCGCAATTGCCCGAAGTCTGGTTATCGCAGACGTTTGAGTCCCCACGGGACGGGTCGAGATCTGAGTAAAATCTCGCCTTAGATATGGGGCCTTCGGGACAGACCTACATGCGTCAAGACCACCACCGCCGCATCCGCCACTTTTATATCCCACCCTCTCCACGCTCGTGTTACAGTACGCTAGCAGCGGATGGGAAGAAACTTGGTTGGTGCGGCTGGGCGTTACATGTCGAGCGGGGTGGCAGATCGGCACTGCAACAATTCGAGCGTGGGGGGACATATTTAGACTTCAGGCCGCTTTCATCGAGTTTGATGTTTCCTATTGCTGTTTGCGGATTCGAGTGGGGGAGACGGTTGAAGAGGGGTGGAGTAAATGGTGCTGCCGAATACTAATAATGGACGAGCTATCCCCCACTTCTCTCCGTATCTCGCAGTGGAGATGTCTGCTTTCTAGGCCCAGCGGAATAATGGTGCTCACATGAAAGACGTTTGAATTACTTCATGGCCTCTTCTCTGGCGGTATACAAACAAAGTCTTAAACCCCTTCTGCTACAGTCATATCCAAGTCAATAACGAAATCACAGCAATCGATAATCAAAGAGAGACGGCTGAGTCTTCCAAGCATAGCAATCAACAAGAAACAATACAAAAGAATTCTTCCAGTCCACAGCTGTCTCCAGGTATCTAGCCCCTCAATCTCTCAAACAAGCTCCTGGTCCTTTATCTGGACAAGTACTATCAGCTCTTTCAACACTGCCGATGACATCTTGTGGGTCAATGTGGAATCTCAATTGTCTTCGGATCTCTTGTGGAACACCGTAAACAGACTGAAATTTGTCGAATAGAAAATTCCAGTAGTCCAAGTCTATCTCTGGTTCCAGAGGAGTTTCCTGAGCTTTCTCTATCGTGATGCGCTTGTTCAGACCGAGGATTTGCTGTCCAGGACTACGGTCAACTATCTGTCTGTCGTTAAATACTAATGATCACCAAGGGTACATGGGAAAAGTACCTCGTGATTGACTTGTCCAATATTATCTGCAAACAGAGGTGGGTGACATTCTCTCTCATAGCCATGATTACAAACTTGCTGCCCCGCTGAATCGGATGGGCCTGATTTCTCAAGTGGCGGTAGCAGTCCAAGCGGCTGGCTTTGCTTCTCTTGAGGTTCATCAGTTCCAATCCGAGGTCCGCTAGTCCGTTTATCACGACACATATGCGATCTATTATCATAGCACCGCCCGCCACATGGCACAAGCCTGGTACCGTCTTTCAGAATAGGACAAAGAATTTCACAATCACAATGCACACTGTGCTCACAGTGATACTTTCGATTGGTCAGCGTTGGAACGAAACAGATAGAGGGATCAGGGGCCAACCAATCGAGGATCATACGCCTGGTTTCCGCAAACTGGCCAAGCACCGTCTGGAATTATATTACGCTTCTTAAAAGCCATCGTTAAGACGGGACTGGGTGTCGCAAGTCCAGGTAATGGAATCCCTTCTTTGACTGCTGTCTTATATTTGGCGGGATCTGTGAACTCAGAGGAGAAACCCTTCAGTCCGGAGAAGAAATTTTTGAACTCGGTATAGTAGACCATCTTGTCTTCATTCTCTTCCGGTAGGTACTGTCCACCCTCCATAGATTTGACATTAATGTTCTCCGATTCCTCAAGTTCCCGCTTTGCCTTAGGTGCTATTGTCATGTAGGGACTCGGCGTTGTCAATCCAGGAAGTGGTATTCCTTCTTTGACTGCAGTTTTGTATTTGGCAGGATCTGTGAATTCGGAGGAAAACCCTTTCAGCCCAGAGAAGAACTCTTTAAACTCCGTATAGTAGATCATCTTATCCTCCTCGGGGGCTTCCTCCACTACTTGCTCGTTGGTGACATCGGTTGGAGAGGGAAAAGCAGCGAGATTGAGAAAGTCGATACCGGCACCACCCCAAGGACCAGAATGCTCTACGTATTCCCAATAATTAGGTTCTGCGGCTTCGAAGTACGGATACACTGGTTTAGGCGATTCTCGTGCACGAGCCTCTGCGTTGGCTCGAAGGTTTGCAATGTCTTCGGGGCTGTAATATACCCCTGTGTGGGTGCTGGTTGAGGTTGGTCTAGTTGAGAGAGAATGCAGTCCTGGAACCCCCGGAGCACATCCTACAGGACATGGTTTTGGAGTTGTAATCGAGGAGGGGGTGTCAAGGGAGGTAATCGCTGCAGAATGAGAACATGGACAATAGAGCAAGAATGAAAGAAGCAAGAGCAATTTCGGGGACTTCTTGAGAGCGGAGAAAGCCATGAATGACTGATTGTACAAACGTTTGATAATGGAAGGAAAGTACGGAAAGCCAACAGATTAGAGGGGTGGAGTAGAGGGAAGATTTAGTTGCACCAGGAGGATGAGAAGCAATGAAGTAGCGAGCTTAAGATTCAGCTATGAAATCGCCTACTAAGTATTCTACCGGTATGTAAGTGCTGACTAGTAACTAAGTGTGGCCTCCTTCGTCTTACACTGCTATGGGTCTCTCCTTTGTTTTCTGTTACGGTTTCATTGCCTCTTCGCTTCGTTTCCTGTGTTTCTGGTCTCCTAGGTTCTTCTATATGAGTGACACTTCATGCGACAGCCATGGGACGCCCAGAAGCACGAAGCTGTTACCAATAATACCAGGCTCAGTTTCATTCACCGCTTCATCTCTAATTTGTACTCGTACACATCGGTCTACAAACCCAATGACTCTATAACAATGCCAATAATCCATACGGCTCGACTATTCCATCAGAACACAGTTCCGCAAACGGGACTGTCTGTCACTGTATTCATAATAGCCTCACGCTGATGCATCACTAAGCCCACCCGCCAGGGACCTCCAACAGCTTGTCTTTAATCACTTTTTCCTTGTTTTCCTTCAACCCAGTACCTCTCACAGCTCTCCCATTGTAGCCATTTGAAACCCCCTTAATTGGAAACTCCTTCTGAAGCCTACTCGCGTGAATCTCTGCAGCACTTCTTGCATCAGTTACCTTCCATTTCACATCCTCCCTTTTCACATCCTCCTTTTTCCCAACAAGCTGGAGAAGAAGTCTCGTCTGTAACGTAGGAGGAATGAACATCATAGCAGTACCCATATCCACGCCCCCAACCGTCGGCAAGAACGTCGATCTCCTGGCCCACTTCAGCCTAACAAAAAGTTCCTCGCAATGCTCTCCCTCCGGGGTTGTCTCTACTGCTGCCACAATCCCCTCATCGTGTGCGCGTTGCATGCCCCAATTGATTAGCTGACCTCCCATACCGAAGCCCCGCCAACTAGTATGCGTAACCACAGCCCGCAGATGCCAGCGAGTGGGGCAAGCACTCCAATGGAGCTCTTCGTATTCCTTCTGTGCGTTCTTCAGCCGCCGGATTGCGGTGTAGTCAACGGCGTAGTTGTAGTCCAGAGGATTCCAGAGGATTGAGGCGACGTTGCAAAGCCGCCGGTTTAACCAAAGGTAGCCGGTATCTTTCTCCTCGGCGACCTGACCGGCTCCTGGTCCCACTCGCTCCCAGATCGCAAATGAGACAACGGATGGGACGTGGGCACACATGTTTAGGACCTCGGCGATGACGACGCGGTGCACTGGAGAGAGGATACACGCCTTGATATGGGAGATGAGGTAGCGACCGAAGTCATCGGGGAACTTTTCGGCCCGGGGGAAACAGGCACGGATATGTGGATTTGTGTCTATGGAAGATTTGGCAATACCCTGGAGTCTGGGGAGGTCGAGAAGGGTAGCTTCACGGATGGAAATTTTGGGCTTCGGCCAGCCGAAACGGGAGGGGATTTTAGGAGGCCAGTAGGTTGTGGGGGTTATAAGACGGCGCGTAGGGTAGTGTTCTGGTGCTGGTGGAGGGGTGAAGGCTGTTGAAGGATCGGGTATTCTGTCTTGCACTCGGTAATTGCCTGCCTGCGGAAGAGAGTTAGAATGCTCCTGTATTCAGACATGGTGAAGGGATGAACCATTAATGATAAGTTCGGGCGCGACTGAGGACGAATGGACTTGGTAACTGAGGTGAGTCGTAAGTGACGATGGAAGAGAAGAATGGCGAATCCCTTGGATGGCACTGAATAACTAAGAGAGTGGTTCTAGTAAGAATGACTGGCTCATGCCAATTGTAGGGGAAAAATAGAAGATGCAATGCGTGTTGGATGAGTGATTGATAATGACGAGTCCCTTCGAATTACTTATTACTCTATGGATAAGCATTTTTGGTTATTCACCTTTGAAGAAACAGTGGATAGGTAACGTCTTCCAATAAATTTTGCCTACTTTAGATTTGGGAGAGGGAGCATTTATAAATCACTCGTTTACTCTGATGGTAAATGGGAGACTTAAAAATGTAAGTTCTTAGGGTAAGAGAGGTGTTCTTGGCGTAGTAGTGTATTGGCGATTGAGGCCTCACTGTCGACTATTACTGTTTAAGTCACCCTGATCCCTCGTCTAGCAAGATCTTAATACGCATATTAAGACTTTTGTACAAGTTAGAAGTCTCCCCCAGCTAGCACCATTTTAACGTTATGAAATTAATGGTAGTGATTGGGTTGGCATTATGTAGTATTTAGACGTCGATCGGATATGTAGTATACCAGTATCATACAGTATGTACAAGTGTCCACATCTCACGCCAAACGCATCTCTCGGCAACTTTGAGCCAGCGTCTTAGTCCTTTACCTGTGATAGGAGGGTGATAGGAGGGTAGGATGAGATGTGTTGGGCGACGTCACTACCAATTGACCTCATCAAGTGTGATGATTTGGAAATAACCCCGGTTCGATTCCTTCACTCCGCCATCGGAGATTCCTCACGAAACCAAGGATTTTGCTGTGGCGTTGCCTTGTCTTTTCCTTTTTTCATCCAAGAGCACGTTGTTTCACTAGGTTCCTTTTGAGATACCGTCTCATTGACCGCAACATATTGGGACCTCGAATCGGCATCTAGAACTGGCACAGATATCATGCTCATCACTCCTCAAAAAATTAGCATATGATGCATCAAAAGTATTCATGCCAACAACAGTGTATATAAAACCCCAGCTCCGGCAGATAAGCTACGACAATCTACGGAAGACACTCACGCTGCGCTTGTTCTCTTTCTCCCGGTTTAGTAGGGGATGCTGTAGTCCCTTGATTCTCTTCCGTAGGCATAGGTATATCACCATCAGCCAGTAATATCTGCTTCCGTAAGGCATCGGAAAGTGGACCACTCCTAAGTAGAATCTTTGCTAAAGCGGCTCCAGCACCGGAATCCGATTCTCCAACGGCCCTCGACATGGCTTCGTATTGTCGCAAGAACCCAGGAAGTCTAGCAAGAATCTTCCAGCCTAATGACGTGAAATCGCCCTCAGTGAGTTCTATGAGCGCAGCAAGATCTGTTTCGCCTTCTTTTCTGAATTGGCGGATGGTGTTACCAATAAGCGTTTCTACTGCCGTTGCACTGCTGAAATTGTTCTGCTGTGCAAGGGGACTAGGATGTGTCGAGCTTTCTCTAGAAACACCGCCCGCTGTATTGACAAGACTGAAGATCGCCCGAGTGGCCTCTAATTCCAATTGAGGATAGTTTGCTGTTACTGCTGTTCTCGGTCCTAATGCTGGTATTGGGGACTGCTGCACTGAGGCATGCTTTGAGGGAGAAGAGCAACTACTTGGGTCTATGGATGCCATGCGTGCCTGAAATTTTAGCTGAGATAGTCGATTTGTTACATCAGGATAGTTGCATTCTTTTTTGAGTCGTTGACATCCTATGAAAGCGTGTCAGTAGGCAACTGAGCTCAATCGTCGCATACTGTTTACTTAGACAGGTCGGATGAGTTCTATCACACTGTATTTGCTGTCAATACTATGCAAATTGAACCCGACAAGAGTTCGCTCACCTTAGTCTTTTGTATCTTACACACTAAGCAGGCCGGGTCGGTGGGTGAGATCCGGGGCGTCCGGGGTTTTAGGTGTAGTTTGCCGAAAGGATCCTCAACAGGGTAGCTGCAGCCTCGCCCGTCTTTTTGGCACCCTGGAGAGGGTTAGCAGGAGTAAATATTGATAATGTTGAGGAATGCTCACGTTCACAAATTGGTAGAGCTCTATCGCACTAGATCACGAGGCCGTGTCAGACTAAAAGCAGCATAGTCGGAGTGTCAGTCTTACCTTGATCTTGCGACCTTTACAAGTCAAACAGGAACGCTCTGATAGGGCAACTGATAGGGCAGCTGCTATTACTGTTTCACTCTGTACACCAGGATATAAACATTCACTGCCGTGGGATTGACACCCTAATTCCAGACGCGTGTCAGCACATGTAGATGGCGTTATCCGCAAGAATCCGCACATCCACAAACTGGATGGACCTCATCACACTGCGACTGTCAGCATGTGCAGTAACAGAGTGCCTGAGATTGTCTGAAAGCTCTCACCTTGATTCTTCTCCTCTTGCAAGCCAAACAGCCAGTTCTCGATCGCACGTGCTTTACAGAGCCATTTTTGGTGTTTAGCGACGGCAATGTTGGTGTCCCACTCGGAGCAGAAGACAGGTCGCGGAGTAGTTGTTCAGATGGTGTCGATGATTTGGAATGGTCAGCTTGGACTTGTTGTGCTATGGCGTGGGTATCAAGGGTTTGTGAGCTGGATGCCATGGGAACGTCGGCCACTGGTGATATTGTACGCCGTGTTTCGTGTTCCATTGCTGTGTGAGAGTAAGGCGATGTTAAGATTAAACGTGTAGAGGGATAGTGAGCAGCTAAGCGAACATGTGATCAAGGTTAGGTATTCATTCATATCCTACGATTTTTAGTAGTTTTGCGGAGGTCAAAATGAACGGTCATAAGCAGTGCTAAGTATTTAAATACACAATTCAAGTATCAGGATCGAGTGGTTTATACCATTCACAGAACACCCCAAAGAAAACCAAGTAACTAATCCACCAGAAATATTCCCATAGGTAATTAGGTATGGTTTAGTTGCCTATTTTTCGGCCGTTGATTTATAGGACCAACGAATAGGACTAAGAACTGCCTTCACCGGCGAAGTACTCTCATGCTTGATGCCTCCAGAACCCTCTAGAATGTTCTTTGCACCTAAGTACCTATAGTAGCCTTCCTCTTCAGTTGAAAACTCGAGGGCCTTCCGAGCCGGGGTCCATCGAATAGGCTGGAGAATAGTCTTTCCTGCCATACTATCAGGGCTAATGTGAGGTGGAGACGTTTTCACAGTGAGCTGAGCAGCAGCTCGAGATGTTTCCCTTTCTTCGAAGTCTCCGCCTATCTCTAGTTCCAATATTTCCAGCCTTTCCTCAGATACCATAACCTGTCCCTCCACTGGTTCGCGTGATCGTTGAGGTGTATGCACTGATCCTAATATCTCCCTTGGTGGAGTCCACCGGATCGGTTGGAGAAAAGTGTCTGTTGTCATACTGGGTGGGGGGGTTTTCGGATGGATCGTTTGCCATTTGGCAGCCGCTGAATTCAACACCGCCTCCTCCTCCTCCTCCTCCTCCTCCTCCTTCTCCTCCTCCAGTGCTTCACATGATAAGCCCAGCTCATCTATTGACAGGGTCGACTCAGCCTCCTCCTCCCTCGGTGAATTCCCCGCGCTGCCCCTCAACTCTAGTTCTTCGTCATCCTGCTTCTTTGGCATTATAGCTCGATCTGCCTTACCCGCCACCTTCGTCTGGACGCGATCCGGTCTAAAGGTCACAACTAAGGCATAGCTGCATTCTCTATTGCCCTTTCGACACCCTACAGGGTCTGTCAGCACGTCAACACTGACGCTATTGCGGAGCAGATAACCGGAAGCGAACGTTCACAGATAGGATGTGCTTCGTCGCACTATATATTCAACAGGGGTGCCTTAGCGGCTGTACTAGGTAAACGTTATGGAATGGATAGAGCTCTCGTACCTTGACGCGTCGCTTCCTGCAGGTTGCGCAACCAGTTCGTGTCCGGCGGTGTACAACTTTGGCGATGGTATTCGTGCTTCGTTTTCGTAGCTTCGAATTCAAAGTTGTTGGTGGTGGTGGAGGTGACATATTGGCGCCGGAATTGTTCGTCGATCGTTGTCAAGGTGGTGAAAATGTGCACCTTTTGGGGCGCTGTCTGTAAAAGGTTCTTGCGGGGTATGACAGTCGTCTTTGCAGGCTCCTCGGAAAACAAAGGCGTGGTGGCCTTGAAAAAGGAACGTACCTATCATGCGGTTTGACAACCAACACAGCCAATCATCAGCTGGCTGTGCTCATCCTATCGGGAAGAGGTGACAGAATCAATTAGCCTCCACAGGTATGATATCTCTACATTCATATCTTTGCTGAATTCTTATGCTCGAGTAGTTAGGTTGCAAAAGATGATATCTACCCTCGGTATCATGCAATGCCCCGCAGTCATCGAGTATTCAAAACAAACATGTAACATCATAGCAAAACCAAATAATACACTAAACAATACACTAAACAATACACAGAGGAAATAAAACCCAAGAAATCACCGAGCCATAGAATGGCATTCGCTTTTAGCAGCTACAGCCAATTAATCAGCTTGTGAGGATAGGATAAAGTACATAAGACATACCGAAGGACTAGGAGTACTACATAAGTAGTTTTATTTTGCCATTATCCAAACGCCGTTGAAATATAGCATCGCTGAGAGTTCCTCCTCCAAGGAGTTTTGCCACCACTGTATCAGCCTTAGGATTATCTCCCATTATTCTCGAAACTGCGGCAAAATCTTCCAAAAACCGTGTCTTGTTGAATATCCTAACAACCCCCCAGGGCAAATCACCCAATTCAGCTTTTGTAACGCCTCTTGTGGCCGCAAGCGCATTCAGCGTATTTGGTGCGGATTGAGGGTCCAGGGAAGCCATTGCTTCGTCGGCCAGTTTATTAACAACTCTCCAGGGTATTCGATCCACCTCAGCGTCTTCGGTCGCAAGTTCTTCAGGAGTATTCTGAATCTTTTCAGGCAAACTAGCAAGCTGGGGGCCTGAAAAGGCCATGGTCTCTCTGGGTGGGGTTTGTTTATCAACTTGAATCCGTGGCATCGTGTCCTGAGGAAGGCGCGAGCTGTCGGGTTGGGGAAATGTAACATTTGGAGCTGCCCATCTGATGTTTCGGGGAGTCTCTGTCGCGGGAGTTGATCTGGTGGAGGGAGGGTGAAGGGTCGTACGCGGGCTCCCGCTGTGATCAAAAGCAGTGTCAATAGACTCTTGGAGTGAACCGCTTGGAATGACCTCCTGTGGGGCTATGTTTCTGAGAGACTGTGCCAGTAATTGATCACTGTCTGAGAGGGTGAAACAGGCCGGGGTGGAATCCAAATTGTCTGAATTACTACTCATCTCGCCCATGCTCGTCGCGGGTCCTAATCCCAAGGGTAAGCCAAAAATAGGTGACATCGACCTAAGTAAAGCCCCATAATCGAAGCTATCATCGCAGCCTCCAGAAACTTGGGGTACGTTGGGAGGAGCGTCGAGTGGGTTTTCTGCGATCGGCTGTTGGTTTCTGGATTGGCATGGCTCAATCGGTATTAACCCTAGGTACATCGACGGAGGCCGTATTAGTATCTAAGCATGGTCATAATATTAGAGCATAGAGTATTTACTGTCAGTTCCATCCTCGAAGTCATAAACCTTCTCTCCGTTTGGGTAGAGGAATCCCTTCATTTCCTTCTTTGTAGGTCTGCCGTCAAACTTTTTGATTAATTCGTTAAATCTCTGATCATTCATGTTCGAGTATTTGTTAGCACACAATTCAGCTAACAATTCACCATGGGTGATGTCTGTCAGGATTTTGTGGGTTTTCAAATGTCTTTTCGCTGAGCGCTTCTCGAGCCGCTTTTTGCACCTGTCCACTGGACATTGGAACGGTGCAATATGTTTGCGGAAGATGTGGTCCCTGCAAAGTCAGTTTTTATACTCAATGTTTTAGCAACCGCCGATGACTCACCTCATATATGTTGACTCTGAAGAAAAGAAACCCAAGAAATCATCAAAATTCAGGTTTTCTGGATGTACCCACGGCCTACCATCTCTGAGACCTAATTTCTCTTCGCAAATGGGACAGCACTTGTCCATATGTTCACCTACAACATGTTTCCTATATTTAAATTTAGATCAGTGAACTCCAGAAGACAACTAGAACTTACATAACATCATCTGAAGTCTGGAAGCGTTTTTTCTTACAGTTTGTCCCGGGATATGGACACCTGTGATTGTTGTCATCCTCGGAAACAGTGCCCGGAATCTCATCTTCATCTCCGGGGCGTTCTTCTTCTAAGCTCTCTTTATCCGAGTCCGATATCCTTCTGCGCTTCCCCTGACCTGGCTTCGATTTGGGATAGGGCTTCTTGCCATTCCGACGACCTGATCCATTACCGCCTTGTGCATCGGCTCCAGGACTGTGCGTTTGTATGTCTGACGGTGCGAACAGGGCATCTACAGGCTTCGATAAAGGTGCATCGTTGGATCTTTCGATACATTTACCCTTAATGCTGTATTTGACGAGCACCCAGATATCTTCAAGCCCCAGTGACCCATCTTGTTTTGTTAACTAACAGCTCAAGCTTCATGTTAGTACATTACACCGGAGGAAAGATGGTGCATGTTACGCTTTGTCCTCCGTTGTAGGTGTCGTTATCCACGCATCTAAGCGTTTGTTTGGCCGCCGCTACGGCTTCGAGTATCTTCGACTTCGAGATTGTGGGAACATCCGTACTACAGTTCGCAGAGGAGAAGCTTTTGATTGATCCAAAGGTGCTAATCTAGATAGCAGCAAAAGCATTCGCTCGTCAGTTCGTGACCCTCGAATTTTACTACCCTCAGGGCTGCACGTACAGTTCTGTGATAACAATGCCATGTCCCGGAAGACATAATTTGTCTCCCGATGCTGAGGTGACCCACCGATACGGATATATCGGTGATTTTTCGCAGACGATGACCTCCAACCAGGTAAGACCAGACTCCCATATCGCCCTCCAGGACTACGGAACAACAAGTTGGCAGGATTTGCTGAGCTACACCGAATAGAAAAAATTGCTGATCTAGAATTGCTAACAGGCTAAGACAAATTTGCCTGCCGAAATCGTAGATGTTGGCTGTGATTATTCTCGAACCCAGAGGTAATATAATGAAATGGAATAGTGCTGGTGCAAATAATGTAGATAATGCAGATAACTGGGGTTGTTTCTAACATCAAGAATCAGCCCTGGCACGTGCCAGGTGATAAACAAAGATGCACAGAAGATCCCCACCTCAAAACCCGCCATTTGTGGCTGCCTGACGGAAGCTTTGAAGGAAGGTCGGCAATAAGTGCCAAAAGTTGAACTGGGAAGATGTGCCCCTGTAGGTGGTTACTGTGGTCTTTGTTCTTCTCTTCAGTAGTCTGTCATCCGGCTTTTATTGCTGGCGCTATCTCTTCAGGTCGCGTTTATATGATAGATGTCGAAGGGCATTGTGCCAGAATGTGCGTCCCGCGCAAAATGTTGCGTTTGGCACGTCTGGCACGCCTGGCACACCTGGCACCACTATTTCTTATGAAGAGCAGATGCAAGAGAAGAAAGACCAAAAGCACCCTCTGCAGATCAGCTAGGTGCATCAATCTGATCTCGCGTATCAAAGTATCGGCCACTCTAATGAACTCAGCAACTGTCTCTTATCGAGTTTATACAGTTTTGCAATATATTTAACAATCATAGAAGTCACTATAACGACCGTTGGCAGCGCAACCTAGCGATGGATGGCATGGATAAGAGGAGTGGTAAGCTGCCGGGCTGACGACTGAAGTCTTCTACTGGCATCTCTGCTCCGCGAAACACCACCCCCTGGATTCATGCTAACAAATAGGTCTGAACTATCTCCTTTGCCACAAACTACATTGGTCAGGTGGACCGGTATGTCGATGCGAATCGTGATTCCGAGCTACGTATAGTCCCGGGACGCGGTATGCAGGAGCTCGTTGGAACCGAAGCCCAGTTTACTCAGGACAGATCTTTGGAGCATGTACACATTAAAGTACCTTTTGCAGTAATAACTACTAAAATATACGTGATCGGTGGCGCCTGCACTGCCACTCCAAAGGCCTATACAAAATCCAAACCATATACACTACGGGGGCTCGAATAAGTACATAAGCCTCACATGAGGCTATCATGTATTATTAAGTTGATGTGGTGCTGTTTCAATTTGCAGGCAGATATGTGGAAAACTAATCTGTTAGCAACATCGAAATGTAAGCCTGTCTGATTTAACAGCAGCACAATGTCTGGGGAGGTTGGTAGAGTTGACAGGCTTGCAGTAGTGTGTAATGCTAGCACAGTGGTTAGGTTAATAGGTTTAACAACCTGACATCAACCTGTTGGTAGTAGAGGGTGTTGCTGTGATGAGATTTTTTTCGGTTACAGTGTAGAACTGCAGATTTCACCAGCTTCCCATCTTTGCTGCAGCATATAGCAGCAAGTATTGGAATTGGGATGATGGGTTTGTCATGTTTAGGATCTACTTTTATCTCCAGATTACATTCCCACTGCTCCCATAATTTTTATGTGTATGCGTGGATGCAAGGCATGCAGCTGCTGTATATGATGGTGATTATTGTGATGGTGATGGTGATGGTGATGAGAGTCTGCTGCGGCGATGGCTGCTACGGTGATGGCTGCTACGGCAATGGCTGCCGCCACAGCGATGGCTGCTGCAACGGCTATCTCTTGACAATCTGATAAACCTGACAGGCTGACATGAAGGCCATTAGGCTGTCACTCAAATACACCTGTAAGGCTTGCAATGGACTGCAAGGTCAACAATTGTGATAGCCAAAAATACCTAACAGCCTAGGAGTGAGGAAAACATGTCCAACTAGGTTGTCAAAGATGATAGCCCCATGTGAGGTTCATATCATGCTTACCTATTTAATCAAACCCCCCATAAAGTACCTCCGGTTCAGTGGGGTTAAGAACAGTCACCTTGCACAGCGGTCGAAACAAAGCCGACAGTAAACCCCACAGACACATCGTAGCTCCGTCCATTCATTAGTATGTCTAGCACGAAATTTCACTCATCTAGCCTTAGTACCACATAAGACCAAGAACGCAACTCTCTATCATAAATGGTATATATACAGATCCAGATATCCTCACTGCAAACTCATACAAAGAGAAGTACAAAAGCCAACCGAAGGCAAGTTACCACGCATCTAACAAGTATTGTACACCTCTCAGCCTTCCAAAATAAAGTAAAAACACAAGAAATAGAAGAGAAAATCCCCCAAAAGAAAGTAGCCCCCAAAATGCATTTCTCAAACTCACCCTACATGTAATTAATGCAATTATGCTGTCCTTCCCCACAACCCCATATCGCCGCCAGTTTTTTGAAAATAAGTTTTGTAGCCATCCTCTGACCCGATCCCAATCAAATAACGCCCAAGAAAAAAACAAGCAGCCCGTGTATTATCCTGTCCATTTTGATCCTAATCAATATCTCCACCACCCAACCACACCACCACCACACCAACCAAAATATTCGACTCGTCACAATTCGGTCCTCCAATTTGCAAGGAAAGGATCCACACCATCACCAACTACCAGAAATACCAAAATTGTTACTTAGAAGAATCCAAGTACAACCAGCAAACACTCGACAAGACTCGCCTAGAGCCTTCTAGGTAACGTATTTGATCTTGCCTGCGGCCCGAGCACAGGACTTCCCCTAGGGCTGCTGTATGCACTGTATGGACTCGATCTGCCCTCTAGCCTCATTACAGGGCTGTACCTCAACGGACTGGAGGTACCACTGGCCGGAGCCGAGCTCTTCCTGATAGGGCCCAAAATAGGTGACTGCGACACTGGGCTAGAACTACTACTGACCGGAGCCGAGCTCTTCTGGATGGGGCCCGATCTGGGCGATTGTGCTATCGGGCTCCATATACGAGGTTGCGGTACCGGTACACGTCCAGCCGGCGAGGCGCTACGATTCTGTGTAGCGGGAGAGGTACTGCGACTTTGAACTGGTGATGTTTTCCTCAATCCAGCACCCAGGGGGGTAATATCGAAATCGAACGGCTGCATTGGCGAGAGAGAGAGCTGAGGATTTTCAGCCGGGGTTAATGGAGCTGGTATCTGAGAAGGTGTCACGCGACCGTCGTATTGTTGCGGTAGTTGGTACTCGGAATCTTTATGAGTATGACGATAAAACAGTTGACTAGTGGGAGATGGGGATGGGCGCTGGTCTGGGGGGTACTGATGTGGGTAACCGTTCTGGTAAATAGCGCCCTGCCTGTCGGTTCCCAGCCGCTGTATTTCCTCCGCCACGAGTGAGAGTTGCTCGTTGTATGCCGCAAACTCACCTTGGTGTGCTTCCAGCTGTGGTGATTGAGGAACCTGCTGACCAGAAGTATACTCTCCTGAATAGCCAGCACTGCTGCCCCTCCTTCCATGGTTGCTCTCCAGATACCCTTCCAGGTACCCATATAGTTCTTCGTTTTCAAACCCCTCATCACTGGAGTCGGCACGAACAAGCCTCCAGTCCTCAGCAACCTCCCAGCAGTGACTACGGCGATATGTCATCTCAATCTCGTCGTCAGGGTTGATGCCGAGATTGACGGCGGACGACATCCCCGAAGCATTAAGTAAACTACCACCAGGGCCATTTACCCACAAGCCAGACATGCGTGTTTGGCGGCGGTTGGAGCCCTTCTCCCACGGCGGTATACCCTTGACGTTCTCACAAAGGAAGTACTCGACGCCGTCTCCATACTGCAATCCCTGGCCATCAACAACCACAAGCACCAAGGACTGAAGCAGGCAGTATATGAAAATCCAGGCCCCCCGCCGCGCATTAACCAGATCCTCGATTGTCTTATTCATGCCAAATTCACGTTCCATTTCCATAAAACTCTTTACCAAATGCCTGTCAGAGTATTGCTGGAGCGCATCCGGGTTGTAAGAATTCTGCAGCATCTCACTGATCTCCTCCGATTTGAACTTTTTGCTGAACCTCGCGAAAAGACCCACCTTCTTCTTTCTCGTGGCAGACGGCAAACGGTAAGGCAATCGCGGTAGGTCGAATGGCATTTCTGGTTGGATAGGAACGCTGGATTTATCGAACTCCCCCATGATCGTGCGCATCGTCTTTCTATGGCGTTCATTCTTATCTTTCGCCTCGTCAGATTCTTCGCTATCTGAGCTGCCCTGAGTTCCTTCGAAATGGATCCGTTCACCATGGAGCCATTCTCTGTCAACTGTGAGATCGTAAACGCAACACATATCATCGTAGAGCCGTTTCAACACAACCCGGTTTAGGCCTCCCTTCTCAGTCGAGCCACCACCTTTCCCATGTTTTCCCGCCTTGGGTGGCCACGAGCCAAACACATGCCTCATATGGTTCATAGTCAATGATCTCATACGATCATACCCATTCCGCCAGCCCTTGTACTCAGGATATCGACCTTCTCCGACCCAAACAGATGGAAACTCAAAGTTGGGTATTCGACTCTGGATGTTGATCAAGCGGATCTGATAGAGATCAATGTGAGCCCGATCAAGTCGAGATCTTGTAGTGGCAGTAACCGCCTGCAGCCAAGGGTGATTGTCAATATCCGCCCATCGCCCAGATGCATGTATAAACCCTTCATGATACAATCGTATCGAATGCCACATCTCTCCCATCACCAATGCCTCTACAATGGCGTCATCGTTGTTATGGATATCGTCAAGTTTAAGCTCATCAATATATGTTTGTAGGTGCCCTTCCGCCAGTTGAATCTTTCTCACAGCATTCATATCTCCGTCGGTTTCCTGCAAATTCAACTGAGCAAATATTTTTGAGAAGATGTCGAACGGTCGGGCTTTTTTCTGAGACGCAACCAAAGGAGCTCGAGAAAGAAATGCAAACAGATTCCTTGCATCAATCAACTGCTGCAAGCGGTCTCCTGCATCTGCCATCGAGGTCTTTGGCTGCTTCTTCAACTTCTTACTTGTTGTGATAGGTTGTGAGGGAAGGTCGTCTCCTAATACGGGAAAATAGATTTTATACATAATTCTCTGTTCATCGAGATCCTCGTTCACTATTTCGGCTTGTTGCGGTTGCAGAAGGCCTACGGTAGCATTCGACACCGTAACTTGAGATATTCCAGAAGTATAGCTATTTCTTACAGGGTCTTTGTCATTACCCTCTTGCACATGAGACCCCCGCGAGTCGTTAAGCACTGGAACCTCAAGGAACAAATCAGTCGGGGCAAGCTGGCTTTGCGGTTCTTGCCTCTTAGTTGGTTGATCGATATTAGGAGTTGCGACCACGACGTAAGTACCCAGCGCGCTGAACATAAGCGAACCGGAGTGGATTCGGAAGACAGGGTCCTTATATTTGGGGTTTGTACTATCTGGGGAAGTGAGATAAACCAAGGTGTCACCATCCGAATACCACAGATCCTTAGCCTAAAACACTTTTGTCAGCAACCTCGCCTCTTTCCCGACATCACATGTCGGTACGGAACAACCCATATCCGTTGGACTAAAAGAGCGTATCATACCGGTTCTCCTTTTGCCAGCGGATTAATATCGTACGTCTCTGGATTTGTCGCACTCCCAGCTTCTAGCAACCAGGCGATCTGCGACGCCTCAGAATCCTTCTTGCCAAATCGACTGCTTTGTTTCTTTCGTATTTGAGGAAGTTCGAGGGGCGTTAGGCCGCTGGCAGAGGTGTTGCTAATACCGGATGAAGTGCCCGGTCTCGGGAGTGGCGATATAATTGGAGATGGCGGAAGAGGCTGAAGGTAGGGTGCATTGCTAGACTTCGGTGTTAAAAGGCCGGGAGCCAGGAAATCACCATATGCTCCGTCAGGCGGTGGAACTCCATCTCGTGAATCCGACTGTGGTACAGCGCCACGCATGCGAACGCTCAAGGAGGAATATCCGACATCTGGGGGGGTCGGAGGAGCATTACGCTGGAGGTGTAGCTTGGTATCCGATGAGTTGAAAAAGTTCGTTATACGCTGCATCGATACTTCTGCACTTTCGAAGAATGCGCTCTTTGGCCTGGGTCTAGACATTATTGCTTATGATCAGCCAAAGCCGCCAAAAGTATCGAAAAGAAAGTTTTGGGGATGGTGGAAGGCGGTATCGACAACGGTGATACGGGGAATTTTGAACAAAGTAGCGATCACAGGAGGTGACAGTCCAAGCATGATATACGAAACGCCGAGCGCTGACAATGTACGTACCCGTAGCCCCCAGTAAATAAGCACAGAATGGCTATGCAAGTTAATATCCCGGGCCCAAGATCCAAACGTCAAGTATTTAATATGCAGGGTTAGGTAGAATGTTGAAATACAAGAGTTGCAACAGATGCAGTGCGAGAATCAGGTGTGCCAGAACAGAGAGATGTAGATAGATCGAGTGTCGTGATCTAATGATGCAAGCTGTCTGCAAATATGGGCTGTTTGTTGTGTGGAGAGTATCCGGTGATATTGACATGCGAATACTATGACAACGTCTTCTGGGGCCACGGGGGGGTTAATGAGCGTTAGGTAGAGGGGTGAGGTGCGGAGAGAGGACGTGGATGATGGCAGAGATCGGAGTGGTTAATTTTTCTTCGCCATTCGTTCTATTTCTACTTCTGCTTAACGTGTTTGTGCTTGGTCCGTAGGTCAGTCCGTGCTACAGTACTGCCACCACACCTTTTCACCACCATAGGAAAAAAGCCAACAGCGAGCTACTGAATCGCTTTTTTTTCACGTTGCGTCAAATCGTCGGAATTACCCAAACAAGTCAAAGAAATACTTGAAAGCGCCAAGTTTAGAATAGCCAGTCGAATGGATGACGACGTTTCATAGCTAGTCCCGGCTCCCGAGAACACCATGGAGGCGGCTGAGCTAGCAAACAAGCAAAGCCTTTCTAGGTGTGGTTACTCTGCTCCATCCCCTGTTTCTGCGTCGAATTTTCGATCTGCGCCTACCCTGTCTCGAGGAACCTCACTTGTTCAATGAACCATTCGAACGGATGTTTTTGCCTAGCGGGCCTCAGGACAGGGAACTGAGTATCGATGATGCTCTTAATGTGAAACAGACGTACAAAGCTGACACTTCCGAGTGCCATTCAGATTTCAGCTTTTGTGATGTAACTTTTGTGTTTCTCCAGCCGCAGATCCAATTATCCAATAATAAGACTCTTCGGCAACCACGTTTTCTTGACGGGCAAACGCTCGTCCGGAAGAAAGCGAATCAGGAGATGTTGAGCGGCTAGGGAAGACTCATTGATGGAGATATTCGAAAGCTTTGCAAAAATGTCCGATAGCGGGGTACCATACCTTCCTATCTGCGTGGCTTGCATCCGACTGATATAAGTGCGGGAGACCAGGTATCGTGGAAATAAAGTTTATGTTCATTCATTTATCGTCCCCACATATAGCCCTTCGGCTGACCAGGGCCCCCACGACTTCTCGTCTCTAGATTGCAACTGACAAACTGTCTTGGCCACAACAACAACAATACAAACCACCAATCTGAGTCGAAGAACTGTCGAAAGCGTCGAACCAGATCCTTGGACTTAACGCCGTGTTGAAATATTTGGTCTCAGTCAAACCCGTAGCCGCTATTTATATCAGCTAAGCAGCAACTAATCCGCCGACTAAACACAAAATCGTGGGAAGGAAATGCCATTTCGATGCCTAAACTTCGAGGCTGAATTGTTGCCTAGAGGCACTTTTTGGTTAGCACCAATGACGAGGAGTAGACTACACAGTAACCGTAACGTGAGCAAAGAAGATGTAGTTGCCATTGGTTCTGAGTCGAAACAGCTTGGAAGCGCCCGCTGCCTGATGCTGCTAGGCCGGAGTGAAATCTGCAGGTCAGAGGCTGGTTGGGGTGGATCAATGCATCAGAGTAGTTAGAGACGGCCATACTTTCTTTCACATTACACTATGCAATTACAGCCCCGAAGCGCTTGCTGATGTTGGTGCCCAATGATGCGAGTGCTAATGGATGAGTAATACGATAATTGTTTATTAGACTGTACCTTTCCTTGCAACAAGGTAAAAACATATGGCCTTCTGAATAAGTACTTTACATGTGAAGTAGTGAACCTCTTATTTTGACCATAACTGAATCCCCATATAACCGCGGTTAACGAAACTGACGCGACGACGTCCCGCGTCAAGGCCAAACAAGCTATTGGAGTATTTCCCGTAAGAATCTAGACCTAGCTCCAGACTTTGCGACGATGGTCAGCTGCAACTAAAGTCACCCCTAGGATCTCAGATTCTGGAACAGCGATCTGTAAGTAGGGTAGCGACCTCGCCCAGGTTTGAGATCTGAGACTTGCTCGGAAATTTGCGGGTTCCCCAGACCTCCAGACCTTGCGGAATTACTCCAATGTCCTTCAAACTCCAGACTTAAGACCCATAGGTTCCAGTAGAAACATTTCGACACACTAACACTCTCGCCGTCGGCGCCAAGAGAATCGCAAGGAACAGTCTACTCGAGGCTATAATTGATCTTTTACAGGGCACCAGCGTATAGACAGCTGCTATAGCTGGCAAGCTCGACTACTTCAGGGTTATCCACAGCTCCAGGACCTAATGACACTAATTAGAGCTTCCTCCGAAGACGAGAAGGGGCGGCTGGTGATATATTCTCGCTCGTCTCACCAACAAGCTGTCATCTTCAACCCCGCATCCCCAACTACGCCGCCTTCACAAGCCACTCCTGCTGCATTACATAGTGTTTCCCCGGGAAAGGAGATACCAAGGCTTCGCTAAGCTCGGGACTAGCGAGAAAATTATCTACTACGGACAAGATGTCCTGGGGCGTTCTTGGAGCCGGTCTCGCGAGGTCCCGAGTCTCTGTGGGTGGGGCTTTATGGTCGGTGGAGTGGGGGGCTGGTGCGGGACCTCTGAGGGAAGTAGTGGCCGCGATTGCGGTGTGTTAGGATTAGCTCTCTTTGTGATATATCCACGGGACAGTCAGCCCCAATATATTGCTATGACTCAAGACTGTGTCGCACAATATACCTCCCGGGTGACTACATGCGGTGTACATATCAGATGGTGTATTCCTTGGGGCCGTTGTATTTGCCACACCTGCTAGTCTTGCAGTACCGTGGAGACCCGATAATAAAGCATTGCACTAAACTTGTGGCGAAGTGGGTACTCGTGCGTGAGCCACAAGTTCCCATAGTGACTTACGCGCGTTAGTTTTGTGCCTTACTACCGAGTCCTTGCTGTATGACTGAAATGTTTACCTAGAATGTAGGGTTACTGGTTCGGTGAAATGAATGTCAGCCTATCTTTGGGATGATGTATGTTCGACAGTGCCCGTAATTTTGCAAGGGATTGAGAAGTAATCCTCAATAGAAGAACGACGTTACTAATAGGTTTGATACTCTTGTCGAAATATTGCTTCACTGCCCAAACATGCTAGATAAGCACAAGACACAATATGAAAACTGTCAGCAGATGATAGACAGTTCGAGAGATATTCATTCAATCGGTACAACGTATCCCCTATACCCTCGATTTTATAGATTGATTACAATAGTTACTTGGGATTAGTAGGGAATACTAATCAATAGGTGATAGGCTTCTGATTGATGAAGCGTACGTCATGTATGGGTGATCATCTCTGCTTACATCACTCGCAATTCGGGTGTAATTGACCATCTGACTACTGTGACCAATCTACAAATTAAAATCGAGCGTGTAGGGGTTAGTTGGGAGTTAGGGTACGTGGTACTGTAAGAAAAAATGTGAGATTTTGCAGACGGACGCAGGTTAGTCTATTGGGATGAACTGTTTGTTGAACTGTCACCATTGCGTTCAATGGCGGTCAGGGGACCGTTCTTCGATTGTTTTATCCGAACGCCTGACTTGTGTCTGTCTGCAAAAATTGCAATTTTTTCTTACGGTAGTTTTGGTATCAACTGTATAAGTACCTTATAGGGGGTTCGATAAAATTTAAAACCCTTATAAACTAAAATTTCTCTACATGGCTTATGAAAATCTTAGGAAATGATTCTACATGGCATTTAGGATACTTCTCTAAGGATGATAGTCAGATTTTTAGCTTTATAAGGCTCACCACTTTTATCGTACCTCTTATAAGATAAGTACTAAGTACTATCAGTGCATGTATTTTCGTAATGTATAGTGACGTCAACCAGCAGGATGGTCTGCTTGGATAGATATACGACACCGAATGGAGGGCGCCTGAAAATGGCACTAGAATGGGCCAAATGTTCTTTGAAGCACTATAAGTTCTATAGTATTAATATGTCCAGTGATATCTAATGGATACCTCGTGGCTATTGGTTTTCCACTTGTAGACAAGATTTGTGCGGCCTCTAGCCTTGAAGTCACAAACATTCTAAGTACCGAGTTACATATCTGCTACTCCAGAGGGCACGGAGCCCCAGCGAAGCTGCCATACTGGGCCAACGGTGAAGTTACATACTGCCACGGTGAATTGGCTGATATTGAGTTATACGATATAGAAGATGAAAATAAAATATGGGTAAATTAAAAAAGATGATCCTCCGAGCTGACTACTACTCGCTTAACAAGGGGGAATATGGCCTATATCAGCCATAATTGCAAGCGCTTGAACTATGAGTCTCGTATTCCTTATTAGAAGACGTTGGTTTTTTACTGGTGATGCTAGCTTGCCAAAAGCTCCAATTTCCTCCCACTCCGCTCTACCGCTACACGGAACAGCTTGTTCTCTGTCTTTAACAAGGCACTCTCATTCTCCAGTTCATTTAACTCTCGATGCTGTTTTTCTAGACGGCAGAGGGCATCTCCGAGCAGTGCCCTCCTCTCCAAACGCTTGGTCACAGCATCCTGGGCAACAGCTTCCTTTCTTCCATCCCACCTGAGAGAGCTTGTTCTCTGCCTTTAACAAGGAATCCTCCTTCTCTAGTTCATTCAACCTGATGCTGTTTTTCCACGGCAGAGAGCATATCTGAACAGTGTGACTCTGGTAGAAGGAGAGGAGCTCCCCCATATAGCCGGCTGTCCGGAGGGGGAGGGGAAATTGGGCACCGCCATACTCTAGTTAGAGTGAATGCAGAATGATTAAAACAAAATAGTGTGACTCTAGCAGCGATCTACCTCTCCAAATGCTTGGTTGCAGAATCCCGGGCAACAACCTCCTTTCTTGTATCTTCTAGCTGGAGAGCTAGCTCAGCCTTAGTTTCTGCAAACTTTGCAACTGACACCGTGAGTTCTGCGTATGTGGGGTTTTCTGGCATGATCTGCTGGGGTAGAGTCCAGGTGTTAGTGAGGGCTGAGCATAGCATCAAAGAAAGGTTGCTTACCGGGAGATCTAGATAGAGGCAGTGTGACCTAGAAGATTATCGTTTAGGAACCGAGAAGATGTCGGAACTTGTGGTGACTCGAGACTGAAGAGTCGTCCATCTCGCCGCTTTGGCGAAGACTCTTTGACAAAACACTCATTGTCTCGATTACAGTGTCTCGCCACACTTGGAAGAGGAGGGGTTTATGATTGGTATTCCCGCAACATTAACATTGGAGTTATTCCATGCAGGAATATTCAACCATGACCTATCACTCGAACTATAGCACTACACACAATAGGTCGATATCATTCAAGATATTCTCGTGCTTATCCATAGACTAGGTCAGCCCAGTAGTCACTTTGGAGGCTAGCCTTAGATCAAACCAGACCCAGCCACGGTAAAGCCTAGCCAGTCCAGTCGCTCGGGAACAGTGCTTAAAGTCTCGAGACTTTGAGAAATTACTGTACTGGCCATAAAGGTTGGGACGTCAGCAGTCAGCAAGGCGTGTCTGTCCCATATTTTTTACACGCTGTCAGCGTCAGTGACATGTGTCTCACATGTATTCCCACCTTAAAACATCTGTCAGTTATATCCTGTCCCACAGCAAAAAGGCTGTCAGCAGTAGACCATGTCCCAACCTCAATGGCCAGTACAGTAGGACTTGAGTCCCGGAGTTCAATCTCGTGAAATCCAGGGATATCTCGTCCCATCGTTCCAAAAGACGAGATTTTAGCTTTCTCTCCGAATGCATTCTAGTGAACGCCTGCATAACTTATCAGTAGTGTGGTCTGCTGTATCTTCAGTTCCCTTACCCCCAGCCAGTAGTATGGCCTATCATTACCCTCGTCTCCATTTCTTCATCACTCTATATTGCTAGGTGCCTTGATAATGCTCAAACCTAGGAAGATTTTCTCGTAAATAGGCACTTCCATGCCAAATACTTGTAACACGAAGAACTGTATGCGGTTCTCTAAGCGACATCTAAAATCCTAGAAGTTATGTATCGTATGTCGGCGTGAAGAACCAACTGGCGGACCCGGACACTAGCGGGCAGTCATATCTATCACACTAATGACGATTACGGCTTCTGGAGTTCTGGATCCAGAACGAAGATCCAGAAGGCATCCTCAGGTTTTGTCTTCCTCCTTCCGATGTTGAGTCTATGCTCATTCCTATAATACGGTCGCTCAGGGTGGTCATCCTGCCCAATCTTTGCTGGCCCCGGAAAGCGACTGCCAAACAGGGTACTGAATAAACTCTAAAAGAGTTGCAAAAAGGACTCTGTAGTCCCTTCCACGTTGATGCCGTGTGTTCATAGAGTCAATCATCCTCAACACCATCGCTTCTACTGAGCAATCACACCAATGACGATTATAGCTTCTGGAATTCCAAACCAACAGAGCCCTGGAACCAGAACGAAGATCCGGAAGGCATTCCCCGAGTTCGTTTTCTTTCTTCCGATGTCGAGGCTGTGCTCATGCCTAGAAAAGGGTCCATGATTTACAAGCCCAGGCGCCCCAAGCAGAGGTTACTTAGCATGCTGCATGTCTTATATTGCCATCCCGTTTGGTCGAGCTGCACTTTAACACTCGGTTCATTGAGTGGAATCTCGTGTGCCGAGATCCTGATGTTCGAACATGTTTCCTGAAGCAGGGAAGCACCAGAGACTCGGCACCCATGTGAACAAAACTCGTCGACAAGTCGGTTTCCCTTCTCACCTCTCTTCCACACTTCTGGCTTCCAAGAAACTGTAAACACTCCCATCCTGCAATCGACAAGTCGGATTCTCCCCTTAATTTTCCTTTCACATTTCAAGCTTCCAAGAAGCTGTGAACGATCTTTGTGCATCTCTCCCATTTTCGGACCGATCAAGTTGCCACAAGTGACATCTTAACGATCTTCCACATCCAATCTTTCAGTTCTCGCAGTAAGCAGTCTTCCTTTGACGCCATACTCAACCGCACTAACAGCTGAACTCTGCCCCAGCAGACCATGCCAAAGGATGATCCCGCATTCGCGGAGCTTGTTGCTTCGGTCGCGAAATTTGCAGCAGCCAAGGCTCAACAGTTGGAGGATGTCAGAAAGGAAGTCGTCGCTCGGGATGTTTTGCTCAGAGATAGGACGAACCGTCTCGAGAAGCAGATCGCTGCACGCGATGTCCTTCTCAAAGATGCTCTATGCCGTTTAGAAAAGCAACATCAGGAATTGAACCAAGTGGAGAAGGAAAACGCATTGTTGAAATCCGAGATCAAGCTGTTTCGTGCGGCGGTGGAGCGGGGCGGGAGGGGACGCGAGGAAACGTAGTGGTGAGAGTGGGGGTTTCTGGGGTGTGGTGGCAGTTGGTTTCTCCTGCGTGCGCTGGAGCTGTTCCCTGATCTGTTGTACTAAGTACATAAATGCACAGAGTGTGTGACTGTTCCCGACCGATTTTTTTCACTTTGGACATTCGTCGGCCAATTTGTTTGTATTCATCTAGCCTGCTCAGTCCGCTGTCCAGTAGATGTGTTGTGTATGTCTGCGCTTGTACTTGTGACTACTTGCTGCTTCCGTATTCATAGTCCTGAAGTTCTCTTTGTCTGTCACCTGTCACCGGTACACATCAATATACGCGCAAACGGTCCCTCCCACAGAGTATCAGCACGAGTGAACGTTTATGAATTGGAATGCTGCACAACCGAGCTTGCAGCAGACTAGTTCTAGTTCGCCCGTCGCTTGTTTGTGAAGTGCATCCGTTCTTCGTATTTGTGTGCGTTTCTACCTGCCTGAGCCGGATCTGGTGCGCCGGGGACATCTCCGACAATCGTGTAACCTACTGCTAACACCAACGATTTATATCGGCATGGCACTCTTATTATGCCTTCTTGGGAAGTGGAGGTGCAACATCAGCACACGTGGGTAGCAAGACTAGCTGTGACTGCAAGTTAACTGCAAAACATATCGATACAATAAACAAAAGCACTGAGCATCAAGATTACAAGTACTTCTCGCATATATATTTCCCATTTTCCCGCTTCTTAACTCCCTTTGTTCAGCATCTCCATCTCCGTGCCTACTTAGGTATACATTCATTTCTGACTTCTACTTCACCAATCTTCTCTATTTAATTCTCTGCTTGTGAAGGCGTCAACATGAAAGGTCTTCTTTCGTTGATTGCTGCAGCTTTTTCTGTCGCTCCACTCATTGCGACCGTCTCAGCCAATCCCACCCCTCGTGATAACGATGGCTCCAGTACTATTGTGATTTCGACCAAATGTGCGGGCAAAACATTCACTTACTATGGACTGGTTGGCTATGGTGATCTGCCTGCAAATTTCACGGACAAAACCGGTGATACCATGTCCATCGGCAGTAACATGGCTATCACGGACTGGAAGCCGCAGAATAACGGCAAGTCTTATAAGGCTACTGTCTACATGCTTCCAGACAGAGGCTGGTATTTCTCTCTCGCTATACTTCCACTGGAATAGATTCTGACGGGTTGATATGAAGGAATACCGAAGGCACTACTGCATACCAACCTCGCATCCACAAATTGTCGCTTACATTCAGACCTGCGGCTTCGTACCCGTCTGGAAATAACATCATCTACAAGTACGAGAATACAATCCTGTTGGTAGATCCCAAAGGCAATCCGCTGTCCGGTCTCGACTCGACCACGACCCTCAAGTTTAAGGGTTACCCCGATCTTCCCGCTGCCAAGTTTCCCGGGGATGGCTTCGGTGGAGCAGGTCCTGGCGGTACCCGCGTCTCCCTTGACCCTGAGGGTTTGGTGCTCGACACCACTTCTGAGCAGGGCGGTTTCTGGATTTCGGACGAATATGGACCATTCCTTTACCACTTCAATAAGAAGGGGGAAATGGACTACGCAGTGCGCCCGCCCGATGCTTTGATCCCAATCCGGAAGGGCAAAGAAAACTTCTCCTCCAATAATCCTCCCATCTATGACAAGAACCAGAAGCCCGACCCGATTGACCCTGAGAGTGGACGATCCAACAACCAAGGTTTCGAAGGTCTTACTTTCAATAAGAAAGAGATGGCTCTGTACACCCTCCTCCAATCCGCCAGTACTAACGACGGAGGTGCCGATAAACGAACGAATCGCTACACTAGACTTCTCAAGTATCAGCTCGATAAGAAGGGATGGAACCCAAAGCTAGTCGGTGAATGGACTGTTCCATTGCCGCAGTACAACGACCCCACCACAACTAAGAATCCTCGCACTGCGGCACAGAGCGAGATTCTGAACCTTGGGGGGGGCCGCTTCATGGTTCTTGCTCGCGATAGCGGCTTCGGGCGAGGCCTGGATGTGACAAAGTCTGTTTACCGCCATGTCGACGTGTTCTCGATTTCCGATGCCACAAACTTCAAGGGCAAGTTCGACGACTTCAATTCTTCATACGCTCCCGGTGGCAAACTCGACAAGTCTGTTACTCCAGCAGAGTATTGCAGCTTTCTGGATTTCAACATCCCCTCGGAGCTGGCCAAATTTGGGTTGCTTAACGGAGGCGATGATAAGAATGCTGAAGGGCTGCTGAATGAGAAGTGGGAGGGTCTTTCGATGGTTCCTGTTTACGGAAAGGAGGGAGAGTACTATCTGTTTGCGTCCAACGATAATGACTTCATCACCCAGGATGGGCATTATAATTTCGGGAAAGGAAGCTACAAGGATGCAAGCGGATTTGACCTGGTGAGTCAAACACTGGCTTTCAAAGTGAGCATCAAGTAAATTTAGATACTTGAGAGAGATTATACTTGCAATGTAGCGTAGAGACACGCTCCAATCCTGCGATGTACATCATTTGTTGCAGTTGGCTTCAGACGTCATAGATATCTGCAGAGGCACCGCACGGCGAGGCGCAGCGTTATACTTGGGCCGATTGGCTACGAGTGACCGAGTATGAGTGACTCACCGTGATGTGTTTGTGTTGTGCTGTAGGGCTTTGTTGGCAATTCGGATCTAGATGCTAATTTCTTGAGTCAGCCGAGTGGGCGGAAGGGTGCTTACCGTGCCATCCTCGGTGGTTGGGCGGCTAACCCGCCGTGGCTCAGTGACTTAGCCACCTCGCATTCCAGTGTTGCCACAAGTTTTTGGCGTTACCAAATCATCCCATGTAATTCGGGTATCGACGGCCGTGTAACATCCTTGCCGGCCTCACCATCTCACGATCATGGAAACGTAGAGCGATATTAATTCGAAGCCCCTCCCACCAATCTCGACTGGTCGCAACCTGCCAGATAGGCATTGTGTGATTCGCATCTGAGTCGAGAAGGCAGAGGCTGAGAGTCATCAAAATAAACACCGTTCACGGAGGCGGTGCCTCCAAGCAAGCGATCTGTCGTCCGTCCATTGCACCAAACATGGATCCGGACACGTCAGGTCAGATGCAACGCAAGCTGGTTTCGCCAGCCAGGGGGCCCTGCCATTGGCTCATGCAGGCTGGGATGTAGCAAAGATAGCAGTTCCGAGCGGCGTTTCGGGCAGGGAATAGCTGTGGACAGGGAAGGTGCAGCAGGATTGCATATGCCGCATATATCTCCGGCGAATCACAGCGCTGTGCGCCCCTTCCACACGTGATTCCAGCATTAGTACTTACCTACCGAGTCGCCCACCCCGAAATCCTGCTCCCCTTTTGCCTCCTCTTTCTCCTCACAGCAAAATGTCTTCAGATCCATCGCCACCTAGGTGCTAAATGCAACTGCTATTACTCCTCTCGAAAATATCCAAACAGTCATAACACCCGCGACCGAATCACACAACATCAATCACACCTTTAAATCTTCAAACAACCGAACTTTCGCGCCTCTGGTATTGGAATCCTAACCGAGCTGCATCCTGTCGGGCGTACTTCTAACTGGGCTTCGAAATGTTTAGCTGTAACACAACATCTCCACTCACCCATCACTCGCACATTTAATATGTCTGCACCCGAAAGTCCCAACTCGATCAACTCCCCTGGCAGTGACGGCCACTACAGCGAAGTTCCCACGGAACCTCTACCAGCAAGTGAACGCCAGCTGGTCCATGAGTACATGTCGCGGCGCCAACATTTTCTCTCCGACTTCGAGAAATATAACCCTGTCCAGAACATGCAGATGTTGGCTCACCATGTATTCGAGCTATCCGAAGGAGTCGTGCGGTTACGAAACGACTTTGCAGGGTCTCGAAGACTCCTTGAGTTTCTCTCCAACAACCAGAGGGAGGCGAACGAGTCTGTTATGAACGTCGGACACGACCTGGAAAAGTTCGGAGGCGACGTGGGGAAGCTTGACGTAAAGACTTCGATTTTTCAGGGGAAAGTCACGGATGACATCGACGGTCTAAGGCAGGATATCAACTCCTTACGCACCGAGATGCATACCATCCGCCAAGAAACACACCAGAGCTTCCAAGAGTTGAAGGAGATGTTGACGTTGATGGTTATACGGGGTTAGGTCAGTGTCTACCACAGGATAGACCCTGCGCCACTCAATTTTTTTCAGGTGTTAACTTTTAGAACAGCATTGGGACGGCGCAATCTTAAATTTTTGGGGTCATATATGGAGTGATACCTTTCTTATTTATTATCAGGAGTTTTTTTTATTTGTTTTCTTCGGTCGAACCATTGGACGGCGCTTCATCCAGGATATGCACATTTTAAGGGAACCAACATCACCATCTGCGATATCGGCGTTACTTCAGGGTTACATTTATCTGTACAAAGTTGTTTCTGGCCTACGTGCTGCGAACTCTCTTGGGATTTTTCCACGTATATATTTTAGAGTATATGCGTGGAGAGAACATGGGAAAATGGCAGAGCCAGCCAGGAAGAATATGTTACATATAACTAACCCTTAACAACGACATCCTCTCCACCACAACGACTGCTGCAGTCAGACGTATTTTCAGATTTTATAACTTAGCGATGAGAAGTTATAAGGCCTGACCTCCCACCGCCTCACATCTCATCGGTCCTCTCCTTACCTCACCTCCTCCGACCCTTTTAGTGAGCATATTGTGGGTGTTAGTTCTTTACTTTGGGACACCTTTTTTGCTTTCCTTTCGCTGTATTTCTACTACTAACTATTGTCGGTCACTTGTTTTTTGTCGCTACCGTGCTTCTTTTGCGTGTATGTAATGTTGGCGTCGTCGTGTACCTATTTCTTTGTTTCTGATACTCGCGAGTGGTATGTACGTATGCATGCTGGTTTCAATTACAGCAAGCGTGCGTACATACTATTCGCGGGGACAGAAGGAAGGGGGATTGAGATTTGTGGCGTCGCTCGTTGGATACTAAGGAATGGGCGATAAAGAGGGTTACTTTGGGTTTTTAGTTTTTTGGTTTTCTTTTGTTTGGGCGGGGAAATGGAATTAGTTAGTTTTGCGAGTGTGTGCGAGTGTGCGAGTGATGATGGTGATGCATGCGATCCCCCCCTCCCCTACCCCCGGAAGTGAGTGAAATGAAATGGCTGACCTGAAGTTTATATCGAAACCAGTGTGTCCTCGTCGTGATCGTTGCCCTACATAGGGAAAGTATTGATTACGCCTTCTTTCCCCTTCAGGCTCCGGCGGGTAGTGTGGTCGCTCCTCAATCTATGTACCCCTTCCCCTTTTCTATTTACTCGAGTCTCAATGAACGACCCCACCTCCCGAGTGAACGAAGTTGATATGCTGACCTTAAGAGTATATCGAAACCTCATCGTGATCGTTGCCCTACCTAATCGACATTTATGTGTTTTCTCGTGCCCAGCCTCCTGCGGCTGGGCACGAGAAAAATTTGTGCCGAAAGTGAATGCCCGACATATATCCTTTGCGAACATTGTTTCGAGTGATGGGTGCGTCGCTGACTTTACGGGGTAGATAAGTTTGAAAGTGGGGAGGGTTTTTGGTGAGGTGGCGTGGATTTGTGGGTTGGCAGATGGGACTTGCGTTTTCGTTCCGTTGGTTGGCCGAATTATCGTGCCGTCGCTGCGTTTGCATGGCTGCATGAGGGGGTTCTGCAGCATCCCGCAGCATCCCGATTTTCGGCTCTGGATAAGGCGCGGTCGAGTGATGGTATGTGATCCCAACCCGCGGGTGAAGGTGTTCGGGAGCAGATACGGTTAGGGTTGGGTTGTGGGGAAGGAAGAGGGGTTGCTAGATGGGGTGCGAGTGATGCGCATGCGCACAAGACGGCAAGGGACATGATGCCGTCTCGAGATGCCTTTCTGGGCGAAACTTTCCGCATCCAGCGTTTTCTTACATGCTGTCCCTGCCCAGGGGTCTTCACTCGGAAAAGGTGCCAACCCTACCCGTTCTGCAATGACAGGCGTCATCTTTTGCTGTTTAAACATCCTACGGATATTACTTTTACTGCTTGCAGTGGTAGTGAGGTGCGGGCCCTCAGGGTAAGGATGGAGGAGACGCATCGGTATGGTAACCTTAGACCGATTCATAAAAAGTCACCCATTGCTTGGGATGTTCCTCGAGATTTGGCTACCTCAGCTCGACCTCGGGACTTGCTAGGAGGGCGCGGTTTTTTTCTTCCGGAGAACATATGGGCCTTGTATAGTTGACATGTCTAAGTACTTATTGAGTGGTGGCCTTACTGACGCAGGGTTCGAACCGCCACGACCCTCATCAATTTGATGAGTGGCGGCATAGCTTTTTGCATGCGCTCTCTTGCTTTCTTGCTTGATTGGAGAAGTTCCCTCATAAGGGCGATAAAGCAGGTTGTCTGCTGGACCATCCCAGTGTTGAGCTTATTTTTTGAACTTTGACTAGCGACGATAAGATCAGCATCAGTTATGATGGCTGGGGTAAACTTTTGCTACCGATGGAGGCAGGTCCGGAGGAAGGATGAGTGTTTTGACTCGTTGCTTCAAGAGGTTTCGAGCCGGTTTGTAGCCAACACTAGTCAGCGGCCCAGAAAAGGAAAGAGAAGAATGACCGAAAACAAGGCAAGGGGATCTGGGATATTATCCTGAAAGCGGGAAGCAAAGCTGCAGCGGAGATGGCTGAGGTAAATTTGAAGGTTGATGTGAATGCGGGGGGGGTTGTTTTGTTTTAATCATACTCTATCTAGAGTATGGTAGTGCTCGAATTCCCTCTCCTCTAGATGACCGGCTAGGTGGGGGAGACCCCCTCCCTTTACCCTTCTTCCCCATGAATGCTGTTGTGTTTGAAGTTGAAGATGGTGTCTATTTTTCGGTGGAGCCTGACTAAGTACTTGTACTAAGATGCTCATACATCTGGCTCCAAGGCCATAATAATTCTAATACCATAACAATGCGAGGGGAGAAGGTTGCAGAATGAAACCGGAGGAATGGGAGGAGACGGTGCAGGCACGTGATGAAAGGGGGTGAAGCACGTGGCCAGCAAATGCCAGACAGATTTCCCACTGGTCAAGTCGGCCGGATGCGAAACCAGAAGCGGTTGAGGTTGGGTTGTGAAGGTGATGCTTCGTAAGATTCTGGTTCAGGTGGACCTGGGGTTGTTGAGCTACAAATGATCGTCCTCGGTCTGGCCAGGGCAGGTCAATGTGAGCATCTGACTGCCGCCTGCCGGGCCAGGCTGAAGTGACATCCTGTGCCATTACCGGTTTAGTCAGTTACAACCACAAGTTGAAATGTATCATTCATGAAGATAGCAATAGGTACAATAGGAGTGCAAGCTTGTCAAACCCATCAGCTAAGATGGGGGGGCAGCCTTGACATACCAAAATGTTGAATCCACCCTGTTCCACATACTAGCGATGACACCAACACCACCTGCAGAGCCATGTTGGGTTTACCTCTGACTGTGGGTGGAGGTAAACCCCTCCTTCCGACGGAGTAGGATTGATTGATTTCCGAGAGGCCGGAAGAACGAGCGTTTGCGGATGCCACTGGTTGGCTCGTGCTTGGCTCGTTGCTTCCAGTGTTCCTAAGCGGCCTACCTGGCATAGATCAGGCCGGCGCGGCCGCTGTTTGCTGGTTTGCTTTGGCACTGGCTAAGCCTAGCCTAGTAGATTAGGAACACTGAGTAATTTAGGGGGGTTTATGGTTTATGGTTTATGGCCTGCATTAGTTAGTGACTCGGAAAGTAAAGAGAAGAAAAGGAAAGAGAATTTACAGTAAGAGTAAGAGGCATCTTGGAAGACGAGAAAATAGTTGGAGTAGAGTAAATTTGGAGGTAGATGTAAAGGCAGAATGCCAGCGCCCAAGATGGGCGACGAGAAAGATTGGAATGAGGGGGGTGAGAAAATAGGGAGTAAATAGTTGCTTGATGGTGGGAAATAAGAAAGGTGTGCACTTTTCTGACCTTCAGCTTCGCTGACGGTCACCTTTCCAGATCCTCAATAATTTGGCTCCATTCCATCAGTTTGCAAACCCCCCAATGTCCCTCATTTTCTCTTCCCATACCTTCTTGCCTCTCCTAGCAAAATTACTTCCCCTCCCACCAGGTATTAAAAGGAGTAACAGGGTTTAGGGAATCCCATACATCGATAACACAACCTCGTTCCCATATTGATCGTTAACTTACCTCTACATAGGTTGGGAGAGGAGTTTTAGACAAGAAAATCCCTTGTCGGCCATTCAGGCTTTGATTCAGCATAGAGCCAAGCAATGAGCAGAGTGTAGTCTTGGTTACCGTTGTAGGAGGAGGAGCTCTATTAAGATTGCAACGTGTACTGTGGCCCGGGAAGCCGAGCCTCAAGCCAGTGCGTGTGAGAGTTGGAGACTACATACCCAAACGGGTGGGAGACGCCGGAGGGGAACTGCAATCATGCACAATCACTCGGCCATTGAGAATCTAGTTTTTATTACTATATGACCTGAGAGGAAGTCGCCGCTACACTGAGATCACCGAATTGACTCACAGGCTACGAACTCATAGTCGTAGACTCATCCACGAGTTTTCACTCGCCACCGCCACCGCCACTGGTATTTGCAATCGTGAGCTTCCATGGACTTCCATGGTGTTCCAGGCTCTCATGTATATAAAGACAGAGCTTCTCCTTAGATAGTAGAATAGACTTCGTCCGCTTTACATTCGTAATAGTTTTGGTGTGAATAGGCAGGTGCATATACTCGATTCTACATAAACTTGATGATAGTTCCTTCAACTGTGCTTGTGTGTTAGTAGCTAATATCTATCCGCCTTTTTGTTCCATTTCATTCATGATCACCCAACTCCTGCAATTACTCATGCTTGCCCACCTCCGTTGCCCGCTTTTCTCTATTGTGTAGCCTTTGCCATCTATCACACACATACAGGGTGGGAGGTTCCAAGAGAATCCGAAAAACAGACCCAAAATTACTTTTCACGAAACGACAGACAATAGGTACAAAGAGAAGCTGTGCAAGAAAAGTTGCAAGATTGTATCGCCATCTGATAGCTTAAAAGAATCAAAGCCAATATCACCCAGCGAAATTTGAAAGCAAACCCCATTACACCAGTACTGTAACCAGCATAGACCAGACTAGCAGCCTTCTCACCCCACGCAGGGACCCTCGGCCAAATCCCCCTCCGAAAAAAGCGTACTCGCGATGCTATGCTTCCTCGCCTGATGCCCTAGACTTGCCCTCACCCCAACTCCTGGAATCTCCTTAACCTTCAACGCTGGCTCCTCCCTAGCGCGCAATGGCATTCTTCCTCCGGATTCACGAAGAACAGGACTAGTAGGTGTGGAGGGCAATCCATCCTTCATCCTCGTAGTATTGGTTGACTGCCGAGACAATGGGCTCAATGCAATACCATTGCTCCCCCCAAAGAGAGCTCCATCCGTCAGGGAGAAGCTTCGGGGAATCGACGGACGGCGGCTATGAGCGTGTGTATGTGTGTGCGGATTCAGGTTGAAGATTCCACTACCGCCGTTGCGGCAGCTGAAGCAGCGCTTTATGTCGTGTTGTGAGTACATTGAGCGGGGACCGCGGTCGTTAAGACCCCACCAGACAGTCCAACACCAGAAAGCGATGTTGACGAGGCTGAAGAAACGTTAGGGCAGAGAATATGGAAGTAGGGGAGGCCTACAAGGTGAAAAGAGAGATAACAAATGGTGGCCATGGGTTGTCGATCTCGGAAATAATGGAGCCATTGATGACGGCGAGCATGAACCAGGCTACCCCTGACAGTGCATTCTTCATCAAAACGTCGATAGGGCGGGGAGTAGCTCTGTAGGTCCAAACCAGCATAGCAAAGTCGAGGACGAGGCATAAGCATGCAACTGGGATTGTACTGGTTTGGGAAACAGTCGTTATCAGGAAAATGCAATAAGAGGGGATTCTGCAGAAGGAAACATACAAGAAGGCCGCCGGCTGAAAGTAGACGACCAAGATCACCAGAATATCCAGTACCACTTGGGCACCAAAGCCCATGAGGCAGTATCTCCTGAATTGCGGTGGAATGATGAGGTCTTCTTGTGTGCCTTTCAGATTTTGTGGTTCGGTGTATAGTGTGTGAGGTGGTAAAGTAGAAGATGGCTGTCGTGGGGGTTCGACAGGCGGAGCAGAACGTCCAAACTGCACCATTTTTACTTCTCCCTCTTCTGCTGGTACGTGATCGGTATCGGTCGATATGTACGAGAGAAAAATAGAAGGTGATGTCTTGTGGACCCCGAGACGGAATAGCAACAGGACAAGCAAGACGAGACAAGACAGTGTCGATAGTTGGTTGATATTTGTTGTTTGCTTTCCTTCAGATGAGACACTAGCGAGCTGTGAGGAGGGACTGTGCTAGTTGATTGGGTTGATGAACAGCAAGAGTGTTGGTTGGGACGGAAGGCGGCAGACACTCGAAGGCTGAGTGCAGATAGAACAGCGGAGTTAATACGAATGAGTGAACACAGTAGGGCTTGGAGGTCGCGAGTGCCGAGAAGTCATTTGACGGATGCGTTTAGTTAGGTGAACACTAGATATAATAATATACAACTTTAGAAGTCAGTACCTGAGTTATGCTGGCTGAGCACGACGTACGGTTACCAGCAGCATTGACTTGGACCAACTGAACGATCGAGACTGGTAGGCGGAACAGTTCTGAGGAGAAGGAATCCTCAAGCGACGCAGGTCAAGCACAGTTTCCTGGTGGTTGGGTGATCACAATGAAACAACGACATGCGATGAGGTGCAGACTTGTGCTGTACCAGAGTATGTACGTAAGATCCTTCGCCAAAGTGCGGGACCGTCTGCACAGGAGCGGCGAAGCAGATATCCGAAACTGCTTTCATTCACAAACGAGGTCGTAGATTAAGATTACAGATAGTGCGGGAGTGGGGAAGCTTCGAAGTCGGTTATCGCGAAGTGTCGCACTCTGTTCTTCCGAAACCCATCACAGGAGATCACTCGTACTATGTAACAAAGTGAGGCTCGGGCGCTAGTGTTTGTTTGTTTGTTTTATTCATACTGTATTCACTCTAACTAGAATCGGGCGCTAGTGTTACGTGATGTATAGTCGCGCACCAAAAATAAGTGAACATAACGTATAATTGGTAGATGCATCAATGTAGCAACAACCTCTAGGATGCTTCAACACTGTGAGAAGGGGGAGGAGTATCATCTTAGAGAGTGTGTTAATATGCTTCATCGAGGTAAAGATGGCATCTAGGTGCTGGTTGAATGGTTGTTGACAAAGTCGTGATCTTTGTGTGTCCACTTATTTTTGTTGCGCAACTGTACCGCAAGCCCTAATTACCCTGTTGGATGTGGGAGGCTTGCCTTCAATTCCAGCCCTTTCCCATCTCTTTCGGAGTTTCCAACGTGTAGCGTATATAGCATTTACCCGTCAGGAGCCCGAAGATTTGATAGCGAGCTTTTGTATTCATCTCTGCTAATTAGCTACAAATTTCTGTTTATGATCGATAGTAACATTCCTGTCAGTGCGACCCCACAAGACTCACTACACGAAAGGTGAAAGACAAGGCTTGTCTGTTGCTATTCAGCCATGAAACTCACTCCATAATGAACTAGAGAAATGCGGTATACCGGTGAAGGCCACACACCTCCCTCTCCTTTGCAACAAAATACCCCCCAGATTGAACGTACAAAGACCATAACTCCGATACGATGAAGAATATAGACATGTAGTCGCGCCATCCCAATGCCTAAAGAAATGCTGGTAGTACAAGAAAGCCCCAGGAACCTAGCGTACAGAAGTACGAATATCTCTCTCCTACTCAGGCTGCGGTGAGGGTTTCTTCCTCCACTTATCCCCATTGACCCACTTCTCGTCCCCTCCATGTATATAAGTCGCCAAGACCCCGCGTAGCATTGTATTCATATCTGTTATTGCCCAATCGTTCTCGAGTTCCACAGAAAGGTCATCGAGATATTGGTCTGGAAGTTGGTCAAGGGCTAGTTCAATGGTGTGAGATAGATTTGCAAGATCGCACGCAAGGTTTCGAAGTTGGTGTGCCCCAAATGAATGACGACTAGCTGCAAGGGGTTCCATTGATGTTGCCGATGCTTGTTGTTCGGAATCTATCTCCATACGCATGCGTTCCTCATGTAGTAGCTCATGATCTTCCGCATAATCTTGGTCGGTATTCTGCGGCAGCTCTGTTTGTTGCTGTTTCAGTTGGCCTTGTTGGGATACCTCATCTTGCCACTGCTGACACCGTCCTTTTAGCTGCTCCTTTAATTGTTGTTCCTTTTGCTGCTGCTCTTTGAGCTGCCGTTCTTGCCGTCTTTGTTGCACCTCCTGTGCACGCTTCTCCTGCCGTTCTTCATCCCTTTTTTGCTGCAATAATCGCTGTCGTTCGATTTTCTTCAACATTGGGGGTTGTTTTACCCGTGCTATCGGAGCCTTTGCGGGGGGTTCCTCGGCTTCTGGGGGGTTACTGATGTAAATATCGGGGACTTTTGAAGGCGCCACTGCGTCCAACCCCGGCTCCTCATCGAAGTGGCTCTCTGTTTCGGTGTGAATAATGCTGTCCTTAAAACTCGAAATCGACCCCTGCTTTAAGGGAAGGATTTTTCGGGGCTCGTTTGCAGTGACCTGAGAACTGTCGGGACTGCTTCTCATATCTTCATCCGATACTCGCCTTCGTTTTCCAGGAGGCGGGGCGAGCTGATGCTGCGGATCGTCTGTTGGTGATATCCGAAGGTTCTCCGGAGGTGGCGGTGGTGCAAATGGGGGTGCAGTTATTGGAATGCGATCACCCTTCAAAACTGGACATAACTGGATGGATTATTAGGAGTAAAGTCACACTGAGGATAAGATGACATACTTTCTCATGAACTTCGAGCTTCCCTTTAGTGCAAGGTTCACCGCAAAAGCAGATCACCATCCTCAAGTGCCCCGCATGCGTCTGCGTAAGATGATCGGCGAGCTCTCGTGTAGTCATAAAGAGAGCGCCGCAGGAAGCCCACTCACAAGTATGAGAGAGTAAGTTTCTTCTACTGACGTGCTCGGATACCGCATGGCACTGCAATTTTCACGGTTCTAGGATTAGCAAATTGCCTCTTCGTAACAGTCTTGAGAAATAGACTTACAGCAAGCTTGAGCGAATCGAATGCGCGGTACTGACATCCACTCCATTCACATCGTATTTGGGGACGTGGGAGGGGCCTATGTCTAGGAGGTACTGGTGGCAATGGATGCCTAAGTACTGGTGGCTTTGGAGCTGTTTTGGGACCCTGGAGCACGTCAATCATGGTTCTGGCTGGCCTTGTGTAATAGCGACGGAGGAGCGTTACAACGAACCCTCCTGGACGATGGGCCATTCTTGTGTTTCTGAATTACATCGAGGAAGTTTGTGCTTCCAGTGAAACCAATATGACGATGCAGTAGATGGTCGACCAGGTCCTCTTGGTCCTGAGAAAGATGCCCACAGTCACTCCACTTACAATTGACTGGAAAAGAGTCACTCAGTTCCGCTACATGACTGAGCAATGCATGATGCTATCTAAAACGTTAGCCGATTGCAATCCTTCATTCCCAGACAGTATCGTAGTACGGCAAGGTCGGATCCATCTGACTGATGTGCTCTACGTTTGTAGTAACAGTGAGCCCCTTTGACAGCTTCCCAATAGCAATCCCTAACTGCGCGGTTCTCACGCATTCTCCTCGGGCCGGTTGGTATCCCATTCCCAGGGCTGGTTGATAGCCCATTCCTAGGGCCATTTGGGATCTCGTTTACTGGACTGGGGTCGGGTTCCATGGAGTATAAGCTGGGGTATTGCGCTTCTAATGATGGCGTATGTGAACGGGGGTTTCCATAGACCGAGTTGGTTGTGATAGAAAGAAAATATCGAGGGGGCAAAAGATGTGTAGAGGGGCGGCTGAAAAGCTTGGTTCTCGAAGGACTAGTACACCAAACTCACAGGTACGGTTTCCCTACAACCTTGATTCCTTTCTTCATTGATTCATTCATTCATATGTACAAAGGAAGGTACTGAGGAATGAGGGAAAGGTGTTTGTTTTCTCTCCCACGAAGTTTTAAGAGCAATTTATGTGAAACATTTGATCGAGCTAGCATGTGCTGGAGGCTCCTCTGCAGAGTTTATCTGCCTCGGTACCTAAGCGGGTAGTTAGTGATCCAAGGATCCAGAACCCAATCAGCCGCAACACCAACTAACACCTCCTTTCCAAAACTCCGATCTTTAACACACTTTACCGGTGCGCGACACACACCCATCGCACACCGCTTACACTCCTTTGCAGCAGCACCCACCCGCCCTCCCGCCGTGATGGGGCTGTTATCAGTATTCGGCACTGTCTTCTCTCTCGACACTCTAGATTATCGCCTCACCGCCAACACCGCCCGCTCTTCTTCACCCCCGAAGAACCGTTCCGTGCCCTCCCTGTCCGGCCCTCCCTCGGCGGCCAGTGAAAGCGCGCAAAGTCGGCAGACACGGGAAGAGTCACAGCCGTCGAAATGGAAATCACCGGAGTTTTTCCTTTACTATCTCGTCTTTGTGGTGGTGGTGCCAATGATGTTCAAAGTCGCAAACGACGTCAGCCAAGGTGTGTGAGCAATTAGCCCCAGTGCCTCTCACACTCTCCGTGTGTGGCTAACGACTCTTTGGTGGGATAGAATCACATCCAAACTATCCGAAATACGAGCAACTTTTGTCACCGGGCTGGATTCCCGGAAGAAAAGTCGATAACTCAGACCAACAGTATGCCAGTTTTCGCAACAATATTCCGATTCTTTTTTCCGTCCTCGTTCTGCATTTCGTCCTCCGCCGGGGTTTCAACGCTGTCTATGCCTGGGTGTCTCCGTCACCACCAAAAAATTCGTCCTACTTTGCGGCTCATAATCTCAACCGCCGCAAGATCTTCGATATTATATTTGCCATAATCTTTCTCACGGCCCTACATTCACTCAACATAATCAAAATTCTGTTCATACTACTTGTAAACTTTTCGATATCATACTTTCATCCTTCGTCGATTTTGGTTCCCGTCTTTACGTGGGTCTTTAACATTGGAGTTCTCTTTGCAAACGAATATTTCAAAGGGTATCGTTTCAGGGATATATTGCCGTTTTTCATTGCTGGTGAAGGTGAAGGAGTTGGACATGCGATGGATCATTTCATGGGTGGAGGTATTTTAAAGCGCTGGGAAATTTTGTTCAACATCACTGTTTTACGTCTGATCTCGTACAACCTTGATCACTACTGGGCGGCGGTACGGTTAGAGGAAGGAGAAACGGAGGAGGGAAGTGTTTTAGAGGTAGGTCGTTTGACACCTCAAGGGGAAGACGCCGATCTGGAGCGACGCGGAAGTGCGGATGATCCTCGGCTTGATGAAGGGGTAGATTCCCGAGAAGAACGGCTGATAATAAATGCGGGGCTCAAGAAAAAAAAAGCGGATCCTGCCCATTTGAATGAGCATGATAGAATCGATACACCTGCTAAAGTAGAGGATTACAGCCTGCTGAACTATTTGGCCTACATCCTGTACACCCCACTGTACCTTGCTGGCCCAATCTTGTCATTTAACGACTTTATCCACCAGGTATGTGTCGGAATTCTCCACATGATATTACATGGAATTGCTAAATCTATAACAGCTTAAATACTCTACTCCTACCCTCACCGTGGGCCGCAGGGTCGTGTACGCAATCCGCCTCGTCTTTGCGATCATCTGCATGGAGGTTGTCCTACACTACCTTTACGTCGTCGCAATTTCTAAAACCTCGACCAATGGTAGTTGGGCCAATGACACCCCCGCACAGCTTGCAATGATCGGCTATTTCAACCTGCACATTATCTGGCTCAAGCTGCTCATTCCCTGGCGGTTCTTTCGCCTTTGGGCGCTCGTTGACGGCATTGATCCCCCAGAAAACATGTTACGCTGTATGAGCAATAACTTTTCTGCTCTTGCTTTCTGGCGTGCCTGGCACCGCTCCTTCAATCGCTGGATTGTTCGGTACATATATATCCCAATTGGTGGTGCACGGCGACCGCTTATCAATATGGCGACGGTATTCACATTTGTTGCGCTGTGGCATGACATCAGCTTGAAGCTGCTGGCATGGGGATGGTTGGTTGTGCTCTTTGTCATTCCCGAGATTGTGGCGAGGAAGGTGTTTAAGAGGTTTCAAACGAGGGAGACTTTGTTCCGGCATCTTTCTGCGCTCGGTGCCGTAGCAAATGTGCTCATGATGATGGCGGCGAATTTGGTGGGCTTTGCTATTGGCTTGGATGGTTTGAAAGAAATGATTAGAGGTGAGATTTTGGTTTCTGTCAGTAAGAAAGGGAAGCTGACAATGTACGGGATAGGTGTGTTTAACAGCTACCAGGGTGTCGCATTCATTACGCTAGCCCTTGTGTCGATATTTGTGGGTGTACAGGTTATGTTTGAAATTAGAGAAGCCGAGAGGAGGACCGGCATTAATATGAAGTGTTGATATATGAGGCTAGCTTCTTTTTTCGCAACTTATAGGTACATAGGGCGGTTTGGATAGGATTAGAGGGTACGGGTGCCTTTTTTTAATGTTCGGTATGTTTTTTGTAGATGATCTGGACTGCGGTATGAGGATGAGTGGAACGACTATATCCATGCATTAGTGAATTGAATCGGAAGCACTTTTTGTTTTCTCAGAACTGTCATAACATCTCTTACCGTTACTTTGCTCTTGCCTGTCAGGTACAAAACCTAACCCACGGCTTTAGTGTGCTGTCATCCTTGTCGTGTTGCAATGGAAACTTTTTCCTCCAAGCTTGCGACAACTCCCGAACCTCCAGCAATGTTACATTTTGACGACGGTCTCACAACACAGACCCCCTCAGTGGGAGGAGTAAACATCTTTTCGCTCAAACCCTCCGCCTCGAGCGCTTCATTGTCGGTCGCCACGTCGAAACCGAAGAAACAGAAACCGAAGACGTACGGTAAATCACCAGCCGTCAAAAAGTTCCGTGTAGAGGCACCTGAGTCATCGCCAGCACCAAATACGAAGGCCGGAGGGGAAGAGAAGCAAAAATCCAATCGCCAGCTCAATGCGGAGCGGAAGACGGAGGAGTGGAATAAGCGGTTAGAGGAACGCCGGAAGGACCCCAGTTTCGTCGAGCAGAAGAAGCCGAATGAAGAGATTGACTTCTTGCTCCTGCGGAAGAAGCGGGAGCGCGAACGTGAAGCCGTCGGCTCGGGTGTGCCTACAGCGAATGAGAAGAAGAAGCGGAGGAAAACCGAGGCGAAGGGAAAGGGGAAGCCCGGAAATGAGTTTCCTCTGTTAAATGGTACGCCGGTGCCGAGAATTCTCACGCCTGCACCAACTCCGACGCCGAAAACTATATCACCTTCAAAGACAACTACTCTGGCGGAAACTCTGCCAGTGGAGGAACATAAAGCTCATGGGGCGCAATTGAAGGCACAAGCGTTTGCCCTAAAGAAACAGAGGGAGAAACTACCTATCTGGAAGCACCAGGAGTCCCTCCGCCAATGTCTCCGCGATCGCGATGTCCTAGTTATGTTGGGACAAACTGGTTCAGGAAAGTCAACACAGATTGGTCAGTTTTTCCTCAACGAACCATGGATGCAGCGGCGGTTTGTACACACAGGGAAAGCGAAAGAAATTGCCATTGGTGGATGCATTGCCATCACCCAGCCGCGGCGAGTTGCGGCGATTAATCTTGCAAGGAGGGTAGCGGCGGAGATGGGGGTAAGGCTAGGTGAAGAAGTGGGATACAGTGTCAGATTTGACAACAAGTCGAACAGTAAGACACGAATCAAATTCTTAACGGATGGAATGTTGTTGCAGGAGATGTTGGCCGATCCACTATTGAAAAAGTACAGTGTTGTGGTTGTGGATGAGGCACACGAGAGGACGGTAGGCACGGATTTGGTGATGGGTTTCTTGAGGGGGTTGGTATATTGCGAGCGTAAAGGAACGCTCAAGGTGGTAGTGATGAGTGCTACCCTCGAGGTGGAAGCTATGGCGAAGTTCTTCGAGGAGAAGAAAGGAGAGGGGCTTCTACCGCCGCCTGAAGAGATAATCGAAGATAAAATGGAGGAGAATGACAGTCAGGATACGTTGGAGGCCAAGGAAGAGCCTGGAAGTCCAGAGATACCCAAGATGGAAGACAAAATAGCACACGACAAAAAGTCCAAGAAACGGAAAAAGAAGAAGAAGAAGGGGCAGTACAACCCTGAGGACCTTATCCGAATGCCTTCCCCTATACCGGAGCGGATACCAACACCGGAGGAGGAGGAAGAAAAGGCGATTGGAGCTATAGTAAACACTGACGAGGGAGCTGGAGTGATACCTTACTTTGGAACTGTCGCCTTGTTTCACGTTCCTGGAAGGCAGTATCCAGTAGAGGTTCATCACACTGCTGAACCGGTATCAGATTTCCTTGATGCCGCTTTGAAGACTGTATTCCAGATTCACTATAAAGAGCCGTGTCCGGGTGATATCCTTGTATTTCTTACCGGCCAAGAGGAAATCGTTACTCTACAAAAGTCAATTGAAGAGTACGCAGCGGAAATGTCTAAGGATGTTCCGAAGGTTGAAGTCACCATCAACTATTCTCAATCTTGTTACTAACAGGGTTGTTTGTTTCATAGATACTAGTACTTCCTCTTTACGCTGCTCTCCCCCTCCACCAACAAAATCGCGTCTTTGAGTCCACCCCGTACAAGACCCGCAAAATAATTCTTTCCACCAACATTGCCGAAACCTCCGTCACAGTTTCTGGTGTACGGCATGTCGTCGACTGCGGGAAAGCAAAACTAAAACAATTCCGCCCTAAGCTTGGCCTGGAGTCACTTCTTATCACGCCAATCTCAAAGTCTTCGGCTATGCAAAGAACTGGTCGTGCTGGTCGTGAAGCTCCGGGGAAATGTTTCCGCCTCTATACAGAGACTGACTTTAACGCACTGAAAGAGTCTACGAAACCCGAGATCCTTCGCACCGATGTTGCGAGCGCAATATTGACATTGAAAGCACGTGGGCAAGAAGATGTAGTTAACTTCGACTACCTGAGTCCTCCAAAGACAGAGTCTCTCCACAAAGCTTTAGAGCAGCTATACTCTCTCGGCGCCTTTGACAACGCCGGCAAGATCACCTCCCTTGGCCGCGATATGGCAAAGCTGCCTTTATCACCTCCTCTCGCCCGAGTCCTTCTCGCAGCGGCAGAACCAGGCCTTGACTGCCTCGCTGAAGTCGTCGACGTAATAGCCGCCCTCTCATCCGACAACCTCTTCCCCATGATCGTCGATGACAACGCGCAAGACGCCAGACAAGAAGCCCACAAAGGGTTCCACCGTTCAGAGGGCGACCACATCATGCTCCTCGAAGTAGTACGTGCCTACGAATCCCACGCCTCCGATGCCATCTCCGACCGGAAGCACTGGTGCGAAACTAACTTTGTCTCACACCGCGCAATGTCCATGCTATTTGAGATCCGAAAGCAACTCCGCCAGTACTGTGCATCTCTCCGCGGGGTCACAGAGTCGACGTGGGAGGTGGCTAAGGGAGAGCCTGTGAGTCCTGATCTGGCGGAACGCGTGCTAAAGGCGTTCTTGAAGGGCTACTTCCACCAGACTGCGCGTGCGGCGCCGGACGGTGGGTATCTTACCGTCTTGAGCCACCAGAATGTTGCGATTCATCCTGCAAGCATACTCTTTGGCCGCCGAAAAGAGGCGCTGATGTATCATGAATATGTGTTCACCACGAAGCCGTTTGCGAGGTGGTGTAGTGCTGTGCAGTTGGATTGGGTGGCGGATGCTAGTCCAGTTTATTTGAAGGGCGCTGTATAGAGATGGGGAGGAGTGTGATGTATTAGTCAGAACTGGTAGTTAGTTAAAGTCAGATGAATGTGGCAATGCATCTAGAGGTTTTGGGTCTTGTAAATGTAACTTTTCCTAATGCTGGTTGTAATTCCCATCAACCACGGATCTTTGTCTTTCAGAATCAGTGCTGGCTAGTGTTAGAACTGAGACTGATGTCGTACCCCTCCGCTCTGTCTTGATCATCTGCATAATCCTCGGTTTCTAAAGCTGGGCTTAATGGGATCTTCCAAAGGGTCAAAGCATTGGAATGAAATGTCAGGTGAAACCCCGATGGCTGATTGAATTAGGGATAGTTTAAAGCAGGAGGAACTTTGAGGTTCCATAAAACATCACTAAAACCAAAACAGAAAAAAACAGGAAAAAAACAATACTCCAACGATTCATAAACTTACGCTCGCTCCGTAATCCACCTCTCTCGGCCCGTTTTTACTCCTCATCTAAAGGCGCCTTCTCTGGTGTATCATCGACTTGAATCCCACCCCTCTTGAGCTGGTGACTATCGGGAAACGGCAACTTCCAACCGCCCTCCCTCTCCGGCGTCGACAACCAAAGCCTCATCAAATGTCTCCGTGGCGCGGGGGGTGCATGGTCTCTATACTCCGTCCGGGCATGGAACATGAAGTTATTCGTCACAAACTGCACCATGTTAGCACCAAGCCCCACCCATCCATACCTACGACGCGGTAATTGACCTGTATATCCCCTACTTCGAGCACCATATGCAATGCCTCTTGTAAACAAGTCTCTTCCAGCACCCGCAACGCCTCTCTCTGCTCCACACTCAACGCAGGCACCAGCCCGGCGTCCGAGAACCGCGAAAGCGAGGTGACATAATACGGATCCCACTTCGTAAACACACGCCCGTGGTAGTAGTAAAACACGGCGCCCCGGATCCATTCTTGTTGCCCCAGAGATGTCTCCCCCTTGCGGTCAAAATACCAATTCGGCTCCGTGAGCGTTTCTACAACGTCTGGCCGCGTGTGCTGCAGAACGCTAAAGACCCGGTGAGAAGATACGATGTCGGATTCACCGCCAGAGAGCGCGCGCGCGATGCATAGTAGCCCTACTATGTCGCTGTCGTCGCAGTGGAAGAATTGACGCGCGTTCGTGCGGTAGATCCGTACTTTGTCGGTTTGAGTGGCGTCCTCGCCCAGGTCTTTGACGTGGCCTAGGACGTGGCCGCGGGAGTTTTGAGAGACGAAGTAGCTGTGCAAAGTGTTAGCGGTGTGAAACAGAAGAGGGGCGGGGGATAAGTGCCCGATATATGTGCTGATCCCCATATATGCTACGGCAGACCGGTGGAGTCCCCATCGCTCCACCGGGAAGCCTTTGAAGAGGGCGAAGCCCTTGCCGTATGTGAGGTCTTCTCGGATGGTTGCAAGGAACCGTCCGACGGTTGGTAGAGGAAATGATTCCTATTCGTCGTATATCAGTTCTTAATTACCATTTACCCTCAATGGGCACGGGAAATACATTGGTGATAGTAGTCAAAGGCACACTCGCAGCTACGAAATTCTCAATAGCAGCATCAATTTCGGCGATGTCGGCCTCGGTCCACCAGTAGACCCATTTCTCGGGATGATCGACAAAATCAGAACGTTTCCAGGCGGTAGGACCAGTGATTTCTTTCGGGAATTCGGAGTACGATGTGATTTGGTCGAAGAGCGGCTCGTGCTGGCCAGATGTTCGTAGGGCGGCGGCGGGTGTGGTGGATGAGTAGAGGTTGGAGAGGACCCCTTTGGTAGGCACAATTTTGGGGAGAGAGCTTTTGATAATACTGGGTGCCATTGCTTTTGGATGTAGTATGTTTAACTAAGAGTGTGGAGTTGAATTGTTGTGAGTCGATACAAAGTTGGAGGAGAGGTGCAATATAAAATTTCACCAATCGATCGAGATGTCACCATCACTGGAAGATCGGAAGCCTGAAGATAATGGCTATGGCAACATTTCTCTCCGGAATTAAGATCTGCGTTATTTTCATACGTGGTGTGTTGCGCCATTGTCCACTTTGATGATACAAGGGATGTGTGAGTAACCCAAACCCAGCTCCACAATAAATCACTCGTGGTTTGTGACAATTGGATTAGTGAGAGCGGTACTATACTGATAGATGAGGTCGCATAGCGTCTGAAAGGACAGACCTATTAACATGTGGGTCTAAATGACAGTCCTGATTAGCACACCGACGTAAAACGATAGTGATTACGGACGAGTGATGTTTGGAGCTGGAACAAAACTTTTGCCCAGCCAGTCAAATTTCCACAATACCGCTCTAGTAGACGGAGGACCAGGACAAGCACGATGGAGAGGACGCGGGCGGTGGAGAGGAAGAAGGCGAGGTGGTAGAGAGAAGGAAGCGAAGGTAGAATAGTGTCAATAATGCCGCAGCGAGAGAGCAGTACAAACGAACGGATTTGTATTTGACGGCGAACGACAAGTTGGCTGTGCATCTAGATTAGCGGACCGACTCCAAAAGACACCTCCCAAGCTGCTTGCCAAAAGGGCTAATGACAGGTCATGTACAGACCTCACCTCTCGGTACAGTAAGTTGAAGCTTGGTCTTTATTGTCGGTAGAGGGCGAAGGAGTGTTTTTATATGGTCTACATGTAGGAGCGGTGGTAGTAAGAGAAGTAGAAACGGATGTTCGTGTAGGAAGTGAAGCTTACATATCTATAAAAAAGCATCAAGCTTAGCCACAGCATCGCATACCGTGGTCCTACGAATTGCAGCATCTTCTACTCCACGATCAAGAACCAACTAAGCGGAATGATCTTTCGGCCAACGATTTGATGTGCGATAAAACCTCGAGACCTTGCCATTGTTGCAGTTTCGCACGAGAAGGTTGAGCCAAAGCAGTCCTCAAGGAACAAGCACAACTACTATACATCGTCTTCAGCTTCTTCCTCAACTCCTCAGCCTCTCTCGAGCACCCAGAACATCAATGAAAATAGCTTTGATTGAAGAAATCAAAAATTGTGACGCCGAAACATCCGAAGATATTTCGCAAGGACCCTAAACCCTCTATGTGCAATAAGAGTTGGATCCTCAGAGCTCACTGCAACTTGATCCAGTGAGTCGCTTCAAGGTAAGTATGAAGAAGAAAAGAAAAGAGGAAGAGGAGAAAGGAAGTGATGGGGGTTTATAAAGGCGGGAAGGCTTGGCATTATTGGTACATGATGACTCACTCGAGCGCGATTGTCGGCCAAATTGGGCATACTCAAGGAGGGGCAAGGACTTGCTTTGTCTGTCTGGTCCGCAATTTAGCCATACACTCAAGCCTGAATCCTATAGTCGGCTAAAATCTGCATTGTCAGACTCTCAACTCAATAACCTTCTGCACGAGCTTCCATACACGAGCACCAAGTTTTCCCAGATAGTCGAATAAGCTTCCTCCAACGGCTGACATCGCTTAAATGACAATCTGCGACGGTACTCAGACTTCCTAAAGCCGAGTGCTTCCAACCACCACCACATCCGCCTTCCTCAGCGAGACAGAACCAAAGGAATTGGCCTGCAGCTGCGACCGCTCCAGCATATGATCTTGTTGGTGTTGAAGGAAGGAATCCTCAACCAAGGTCCTATGATCCGGGTCCCAGTTGCTTCGGGTGATATTATCCAGGATGGTAGCGATAAGGCTGCTGCTGTTGTGGCTCGTTGTGGTGTTGGTAGTTGTAGTTTGGTAGATGGATAACACGTGGTTACTATTTTGTCAACGGGCAAATTTGTGGGTGGGCCTACGGGCTTGGATCTCGTTGAATCTCATGCTAATTTTATTACTGGCAGGTCAACAAACTACATAACACCATCAACTCTGTTACCGCAGCGGCATTACTCACTATGGCAACCCGGTCAACGAATGCCTTCTGCAGAAGGCTTCTCCTAGACAAATCCTTGGAAAAGTTGCTGATAAAAGTTGGGGCGAGGAAGGGTTGTCGGACTTGAGTATCTTGATTCGCCAATGGATCAGCGGGACAGATCAAGGTTTAAGAGGGCGAGTAAGATATCAGGGTCTCGGGTCTCGGGTCTCGGGGAGGAGATATTGTTGGGGGCGGGGCGACGTGATTGCGCTCACATTGTGGGTTTGTTCATTTCCGTTGGTCGGAGGCGTCTTAGGCGGGTTCGTCAGGTGCTGGGTACCAGGGGTCCTGGTGGTGCCCCGGGACTTTGCTACGGCCGGTATCTGGCCCTGGGCTGTCGAGTGGCGGGGATACGCTGGGACGCATTCTGAATACTGAGGTTCGTGGGTACGGTCCGCTTGGGGATGGGGGTTGCGTGTTCACCAGCATGGGGAGGAGGGCAAATGTCTGTAGTATTGAAAGCCCGCTACCTCATATTCCACCGACCTCTCCACCCCCTCCCACCTTTTTTCTCCCTGTCTCTCCCTGATTCTAGCCTGTTCGCACATGGGTATCTACTTTCTGTTGCGTTATCCGTGCCTTGGTTTAGCTGTAGACACTAGGGCAGTGATCCAAAAAGACCTACTTCCTTCATTCTGGTCTATCAAAGCAGCTGCCTCACGTTTCACTTCTACCACCGTCAACAACCTGGTATACTCCACAGTGGCGTTCGTTGACATGGAAAACAGAACGTTCTATGGTGATAACATTATGGGGATGCAGAAGGCGAACGTTCAAACTCGGATTAGAAGTTGCTTTCCCCCGGCTGCAATTTCCTATGGTTGGATGTGAACGGCATGGATCTTTGGGATTTTCCCCCTCTCTTGGCTGATGTAGCTTTACTACACATGCACCCTGGCTCTCTGATGGGGTAGGATTTCAATTCCAGTTCTTCCTCTACTTCCTCCTTGCGACAGAAACAAGAGTTTACCTACCGCTTGGCGCGGGATACTGGTGGGCCTGGTGGGTTTAATGGGAAAACCCTTTAATAAGTACTCCTGTGATAACGGAGCGTGCCCATATTATAGTCTAGTTGGGGCGACGTTATGATAGGGTTAGGGATTACTTTGGATCTCCCACTAAAAGATGGCGCAAGCTTTGGGCGTCGAACTGGGGGCAGGGTCAAGGACGTCCGTGACGGCTTGGGATAGGAGGGGATAGCGAGGCTGTGAATATGGAAAGGGGTGTAAAGCTGTTTTTAAGTGAGCAATCGGGATGGAACGGAAAAGAAAGAGGCAAAACTTAGGCAATGTTTATCTTGTCAACTGCAGAACCCCGATTGTGCGATGGATATCAAATCCTAAATGTGGAATAAGGGGTCGACTTTCCATGTTTAGGTGATATCTAGTGATTTAAGGATCAGGGAGCTGAATGATATCGAGTGAGTCATAATCCAGAGCCAATTCAATCAACGCCGCCGACTTACTCTAGTCTAACCACATTTAACAACACACCCCACCGTCCTCCTCCTCCCCTGCCCATCCCACACAACGCCCACGGGCACAACTCCCACCGCCCCGTCGCCTTTCCAGCACTTCAAAAACGCCTGCACACTCGCCACACAAACCGGTAAATACACTATGACGACCTCACCTCCTGTCGCCATCACCTTACTCGCAAGCTCGCTCGCCGCCTCCTCCGCCGTCGTGCAGTCCACAAACACCATCTCCACTGTCCCTTCTTCCTCGCACTGAGTATCAACGCCAAATCCAACCCACTCCACCTCTGCACCACGCGGTAACGCAGTAGCTTGCACAATCATCACCGGCCCCTCCCTCTGCCAAGTGTTGACAACAATCTTCACCATCGCCTCACAAACCACCCACGCCACCGCCGCCTTCCCGGTAGCTCCCACCACGTTCCATATCCTCTCAAGATGCTGCAGCGCTAACGTGGCCTGTTCCCTGCGTCGCTCCACCAGCTGCATACTCGCAGGCACGAGCGGAATCTGTCCGGCGACTTCCCACCACCCATTGTTGAGTACTGCCTGGCTATAGGGTCCGATATTGGCGGGGGCCCAGTAGGATCGTGATTGCACGTGGAGGCCCTTTCGCGCCGCGGCATTCGCAGAGCTGTCAAGAGATGCTGAAAGCATGATATTTCTTCCCCGTGGAAGACCGGGGACGGAGATGCAGACGCGGCTTGGAGGGAGCGGGAGTGGGAAGTGCGGGCTGTAGAGCGTGTTGATGGCGGTAAAAGAGGACATGTCGCGGAGGAGGAGTGTGATGCTTGTTATTGCCGTTAATGGATGCGGAGAGATGAGGGTGGTGAGGTGGGTGAAGATCGCGGTTAGTTCTTCGGCGAGAGAAGCCGTGGGGAGCGGCGAGACGAGATTTGAGATGTGGATTGTGTTTTGGGTGGTGATGATGCGCGGAGAGAGCTGAGTGTCGTCGTCGTCATTCGCTGCTTCTGTGCCCGGTGCTGGCGGCTTTGAGTCGGGAAGTGACTCTAGTAGCGCCTGGAATTCAGGATCAAATATATTGTTCTCTAGGAGTTTGTGCGCCCACTCTTCCTGGCCCCTTCCCTTCCTGTTTACCACCACCGCCTCCTTAAATCCCACCCATGCTGCCCCACCACCTTCTTTAACCACCACCCGCGCCTCCTCCGGCACCTCGATCCTCCCCCTCCACCCAGGAGCATCAACAACAAGCGTTTCATACTCCCCGCCCTCGCCAGCGACATTAATCCCCCACCTCTCCTTCAAACTCTGCAACCTAGCCCTCACCTTTGCATCCGCAACATTCCCCCAAAGCCACTCTTCATTCAGCCCTAGCGCAGCAACCTTAACAATCCTCGCATCAAACTCCAGGGTCGAAAGCTGCATCAACACATCTTCCTGTTGCATCTGCCACAAAAACGCCAGACTCATTAGTCCGAGGCGACTACACACGCTCTCGATACGGGTGCGTTGGTAGGTCGAAAGTATAGCACCGGAGGTGACAGCGACAACATTCGGATGCCGCTCCATCACCGACCGCAGCAGCTGCGTGAGATCCTCCGTTTCGTCGCCGTCGCCCTCGTTAACCCTGTAGTCGAGCGTGGTGTTTACGCTCCCGCCGAGGATCGCGCGGCGGTACAGCGGGAGGTTGAGGCAGGTTGCGTATAAGGGGAGTAGCGTGTGCCCGATCGTTTGGTACATGTACGAGTCTAGCTCATCGCTGGTTGTTGCCGCGGGACCCAGGGCTGCAGTGGTGGAGGAGGAGGAGGGGAGGTAGAGAGTCGTGCCGGATTCATCGGTTGTGTATGTGGCGGACGGAGCAGCGGAGGTAGGAGGGTGGAGGTTTCCAAGGGCGACGACGTTGTAGCCATTCGCGATGGCGTGGTAAAGGGAAAGCAATGAGTCCTTGCCGCCTGAGATGAGGGCGATTGCTTCTGGGCGCTGCTGCGGCATTGTTCGAGTTATCTGTTCACGAGAGTAGTAGCATCACTGTCACAAAACGGAATCTCAGCGTACAATGTTAAATTCTCTTGCATTTGGTGTACAGACAAAAAAAGCTACATATAATAAAAACATGTACCAATCAATACCTATAGAATCACTCCCACCTTTTTCAGAGAGTGCTCCTCAAACGAGACGGCAGCGTATTCTTGCAAGGTGAAAACCCCTTCCTCCTTAAAATGATAGGAAAAAAGCCTTCTGAACGACTCTTTGGCTGCGGGAAAGCGAGCGCCAACGAGCCGTCCTGCTTGCGGGCAATCGGGACGGAACAAAGAAAGCAGTGGAGCATAAGAGTAAAAACTGGCTTACATTGAAATTAATGTACATCGGTAGAGAAAAGAAAATGGGGAGAAATGGGATATGAGATGGCTATCGCGAGTGCGTAGACATGTGAGGTTGCGTGAATGAACGTTGTAAGTGAGAGCGGGGATGAAGAGATGAGGTTGAAAAAAAAGTTGTGGCGACCAATAAAACACGCTAACACAATTACTTGGGTAGGGCTCAGGGTTTGGTTTCACTGGATTCTGAGGAAAACATATTGCTTCAAACCAACACCAGGCTCTATTTTGTATATCTAATAAGCCGTCCAATATCTACCTAGGCACCTCTCTACAACTTGTTCTGATATTCGCTGTTGAGGTATCTGTTAACCTTCAACCAATTCTCCAAGTCCTCCTTATCCCTGCTAAGACAGCTCGACTTGGCAGCAATAGAATCCATAGTCTGTGCCAGCGCTCTATCAAAGCCCTTAGTATCCTTATCCTTGAAGAAGTCGTAAACCTCCTGCGCCTGCTCCGACGACGTAAAGTTGCTGGTGCACATAGACACAACGCTTCCCAACATCGACAATCCAGGAGGAAGCTTCTTGATGAGGAGGTCGTAGTTCTCCTTGAACCAGACCCACAACGCCTCGGTACCCTCGCGATGAGATCGGACTCCAGAGATGGGTTGGTAGATCTGAACCTAAAGTTAGCATCTGCGTTTTGGGTAGGAAGATAAAGGCCAACATACGTCTTGATCCTTGACTTCGGAACTGAGAGCAAGAGCAAGAGTCTTCTTGATGTTCTCGGGATTCTTGGATCGTCCCAACCAGCGGAGGGCAACGTTCTTCTCGTCGTTGTTGCGACCATTCTTGAATGCGTTGTAGACGACCTCCCACTGCCGCGATATTAGCAATTATTTGCTAAAACATTTGAACAATACGACTTACCTCTTTCTCGCCTTGGTTCTCACCGTTCTCAAGGGCAATTCCGTAGACAGTTCCACGGAGATTGGGGTGAATAGCATCGAGATCTCCTTCTGCGAACTTCTTGAACATCGCCATACCAGCCTCAACAACCTCAGGGTCGCCATTAAGACCAGCTGCACTAAATGCCAAGCTCTTCAATTGTTGCATAAGCTCATCATCACCTTCAGTGAATTTCCAGCCTAACTTGTGTGCCAGCGGTGACATAAGTTCTCTGTGAAACTGCTTAAGTGCATTTCTCTCCTCCTGAGGTGCGAAGAGCCATGTACTCTTAATAGAGCCAATTCTAGACGCGATCTCGGCCCAAACAACATAGCTCTCCTCCTCCTTAAATCCAGCGACGAGATCCAACAGTGCAGAAGTCTTCTGGTATCCGCTAGTGGCCAATGCACCGGCGTCTCCTAGCAGACCAGCACGATCCTCAACCGAAAGAAGGCCGGACTTCGCAGCCTCTCCAAGCTTCTTGAGGCGTTCCGGAGAGTAAAGCGTGCGGTAGACAGCGCTTTGGTCGGCGTTGAGCTTAAAGAAGTCGGCATCTTCAACCTCTATCGTGGACTCACGAGTGTTGAAAGAGATATCCTCATTAACACCGTCCTTGGTCCTCAACCCAACAAAAATGGGCCAAAGAGTTTCGTCCTCCTCAGGTTTGACATCAGCCGTCTTAAGGTAGCGGTTCTGCTTTAAGTGGAGTTTGTTGCCGTCTTCGGTGACGGTCACTACAGGGTATCCAATCTTCTTGGTCCAGGTTGCCATGGCTTCCTCGACATTTTTTCCACTGGCTTCGCTCAGAGCAGCCCAAAGGTCGGTAGTCTTCATATGGCATTAGTTTGCGATTACAAAGGCTCGTGGCACAGTGGCCGACTTACCTTGGTATTTCCGTATGCGTGCTTCTTCAAGTAAGCTTTGACACCCTTCATGAAGACATCTTCACCGAGATACTTGGAAACCATGCGCAATATGCTGCTTCCCTTGGCATAGGAAATACTGTCAAAGATCTGATTGATCTCAGCCACCCTCTTCACGGGAACTTCAATTGGATGACTGCTCCTAAGCCCGTCCAAGTTCAATGCTGCTGCTAAGTTGTCTACAACATAGTTCTCCCAAACCTTCCAGTTGGGGTAGAACTCATTCATGGAGTACCAACTCATCCACGTGGCGAACCCTTCATTGAGCCACAAACCCTCCCAGAAGTCCATAGTGACCAAGTTTCCGAACCACTGGTGCGCGAGTTCGTGCTGAACAACCTCCGCAATCCGTTGCTTCCGATCAACTGATGCTGTCTTGGGGTCGTAGAGAAGATCCACAATCCTGTATGTGACCAATCCCCAGTTCTCCATAGCTCCGGCGGAGAAGTCGGGAATAGCAACCATGTCCATCTTGGGAAGAGGGTAGTCAACACCGAATTCTTTCTCGTAGAACGTAAGGGTCCGTGCAGCAATGTTCAACGAAAAGTCGGCATACTGCTCATTACCGGGGGTAGCATATACACGGATGGGCCGACGGAAGGCGTTAGTCTCTTTGTATCGAAGGTCACCGACAATGAATGCCAGCAGCTAGAAGATATCAGCAATGTAACCTAAAACGGCGACAGGGGAAACTGTACATAAGTGGACATCAACGGTGTCTTGTTGAAAGTAACTGACTTCTTTCCGTTATCAACGTCCTTCTCTTTCTTGACATCCATATTCGACAAGCAGGTCAACTCCTTATCGGCAATCAGGGTGACAGTCCAGCTGGACTTCAGGTCGGGTTGATCGAAGCATGGTACTGCCTATGGACAATTAGCACCATTGTATGATTTTGGTAGTTGTAGCATACCCTTCTCGCATCTGTAGGCTCCATCTGGGTCGTGGCCATGTACTTGATTTCGCCATTTTCAACGTAGGATGAACGGTAGAAGCCGGCCATCTTATCGTTAAGATGCCCGACGTACTTGATTGTCAAGGTAGCCTTGCTGCCCGCAGGGAGCTCCTCGCCGAATGTAAACTTATCGGTCTGGGTATCTTCATTGTAGTTATGCGAGACAGGTGTCAAGGTCTTTTCACAGATCTCGAGCTTAGTATCTTTGATACTGATCTCGAGGGTATTGACTGAGATTTCTGTCGATGTTTCTTTAATATCAAGTCTGTTCGTAGCCCCAATTCATCAGTTCCATCCAATTTCAATTCACAAGACCCTAATCAAGAATCGATCAAACTCACTCAATGGAGACAGTTCCTTCAAAAGTAAAATCCTTGAAATTGGGCTCTAATTCTACGTCGTAGTGCAGAGGCTTGACATTAGTCGGCAGCACCTCTCGTCCCTGGGTGATGTCGACGCTCCCGGACTCTCCTTCCATAGCGTTACGACACATTCTAGTACACGAGCAATATCTTGCAAAGTTTCTGAATCGTAATAAACGGGTCTTGGGTGGTAGTCGTGATGATGGTGGGGAAAGGATCGATGATGAAGAGTGGATGGATAATGCGGGGAAGGTAGTAGCTGTGGAGAATGACTTAAACGAGGCAGAGGCGGACGAGACGGTGCTCAATGATCGACTTGCGGGAGTTGCTGGCGGCAGCGAGGCTCGTTTGATAATACCGCAGCCGGAGCACGAAGTAAGGCGGGGTAGCTGTGAGGGCTGCAGTGGTCGAACAGATCTTGTGATCGATGCGCGAAACGCAGCCACTGAGGCCATTCTCATAACTGTGGGAGGATGCCAGGTGAAGCTCTAGAAAGTTTATGCGATTGGTACGCGACCTCAGGTATGTAATCTGAAGCTCTTAAACCTAGAGTTAGTTTGTTGAACAGTTAATCCGTCGATTCTCGGGCTGGAAAAGTTGCCGCAAAAATGACAAGAAAACTGCTCGACGGCAGCTACAGGCTACCCTTGCCGAACCCGACAGACCATCGCATACACACCGCGAATCCGGCCGAAGATCTACCTGGTCAACCAGTGCCTCAGGAAAAACATCCCCAATTGAATTCGGGATGAAGAAGCGCTTCAAGAAACTAGAGAGCCAAAAGGTTCGACACTAGTCACTTGAATTGTCAAAAATGAGCTAGCCGATGTTCGATCGGGTGTCATTCGCCAGAGGCAAAAATTTCATAATTTTAGATCTCAGTTCCTGATGAACTGCTCTGCATTGACGCAGTGGTTCGTGAAGTAAAGTGAAGTAAAGTGTAGTTTTGGCCGCCGGCCCGGCTGCCGTTGAGCAGGTAGAATGCATATCGCCAACAGCATCCCAGAGCCCCATGAGCGAACGAGCAGCGAGTATTCAGAATGCCAACTGCTTCACATCACCCCTCTCACTCCGCATAAACTCTTAGCACATAAAAAAGATATCTCCCGTCTATCAGCATCCACAATCCATCGCCCCAACCAAATGGGACCCAACGGCAATAGTAGACTTCCTATCGAGGAGTTTGTTCTAGAAGACTAGAGGGACTGAGTCCTTCTGGCATCTGGACGCCGTAGAAAGGCTGGACGTTAGACGTGGCTGTCTTCTGGCTTTTAGGAAAGAAAAGGTGGAGAAAGGACGAAACGCTGAATAGAAGTACTTGTGAAGCATCAGTTACCCTGCATTTGTGCCAAGCCAATATTCGCCGAATGCGGAATTTCATCACGAGGATTATGGAAGTGCACTCGCATCTCAAAAGTTTACGATTATTGAGGAAATAACTGGGGATACCCACTGAAATTGTGACGATAGAGTATATCTGGGAAATCAAGTGAGTCCGGGAATACCGAATTATTTGCTCTAGACCCAAAAGCCCTTATCCAGGCAGTTAAAGAAGTCCCAACGGAGATGACAATTCGTTTTCAATATACATCCTGCTCGTTTCCCACCTACGCATTCCCCTTCCCTTTCCCAACATCTCTCCGCCTCTCCCAAATCTGCACATAACTCTCGCTCGTAAACAACAACTCCCTTGCTACCTCCTCTACAAACAGATCTTGAATCTGCAGCCACTGTCCGCGCGCCTTCTCCAGCAGTTGCACCTTAAAAACGCTCCTCAACTCACTCTCCCTCCCAACGATCGTCTCGTGCGTGATATTTGCGACCAAATCATACAGCAGTGGTTCGCCGCCAGGGTGATCCTCCGATGGCTCAACATAAGGGCTCATATCAAGCGCTCTCGGGGAGAAGGTAACGATTGTTGGATTCCGCTCCTCAACGAATTTATTTTTTGCGAAGCGCTTGATGTGGAACATTAGGTAGGGCGGAAGGGGTTGAAGAAGTCGGTATCTTCGTCGCTGGCCTAGGAGCTCTTGGGGGTGCAGACCATCATACTTGGTCAGGATAGTAGTCAGAGGGACTTGCGGGATGATGTTTTTGTCTTGCTCGTCCTTAAAGATTGGCTTGGGTGGAAGGTCGAGGGTGAGCATGAGGAAGCGGGCGATGTCGGTTTTAATCTCCGCAGCTTCTTCAAAACGGAGGCGGTCAGAGGCGTCGGCTTTCGCAGTGATCACTTGAGATTCCATCTTCAGCTTGCCTTGGAAGACTTTGTGGATTATGGACGAGCCCGGACGCGTTTTGGAGCCGCCGAGAGAGAGGTGTAAGTTGTTGAGGAACCAATGGAGGAAGTCGACCGGATCGGATTGAGAGAGCAATGTAAATTTCTTGGAGGAGCGAAGGGAGATCTCTTGTAGCAGCTCGTGCGGCGAAACGTGGGATTTGAACGCGTGAGGATTCCAGATCTTACGGACGAGCGTTGAAAAACGTTGTGCTGGTAGAGAAATTAGTGGATGGTAGGTACAGACAGGGAAGGAGACAAACCGAGTTCGGGCTTAAAAGTAAGGTCTTCAAGCATAAGGTAGTTGCGGAGTGGCGGTATATGAGCGAGGGCGTGTGCAACGACGTTGAGATAATCGTTTTGTTTGATATTATTAAGTCCAACAAAACCTACATATCCACATTAGTCTGTCCACATTCCCAAAGTAGAGCGGTATACACACCGGGTATATATTTCTTCTTCCCCAAATCCCACTTTGTAACCACCTCCTTGTCTAGTTTCCTCACATTCTCCTTGGTGTAGGTGGGGTTAACAACGTATTTGATGTCGTCCAGTGTCTTGTTTTTCACCTCATAACTCTCTGGTAAAACGTACACTCTGAGCGACGACATGTTTATGAAGACGTGATGGTCTTGGTCGAGGGAGTGGGTGTACGCATAGCTGCTTCGCCCGCGCCCTTGGAAGTACTTGCCGCAGACGAGGCAGGCATAGACGTTGATATTGGAAAGCGACACGGAACACAGCTTTTCAAAGTCGAAGTCTAATAACTTCCTGCGATCTCGACAAGTTAGCACCGCCCGGAAGTTAACTCCAAGGAGGAGGAGGAGGGGGAGGAGGAGGAGGGAGTACGCACCGATCGATCGTGTCCAAGTAGAGATCCGAAAATCCATCCGCGGGGCCTTGTTGCCCGCCTCTCATCACTACAGCATCAGCGCTCTCGTCTGCATCATCTTCATCCTCACCCTCTTCGTTACCCTCGCCACCCTCCTCGCTGTCCTCCTCGCCGTCCTCACCATCATTCACCTCCGGTGGTGGGTAGCTTTCGTCCTCGACCTCTTCGACTCGCGCTCGCTTTGGAGTTAGGGGAGTATCTTGTCGTAATTCAAAAGTGTCTAGAGATTCACCGGCTGGTCGTTTCGACATTTCGAGGATGCTGGGGGAGTGTTTGTTGGTGGGGTGTGTCCAAGTGAGGTTGCGGCAAGCTCAAACGTTCCACAAGGTCGTAGTGCGGCTCCGTGGCCAACCTTATTTTCAAGACTCTAGGAGGCATCTCAGAGATCTCAAGATACACAATATGAATTCGCAATTATTGTTATTCCTACTTGCTAAACTAGAGCTACTGGGTACTGCTGCTATGTGTGGTAATTACACGACCTTGATTCCCACCTACAACATCATCCACAATACAGCAGAGTAGCAGCATCAACGAGAAAACAAAGCTGAGACGGCATTTTGAATTTTGGGGGGTAGAGGTGGTGTGGAGGAATGTGGCCACAATAACGCAAAACAAAGATAAAAACACAAGACAAGAAAAGAAGAGCTACCAGTACAATCCCACTCGCATCGGAAACCCGTTACATTAACCCTCACATGAACGCTGGTGGGATTGTGGCATTACATGGCCTGGAATATTCATTCAGAGCTGCAATGCCGAGGCTTCCGGTGTGAGACGACTCACCTGCCCGTTCGCAGGTACGGGATTTTCGCCCTGCTGTTGAAAGTATTTGGTGTAGGGGTTTTCTCCTCTTCGGATAGCCGCCTCATCAATCTCAACTCCAGGATGTCCATTTTCTAGCATGAGTCGACGGTTTGTGGTGCTCTCCTTTCCATCTTCAGCGAGCTTAGCTTTGTTCACAGACTGCACAGAAAAAGGTCTGTTGGAGATTAATGTCAGCAAAATTTTTCCTAAAGGTAATCAGAGAATAGATAGAACATACCCGTTTACTTCTTTATCTAGGAGCAAAAATTCCTTTGAAGCATCTTTTGATCCACGCTCCATCAAGTAGACCATGTAATGGTGCGCAAGGTCCTTGATTATACTTAGCGGAAGGTGGCTCTTCCTGCGAATATCTTCCATGACTTGACGTATCCGTTCATGATTTACCGACTCTGTTTCTGCACTGGTAGGCTGTTCCATTTCAAACTGAAGCCAATTGATCCAAAAGTACCGGCTGTCCAAATACCAATGGTGGTTCTTCTGGTAAACCTGCCGAGCCTCCTCCACACTGCCCTTGATCTTCCATAGTAACCGTGCCCATTCAGCCGTGAGTGCGCCTTTAGCGTAGATATCACACTTGTCGCTCTCAATCTGGGCCCTATAAACCGCAATGGCAGCGTCAAGTCCACCCTGTCTGCGCTCAAAGTTTGCCCATGCGACAATGGTTTCAATGTTACCGGGGACTGTAAAGTAGTTAGAATTATTCTCATCCGAGTTGTGAGGGTATACTAGGAAAACATACGTAATTCCAGGACCGATTCGTACACAGACCTGGCCATGTCAGGCCTGTTTTGCGATTCCTCAAACACAGCATACTGGAGCCGAATACCAGGGCGACTGATTGGTACAAAGACCATGCTTGCTCTTTGGTAGATGTTCCGGACATCTTCCTCCTTCCCATCTTGGGCATACATCCATCTAATATATCGATACCAGAACTCATCGTAAAAGGCACAGGTAACGAGACAACGTTCATACAAGAAGGACACTCGCTCGAAACCGCTCTCGATTTCTTCAAAGTCAAGATATTTTCGCCAGTTCACCAATTGTGGCTCGTCCAACTCAGTAACATGGAAATAAGGCCGTTTTATCTCGGATTCGTATGTCCATCTCTTGGTGGTTTCAGTCTGAGTGCGGGAGAAGATCTCGAGATGGAAGCTATCGATCCTAGCGCGAACCTCGCGTTCAATCTCGAGCTCTCCTCTTTCCATCTTAATTTGCTGTTGGCCAGCCTGTACCGCTGGAGGCGGATCTGCGAGAACCTCCTGCCTAAACTGGGCTAACGTATCCTCAGGCAAAAGCTCGGTAAGAGGTCGTGCCTGCGCCAGGGTTCTGAAGCGGTCGAAGTATCGGGCATATTGATGCATTGGGATGTGAACAACCCGCTCAAGAATCGCAAAAATCTTGTCTTCGCACTCAAGACGTTCTTCGAACTCGATATACTTGTCCCAGAACGGATGCGACAAAAAGTCGAGGCCTACGGCATTGGCACCTCGCTCAAACAACCTGTGAGAGTACGCCGTTAGGACATATTTCGATTAGAGGGGAAGGGGATCGCCATGAAATCAAGCGTGGACAAGGAAAGAAAGAGCAAATACGGGAAGATTAGCATGTAATGTCAACTTCCAGCCCTCATTCTCGGTGTTCTATTTGTCGGTGGTGTAGGCTAAGGAAAGGACAGACGAGTCTGGGACATTGATGTGAGACTACGTATCACGGATGGCTGGTTTTGATAGCAGCTCACCAGTAGATCCCTTTCATTAATTTCCTTCGAACGCCTGATGCAGCTGTGTTTGGGTGAGATGCGAGGGGGGAAGGGGTGAGGGAGGAAGGGCAGCGGGATGTAAGGGGAGAGCTTCAAGAAGGACACGGGTTACCGTGCCCACTATTGCTGCAGAATAGCAGATAATACAAACTTACTCTCTGATAATGTCTGGATCGTGGCTGGTCTCAACTTTGAAGGAGCAGTAGTTGGTCCACAGGTCGACTGAGATACCGATGCTAGCGATTCCTCGTTCGTAGACCTGGGAGAGCGTTAACTAATTGCATGATGCTATGAAAGTTTAGATCTATCTCACCATCTCCGCTGCCTCCGTGCCTGCGATACTGAATTCCATATCGGCATACTTCTTCCAATACCCGAACAACAACGGGAACTTGGCCAAAAACCGATCAAAGACATTCCTAGTCAAAGCGATCGCCTGCGGCGAACTGTTCCTATTCAAGCCGCCTTCTAACGACTCAGCAATCCTGACCAGCTTCTCCCAGCCTTCGAAATCGTCCGGATCCTCAACCACGACACGGTTTGCCTTCTCAAACTCCACAAACTCCGGCTTCATCTCATCCCCTGAAATAGCGTAATCCGACATTTCGTATCGCTAGATGAGGCGATTGCAATTTGAGGTGCGTAAGTGACAACGATAAGACTGAACTTGATTGATGTAGAAGCGTAGCAGATGGGTGTAAGTTGAAGGTTTCGGAGGCTGCAGCGCGAAAGGAGATGCGCGTGTAGAAAAAGCCACGCTAGCGAGTGGAGACTCTGCAGTTGATCCTGTGTGCCTCATCGACAAAGCGACAAGTGCATTCAGACATTAAAACTACGAAATTCACATTTATAGGCGTCAAAACCTCCTAGATCTCTATATATCGTTTATTGCAGGCCATACTGTCAAAACGATACATGTTGCGACGCAGGCTGCAATGGTATTGGGGATTCGATTTAGGCGCCTCAACCGCTTCTAAGCTCTTAGCTTCAACTCTGGCAGGCAAGTACTAAGCAAAACTCATCAATATTCAGAATCACAGCCTTCAGCCTCCACACACTTCTCGGAGTCATCGATGACTGTGGGAATCCCAGAATACGGGAGTGGAGTGGAGCAGAGCACGAGAAGTACCTGCTCGTAGTAGACCAGCGCAGCAATCCTTTGAGTCAACTGTCAGGCGACGACACGGATCATGTGTCATACCCTCCATCTAGGGTTCAATCGCGTCTTGCGCGTCTCCCTTCATTTCCCAATCCCACAAATCCCAATACCCGCACAGCTCCTCTATCCACCATAAATGGCCTCTCAATCCTTCCTCAACAGTCCTACTGATTCCAAACGTCCCGCCGAGATGCAAGACGAGATGTCGGACCTCATCCACAAAGCTAAAGCTTCACGCCACACTGCTCCAATACCGGATGACGATGAGAGCATCGAAGAGCTTCTGGAGAAGCAACTCACTTGCTCAATCTGTGCGGAAGTCTATGTGGACCCCATATTGGTGCTGCCTTGTTCTCACAGTTTCTGTGGTAGGCCCCAACTAATTAAGTTTGAATTTTGGGAGATGAACCTTAACATGTTTGCTTTTAGGTTCCTGTGCAGCTCGCTGGTTGCTTACAAGTTGTAGCTGCCCCTCCTGCCGTGGAAAAGTTGTTGACACAAAACCAAACACCGGAGCCACTGGTTTGGTCGATATCCTACTGCTAAAGTTCCCCGAGAAAAAACGCCCAGCGGACGAGATGGAGAAGCTCAAAGCTATTTACAAACCTGGACAGAAGGTTTCAACCACCTCTCTATTCGCCCCTGGGCGTTGCTGACATACCTACACGACAGATTGCAATCTACCAAGACGACGAGTATATTTCCGAAGACGAAGATGACGATACCTGGGTTGATGATGGTGGTCCCTGGTATCCGTGTGGATGTTGCTCCCCCGACAACGAGTACGGATACATCTGTCCCACATCTCTCGCTGACGGTCACAACAATCCTGACCGCTCCTCCCCATTCATGGATCACGTGAAGTGCACCTCTTGCACTAACACTATCCCCATCGGCTGGAAACCGTACAAATGCGACATTTGCTCGGACATATGTTGCGGGAGCATGTTTGAGTGCCCTGAGAAAGTTGATGGGGAGACCCGGGGATACATCGCAAGCGTTCAAGGTTAGCGTCGCTGGCATTGTTGTTGGATGCACATACTAATGTGCATTCGACGCAACAGACCAGACGTTCGGACCCAGGTACGACGGATTGACCGCTCCCACACAGCGTCAATGGTTGTGGTTTAATCGCATCGAGCAAGAACGCCTTGTAAAGCATGTGTCAGACAACGGGATGAACTGGGAAACCGTTGGTGCACAAGTAGTCGAGCACGTTCTCGTCCCCGGAAACTATCTGGATGGTGTTGAGAACTTGTGTAAGGCTTGTGCCAGTAGCCTTTTTGAGACGAACTTAATGAAGTGGTGGATCTGGTACCAAGAAACCTCGCCAATTGAGGACAAGAGAATGAAGTGTTGGTATGGTTTTGAATGCCGAACCCAATATAGCAACCCAAACCATGCCGAACGGTAAGTCCAATACGTTTGTCCTGGTTTAGATATGTTCTGACAGGAATAGCCCTAGCCATGCTAAACGGTAAGTCCAATACGTTTGTCTTGGTTTAGGTATGTTCTGACAGGAATAGCCTCAACCATGCATGCTATCCCATCCCTCCAGAACAGAGAATAAATAATGCCCCGCCCAGGGGCCCCGTTAGTATTCCGCATCTAGCCGCTTTCAACGACGGTGCGATGGCGAGCCATCACATTGCCCCAGCAGCGGGTACAGTGAGTACTAGTACACAGGTACAGACGCCGGTAGGGGTAGAGGCGGAGGCTGAGACGGAGGTGGAGACAGAGGAATGATATCAGGTTGGTGTGAAGAATGCCTTTGCTTGTTCTGGTTACAAATTTCTTTTGTTTGTAGTCCGTAATTTACGACCGAGATTATTTTGTTAGACGTCAGTAAGAAGTATGTAGTCTAACAGACTACATGAGGTGAGTGGCATTCGGATTAATTCAACAATGTTTCTAGTCTCTGTAAAAGTGAACCACAACACAAGATTCATTCTGTCTGAAGATGTGAATGTTCATGGGGAAGCAACAGAGGATGAAGCGATACCTAATCGAGCGCTTCACTGTGACTGGATCCCTGTGCCGGGTAATTTTCCCAGAGCTCATTCGCGCATTCGTGACATCTTCGTCGCCCGCCACCTTCTCGCCACGGAGGCTTCAGTTATCGGATACTACCACTACACTTCCCTCTCACCTTTTACTCCTCCGCATCCCAGATACTGCTGCAAAAATGGCCAACTACCTTGCCTCCATCTTTGGCACCGAACAAGACAAAGTCAACTGTACGTTTCCCGCCCCTCCCCCCATCCTCCTCAAAACAACTAACTCCTTCACAGGCTCCTTCTACTACAAAATCGGCGCATGCCGGCACGGCGATCGCTGCTCTCGAAAACACGTCAAGCCGTCATACTCACAAACAATCCTGCTTCCCAACCTCTACCAGAACCCGGCGTTCGATCCAAAGAACAAGATGAACCCATCACAACTACAGAACCACTTTGACGCGTTCTACGAGGATTTCTTCTGCGAGATGTGTAAATACGGCGAAGTGGAAGAGGTTGTTGTATGTGACAACAATAATGACCGTGAGCTTCCCTTTCCTTCTCCCTTTGGTTTCTGGCATGCTAACAGCCGCGGCGCAGATTTGATCGGCAATGTCTACGCCCGTTTCAAGTACGAGGAGGACGCACAGACGGCGTGCGACGCCCTCAACGCGCGATGGTATGCGGCGCGCCCGATATATTGCGAGCTCAGCCCCGTCACGGACTTTAGGGAGGCATGTTGTCGTCTCAATTCTGGTGAGGGTTGTGTTCGTGGCGGCTTCTGCAATTTCATTCATCGCAAGGAACCGAGCAAGGATTTGGAACGCGAGTTGGAGCTGAGTATGAAGAAGTGGCTCAAGATGAGGGGGAGGGATAAGAGGAGTGTTACCAGGAGTCCTAGCCCCGGTGGAACGGTGAAGAGGAGGCGCGATGAGTAAGGGTTTGTGAAGGCAAATTTGGGAGCTTGGGAAATATATGGATGGGCGGGCGGGCAAATGTGTACTTTCTGCGCAAGCGTTGGGAGTTGAGATTGGGAATCACATTGTACTATAGCTAATGTTTGTTTGCGGTCAGACTCGATGATATCTCTCGAAATAGGATATTCTTTTGTGTATTCTATGAGTAACCTATATGTGATCGAATAGCATTCCTGGAGTGTCTCTGGACAGTCATTCTCAAGGTTAAATTGTGCCAGCCAATAGCCTTTGGTCCTCCCAACTAAAGTTTTGCCATCGGGCTCAAATCATTCGAGATACTTAATATGTATGTCTGCTTAGCATAGGTGTGGCATATCTGTGAAAACCTAACGAAGGGTAAATGTACCCATTGATGATATAGATCTCCACACTGTCATCACCTCCACCAGTCACAAGCTTACCAGCGACAAGCTGTGAACTCCATCTAGAAACCGTTACCCCCTACACGCCCAGTTTACTCAGATTTGTTGCATTTTTCAGCCCTATGTGCTTATTGGCCGACCAATGTCAAGGCTGTGCATTTACAGGCCGTTGATTGGCTAAATTTCATGATCGGCATCCCAAGCAGGAAATGCAACAATCTGGGAAATCGGGCATGTAGGGGATAGTAAGTAATGTATTATTGTCCCACTCAGTAAATAACTTCCAAACTAAGTACCCTAATAGTGAGAGTCGATTATTTTGGCATTCTGAAAGACATTCAAGTTGGAATAGTGATTTGAGCATGATTTGAGTCAAAATGTCTTGCAAATTCCTTTGGACCGCCATAGCCTCTACATCAATCCCGAAAATTAAAGAAATACTCATGGCTCGCGTTATTAGCTCGACACTGTGAATCGAATTAACTGTCCGGAGATACAGAGAATCATTTGTAGCATGGAATGTCGTTGTAGTTGGTTATATCCTCATACGAAACACCAACTTCTCACGAGCCAGCAAACGGAGCTGAGACTGCAAACGGAACTGAGACTCATGATGCAGGTACACATGCAACAGAGGTATGAAACCTCATCTCAAGTGACATTCTATGATCTTTAGTTAGAAATGTGAGACCCCTACCCCACTCTATTCTCATACATACAAGCAAGGTAATGGGTAGTCTACGGCGGACAAAAGAGAGCAAAATAATAAGCACTGCAGGTTTTGAACGTTGATGTTACAGCATCTACCTAGTGGTTATAGCACCTGGCGTTTAAAGCACCATGCTCTACCAGCCAAGCTAGGCATCGGCTCTTGTTTATTGGAAGATCTAGATCCTAATAATTAAGACAGGGTTTCCTTCGATCGAATCCGTCCAGCCAGTTCAGCGGTACATAGCAGATAGTTGTAAGTAGGCGCCCTCTGTTCCCACTGCCCAGAAGCTCCACAACTTGTTGTATTAGCCGCTGAACGCGGCTACCGCTACTCTAACTTTCAATAGACCTAGAGATAGTCCCGGAGGTTGTAGTACTCTACCAACGCTCAAGACAAACCAGCGAGCGGATGTAGACAACCTTCAATCCGCTCATATTCCCGCCCCAACAGCGATGCTGCACTGCTTAGTTCCATCTGTTGGCCAAAGGGGCGGCTTAAAGAACCCTATAGAGAACCACTTAAGAAACCAAATAGATGCATACAGCTAGTGGAAAAAGTCTTACATAAACGGACAGCAACTGACACCTAGGAAAGTCCACAGAATGCATCCACACCGGCCCCTAATCAATACACGTTCCTGTGTCTTGGAGAATTGGTGCTAGATCCATATTTTGGATTCAGTTTCATTGAGGTTGTGTTGATTATGTTTTAGGCGGTAATATTGCGGTATCGATATTTTCGCCAGATGCCTCTGTTACTCCACACAAATAGCTGTAAAGCCCTCTAAACTTGCAGAGCATGCGAAATAATGTCTTCTAAGTGTTGGTACCAAACTATATCCTACAAAGATCATTTGTTCTGCTGCAGATAAGACTTTTTCTACCCGCCGTATACCGCCAGTAGGCACTAAGCTGATAATGATAATTTCATGAGGTATGTGAATCCACACCCATATATGTATTATACAGAATCGGATTTTGCTCGGGTGCTTGTACCATCGGTGCCGTCATCCGCCTGTAACTCCTTCCCTCGCTTCACCATGGCAAGAAACCTGTTCTCGCACCGCTTCATAGTTCCAGCAAGCCCGTCCTCCCGTATCTTCGACATCTCATCCTTCCACCATTTCTTCGACAACGTAATCTTCCACCACAGAATCGTCATGATGCTTACAGGTACAGCAACAATCCAAAAAATCCAGAAATCATCCGACTTGACAAACTTTCCGCTTTCTGACATGTTAAAGAAGTTACTTCCGAATATAGTCTAACAGTTAATCCTCGTCAGCAAACTTTCTACAAAATTCCTGCAGGGTTAAATACCGCGATTGTTGTCCCCGGCAAGAAAATCATAGTCACAGTTGCAATAACCCTCATACTAGTACTGTCTTTCAGAAACATTTCACTATCTTTCTTCGCACGTCGGGTATCTTGTTGACCGACCAGATGGAAGGCAAGGTTGATAGTGTTGCCCACCTTCTTCTCCAAAGCCGATAGCCGTACATTGGTGGACCGGAACAGGTTGACAGTATAGTTGAAATTCCTTTTCGTGGGCTCTCGTACTTCGCCCCTGGCGTGATCTTTGTGATCTTCCTGTAGAGCTTCCAGCGAATATAGTACTGCATCGGAGCCCTCTTTGAGGTGAATAATGTGCTTAGCAAGATTGTGCAAACGCTTGAAATTAAACTCGAACTTAGCATCCCAGTCCTCTTTGGACACGCCCTTGGAGCGGCGGATAATTGTCTGTCATGTATTTCAGCCAGTGATATACACAATATGAGGACCTAGGGGCTCACGTTTTCTAATTCCCCGAAAAGTTCTTGTAGATACCACACGGTATCATCCATCATATTCCAGCTCTCTACCAATACTGGTATCCATAGTGCATACGGGTCCTGCATGACAGCTTCTACATTTCTTGGAACCGCCAGAAACGTCTTCAACCTTATTTCCAGGCCTTCGGGGGCTCCCGAACAAACGAGCGTCACGTTAGAAATCTTTTCTGCTTCCTCACTGTCGTCCCCATAGAGGTCCCTTCTTCCCATTCCAGAGATTCTCTTCCCCTTCTTTTTGTCTCGCCTCTTCTCCGCATCTTCATCGAGAGACCAGGAAAGAAAATACCCTGCCGCATTCCAGCTATGGTCATCTGCCGACTTCTTGAAAACATCATACCCTCCGGATGTATCTCTCCGCAGCTGTATATTCTTGCACAGGAAATGCAGCCAACAATCGGTTTCCCGCGCACCAAAAGCATAGGTCACGCTTTGAATCCGCTCCACCCTGTATGCGGTAGGGAAATTGTAGTGCGCAAACAGCTCCGATAGCTCCTCGACCGTGGACTTGATGGGGAAGTCGGTAGGGGCAAAGATAACTCGGATTGGCGGGGCGGGGTTCTGAAAGTGTTAATCCGAGCTGGAGAAGCTTGGGGAGGGGGAAACTTGCGGTATCTTTACAATGCAAACTGACGGTGGTAGTCTCGATATCTGAAGAGGAAGAGGATAGGACTTTGATTTGGAAGGGGAAATTGGGATCTGGATCGACACCTCGGCTATGACCTAGAGCGAGGTATCTGTCGATATCCACGGGGTTCTCGAGGAGGCTAGCAGTGATGTCAACGTTGGTGGCCATGGTCAAGGTGCTCAGTTTGTTGTATGATATGTTGTTGAGTGGTATTATACGTAGAATACTTAGTACCTCCCTATTCCCACCTCATTGACCGAGAAGGTCGGTATCAAGAGCGCTTCGAGTTGTCTCCTTGTGTTCGATACTTGCGCATGCGCATTCCCAACTAATAGGAAACCCAACACCAAGGGAAATACCGAAATTGGCCACATGGTGAGGTTTTTTTTCCCACAAAACACCCCTGGTTTGATGTACTCCCATATGCACGAACCACTAACATTTAATCTTTCGATCTTAAAATTTGGCGCATAAAATAGAGCGTGTTCACCCTCCTACATAGCCAAGTGTTAGATCAAAAAAACCACATACAATATCCGTCTGTGCACGTTGGTTGGTCACAACAGAAACCGACACTGTTAAATCTACTATGTATAGATGGTTTTTGTATGTGATTTTTTTGATCTAAGACTGCCTATTTGGGAGGGCGAACACGCTCTAATGACCCAGAAAATTGCGCACATCCCTAGAACTTGGTTGCGCTAGGGGCTCTCGTTGCACGAATATGCTTATTTCCACTGCAGTATAACTTTACACCAACGAGCTAGCGCTAAAGCTGCGCTGAAACAACATCACCAACGCCATAAAATTTTGGGCTGAAGCTGATTCAAAACTACATGATATTTGAAAACCTGGTTGTCAGCTGGCCCATAGATAGAAGTGGTGGATAAATAACGAAAGGACCCGTTCACTCCCTCGTTCAACAAACAACCAGAAGAAAACATTAGCATGTCCACCGCTATCTCAGTATTCTTCCTTAGTCCTCCAATAAGCAGCTACTGATACCTTTCAGGTCAACAACAAAGGATACTATGGCCAGGGATGGCATCATGGCCCGAACTCTAAGGCAAGACATCACGTTCTCCTCGCCATTCGCCCACTGAGTGGATGAATAGTTAAACCCCGGCAATACTCCCATCAACGACTCTGAAGTCCCCCATGGCATGAGAGCTGTACGCTCTCGGGGTTGCCATGGTGAGGGGTTCGTTGGTCTGCATGGGACGGTATGAATCATTGGTTTATAGAGAGTAGTATCTAGTCACTGATTGTACATCTGCTAGATAACATATGCGCCGGAAGATGTGGATAGCGACGAAGAAGGTAATGACAACAGAATGCCGGTAGGTTGAAAGGCGGATAGCATAAGAGGGGTGCTGATATGGCGGAAGGTGAAAGCTCCGATTGCACCGGTAGCAGCTCACCACAACGTACAACAGGTCGCACAACAGCCCGGTGGGAAGCATAGGAAGACGAAGAATAAGACGGTGAAGAGGGCTAAGAGTTGGTTTTCATGGTTTCTACGATAGGGCTATGGCTGAGGGTTGATGGATATGTAGCTGGTCTCATTATCAAATTGTTGCGTACCCAGTATGAAGGCTCTCTGTAGGCGGTCTAGGTGACAACACTGTAATCGGAGCTTGAACCCCATCTTGCGCGTTGCAGGCCTACCGAACAGCAAGAAAAAACAAGCCTGCATTGATTATGCGCCCTATAACAAATACATGTCATACCTAGAAACTTATGGTTAAAAAGTGTCCAGTCCAACTCAATGAGGGCTATAATGCGCATATGCAGGGATAGCGAAGCTAGTGGTGGTCTCATCAGTACTCGAAAAGTTTGTAGGTTTAGACTACTCGACTAGAACGCTGGGTCGGCCCTCTTCTTTGCCCTCTGGGTAGGCAATGAATAGAGTAGACATTTCCTAGAAAGCAGTAGTTAGGCTCTTAACTAGCTCACAGCTCCATGGTTTTTATGTATCTTCATGAACCATTAAATGGAATTGAGAGTTAGAATTATATTTATGACTATACCCTAGAGATTCATATCTCCGCGGCTGGTAGGAAGTGCCAAATGCATCCCTTAGAGTTTTTGTTTCGAAATTTCCTTATCGACAGACAGTACTGTACTCTATCTAGTGCCCCTTAAGAAGCCAGAGTTGTTTGCTGCATCTTGTCTTGGTATTGTGAGGCTGAAGAGTGATTGGAAGTTGGGTGTTCGAGGCTGTCATCCAGGCCAGCTGCTGCCTCCGTACGCTGTACTATAACTGTGCTACAGTACCTACCCCTTTATTCTGCGCTTAAAACTATATGGACTATCGCCCACTTCCACGGTTCTAGACTGTGTGGGGGAGACCACAAACCTGAATCTGAACCCCTGTTGACAGTTGCAACATTGGATGCCTCCCAAGCGTGGACTTATCGCAATCACTCCACCAACATTTGATTTGACAAGATTCCTTTTTTCCGTGTATCATTTGTGCATCATATTCAACATTCCAACTAGGGGCCAAAAAGCAAGAGAAATTTTACTCATTGATCCATGCGCAGAGAGAGAGAGAGAAGGGGGGGGGAGGAGGGAGGAGGAGGAGGGGTTCACAGCAGTGGAGGGCGATGGAAAAGCTATAAACCTCTGGATCCTAGAATCGATGCATGGGAGACCATAACCACATCCACAAGCCTCTAACTCCAACGCCTAATCGAATAACTGGAAGCCCGAATACCTACCATTGAACATGGAGCTTGATCCTCAGTCCGCCCAGCGGTCCACCGTAAGATATTCCCTTCGATCCACGGGAGTTGTTCCTAACTGTTCATAGAGTTGGGCATCGTCAAATAGAACAACAGGGGGCTTCGATGTCACCCATTACTATGCAGATCCTGAGGTATGACATTTCCTCTAGAACTTTGTTCGCATGGATGTTGAATTTCGTAGGGACCAGAATCTCCAAGGTCACTCTTGCACGTCCGGGGGTCAGAAAACGACCCAGAGTCAACCGAGATCGTGACGATGGATGCGACCCCATCACCACAGATCACTGAAGGTTATTCCACCAGTGTTGCCCCAGTGACAACAGTCTACCAGCGTGGACCCAGCAGCCCGGCAATCCAGCACGAAGAAACGGGTCGTATATCCCACTGCGTAAGTACTCCCAAGCACCCATTCATTACTTGCTAACGACACAAGTACCTCCACCCGGCCTTCGAAACCACGCTGCACAAGCGCACGCTACAGGATGGTCGATTCAACATCTTCAATGCTGGAACCCGTTGGCGCTGGGAATCACCGCACGCTTATATGGAGGCAACAGTAATACACCCGCTACCAGAGCCTGTACGCGTCTGCGATACCGTTGGACGGGTTAGGACTCTCAAGCTCGACAGAGAACGGTACCCCGAGCCCATGTGGGCTAAGATGTGCAAGCTGATAGTGGCGACCACTGATGACATCTATGCTAGCCCTACGGCACAGACTCCGGGCACCCACAGCTGGCGGCGTACTTATATTCGCAATGCCGGTCCTACTATGTTGCGAATTGCATATTGGCCATTAAACGGTGTGGAGGGAGACTACCAGCACACGAACGACGTCCGTTGGATGATAGCCGTAAAATGGATACCCGCTGTAATTGGCTTGATGTTTGTTATGCCGTTTCCGACCAGTGGAAGTGACATGACAAACAAGGGAAACTATGATATATTCCCGTACATGTACCATGGGTATGCGAAGCAGCACAAAAACATCAGAGAGAATAGGGTTATCGAATTTGGAGATGAGAAATCGGGTAAACGTCTGGAGGTAGCGGGTAGCATCAACCCTACCCCGGTCCAAGAACGTCTATTGCGGCCCTCATATCTGGTCTACCTCCTGGAAGGACGGGGTCACCATATTGCCGTTGGCTCGCAGAACCCGTCCAACCCCGAAGATACCAACACACCGTATATTTTCGTCGCCTATTCCACTACCCATTTCCCCCACACATCGGAGGAGGATAAAATGGCACTCATCCAGATCGGCGAGTATGCTGCCCGGAAAGCCGGTGTAGGTGCGTTTTGGTGCTCTGTTGCTTGTATGGGATCGAAGAAGTTGTTGAAGAAAGACATGTATCGCATGAGCGACATCATCCGTGGTGCGGCGTCGTTGGTGATTGTGCTCAAACCGTACCCGGAGAGTCTGCAACAGTGGGGTTCAAGAATGTGGACGTAAGTTCCAGCATATAGACAGCGGTACGATAAACAACTAACTGATTCCAACTAGATTTCCGGAAGCCTTGCTAAGCCCTGCACACCAAGGTATCCATGTCTACACCATGCTTGAGGGTGCTTGGGCAGAGAACGGACAAGTCCCCCGTACCACTCTCGAAATCATTCCCAAAAAGGACTTTGCACGGAGAGCATGGCAGGACGCTATGGAAGCCCGACAATTGATTGAGCACTTCGAAGGTTCTCAAACCCTGAGTCGGCTCGAACTAACCGTGATCGCCTTCCGCTGTCTCCACCGCCGCCGACAAAAGGAGCAATTCTTTGATGGCGATCTTTCCTACGCGTTGATGGGACTCCTACGGCGCCGGCCACAAGTCGACAGTACCGACAGTGAGTTCCAAGCCTTCGCACGACTCTCTCTTGCAAATGACTCTGACCGCCTCCTGGAGCGGTTGGTATGCCTTCTCCCCCAGCGCCCCGGTGGCCATTGGCTCACCTCCGACGACGCCTGGGGCGCGTGTCCTTGGGATATCTTACCCAAATGCCAAGTTGCGGCTATTTGCGAGGACGACTCGGTGATTCTCGACGGCTGCCGTGCCGCCGGGATAAAATGGGATTGTTTTACGCAGATCACGACATGGCGATATTTGTCGTGGAAGCGGTGGATCGCGATGGGACTTCTACGGTGGAGCGGGATCATTCTTATAATAATTTCGTGGCTAGTGTTTGTAATAGGGCCTAGTGGTTATTCCCTCATTTTGTTAGCGCTAATTCCTGTGCTGGCGTCGCCGTGGCTGCTGCGTGTTGTAATCGGTGGGAAGTTGTGGTACACGGATGCAAAGTTATTTGGGTTCGAAGGGTATATGGATATCAAGACTATCGAGTCCTATATCTTTGGGTATGAGATGGGTCGGATGAAGTGGGGTGCTTCAGCAAGCAGGCTATCGAGACACTCGGCGAATAAGTATGGAGAATGCACCGGAAGGGACCCTACGGACGACCCTGTGGTCCGCGAGATGGTCAATAATGCAAAGAATAGCCCGCTCGGTGCGCAAAAAATATTTACAATCGTCGATACTAACAGTATGGTACGTATGCGCATTCGTAGGAAAATATTCGTCAGCTAACATTCAGTAGACTGTCAACCTCATCTCCGCCATCAGACCTCCCGTCGTAGCGCTAGCCTGCGGGAGTGAGGGCGGCATGCTTAGAGCCGTCCTCTGCTCTTTCGACTGGAAATCGCAGACGTTGTACCGCGAATCTGTGTTGCGCATGGAGACTCCGTCAATCGGCAGAATGAACCGAATTCGGAGAGTCAGGTTTGGGTTCCAAAGGCCGAATCCTCCTCGTACGTTTCCCCGCGATGGTGTGAACCGGGAAGATAGCTAATGTGATGCGCAGTTCCCATTGAGCTTCCAAAGATAGGCGGCGTGAAAGATTCTGGGATCATAGTTTGAGCAATTCTAGGTGTATTTTATCAGGTACTATTATTGCTGTACGAGTTTTTTTTAGCGTTTCTATGTTTTCGAAGGTTTGAAGTTGCGGAAATAATGAGTTGTTTTTTAGAGGTGGACTTGTACTTTTTTTCTTCTTGTGTTCCTATTTCGCGGTATACACATCTTCGATAATAATACGTGGCTAGAAAGATAAGGTATAGACTAGAGCTTTTCTTTGTATACTACAGTTTTTAATAGTTGGCAGTTTTTAGAGAATAAATTAGTGGTCTCAGTACCTCACAAGCTCGCTTCCCAAAACTATTAATTTCTCAGGCTCAATCAGCAGACGGTTGGTTTGCGAGCGCATACCTGGATGTCATTTTCACGTAATGTCACTCGGTGTTATTTCTCAAACCATTGTTACTTTAGGGTGAAGATGGTTGATTGTTCTTGTGATCGGTAGAGGACTTCCTTCGTAGCTATCTATCTATCTGAGAGACTAGAGCTTGGGCCACGCCCACAGCAGTTTCGAAAGGTGGGTTTTGTGGGAATTATTAAGGGGTTCACCAAAACTGGTTTAAAACATGCTATCATGTAGCAACCATGGGAACTACTTGACACACAAATAAATAAATAAAAATGGAATCACCAACACCAGCACCAGTGTGCCACCACCATAGGCATTTTTTAAAAAAACCCCACCCCCACTGCTACCCATACCACCGCATCCCTACTCTACACCTCCCTCCAAGCCCTCATATATCTCGGTGTCTCGGCACCCACATCCCTCTTCCTCCCACTTTCCACAATCCCCACGTTCTTCGCATTCCCCCTGGGTGGTATCACCTGAGGCGGCTTCCCCGAGCTCGCAACCCTAACATGCTCCGCAAACTGATGTGCAAGCCTTGCACTACTTCCCTCCTCATCCGCACTATTCCCTAGGACAGTACACTCGATCACCAATTCGTTCCCCACCGCCGAGGAGAGAACCCATTTCCTCAGCGTTGACGAGTGGTGGTACACCGCCTTCGGATCGGGCCCAGCTCGCGAGTACTGGCATTTCGCCAGCGGCATCGTGATTTGTAGCATGTCGTCCTCACGGAAGATACGGCAGTCGGCGGCGCGGCACGAGACCTTGAGTTTCTCGGTAGATGGGTGCGGGGGGTAGATAAGAGAGAGGACTTGAGGTCTGTTTGATGTTAGTTGGTGAGATCGCGAGATGGGGAGAGCGTGTTGGGGGAGCAGCACTGGGTGAAGTAGGCGAGACGCAGAGAGTTCTTGCTTTCAGCGGGAAAGATCACCTCGTCGAGGAGATATGCGACTTTGAGAGGGGTCGTACGGCAGGTACGGTCTGTCTGGGTGGCGTTGACGGGGTCAAAGCCGGCTGTGCGTGTTAACAACAGATGAGCAGGAGGAGGTGGAGACAAACCACTTAAACCTCCGGGGGGCTGCGGGGCCTCGCCATGAAATGTATATATGCACACCATGGTATTGATTGTTGGAGCTCTAGTTGAGCGGATGGTTGGTTATGTGTTTGCTACTCGGTGAGCTTGATGTTTAGGATATTTGTTGACAACACAGAGAGATGGGTGGCAATAGAGATTGAAGCGGAAGTTGATATTCGTGATGCAGAACGGATTTGGCAAGAGCGCCGCCGAAGTCCAAGCGATGGCTATCGGACAGAAGCGGGACGTTACTGATTGCTGTGTCTTATTCTGAGTTGCGGCACTCAATGAGGGAAAATGCCATGGAAAAGTAGGGGCTTTATAAAGCTTTGAGGGAACGAGCCCTACCCTAGGGAAGCTACAGCATATTTGTTGACCAGGGCTCAAAGAAATTCGAGTGAGAAATCGTGTTGGGCTATATTTTCGACCCGGAACGTTCCCGCATCTAACCTGGTGCTCCTTATAGCCCTCCCCATAATTCACAAACACCATATCCACAATCAAAAACAGTTTTCCTCGGGCCGCTTACAACTTCACACAATGTCGTTCGTTACCGTGTCCCACCGGGTAACAACCTCTAAATTTCCTCCTTCAACCTCTCTTCATCCCTTCCAGCTTCCACGACCATGGCCGACTACGTCTCGCTCGCTCGGCTTCTTCCTGCCCGTCTCCAGCGATTCTTTGCACGTTTCCCCCCGGGAACTGCCAACGATGTGCGCGCCAACCCATTCAAACCAACCGTTCATGCCGTAACCAAAGTGTGGCACAACCCGATATTCTCACTACGGCAGCAAGCGGAGCTCTGCAAGATGGCGCGGAAATACGGTGTTGAGGAGCTACTCCCACCTACGAAAAAGAGCAGTATCGAGCGTGATGCAAGACGTGCACAGCGTGAGGCAAAGGGGTTGACGGTACGCGGGCATCGCGTGGAGAGGACGCTCAAAGCGAGGTATGTTGGGCGGAAGAGAGTGCGGGTGACAGTGCTGATGGAAATGCAGGATCGAGATGCGGAAGGATGCAATGGAGAAGATGCCGAAGATGATAGAGGAGTGGAAGCGGAGGGGTCATGGAAGGGGGTGGAAGGATTGGCCGAGTGGGAAGGCGAGGTTTTAGATGCGTGGGTGGAGAGGAAGCGATTGTATATCACCACTACCGCGGCGAGAGTAATTGTACAACATCAACATCCACTACATATGGCGAATGGCAGCTTGTACTCGGACTTTCCCTGGTTGGTTCTGTTCGCAGCCACATTGTATGTGCAATACTTCACACAGCGGCGGGATGTTCTCCAGGCAGTACTTATTCCATTGCCTGAAAGTAATCTAGTGGCCAACACCCCCGTGTTGATTCTACCAATAATTGGTTCATGGAGTAATACTCTGAACCCTATCACAGGCATTTGCCAGACACAATTCCAACAAATATCACCAAATATCACTCACAATCGCTACAACGCATGTTCCACGGCTCACAAGACCACGAGATGGGGAATACAAGCAATATAGGGATCGGTTTTGAATCAGGTTCTATCATATTCACTCGCCCTCTGCCCAAAATCTACCATTCACTCTCCGTACAAATACATACATCATTACAACCCATCCCGACATAGCTTAGGACAATGAAAATGTCATAAACTCCATAATTCTTTCTTCCACTGCCACCGCTGCTGCTATTCTACAAACTTGCAAAACAAAGGTATAACAAGGAAACAAAAACACAGGCCAAAAACCCCAAAAGCCACAATGCACAAATACAATATACAAGAATGCTGCACCTATTTTATAACAAGCAACCCCCCAAACTCGTTCCTCAATCTAGCTTGTCAGAATCGCCACCAACCCCTCCTTCCCTTTCACTCCCTCCGCCGACACTGCCGTCAACAACTCCATCTTCCCCACCCTACTAACAACCCTTTCCTCCTTCTCCTTGGCCGTAGCCAGTCTCAAATCCAGCACACCTACTGCCTCCATCGCATCCACTACACCGCGAAACTCCGCGCCTACAAGTGGCATCATTCGTACCGCCTCGCTTTTACATGCCTTCATGTACGCATCTTTTAGTTTCTGCATTGCATATGGAGCAGTTCCACTTTTAACCACCAACACGCACAGTAGCGCTTTCTGGTGTGCGTTCAGTTTCGCAATTCGGGCCGAGATGGAGGCACCAAGCGTTGACGAGGATGCTTTTGCGACGTGAGCGAGGGTAGCGCGTGGGGCTATAGAGGCAGTCCACGAAGGTCGTGTGACCGGGCGGGGGGAGGGAGAGTTGATGGTTGTTTCGCCCAGCACTGGGCGGGACTCGTTTTGCTGTTGGGATCGCAGAGCCTGCAGACTCTCCATCTCAACCAGCTCCAGTGCCCGCCGCAAGATGTCGAAGGCCTTTCGAAGATCTCCGGATGCGGCGGCGACTTTGCGGGAGAGTAGCTGTACTGCGGCGGGGTGGACGAATGGGAGGAAGGTAGACTCGCAGCTTTCCTTCTCGGCGGGAGAGAGTAGGGAGCGGAGGCGGGTAGTTAGGACTTCTGAGATCTGCGGAGCAGTGTAAGGGAGGAATGGGAGGAGCTCTGGCTCTAGATTCTTGGCCTTTAGACGAGGGAGGAAGCGGTCAGTTAGATCTAGTGCGTTTGCGATGCCGACGAGGAGCAACCGTGAGTTTTTGCGGAGTGAGAGCTCGAAGAGGGTTGGTAGCAGGTCATGGGAGAGGAGGTGGTCAATTTCGTCGAGGACCAGGACGTAGATTTGATTCTTCTTGCTTGAGATAAAGAGGGATTCGAGATCGGAGAGTTCTGTGCCGTCGGAGGAGAATGAGTCGAGGAGAGAGGCATAGATAGATGATGGAGTATGCAGGGACATGCAATTGATCCAAGCCTTCTGGATGCTATGGTTCTCGTCGCCCGCAAGCTCGCCCATAATTTCTGTCAAGAGTGCTGACTTTCCACAGCCGGGTGGGCCGCTGATGTAGAGACACCCTCCATTTCGAGCAGCAAGCCGCGTCTTGAGGAATGAGTTGAGCGTTGCTCTCTCCATGTCACGTCCAATCAACTTTCCACCTTGGGTGCTCCGCGAAAATAACGATTTGGCAGTAGTGATGATAGTGCTAGGTGTCGACGCGTGAGTCGGTGTTGTAAGTAGCTTTGAGCGTGGTGTCATAGGCTTGCTGACGACGCAGACGCGGTGACGAGGGGTAGTCGGTTTCTTGATGATAGCATCGCGATGTCGCGGTGTTTTGGGCGGTGATTTCGTGATTTCTTTCACGATTTCTTTTGTGGGTTCTGGACCTGGGAGACGCGTCAATTCAATTCATTTTTCCCTATACGACAGTCATGTGCATACCAGCAGTAGCTTTTGTCGATTTAAAGACAGTATTGACTTTTTGCGGAGATAGCGGTTGTCGAGTAATCGACGGAAGAGGGCGGGGGGTTCTCCGGGTACGCTTTGGAGTGCGAGGTTCTGGAGCTGGGGAAAGTTCTGTTCGAAGTATAATTGTGTCACCCATTTGTTCATCCTGTTCTTCTATAGTCGAGATGCGACGTTTTGAGGATGTAAGGCGTGGTGGCGATTGAACTGTTGGTGTCTCTCGTGTTAGAACTCAATACTTTACGCGATGAATAAAAAACACAAAACATACCATTATCAAACGACCGGGCATGTTTACCAAGGACAACAGCCATTGTGAATGTGATATGAAAGAGGAATTGAAGCGAAGATAACGGGGTTGATTATCGAGCAAGAGTAATGATTGTGGGAGTGAGGATAGAGGTGGCGATGGTAAATTCTTGGAGAGGAGAGATGGACGGTAAGGCAGTCGAGGGGGAATTTGTTCGAGTTTCGGGTTAGAGATGGCTGGGCGCGTACAAGTGCACTGTGCAAGGATTCACGACGCGTAGAGTGGAGTGCAGTCGCGTAAATAAACAGAAAGAGACAGAGATTCAACGCGTACTCTCGAATATACTTATCCACTCCGTATTATTTATAACTACAGAACCAATAATACCAGATGCCACCTACAGTAAATCCTACGAAAGAGATCCATCTAATCTTATCCACCTGAAAATCTATATCCTGCTCAAAGTCTCCTCCGCATCTCACAAACTGCAAAACTCCTCATGTTTGGGTAAACATCTTCGCGTCGGCGCGAACAAGCGTTCCCATCGAATCCCTTTCTTCCAGTGTGCCTCTGCACGTTTGCCTATCTGATGTATTGTTATACAGATATTCTACCGGTTTATCAGGTGAAGCATTCGTATCCTGCGGCCTATTTCCTACCATTTTCCCGCTTTTTTCAATGTCAGTAAAGGATTTGATGTCCTCTAACTGTACACCTGGACACACAAAAATAAGACACCGTCAAAAGGGGTGGGGGGTGAGGAATGGTGTATATGAATTCGACGACGCCTTAAAGGCTTCTAGGGTTATGGGATCGTTCAGTGTATCAGAATTCTGGCTACCCAGTGCCTTCGAGTGACATCAGAGGGACATCGTGCTCTGAGGATTTCTTCGAAGGTATAGAGTCACGACTATAACGACGTAAGAAAGTGTAAACATTGGCTGCAAAACGATACGCCACCTGTAAATACAGACATGGCTGGTACTCCAGTCTGCTGGTGGAAATGCAATCGAGAAATGTCGAACCACTCTGCTATGCTAGTGCTGCTTTTGTGTTGTGCGGTTCCAATTCTTGCCGCTGTCAGGAGGGGCAGCTCGCAACCCTAGCCCCGACCGAAAGTTTATGTTGCGTAGTCGAATCCGCATCACGAACGTCACTTCAAAATTCCCACCAGCGTACAAACGGCATACTCATCCTAATACGAATCAGTTATTAATCCCATCCAAACGTGAACCGCGGTTTCCCACGAAGTCGATCTACGTGCGCCGACTCGATCCTCTGCGCTCCCACCCTCATCACCACCCCACTACCTCCACTACCACCAACTCATTAACACCATGCGGAGCGGCAGCTATATCCAGGCTCTTGGGCGACAATCCTTCGAGCCTTCGCAACCCACCGCATCTGATGACAGCGATCTACCTCTACCCTCCGAGCAGTCCCACGAGCGACAACGGCAACTTATCAAGGCGCAGAACGACGTGCTTGCTACAGTCGGCGTGTGTCTTCGGGATACGAAGCAAGATATCGAACACGCGGAGAACGTGATGGCAGAGAATGAAGCGGGATTGTTCTTAGGGGCCGTGGACTTGACGGTTACGTATTTGGCTAGTTGGCCGCTGATTGGGATACGGAATCGGTTGCAGGTTGGTGTTGTAGCTGCTGCAGCTTCTGGGTGTACTGCTGACCCCCGTGGTGGTAGACTTATCGGATGTATGAAAACCTGCGGTATAGAGATGTTCTGAGATTGGCATGGACGATGAATACTTGGGGAGGGCTGTTTTCGGGGATGCCGGCGCACCTTTGTTACCAGGTCGTGAATCTTACCAAGGACTATATGCAGGTCAAATTCATGACCTGGCTGCAAAAGAAACCACTCTTTACGGATCCAATGACTGGGCAACCAAAGCATGACTTCTGGCTACATACCGCAGACAAGTTGTACGTAGCACGCTTTATTTTGACGACGGAAGACTGCAACTGACTCTTGCGTTTTAGTATATCTTTTGGTTCCTGGTTCCTAATATACCCGCTCTGGTACCACTCCAACCTCCAAGTCCTCCACCTCCTCCCACCGACACCGCTTCTTCCATCCTTCAAATCCTTTCTCGCCTTCTCCGCTGCCTCCCCAATCTCGCTACCGCACCTCATCACCAGTGCACCCCTCTTCTCCATCACAACGGCAAAATCGCTGCTCTCCCAAGCGGCAACTTCAAACTTCCTCCTCTCGTTCATAACGCAGTCAATCTCAGTAACGCTACAATATTTCCTCTACCACAAGATCCTTGACCTCCTTCCAGCACCGTCAGATGGGATAACCCCAATGTCGACGTTGATGTACATCGATGAACGGTCCGAGGCGGATCTCGACATTCGCCCGCTACTACCCCCGGCCCCTGCACTCGAGGACGTGTCTGTGAGAATAGATACCGATCCTGCAACAGGCGAAATCGCAACCACAGAGGTAGCAACGGACCCTCTCGAGCTTGCCGCATCCCCCCCACTCTCATCCCCTCCTCCCCCGCTTTCACGCCGCGCCACCCCCCTCGCCCAACACCAACACCAACACCAAAACTACCATCATCCGCGCTCCGAATACCGTAACACCACCCTCTCCGCACACCCGGTCGACATTGCTGCCTCCCACGCAGCAGACTGTATCGGCAACGCGCTGCTGCTGGTGGGTGAATCGGTGGTTTTGCGGCGGTTGGCGTGGGGTGTACTCGCTGGCCGCGGATTGGGCGGCGCGGTTTATAGGCCGTTTGAGATTGGGGGTGCCGGGCAAGGACTGGTTGCGAAGGCGCTGGTGGTGGGAGAGTGGGGGCTTATGTGGTGTCTTTTTGAGGTCAGTTGGGGGGTCAGTACTTGGGTTGGTGTTAGGTGGTTTGGGTATGCGAGGAATGTGTAGAGGGTTTTTGTTTTGATATACCTGGAGTTGGGGCGTGTTTGGGAAATATTTGGTGGGCTGTTTTGCTGCGGGATTGTGGGGATAATACCTAGACTGGTTTATGGGTTTACTTGGGATCGTTCATTGGCTTGATATGATATGATATGTACTTAGTATCTCGCCCATAAAGTTCAGATCTTCTTTTGTCTTGTCTGTCTAACCAATAATACCAGTTCCTTCCCACCCTTCAGGTCTTTCAGTCGAGTTTGGCTATCTTCCACCGACGCCTTAGTAGCCTGGAATATTTATCAGGTTGACAGATCTCGTAGAAGAAAGCGATTCCGAGCATGCTTGGCACGGGGAGTCGGGGAGAGACGGACAACACGAGGGAGTAGGGGGGGGGGAGGGTAGGGGCGCATATCGCTACCCAGTTAGTTGATCGACGCAGTATCCCCATGCGAAACGAAGGACAATCACTCGGTTTCGCAATGCTTCGAGAGATAGTGACTAGCAGCGTATTCGGTATGTATGTGGTAATCTGTCGCCGGGTTGAAATGAGGAGGGCGTGCAAATGGCAAGAACCACCTGGGTGTAAGTCGCGTAGGCTTCCTCCTGCTGCGTGAGTGATCTGCTATGATGTGTTGTGATGCGCGCTGGGTATTGAGAGGTATTGTAAAGGATTGAGCTGACTTATCTGGTGGGTGAGTCCGATAATGAGTTTCGTGGACTGCTTGGGGGTGTCTAGACGGAGGAGAGAACTTTCAGCACCGTGCCCGAAGGAGATGACGATAAGAAGCCTGAGTACGGATGTCAACGGTAACAGTGTCGAGTGACGCTCCATGCACCATCTCACCTTAGTAGCACGAGCGAGGGCCAAAGTTTGGACACGAGATCAATGCAGGACCATCACCCGAATCACAGGCTTCCAGAACACCTAGAACATCAGCCAGACGTGTATTTTAATTTCCGGGTTTGCTTCGCGGATACTGGATCGGGGGTGTTTGTTTACTCTATACAAAACAATCCCTGGGCTGAGGCCGATTCTGCACTATACATAGTCGGATAAACGGAGCTCACTTTGCATGTTGCAGCCTACGAGTACCTCTGCTTACCGGGTACATGTATGTGTGCGTATGCGAGAGAGACAGAGACATATTGCGAGATAGCAAATGCAATAAATAGTGCGTAGTGGTCGAGCTCAGCGGTGGTATCGATAACGGAAATTAACGGCCCGGATACCACCACACGGTCTTTCTAGACGCCGGGACCGAAGCCGGATAACCCGCTATCCTATGATAGCCAGCGGGCGTTTGCTCGCGATAATGGATAGCTTTGTGTGGAGTCGGCAGTTTGTTGGAGCTGCAAGAGAATGGAGCGGCTTCTTTCTTCGCTGGCTGTACATACCGTTACACCGTACCATTCCACGGCTTTATCTTCCGCAGTCTCGCGCTCGCTTCGGAAGGGGCTGCCGAATCGCAATGGGGATGGGGAGGGAGAGAAGGAGGCTTGGGACGTACGGCGACGTGCATATGTAGCTATCGGGAGGAAGGAAGGGAGGGAAGCGCTGCTGCGATTTATTTCTTTGCCTTTTCTTTACCTTCTCCCCCAGTTTGTTTTACCCAATCGTGACTGCGGTGCGAGGGTTTTATATGTACCCCACGAAAGGGGTCCGTCTCAGGGGAAGATGGGGTGGATGCGCGATGGATATTGGTCAATTGGCAATGGGCGTCACACCAAGCTGGAAGAATGTATGGGTTTAGTAGCTGCAACCGGTTGCGGTTCGTGGTGGTGGTCGTGGTGGTGGAGAGGTGGTGGTGGTGGTGGAAATGGTAATGGTGGTGAGTGCTTGAAATGATAGGGAATGCACCACACCACCAAGCACCTCGGCAGCGTCTCCGGATGTGGGAAGTTCAAAACAATATAGGTATTTATTTATCCATGGTATGAAGCAAAGCCAATCTCGGCCGTTCTGCACAGCGCCCAGCTGCGAGATGATCAGATATCGACAATGATCCTCAAAAGCAGGTTTTCAGGATTTGGGGGTAACACGCGCGTTCACGCGTTTTCCCCTGGGAGAAAAAAAAACTGGCGGATGCAGGTTGGTGATGATGATGTGATGGAGGAAGGCAAGGCAAAGCAAGGCAGCAAACAGTCGATCGCGAAATCCGCAGTGCGACAATACCCCAAACAGCGAATGAAACATTGGCTTGCTTTTTTGGCCGTTTCTGCCTGTCTTGCGCACGCGGCGCACTCAGCACAAAAAACCACACCACCGCACGGCCAGGTCAGCCAATGCCAGGCAGCTATCTCCGGCGGATTCTCCGCTGAGGTGAGGGAATTAAACAATAAATACTTGTTATGCTAGGCCTGGAAGAAGCTTAGGGAGGTGCTGTTGTGTTGCGCTGCACTGCTGGAGGAATTGAGGAGATGTATTGATTGGAATCGTGACTGGAATGGAAAGATGGGTGTGGCGGAATCGAGGGAAGAGAGAGGGTCACGATAAAGAGCCGCGAACCCGTTGAGATAGAGCATGAGTAAGTTGGGGTAGCGCTAAAAATAACCGTACTCTACAGTACCGGTACTTTACACGACGCCGACGCACTCTACATGACAGACGACGAATGTGGACTCGTGATCGAGGTACATATGTGTTCCATATCATGGGGTTGCCTTCCAAGTTGTTCATGCGCGCTGCGGGACAGGGCGCCCCAAGAAGAGCTATCCGAGCACATCAAGGTTGCTGCTAGAGGAATACACATACTCTAGCTGCTTGGTCTCACTTTAGTTGGTGATAGCTATCCGGGGAATGGACGGACTGGCTCGAGATTGAGGATCCTGATGATGATGACGGGCAGCTAATAATGCACATATGCGACGCGGGTGCAATGCTGCTGGTACGTGGAGATGGTTTTCTCCGTTCGATTTGCATACATGGTACATACAGGAGATGGGGTATACAATCTGGGGTGGTCGAGATAACTACTATGCCGGTTGTCGTGCGCCGGAAGTGGATATGTCCTCGGACTGGCCACGGGGCTTTACTGGAAGGGAAGCTTGACTGTTTCGCCTTCACCGTAGAGTATTGCGATTGAAAGCAGTCAACTTGACATGGCGTGCGAATCGCAGAATATGAGTCGAGATGGAAGCCGTATGGCGAAGGGGTTTGTATTCGTTCATTTCGCGCTCAGTTGGTAGGTGACCTTGTTCAATTGTTCATGCCAGTTTCGGTTAGACGTTGGGATTCACCAAAAGTCATCTTGGTCACCACAGTCCCTAGCTGCATGCGACGGCGTCACACACCCCAGCAGCAAGCAGCAGCAAGCAGCAGCAAGCCAGTGATTGACTGACTCTGAACTGAGTGACTGTATCAGCAACCAGCAACAACAACAACAGTAGCAGCAGCAGCAGCAGCAGCAGCAGCAGAGGCAGCATTCCAGTTACTTTCACTGTCGTACGAATAACCTTTTGCCAAAGAAGAGAACGCCATCCGTTCCATCCTATCCTCCTCTTCCCATTCTCTTTGATTGCTCGGCTCTCTCTCCCTCCACCACTTCCACATCCCATTCTATCTCGTTCTATCTCGCTATCACATATCACAGCTATCATATCTGGCGGATCTTCAGACCGCACCACCCAGACGTCCGAGAGATATCTGCCTCCATAGTACATACTGCTACTACTACATATCTACCTTGCTCTATAGCTATCCCCGTCGCTTCCCAGCCTTGTACTCACATCCCAGGAACCTTTTCATACACACCACACACTACACTACGACCCTCTACCTATCTAACTAACTCTACTTTTGACTTCAACTACTGCTCCCCCCTCCGTCCCCCTCCAAACAACGTTTACTCTCCCGTCGTATGCTCCTTTACACCGCAATCTTCACCCGACATCGACGAACGAGGAGCTAGGAAAGAGCTACTCCACCCACTGCCCCCATATAAAACCGCCGCCACACCGTTTCTCTGACTGCTTCTGGTCTCCCTTCGGGATCTCGATACGATGGCGTCCCGGCCAAGCGGAGGTAATGGGCCAGCCCAGTCCGACTCTACTGTCGGAAACTACAAAATAGGCAGCGAAATTGGAAGGGGATCATTTGCTACGGTATTTAAGGGCCATCATACGGTGAGTGTTGCTTGGTTGCTTTGTCTTGCTCACCCGGGATGCACGCGATTGGCACCTGAGATGTTTGTGGACAGCTACAGCTGCCAGCTGGAGCTGCTTCAGGTTTTGGGTGGGTATGAAGTGGTCGATCGATGAATATTCGTGCTCATCCACTTGGCCTCCAGCTGTGTGTTTGCTCGGGGAAGCTTCCGAGGTTGGGTTGGACCAATGGAATTCGGTGGCTGACAGCTGTTGGGTCTAGAAGAATAAATCCCTTGCTGCCATCAAGATGGTTCAGCGGTCAAAGCTGAGTCGAAAGCTTCTCGATAACCTCGAATCTGAAATCCAAATCCTTAAGAAGCTGAACCACCCTCACATTGTTGCCCTCACCGACTGCAAGAAGACCGACAAGTTCATTCACCTGATCATGGAATACTGCTCCGTCGGCGATCTCTCAATATTAATTAAGAAGCGGGACCGAATGGCGTCTGTACACCCATCTCTGGACGTGGTGGCCCGAGACTACCCTTCGCCACCTGGTGGTGGGCTACACGAAGTCCTGGTGAGACACTTTGTCAAGCAGCTCGCCAGCGCTCTTGAGTTTTTGCGGAAGGATGGGCTAGTGCACAGGGACGTGAAACCCCAGAATTTACTACTGAACCCGTCACCCGATTACGCGGCTCAATATCTGGACGGGGGTGATATGGAAGGTTCACGTATGTTGGTTGGACTTAGCTCGTTACCGGTTCTCAAGCTGGCCGACTTTGGATTCGCGAGGGTGTTACCTTCCACGGCTATGGCGGAGACTCTATGCGGCTCGCCTCTCTACATGGCTCCCGAGATTCTACGGTACGAAAAGTACGATGCCACGGCAGATCTCTGGTCGGTTGGGACTGTTCTTTATGAGATGATGGCTGGAAAGCCGCCATTCAGAGCACCCAATCACGTGGATCTGTTGAGGAAGATTGAAGCTAAGAACGACAGAATTGAGTTCCCCTCATCCTGCACTTCGAGTGAGGAGCTGAGGGGACTAGTGAAGGCATTGTTGAAGAGGAACCCTGTGGAGAGGATGTCATTTGAGGAGTTTTTCGGTCATCCAGTTATCACGAAAGAAATACCAGGGATCAAGGAAGCTCCTCCGGCAAGCCCTGTGAAACCTCGCGTCGAAACTGCTCTACAGGCTGAGGCTGGAGAGATCCGGAGGTCATCGTCGTACAGGAGGCAGGTAGCAGATCAACGAGCATTAGGTGTAGAGAGGGAAGAAAGGAATACCAAAGAAGGGATACCGCCATCCCCCCGAGCAGCGAGACCTTCAGTGGAGAACTCGGCTTTACCGTTTGCTACTCATATCGACAGACCAGCGACAACGCCTTTATCGCCACAACCACCTCCAGAACGACCTGCTGAGATTCGGAGGTACACCACTCAGACAGGAAGGCCTCAAACCCCTCAATCGCCTAGACCTGGTCTTCCAGCTTATGCAACTGCACCTGCCCGAGAAGATCTCATTGTTCAGCGTCGGGGCACGGCGATGGAACGTGTACACAGCCGAGACTCAAATATTTCGCCAGGCAACTCATTATTGATGCACCATCGCGAAGCTGAGAGAGAACAAGCGGAACAGCGGGAGAGAGAAGTCGCTCGTCGTCCAACATCTAAACGAGGCAACAACAGTCGGGAGCTTCGTAACTCTGAAGATGACTACGTGATAGTGGACAAGCAGCAAGTGCAGGTCAACGCCTTTGCTGATGAGCTTGCCACCGCTAGGCGTGGCGGTATAACGCCACCTTCTGCCAACGCCTTGGTTCGTAGGTTAAGCTCCGGTGGAGCCAACCAGCGCTCTTCCCCACGGCCGGCAGCAGGACGTCCGCCAGAGTATGTCCACCCAAAGGGCTCGTATGAGAGAAAGTATGGATCGTCTCCTGGTGCTGCAGCAATGTCCGCTATTGCAAAGGCTCTAGAAGTTACTAACCTTCGATTGTTTGGTGTGAGCTTGTCACCCCAAAATCACAGCCCACCGAATATGGCGTCTGGGTTTCCCGCTTATCCAGGTCCTGCTAGCTTGGTCATGGTTGGTAATGGCGGCAACATGCTAGAAGAGGATATGGTGGCACTAAACACGATCGAGGAAAGTGCAAACCGAAGCGATGTTGTTTACAACTTTGCAGAAGTCAAGTACGCCCAATTGATGCCTTCTTCCTCTTCCACTAGAGAAAAGCCACAAGGACTAGGTCTCGTCTCGACCGGCGGCGTGGATCTCAATCCATCCGATAGTCGGAGCTTCGAACTTACCCCCGACGCCACGATTTTGGCTGCGGAGGAATGCCTCGTACTGTTTGTCAAGGTCCTGTCATTATTATCTAAGGCTACCGATGTTGCACACGCCTGGTGGGCCGCAACCAACACACACAGCAAGTCTATGTCGGCCGCACGGATGGCTGCCAGCACGCGGATGAACAGCGTCGTTCAGTGGATTCGCGAACGATTTAACGAAGTTTTGGACAAGGCTGAGACTGTACAAAGCAAGATTGTTGAGGCACAGAAGGACTTGCCGTCTAATCACCCAAGTCATCCTGGCAATCACCAGAGCGATGTTTCCCAGGGGTCCGCCGTCAGCAACTTTGTCCTCACTACTGGAGTGACGGCGGAGAAGCTGATGTATGACCGAGCATTGGAGATGAGCCGGGCTGCAGCTGTAAACGAATTGGTTGGTGACGATCTGCCGGGGTGTGAAGTGGCATATGTCACTTCATTATGCCTTTTGGAGGCCATCTTGGAGAAGCGAGATGACGATGATACGAACATGGATGATGATGATAAAAAGCTTATTGAGAAGTGTGAGTGACTTCTCGTCTCTGTTTGTGGCGTGACAACAATGCTAATGATATTAGTCTTGGTACATATCCGTACGAGACTCCACGCGATCAGGAAGAAGATGGAAGGCTTGTCGCGACGATCACCAGTGCATTCCGCGCATGGATCTCCGCATTTACATCATCTCCCACCTTCACCGGTTGCTACAGCAGGACAACAGTAGTTTTTTGCATTTTTTTCTGTTTTTAACAGCATGCATCAGCGAAGCATATATTGCACTTTTTTTTTATTGGTTTAGGGATATGATATGGAGGAAACATTAGTATTTCGCTATTTCTGTTATTTATATCTGTTTTTTTTTCTTCTCTTGTCCAGGGTTGTTGGTGGTTGGTGGTTTTCTACTCTCTAGGGTTTTTTTGCGCGCTACTCTAAAAGAGAATCTATCCTAGAGGAAAAGAATTAACGACAAATCATTGGATGGGGCGCTCTGGGTTTCTTGATCGGGTATTTTTTTTATCTTTTTTGTGTTTGGGGCGTGGGGTTTTTTTGATTGTATCCGCTCACTTTTTTTCTCTGGTCTGGTGGTGTTTGGGACATTTCATCACTATGATTAACTTACTTTACCTTTGGGGTGGGGCGTGATGAAGGCGTTTCCGTTTTTTTGTTTGTGTAGGATGCTCGCTGGTTGAGTAGGGGGTGGGGGTATATTCTGGGGGATGTGAGATAGTGGACTGAGGATGGGGGGGTGCTTTTGGATGTGATTCAATGGAGATATGTGAATGCAAATGCTATATGGGATTGAATGATTGAGTGCGTGTGTGAGATCAAGTAGGAGGAAGAGGAGGGGGTGGGCTGCAAAAAGACTATGCCGCTGGAAGGTAATTCTGCTGCCCATCGAACGATATCTACTACAATAACCCCCTCGACAACTAAAACCAAAACCAAACTTTCATAAAGAGGGAAGTGGTACTCCCAATGAGTGGGCAGTGGTTTCGATTCGAACAAGTTAGTGACGATTTCTCCCCTTCGAAGCGTCAATTTGGCTGGCTGGCTGGTTGTATGTCCCTTCCATAGGCCGCCGTCTAAAGCATCATCCCAATAATTTAGAGTAGAGCAGCCGATATGTATTCTTCGAATGCAGCAGTAATAGTAGCAGTAATTACAACCATCTCTCAGAAAAGAAACCCATGAACAAAACAAACAATGCGCCCCAACCATTCCACTCCTACTCCCCCCCCTCCCCTCCCCATCCCCCCATTTATACGCCAGATGATATACACCTATGAAACCCACAAAGAAAGCGCAGTATATCACCCACCACCCACTATAGATGCCCATGAAATTATCCTCCTAGTTCTGAAACAAGAACTGCATATCGGCTGGAGTCAAACGCTCCATTGCCTTCTGATCAGCGTTGACAGTAGCCTTCGCATCATCGTCAGCGATATGTACTTGATTGGAACAGCTTTATGTGGGAAACTCACTTCGATCATGCGGGTCTTCTTCTCCTGCAACTCGATGATCCGACTCTCGATGCTGTCCTGGATCACCATGCGAGTAACTCTGCAGACACGTGTTTGTCCGATACGATGGATACGGTCGGCAGCCTATTGTATTTGTTAACCACCGGGACAAGTACCAGGGGGGGCCAGGGCGGGGCGGCTAACCTGCCATTCGACACTAGGATTCCACCAAGGCTCCATGAGAAAGACTTGGTTGGCTTCAATTAAGTTAAGGGCCACACCTCCAGCCTTGAGAGAAACCAGGAACACTTCCACGTCGACATTGTTCATGAAGTGGTTGATGGTTGCCTCTCGCTGGGAGGGGCTCATCGATCCCTCAAGCATGACGGTTTTGAATCCAGCGCGGTTCAGACGCCATTCAATCAACTGCAGCATTGACGTGAACTGCGAGAAAACGATGGATTTGGTCGTCTGGTGCGGTGAGCGGAGCTTGTAGAGCTCCTCGCAGAGCGCCTCGATTTTGGTAGATGAGCGCCATTTGGACATGTCGATGCGGGATATGATGCTATTCTTTTTGAGGGTGAGGGCATCCACCTCAAGTGCAGGCTGTGTGAGATCGATGATGAGAGAAATGTGGCATTTTGGACACTCCGGATCCGTGTCGCCATCGAAACCGGCAACGTAACGCTGCACACAGTCGCGGCAAAAAGTATGATGGCACTTTGATTTGATGGCTTCCTCAGCTTCGTCATCGCAAATGCCACAGACAAGCGTATTCTGTCCATCTTCGGCATGCTTTCGAAGCACGAGGTCAGGATGATCGGCCATCTGCCTCATGCGGGTAATGAGGGTGAAAATGTTGGCATAATTGTTCTATAGGAAGAGATTAGTATGTTACTATTGGAGAGCAGACAAAAAACTTACCAAAACCACACCCTGAGCCACATAAGTGTCGAACTTGCGCTTTCCATCGCTGTAGATGGAATCGTATAGGTCGAGCTCCTCTTCTGAAAAGTTATCCCTGCGAATGCGCACCACCTTTGGTGGCAGTCCAAGGTCCTCCTCGCGTTCTTTCTTTGTACGCCTGAGCATAATGTGCTTCATCAATTTGTGGATGTTCTGGAATGCAACTGCACCCTCTCCTTCATTTCCGTTGTTCTGGATTGGCTTCAAACAGGCATAGTTGAAGAAACAAAGGTGGCTCATCGGCGGATGCCCGCAATCATCGCAGTTACGATGATTTGAGAATTTCCAATGCAAACTTTTGCAGTTGCATTTGCGGCAAAAGTAGTACGCGAAGGGATCCAGTTCCAGGAAACGAAGCAACGAGAAGAGCTCGCCAATGCGATTCTGAAGAGGAGTACCAGAGAGACAAAGCTTGTATTTTGTTTGGAGAGCAAACACTGCTTTCGCGGTGTTGCAGCTACGGTCCTAGGGACATTAGCAAGCAGAATCGCGAAATGAACCTCAGTCACAAACCTTGATGTTGTGTGCTTCGTCGAGGATCACACGGTGGTAGCTGATTTTATGCAAAGCACTCTTTTCTTTGTACAAACCAGCCTTGCGTTTGAAGCCGGATTCTTGCTTTCGGAAAACTGACTCAAGAAGGTTATATGTGGTCAAAATAACATTGTGCTTAGCCAGTTCCTTGTGATCCGTAGTCTTGGATGATCCATGAAAGACATACACACTCAGTGCCGTGCCGGTGTACTTTTCTATCTCCGACTTCCACTGCATAATGGCAACAGTAGGTGCAACAACCAAGTTGGGCTTTGCCTTGGGATCCATCATGATCAAAGACAACGTCTGGATGGTCTTGCCCATTCCCATTTCATCGGCAAGAATGCCGCCACGAAAGTCGCTCTGTTCCTGTAGACGAAGCCAATGAAGCCCTTCCTTCTGAAAAGGAAGGAGACTGAGAGACAACCCGGGGGGCTGTGGATCTTCTTCAACAGTAATCCTGGGACGATTATCCAAATTGTTGAAGATATTTTCGAGCTCTGGATGAACCATGTACAAGTTCGAGCGGTCCCTATCAGCCTGTGTTTCGTTAGCTGACTGCAAAACGATGGCTTCAGAATCCAATCAACGAAGATGATAATACCCGACTCATACGTGAAAATCGACGCCCACGCCCACACCGTGGCTGAGGCGCGACGATGGTGGGAACTGGAGTAGGTACAACCGGTAAGACTGGCTCGCCCTCGGAATCATACTCCGACTCCAGACTCTCCGCATCGTCACTATCAAATTCGCTTTCTTCCTCCGAATCATTAACGACAGTGATCACTGCATTTCCTTTCCCTTTCTTCTTTGATGGTTTGAAAACCTCAGGCTCAAAATCGCTTTCATCATCCTCAAAATCGCTATCACCAATATCCGAGACAATTGCCTTCTGTTTTCCCTTGCCTTTGCTTTGGACAATGAGTTCGATACCTTCCTCGTCAGACTCAGGTGCGGTCAAAGGGTCGGTTTCTTCTCCCTCGGACGCCGGGATCTCGACCCTAGTTTTGCCTTTGCCCTTAGTAGAGGTTGGCAAATATTTCCCCTCTTCATCTTTAATAAAGGCATCGTCCATTTCCTGGTCACTGATGCTTGTAGCAGGGGTGTCAATGGTACCATCACGACTGAACTCAAATGATGCTGGCGAGGCAACTCCAGAGTTGCCAGCAGAAATGCGGGGTTTGACGATGCGACGACGTTTGACGTGTGGTGCATCAGACTCACTGTCGTCATATTCATTTTTGATATGTTCAGCCGCTCTCTTCTGATTGGTGGGGCGGGGGTTATCAGGCTTTGTGTTCGTAGACACACGTGCTGCTATAAGGGTATTAGATAACCATCCACTCAAGTGATAGCAGTAAAAATATGCTTACAAGCTCTCCTGGTTGACACCATGATTACTGCGTATTATCGGCTTTGGTGGGTAGATCTGCGGTAAGATGACAATTAGCATGAGCTATGAGAGGCTAGAGAACTAAGCGTGGCCAACAAAGCACGGGGTTACCTCTTGTACAAGTGTATTGAACGATAGCCAGACAACAATCTTTAGGTGGGGTTGAACGGAAAACGATAGAGCGGGCAGCAGGCGGGCAGTAAAAGCGAGCGATACCGACACACTAAAAGGAGACACAGAAGCGAAGGGTGCTGAAGATGAGACGATGGGACGACGAAGGGGGAGGGAGAAAGGTGGTGTGCTGGAATGCAGGCAAAAGAGGGGGAGTTGGTCTGAGACAAGGCTCTGTCTGGCCCTCATGGGAGAACGTGTTTTTTGAGGTGGCAAGCTCTCATCCCTTTTTCCGCTGCCAGGAAGACGCGTTAAGCACTTCTTAGTACGTGACTCATCACCAGACAACGCGAAATTAGCGACAAATCCCCTGCAAATCCCACTTTCCGGGTCCCGACTACCGCTTGGATGGTTAGCAACTGCAAGGAGCTTGAGACTCCGATACGAGTCTCGATCGATATTGAACCATCAAGAAGCATCTACCTTTTCACAATCCGACCACCGCCACATTCCGTTCGTTTCATTCATCCCTCTCCCTTCTCTCACCGCCTTTTGCCTCTTTCCTTTACATCTCCACTATTCAATAATGTGAGTTTCCTATAATTGATTGACACATGAAACACCAACCATTAGTTCTAACATTGCAAAAGGTCGAGGAGAGGAAACAACGTTCGTGGACCGTGAGTGCACACATCCAACTTTATGACCCCACTGCAAGCAGTTACTGATATTTCACCAGAAATTCTGCTCTTAGCGAGTTCTTGCGGGTACGATCTCATAGCCAGTATCTTGCGCTGGGAGCATGGTTGGTTGCTTACAACTTCCAGGAACGTGGTATCAATGCGGCCGATATTCGGGCACGCGCTGTAGCTCAAGCTGCTGCTCAGGCCGCTGCTCAAGCTGCTCATGACGCCGGCCCTGAAAATGTTCACCCACTACCACCGCCCCCTCAAACCGGCGCAGGTCGTAGCCGCCGTTCAGACAATTCCACCTCTGCTACTCCTGCCGTCGCCGAATCATCCGCGTCCGGGGAGGCTTCCGTTACGGTGCAGACTAATACTAAGGGCAAAGGAAAAGGAAAAGGAAAAGGAAAGGGGAAGGGGAAGAAACGGAAGAAGGATGATTCGGACGCAGAGGATAACGACGACTGGAATCCATACTCTAAGCCAATTCCGGTTCCTGGACAAATTGCTTTCTGCGCCGAATGTGAGAGTCGTTTTACTGTGACCGCCTACAGCAAGGCCTCTGAGGATGGCGACGGTCTGCTTTGTACTAAATGTGGAAAAAAGTATGCGAAGGAAGAGAAAGCAGTCAAGAAGAAGCGTTCCACCGGAAAGAGGGTCAAACGGGACGCTCTGCGTCAGGCCCTAGACGGCGAAGCGATTGGTCCCAAGAGTCTCAAGGAATATTGCATCAGGGTATAATGGAATTTCCATTATCACATCTCGTGTCAGAAGGGCTAATGTTCGTGAAGCTTGTTGCGAAATACATTGATGATGTCGAAGCTTTGGGTGATATTGCAATGAAAGATATGGATCGCATCTGCCAGATCATCTCTCGCAATCGATCTTTGAACAATAACACCATTCGACTCTTTCTTGAGCCACAAGGAGATCGCTTAACTCTTTATGACTGTGCAAGTAAGTCTTCACTTTTCACGAAGTCCTACCTGCTCCATCTAATATAATTGATAGGAATCGACGCCAATGAGCTGCGCAACATTGGAGCGTTCGTTCCGGGACTTAAATATCTCTCTCTACACCATGCTGGGCGAATGACCGATGAAGTTCTTTCCTACTACGGCGAGAAGCTCACCCTTCTGGAGTCCCTTCACATTCGTGGCGCTTTCTTAATTAGCCGCCAAGCTTACATTGACTTCTTTAAGTCTGTTGGTCCTCGCCTCAAATCACTGACTCTCGCTGCCACCGCCCGTACCAACCAGGCCGTAATCGAAGCCATCGTCAACAACTGCCCGAACCTCGAGTCACTGAACCTCTCCAGCCTCGCCCGCTTCGACGATGACTGTCTCCGTATACTTGCGAAGTGCCCCCAGCTCAAGAGCCTTGACGTCTCCTTCGCTGGCGGCGAAATTACGGATGAAGCTGTTGTGGAAGTCCTTAATGTTATCGGCTCTGGTTTAAAGGAACTTAGTCTCGCTGGCAACTCGGCTCTCACTACCCTCACCACCTCGGCTATCCACGCCTGTTGTGCCCATCTACGTGTGCTTAACCTCAGTGAGTGCGAGCTCCTCACGGACTCAGACATCATCAACCTCTTCACCAACTGGCGCAAGAACCGTGGGTTGTATGAGCTGCATCTCGCGAGGCTCATAGAGTTGACCAATGTGGGACTTTTGGCAGCCTTGAAGCACAGCGGACAAACTCTCGAAGTATTGGATGTCAATTCGTGTGCATCTATCGATAAGCAAGGATTGATGAATGCACTCAAAAGTTGCAAGAAGCTGGTTAAATTTGATGTTGCGTTTGTGAGAGAGGTTGATGATGAGGTTGTCGAGGCGATGCAGGATGTCGGTATCAAGGGATTGGCAATTTGGGGATGCACTAGAGTCACGGAGATTTGTCGGGTTGGCCAGGATGTCAGCCTTGTAGGAAGAGAGGCGGACATTGCTGCTTGCTAGTTCATGGATCTAGGTTTTATTTCTGGGTTTGATTTACGAGCGATACGGGTTTAGGTTCTCGGATATGGGGTGTGGGATGTGGGATATGGGATATGGGATAAAGGTTGGGTGGAGGTTTTGTTTTTGTACTATTACTGCGGGTATCATTATGGTAGATACCCTCAATTCACATACATACAACTTTCGAAGAAAGAAAGGTGATGTACATCGCTCTATAGTCCCGCACCATCAGTTTTCAGGAGCGGGGTGGAAGTTGATGCCCCCTTGTGAGGATTGCTCTGCCACATTTTTATATTGGAAAGTTACACTCCGCACCTAGGATAATTCCTTGAAGGATAACTTCTCCCCCAAAGGGGAGAAATTCAGCAACAAGGAAGGCATGTGGAGGTAGGCATTCTGTGGGAAATGGCTGTTTATACTCATGTGAGTGGAAAGAGGGAAAGGGGGTTGTAGAATAACTGGTTGTCTATTATGTTATGTACATTGCCGTTGATACATCTTCAGTAGTCGTCGAAACAGGGTGACATCTTCGGTTGTCGTTGATATCTGTCGTTGCAATAATGTCTGGGGGAAAAATATTTCTAGGTTTTAACAGTGGGTGCCAAGACTTATTTCACCGCCATATACTTCTTTTCTTCCTCAACCGCAGCCCCGAGAACTCGATATATACATACAAAGAGCGTTTATTCATACTCCCCCGTTCCTGCTTCGATGGAGGGGGATGTCATATTGACGTTCGAGAGGGATCTGAAGTTCTTCGGAGGGATGCCGTTGCGCTGCCTTTCTTAACGCGAGTAATCGAGTAGGTGGAAAGGTGGTTCCCGGTTTATTTATTCCACATCTCAAACCTCGAGGGTATACTTGGGGCGGCTGTGTGTTCCCTGACCACGCTTTTGATGCAATTCGAGTGGCGCTGCCGGACTCCATGCTAGAGCTGCGTAATGCGTCCAGCAGATAACCCGAGCGAAATTTAGGCAGTTGACAGCTCTCGTGGTGTGCGCGTGTGACAGGCCAACTCTCTGACCTCGGCGGTGTTGACATTCTTGCGATGGATGGATTAGATTGCCAAGCAAGGGTGCAGTACCAGAATGTCAACGTTGGAAACTCAGCCCAACCCAACCCCAAGAGCTTAAGGATCAGCACGACCTACGAGCTACGATAGTCAAAACTACGCCCACACATTCTACTACTGTACCTCTAGCTACCGGCACTTATCTGCAGACCGTCACGAATCCCCATTCCATAGCCACATCAAGAACAGGCATTTCCGACCCCACCGTTCATCTACCTACCTGCTACCCCTTACCGACGCCCTTCCTACCTCTATCACCTCCATGCCAATGTTTAACAAACGCCAACAAGCGCGAAACGAACGGATACTGCAGGACCTCATAAAGACTGTTCCCGGGAACGATAGGTGTGCCGATTGCGGGACCAACAACCCAGGTTCGTTGAGGAGTCGTTGACGAGTTCGTCTGATCTGATTGCGCTGACGACGACAACAAAACACAGCGTGGGCGAGTTGGAGTGTATCTACTTCCTCCCTCCCTTGTCCCCTCAATCATTCTACTAATGATAATATTGTAGTTAGGGATCTTCCTGTGTATCCGATGCGCCTCGCTACATCGAAAACTAGGTACTCATGTCTCCAAGGTCAAGTCCATTTCCATGGACTCGTGGACGAATGACCAGGTGGATGTGCGTACACGCGCCGCTCCGCTTTACGTCCCGCTCTAATGAAACGCAGACTATGCGCAAAAATGGCAACGTGAAATCGAATGCGTACTTCAACCCCGATACCAAAAAACACCCTCCGCCTGTTTCCCAAGAAGATGCAGACTCTATCATGGAACGCCATATCCGCGCCAAATACGAGTACAAAACCTTCCAGCGCGATGCGAAGACGACGTCGTCACCACCAGCAGCACGCTCCTCGGCTATAACTAGTGGATCAGCTTCATTTAACCTCTCCCCTCCTTCCACCGCCTCTTCGGCAAAGTCGGGCAAACCCTCTGGCTTTGGTGCGTCGAAACTAGGAATGGGATTGTTCCGTTCGTCATCACCGGGCAGTAACGCAAAGGTCAACCAAATCCTAGGCACCAACGGTGCCCCATACACCGATCGCCGCAAATCTCATTCCGGACCGGTGACATTTCCGCATGGTATGGCCTCGGCAACTCCATTAGAGCTTTATGGGGATCAAATCAAAAGTCTACGGGAAATGGGCTTTGTTAATGTACCGCAGTGTCTCGAGGTGCTGCAACAGACGGATGGCAAGATGATGGATGCGGTCGAGATCTTGATACGGCTTAACAAGGCTGAGGAACGACGCCCGGAACCCCCGCCAAAGAATGCGGCTGGTTTGACGGTACACAAGAGTGGTCCAGCGGCTGTGGCACGGCAGAGGACGGGCGGGAGTAGCTCAAATCCGTTTGATGCCCTAGATAAGCAGGCGCAACCGTTACCCCCGCTCCCGAGCGTGAAGACTGGCCAGAGTGTGCCACAGATGCAGATGACAATGTCGATGCCAGGACAGACGATGCCTCAGCAGATGGGAATACAAGTACAGAATGGGTACCCTGTGCAAACTGGATGGAACGGAGTACCAGTACAGACAAACGAATACCACCAGCAGCAGCAGCAACAGCAACAACAGCAGAGCATGTCGCCGTTTCAAATGAACGATTTGAACCAATCCTTCCCCACACAGCAGCCTAATCAATTCGGTCAAATTCCACAGCAGCAGCACGCAGTAGCATCACAGTTTACCCCCACTACAACAGGTAGCACGACCGCCTCTTATAACCCCTTTATGTCCGCAATCCCACCAGCGAATCCATACCAGTCCCACATGGCCGTATCTCAACCCAACCTACCCTTGCAGTCTCAAGCGTTCAACCCTTATGCTCAACTGCAGCAGCAGCAACCACAGCAACAACTGCAGCAGCAGCAAATACAACAGCAAATACAACAGCAGCAAATACAACAGCAGCAAATACAACAGCAGCAAATACAACAGCAGCAAATACAACAGCAGCAAATACAACAGCAGCAACAGCAACAGCAACAACCACTACCACAACTCACTAATAACCTAAACCCCTACGGCGTAGTATTATCCACCACGGTATCATATCCACCTGCACAACAAGTCTCATACGCCTCGCAACAAATCCCCTTCCAAAGAACAGGAATCGATAAATCACAGATCCTAGCCCTATACAGTGCGCCGCAGCTTGCACCACCCAGAGCTCAAAACCAGGTCGAAGTTGTTAGCACACCACAGCCTCCTCCAGAGCCACAACAACAACAACCGCCAATGCCGGGGGCGGGAAGTAACAATCCATTCTTACCGCCAGCACCGGCTGGACAACACAGAAGCCAGGAGAGCGTGGATTTTGGCGCGTGGCAGAGCGGAAGGCATAGTCCCGATGCGTTTGCAAGTTTGGCTTTTGGGGGGCGGTAGGGAGGTGGTAATGGAATTGGGTTTGAGTTTGGTTTTTGTTGGAGGCTGATATAATGAAATTTGTAATTTGTGTGTTTTCTTTCGATCTTTGTCGGTGCGTGTGCTGGAGTACGGGCGGGGATGGGAATTGGGGCGGAGAAAGGGATGGGATGACTGAAGGTGGTGCTGTGCTTGTAGATGGAAATATCAAATGATACCCTAGCTCGTGACCATCGAGGTGCAATCACTCGACCACGGAACACGAGTGACTTCCGTTGATTTGTGCTTACCTGGCTTTTGCCGAGGCGGCTCCCAAATAACCTCAAAGCTCTTAATACACCACCACCTCTACTCTTCAATACCAAGCTGCAATGTCTACAACAATCCCGCCGCCTCCTCCTCCCCCACCAAATTACGACCCCCTCCCTCCTCCCCCGCCCTCC